>Ga0272441_10000084_pt1 | contig 198571 bp, 164 predicted proteins | sample SSMProp6N_FD_193582 | JGI IMG/M metagenome (GOLD analysis project Ga0272441, IMG submission 193582) | Marine sediment archaeal communities from Little Sippewissett salt marsh, Falmouth, MA, United States - SSM-Prop-6N | ecosystem: Environmental > Aquatic > Marine > Wetlands > Sediment ...
CAGCCAAGCCGAAAGGGCCGCCGAGAATGGGCCCGATAGGTGTAGCTCGTCGGAGGCGGCCCTTTCGGCGATCACTTGATTTTTAAACACAGTATCTCGCAATGACAGGTGGGGGATTGGGGTTGCTGTCGCTTGTCATTCCGGGAATCGCCGCCGGGGGTGGTGCGGGGCTCGCAATGACAGGAACGCGGGATGTGTGCTTGTTGCTGGTGAAATGGTTACTCGTTCTGATCCGTGTCGCTGTTTTCGGCTCCGTCTTCTCGGACGGCGATGATGATCCACAGCACCAGCGACGTTACGAGCAGCGCCATGTAGATGTAGTAGTAAATCATTTTCGCAGAACCTTTTTCCGACAAACTCAATGATAGCACGTTTTGTTGGCAGTTGGCAGTTGGGCGTTGGCCGTTATGCTGCGGGCTCGGGGAGTTTCCGGTTGATTTCATCGAGCCGGTAGCCGAATCCGGGGCCGGCGATGGTGTCGAGGCACACTTGGCCGTGGCGGCGCTGGTAGAGGCCGGGATGGATTTTGGCTTCGGCGCTGGAGGCTTCGGGATAGAACTGCATGGCGTTGGTTTCGACGCCCATGATGGTACCGGCATGAGCTGCGAGGAGAACGTGCGGGATCTGGGCCAGCATGGGGTTGGTGAGGTCCTGCACCATGAGGTCCATGCCGTGGGCTTTGGCCCAGCACAGGGTCAACAGGGCGCCGGTCTGGGTTTTGCACGTTTTGAGGGCGACGCCGGTCCAGCCGAGCTTTTTGCCGAGGCGTACGAGGCGCCAGTCGTGGGCGCTTTCGTCCATGAAGAGGGGTTTTCGTTTGGCGACGGAGGAGACGTCGATGCGGTTGGCCTCGAGGTCGTAGGGGAACGGCTGTTCGACGTAGAGGATCGCGTACCAGACGCGGGGATGCTCGGTTTTGAGCCGGTCGAGGATGGCGTTGACGTACTCGGGGTCGGTGACGGTGCAGTTGAAATCGGAACTTAGCCACTCGACGCCGCGTTCGATGCCGATCGTGCCGACCCGGACGAGGCGGTCGTAGTCCCATTCGGGGTCGTTGCCGCGGAGTTTGACTTTCAGGCACTTCAAGCCGTCGCGCTCGATCCAGTCTTCGAGCAAGGAGGGATAACCGTCGTCGGGCCGTTCGCCTTCGTCGTCGGGGTTAATCATGTCTTTGCCGCCGACGAGATGCCAAGCGGGCAACGAGTCGGGCCGGGGATACTCGAGGTAATCGGCGGGCCACCTGCCGGCAAACAGCTCTTCGGGCTCGATGTAGGCGGCGAGGTTTTGGTTGAGGAACTCGGGCGTGTAGATCTCGTAGACGGGCTTGCCGGCGGCGTTCCCCCAGGCGTCGTGGAGGGCGATGTCGAACGCCGAGCAGCATACGAGCGCGGCCAGCCAGGGGATCGGCTCGCGGCCCTCGCGCCCGGCATTGGCATCGGCGAGGATTCGGGGCAGCTCGTCTTGCAGGAACGCGTGGCCGATCTGCATGGCGTCGCCGCTGCAATCGAACTCGCTCCAGGCTCGGGCGAGGTGGACGCAGAGCGCCTTCAGGGCTTCGTGGCGTTCTTCGTAGCTCAATGAGCTTGGCCAGACCCACTGCACGCTCAGCGGGGTTTCGCCCCAACCGACGGCTTCGGCGCCGGCGGCGCCGCGCACGCGCAACCGGACGCGCGCGCAGGTAACGGAAGTGAGCGTTTCCGGGCCGAATTTCAGCGGGACGCGCGTCGTGACCGGGAGGAAGTGGAGCGCCGCCTCAAGCGGCTTGATGTCGGTTGGCTTCGGCATGTTATCTCTCTTCTCTAATACAGCAAAAAAGACGATCGTCGCGGTAGGCCGACTTCGCCGAAGTCGGCCTCAACGCCCGCGGCTCAGGTTAATCACATAAGCGCGATGAGCAGCTCAGGCCGTGATAGGGAGGTGCTCCTGGTGAACGACGCGCGGAAACGTCCAAACGCTCTGCCCGGAAAGGCCGACTTCGGCGAAGTCGGCCTACCGCGGCGGGCTGCCAGCGTTCTATGTTTTTCATCGATTAAAGCGCGCCGTATTTCGACTGTTTCAGGAACTCCGCCTGCGTCCGGTCCGTCGCGGGCTGGTAGCCGGGGAGCGGTTTAATCTGGGTGTGATACGCGTCGAGCAGCCAATCGGCCTGCGGGAAGTATTCCTCCTCCATTTCGGCTGGTGGCACGATCCAGTTGTTCGCGCCGACAACGCAAACGGGCGCGTCGAGGTCGTCGAAGGCCATCTGGGTGACCTGTCCGGCGATGGTGTGGAGATAGCTGCCGCGCTCGCAGGCGTCGCTGGCGAGGATAAGCTTGCCGGTTTTCTTCAGCGATTCGAGCAGAGGCTCGTAATCGAACGGGACGAGCGCGCGGCCATCGATCAGCTCGACGGAAACGCCGAACTCGTCTTCGAGCCGCTCCGCGGCTTCGGCGGCGACGTAGAGGGTCGCGCCGAAGGTAAGGATGGTGAGGTCGGCGCCTTCCTTAAGCACGGCGGGCCGGCCGATGGGCACCGTGTAGTATTCGGCGGGTACGCCTTCGGGCCAGAAGACTTCGGTCTGGTTGTACAGCCGCTGGCTTTCGAAGAAAACGACGGGGTCGTCGCCGAGCAGCGCGGTGGCCATCATGCCTTTGGCGTCGTGCGGCGTTGCGGGGAAGGCGACTTTAAGGCCGGGGATGTGGGCGGCGAGGGCGGTCCAGTCCTGGGAATGCTGTGCGCCATACTTGCTGCCGACGGACACGCGCAGCACGACGGGCATGCGGCAGTAGCCGCCGGACATGGCCTGCCATTTCGCGAGCTGGTTGAACACCTCGTCGCCGGCGCGGCCCATGAAATCGCAGTACATCAGTTCGGCGATGACGCGGCCGCCTTCGAGGGCATAGCCGACGGCGGAGCCGACGATGGCGCCTTCGGAAATGGGCGTGTTGAACAGGCGGTGGTACGGGAGGGCTTCGGTGAGGCCCTGGTACACGGCGAACGCGCCGCCCCAGTCGCGGTTTTCTTCGCCGTAGGCGACGAGCCGGGAGTCGTTGTAGAAGTGATGGACGATGGACTCGAAGAGGGCGTCGCCGAACGTGATGGCGCGCGCGCCTTTGAGGACGCTGCCGTCGTCGCCGATGCCTTTCCGGGACTTCTTGGCGATGGCCTTGACGCGCGGGATGTCTTCCATGGGGATCAGGACGTCGTTGGGGCGTTCGAGGCCGGGGAGTTTGTCCTGGAGCGTGTTCGAGAACATGAAATCGGCGAGCCCGCCGGGCGCGGCGAGTTTAAGACGCGGGGAGATGTCAAGGCTCGAGGCGAGTTTGCAGGCTTTGGTGACTTTGCGCGTGGCGTAGGCTCTGACTTCGTCGATTTGTTTTTCGGTTGCCACGCCGGCCTCGACCAGTTTTTGTCCGAACTCGGCGAGCGGATCGACCTCGCGCCACATGTCGATTTCCTCGCGTTCGCGGTACGAGGACTGGTCGCTGGGCGAATGTCCGGTCTGGCGGTAACAGAGCACGTCGAGGAAGATGGGCCCGCCTTCTTTGCGGATGGTTTTGATTTTTCGGGCGTAGGCGTCTGCGAGCGCGAGCGGGTTGTTTCCGTCGACGGTTTCGGCGTGCATGTTTTCGGGATTGACGGCGGCGGCGACGCGGGCGAGGCAGTCGAAGCCCATCGTTTCGCCGATTGGCTGGCCGCCCATGCCGTAGAAGTTGTCCATGAAGTTGAAGATGATCGGCGGGCCGCCGCGGTGTTCTTCGTCCCAGAGGTTGCGAAACTGGCCCATGGCGGAAAGGCCGAGGGCTTCCCAAACCGGTCCGCAGCCGACGGATGCGTCGCCGATATTGGCGACTACCACGCCGGCCTGACGCCGGATTTTCTTGTACAGCGCGGCGCCGACGGCAATATCGGCGCTGCCGCCGACGATGGCGTTGTTGGGGAAGATGCCGAACGGACAGAAGAAGGCGTGCATCGAGCCGCCCATGCCCTTGTTGAAGCCGTACTCGCGGCCGAAGATTTCGGCCAGCAGGCCGTAGAGGAGGAAATCGACGCCGAGCTCTTCTTCCTCGTCAGTGGCAAAGTGGCTTTTCTTGGAGTTGCCGCCGACGGCGATTTTCAGCGGGTCCCAACCCGGCTCGTTCTGCTCGACGATGCGCAGCGCCTTGCCTTCCATATACTCTTCCATGACGGGCCGCAACGGGCCGCCTTTGAGTTCGAAGACGGCGCGCAGGCCTTTGGCAATGATCTCGCCGTGGCTTCGATGGCTTCCGAAGATGTGGTCGTCGACGGAGAGGTTAAAGGCTTCTCCGACGGCCGCGGCTTCCTGGCCGAGGCTTAGATGGGCCGGACCTTTGTGCTGGTAAGGTACGCCCTGGTATTCGCCGAGTTTTTTGATTTGGTCGAGCATGGTTTCGAACTCGCGGATGATGGCCATGTCGCGGAAGATGCGCATGCATGATTCGGGCGTAATGGCGGCGTTTTTTGCGAGTTCGTCCTTCAACGATTTTTTGTAGGCGTTTATGGGAATTGAGCCAAGATCGAGCTTCTTTGACTTGCGGACTTTTTCGGGGACAACCATCAATTTCTTTGTCATCACTTACCTCTGTATCCCGGTAACCTGCAAAGCCGGGGGTTTTCGGGGCAAAAGCAGCCCTTTTTCAGGAGAATCGGCGCCTATTATAACAAAGGATTGGGAGGGGAAACACTCTTTGCTTGCGCCGCAAGAGCTACCGGTTCAGTTTGTTGCGCAGTTCCCGTAAACGTTGCAGGGTTTGCTCGTCGAGGCGCTCTTCTATACGCCCGCGGCCATCGGGCTTTTCGAGGTTCTGCACGATAGACCGGGTGAGGGCGTCTTTCTCGCGCACGCCGGCGAGGAAGTTGTCGGGATCCATCACGAGCGCGTTCAGCGAGTGGCAGAGGGAGCGGATGCCGCGGTCGGCCGAGACGACGATGACTGAACGGCGGTCGGGCGAGTTGTACACGATGCGTTCGATAAGGGCATCGGCGGTGAGATGTCCGGGCGAGTAGAGGACTTCGAGGCCGGGCGCGGAGATAACCGGGGGCGCGGATTCGGTTCTGCGGCCGCGGCCGTCGAACACGACTTTGACCTGCAGGCCGGTAGCGACGGCGAAACGGGCGGCCTGATCGATGAGGGCGTCGCGGGCGCTTTCGAAGCTGTGTTTGAGCAGCGGCCGCAGCGAGGTGGAATGGTAGATGACGTTATAGCCGTCGATGTAGTAGGTTTCGGGCATTTGGGGGCTCCGGCTTCGGTGAAGACTGACGTTATTATACACGGGGGCGATTTTTGATGAGGCTGGCTGGGGAAAAGGACAGAAAGGACTCAAAGGACAGAAGATGTTTTGCCAGAGAAGCGCCGCCACCACCACCGCCCGGTCGCGCGGGAGCGCGACCCCACCAAAAAGCCACGGACGCGGGAGGGTGAGCACCGCAACTATATGGGCAGTTCATATCCTTTTCGGTATTCGCGGGCGAACATTTTTTCGGCTTCGGGATCGCCGGTGCATGTGAGTTTTTGGGGGTCGAGGGTAATTTTTCGGCCGAGGCGAGTGGCGATGTTGCCGAGATGGCACAGGGCGGTTGACGGCATGGCTTCCTTCATGGGAGCGTGGAGCTTATCGGGGGTTCCGGCTTTGGCGCAATCGAGGAAGTTGCGGAAATGGTCTTTGATATCGGCGTACGGGCCGATGTGCCGGGTTTTTCCGTCGATGAAGGTGATGTCGCAGCCGTTTCTTCCGATTTCGAGTTTTCCGTCGTCGCCGTAGAAGACGACCCCGTTGTCGTGTCCCTCGAGCTTGTAATCGGTCCACAGGCGCATTTCGTAGAGGAGGTAGCAATCGTCGTATTCGAAGGTGACGATCTGCGTATCGGGTGTCTCGTGGTCATCTTCGTAGAAGAGTTGTCCTCCAGAGGCGGTTACGGCGTTTGGTATTCCGACGCCGAGGCCCCACCGGGCCTGGTCGACCTGATGTATGCCATCGTTGCCCATATCGCCGCAGCCGTAATCCCAGAACCAGTGCCAGTTGTAGTGCCAGCGGTTTCTGGTGAACGGGACGATTGGCGCGGGGCCGAGCCACATGTCGTAATCGACGCCGGGCGGGGGGTCGGTTTCGGGGGCACGGCCGATAGGTTTGCGCAACTGGTGGTTGATGGCCTTGGCCATACGGATTTTTCCGAGGCCGCCATCGCGCATGAAGGCGACGGCTTCGTGGATGGAGGGGCAGCTGCGGGCCTGTGTGCCTTGCTGCACGCAGAGGCCCGAGTCTTCGGCGGCCTGTTTTAGCAACACGGCCTCGCGGATGTTGTGGGAGCAGGGTTTTTCTACATAGACGTGCTTTCCGGCCTGTATGGCGGCGAGCGCGACGGGGGCGTGCCAGTGGTCGGGCGTGGCGATGCTGACGGTGTCGATGGATTTGTCGTCGAGGATCTTGCGGAAGTCCTTTTCCTGCCGAATACGTTCGCGGTTGGGCAGTTGGGCGGTATGTTTTTGCAGGCGTTCCGGGTCGAGGTCGCACACGGCGACGATTTCGCAGCCGTCGAGCGAGGACAGTGTGCGGGCATGAGTGCGGCCTTGGCCGCCGAGACCGATGACGGCGTGGCGGATGGTATCTGAAGGGGCGGCGTGGGAGGTGCGGATTATCGCGAGGCTGGACAGGGTTCCGGCGCCGGCGGTTTTGAGAAAAGAACGGCGGCTTGAAGTTTTCATGGCAGGTCTCCGTTAAGTTACGACGCTCTTATAATAAAAGGACGAAGCGGGAGATTCCAGAAGAATAGAACGTATGAGACGTATGGAAACTCCCGGAGGGCAACTTACTCTTTGGGGAGAAGTTTAGTGATCTCTTCGGCGACTTTTTGCGCGAGAAAGGTGGAGCCTTCGTCGTTGAAGTGGACGTTTTGGCGGCGCTGGTACTTTTCGAGATGGGGCAGGACGCAGGCGTGGAGATCGTTGATTGGCACGTTGTGCTTTTTCATGATTTTTTCGGCGATCCGGTTGACGGTAAGCTCGTCGCCCTTGACTCGACCAGCGGCGCCTTCTGGAACGGGTGTAGTTGAGGCCCAGATCAGTTGCGCGCCGGTAGCTTTCATTTTTCGCACGAGGGTGTCAAGGTTCTTTTCGTACTGTTCGGGCGCGACTTGCCAGTCTGCATTGATGTCGATCTTGCCGTTTCTGAGACGCTTGATGTCGTGTAAGCCCCAATTAAAATGAATGACGTCCCAGTTACCGTCCTGGAGCCATTGATCGATGGACTCGATGCCGCGGGAAGTGGGCCCGCCGTTTACGGGGATGCGCAAAACGTTTGCCTTGCCATCGAGCAGTTTTCGGACTTCCGGAGTGTAGCCGATCGAGATGGAATCGCCGATGAGAAGAACCCGCGGGAGGCTGGGGTTTTCTTCGACGTATGCGAACGCGGGATTGTCGCGCATACCGGGAGCAATTCGGTTTTCCCATTCGGACTTTGAGCCGGCGGCCAGCGCGGCGGCGGCAACGAGCAGGCAAACAGTTCGCGGCACGGTACGCTCCTTATTCGGATTCGGCTGCGGGCGCTTTAACGGGCGCTTCCGCCGGGGTTTTGCGGCTTTCCATGACGGCCAGTATCGTGAGGCCAATCACGCAGACAGTAAAGATAATGCCATTCGGGGTTCTGGAGGTCCATTGGGCCCAGGGCCAGGGAAACCGAAAGAAGGCGTAGTTGAGCAGGAAGTACATCCAGGCCGCCAGAAGCAGTGCCCGGCGGGGGAAATCGCGGCCTTTACCGACGGTTGCGGCCTGCCGGATGCAGTAGACGGACGCGGCAACGGCGATCACCATGGGAATGATGAAGTAAATCAGCCAGCCGGCGGCGGGACTGATGGCGCTTTCGTTGTAGACGAGCTGCCTGACGGTTTTGCCGGCGATGGGCAGCAGGGTTACGGGAAACAGGACGGCGTAGGGCCAGTAAAGGCCGCCGGCGATGCCCGTAATGGGTATGATGGCCATGATGATGCCCCAGTCGTAGACCGAGTCGACGGCGTTGATTGACATGAACTCGACGGCCACCAGTAGCGGCAGGTGCAGGGCCAGCAGCAGGATTTCGCCGGCGGGAGGCAACTCGCGGGCGGCGGTTTCTTCCGCGGGGCGGATTCGCCAGCGGTTGAGCCAGAGTCCGAATCCGAGCGTGGCTCCCATAACGGCGCCGAAGGTGGTCTCCATCATGTTCCACCAATTGATGTGAGAGTCGAACGTCGCCCAGAAGCCCTGTTGAAAGGCTTCGCGGTGCCAGGCATGAAACGCCTGCAACGACTGGCCGGCCGGGAAGCCGATCATGCCGCCGACCACGCCCCACAGGCCCATCCGGAACGCGAGCCCGTCTTTCCGCCACCAGCGGGTGTAGGCGAGGGCCGTTACCAGCGCGAACAGCAGGCCGCCCCAGCATTCGGGGCGGGGTTTGAGGTTTTCGGCCTGCGGTTGCCAGTGCCATGAGGCGGAGAAGTATAAAGCCGGCAGCTCTTTTTCAGCGGGGTTGAAGGGCGAGTTCAGGAGCTGGAGGCCGATGTAGTAGGCGCCGACGAGAGCGAGCATCAGGCCGAGCATTTCGCGCCAGCGGTAGCGCACGCCACCGAGGCCCATGCCCAAAAACAGGCCGCCAAAACCGATCCAGAGCCCGCCTTTGACCGCCAACCCGATCATGCCCCAGCGAAGGGCCAGCAGGTCGCCAATCATGGCGGCGTCGTGCGTGAGGCCGACGGTTTGGCCGTAGGTCATGCTGCCGCCGATGCCCATGCCAACGGTTCCCCAGGCGGCCGCGCGCGCCAGGGCCAGGGGTTTCTGGCCGCGGCAAAACAGCAGCACCAGCGTGAGGCTGACGAGCAGTCCGGCGATCATGGCGCCGGTTTCGTGGCCGTACTGGCCGCGGATGCCCCAAGCCATGCCGCCGGCCATTGCGGCAAAGAGAATTGGTTGCCACCAGGCCACCGTTTCGTTCCGCCCCGTTGCATTTGAGTTCAACACGAGCCACTCCTCCTTCGGTTGTGCGGGGTTACTTTAGCGGAATAGGCAGGGAATTGCCAAGCGGCGGCCGGTCGCGCGGAAGCGCTCCCTCCACCAATGGGCGTATGCGCACTGCGCCTTATACTGTTGAGGGGAGTTGTTACGACGTTGTTACGTGGTATAATTTCTCGATTTTCGTTCTGATCTTCCGGGAATTCTTTAATGGCTGTGAAAAACACTCAAGGGTCCGGCGCTATTCTTATCAAGGGGGCGCGGGAACATAATCTTCGCAACCTTTCGGTTCGCATTCCGCGCAACAAGCTGGTTGTAGTGACGGGTTTGAGCGGTTCGGGCAAATCGAGCCTTGCGTTCGACACGATCTATGCGGAAGGGCAGCGCCGGTACGTGGAAAGCCTCTCGGCTTACGCGCGCCAGTTTCTCGAGCAGATGGACAAGCCGGACGTTGACCTTATCGAAGGGCTGAGCCCGGCGATTTCGATCGAACAGAAGACGACGCACCGGAACCCGCGTTCGACGGTGGGCACGGTAACGGAAATTTACGACTATCTGCGGCTTTTGTTCGCGCGCGCGGGTAAACCGCATTGCTACCAGTGCGGGCGGCCGATCGAGTCGCAGACGCCGCAACAGATCGTGGACTGGATTCTGGCGCTGCCGGATAAGACGCGGGTGCAGTTGCTGGCGCCGGTGATCCGCCAGCGGAAGGGGACATACCAGAAGGTTTTCGACAACATCAAGCGCCAGGGGTTTGTTCGTGTTCGGGTTGACGGCGAGTTCCACAGCGTTGACGACGAGTTCAACCTCGAGCGGTATGTGAAGCACGATATCGACGTGGTGGTGGACCGGTTGGTGGTGAAGCCGGAGATTCAGTCGCGCCTGACGGATTCGGTGGAGACGTGTTTGAAAATCGCGCACGGGATTATCCGGATATATTACGAGTTGCCGGACAAGACAGTGAACGAGGTATTGCAGAGCGAGCATCTGGCTTGCGTGATCTGCGGCATCAGCATGGAAGAGTTGGCGCCGCGGATGTTCTCGTTCAACAATCCGCACGGGGCTTGCCCGACCTGCACGGGACTGGGCACGACGATGGAAGTAGACCCGGAACTGGTGGTGCCGGACGCGGACTTGTCGATTGCGGAGGGCGCGGTGCGGCCTTGGAGCATGCGGCGGGTGCTGGACAGCATGTACCGGCGCATGCTGGCGAACGTATGCATTCATTACGGGCAGAGCAACCGGAAGGCGTGGAAGAACCTGCCTGAAGATTTCCGGCAGGTTGTGCTTTACGGATCGGGCAACGAAGAGATGGATTTTAATTTCGAGCGGCAGGACCGGACGTACCGTGTGCGGCGGCCGTTCGAGGGGGTGATCCCGAACTTGCAGCGGCGGTTCCGTGAAACGGAGTCGAACGCGGCGCGGGAGATGATCGGCCAGTTCATGGCGACGCACTCTTGCCCGGACTGCAAAGGTGCGCGGCTGCGGCCGGAATCGCGTGCGGTGACGGTGGCGGGCAAGACCGTGATGGACGTGACGGGGCTGTCGATCGAGAACGCGCTGAAGTTTTTCACGAACATCGAGTTGTCCGAACAGGACAAAATGATTGCGGAGCGGGTACTGAAAGAGATCCGTGAGCGGTTGAACTTTCTGCACAACGTGGGGCTGGATTATCTGACGCTTGACCGGGAGGCGGGGACGCTTTCGGGCGGGGAGTCGCAGCGTATCCGTTTGGCGACGCAGATCGGCTCGGGGCTGGTGGGGGTGCTTTACATTCTCGACGAGCCGAGCATCGGCCTTCACCAGCGCGACAACAAGAAGCTCATTGGCACGCTCGAGCGGCTGCGCGATCTGGGCAACACGGTAATCGTGGTCGAGCACGATGAAGAGACGATCCGGCAGGCGGATTACGTCATTGACCTCGGGCCGGGCGCGGGTGTCCATGGCGGGCATATTGTGGCGCGGGGCACGCCGGCGCAGGTGATGCGCAACAAGAAGAGTCTTACGGGGCGGTACCTGACGGGGGCGTTCCAGATCGAGACTCCCCAGCGGCGCAAGAAGAGCACGGGGCGGGCCATCACGATCAAGGGGGCACAGCACAATAACCTGAAAAACATTGACGTGGAGATCCCGCTGGGGGTGTTCACTTGCGTGACGGGCGTTTCGGGATCGGGCAAGTCGAGCCTGGTGACGGAAACGCTGTATCCGGCGGCGATGCGGGCGCTGCACAACTCGATGCAGATGCGGCCGGGCAAGTACGAGGCGTTGGTCGGGTTGGACATGATAGACAAGGTAATCGACGTTGACCAGTCGCCGATTGGGCGTACGCCGCGGTCGAACCCGGCGACGTACACGGGGTTGTTCAGCCCGATCCGGGATATCTTCAGCAAAACGCCGCTGGCCCGGGCGCGGGGGTACAAACCGGGGCGGTTCAGTTTCAACGTGAAGGGCGGGCGGTGCGAGCAGTGCGAAGGTAACGGGGTGATCGTGATCGAGATGCACTTTCTGCCGGACGTTTACGTGCCGTGCCAGACGTGCAAGGGTGCGCGGTACAACCGGGACACGCTCGAGGTGTTGTACAAGGGTAAGACGATCGCGGACGTGCTCGACATGACGGTCGAGGAGGCGGTGGCGTTTTTCCGGAACATTCCGTCGGTGTACGAAAAGCTGCAAACGCTTTACGACGTGGGGCTTGGATATATTAAGCTGGGCCAGTCGGCGACGACGCTATCGGGCGGCGAGGCGCAACGCGTGAAGCTGGCGACTGAGCTGGCCAAGCGGCAGACGGGGCGCACGCTGTATATCCTCGACGAGCCGACGACCGGCTTGCACGCTTACGACGTGGATAAGCTGCTTCAGGTGCTGCACCGGCTTGTAGAAAGCGGGAATACGGTGCTTGTTATCGAGCATAATCTGGATGTGGTTAAGACGGCGGACTGGATTGTGGATCTCGGGCCGGAAGGCGGCGACGGCGGGGGGTGTATCGTTGCGCAGGGCACGCCGGAAGATGTAGCGCGGATGAGGAAGGGGACGCATACGGGGGTGTATCTGCGGCAGAAGCTGGAACACGATGCGGAGTTGGAGAAGCGGGCGCGGCGGAAATAGAGGCGAAAAAAGGCGACGGGTCAAAATTGCGTAAAGTGTCCCAAGACGGGCCGTGGATTGCGGAGCGACTTCCCCAATTTGCCTTATAAGGCGGAACGGAAAGGATGACGGCGGAGGCCTTCTTGAATGGCCTTATAGTGTGGCTTAAGATGTCAATGTTTGACGGGGAGAGATGTTGAATGGTGGAAAAAGACTATCGTGAACTGAGTGGCTGGCTGGATTCGCTTGCACGCGGTTACCAGAACACTTACCTGATCCTCGCGGCCACCGAGGCGGACCTCTTCAGCGTGCTCGAGGAACCGCGGACGGCAGCGGAGGTGGCGGCGGCTCGCGGGGTGAGCGAGCGGGGCGCGCGGATTGTGCTTAACGCGCTTGTGTCGGTGGAGTTGGTGTCAAAGGACGGGGACAGGTACCGGAACAGGGAAGCCGCGTCGGCATGTCTTGTTCCAGGCGCGCCGGCGTATCAGGGGCATATCCTGCGGCACATGCGCCACACCAGCGAAAGATGGGCGCGGTTGGACGACGCTTTGCGGACCGGAACCGGCGCAAGTGGTGGGGCAGATCCGACGCGTACGCCCGAGCAGTTGCGGGCGTTCATACTGGGCATGCAAGACATCGCCAAGTTCAGCGCGCGGGAGATGCTGCCGCACCTGGACCTATCGGGGCGGCGCCACATGCTGGACCTTGGCGGCGGCCCGGCCACGTACGGCATCACGTTTCTTGAAGCTTACCCGGAATTGAGGGCCACGCTGTTCGACATGCCCGCGGTGATCGAGATCGGGCGCGAACAGGTGGAAAAAGCAGGCATGCAGTACCGGTTCAGCTACATGGCGGGCGACATGACGCGCGACGACATTGGAAGCGGGTATGACTTCGTCCTGTTGTCGAACATTATTCATTCAATGAGCTTTGAGCAGAATCGGGAAGTTGTACGCAAGTGCCACGAAGCGCTCGAGCCGGGGGGCTTGCTGCTCATCAAAGATTTCCTGGTCGAAAACGACCGGTCAGGCCCGCCGTTCGGGCTAATGTTCGCGGTGAACATGCTTGTGGCGACGCCGGGGGGCGACACCTACACGTACGCCGAGGTCGAAGAGTGGACGCAGGAGGCGGGTTTCGGCCCCGGGCGGCTGATTGACCTGACTCCGCAATCACGGATCTGGGTTGTGGAAAAGTTGTAGCGGAGCAGAAACGTTGGAAGCGAAAGAGAATGCGGGACAGGCGGTTGGCGAGCGGGTGATGTCGATTGACGCGTTGCGCGGGTTCGACATGTTCTGGATTGTCGGCGGGGGAGCGACGTTTATGAGCTTCTTCAAAGGGGCGTTCGGCGAGGTTCCCGTGGCGGTGATGTACCAGATTAGACATCCGGCCTGGGAAGGGTTCAGCGCGTGGGATATGATTATGCCACTGTTCCTGTTTGTCGTCGGCGCAGCGATGCCGTTTTCATTTTCGAAACGCCTGCAACATTCGGATCCAGACCGTGTATACGCGCGGGTGCTCCGGCGGACGGTTCTGCTTTTTTTGCTGGGCATGATTGCGCAGGGCAACTTGCTGGAGTTCGACCTTTCGAAGCTTCACCTTTACAGCAACACGCTTCAGGCAATCGCTTCGGGTTACCTGGTTGCGGCGGTTCTCCTGTTGAATTTTTCGGTCCGCGTTCAGGCTTTTTCTTGCGCGGCGATGCTTGTGACTTACTGGGTGCTTATGATGTTTGTGCCGGTAAACGGGCAGACGGCGGGCGTGCTTGAACCTTATACCAATTTCGCTTTGGCGGCGGACACGGCCATCTTGGGGCGGTTTCGCGATGGAACCACGTACACTTGGACAGTGACGGGTCTCGGGTTCTCGGCGACGACACTGATGGGCGTGATGGCAGGGCACGTTATCAAGTCGCAGAAACCGGCCAAGGCGAAACTGCAGTTGCTGACGGGGGCGGGGGCAGGATGCCTGGCGTTGGGCTGGGTGTGGAGTTTCCATTTCCCGATCATCAAGCATATCTGGACGAGCTCGATGGCGTTGTGGGCGGGCGGCTGGAGTTTTTTGCTGCTTGCGGCGTTTTATTATGTGATCGACGTGAAAAAGTACCGGAAATGGGCGTTTTTCTTCGTCGTAATCGGCATGAACGCGATAGCCGTTTACATGGCAACGCAGGTGTTCAATTTCCGGCTGCTGGGCGACGCATTGACCGGCGCGCTGGCCGAACGCGCGGGCAACTGGCGAGATTTCATTCGGGAACTTTCGGCTTTCGCGATAGTTTGGCTGCTGTTGTTATTCCTGTACCGCAAGAAGGTCTTTATCAAGGTCTGAAGTTGTTTTTTCGAAAAGCGGCGCGACTTCGATTTTTTGCTTTACCGGGGTTGTCTGCTGTGCTAGAGTGAAAAGCACTGGTGTAGGCCTTGCCGGGGCAAGGGGAAAGGTGGAAGCAGTGTCCATACCGCCTGCAAAAGAACCATTGAAAATCGAGAAGGGCTCGGAGTGCCTGCTCAACTTCGTCGGCCGCCATTTCAAGACGCGCATTCTGGAAGTGGGTTCGGACACGATGCGCGTGACGTTCCCGGGCCGGGATTATCCGATAGCGGGGCTAAATATTGTTTTGGAGTTCCACGACGAGCAGGGTTTCTACTACCTTCCGGCCTCGGTGGTGGAGGGTCCGGATGAGAAGCCCGGCGGGATCACGTTGCGCAAGGACAGCGAGATCAGGCGGAGCACGCATCGCGATTCGTTTCGTGTTCCCACGGATTTGACGGTTCGGGTTCGCGACCACATCCACGTGCGGCGTTACGACGCGGCGCTGGTGAATTTGAGCGCGGGCGGGGCGTTGCTACGGGCCGACGCGCCGTTCGATTTCAGTTCGACGCTCGAGATTACGCTTTCTTTGCCGGGCGAGCCTGTTTATACGCTGCTGGGGTCGGTGGTGCACATTTCGGCGAGCATGACGGGCCGAGAGCAGCCGCGGCATTTTGGCGTGAAGTTCATTGGAATCGATCCCCCCATCGAGAGGGCTATCACGGATTATATCTTTGGCAGGCTGCCCGAGCTCTACGCCTGATTGTTCCTTGCCTGTTCAATTTGGGCGCGGTAGTTGCGATCGGCGGCGGGGCTTGTTGCTGGGGAAATCTCGCCGTATGTGCCGGCAAACTCGAATCCCAACCGGTGGAGGCCGGGAAAAACTTTGGCGATGTCCCCGGTAAAATCTTTGTTTTCGGTCTTTGTGGAAGCGTTGAACCAGTGCAGGTAGCCGTACATCCGGTGCGGGGGGAGGCTGCCGTAACCGTCGGGAAACTCCGGGCGGCGGACCATGTTGGTGAGCGTGTATTCCCAGACGGTCTCCGGGGGCAGGGCTTTGGCGTACGGCGCGGTGTTCAGGTTCTTGACTTGGTGAAAGCCGCGATAGGTGCAGTTGATGAACACGCCGTCGGGGCGCAACTGGAGTGCGCGTTGCATCAGGCCTTGCGTGGCGACGACGACGTCCATCACGTTGCCGTCGGTTTCGAAGCCGAGCGCTTCGCGTGCGGCGGCCGCGGCCGGTGATGGATTGACGATAAAATCGCCCATCTCGTAGTCGATTCCTCCGATTTCGAACGTGTCGAGCATCCATTCGAGCCCGTCGCGCCACCAATTCCGATTGGCTTCGAGGGAGGGATCGAGTACGGGGGCGACTTCTTCGCGGCCGCCGCCGTCTTCTGTGGCATGGCTGGCGCGTTCGGGGTGGTCGCGCAGGTAGGTGGCGAGGTTGAACTCGTGGTCGCCTTCAAAATAGTAGCCGCCGTACGAGCAGAGGCCGACGCCGGGCAGTACCGCCACGCCTTTGTCGGAAGCATATTTGCACAAGTCGGCGGCGGCGGCGACACCGCCGTGGGAGTCGCGCAGGAATCCCCAGATAATGACGCCCCAGATGCCGTTTTTGGCGCAATAGTCGACGAGGCGGCGGAAGCCGGTTTGGAAGGCTTCGGGGCGTTTCGGGTAAGGGAACTTCTGCTCGGCGGCGGCCATGCGGGTGAGTATGTCGCCGGGCTGGTCGTCCCACGTCATGCGCGAGTCCCAGCACCACAGCAGGACTTTCATCGGGCGCTGGTCAGCGTGGCCGGGCGCGGCCAGGGAAAGACCGGCGAGGGCGGTTGCTTTGAGGAAGTCGCGGCGGTTCATAGATGCAGATTAGAAGGTACAGGTGGGGAAAAACAAGAGAAACGCCAGGGCCGGCTCGATTAGGACGCCGGGGATTTTCTTTGGCAGATGAGCTTGAAGTCTTCGCCGTCCCATTCGACATACGAGCGGTGGTACATCCAGTCTCCGGTATTGATGTAGAGGCCGGGACCGTTGGGGGTCGTGTACTGCTCGCACGCTGGGGCGTGGGCGTGGCCGCATATGACCACCTGGCACTGGCCTTGGCCGAGGTATTCCTGTGCGAAGAGGCGGAGTGCGGCGGCTTCGGCGCCTTTTGATGGATCGGCCTGGCTTGTCATCCTTCTGCTTGTTCGGGAGATTCTTTTCGCGAGGGCCATGGCGAGGTCCGGATGTATCAGGCGGAACAGCCATACGACGGCGGGGGCTTTTGCAATTCTGCGGTAGATTCGGTACGCGCGGTCTTTCTTGTTCAACCCGTCGCCGTGCACGAGGAGTGCATGGCGATTGCCGAAGGCGATGCGGGCCTCGTCGCGGTGCACGGTGAAGCCCAGGTACTGCTCGAGAAACCTTCCGGCCCAGAAATCGTGGTTTCCGCACACGAGATGGAGTTCCACGCCCTGCTCGTTAAGCTCGGCAAGGGCGCGGAGGACGTGGAAGTATTCCGAGAACACGACGTGCTTGTATTCGAACCAGAAGTCGAAGAGGTCGCCGAGCAGGATGAGGCGTTCGACGCGTTCTGCGTGGAGGTTTTTTAGAAACTTGATGAATTCGAGCAGTTGCGGCTCGCCGTAGGTCGAGACGTTCAGGTGGACGTCGGACAGTACCACCGTCTTCATTTTATGAGACGAATTTTGCTTGGCGGCCAGAAGCACAGCAGGGCCTTTCCGACGACGTGCTTGTCGTCAATGGGGCCGAAACTGCGGCTGTCTCTGCTGACGCTGCGGTTGTCGCCGAGAACGTAATATTGGCGGGGAGTCAACCGGATTTCACCGGTGGCGTCAGGACTTTCGCGTTCATCCGGTTCAAGGTAGGGTTCTTCAATTCGCCTATTGTTGACGAAAACGGCGCCTTCGTTAAAGCGGACGCGGGTGACTTCGGCGGCGGAATTGCGGTCGCCGGCATTTACGGTCCCGGGCTGTGCGTCGGGTCCTTTTGCGATCAGCCTTTTCACATACCGCTTGTTTGGCTCGACGGGGCTGTAGAAAACGACCACATCGCCTTCTTCCAATGCGTTGATGCCGCTGAACGTGTTGAACTGGCTGAGTATGTGTGGGAGCTTCAGCACGAAAATGCGCTCATGGTCGCTCAGCGTGGGGTCCATCGAAGGCCCCTGGACCTCGTAACCCTCCAAGACGTAAGTTTTTACTATAAAAAACATTACGAGAAACCACGCGATCATCTTTACGAATTCGACGATCTCGCGCTTTACTTCCTGCTTGGGGGGTATCGCAGCTTGTTGCTCCTCTTGCATGCAGGTATCTTGCCACAGGAATCGGGGAAAACACAAGGCGGGACACCCGGCGTAAGGATGGGCGATGCATGCCGTTTATCGTCAAATAAACGGGAGCTTTCGGGCTGTTCCACGTACAGAGGCGGCGGTTTGCCGACGAGACAAGGAGCACAGGCAAAAACTGCTGTACGTCAAGGCATAACAATGGGTTATGAAATCAATGCGTCGCGTGTTTTTACCGGCCGCGCCTTAGAGAGCATCCGTTTTCCATTGGGTGGCGTGGGAGCTGGATGCGTCAACTTGACGGGGCGCGGCGGGCTCGAGGACTGGCAAATCGACGGCACGTACGGCCGGAAAGGGCCGTTGCCGCGGACGTTCGGGTCCGTTTTTGCCTACATGAAGCGCCACAAACCCGTGGCGCGGTTACTCGAGGCGCGCCGGATGCCCCCGTACCCGTGCGAGGGCGAAGGAGAGGGCTTGCCCCGGATGGAGTCGGCGCGGTTTCGCGCGGAGTTTCCTTTCGCGTGGGTGGCGTGGGAAGACCGCGCGTTGCGGCTTGGCGTGGAGCTGGAGGCGTTCAGCCCGTTTGTACCGTGCGACGTGGACCACTCGGCGTTTCCGGCGGCGGTGCTGCGGTACCGGCTTACGAACGAAGGCGACGAACGCGCGCGGGTGACGCTGGCGTGGAGCGTGCTGAATCTGGCCGGCGACACCAACACCTGGGTGGATGAGGAAGGGGTGCGCGGCATTCTGCTCGGCGGGGACAAAAACTCGATGGCGCTGTTGACGCCGTATCGGGGTGTCGTGTTCACGACGCACCTGTTGCGCGCTGCCGCCGCCCCGGCATTGCGGGAGTTCTGGGACGTTTTCGCGGCCACCGGCTACATGCCCTACCACGAGTACGGCCCCGCCGAGGACGGGGAGCGCGACGCGGGCGCGGTAGGCGTGAGGCTCGCGCTGAAGCCGGGGGCTTCGAAGACGGTGGTCTTTTACCTGACGTGGCATTTTCCCGAAATCGAGCCGTATTGGCCCGTAAAGGCACCTGGCCCCGTGCGGCAGGCCTATGCGGAAAAGTGGCGCGACGCGCTCGGGGTGGGCCAGGCGCTCCACGCCAGGCTTAACCCGCTTGAAAGCAAGACGCGGGCATTCCACGACGCCCTGTTCGGCACGTCGGCGCCGGCGGAAGTGCTCGAAGCGGCGGCGGCTTCGATAGGGCCGCTGAGGACGCCCGCCCTCGCGCGGACTGCCGACGGCGTCAGGATCTTGGAGAGCGCGCACGGCCACAGCACCGGCGCGGACGCGATGGCTTTTACGCAGTCGCTGGCGTTTCTTTTTCCGCCGCTGCAGCGGGCCGCCTGGGAAACCGCGCCGCGGTACGCGCACACGGACGGGCTGCTTGCCGCCGTGCCATGCATCTGCCGCGACTGGAAACTGAGCGGCGACGACGAATGGCTGGAAAAAATGTGGCCACACGTCAAGACGGCCATGCAGGACATTTCGGCTGAGATTGACCCGGAGGGCAAGGGCATTCCGGGCGGCGCGTTATCGGTTGCGGGAGGCGCGCGCGTAGCCGGGGCTTCACCGTTGCCGGCTTTTCTGTACCTGGCGGCGCTGGCCGCGGGCGCGGAGATGGCCGGGCGGGCCGGTGAGTTAGAACTGGCGGAACGATGGCGCGGGATTCTTGATCGCGGGCAGCGGGCGGTCGAGGAAAGGCTGTGGAACGGCCGGCTTTATCTTCAAGCGCCGGACGAGGAAGAAGCGGCGCCGCACGAGCTTACCAAGGCCAGTTTGAGCACGGCGCTGCTGGGCGAATGGTTGCTGCAACAGTCGGGACTCGGGGGTGTTGGGCCGGGGCGGCATGTCCGCCGCGCGCTACGGGAGACGGTCGAACGGAATTGGCGCGAGGATCTCGCCGGGCATGCAAACCCCGGCCGCGCGTTTGCGGTGGAAGGCGAGCCGGGCCTGCTGATGTGCACGTGGCCGCGGGGCGCAAGGCCGGGTTCGGCGCCCGCGTGGGCCGACGAGGTTTGGCCGGAGGCGGAGTTTGTTGTGGCCGCGCACTGTCTTTTCGAGGGGCTTGTCGAAGAGGCTTACCGCATCGTGCGGGGCAACCGTCGCCGGCACGATGGCGAACGGCGAAACCCTTGGGGCGGTTGCGAAAGCGAGATGCGCCGGATGGCGGGGTTTTCGCTAATCCCCGCGCTGTCCGGCTTCCGGTTTGACCGGGGGTCGGGCGCGCTGGGCTTTGCGCCGCGCGTCGACGAGGGTGTTTTCAGGACTTTCTGGTCGGTCGAGGGGGCGTGGGGCGTGTATATGCAGGCCAGAGACGAGGCGTGCCTGGCGGTGGCGCATGGCAAGCTGGTGTTGAACCGGCTGGACTTGCCCACGCTGTTCGACGCAAAGCCGTGGCAAATGACGTTGCGGAAACGCCGCCTGGAAGTGCGGCCGGACCGGTTCGGTTCCGTGACTTTCCGCCGGGCTGTTGCAATCAATGCTGGTTGGGAGCTTATTCTGCAGCGATAAGCTGCAGAAGTGTCTACAAGGTCTTGTTTTACTCTTTTATGTACGGGGGCCGGCATGTATAATGGCACGGGTTGGAAAAGATGGATCGGGAGGTACAATGAGCACGTTCACCAGACGCGGCTTCATTGCGCGCACAGCCGGGGCCGTTGCCGCCGGTCTTGCTGCGCCGGCAATCGGACAGCAGGCCGAGGCGGCGTTGACGGCAACGACGTTGCGCCCGCTGGGCAAGACGGGGTTGCAGCCGACCCTGCTGGGCATGGGCACGGGTGTGAAGGCCTGGGGCGGCGACAGCGCCTTGTCGCGCAAAGGTGACGATGTCTACTACGAGGTCGTCGCGCGCGCTTATGACAAAGGCGTCCGCTACTTCGATTTGGCCGACCAGTACGGGTCCCACAAATTTTTCAACAAGCTGCTGAAAGGTTCCATCGACCGCGACAAAGTCGTGCTGTTGACCAAAACCGTGGCCAAAGAGGCCGATGTGGCCAAGGCCGACCTGGAGCGGTTCCGGAAAGAGCTGGACACGGACAAGCTTGATATCCTGCTCATGCATTGCATGACCCACAAGATGTGGCCGGAGAAAATGGCGCCGGTGATGGACGTTCTCGCCGATGCAAAGGCAAAGGGCGCAATCGGGGCGCACGGGGTGTCGTGCCATTCGCTCGATGCGCTGCAACGGGCGTCCGAATCGCCGTGGGTGGACGTGGTACTGGCCCGCATCAATCCCTACGGAATTAAAATGGACGACGTGCCGGAAAAGGTCGTGCCGGTGCTTAAAACGGCGCACCGGAACGGAAAAGGCGTTTTGGGGATGAAAATAGCGGGAGAAGGCGAATGCGCGGACCGGCTGCGCGAGAGCCTGGATTTTGTTTTGGGATTGGGGTGCGTGGATGCGATGCCCATCGGGTTGCTTTCCACGGCGGAAGTTGACGATACAATGGCGAAGGTCAATGCGGCGGCCGCGGCCAAAGCGTGACCGGCGTTGACTGTTTCTCCGGCCGTTTCTTACAATGCCGGAAGAGCGAAAGACCACTTGTTTACGGCCCCGGGGGGCCGCCACGGAGGATATAACGAAATGAAGCGTTTTCGGCCGCAGGTGCTTGTAAATGGTTACAGAAAGTTTTTCGAGAGGTGGACGGTGTCGGCGCACGTTTTATTTTTGCTGGCGGTTGGGGGACTGCTGTTGCAGGCTTGCAACGGCAATATGCCCTGGCAGAAGACGCCCCCGCCGGTTCTGTTAGACGATCCGGCAGCCTCGGACCAGGCCTACCTGGCGCCCGACGTTCAGCCGCCGGGGTTGCCGCTTGCTACGGAACAGCGTTTTGAAGACGTGCCCGTGCCTAAAGGGGCCAAACCGGACCTGGAGCGGACGTTTGTCTACCAGTCAGCGTCGCTGCACGTGGGCCGGCTTGTCTACAGCAGCCGTGCATCGATCACCGATCTTGCACAGTTCTACATTCGGGAAGCGCCCACCGGCCAATGGCAGCTGCAAAACACCGTTGAGGCGGAAAAGGGCGTCCAGTTGTTGTTTCACAAGCCGGGCCAGAGCATGACGGTTGAAGTGAAGGATTTGGGCCTGGCCAAAGGGCGGCGGCTGACCGTAACGGTAACGCCGGACGGCGGCTCCGGGGGAGGTGTATGACGTTTTGGCGGGTCTTAGTCCTGGGAGTTTTTTCGGCGTGTTGCGCCGGCTGCGCCAACATGATTGGCGGGCAGATTCCTTTGCTGGACGACCTGGGGCAGGCCAGCGGCCTCGCCGCCACCGATGAGGAAAAGATTGTAGCGGTTTTGGACGACGTTCAGCGGGGCATGCAGAACCGCCAGATTTACAAGGTGCTTGCGCACGTTTCCCGCAACTACTACGACAGCGAGGGCCGGGACTATCAGCAGTTGCAGGAAGACCTGGCCGAGCTGTTCAAGAAGTACCGCGAGATCCGCATCACGCGCGTGACGCCTCGGGTGCAGGTGGTTGGCGACTATGCACGGGCCATCGAGACGTTCGGCACGTTTGCCGAACCCAACGATCCGGCGGTTGAACCGCCGATTAACCTGCAAGGCCAGGTGGCCGTGACGCTGGAAAAAGTCGGCGGCCGCTGGCAGATCGTTGAATGGGGCAGCCTGCTTTAGGGCTTTTCCGTTTTTTTCGCGTCCAGCGCTCCACAGAACAACCTGAACAGGACGTGTGGGAAATAGCGCGGAGGGGGCCGCAACCGAACCTGAAAAGGGAGTTCAAGGACAGGTATACTGGGCGGCGGTGAAGAACAACCGGAGGGTGGGCAAATGAGCAAACGGATGGGACGGCGCGAATTCATGAACACGGCGGCGGCAGGCGCTGGCGTGCTGGGCGCGGCCTCGGTGCTGCCGGGGAAGGCGGCGGGACAGGCGAAGCCGGTGCGGGTGGGCGTGATCGGCACGGGCAACCGCGGGAAAAGCCTCACCGGCACCATGATGAACATCCCGGGCGTGAGCGTGCCCGCCTTGTGCGACATCAACGCCGTTAACCTGTCGGCCGGGCAGGACATCGTCGAGAAGGCCGGCCAGCCCCGGCCCGAACCGTACACGGGCGACGATTACGCCTACCGCAAGCTGCTCGAACGCGACGACCTCGACGCCGTTATCATCGCCACACCGTGGCATTGGCACACGCCAATGGCCGTGGATTCGATGCGCGCGGGGAAAGCCACGGCGTGCGAGGTGCCCGCGGCAATGTCGTTCGAAGACTGCTGGCGATTGGTGGACACGCACGAAGAAACGGGCACGCCGTGCATGATGCTCGAGAATTGGAGTTTCCGTCAGGACAACCTTGCCGTGCTCAACATGATCCGGGCGGGTCTGTTGGGCGAGACCGTTCACTGCCATTGCGCGCATTCCCACGACTGCGTCGATCACTGGTTTTTCGACCGTGACGGCAACATCCGGTGGGGCGGCGAGTATCTCGTCAAGTACAACCGCGACCAGTATCCGACGCATGCGATGGGGCCGGTGTTGAGCTGGATGGACATCAACTGCGGGGACGCGTTCGCCACCTGCACGAGCACGGCCACCCTATCGCGCGGCATCAACGCCCATTTCGAGCGAAAGTTCGGGCCCGATCACCCCAACGCCAAACGCGAATACAAACAGGGCGACATCGTCACGTCCGTCGTCCGCACGCAGAAGGGCAAAACGATTGTCGTGAACTACGACATGCAACTGCCGCGCCCTTACGACAACCGGTGGATGATCCAGGGCACGCAGGGCCTGTACAACGAAGCGCGCAGCGCCGTTTATATCGTCGACAAAAGCCCCGAGTACCACGAATGGGAGCCTTTCGCGCCGTACCAGGAAAAGTACAACCACAAGTGGTGGAAAGACATGGCTGAGAACGCGGGCGGCCACGGGGGCACCGATTATCTGGAACTGCGCGAGTTCCTCAATGCCGTCAGAAACGGCACGCCCACGCCCATCGACATCTACGACTCGGTTACGATGTGTTCGATCATCCCGCTGTCCGAGGCGTCGATAGCCGGGGGCAGCGCGCCGGTGGAATGCCCGGATTTCACCCGCGGGAAATGGAAGAGCCGCAAGCCCTATTTCGCGCTGGAGACGTGAGCTAAAGCTGCACAATCGGCTCCGGCGTCAAGTCTTGGCTGTGTTTTGCCGCGCCGGGAAACGTCTGGTATAATCCGCTGGCGGTGCGTTCCGGGCAGGCGGGGCGCGCCATCCGGTCTGAAGGTCAACAATCATGGGAGTTTCGATTGGTGGACAAACTGTACGTAACGGGCGAGGGTCTTGAACGGCTGAAGGCGGAGCTTGCGAATTGCAATGAGCGCCGTCTTAAGGTGGCGGCCGTGATCGAGCAGGCCCGCGGGTACGGGGATCTGAGCGAGAATGCCGAATACCATGCCGCGAAAGAGGAGCAGGCGATGCTCCACGCGCGTATCGGCGATTTGGAAGACAAGATTACGCGGGCGGTGATTGTGGACAACGCGGACATCGACCCGAGCAAGGTTTACCTGGGCGCGAGTGCGCGGGTGCTGAACAAGAAGACGAACCGGGAGACCGTGTATCACCTTGTCAGCCCGGTTGAGACGGACCTTGCGTCGGGCAAGATATCGGTGCAATCGCCGGTGGGCAAGGCGCTGCTTGGCCACGAGGTGGGCGAGACGGTGGTGGCGCGGGTTCCCGCGGGCGACCTGGAGTTGGAGATTCTGGAAATTACGAGGTGACGAAAGGCAGGTTTCAGCCGCTCGCGCGGCAGGATGCGCACGGCAGGATGCGCGCGGCAGGATGCGCGCGGCAGGATGCGCGCGGCAGGATGCCGCGTCTACGTTTACGTTTACGGCCGGTTTGAACTACAAAGGATAGCATGAATCGGGAGCAGTATGCCTAAGCGGACGGATATCCGGAAGATCATGTTGATCGGGTCGGGGCCGATTGTTATCGGCCAGGCGTGCGAGTTCGATTACTCGGGCACGCAGGCGTGCAAGGCGTTGCGCGAAGAGGGCTACCAAGTCGTTCTGGTAAACAGCAACCCCGCGACCATCATGACCGATCCCGAAATGGCCGATCGGACTTATATCGAGCCGCTGACGGTCGAGGTGCTCGAGAGTATCATTGCGCGGGAGCGGCCCGACGCGCTGTTGCCGACGGTGGGCGGGCAGACGGGGCTTAACCTGGCGGTGGATCTTGCCGAAGCGGGCGTGCTGGAGAAGTACGGCTGCGAACTTATCGGCGCGCGGTTGCCGGCAATCCAGAAAGCCGAGAACCGCGGGCAGTTCAAGGACGCCATGGTGAAGATCGGGCTGGAAGTTCCGCGTAGCCTGGTGGTTCACACGATTGCCGAGGCGCGTGAGTTCGGGGCCGAGCTTGGTTACAGCGCCATTATCCGGCCTGCGTTCACGCTTGGCGGGACGGGCGCGGGCGTGTCGTTCAATCGCGAAGAATACGAGGAAGTGGTTGCGCGGGGGCTTTCCGCGAGCCCGATCACGGAAGTGTTGATCGAAGAGTCGGTGATCGGCTGGAAAGAATTCGAGCTTGAGGTGATGCGCGACATGCACGACAACGTCGTGATCATCTGCTCGATTGAAAACCTCGACCCGATGGGCATCCACACCGGCGACAGCATTACGGTTGCGCCGGCGCAAACGCTCACCGACAAGGAATACCAGGTGATGCGCGATGCGGCAATCGCCGTAATCCGCGAGATTGGCGTGGACACCGGCGGGTCGAACATCCAGTTCGCCGTGCACCCGGAGACGGGGCGGATGGTCGTGATCGAGATGAACCCGCGGGTGTCTCGCAGCTCGGCGCTGGCTTCGAAGGCCACGGGGTTTCCCATCGCGAAGATCGCGGCGAAGCTGGCGGTGGGTTACAGCCTCGACGAAATTCCCAACGATATCACGCGCGAGACGCCGGCTTCGTTCGAGCCTACAATCGACTATTGCGTTACAAAGGTTCCGCGTTGGGCGTTCGAGAAGTTTCCAGGCTCGGACTCGGACCTGACGGTTCAGATGAAGAGCGTCGGCGAGACGATGAGCATCGGCCGGACGTTCAAGGAATCGCTGCAGAAAGCCATCCGGGGCTTAGAAATCGCCCGGGACGGTCTCGGGGCCGACGGGCGCGACAAGCCGCTTACGTCCGATCCCGACGGGCCTGAAGAGAAGGCAGCGCTGTTGCGCGCGATGCGGGTGCCGCGGCCTGAACGCATTCTCCGCGTTGCGCAGGCGTTTCGCGCGGGCGCGACGGTTGAAGAAATCAACGAAGCCACGGCGATCGACCCGTGGTTTCTGGAAAACATCCGCCAGATTGTGGCCGCAGAAACCGAACTTGCCAAGGCCGACCCTGATATGGCCGATACGCTTCGCCGGGCGAAACAGTGCGGGTTTTCGGATGTCCAGCTTGGCCGGATGTGGAATCTGGACGCGGCGCGGGTCCGCGAGCTTCGCAAGAAACACGGGGTGTTGCCGACGTACCGGCTGGTGGACACGTGCGCGGCCGAGTTCGAAGCGTACACGCCCTACTATTACTCGACCTACAGCGACGAGGACGAGGTGAGGGCGGCGGACCGCGAGAAGATCATGATCCTCGGCGGCGGGCCGAACCGGATCGGACAGGGTATCGAGTTCGATTATTGCTGCGTGCACGCCGTTTTCGCGCTCGCCGAAGACGGGTACGAGACCATCATGGTCAACAGCAACCCGGAAACCGTTTCGACCGACTACGACACGTCCGACCGGCTGTATTTCGAACCCGTCACATTTGAAGACGTGATGAACATCATCGAGCGGGAAAAGCCCAAGGGCGTTATCGTGCAGTTCGGCGGGCAGACGCCGCTCAACCTGGCGTGGGACCTCGAAAAAGCGGGCGCGGCCATCATCGGCACCTCGCCGGACAGCATCGACCGCGCCGAAGACCGCAAACGGTTCCGCGAACTCGTCCAAAAACTCGGGTTGCGCCAACCGGAGAACGACACGGCGACTTCCGTCGAGGAGGCGTTTGATGTCGCGGCGCGTATCGGCTATCCGGTGGTTGTTCGGCCGTCTTTCGTTCTGGGCGGGCGCGCGATGGAAATCGTGTACGACGAACCTTCGCTCGAACGGTACATGACGATGGCGGTGGACGCCTCGCCGGAGCGGCCTATATTGATTGACCGGTTTCTCGAGGCAGCGATCGAAATCGACGTGGATGCGCTGGCCGACGGGCGGGACGTGATCGTGGCGGGCGTGATGCAGCACGTCGAGGAGGCGGGGATTCACAGTGGGGACAGCGCGTGCATCCTGCCGCCGTACGACCTCGATGAGGCGCTTGTCGAGCGGCTGAAAGAACAGACGCGGGCGCTGGCACGCGAGCTGAACGTGGTCGGGCTGATGAACATCCAGTACGCGATCCAGGACCACGATATTTACCTGCTCGAGGTCAACCCGCGGGCGTCGCGGACGGTGCCGTTCGTGAGCAAGGCCACGGGGCTGCCGCTGGCGAAACTCGCCGCGCGCGTTATGGCGGGGAAGACGTTGCGCGAACTGGGCGTGACCGAAGACCCGAAACCCGGCTACGTTTCCGCCAAGGAGGTCGTGCTGCCGTTCCTGAAGTTTCCGGGGGTGGACATTTTGCTCGGGCCGGAGATGCGGAGCACGGGCGAAGTGATGGGCATCGACCAGAACATGGGGCTCGCTTACGCGAAAAGCCAGCTCGCGTCGGGCAATCCGATTCCGATGAAGGGTACGGTCTTCATAAGCCTCAACGACCGGGACAAGCGCCATCTCGAAGCGCTCGGAAAAGATCTTGCCGAGCTTGGTTTCAAGCTCATCGCAACAAAAGGCACCGCAGCCGCGTTGCAATCGTACGGGATTGAGGTCGAACCCATCTTCAAAGTCGGCGAAGGCCGGCCGAACGTGGTCGACTGGATGATCAACGGCGACGTGGACTGGATCATCAACACGCCGTTGGGCGGCGAGGCCCGCATCGACGATCGCGCCATCCGCCGCACCGCGCTTGAACGCGGGTTGCCCATCATGACGACGATCGCCGCTGCAAAGGCGGCCATACAGGGCATCCGCGCGTTGAAGCAGGACCACACCAGCGTGCGGTCGGTGCAGGAGTACCACGCGGAAAAGACGTAAAGTTTGCTTTCCGTGGTTAGATCAGCCTGTGGATTACGGCGCCAGTGGGGAGTTTGGGGAAGAAATAGGTTGATTTGTGGGGCATGTTTTCGACGGCTTCGGCGCAGGCCTGTATTTGCTCAGCCGAGACGGCCTTCATGATGAAGGCTATGCCGAACGCGCCGTCGCGCACTTGGGCGAGGGCCTTTGCCGCGTTGTTTTCGTAGGTGAACGCGAGTTCGTCGTTGGGGCCGATGGTCTGCTCGACGATTCCCGCGTGCAGGACCGCTACGTCCAGCGCGCGCCACGCCTTGCTGCGCACCCCGCCGAGCAAGCCGGCGCGGCACTCTTCGCGCAACCGCAGCAGGAACTGCCCGCCGCCGTGGAAGGCCACGCCGATGACTGTGCCCCGCGCTTGGGCAACCCGCTCGTCGAGGGGGCCGTCCACCGGCTCGACGCTACACCAGCGGCCCACCTTTTTGATGAAGTCGGTCTCATCGAATCCTTCCAACACCGGGAGCAAACGATGCGTGGGGTAGATTGCGAGATTCGGGTCGTTCAGGGAAACGAACCCCATCATGATGTAATCGTAGGGCCGGGGTCCGCCGGTGGGCTGGTTTGCGCGCATCTCGTCGCGGTAGGCGCACGCGGTTCGGTAGCGGTGGTGGCCGTCGGCGATATAGAGGCGTTTGTCGCGGAAGAAATCGGTGACGGCCCCGTCGGCGTCTATTCGCCATACCTCCTGCTTAACGCCATCGATGGTTCGGGCGGTCATGTCGGGTGGCGCGAGGTTGGTCTTGTCGAGGAGTTGGGCCATCTGGTTCTCCGGATCGGGGTAGAGGCCGAAAACGGGCCCCAGATTAGCGCGCGTGGCTTCGGTGAGGCGCAGTCGGTCGTCGACGGTCGTGTCGAAGGTTCTTTCGTGCCCAAGGATAAGGCGCTCGCCGGGTTCGGGTATGCGGGCAACGCCGATAAAGCCGCGGCGCACATGCTGGCGGCCGCGTTCGTCCTTGAACGTCTGGCGCAAAAGATAGAGGGACTCTTGAGGGTCCTGGCGCAGAATGCCGCCGGCGATCCATGCCTCGAGCCGGCGCCCGGCCGCCTGGTAGCGGTTCAGGCCGGACGGCGAGGCCGATTCCTCCTGGGGAAGAATAAGATGAACCATGCTGAACGGGTTGTGGCGGGAGAGTTCCTCGCGTTGTTCGGGCGAGAGCACGTCGTAAGGCGGCGTGAACACCTCGTCCAGCGGCCCGGTGCTTTCGGTATCGAAACGGAATCCCCTGAAACCCCTGATTTCAAGCATGGTTTCTCCGAGAACGTTAATGGGACAGACAACCAAGTCGGGCGGGATTTTATTAGGCGGAACGGGGCATAGTCAAGGAAACCCAGAGCGCGTAACAGGTGTGTTGTGCGGGCGATCAAGCCGCGAAGTCGATTCGCTCCCGCCCGGCCGGCTCTTCCTGGCAGAGCCGAACCTGGTCCCATTGCTTGAGCAGCGTAGCCGTCATTGACAAAAACTCACGGATATCAACGGGCCGGGCTTCCACCTGGGGAAGTGCAAACGCCCTCAGCTCCGGCAGTTCCGGCCTCGACTGCGCTCCGGAAGCAAGGCTTCCCGCTGTGACGGACGCTGGTTCAGCGCCTGGTATCGGTCCAATGCTAGGCATTGGGGCAATGCGAGCCGGACCTGCATTGCCCCAATGGGTTGCCCTGAAAGTCTGAACCGTATCGATTCGCATCTTTGCCGTCCCTGGCAGTTTGTCACGGTTGGGAAACCGTCCTTGGCTCCCTCATCAAAATTATCGGCTCGACCGGGGCGGATCTTGAGTGGATAGTGGATAGTGGATAGTGGTTGGTGGTTGGTTTTTTCAGGGTGCGTTGCCTGGCAATGTTCAGGTGGACAAGCAAGCATTATTCTGCTTATTTATAGATTGGTCAGGTTACGTCGAAGGTTTTCTCTTGACTTAACTTATCTAGTTGGTGTAGAAAGGGTAACGGACACTCTGGCTTGTTTTTTTTCGCCCGCCGGTCGAACGGCCGTATTTAGCGGTATGGATCCGGCCGGTCCAGGCGTGTTCGGCGATGTAGATCGCACAAGCGGTTGAGGAAGCCGCGAGTACAGAGGCTTGGGGACAACCGGCGCGCGGTCCGGCGGTTTTATGTGACGTTGCGCTCTGGTTGCCGGCGGAAGTGCATCGGATCTTTGGCAGGGAGAGATGGAATGCGTTCTTACCTGATGGCCGCGGTCGTATTGGTATTTTTATGGGCGGGTTTTCCAGCCTTGGCCCAAACGGCCGCCGGCCCGGATGCGGCTTTGGAGGAGTTGCTCGGCACGCTGAAAGCGCCCGCGGCTGTTCAGGAAACGAGGCTGTTACGCACACCCGAAGGCTACGTCCGCTTTCTTGGCGCGCCAGCCGGGGGGTGGTTTGACACGGAAGCTTCGGCCACGAAAAGCGGGACCGCGCCCGAAGCCGTTGCGCAGCAGTTTGTATCGCGTTATGCCGGTGCATTCGGCAAGGTAAGCTTGCAGCAAAACTTCACGACCGACCGAATCACCTCATCCGGCGAGACGAACTATGTGCGCCTTCAACAGACGTACAATGGCTTCACGGTTTTTGGCGCGCAGATGCTTGTGCAGTTGGACGGACAGGACGGCGTGCAGTGCGTGTCCAGCGATATCGCGCACGATTTCAGCACGCTGGATGCCGGCGAGGTTTCGTTGACGCCGGCCATTACGGCGGCAATGGCCAAGAACTACGCCAAAGGCTACGTTGCCGGCCTCTCCGATTGCGACGCCGGTATTCTTACAACCACCGGCACACAGCGCATGGTTCTTGATCCTTCGGTAGTCGGGGCGCAGGGCGAGTTGTGCGTCGTTTTTGAGCTGAAGGTTGTTTCACAGTCCGAGCGGGGGATTGGGGAACGTGTATTTGTCAACGTCAAGAACGGCGCGGTTGCCTTCAGTTACCCGCTCATCCATAACGCCAAGAACCGCACGATTTACAACGGCGGCAGCATTTTTCCGCCGGCCATGACGGTGATGCGCAGGGAAGGCGACCCGCCCACGGGCCTGCGCGACGCGGATATGGCCTACGACTATTTCGGGGACACGTACGACTTCTACTTGTCACATCACGATCGCGACAGCATCGACGCCCGAGGCATGGAGATCAGGGGCGTTGTTTACTTCTGCCTGGGCCAGTGCCCGATGCATAACGCCTTCTGGCTGGGTCACAGCGATGACGACTTGTTCTTTGAATACTTTGGCATGCTCTCCGACACGATGTATTTCGGCGAGGGCTATGCCGCGGCCGACGATGTGATCGCGCACGAGCTTACGCATGGCGTTACGAGCTATTCTTCGAATCTCATCTACGCTTACCAGTCCGGCGCGATTAATGAATCGTTCTCCGATATCTGGGGCGAGTTCGTAGACCTTACCAACGGCAAGGGAAACGATTCCGACGAAGTGCGCTGGTGGATGGGCGAAGATTTGCCTGATGAGGCCATCCGCGATATGGAGGATCCCACCCGGTTCGGCGATCCCGACCGCACGGGCAGCGAGTACTACTATCACGGCACCGCGGATAACGGGGGCGTTCATCAGAACTCCGGCGTAGTCAACAAGCTTTGCTACTTGCTTACCGACGGCGACACGTTTAACGGCTATACGATCGAGCCCATGGGCATCGAGGTTACAGCCGACCTGTTTTACGAGTGCCAGGCGAACATCCTTACCGAGGCCAGCGATTTCGCCGATTTGTATATGGCCCTCGGGCAGGCTTCGGCGAACCTGGGGCTTTCGCTTGAAGAGAAGCTGAATGTCCGTGCGGCCGCGCGCGCAGTCGAGATTGCCCCAACCTATATCGAGGAGGAAATCCGGCTTTTCCGGGCCGTGCCGGCCTATACCACGCGGAACCGGCCGGTTATCGCGCTGTATTGGACGCTGCCCAACAACCCGGCGTTGCGGCAGGTAATTCTGGTAAGGACTACCGGCGCTTACGCTCAAGCGCCCAGCGAGGGGTTTGAGATTTATCGGGGTCTTGGGGAAAAGTTCCTGGACGACACCGGGATCGCCGAAGGCGTGACGTATTACTACACGCTTTTCGCGGAAGTCAGCGAAGGTTTTCCGTCGGCCGTTTACGCGAACGCGACCGCGGGCGCCGCCCCCCCCGATTTCCTTACTGAAGAGTACCTGAAAACCTTCTATCCGGGCTATACGGTTAATCCGTTCGACCTTTCCTTTTCACAGATCCTGTTTTCGCCCACGGGGCCGCCTTCCGGCTCGCTGGGTTCCGCCGGCAATCTCGGCGACTATGACAACTATACGGTGACCGTGAGGAAGAACGTTTATGAGTTTCCCGTGCCACGCGGCGATACCGACCACGGCTCGATCGACCTGAAAGACCTCATGGAAGATCTGGGTGTCTGGTGCAATTTGGACAGGCCATTCCCGTTTTTCCAGAAAGAATACACCCGGATTTACCTGGCTTCGAACGGGTACATTGCGTTTGAGGGCGTGAGCGAATGGAGCAATAACAACTTCCCGTCGTACTATAGCCACTTCGCCTTGCCCCGGATTTCTTTCCTGTTCGCAGATCTGGCCCCGAAAATTGGGGGCTCGGCATGGGCGAAGTTCCTGGACGACCGGCTTGTGTGCACGTTCCTCGACATGCCGCAGTGGGACGACTACAGCTATCCGCCGTCGGCCAGCCCGAACTCGGTGCAGGTCGAGCTGTTCTACAGCGGGCATATCCGGATTACGTACGGCGGCGTCAACATAGACTACGGAATTGTTGGGCTTTCAGATGGCCGGGGTGCGCCGCAGGATCCGGCCGACCTGTTTGAGAATCTTAAGTCCGTCCCGTCCTCGACTGATTTCTCCAGTTTTTCGAACCTGCCGACGGCCATTTCTATTGAGCCGATTGTGCCGCCCGTTGTCGAAGCGGGCGACGTGGCCCAATTTAGCGTGAAAGCGACCGCCCCCGCCGGGCTCGGCTATCCGTCGCTATGGGCTGAATGGGACCACGATGGGCCGATATTCATTGATGAAGGCGGAGGGAATGGTTATTTCAGTTGGGAAACCACCATGGAAGATTTCGGCGAGTACACGGTTCGCGTATTCGCACGGCTTGGCAGCGAGATTGCTTACCAGGACGTGCGGGTGTGGGTGGCGATCACCGAACCGGTCCCCGCCGTTACGAACGTCGGCATTCGCACCAACAATCCGGTTGAAGATCCGACACGCAACCGCACGGTGAGCGACGACACCGAACTCATCGTCCAGTACACCTACACCCACCCGATGCAGTACATTCTGCCGGAGTACTACGAGGAAGGCGGCACCGAAATCCTCTGGTTCCAGAACAATTCCCACCGGCCGTCGCTGAACAACCTTCGGGTCGTTCCGCCGAACTACACGCGGCCAAACGACACGTGGTTTTTCCAGATCACCCCGGAGACCGTATACGGGGAGCGCGGAATGCATGTTTTGTCGCCGGTCGTGACGGTGTTGGCACTGCCCGAGATCCTGGATGTCGTCCGGATTGAAGATCTGCCCGACGGCGAGGTCCTGCCTGAAGAGTTGCCGTTGCCGGGCGTGCCTATCGCGTGGGGGCCGAGCTCGGGCGGCGCCGAAGTGGTCATTCTGGGAAGAAAGCTCAGCAACATCACCTGCATCAAGATCGGCGGGATCGAGTGCACGTCGATTAACAGCATCAACGACAGCCGTGTGGACGTAATCGCGCCCCCGCACATTCCCAGCCCGATCGCCAATGGCGAGCCGGTGCCGGAGAAGCTAGTGGTTTCGACGAGCGCGGGCACGTCGGCGATACCGGACGCTTTCGTCTATGTGGCTTCGGGAACGGTTATTTCGAAAGCCGACGTGAACCAGGACGGAGTCGTGAATGCCGTCGACGTTCAGTTGGTAATTAATGCGGTTCTGGGCGCGGCGAAGAACGGCGTCGACGCCGATGTGAACCGCGACGGCCGCGTGAACTCCGTAGACATCCAGGCCGTCATCAACGAAGCCTTGAGGGTTTTTTAGCCGCCGTCACCCCCAGTGACAGGGAAGAGGAGCCGCCGCGCCGGGCAAACCCCGGCGCGGCGCTTTTAAGGAGGCCGCAGATGCCGAAGTATCTTAAGCAGTCCGTGGACGCCGTGGAAACCGAACGGAGCACGTGCGGGTTCCGCCAGCGGCTTATCAGAAAAGAAGACGGTGCGCCAACAAGTGTAACGCGCCTGAAGATCAACGATGCGTCGCCCCATTGGCACGAACGGACGCACGAGTTCTATTACGTGGTCGAGGGTGTTGGGAAGCTGGTGATCGACGGGGAGGACGTTCCCGTGCAGGCGGGCGATTGCGTTTGGATTAAGCCAGGCGCGACGCACCATGCCGAAGGCGAGCTGGATTCCATTATTATTGCAAGCCCCGCGTACGACCCGCTCGACACGCACATGCTGGCGTAGGGAGCGCGACCGCCACCAAGTAGTAGATTTTGAGGCGGAGCACTGTTCAGAAGGAGTCTTCTTGTCGCATTGGGGGCAAATGGTGCAGAATAGTTTCATTATGAGATTTTATGGAGTTTTTGTCATCGGCCTTATTTGCATGGCATCCGCCATGGCCGATCAGATCGCGTTTGTCCGGGCTACGGAGCAGGAAGATCAGCAGGTTTGCGTGCTGGATGTTGAGACGGGGGCGTTGACGCAGGTTGGTCCTGGAAAGCGTGACGGCCGGCCGGTTTGGTCGCCCGACGGGTCGCTGCTGGCATTCGATACGCAAACTGAAAGCGGCATGGGGATCTGCGTTGCGCGGCCGGACGGGTCCGAACTGCGTTACGTGTCTTCCACATCGGGTTGGCGGCGCGGCCCGCGCTGGTCGGCTGACGGTAAAATGCTGGCTTATACGGTTCACGGGGAGTCGGCGCTCGACGTGCGAGTTGGGGTCTGCGATATTGAATCGGGCACGGAGCAAATCTGGCCGAAGAACGGCGAGACGCCGATGTTGCACCCGGTTTGGATGCCCGGCATGCGGTTGCTTTACGCGCTTCGGCCGGGGCAGGACGTGCAGTGGGACGCCGGGACCGCCGAAGGGCTTGAATGGCTTCAAACCGGGGGCGTGCTGCTGGCAATCGGCATCCGCCAGGCCGGGGGGAAACCCACCACCGACCTGTACGTTGTCACCTCGGAAAACGCGGCCCCGCTGCCCGAGTGGGTAATGCCCTCGCCCGGCAACTACACCGAATGGGCCGCCGAACCGAGCCCCGACGGATGGTGCATTGCCTGGGAATCCGACGACGGGGGGGACCGCGAAGTTTTCGTGCTGAACAAGAAAGGCGCGTTCGACCTTTCCAACGACCGGTCGTCGGACTGGAACCCGTGCTGGTCGCCGGACGCCGAATGGGTTGCGTTCGAATCGTTCCGGAGCGGGCGCCGTGGCATTTACCGCGCTTACGTGGGCACGGCGCGCGTTTCACCGGTGGCGGTTACGCCGGGCGCGGACAATTGGAGCCCATCGTGGGCACCCGACGGCCGGAGAATCGCTTTTGTGTCCGACAGGACGGGCAACCCGGAGATTTACGTGGCCAACGCCAAAGGACGGGACGTGCGGCAGTTGACCGGCAACGGCAACCTTAACTTCGCGCCCGCGTGGCGGCCCACGGAGGACGCGGAATGAAGGGCCGCGTGTATTTGACTTACAGGTTAGCGGTTCTTGCCGCCGTGGTTGTAGCTTTCAGCGCCGAGGCGCGCAATCCCGACGGGACCCTTGGCCTCATCATCACGCCAAATAATGGCGTGCCGGCGATTGTTGCGCCCGGCGGCCAGTTTGACATTGTTTTGCGGCAACGGGCGGACCTTGAATTGCTGAACGGCAACGCCGGCCCCGCGCTTGAGACGGATTGGGCGAAACTGCCGGGCGGCAGGATGCGCGCCCGTTGCACCGTTTCCGCCGACGCCAAACCCGGCACGTACGTCGTGCAGGCCACGACCGGCGAGACAAGCGACACGAACAAGCGGGCCGTGTTTGTGTGCGAAAAGTTTCCCGCCTATTACGTGGTAGCGCATCTTACCGACACGCACATCGGCTCAAATCGCCACGAAAGGCCGGCGGCGGATATTTTTCGCGACGCGATAGGCGCGGTGAATGCGACTGAAGCCGCGTTTGTGGTTATATCGGGCGACCTCACCGAGAACGGCCGCATGGAGCAGTTCAGCGCGTTCATGGCGATCCTGGACGAATGCCGGCTGCCCACGTTCGTATGCCCGGGGAACCACGACCGCCAGGCGCTCAATTACGAAAGCGTGTTCGGCCCGTTGACTTACGGTTTTTTGTTCGGCAAGGACGGCTATGTTGTCTTCGACACGAAAGATTTTCTTACGGCCGACGATCTTGACGCGCAAAATGCCGAACTCGAGATTTTGCGCGAAGCCATAAAGCCGTGCCGGTGGTCGATCGGCGTCACGCACAGGTATGAGCCGGCGCAGAGCATGAGGTCGCAGTTAATTCTGTATATCGACGACCCCCTCGACCACCTTATGTTCGGGCATTGGCATGTGTTTCATGAAAACGACCCGCGCATAGCCCCGTGGCAAACGACGCCGATGACGATGACGCCCGCTACCGTGAACGGCTACGTGCGGCTGTACGACATCTCGGATAAAGAGGTGCGCCCGCGCGAACCGCAACGCGTCGCACAGACCGAGTTGCCCAAGCCGCCGCCCGCCGAAGACGCCGGCCAAGAGGCCGAAGACGCCGGCCAAGAGGCCGAAGATGGCGGCCCAGATGCCGAAGATGGCGAAGAAGAGTAGAGGCTGATGTCTCAACTCGAACCCCATTACGCGCAAGTCCCGGCAACAGACCTGCCCCGGATCGACCGCAACCCGCTTCATGCGGTGCTGGACAACTTCCGCAGCGCGTACAACGTGGGCTCGGTGTTCCGTACCGCCGACGCGGGGGCGATCGAGCACATCCATCTTTGCGGCATGTCGGCCCACCCGCCGCACAGGAAGATCGAGAAAACTTCGCTGGGGGCTTTCGAGTATGTGCCGTGGACTTACTACGAGCGCACAAGCGACGCGCTTGACCGGCTCCGCGGGCTGAAGATTCCGATTGTGGCCGTGGAAGTGGCCGAAGGGGCCGTGTCTCACCTGGACTTCAAGTTTCCCCGGCCGGCCGCCGTCGTGTTCGGCAATGAGGTGGCCGGGATCAACCAGAAGACCCTCGCGCAGTGCGATGCAACGGTGTGCATCCCGATGTTCGGGTTCAAAAACAGCATCAATGTGGCCACCGCGTATGGCATTATCCAGTACGAGATTTTGCGGCAGTGGTCCTATCCACCGGCCTGAGGTTCTTCCTTTTCGCCTGTCACATGTGTTAATTTCCTTCTTCACGGACGCTGAAGCGATAAGGGAGGACAACCGACCATGGCGCAAGAAAACAAACCGCTGGTAGCCATCATCATGGGCAGCAAATCGGATTGGGACGTCATAAAGGCCGCTTCCGAGACGCTTGAAAAACTTGGTGTGCCGCATGAGTGCCGGGTCCTTTCGGCGCACCGTACGCCGGCGGCGCTGACCGATTATATTGCGGATGTCGAAGAGCGCGGCTGCGAAGTTTTCATAGCCGCCGCGGGCGGGGCGGCGCACCTGGCGGGTGTTGTGGCCGCTCAGACGCTGAGGCCGGTTCTTGGTGTGCCGATGCCGAGCGCCCTGCAAGGGATCGACTCGCTGCTTTCCATCGTCCAGATGCCGGCGGGTATACCGGTTGGCACGCTGGCCATCGGCAAAGCCGGGGCCGTGAACGCGGCGCTCCTGGCGGTATCGATTCTGGCTACGTTGCGGCCCGCGCTGAGGGAGAAAATCCAGGAATACCGGGACGAACGGGCAAGCAGGGTTTTAGGGGAAAAACTGCCCTGACGCCGCCGGTTTGCCGGCGCCGGGGGTAAAGGCCGGCAGCCTCGCGCGGGAGCGCTCGGTCCACCAAAACGGGAACGTTGGGCGGCAGCTTCACGCGCGAGCGCTCGGTCCACCAAAACGGGAGCGTCGGGGGAGTCAGGAAGGTCAACCGTTTCGGTCGCGCCTGATTTTTTTGGCAAAGATTGCGAGTCCCTGGGCGTTGATGTCGGTGTGCGGGGCAATGTACTTGAGGTCCTGCTCGTTCAGTTCGGCGCCGCACCAGGCGACATGCGCCTCAACTGCCGCCTGAACGCGCGGTGCGCAAAACTCCTCGAGTTTCTCGTCCGGGGCATCGGAGTCCGCCGCTTCGCGGGCAATCGCTTCCATTTGGTCAATCGCCGCGAGAAGGACTTCCGCGCCGCCGTCCACGTCTTCGAGCGCGCCGAAATGAGTCAGGTAGAGGCAGGAAGGTTTCAGCGCCAGGATGCGGCGCACGCTTTTCCGGGCTTCCTCGGGGTCGAAATCGGTGGGGGCCGCCGAGCAAAGCAGGAATGGCCGGGCGCCCGACCGCGATGCCCGATACTCGACGCCGAACGAGTCGCCCGTATAGACGGCGTTCTCGGCCGAGTCGTGGATGCAGCAATGGTGTTTTGCGTGGCCCAGGGTGTGGAGAAACGTCAGCGTGTGTTCGCCCAGCTCGACAGAGCCGTTGTCTTCGATTGCGCGCACGCGTTCGGCCGGAATCGGCTTGATTTGACCGTAGAGCCTGTCAAACTCCTCGTCGCCGTATACGTTGCGCGCGCTGGCTACGAGCCGGGACGGGTCGACGAGGTGCCGCACGGCCCGCGGGTGCGCCAGTACGGTGGCGTTCGGGTAGTGCTCGGCCAGCGCGGAAGTGCCGCCGGCGTGGTCGAAATGGAGGTGGGTGATAATGATCCAGCGCACCTGCCCGGGCGCCACGCCGTGGTCCGACATGCCTTCGAGCAGGTAGGGCAAAGCGCGGACGGTGTTGTTTTCGATGAAGGCGGCCTCGCCGCGGTCGAACAGCAGGAAGGAGGCCGCGTGCTCGGGGCCCATGTAATGACAGTCTATCGTAAAAGGTTTCATGGGCGCGATGATAGCAAAATCGGCGATGTAGATCCTTTTGGCATTGATTTTGTAGCATTTGAGCCTTTTGCAGCGGCCAAGGTACAATTTGCTTATGTCTGAAGAAGGATATGTAAACTACTTTGCGATTCTGGGGCTGGACAAGACGGCGAAGCCCGGGGAAGTGCGCAAGACGTACAAAAAGATGATGAAGAACCTCGTGATGGAAATCGCGCGGGTCGAGATTACGGGCGAGCGTCGCGACCGGTACCTGCTGCAGATGGCCCAGCTCAACGCGGCCTTTTATGTGCTGCGAAACAACGAAACCCGCGAAGCCTACTGGCAAGAACGGGAGGAAGTCGTTGCGCTTGAAGAACGCTGGCGTGACGCGGCGGAAAAAGGCGAGCCCGAGGCCGACGTACTGAGGCGTTCATTCGATACGAAGCTTCGGCATTTTCTTTCGCGTTACGTCGAGGAAGCGATGCTCGAAGCGGGACGGGACAAGGAGGCGGTTGAGGCGAGCAACTGGGACGCGGCCCACGAGCGGCACGCTTCGCGCATCCTGCGGCATTACCGCCACAACCTGTACCAGCAGATCCTCGACCGGCTGCCGTACTGGGAGATCACGAAGCCGGAGATTGACTGGGCCGAGCGCGAGAAAACGGTGGCCGATATGCTGCCGGGAGGCGACTAGGCGTGGCGAACAAAGATTTCGAGGTCAAGGGGCCCGTCGAATACGCCACGATTGCGCAAGCGCTGGCCAAGGCCGTTTACGAAGGCGATATCGTGAATTTCCGGCTTTTGTTCGCGCCGTTTTCGCCGGCCCGCCAGTCGAGCACGGAGAGTTTCGACACGCCGAAGTACGCGTACCTGCTGCCGGACGAGGCAATGACGGGAGAGCCGCGGTACCGCGAGGCGCTGGACAAGGTGAATCAGCCCGAACTGCGCGAGTTTGTCGAGGCCGAACTGGAAGCGAACCGGCCGGCGCAGCTTCCGGCGGGCCTGTTGCTGATGCTGGCGGACAATGCGGTTCGCCACGGCAAGTTCACCAGCGCGTCGCAGGCTTACGAGATGCTGCGCATCCGGGGGCGGATGCAGCAGATGTTTCTTGACCACGCGAACGCGGCGCTCGATCGCGGCGACGTACCGACGGCGGTACGGGGTTACGTTATCTATACGGGGCTTGCTTACGATTACGCGGCGTTTCCCGAACCGCTGCCGGCCATACCCGACTACCAGACGCGAGCGCTGGTACTTCACGCGGACTATCCCGAATCCCCCGAGGCGTCCATCGGCATGCTCGAGACGGGCTCCCTCTTACAGAAGGCTTTTGAATACCTGTTGACGTCGGAGGCGGCGGGCGCGCTTTCGGAACGGCCGGAAAACGTGCGGCTTGATTTTTTGGCGGAGCTTGTCCGGCAGTCGGACCCGCATTGGGATGAGTTTTTACAGCGGTATAAAGAGGCCTCGGAGCTTGCCGCCCGTTTCGGCGAGCGCCTTAGCGCGTCGGGGGGCGATTTGTCGCTTGCCGAAGAAATTGAACGTGAGTTGGGCGAAGATCCTCGTCAGATTCCGGCGACTTTTTTGGGGCGGAGTATCGAAGGCGGCGAATGGTGGCAATACTTGAAGGAACTGGCTTACGAACATCCGGCGGCGGCGCTTTTTGTAGCGCGCCAGGCGGTGGGCGATGTGGAGATACTGGCGCCGCGGTACAAGCCGGACTCGCCTGTTGCCCGCGCATTGGGCGTTGAAACCGGCGGTGCCGGGCCGAAACCCGCGTAGACTTTACCGACTGGAACTTGGAATATGTCGTTACGTATTGATTTGCATCTGCACACGCAGCAGTATTCGGCGTGCAGCTACATCGACCCCGAACATCTGATCGGGCGGGCGGTGAAGGCGGGGCTCGACGGAATTGTGATTACGGAGCACCATTACCAGTGGCGCGTGTACGATTTGGAGATGCTCCGGGAGCGTTCGCCGCATCCGGGTTTTCTCGTTTTGCCCGGGCTCGAGTACACCACGACGCAGGGCGACATCCTCATTTACGGGCTCAGCGACAGCGACGCCTACAAGTTCAAGATGGGGCAGACGCCGGAGGATGCCGTCCAGGCCGCAAAAGATTTGGGAGCCGTGGTTATTGCCGCGCACCCGACGCGCGCCGGGATGGGATTCGACGAACGCATCTATTCGCTGCCGCTGGACGCCATCGAGGTCCGCAGCGGTAACATGAAGGAGCACGAACAGCGGCTGGCGGCGAAGATCGCCCGGCAGGGCCCGTTTCGCACCACAGCCGCGAGCGACGCCCACAACCTGCGCGACGTGGGGAAATACTGCACGGAGTTCGATTATCCGGTGCAGACGATCGACGATTTGGTTCAGGCCTTCCGGGAAGGGAAATTCAGGCACCGCTGACGCGGGGTTTGCAGCGAAGGAGCACGGGGATGAGGTTTTTTGCGGCGTTAGTGGTGCTGGGGTTTGTTGCGGCGCCGGTTTTTGCCGGGGTGGAGTTGAAGAAGGAGGAAGGCCGGGTTGCGGTTTCGGTTGATGGGACGACGGTTGCGGTTTACGTTTATAACGACGCGGTGGTCCGGCGGCCTTATTTTTGCCAGTTAAAGACGCTCGGAGGCGTTCAGGTGACGCGTCCGCATCCGCCGGACCCGGTTGTCAATAAGGGCAACGCCGATCATGAAACGATGCACCCCGGCCTGTGGCTTGCATTCGGCGATATAAGCGGCGTGGATTTCTGGCGCAATAAGGGTCTCGTGCGGCACGTGCGGTTTGACGGGCCGCTGGTTGAGGGCCCGGAGAAGGCGGAGTTTGGCGTGGTAAACCGCTACGAGAAGCCGGGCGGCGAGGCGGTGTGCGAGGAAATCTGCCGGTACGCCATATACAAGGTCGAACAAGGGTATCTTATTGCTTCAGAAAGCGCGTTTTCGGCCGAGAACAAATTCTACTTCGGCGATCAGGAAGAGATGGGTTGCGGGTTTCGTTTGAACACGCCGCTGACCGTGAAGTTCGGCGATGGCGAAATCCGCAACAGCACAGGGGGCCTCAACGAGAAGGGCACGTGGGGAAAACAGGCGGCGTGGTGCGCGGCGGGCGGCGTGGTTGATGGCCGGCGTGTAGGGATGATGCTGATGGCCGACCCGTCGAACGTGCGCCCGTGCTGGTTTCACTCGCGCGACTACGGCCTGGTAGTTGCGAATCCGTTTGGTATAAAGGCGATGACGGCGCCGGAGGACAGTTCAGTGAAGCCCGCCCAAACTCACTTGGAGCAGCCGCTAAGCTTCGGCGTTTTCGTCTACGATGTGCCGGAAGAGAGCCAGCCGGACTATGACAAGGCGTACGCGTTTTATAAAAATTTCAGCCGTTGAAAAGGTAAAGAAAACCGCGCGCGTTTTGGCTTGCCGTGGGGGAGTGTTTGTGGTACCTTTCTTTCAGAAAAGACCTTGCTGTTGGCGAAGCGGCTCGCGGGGAGCCGGCGGGATACTTCGGGCAGGGCGGAAAGGAGGTGATCCGTCGATGACAAGTCCGGGTAGACCCGGCGCTAGTAGGCAGTGCGCTGTCCGTGGCGCCGCAACTCGTTGCCATTCGATGGATCTGATTTCTATGAGAAAAACAGGTCTATGGAGGAGTTGCCGGTAAGGGCAACGCACGAGTACTAGCACGTATCTGAAATGCCCGGCGGATTTCCGCCGGGCATTCTCTGTTGGCCGTTGACAGTTGACACTTGACAGTTGGCCGTTGACAGTTGGCTGTTGCGTGGAAGTATCAGCTGCCAGATGAAGTGCAAACCGATTGACTGTCTAACCGCCAACTGCCCAACTGCCAACTGAAAAGAGGCAGCGGTTGCCTCATTTGGGGCACGGGGTTTTTGCTGCTTGGATTGGTTTGGGGCGCAACTGTTTGATTTTCCCTGTATTTGTGCTATATATTCGAGTGCTGTGTGCCGGGCTGCAAGGTGGCACACAATTTGCGAAGTTGCGGTGGGAACCGGTGTTTCTTCGTGGTTCCCCCGGGTATTTCCCAAGATGAAAGGGGCGGCAGGCCTGCCGGGGCGGTCCCGGTGCAAGGTTGGCGCAACCCAGGCAAGAAAACCATGTTCAGGAGCGCAGCATATGATCAAGGCGGATAAGCTGACGATGCATTACGGGCCTGTTGTGGCCTTGAAGGATGTGTCGTTCGAGGTTAGACGCGGCGAGATAGTGGGTCTTTTGGGCCCGAACGGCGCGGGCAAATCGACGGCGATGAAGATATTGACGACGTACCTGTACCCGACGAGCGGCACGGCGCAGGTGGGCGAGATCGACATCCTCAAAGACCCGGTGGCGGTCCGGCGCATCATCGGTTATCTTCCGGAGATCCTGCCGCTTTACATGGACATGGAAGTGCGGGCATACCTGGATTTCGTGGGGCGCGCGCGCGGTCTGACAGGCGCGAGACTCAGGGAGCGGACGGACGTTGTGCTGGCCGAGTGCGGGCTCCGGCCGATGTACCGCAAGGTTATCCGCGAGCTTTCCAAAGGTTATAAGCAGCGGACGGGCCTGGCGCAGGCGTTAATCCACGATCCGGACATCATCGTACTTGACGAGCCGACGTCGGGGCTCGATCCGCATCAGATCGTGGAGATCCGCCAACTGGTGCGCGATTTGGCGAAAACGAAGACGGTGATTCTCTCGACGCACATCTTGCAGGAGGTCGAGGCCACTGCGGACCGGATCGTGATTATCAACCGCGGGAAGATCGTGGGCGAGGGCACGTTTGAGGAGCTTCGGGCCCGCGCGAAAGAATACGAACGGACGCTCGTGAGCGTTGCGGGGGCGCGGGCCGAAGTCGAGCGTTTGCTCAGCGGGCTGGAAGGCTCGCAGAAGGTGCAGTTTATCGAGGAGGAAGACGGTTTTGTGACGTTCGTTGTGAAGAGCCGGGTGGGCGTGCCGCTTTACCAGGAAATCGGACGGCTTGCCCAGACGAAGAACTGGGTGCTGCGTGAGCTGAGCAACAAGCCGCTTACACTCGAGGAAACGTTCCTGACACTTACCGAACCCAAAAAGCGCGCAGGCGCCGGTGCGTATTCGGCAGCCAAAGGAGAGTCGGCAGCATGAAGAACATTGTGACGATCATCCGCCGAGATTTGGGGTATTACTTCACCTCGCCAATCGGATACATCTTTATGATTGTGTTCGTATTGATGAGCGTGGGGTTGTACACGACCTCGTTTTTCGTTTTCCCGACCGCGGACATGCGGTCGTATTTCATAAACCTGCCGATCCTGCTCTGCGTGTTTATCCCGGCGGTGACGATGCGGGTGTGGGCCGAGGAACGCAAGGAAAACACGTGGGAGCTTCTGCTGACGTTCCCGATGAAGGCGAGCGAGCTGGTGATCGGGAAGTTTCTTGCGTCGTTGATTTTCTATGCTTTGACGCTTGCAGCGACGTTCACAATCCCGTTGATGCTGATCTGGCTTGGCAACCCGGACAACGGCGCGCTGGTTGGCGGATATTTGGGCGCTTTGTTGCTGGGTGCGTTTTTTCTGGCGATGGGGATTTTCTTTTCCGGATTTTTCAAAGACCAGATCGTGGCGTTTGTCGTAACGCTGCTGATGTGTTTCGGCGTGTTCCTGCTGGGGATGAATTTCATTGCCTCCTACCTTGACGGGGTAATCAAAGGTCTTGGTACGGCGCTTTCGCAGCTTGTGGGCGTGACCGAACACTACACGGCGTTTACGCGCGGGGTCATCGAACTCGGCGATCTGCTTTTCTTTGGCGTGTGGACGGCGATTTTCCTTGTGCTGAACATCATGTATATCGAAGGGCGGAGCCGGCCGCGGGCGAAGGTGACGTTTGGCACGGCGGTAGCGCTCTGCGTGGCGATCGGGTTGCTGGGCAATTGGCTTATCACGGGCCAGAGCCTGGCGCGGTGGGACGCCACCGAAGACAAGATCTACACGGTTTCGGAAGCTTCGTCCGAGATTTTGAGCGGACTGAGCGCGCCGGTACAGGTCAAATATTACGTTACGCCAAAAGACAAGATGCCCACGGGCCTGACGGAACTGCAGCAAGACGTCGTCGACAAGCTCGAAGAGCTGCGGTTGGCGTCGGACGGCAATCTCAACTACAGCGTTATTCACTTGGAAGCGGCGAACGTCCTGGCCGACGTGAAAAAACAGAATATGTTCCGCATGGAAGGCGAGGAAAAAGAGGAAGTAGACGAGGAAGAGGCCATCGAGACGCGCATGCTGGACAAGGGCGTCGAGCCATTCGGCGTGGATGCAATGAGCGAGGACGAGGTAACGAGCAAGCTCATTTACTCGAGCATCGGCATCGGATACAAGGACAAAAAAGAGGAAATTCTCCCGCGAATTCTTCCGGAGAACCTTATCGAGCTCGAATACAAGCTGGTCAGCACGGTCGAGAAACTCACGCGGCCCAAACCGCCGGTGATCGCGATGGTCGCCCCGGAAGAGGCGATTACGATCGACCCGCAGACGCGTCAGATTTTGCAACAGATGGGCCAGCCGATCCCGACTTCCGACGACCCTTACGAGAAACTCGAGCAGATCCTGCAGGTCGAGAAGTACGAGGTGCAGCGCGTCGAGTTGACCGAAGAGAGCCCGTTGCCGGAAGAGTACGACGTGCTTGTGGTGGTCAACCCGCGGCAGTTGAACGACCGGCAGCGTTGGGAAATTAACCGGGCGCTCGTCTCAGGCAAGAGCGTGGTGATGGCGGTCCAGAAGTACGAGTGGGACTACCGGATGTCGCGTGACGGGACGGTGGTAAACAAGCGCGAAGAAAAGCCGGAAATCAACCCGTTGCTCGAGGCGTACGGTCTTGGAGTGAGCGATTCGATCCTGATGGACATTTCAAGCATAGGTTTGACGGTTATGGCGAGCAACAATCCGCTGGCCAGAATGCTTGGCCAGGGCCAGCGGGTTAATCTGCCGACGCACATCGAGGTCCATCGTGAGACGATGGACCAGGATACGTCGATCACGAGCCGGCTGTCCACGGTTTTTTACCTCTGGGGCACGGCGCTCGAGTTGGACAATGACAAGCTTGGAAAACACGGGCTGGACGCGAAAGTCCTGATGACAACGAGCAACCAGGCCTGGACGATTCCGGGGACGGAGCCGATCACGAACGAAACCTGCCAGCCGCCCGCGGACGGCGGGGAGCAGTACCCGCTGATGGCGATGATAACGGGCCAGTTTCCCGACGCTTACAAGGATCAGCCGCGGCCGGCATGGGAACAGGAAGAGCCTCGGCCGGGCCAGCCGCCGCGTCCGCCGCGCGAGGAAGCGCCGGCCGGACCGGTAACGCCGGCTCCGGGCAAGCTGATTTTGCTCGGTTGCAGCGAGATGTTCCGCAACAACTTTGTTGAGTTTCCGGGTAATCTGGATCTCTTCTTGAACAGCGTGGATGGGATGGCATTGGGCGAGAACGTGGTGAAGGTGCGTAGCCGGAAACCGATCAACCGTGTTATCGCTAAACCCGACGATACACAGCGGCGGATTTGGAAGCTGATCAACTACGCTTTGGCCAGCAGCGTAATCGCTGGCGTGGGCATTACGACGATGGCGCTGCGGCGGCGGGCGCGCAATGCCTACACGATGAAGTACGGTGGGGCGGAGGAGGCCTGAGCAGTCTCAACGTTTAATCTTTGCGATATGGAACGTTTTGGAGGTTTTAAAACATGAAGCCGAAAAGCCTGATCTTCCTGGTGGCGATACTGGTGGTGCTGGGGGCGCTGGTTGTGTGGAAAAAGACGAACGTCACCGAGATGACGCTTGAAGAACAAGTGGGTCTGGTGACGCTGCTGCCGGAAGGAATGAGCAAGACCGACATCGCGAAGCTCGAGCTGTATTCGGGTGAAGCACCGGACGAGAAACTGACGCTGCAGTACAAAGCCGATGACGACAAGTGGGTTGTGGCTTCTCATTTCAACTCGGCCGCGAAGAGCGACGTTGTCGACGATTATCTTGACAGCATCTTCAAGATCAAGGGCGAGCCGCGCGATACGGCGGCCAACGAATCGGATCTGGAGGCGTACGAACTCAGCGATGCCAAGGCGTTTCATGTGCAGGGGTTCAAAGAAGGTTCGGACGAACCTCTTTTTCACCTCCTGGTAGGCGAAGCGCCCGCTCCCAACAGCGTGTTTATCCGGAAGGCGGGTAGCAATGAGGTTTTTGTCGAGGAAACGAACCTGCGCCAGGAGGCGGGCATTTATTCGCGGCCGGGCCAAATGATGCAGGCGGACGCGTCCGTGCCGAAGCCCGACAAGTGGCTCGACAAGCTTGTGGTCAAATTCGACCCGGAGAAGATCAACAAGGTGGCGTTGACCATGCCGGACAAGTCGCTGGTGGTTGAGCGGCATGAAGTGCCGAAACCGGAGAAGGCCGAGGGTGAAGAAACCGAGCCGGCCGGCGAAGAAACAGCGCCGGCGACCCCGCCCGCCGATGAAAAGCCGGAGTACGAGTGGAAAATTGCTTCAGGCGGTCCGGGCGTTCCGATGAAAGACAATGGCATCAAAATGATGCGGCAGAAATACTCGTATCTGGAAGCGAGCGACGTGGTCGATCCTTCAAAGACGGCGGAGTGGGGTCTGGAGCCGCCCGAGTACGTTGCGGTTATCGGCGAGGAAGGCGAGGAAGACGTTCGTCTTGAAGCGGGCCGACCGGATCCGGGTGGCGACGGATATATCCGGGTTGCGGGCGACAAAGACGGCGAGGTCTACAAGGTAAGCAAGTACATTTTCGAGCAGATCTTTCCGAAAGGATCGGAGGTGTTCGAGCTGCCGAACCTCGCGATGGACAAGGAAAGCGCGGAGAGCATTGAAGTCACCCGGCCCGGAGGCAACCTGACGATTATCAGAGACGACGAGGGGTTCCGGGTTGCGGCGCCACAGGCCGCATTGGAGCCGCAGCGGACAACCGCCGAAACCCTGGGCCACACGGTAACGAGCTGGAAGCCGGCCGATTATGCCGACTTGAAACCCGCCGATCTCGGTGCGCCGACGAAGAAGATCAGCGTCACGGGCGGTGGCGAGGCGCACACGATCAAGTTGTACGGGCCGGCCAAGCATGTCGCCGGAACCTATGCGACGCTGGACGACAATCCCGTCGTGCTGGTCATGAGCGATATGGATGCCGGCAAAATTTTTGTTGAGCCGGGCGATCTTTACGTGCGGACGTTGCTTAACCTTGATGACATTGACATCGCCGAAATCAGGGTAGGCGCCGCGGACGGCGAGTACAGCCTGGTGCAGGAGGGCGACGGCGCCTGGATGTTTGAACAAAACGGACAGACGGCGCCCGCGGATTCGGCCGCCGCGGACGGCCTGGCCGGTGAAGTGTCGGTGTTGCAGGCCGAGGACATCCTGTTCGGCCGGACCAGCATCGAAGGCGCCACGGAAACCGTGACGGTCAAGATGAAAGACGGCACGGAGCACGTGATTACGGTTGGGCCTGAAAAAGACGGGAATCACGAGGTCATGATTTCCGGAAAAGAGCAAGTGTTCGTGATTTCGGCCGACTCCAAACAGTCGCTGTTTCCTCCGGCCGATGAAATGAAAAAACCGGAACCGCCTGCGCCTGCCGAGGAGGCTCCGGCGGCTGAAGAACCGGTTGAAGCGCCGGTGGCTGAACAAAAAGCGGCTGTGCCGGCTGTCGAGGCCGTAACGGCCCCGCCGGCTGAAGCTACGGTCGAGGAAACCGAACCGTCCAAGGCCGAATAGGGAACCCGGCGAGGAATTAGCTCGAGGTTTTCCCTTGTTACAGGAACATTGCGCGCCCTCGCTGCGGGCCGATTCCGCAGGCGAGGGCGTTTGTACAGTTGAAGGGCGCGGTTCTGCCGATGAGTTGGACAAAACGGGTGGCAGAAACCGCCGTCGCCGATGGATGCTGCTGGAGGTAAAGCAGATGAAGAGGTATGTTAACGTTCTTTTGCTGCTGGCGCTGTTTGCTGCGGTTGCGCTTCTGGTTTTGAAGCCCGGCGTGGATGCGCAAAACGTGCCGGGCGATACGGGCGTATTGGAGCAGCTGCCGCTGGTGCAGCCGCCCGCGCCATTGCCGCCGGCACGGCCGCAGAACGAAGATACGCGGAATTCGGTGGAGGAGTCGCGGCGCAACGCGATAGTCACGGCTATCGAACGGGTGGCGCCGGCGGTGGTGAGCGTAAACGTGATTCAGATGCACGCGGAACGGGTGCGCGACCCGTTTTCCCGCGATTTCTGGAGCCTGTTTTACGCTCCGCCGCCGCGGTACCGGCTGCGCGAACGCCAGCTTAACTCGATTGGCAGCGGGTTTATCATCGATAACCTCGGCCACATCGTGACCAACTACCACGTGGTTGAAGACGCCGAAAAAGTAGCTTCCGTCACGTTAACGGACGGGCGCGAGGTTGAGGTGGAACTTATCGGCGCTGACGAGCGGACAGACTTGGCGGTCCTGCGGGCGAAGGGAAGCAACCTGCCGCATGTGCCGTTCGGCGACTCCTCGGAGGTCTTCATCGGCGAGTGGGCGATTGCTATTGGCAACCCGTTCGGCGTGTTGATGAAAGACCCGCAGCCATCGGTAAGCGTGGGGGTTGTTTCGGCGGTTCACCGCCGTATCAGCCCGAGCATCGCCAAAGGTCAGCGCCTCTACCAGGACATGATCCAGACGGACGCGGCGATCAACCCCGGCAACAGCGGCGGGCCGCTTATCAACGCCGAGGGTGAAGTGATCGGCGTCAACACCATGATTTTCAGCACAAGCGGGGCCAACGTGGGGCTGGGTTTTGCGCTGCCTATTAACCGGGTGCGGCGTGTTGCGGAAGAGATTATCCGTTATGGGCGGCGGCGCGATCCCTGGCCGGGGTTCAAGGTTGAAGACATTACGGCTTTGCGCCGGGACCTGCGGGAACAGTTGGGCCTGCAAGTCGACCAAGGTGGAATCGTAGTGAACATCCTCACGAGCGCGCCGGCCTACGTCGCCGGCCTGCGCCCGGGCGATGCCATCCTGGCCATCAACGGCGAACCGGTCAGTTCCTCGTCCGACGTCGATTTCGTTATCTGGGACTTGTTCGTCGGCGACGACTGCGAGATTAAAATCGACCGGCAAGGGAAAAGACAGACCATCCGGTTCGAAATAAGCGAATTGGAAAACAGAGGATAGCGTTTGCGAAGCGTCGAGGCGAGGCGCGCCGGTAGGCCCGTGCGCGCCTCGCGCTTTTTTTGACTATTCGTAGTGGTGATGGTGTGCGAAACCGTGGCTGAACTCGTGGATGATGATGCCGCCGGCGTTGACCGGGAACGGCGAGCCGCCGAACAGCCCGCTGTACCGGAAGAACTCGACGTGGCCGTCCATGAATAGAACGTTGCAGCCGCCGGGTATGTGGTTGAAGCACTGGGCGCCGTCGTCGGACAGCGTATCCCACATCACGGCGAGTTCGGACTGGGCCTGTGCGCTTGCGGCGGGGTTGTTGATGTCGGTGATCATGAACCGCTCGATGCCTTCGCGCAGGCGGTACAGGGTGCTGCTGCCGCCGTTGCCGGTTCCTTCTTCGACATCGAGGTCGTCCTCAACCACGGTAACGTCGCCGGCCTCGACCTGTTCGTACAGGCCGTGAATGATGGCGCCGAATCCGGCTATGACGGTTTCGTCAACGGTCATCCGGTCCTCGACGGCCCAGCCGAAATAGACATAGGGGTGGTCGTAGATTTCACAGGGTTCGACGGCGCCGTTGTTTGCCGTTGGAATATTTCCGGCATCCAGGCCCGCCGCATAGGCGGACGAATGGTTTGCGCCCTCATCCCACAGTTCGATTGGCGTCGAGGCGGTTGGAGCGCTCGGGCAAATCAAGACCGACAGGTCGGACAAGTACTCTGGGTAGAGCGCTTCGGCCCGGAACATTGTCACGCCTGAGGCCGCCGTACCGTCACAGTGGGTAGACTTCAGCGGCGGGAACATTCCACCGCGGCTTTCATTGGCGTACATCTTGAACACCAGGCCCATTTGTTTGAGGTTGTTGGCGCAACTTGCGCGGCGGGCCGCCTCGCGTGCGCGGGCCAGCGCGGGGAGCAGTATGGCCGCCAAAATCCCGATAATGGCTATAACAACAAGCAGTTCTATAAGCGTAAAACCATGGTTTCTCATGGCAAAAAACCTCCAAATTATTTGTGAAAACGTGGGAAGACGCACGAATAGCGCGTCGGAAAACGAATCTTTAGTGATGGCTGTCCGGATTCGGAGGGGCTCGCAAGCGAGTGCTGGAAAAAAAGACGGGGTAGAACGACCGGACGACCGTCTGTACGCGCACGGCTTCTGCCCGGGCACAGAATAGCAAGGTTACCGCGGCTACGGCCAGCACCGTGGCAAAAACGAGCAGGCACAGGCCGCAGGTAGCCGTATGATGCTCATCGTGATGATGCGGCACCACCTGATGGACCAACGCTGCGCCGTACAGGCACAGGAAAAAGATGGCCAGCCATTTTATGCGCCCAGTGCTCATGGTTAGATAGTAAATCAGCGGCCAGGGCTTGTCAAGGCGAGACAAGCGCTCGCCTCAATCAGGAAAGGACGCCGGCTATGGCTTTGCACACCGGTTCGATGTTATCGGGCGTGAGGGCGGCCACGTTGATACGGCCGGAGCCGACGATGTAGATGGCATCTTCCTCCCGGAGGCGGTTGACCTGCTCCGGGGTGAGGCCGGAAAACGAGAACATGCCTTTCTGCCGGGCGATAAACGAGAAGTCCTGCTTGACGCCGAGTTTGCTCAACGTCTCCACGAACAGCTCGCGCATTCCGTTGATGCGCCCGCACATGGCGCGGACTTCAGTTTCCCATGTTTTGCGGAGTTCGGGATCGCCCAGAACGGTGGTGACTATGGCTCCGCCGTGGCTTGGGGGGTTGGAATAGCTGGTGCGGACGCAGAGCTTCAACTGGCTCAAGGCCCGTTCCGCCGCATCGGCGCCGGCCGCGACAAGCGTCAACGCGCCGACGCGCTCGTTGTACAGCCCGAAGTTCTTGGAAAACGAGCTGGCCACGAGCATCTCGCATCCGGCGTCGCAGAACTGACGGAGCCCCTGGGCGTCTTCTTCGAGCCCGTCGCCGAGGCCCTGGTAGGCGAAATCAAAGAAAGGAAGAAAACCGGCACGGCGGGTCAATTCCGCGAGTTTGCCCCACTGTTCGGGCGTCGGGTCGATTCCGGTGGGATTGTGGCAGCAGGCGTGGAACAGGACGACGTCGCCGGGCGGCGCCTGCTCGAGCGCGCGGGTCATTTCGTCAAAAGCCAGTTGTTTTCCCCCAGCGTCGTAATAGGGATAGGAAGCGATTTCGAGCCCGGCAGCCTGGAACACGGCCTTGTGATTTGCCCAGGTGGGCGAGCTCACCCAGATGCGGCGGGCAAGCTGAAGCTTAACCAGGAAGTCGCCGCCGATTCGCAATGCGCCGGTGCCGCCGGGCGTGTGCATGGTGACGGCCCGTTTCGACTCGATGATTTCACTGCCGGCGCCGAAAATCATTTCGCGCACGTTCCGGCCGTACGCGGGGTCGCCGGGCATGGGCAAATAGGATTTGGTTTTTTCCGCATCCAGCAGGCGTTCCTCGGCTTTTTTGACGGACTCGAAGATGGGCGTGTTGTTTTTTTCATCTTTGTACACGCCGACGCCGAGGTTGACTTTTTCGGGGCGCGGGTCGTTTTTGAAGGCCTCGGTCAGTCCCAGGATTGCGTCGGGCGGCGCCATCTCGATTTTTTCAAACATGTTGTTTCCTTTCCGTTTTCATTGCCTGCTGCTTTTATTCTACCCCCAGAGGGTGTACGGTTTTCGGCTCAGGCTGGAATTGAGGTACCGGGGGTCGCCGGAGACCTCGCGGTCCAGCCATGGCGGTTTTTCGAATTCCTGGTCAGGACGCTCCAACTCGATCTCGGCCACCACAAGGCCTTCGTTCGCGCCGGCGAACTCGTCAATTTCCCAGAGCATACCGGCGTGTTGGACACGGTACCGGGTTTTTTCGATGATGTAGCCTTCGCACAACTGGTCCAGCATCTGCTCGGCGTCGACCTTTGGAATTTCGTACTCGAACTCGAGGCGTTCGATGTTTAACGTTGCTTTTTTGATGTTCAACGTGGCGTTGCCATCCATGATCCTTATGCGCACGGCGACGGGCGGGCCGGCGGCGAGATAACCCTGGCGGCATGCGGCGGCGCGCGCGTTCCGGCGCCAGCCGTCGCCCTTTACGAGGAATTTTCGCTCGATTTCGGTTGCCATTCTTAGTTCGTCCCGCCGATTCGGTGCGAGATTAAAGCATATTGGAGGAAGAGACGCAAGAAGCCCAGTCTTTTGATCCGGGTTATGTTCCCTGATAGACTGGATTTGTTGTTGATCCTGGAGGCCGAGAAGAGACCGTGAGGGCGGTAGTTCAGCGTGCCAAAGAAGCGTCGGTTATGGTTGAAGGCGAGATTATCGGCCGGATCGGCCGGGGTCTCGTGGTCTTTCTAGGGGTGGAAACCGGCGACAGCGAGGCCGACGCCGCTTACCTTGCGGATAAATTGTTGAATTTACGGTGTTTCCAGGACGAATCGAGCAAGTTTAACCTGTCGGTTCAAGACGTGCAGGGCGGGTTGCTTCTTATCAGCCAGTTCACGTTGCACGGCGACTGCCGCAAGGGGCGGCGCCCCTCGTTCACGGCGGCGGCGCGGCCGGAGCAGGCCGTGCCCCTTTACGAGGATGTGGTGCGGCGCTTGACGGACTCGGGATTGCCCGTCGAGACGGGATCGTTCGGCGCACATATGGACGTGCTGGTGATGAACGACGGGCCCGTGACGCTCTTGATCGATTCAAAAAAGGTGTTCTGAATTGGATAGCATCTGCGGCATCATCGGCACAAGCGATACGAGCATGGTGCGCGACATGGCGAGGGCCATGAAGCACCGCGGCCATGCGAAACATGTCGTGGACACGCCCGGCTACACGGTCGCCGCTTCCCATCCCCTGGGCGAGGAGGTCTGCCTGCTCGACGGCGTGCCGCGCAACGAAAACGGCGACGTGCTGGGCCGGGACCAGTTGCTGGCGCTGTGCCTGGAAGCGCGTAAGCCCGCCGGGCTTCGGTTGAAGGGGGCGTATGCGGCGGTGGTCCAGGTGCGCTCGGAGTGGTGGCTTTTCCGGGGCCGGCTGGGCGCGAAACCGCTGTATTACCATGTAGATGGCAACCGGCTGCTGTTCGCGAGCGAGTTGAAAGGGCTGCTGGCTTCCGGGGCTGTCGAACGGCGCATCAACCTGGCGGGCGTGGACCATTACCTGGCGCTTCGTTGCGTTCCGGGGCCGGAGACGATTATCCGCGGCGTGCGGCGGGTGCGGCCGGGGCGGGCTGCGGTATGGTCCGAAGGGAAAATCGAAGAAGTTTCGGTTGCCGAATTCGATTGGACGCCCCTCAGGATCCGGCGCGAAGGGGCGGTAGGCGAGTTGGCCGAACGGCTTGAGGAGGCGGTGGGCCGGACGCGGTCGAACACGTTGTTGTGGTCGGCCGGCATAGATTGCGCGTCGATCGCGGCGTTAAAGCCGGGAGCGGATGCGGTTTTTGTGACTTTGAAAAGTGCGTGGCAGGACGAGGCCCGGCGGGCGAAAGAGTCGGCCCGGCTCCTGGATGTGAATCTCAGGACTGTTAAAGCGCCTCGGATTGACGAGTCGATGTTTGGCGAAGCGGCTTACCACCTCGACGAGCCGATCGGCGATGCCGGGGTGCTGCCGTTGTGGATGATCGCCGAGCAGACGGCAGCCGCGCTGGATTCAGGCGCACAACATAGGGTGATCAGCGCGCACGGCGCGGACGAGATCCTGGCCGGATATCCGCGGTATCGCATGCTGCAACAGACGAAGGCGGCGCGCAACCTGATGCCGGTGGATCTGCTTACGGCGATTCTGCCGGCCTTGCCGCCGAACGCGTTCGTTCGCCGGGGCGGGAAGTACCTTTCGATGATCCGCGACAACGTGCAGTCGTACCTGTCGCTGACCTCGGTTTTCGACAAAGGGGAGCGGCAGGAGTTGTATACGGGGCCGATGCGCGAAGCCATCCTGGACCGGCCCGGGGTTGCGGACATGATCGAGCCGCATTTCGGCCACGAGAAGGCCGTGCAGAACCTGCTCGCGCTCGACCTGAACGTGGGGCTGCCCGACCTTCTTCTAACGGAGTGCGACCGGCTTTCGGCGGCGCACGGGATCGAGCTCGAGTTTCCTTATTTGGACGACGACCTCGTCCAGTTCACGGCGGTTCTTCCGCCGCAAGTCAAGTACGGGGTGAAGAGCAAGCCGCTGCTGCGGCTGGCGATGAAAGGGCGGCTGCCGGGACGTGTTCGTATCCGGGCGCGGCGAGGGTTCCGGGTGCCGCAGAGCGGGCCGTCGTTCCGGGTGATCGAACAAGCCGCGCGCAAAATCCTCACGCGGGAGCGGGTGGAGGAGTCGGCGATGTTCCGGTGGCCGCAGGTATCGCAGATCATAGCTGGACAGGCGCACAACGTTTACCGGCGCCGGCAGTTCTGGGCGCTGCTGATGTTCTTCGCGTGGTACCGCGCTTACATGGAGGGCTAGGCGATGCGGATCGCCATCGCCGGCAACGGCAGCCTGGGGCTAAGCCTGATGCGGCCGCTTGTGGAGTCGCGGCACGAAGTGGTTGCGCTCGTCCAGGACGGCCGGAACTACAAAGGGTTGAAACGGGCGTTGTTCCGCGCGGCGAACAGCGCGTTCGCATTCGAGAACACGCTGAGCGGATACGCGTACCGCAAAAGCATCCCGACGATTTGGATCAGCCGGATGACGGAATCTGAGCTGGCGCCGTTGCGGCGGCTGGAACCGGACATTTTGCTGGTTGGCGGCTTCGGCATCATCCTGAAGAGGCCGATACTGGAATTGCCGCGGGTCGCGTGCGTCAACGCGCACACGTCGCTGCTGCCCCGGCACCGCGGGCCGAACCCGTTCAGCGCGGTTATTTTGCAGCAGGAGAAAGAGACGGGGCTTACGTTCCACCTCATGGACGAGGGTATCGACACGGGCGGCATCCTGGCGCAGTTTTCTTTTCCCATTGAAGAGGAAGACACCGCGTACTCGATATATCACAAGGGTTGCGACGTAGCCGGCGAGCGGGTGGTCGAGGTGGTTGACGAGATACAGGAAAAGGGGGTTTGCACAACGCCGCAGGACGAATCCCTGGCCACATACGATAAAAAACTCACCCGCGACGATTACCGGATCGACTGGACGGGCGAGTCGGACTACTATCATCGTCTCATGCGGGCGGGGCGGCCTTTTTTCACCCCCTGGTTCTCGTGGCGGGGCCGACCGGTTTACCTCGTGAAGGGCGCCTTCAAAAAAGAGAAGGCGGAAGCGGAACCGGGGACAGTGTTGTCGGTGCGGCCGCTGAGGGTAGCGGTAGGAGACGGGACGTGCACGGTGGTTTCTGCATTTGCCAAAGCGCCGGTGCCTTGGATCTGGCCGGCGCCGTGGCACGTATTGCGAAGCGGCGACAGGTTGGGCCTCAATGGGCGGTGAACGCGTTTCCATCGTCATTCCGGCTTTTAACCAGCTCGATTTTTGCCGGCAGTGCGTCGAGATGCTGTTGCAGAACACGCCGCCGCCGTACAAGCTGATCCTGGTGGACAACGGTTCGACGGACGGGGTGAGCGAGTACTTCGATTCGGTGCGTGGCGCCACGGTGATTCACGCAGGCGAGAACAAAGGGTTCGCTGGGGGCGTAAACCTGGGCCTCGAACAGGCGGAAGGGCACGTAGTACTGCTGAACAGCGATACGCTCACGCCCACGGGCTGGCTTGACCGGCTCAGGACGGCGCTGGAATCGAGCGGCGACATCGGGCTCGTCGGGCCGATGACCAACTACGCCGCAGGGCCGCAGTGCATCCCGGATCTGAAATTCGAGGCCATGGAAGAGGTGGAAAAGTTTGCGCGCGAACTCGCCGAAAAGCAGCACGGAAACCTGCGCGACGTGCCCAAGCTCGTGGGATTTTGCGTGATGATTCGCAAAGAAACACGCGAAAAAGTCGGGCTGTTCGACGAATCGTTCGGGATCGGCAACTACGAGGACGACGATTACTGCATGCGGGCGATCTGCGCCGGATACCGGGTGTGCATGGCGCTGGACGCCTTCGTTTTTCACTACGGCAGCCGGACGTTCGCGGGGATGGGCGTGACGGGGAAGGAGTGGCAGGACCTGCTGGACTCCAACGAGCGGCGCTTTCTGGAAAAGTGGCGCGGGCAGTGCCAGGGTTCGGATGCGGAGAAGAAATCGCGTCAACTGGCCCGGCGGGCGCGGAGCGCGGTGCGGCGGGGGGACCTGGTAGGCGCGGCGAATCTTTACGAGCAGGCCGTCAGCGCCTACCCGCTCGACGCCCGCAACCATAACGACGTGGGCGTCGTGCTGTGGCGCCTGGATATGCGCGAAGCCGCGTTTTCCTATTTTAAGGCCGCCTTGAAACTCAAGCCGGATTATGCCGAGGCGCGCGATAACCTGCGGGACGCCGCGAAGGCGTTGAACCGGGAGGCGGAAGCGGCCGAGTTGCTTGGAGGGCATGAGGATGAACGTTGAGATTCGAGCGTACCGGGATGAAGACCGTGAGGAGTGGATGCGGGTTCATGCGGTGATCCTGAGCCTGTCACACGCGTGGAATTACAGCATTCAGGAGCGGCCGGATTACGAGGGGTACGAGTCGACGCGGCTTGTGGCGACGGTGCGGGGGGACGGCAAAGAGCGCATTGTCGGGCTAACCGATGTGCAGTACGACAACACGCCGGGCGAACTGTGTTTTTTGAAAGACTCGCGGGGCGGCTATGTGTTGGAACTGGGCCGGCTACCGGAGTACAAGGGCCTCGATATCGGCAAGCGGCTTATCGATGCCGCTGCCGAAGATGCCTCGAAAAAGGGGTTTCACCGGCTCGAATACTGGACACAAGACCGGACCGCGCAGCGATTTTACCGCAGGCTGAAGATGAAAGAAATCGGGCGGCATTACCGGTTCCGCATGAAGCCCACGGGGGAGGTTTCGGACATGCTGATCCAGGACCAGGTGGGCGTCGAATACTTGTATTGCGCATGCCTGCCGGACGAGTGGCCGCTCGTGAAGCAGAAGTTCGAGATCATCCATAAGCACCCGCTGGAGCCACATCTCTGCGTGGGCTTTGAAATTCGCTTCTGAAAGCGACTTAACACACTTGGATCCGCAGGAGAGCTTCGGGAAACCTGATCCGGCTTCTCCACCTCCTGTATAATCGGCTTTTGGTCCCGGAGCGCGCAGGAAATGAAGACGCTGGTTTCGGTCGTTGTGCCGTTTTATAACGAAGAAGAGAACGTGTTGCTGCTTGCAGAGCAGATCAAAGCCGTTTTCGATCGGCTGCCCGGTTACGATTACGAGTGCTTGTTCGTGAACGACGGCAGCACGGACGGTACGCGGGGCCGTATAAATTCGGCGGCGGAGAGCAATGGGCGTGTCCGGCCGGTTCACCTGATTCGTAACTCGGGCCAGTCGGCGGCGCTGATTGCGGGGATGCGCCGGGCGCGTGGCGAGTTTATTCTGACTTTGGACGGCGACCTGCAGAACGACCCTTGCGACTTTCCGAAGATGCTCGAGCTGCTGCAGGAGTGCGACTGCGTTTGCGGATACCGTGGCAAACGCAACGACACGTGGGTGCGCCGGGCGTCGAGCAAAGTTGCAAATGCTGTGCGCCAGATGGCGCTTCACGACGGGATCCGCGATGCGGGCTGCGGCTCGAAAGGTTTCCGGCGGAAGTGCATCGAGCATTTTGTGCCATTCAACGGGCAGCACCGGTTTTTTGCGGTGATGGTGCGGCGGGCGGGATTGACGATCCGCGAGTGCGAAGTTACGCACCATCCGCGGCGGCACGGGGTTTCCAAGTACGGGATAAACAACCGGCTTTGGCGGGGCATCTACGACCTTTTCGGGGTGAGGTGGCTGCGGAAACGTTATGTGGCGATCGAAGTCGAAGAGGACCGTTAGGCGATGACGCCGCAGGAAACGTTGACCGAAACGGCCGTACTATGGGCGGTTTTCGGGGCCGCTGGGGCGGTTGTTTTTTATGGCCGGTTCTACGTTCAATGGCTGGTTTCGGAATGGCGCAAGGAATCGGTGATTCCGGTTGCGTTCTGGTACATGAGCGCCGGTGGCAGCCTGATGCAGTTCGTGTACGCCGTTCACCTCAATTCGCCGGGCGCGGCGTTCGGGCTGTGTTTCAACATGTTCATTTATATCCGCAACCTGGTGCACATCTGGCGCGAGCGCGGCAAGCTTACCCGCGGCCTTTACGTCGGCGCGCATGGGGTTGCGCTGGGCCTTGTTGGCGTGGCGACGTATTTTACGGCGCTGACGTGGTTGCGGGAGTACCAGGCCACGCAGCAGATGACGGCGGCGGAAGCCACGAGCAACTGGTTCTGGCTGGGGGTGTGGGGTGCGGGGCAGGCGCTGTTTTTCGCGCGGTTCGCGATCCAATGGCTGCTGACGGAGTGGCGGCGGAAGAGCGTTGTGCCGCCGGTTTTCTGGTACCTGAGCGTGGTGGCGGGCACCTTGCAATGCGCCAGTTTCGTGCAGCGCGCGGACTGGATTTTCGCCGCGGGCACGGCGGCGACGGTGCTGATTTATGCGCGGAACATCTGGTTCATACGGGCGGCAGGAGAGGCGGCCGCGGCGGTGGTTGAAGAGACGGGGGATGTTGAATAGCGGTGGCGACGGGAGCGCGAGCCCGCCGAGCAGCCCCTTACATGCGAAAGACAGCGGTGTGGTAGACTTTGCTGCAAGGAGGCGAACATGAGTTCCAACGGCGAGCGTTTTTTAATAAGCGTCTTGTGCCCGGACAGGCGCGGGGTTGTGGCGGACGTGGCGGACGTGGTTTACGATCTCGGCGGAAATCTCGAAGCCACGAGCCAAACCATCATGCAGGGGTGGTTCACAATGCTGGTAGCGGCGCGTTTTCCTGAGGGCACGACGCGCGAGCGGATCGAGCAGGAATTGAAAGCCGCCGGCAGTTTCGATGTCACCGTCCGTCACGGCGACGAGCGCGGCAAGTTGCCGCGGCTCGAGGGCGAGCCGTTCATTATCACGTGCGTGGGCGACGACAAGCCGGGGATTGTGCGGCGGCTGGCGCGCGTGTGCGCGAATCGCGGGGTGAACATCGACGACGTGTGGAACGAAGTGCGGGAAGGCCGGTTTATAACGATCTTTCACGTGACGCTGCCGCGGGATTTGGATGCAAAGGATTTTCGATACGACCTCGACGCGGCCGCGGAAGAGCTCGGCGTCACGCTTACACTGCAACACCAAGACATTTTTACCGCCACCAATTCGCTGGAAGTACACACCGGCCGGCGCCGGTAAGGAAACGTTATGCTGCCTACCGAAGATATTTTGAAGACAATTGAGATGGTCCGGATAGAAAACCTCGACGTGCGCGCGGTCACGCTCGGCGTGAACCTGCTAAGCTGCGCGGACAGCGATTCGGGCCGGATGATCCGGAAGGTGCGAAGCCGGCTGCACGCGGTTGCGGCGAACCTGGTGCCGTGCTGCGAGGAGGTGTCGGCGAAGTACGGCATCTCGATCGTAAACAAGCGCATGGCCATATCCCCGGCGCAGGCGTTGCTCGAGGCTCACGGGCCGGAAACGTGCCTGCCGCTTGCGCGGGCGCTGGACGAGACCGCGGCGGAGGTGGACGTCGACCTGATCGGCGGTTATACGGCGCTGGTGCAGAAAGGGTTCAGCCGTGGCGACCGCAATGTGATCGAGTCGATCCCGGAAGTGCTGTCGCGGACGGACCGGGTGTGCGCTTCGGTGAACGTGGCAAGCACGCGGGCGGGAATCAACATGGACGCGGTGAACCTGATGGGCCGGCAAATCAAGGCAACGGCGGAGAGGACGGCGGACCGCGACGGGTTCGGCGCGGCGAAGCTGGTGGTGTTCGCGAACATGCCGGAAGACAACCCGTTCATGGCGGGGGCGTACCTCGGGGCGGGCGAGCCGGACACGGTGGTGAATATCGGGGTCAGCGGGCCGGGCGTGATCAAAGCGGCGGTTCAACGGCTGCTGGACGGCGGGGGCGACGTGGATCTGGAACATATCAGCGAGGAAATCAAGCGGACGGCGTTCCGGGTGACGCGGGTGGGCGAGCTGATGGGACGTGAAGTGGCAACGCGGCTGGGCGTTCCGTTTGGGGTGGTCGATTTGTCGCTTGCGCCGACACCGCGGGTGGGCGACAGCGTGGGCGAGATCTTGCACGCGATGGGCATCAGCGCGATCGGCGCGCCAGGCAGCACGGCGGCTATCGCCATGCTCAACGACGCGGTGAAGAAAGGCGGGGCGTTCGCGTCGTCGAGCGTGGGCGGGTTGTCGGGCGCGTTTATCCCCGTGAGCGAAGACCAGGCGCTGGCGGAAGCCGCGGCGGCGGGGCATCTGTCGCTCGAGAAGCTGGAAGCGATGACGAGCGTGTGTTCGGTCGGGCTGGACATGATCGTCATTCCGGGGGACGTCGACGCCGAAACCATCAGCGCGATTATTGCCGACGAGGTGGCCATCGGCGTCATCAACAGCAAAACGACGGCCGTGAGAATTATCCCCGCGCCCGGGAAAGGCGTCGACGATAAAGCCGTTTTCGGCGGCCTGTTCGGCGAGACTGCTGTGATGCCCGTGAGAAATATTGGCGCATCAAAACGGTTCGTCTCGTTCGGTGGCCGAATTCCCGCCCCGTTGCAGAGCCTGAGGAATTAGAGGAATTGCATTTTTCAAGGGAAGGCTCTTCAGAAAGATGTTTTTTTGCGTCGAAGCTTCATGAGGGACTGGTATGAGAAGGTAGCGGCAAGGCTTGCGCAGAAGCCAAGAATTGCACCCTTTATCAAGCCGTTGCGGCTTGTATTCTGAAGGTCCTGCTTCGTTATTGGGCTACCGCCATCAAGCAGCCGTTCCAGCTCATCCATCCTCAGTTCAATCTGCCGATGTTGCTGAAGTAGTCCGGCTGCCCTTGCTGACGCTTCTTCACCATCAGCAACTTGCGACTCCAATGACTCTAAGGTTGCAACAAGATCATTTCGGGCCGTCTTCAAAGTCTGCCCGAGACCGTCGAATTGCTTTAGCAGATCACTCCCTGTTACAGTCAGTTCACGAAGAGCGTTTGTCCGCAGATCAATGTTCTGTCGAACGGCATTCATATCGCTCAGGCTTTTATCAGTTAACAACGCATTAGAATCTCGCGCTTTTTCATATATTGAACTAGATAGGCGAATAAAAAAACGAGAAGGACTGCGATAGCAACTACATAAGGAGCGGCTTCGAAGATTAGAACTGAAGCCTTTTCTCCCAGCAATTTTTTTGTAGCAAGTTCCAGCCTTGATGCCGCTGCGGTACCTATATATAAAATACTGACAACTCCTGCCGCGCAAACAGCTCCCACAAACGGTGCACAAATCCACCAATTACGGTGAAGTGCGTACGCAGAGCTTAGGCCTATTGCGCGAATTTGTCCTATTGCGGCAGCAGCACTTAAGAAAGCCCCCAGCAAGGCGCCTACAGCCGCAAAACCGACAGCCACCTTCCCAAAGTCTTTTAGCTCCGACTTTCGCGAGTTGATTCGACTGGTTCCCATGGCCAACTATTATAGGATGCAGAATGGTAGAAGACAATCAACCAATCAACCAATAAAGGCACTAAGATTCGGGCCCTGCAACTTAATACGCCTGAGCGGCGATGACGCGCCGACGGCTTTCCTTGCCGCAAGCGATGCACTTGCCGGGTTCTTCGGGGGCGTCGAACGGGATGCAGCGGATGGTTGATCGGGTTTCTTCCTGGATTTGGGTCTCGCATTTGGCGGAGCCGCACCAGTGGATGCGGAAGAACCCGCCGTCGGCGACGTTTTTCTTGTAGTCTTCGTAATCGTCGCAGTCGCGGGTGCGCTCGACCATGCGTTGTTTGGCCGTGTCGAAGAGGTTCTGCTGGATGTTTTCGAGCAGGGCCTCGAGTTTTTCGCGCAAGCCTTCCATGGGCATAGTAATTTTTTCGCCGGTATCGCGGCGGACGACGACGACTTCGTTGTTTTCGCAATCGCGGGGGCCGATTTCGATGCGGATGGGCACCCCGCGGACTTCCCACTCGGCGAACTTGAACCCGGGCTTGTATTGGTCGCGGTCGTCGATCTTGTAGAACAGGACGTCCCAGTCGCGCGTAATTTCGCGTGCGCGGCCGACCACCTGGGCCATCTGCTCGTCGTTGCGCCAGATGGGCACGAACACCACGGGCAGGGGGGCAAGCTTGGGCGGTATAACGAGCCCGTTGTCGTCGCTGTGGGTCATGATCATGCCGCCGATGAGGCGTGTCGAGACGCCCCAGCTCGAGGCGTAGACGTATTGCAGCTCGGCGTTGGCGTTCTGGAACTGGACGTCAAAGGCTTTGGCGAAATTCTGGCCGAGGTGGTGGGAAGTGCCTGCCTGGAGGGCCTTGCCGTCCTGCATCATGGCTTCGATGCAGTAGGTGTGGAGCGCGCCGGCGAATTTTTCCTGGTCGGTTTTTCTGCCGGCGACCACGGGCATGGCGAGGTACTGTTCGGCGAACCGTTTGTAGACGTTCACCATCTTGAAGGTTTCTTCCTCGGCTTCTTCGTGCGTGGCGTGTGCGGTGTGGCCTTCCTGCCAGAGGAATTCGGTGGTGCGGAGGAACAGGCGGGTGCGCATTTCCCACCGGCATACGTTGGCCCACTGGTTAATGAGAATGGGCAGGTCGCGGTAGGAGCTGATCCAGTTTTTGTAGGTGGACCAGATGATGGTTTCAGACGTGGGGCGGATGACGAGCGGTTCTTCGAGCGCCTTGCCGCCGGCGTGGGTGACCACGGCGCATTCGGGTGCGAATCCTTCGACGTGCTCGGCCTCTTTTTTCAGAAACGACTCCGGGATGAACATCGGGAAATAGGCGTTGACGTGGCCGGTTTCCTTGAACATGCGGTCGAGATTGCGCTGGATGTTTTCCCAGACGCCGTAACCGTTGGGTCTGATGACCATGCAGCCTTTGACCGGCGAGTAGTCGGCCATCTCGCTCTTCAACACCACGTCGATGTACCACTGCGCGTAATCGGTTGCCCGTTTTGTTATGCCTTTAGCCATACCGCCTCCGTACCGGGGGTTGTTGATTGTTAATTAGGAAAGATACCATTTTTGCGGGGGGTTGCGCCAATGGATAGGGAAAAGCGTGCGTAGTGCACGGTGCACAGTGCGAAGTTCGCCACCACCCGGTTGCGCGGGAGCGCTCCCACCACCAAAGAGGGGATGTTTTCGAGTGGGTTCTATGGTTTGAAGGTGTGAAGCTTGTAGGTTTGGGCGGTTTTTCTTCTTGCGGATTTAAGGACGTCGTTGGGCAGGTCGGGCGGCCATGGGCGGAATTGTTTGGGGATTTTGTGCGGGGGGAGTTGTTCGCGGAGCTGGGCTTTCAGCCGGCTTGGGTCGAGCTGTTTTCCGCGGGTTTTTATGTAAGCGATGCCCACTTCGCCGTATTCGTTGTCGGGTATTGGAATAACGAGGGCCTGATCGATGCCGGGCAGTTCGCACAGGCGGCGCTCGATTTCTTCGGGCAGAACGTTTTCGCCGCCGGACACGAACATGTTGTCGCGGCGGCCTTCGACGACGAGGCGGCCGTGCTCGTCGAACCGGCCGAGGTCGCCGGTGGCGAACCAGCCATCGGGCGCGAGCGGACGGTGCAGCTCGCCGTTCTGGATGTAACCGAGGAAGAGCGTCTTTCCGCGCACGAGAACCTCGCCGGCGTCCGATATTGCGACGGCGCCGGGGGTCAGCGGTTTGCCGGAAGTGAGCAGCGCATCGAGATATGCGCCGGGCGGTGTTGCGGTTATCTGGCTGGAGGTTTCGGTGAGGCCGTAGCTGGTATGGATGGGAATGCCGCGATCGAAGGCGCTTTGAACGAGCGGCGGCGGCATCGGCGCGCCGCCCATCAGGACGGCTTTTGCCTCGGCGAGGCGCCGGGTAGCGGTTTCATCGGCCAGGAGGCGCGCGAGTTGTGTGGGCACGAGCGAGATATGCGTCGGGCGGAACGCTTGCAACGCTTCGGGAAGCGGCGTGCCGGGTTCGGGCACGGCAACGGCGGTGCCGGCCAACGCGCAACGGAATGTGATGGCAATGCCCGCGACGTGGTGCAAAGGGAGTGAGAGCAGCCAACGGTCGCCGGGCTTTAGTGGAATGTTTGCGTTTGCGGCCACAGCGCTGCCGATGTGGTTTTCAGCGGAATGGACGGCCGGCTTGGGGAGGCCGGTGCTGCCGGATGTGAAGACGACGGTTGCGGGCCGGCTGTGGCCTGGTTCCGGCAGTTGCGGGGGCGCTCCGGACTGTTGCAGATCAAATTTACGCATAATCCGGCTGCAGTTTGCGGCGGATGCAGCGCGCGCAACCTCTTTTTCCGGCCACCGTGGGTCGATCATGCAGGCCGCGGCGCCCAACCGCGCGAGCGCACGGAGCAACACAAGGGCTTCAGGCGTCTGGCCCAGGGCGACACCCACGAACTGTCCCTGTTGCACGCCTTCGTCCCGCAGGCGGCCGGCAGCGAGCAAGACGGCGCGGTTGAATTGTCGATAAGACATTGTGCGGCGGGATGTAATCACAGCGGGGCGATCGGAATGGTGGAAATCGGCGGACACCGCCGAATCAGGCACTGTAGATGCACTCCATCCGGTCGAACTGGATGGTCTTGACGCATTCGTCGAGTTCGGCCAGATCGAGTTTGCCGTTGTGGGCCTGGAACCTCCGGGCGAGGAGGTCTTCTGCGAGCCAGTCGTAGGTGTCGAGGCCGGCGGGGATATCTTCTTCGGTGATAATCGCGGCGAGATGGGCCAGGGCGATAAGGCCGACGCCGGACTCGAAACACGAACTGACGACGGGTTTGAGGCCGCATTCGAGGGCTTCCGCGGCCCAGTCTTCCGCGGTGCGCGTCCCGCCGAGGAGGGTGGGCTTGAGGATCACGGCATGCGCCCAGGGCTTGTTCTGGAGGAAATCTTCCTCGAACAGGCCTTCGGCGATGCTTTCGTCGAGGGCGACATTCATGCCCGTTGTCTTTGCAAACTTTTCAAGCTTGGAGGGATCGGCCAGCGGCTCTTCGATATAGGCGATGCGGATTCCTTCAATAGCGCGGGCGAACTCGACGGCGTCTTCGTACTCCCACGCCCGGTTCGCGTCCAGCCGGAGCTCGATTTGGTCGCCCACGATTTTCAACACCTCGCGGACCATCTCGGCGTCCTGTTTCACGGACTGGCGGCCGACCTTTACCTTGGCGGCGACGTAGCCGTTGTCGTGCAGAAACTGTGCTTTCTCGAGCGCGCGGTCGACGGGGCCGTTGATATAGCCGTTGATACTGACGTATCGGCGGGTTTTGCTGAACAGGCCGTCGCTGAAAGTGGCTCCGGCGGCGTAGGCCAGTGCGAGTGCGGCGCATTCTGCGCCAAACAGGACGGAGGGCGTTGCTGTCAGCGATTGAAGTACTTCTTCATCGTTGAGTTCATCGTTTGACTTCATCAGTTCGAGCGCGTAGTCGGCCCACCGAATAGCGGCCTCGCGCGCTTCTTCAAACGATTCGGGACTGAAGCCGGGGAGGGGCGCAATATCGCCATATCCGACCTTGCGATCGTCTCTCCCGATTTTAATGATGAGTCCGGGACGATTTGTCAGTACATTCTTATGCCCGAGGTGCAGGGGTCCTACCAGTGGCAGGTTGTACTCGTAGATTTCTATCGTCGATTTGCTCATATATTCCAGCCTATCGAAAAAAGAATACTGAAAACAAGTAGAACTTTGCCAGTAGCCGCGAGCGCCTCGTTGAGTGCGGGCCCATCGGTGGTTGTTGCGACGACGCGCAGCGTGCGCGCGGCCGGCGCCGCGGCGAGCAGGGCCAGCAGGACGGACGGGCGGTGAAAGCTCAGAATGACGGGTATGGCGACGATGGCGCCGGCGAGGGCAAGGGCGTATTCGGCCCGGCCAAAAGACCGGCCGAACCGCGCGGGCAAGGTCATTTTTCGGGCTTGGCGGTCCTGATCGATGTCTCGCAGGTTGTTCACGGTCAGAATGGCCACGGAGAGCAATCCGGCTGCCAGCCCGGCCAGCAGGACTTGGGGGTTAAGTTGCAGCGCCTGAACGTAATACGTGCCGCCGACCGCGACGGGTCCGAAGAATATCAGCACAAACAAGTCTCCCAGCCCCAGGTAGCCCAGTGGATACGGCCCGGCAGTGTACAGGATGCCGCACATGATTGACAAGAGGCCGATGGCGACGAAGGGCCAGCCGCCCCTCCAGACGATGTACAGGCCGGGCAACAGTGCCAGGCCGAAGGCGAGCACGGTGGCGAGGCGCATTGCGCTCGGGCTTACGAGCCCGGCCTGTGTTGCGCGGGTAGGGCCGAGGCGGTCGGCCGTGTCGGCGCCTTTGGCGTGGTCGAAATAATCGTTGGCGAAATTTGTGCCGATTTGGATGAGGAGGGAACCGGCGAGGGCGCACAGGGCGGAAGGCAGGTGCAGTTTCCCGGCCTCGAGGGCCATCGCCGTGCCGAGGACGACGGGCGCGCTTCCGGCAGGCAAGGTTTTGGGCCGCGCCGCCTGGAACCAAATGACGATAACATGGGGCCTATGGGACGTACGGGATGACTGCATGCATGAAAGCCCTCAGTCTATAGTTACAAAAGCCGCGCCTGGTTTTTCAGGCGCGGCTTTAGGTTGAATCTGGTTCAGATTGTCCAGCCTTCGCGGTATTCGCGGCGGATGTACCTGTTGGCATCGGGCAAGTTGGTGCACTTCATGTTCGGCCCGTCCCATTCGATACGCTGGCCGACCCGGATGGCCATGTTGCCGAGGAGGACCATTTCGGTGAACGGTCCGGAATAGTCGAAGTTGCCGCCGGCGGGTTCGCCGCCTTTGCACGCCTGAATCCAGGTTTCATAGTGGCCGGGCGATTTTGGAATCGACCGCGGTACGCCAGGCTTCTCGTAAGGCACGAGGCGCGGCTCGTTGCTGTACTCGCCGCAGGTGATCATGCCTTTATCGCCGATAAACAGCGTGCCGCTCGAGTCGTCGCCCAGCTTTTCGCCGGCCGGGACTGATGCGGGCCGTTCGGGAAGCTTTCCGCCATCGTACCAAAACGCGTTGACGGGGGGCATGTCACCGCGCGCGGGGAATTCATACTTGATGACGGACCACTCGGGGCCGCCTTCTTCATTTGCGCCTTCGCTTTGGGCTTCGACGGCCGTCGGATAGCCGAGCTTGAGCGCCGTGTAAGCCGCGTCCATGACGTGGCAGCCCATATCGCCGAGCGCGCCGCAGCCGAAATCCCACCAGCCGCGCCAATTGTGGGGACAATAGGCGGGGTGGTAAGGCCGCACGGGGGCGGTACCCAGCCAGAGGTCCCAGTCGAGGGTATCGGGGACGGGGGGTGTTTCGGTGGGCCGAGTGACTGGCTGCGGCCAGACGGGGCGGTTGGTCCACATGTGCACTTCCTTGATGGCCCCGATGCGGCCGGCCCAAATCCATTCGCACACGCGGCGGACGCCTTCGCCCTGGTGTCCCTGGTTGCCCATGTGCGTGGCCACCTTGTACTTGCGCGCCGCTTCGGTAAGCATCCTGGCCTCGGCGATATCGTGGGCGAGAGGTTTTTGGACGAACACGTGCTTGCCCTGCTGTATGGCCGTCATCGCGACGATGGCGTGCATGTGGTCGGGCGTGGATACCGTGATGGCGTCGATCTCGTTGCCCTGCTTGTCGAGCATGACGCGGAAATCTTTGTACTTCTTAACGTTCGGAAACCTTCTGAACGTGCCCGCGGCGCGTTTCCAGTCGACGTCGCAGAGGGCCACGACGTTTTCCGATCGCCCGACGGACCTGATGTCGCTCTCTCCTTTTCCGCCGGCGCCGACCGCGGCCACGTTGAGCTTCTCATTGGGAGAAACCCGGCGTGGCTTCGGCCGCCGGACGTCCTGCGCGCCCGCTGCGCATCCGAAGAACACCACCGTACTGCTCGTCATAAACGCACGTCTTGAGATCTTTTTCATGATTCGACCTTTCTATGCCTGAAATGCTTCAACGCTGCAAGGCAACGGTCTGAGGATACAAAAAAGGTTGGCTGTGGTCAAAGAGGAGGGTGGCTTGGAAGGATCGGGACGGTGAGGGGGATGTTGTTCGAGGCGCCGCCACCCGGTCGCGCGGGAGCGCGACCCCACCAATGCGGCGTTGTGGATGAGGAGGTGAGGATGTATAGTGTGGGCGGGGACATGAGGACGGGTAGCAGGTTGGACGTTACAATCGCTATTTTGACTTGGAACGGAGGCGCGGTATTGCCGCGTGTTCTGGAGGCGGTTTTTTCACAGGAGACGGGCCTGGCATATGAGGTGCTGGCGGTGGATTCGGGTTCGACAGACGGGACGCTGGAGGTTCTGGGCCGGTTTCGGGTGCGCGTGGTCGAGGTTGCGCGCGGGGAGTTTAATTTCGGGCTGACGCGCGATCTGGCGTATCGGGAAAGCACGGGGCGTTTCGTGATCAACCTGTCGCAAGACGCGGTGCCGGCACGGCCGGACTGGCTGGAGAAGCTTGTTGGGCCGCTTGTGGAAGATTCGGAAGCATCGGCGTCATGCGGGACGTCGATTCCGGATGCGGAACGGGATTTTGCCCAGTTCGCCTGGGAACGCAACGGGTACTTCTACTTTACGCGCGAAATGCGGAAATTTGCGGCGAAGTACGGGAAGGGATTGTCGTTTTCGAACTCGGCGGTGCGCCGGTCGGTTTGGGAGCGGTTGCGGTTCGACCCACAGCCGACGGGCGAGGATTTCCAGCTTCAGAAGAAGCTGCACGGTTGCGGCGGGCGCATTGTTTTTCCCCAGGACGCGCCGGTGTTGCACCACCACGCCTACAGCCTGGGCGGGCTGTACCGGCGTTGCCGCAACGAGGGGCTTGCGTTGCGGATACTTGGCTGCCCGTACAACGAGCTTGACCTGGCCGCCGACCTGGCCGGCCTGAGGAAGTATGTGCAACTGCTGCGGGAGGTTCGGCGGGGAAGCGTGCGGACGGGGGCGGAACTGGCGTTCCCGGTGTTGCGGCCGCTGGCGGTGTACGCGGGCAGCCGGTTCGGGCGGAGGGCCGTATGGCGGTAGGCGAGGAGATCAAGGCTTACTACGAGAACAACCCGCTGATGGTGAGCTCGCCGTTCGGGGGAGTCGAGGGGTTCAATAACGAGTTGCTCCGCCGGGTGTTTGACGGGCTGGGGATTGCGCTTTCGGGCAAACGGGTGTTGGATGTTGGCTGCGGGCGGGGGTACGCGGAGGAATTCGTGCGGGAGGCGGGCGGGACGTACAGCGGACTGGACATGGTGTGCAGCCGGGGCGGGTTTCGATTGATCTTGGGTGACGCGGCGAGGCTGCCGGTAGCCGCAGGCAGCGTTGACGTCGTATTTTGCATCGACGCGTTCGAGCACGTGCCCGACATGGCCGCGGCGGCGGCGGAATTTCACCGGGTGTTGCGGCCGGGCGGAGTGGTGTTTTTGTCCGTGCCGAATTATTCGAACGTGGCGGGACTTGTGAAATTCTGCTGCGAGCGTTGGGGCGGCTACAGGCGGTTGACGTGGGCGCCGTTCCGGCAATGGCAGGCGCAGGAATACGAGCAGGCACTGACGGCGGGGAGGGTGCGGCGGACGTTTCGCGGCGCGGGATTTGTGCGGATGCGGCGGATAGGTTATGGTGCGGAGGTTGGGCTTGGCCTGTTTCCGTGGCTGGCACACCGGCGAATGCCGGAGTGGGCGCAGTACCGGTTGCAGCGGCTGTTCGGGGCGGTGGGGCCGGCGGTTGCGCGGGTGTGGCCGGGCTCGAGCCTGCATCATTTCTGGAAAATAGAGCGCTAACCGCAAAGAAAAAGCGTGCAAAGAAAAAGCGTGCAAAAACAAAAAGGCGCAGGGAAAATGTCCCAGATCAGGCTGGGCTCATGCCTGTGTACGTAGAATGTAAACAATGGGACTGACACGCGTAATTCAGAAGCTGAGACTGCGGTACGGATCGCAGGCTATGGTTATCGGGACGCTGCGGCGGATGGGCGTGCGGATCGGGGAAGGCTGCCGGATCTACACGAGCAATTTCGGAACGGAACCGTGGCTGATCCGGATCGGCAACCGGGTTTGCGTGTCGAACGACGTGACGTTCGTCAACCACGGGCTCGTCTGGCCTTTTGAAGACAAGCACGAGTCGCTGACGCGGTTCGGCAAGATCGCGATCGGCGACAACTGCCAGATCGGCATCCGGGCCACGATCCTGCCGGGCGTGACCATCGGGGAAAATTCGATCGTCGGGGCGTGCAGCGTGGTGACGAAAGACGTGCCGCCGGGGGTGGTGGTTGCGGGAAATCCGGCGCGAACGATTTGCACGTTGGACGAGTACGAGAAGAAATGTTTGGAGGAGCATATCGATATTCCAAAGGACGCGGCGGCGGCGCGGCGCGTGTTGGAACGGCATTTCTGGGGGGAGGAAAGTTGAAGCTGGCGCTTTTAAACGGCAACCGGTTCAACCCGTGGCACTTCCAGGGCTACAAGCACCTGAAGGGGCAGCCGGATATCACGGCGTTCCGGGCGGAGTCGGAGATCCAGGAGCTGTTCGACGAGCGGGACGACGGGCCGGCGGAGTTCCGGATCGAGCAGGTTTATTTCGATACCCAGGCGGGCAACCCGGTTTCGCGGCTGGTCAACACGTTCCGGACGCGGTATCTGGGCAGGGAGCCGCGGATTCTTCCGTTTTGCGAGCGGCTGCAGGGGTACGATTTGCTTCACACGTGGGAGCTGTTCACCGACTGGTCGGAACAGGCCCTGATCGCCCACCAGAAGTACGGCACGCCGCTGCTGGTGATGGTTTGGGACAACATCCCGTTCAACATGGAGCGAAACCCGGAACGGCGCGCGCTGAAAAAACGCGTCGCGGCGGGGGCGGACCTGTTCGTGGTGCACACGGAACGGTCGCGGCGGATGCTGGGGATGGAAGGCGTGGACGGGGACCGAATCGCGCTGATCAACCCCGGCGTGGATACGGAGCGGTTCAGTCCGGGGCCGCGGGAGCGGGCGAAGTTTGGGCTTGACGACGAGGATTTCGTGATCCTTTTCGTGGGCTGGTTTCTACCGCGGAAAGGCATCGATTATCTGCTGTTGGCCCTGCGCGAGCTCTTGCAGGACCCGGCGTACACGCAGCGGCGGATCCGGCTGTTGGCGGTCGGGTCGGGGCCGGGCAAAGAGCGAATTGACACGCTGCTGGACCGGCTGGACATCCTGGGCACGTGCACGTTTGCGGGATCGCTGCCTTACGGGAGCATGCCGGCGGCGTTCCGGTCGGCGGACGTGTTCGTGTTGCCGAGCATCGCCACGCCGGACTGGCAGGAGCAGTTCGGGATGACGTTGATCGAAGCGATGGCTTGCGGAACGCCGGTGGTAAGCACTTGGAGCGGGTCGATCAGCGAGATCGTGGGGGAGAGTGCGATCTTGTGCCAGCCCAACGATTTTGTGTCGATTCTGGATGCGCTCAAGCGGCTGCTGGACGATGCGCGGCTTCGTAAAGATTTGGCCGAATCCGGCAGGCAACGGGCGGTGGAGTTGTTCAATCTGAAGAAATTTGCCTCGGATTTGAGCGAGGTGTACGGGCGGCTTGTTTAGCTTCCTTCGTAGACCGCTTCCTGGGGTGTTGCCCCAAGCTGACATGTTTCGGCCCTTCAGGCCTTAATCTGCATTTTTCACAGGTTCTGTGGCCAGTGTGCAAAAACGGGGACGTTGCGCTTTTTTCGCTAACAATATTCAAGACGGTATGGTCGACGAAAAAAAGGGCAACGTCCCTGTTTTTGCTGTTTTTGCTATGTTCCGCCACAATTTGCGAAAAATCAAAGTTTTCTTTCCGATCTTGACATGAGGGTTGCCGGGTCTTGGCGATAGAACTGCACGAGCACTTCGTAGAGTGCGGGGTGGCGGCGTCTTAGTGCGGCGGGACGCTCGAAAAAGACTTCTGTAACGACGGCGAAGAACTCGGCCGGGCTTTCGGCTCCATAGGGGTCGATGAGCGTGCGCCGGTTTCGGTCGAGGTCGGCAGCGAGTTGTTCGTATTCGGCGTTGAAGATTTCCGGCCATACGGCGCGCAATTCGGGGTCTTCAATAACGGGCAGTCCGTCGGCTTCGCCGTTTTCGAGATCGAGCTGGTGGGCGAACTCGTGGAGAGGGACGTTGTAGCCGTCACGCTGGTTTCTGAAACTGTGGCGCACGGAGTCCCAGGCGAGAATCACGACGCCGCGCTGCCAAGCCTCGCCGAGATGCACCTGCTCGCCTTGAAGTATGAGCGAGCCGGGACCGCAGACGGACGTTTCCACCACGAACGCGGAGGGATACACCAGGATAGAGACGAGGCGGGTGTAGTAGTCGTGGTTTCTGTGCAAAAGCAGGATGGCCGCGTAAGCGCAGATCATGACCTTGATTTCATCGGTCAGCGCGAGATCGCCGCAGCCCTCGAAGTTTTTTTCGGCAATCAGTACGAGGATGTGGCCTTGGATTTCGGCCTGATCATCCTCGGGCAGGGCGCGGTAGTATTCGATGTTGTCGAGGAGCATTTTGTGCCACTGCCGGGGGAACGGGTTTTTCTTGATTTGGTCTCGCCGGCGGCGTTTTCGCCCGAACATGAAAAAAATTCCTTAGCGGCCAAAAAACGGCATCGGCCCGCAATATTATAGATAAGGAACCTTCCTTTTCAACGGTTTTCGGCCCCCTTGGTTCACCCCGCGAAGTTTTTTCTTACGCCCAAAAACCGCCCGAAAAACGGCACCAATTCGAGCTATAGAAAATAGAAGCAGTTGGAAAGGACGCGAGGGAAAAAACGATGGCAACTTGGTTGGAGAGACTGATGGGAAAGACGGCCGAACCGAAGCGTCAACCGCCCCGGCCGCCGGCCGAAACATTCCGCACGGCGAGAAACACGGTATCGGTGGCGGAAGATTTAACCGGTTCGGCGTTCCGGTTGGGCGAAGACTTCGCGGATTTCGTGCGGCTGCCGAACGAGACGCCGTTTTTCATGTTGCAGGTTTATCGGTTTTTGCGCGACGCGATCCCGGACATTTCCGACGCGGTGTGGACCTGGAAGCGACTTTGCCAAACGGGATACGACATCGAAATTGCCGATGCGTCTTCGGAGCCGGCACGGCGGCGGGCGGAGCGCCTTCTTCACGATCTGGACGTGCGGGCGAACAGCGGCGACCGGGGGATGGACGGTCTTTTGGACATTTTCCTGACGTCGTTGTTCACGTACGGTGCGGGCGCGTTGGAGATTGTTCTTTCACCGAGCCGTGAATCGATTTGGGACGTGGTTCCGGTGGACGTGTGGACGGTGCGTTTCCGGCGTGAGCGGGGCGGGTTGCAGGCCTACCAGCTCCACGACGGCAAGGAGGTCCGGCTTCCGATGGACCGGTTCATCTACGTGGGGCTGGACCGCGACGGGACCAACCCTTACGGCCGCTCGATGCTGCGCAGCATTCCGTTCGTGGTGAAGATCCAGCACCGGCTGATCGAAGACATGGCGAAGGCGACACACAACGCGGGCTGGTCGAAACTGCACGTGAAGTACACGCCCAACGAACGGCACCGGGGCGAATCGCCCGAAGCTTACGAACAGCGCATCCGCGAGACGTTCGAGCAGTTGCGCGCGAAAGTCACGGGCATCGAGAGCGATCAGAACCTGGTGACGTACGACAACGTATCGGTGGCCCTGGTGCGCGGCGACCAGCACTCGCAGGTTTTCTACGACAACCACAAAGCCGTGGAAGAACAGGTGATCACGGGCATGCACCTGATGCCGATTCTGCTCGGGCGCAACTACGGGACCACCGAGACCTACGGCACCGCCCAATTCGAAATCGTTAACCGGCAGGTGGAGACCGTCAACCGGAGCATCAAGCGGATTCTGGAGCGGCTTTACAACTTCGAGCTTGCGCTGATGTGGGGCGAAGCGCGGGCGCGCGTGCATATGCGCGGCAACCGGACGGTGGACGTGCTGAAAGAAGCGACGGCCCGGAGCCGGGAGATCGCGAACGCGACTGCGCTCCGCGATGCGGGATTTTTAGACCATGCCGCGGCGGCAAAAACGCTGGGCATCGTGTGAACAGAAGGAGAAAAACAATGGATTTGGAACCGTTTGTATTCAGCCGCGACGGCTATGTAGTTGGTATGCGGCGGGCCCTGGGGCAGTCCGAGGCCGAGGGGCCGCCGGCGCCCGGCGGCGGGGCGGAAGACGAGGGGCAGTTGCTGGCGGACATCAACAGTTTTTCGCTGCGGCCGCTGGCGACGGACGAACTGGTGGTGTTCACGATGGACCTGTGCCACAACCAGATGGACCGGCACTACAGCCGCTTCCCGGACGAGGAACTCGAGAAGATCAACCGGATGGTTCCGGGCCGGCCGCTGATGGAACGGCACGACCTGCGGGGGACGCTTCCGCGGGGCACGTTTTTCCGATCGAGCCTGCACGGCGACGGGACGCGGGGCCGGCTTTCGGTGCGGCCGGACGTGTACGTGCTGCGCACGGCGGACAACGCGAGCTTCATTCACAACATCGAAGGCGGCGTGTACCGGGAAACGTCGATCGGGTTTTCGTTCCGGACGCCGGAGTGCGCGATCTGCGGCAAAGACCTGCGGACGTGCGACCACGTTCCGGGACGAACGTACGGCGACACGGTCTGCCACTACGTGATGCGCGACGTGCTCGAGGTGATCGAGGGGTCGGTAGTGCCGACAGGCTCGCAGGGGACGGCATTCGTGCCGCGGCGGTCCGGCAGGAACGGACTGGCGAGGCGCGGGGCGGATTTCTTCAATCGCTGGCCGCTGCCGCCGGATGAGGCGCTTGAAGCGGCGCGCGAGGCGTTTCGCGAGCCGGTGGAAATCTGGTCGAAACGCCCGTGGGCAGCGGAGTAGAGGAGGCCGATATGAAAAAGCGCGTTTTGGCAATTGGATTTTGCGGGGCGCTGGTTTTGGCCATTGGGGCGAGCCCGCGGTATTTGGAAGAATTGTGCATCGGCGGCGGATTGGGCGACGCGGCGGACGGCGGGGCCGATTTTGACCAAGCGGGCAACATCGCCACGGACGGCTCGGTAACGTGCAACGGTCTCGCGGTGGAATCGGGCGAGTTGACGGCCGGTACGGGCGAGTTTTCCGAGCTGGCCGCGCGCCAGATTCTCGAAGCGGGCGAAGAAGACACAACGGCCGGCGCGCTGCACGTTTACGGCGGCAGCGGAAGCGATTCGGGCGCGCTGTACTTCTATACGCCGGCGGATTACGACGGGACGGTGGACTATTGGCAGCTGAACAGCGGCCTGCTGGGGGTACTCCAGCTATCCGGGTTCGGCGGGACCTGCGACCCGGGCATGATCCTGCAGTTCAGCGCTCCGGCGGGGCAGTTTTCGCTGGGCTACGACGCGGCCGTCTGGGGCGGCGAGGTGGAAGTGGGCCGGGATGGCGTGGACGCGGTTCAGGGCACGGTGACCGTTTACGACAACGGGATCGGGACCGGCCCCGGCTGCATCAAGCTGTACTCGTGCGACGGGACCGCCAAGTATGTCTTTGCGGCGAACGACGGAAGTGGATTGCGGATAAGCGCGACCGCACCCGCCGGCAATACCAGCGGAAACTGGCTGGTGTCGGACAAGTTCAGACGGGCGGATTCCTCGACGGACGCGGTGGACCTGGGCACGTCGGAAGTGGCGGGGCTTCTTGCGGCCAGCAAGGTGGGAAGCGGTCTTTCGGACCCGCAGATAAACGACAACCTGACGGTGTGGTCCGGATCGATCAACGACACGCCGATAGGCGCGTCCGTGCCTTCGAGCGCCCGTTTTGACGAGCTGACCGTGATGGGCGTCACCAGCAACAGCATAACCGAATGGCCGGCGGACACGCCTGCGCCGAGCGTAGCGGACGGCAACGTTTTCCAAATCCCCGACACCTGGACGGCCGGCAACTACATCATCAGCCTTTCGGGCGGCGTGACGGGACAGCGGATCCTGATCCTCGGCGGCGACTGCGATTGCATCATACCCGACACGACTTATTTCCAGCTGTCGGGCACCTGGATGGGCTGCGAGAAAGACACGCTCGAACTTTTTTTCGACGGCTCCGCGTGGCGCGAAATCAGCCGCTCGAACAATTAGGGCGGTTGGACCAAGGGAGGGCATCGCATGAAAGACGAGGCCGGCAAGTGCAAGTACGAGATGGTTTACACGGTGCAGTTTCAAAACCTGCGCGAAGACCTGACGGAACTCAAGGAGCGCGTGCGGCGGCTGGAGACGACGCTGGCGCGCGGGGTGATCCTGCTGGTGGCGAACCTGGCGGGGATGGTGACGATGCTTGCCCAACAGCTTTTTAAACGTTGACGCGCCCCGGCGGGCCGCGTTCATGGAGGACTGACATGTATTGGCGAATGACTCTGGAAGAGAACCCGGGCGTCGACGCGCTGGAGCACGTGGACGGGCGTTTCGTGCTGCATAAACACCGCGATGACGACGGGCCGCACCTGGACCTGCGGCTGGAGATGAACGGCTACCTGATGGGCTGGCGCATTGACAGCCTGTCGCTCGAGACCCGGCCGTGGGCGACGGAAAAGGCGCCGCATGCCCTGCGCTGGCTCGATGCCGACGCGGACGCGGAATGCCTGGACGCGGGGCTGTACACGATGCAGCACCAGCCGGGCCGGAACACGCGCGAACTGCTGCTCAAAGGGATCGGCGGCATCAGGCGGCTGACGGTGGAGCGGGCGGAAGGTTTGCCGGCGCGGGTTGCGCGCGACGTGGCACTGACCTTGCGCGATCAGGAGGCTCAGCCCGGCGACGCGCCGCGGTTGATCCGCGACGGGCTGTTGGCGCGGCGGCGCGCCGTGGAACGGCTCTGCGGTCTTGGCCGCGAGCTGGACGGCAGCGCGTTTGACGGGGAGTCATGGCGGAAGCAGCTTGCGGGGCTGTCGTTGGAGGAGATCCAGTCGCAACTGCGCGCCTACGAGATCCGGTTCGACCAGAAGTACCCGCCGTCGCCGGTGTCGCGGCCCGAACGGCTCCAGGAGGAGCCATCACACGCGGGCGCGGCGCTGTCGATTGCGCGGGAGTAACAAACACAACTGAAAAACCGCCGGCACGGGTTCGGACCCGGCCGGCCGAGGAGGTAGAAACATGGCATTTGGAGACGTGGGGGGTGTCGTGACGGAGTTGATCATCACGTGCAAGACCCCGTCGTCGGGCACGGTAAGCATCGCCAAGGGCGACGCGGTAAAACTCGCCGGCCCCTACACAATCACGAACGCCACGAGCGAGGAAGACCCGGTGTTCGGCGAGGCGCTGGCGAACGCGTCGACGCTGGACACGGCGATTCCGGTAAAAGTTCGGGGCATTTGTATTTTCCCGTACACGGGCTCGGCGCCCACGGTCGACGGCGAGTCGGGCGTGGTGGCGTCGGGGACGGCGGGTTCGGTGAAGGCGCCTTTGTCGGGCAACGGCAAGGGCATCAACGTGAAGGTGGACACGGCGCTGAGCCTGGTTCACGTACTCCTATAGGAGGGGATACACCCATGGGATACCAGGAAGGGATAGTAAGAGAGCGCCTGAAGTTTCTCAGCCAGGACCCGGACCGGCTTGCGGCGATCCGCGGCCATGAGCTTTACGAGTCGCTGGGCCAGCTTGGGCTGACGCATGGCCAGTTTTTCCGCGCCTTGGGCACCAACGTGCAGGACTACTGCGCGCAGGAGTTCGGCGTGGACGTGGCGAAGATCACGGTGGAGCGGTTTTTCCAGTCCGACCCGAACGCGAAGTGGCTGTTCCCGGACATCGTGCGCGAGGCCGTGATCGCCGGCATGAAACGCAAGCCCGTTTACCGCTCGCTGATCGTGGGCGACGAGAAAATCGACGGGACGGCGTATGACATGCCGTACGTGGTCGAGAGCGAGGCGGAAAGCGAGATGCGCGCGGTGGCGGAAGGCGCGGCCATCCCGGAAAGCGAGCTGACCTACGGCGACCGCATCGTCCGGTTGTCGAAAGTCGGGCGCGGGGTGATTGCTTCTTACGAAGCGATCCGCCGGATGTCGGTGGACATACTGCGCGTCCATCTTCAGCGGATTGGCGAGCGGCTTGGCCGAAGCCTTGACGCTCGCGTCGCGACGGTGCTGATTGACGGCGACGGCTCGACCGGGTCGGAAGCGGTGACGGTAAACACGGCGACCGCGGACACGTGGGCGTACGCCGACATCGTCAACGGGTTCCTGAAGCTGAACCTCGAGCACTATTTCAACGCGACCCACATGCTGGCGAACGCGGAACTGTGCAAGGCGATCCTCGGCCTGGACGAGTTCAAGGACGCCGTGCTGTTCAACTTCGCCAAGACGGGCGAGTTTCCCACGCCGCTCGGGATGCGGCTGGTGCCGATGGAAGACCAGCCGGCGAACAAGCTGACGATTCTCGATGCCGGTTACGCCGTTCAGAAGCTCACCGAACAGGACCTGCTGGTGGAGAGCGACAAGCTTATCAACCAGCAGTGGGACCGGACCTATCTGACGGTGGTGACCAATTTCGGGATCGTGTATCCGAAGGCCCGCGTCGTGGTCGAGAGCGACTGGACGTAATTGTCCGGCCGCTGAATGAGTGCGGCGGGCGCCCAGGCGCCCGCCGCCTCAAAAACGAAAGGATCTGCTATGGCCACATATGCTACGGAAGACGACGTGCGGTTGCGGTTTCAACTGAACGACACGACGCTGGCGCCGCAAAACCTGGTTTTGGGCTGTATCGGCTCGGCGCACGACGAGGTGCTGCGGCATCTGGACCCGGTGTACGCGGTGGAGCCGCCGGCGAGCGCGGTAGTGGTGGGCGAGACGCTGCTGGCGGGCGCGCACGCGTTTCGCGCCCTGGCCGCGAAAGACGCGGCGGACCAGCGGCAGGTGACGATTGGCGGTCAGCACCTGAACGCGGGGCGCCGGTTCGACGCGCTGATCGAGATGGCGGCGGTCGCCGAGGAGAAAGCCTGGTACGTGCTCGAGCCGTACGTGAAAGCGCGGACGGCGGCCGCGCCGGCGGCAACCACGGACACCGTGCCGGTGCTGGGGGAGGAGTGACATGGGAATCGTGCTTGGCGCAATCGAATTTGACGAACTGAACACGTCGGCGCGCGAAAAACACGAGGAAGTGGGCGGACGCGACGGGCGGCGGATCGAAATTTCGGGCGTAATCGCCGGCGAACAAACGACGGCGGATATCGAGGCGCGGCTCGACGCGATCCTCGGGGCGGCATCGTGCGAAGATTTCAGCGCGGTGCTGGCGTTGCGGCCGGGGCGGCGGTTGTGGGTGCGGCGGATTCAGTTCCGGCGTGACGTATCGGCATCGACGCGGGTGGGCTCGTTTGTTCTGGTGGTCGAGACGAAGACGCCTTTCGAGGAGTCGGTTGAAGCGCAGACGATCCCCTGGGCAATAGCGTCGCAGGAAGCGGAGCTGATTGTCTCGACCGCGGGCAACGCCCCGGCGCTGCCGGCGCTGGCGATTGTGGCTTCGGGGACCGTGATCAACCCTTCGTTCAGCGACGGGACGCGCACGATCTTGTTTGAAGGCGCCGTGCAGGACGGGGAGACCCTGGTGCTGGATTCGGGCGAAGGCAAAGCCACGCTCGAAGGGCAGGACGTGACGGCCTACACGTCGGGGCTTTTCCCGCGGGTCTCGCCGAGCGGCACGACGCTGCGTTGGGCCGACGACCCGGGCAGCTCGCACACCGCGAACGTGACGGTCGGACTGCGGGACAGGTGGTGGTGATGACGTACCGCATCGAGATTATCGACACCTGGGGCCGGAAACTGGCGTCGTTCGACGACGTGCCGCTGTTCGAGGCGACGCGGTCGGCCCCTGACGAGCCCGACGTGATGCGGGGCATCCTGCCGGGGCCGCTGACCGATATCGGGCACGGCTACCTGGTGCGCGTATACGTTGACGAAAGGCTGTTTTGCCAGGGACGGATCGCGCGGGTGTCGCCGCAGTGGAGCGACACGCGCAAGCTGATTCTCGACCGGTATGTGCCGTTTCACGAGGTGATCGAGATTGAAGCGGAACGGCCGGCGCGGGAAGGCAACGTCCACGTTTCGCGCTGCTACACCAACCAAACCGTAAGCGCGATTGTCAAAAGCGTGATCAACACGGCGGTCCATCCGATCCGCTACCTTGTTGATCACGTGGCGTTTCCCGACGGCGCACAGCGCGAGTTTGCGAAGTTCGCAGCGCGCCGGTCGGCGGGGAACGAGCTCGGGGTTGGCGGTATCGGCGCCGGCCAATGGGTCGGATCAAACCGGATCGACGCGTCGGGCGCGTACGCTAAAGACGGCGATACGATTGCCGGGCTGGTAGTGGACGGCGCGGCGTGGCCGGACCTGCGGATGATGCTGATCGACTGCGAGGAAACCTCGCGCAACGCGCACGCGATCGGCCGGCATCCGGAAGTGGCCGACTGGACCGACGAACAGTATCTGGCGAGCGGGTACAAATTAAAGGCAGATGCGGCAAAACAGCAGTTGCAGGCGCTGATCGACGCGCACGGGATCGATTACATCGAGCTGAACCCGCACGTTGACGCCAACGGCGAGTTCGACGACCGGGTCGACATTTACGGGCGTTACCTCGGGCTGGTTTACGGCGGCGGGATGTGTTTCAACGCGGCGCAGGTCGAGCTTGGCCACGCCGACGTATACCTGTGGCAAGACGGCAAGTATCTCGTGCCCGAGCTGGAGCTGAAAGACTTTTTCTCGTACGCGGGGAAGCATGCCGGTTCGGTCGAGCCCGTCGCCGCCACGCTCGCCTCGCTCGACGTGAGCGCGGGCGTGCTCGAGGCGCTGACGGCGCTGGCGTACGCGGGCGGTTGCGTGTGGTCGGTGAGCCCGGAGACGGCGGTGACGTTCCGGGCGCTCGAGCGGCCGGACCGGGTGGTTTGTTTCGACCCGCTGAATACGGGCGTTTCGCTCGGATCGGAATCGGGCGGGCTCGTGAACACGCTGTACTTCGAAGGCAACCCCGTGTACGCGGGCGTGCAGAAAACCTACTGCCGGGACGAAAGCATCGACGAGTTCGGGTTCAACGGCGCGCCGTTCGCATACTTCTCGATGCGGTTCGAAGAAGACGCCGACAAGCTCGCCGCCGGAATGCTCGACGACCTGGCGTACCCGCAACCGGCCGGGTTCGTGTGTTTTTACTGCGGGGACGGGCAAATCGCGGTCGGCGACCTCGTGGAAGTGCGCGACGGGCGGGTGCGCCGGCTCGAACCGGAACTCGCCCAGGAGTGGGGCGGGCGGTTCACGGGCCGGATGACCGGGCGCGTGAGGCAGGTGACGCACCGGTTCAGCGGGCGGCAGATGACGACGACGGCCGTGCTGACGTCGCCGCTGCGGTCGGTGGCGGACCCGGCCTCATTCATCATGCGGACGCAGGAGCCCGCCAAGAGCCTGTATCAGTTCCGGCTCGACGAGGCCGCGGTCGGGTTGGACATGGGATATCACCTCGAATAGGGACAACATCATGGCTATCAAAGGCAACAGCTATACGAAAACGACGTGGGCGTTCCAGGAACGGCCGGTGGCGTCGTTCAAACTGAACTTGTGGGACGACCGGATCGAGGGCGCGCTCGAACTCGCCTGGTTCCTGTTGAACCTGGCATGGGGCGGGGGCGACGGCGTGTTGCGCGGCGCGGCCGAGCACGACCTGCGGGTGACGGCGAAATCGCCGGCCGCGATGACCGTGCAGGTCAACCCGGGGTACGCGTTCATTTCGAACAACCCGTACCGGCTGCAGGCAGCGGAAGACTCGCCGGCAATTGCACCGCCCAGCGTGAACCCGCGCATCGACCTCGTCCAGGCGCGCCTCGACACGTGGAGCGCCGCCGTCAAGACGGGCGCGGAATCCGCCAGCCCGGCGGCGCCGAACCCCGACGCGGATTGCATCGCGCTGGCCCATATTTACCTGCGGCCCGGCATGACGTGCATCCTCGACGAGGACGACGGCGTCAACGGATACATCATCGACGCGCGCGCATTCCTCTAAAGGCTGCGTTGAAAAGTTCTTTGGAGGGGCAGCGCGGGGCACGCGGCAAGATGCCGCGTCTACTTTGGCCAACGGCGCCAGACGTAGAAGAGGCTTCCAGCCTCTTGTCCCAAGCGCTGCAAAGGATCAAACAAAAGGAGCAGCAAAAGATGAACGTACTTTCAGCATTAAACTCCGGGTTCGGCCTCACGCTGGTGACGGCCATCCTGGGTTCGATTTGGACCGCTTTCCGCTCGACCGATTTCTACCGGCGCGTCAGGTCCGACCGTTACGCCGATGCCGTGCAGGCGCTCGAGGCCGGCGTCGAGCTGACCTACCGCACCTACGTGCGCGCGCTCAAGGAATCGCGAGAAGACGGGAGGCTCACCAAAGAAGAAATGCGGCTCGCCCGCCAGCGCGCCCGCGAAGCCGCCATCGAATACGGCCGAACCCGCGGGGTTGACGTCCTGCGGGAACTCGGCGCCGACTACGTCGACCTGCTCATCGCAAAACTCGTCAAGAACCTCAAGAAAGCATAACACGCGTTGATGGACGCCCCCGCCTGGCGCGGGGGCGTCCGCGCGCGTTGATACGGCTAGGTGGGGAAGTAAGCGCTGCATGTAAACGGTTTCAGCATATAGAGAGCAGAATGTTCTTTACACGGCGCGGGAGGGCGGACGGTGAACTGGATCGCCATGAGCGGGTTGGTTGCAACGTTTCTATTCCTGGGGTTGGTGTTTTTTGTGCAGGCGGGGGTGTGGGCGGGGCGGCGGCGCCGGGCGCGGCGGCACGGGGACCCGGACGTGGACGCGGGGCTTCCGGTGATCGACGGGGCGGTGTTCGCACTGCTGGGGCTGCTGATCGCGTTTACGTTCACGGGGGCGGCGGCGCGGTTCGACACGCGGCGGGACCTTATCGTCGAGCACGTCAACACGATCAGCACCGCATGGGCGAGACTCGACATGCTGGAAGAGAACACGGATGATGAATTGCGGGCGCTGTTCCGCGAGTTTGTGGACTCGTTGCTGATCGCGACGAGAAACGTCGAGGATCGTGCTTTGACGGCGAAACGGGCCGAACGGGTAAGGGTTATCGAGGAGCGCATCTGGGAACTGGCGGCCAACGCGTCAAAGACGCAACTGTCGCAGCCGCTCGGGCAGGTGTTGCTGCCGGCGATTAACACGATGATCGACACCACGACGAGCCGGTTGCTTGCCGCGCGGCGCCACCCGCCGGCCGCGATCTTCATTCTGCTGGGCGTGGTAGCCGTTATGAGCGCCGTGCTGGCGGGTTTCGGCATTTCGAAAGCGAAATCGGAAAGCTGGGTTCACGTGTTGGGGTTTTCGCTGATCCTGGCGCTGGCCATATATCTCATCCTGGACCTGGAATTCCCGCGGCTCGGGCTGATCCGACTTGACCGGTACGACCAGGCGTTCGTGGAGTTGAGAGAATCGATGCGGTAGACGACCGCGCCCCGCCGCCGCCACCCGGTCGCGCGGGAGCGCGACCCCACCAAACCTTTATATTCGGAAAATCCCCCAGACGTGGTTCGGAGGTTCCCCGTACATCAAACGGCCGGCGGGCGTGCACAATTCAGTATAGAACAAGGTGAAAGCCAAGCTTGATCACGGTGTGCTTCACATCGAGTTGCCGCAAACTGAAGAAAGCAAACCGAAGCACATCAAGGTCAGTTAATATAGATCGCAGGTGCGGGGCGGCGTCGCGACGCCGCCCTTTTCTCTTTTATAAAGGACACAAAGGACGCAAACGACGAAAAGGACAAAGAGGGACTTGCAGAAGCTGCTTAGCGGTTCTGGACAGTCACATTTTCCAGTTCCAGACCTCGGACGCACTCCGCGAAGATGCCTTTGCCGGCTTTGACGGTGAAGTTTTCGAATTTCAGCCGCTGGACGGGCATTTCGGGGAGGCCGGAGATGCTTGCGGCGCGTTCGGCGCCGTCGACGCGGATGTCGCGGAACGCGAGGTCGCGGAACTTGGGGCATTGGCCGGTGGTGGTGGCCATCCAGGCGCGGTAGGCGGTGGTTATTTGAACCGCTTCGCGCCGCACGTTTTTCATATCGATGTTTTCGATCCAGATCTTCTCGACGAACCCGCCGCGGCCGCGGGTCGATTTCAAGCGGATGCCCACGTCGGTGCCGTCGAACACGCAGGAGTGGACGTACACGTTGCGTATCCCGCCGCTGGTGTCGCTGCCGAACACGGCGCCGCCATGGCCTTGGGCGGTGCGGTTGTACCGGACCACGACGTTTTCGGTGGGCTTGCCGACGCGCCAGCCGTCTTCGTTCATCCCGGATTTCATACAGATGCAATCGTCGCCGGTGTTGAAGAAGCAGTGTTCGATCAAAACGTTGGTGCTCGAATCGACGTTGAGCCCGTCGGTGTTGGGCCCGCCCTCGGTGGTCACGCGGAGCTTTCGAGCGACCACGCGGTCGCAGTAGACGAGGTCGATGGTCCAGAACGGCCCGGGTTCGGCGATGGTGAACCCTTCGAGCAGGACGTTCGTGCAGTTGATCGGGCTGATCAGTTGCGGGCGGAGGCCGTGCTGGGGCGTGCCGTAGACGCGCTTGTCGGGCGGGACGTATTTCAGGATTTGCTCCTGGTACATGCCTTCGGCGGTGGCCGCCTGGCGCTCGGCCCACGGCCACCACGGCCGGCCGTTGCCGTCGATCGTGCCGGGGCCGGTGACGGCGATGTTTTCGCAGTCGCGGGCGTAGATGAGGGGCGAATAGTTGTAGCATTCGAACCCAGCCCAGCGCGTAAAGACGACGGGCAGGTAGTCGTTTGGATCGTCTGAGAACCTGAGGACGGCATCGCGGGCGAGGTTGAGATTGACGTTGCTTCTGAGGTGGATGGCGCCCGTAAGCCAAAGGCCGGCGGGGATTTGAACCGTGCCGCCGCCGGCTTCCGCGCACGCCGCAATGGCCGCACCGATGGCTTTCGTGTTTTTGAACTCGCCTCCGGGTTTGGCGCCGAAATCCGTGACCGGGAAAACGGCTTCAGGGAAAACGGGGCGCTGGAGTTGGGGCATATCGAAGGGCGCGTCAATAGGCGCGATTTGTTCCGGCGCGTTTTCGGGACCGGCGAGGTCCTGCCAACCGGCGGCGGCGTCCGCGGCAAGAAGGAAAACAGAAAAGAGAAGCGCAAGGCGTAAATTTCTCATCGTGCCTCCTGATTTTTCCTGTTACCTTAGTGCGGGCCACGGAGAAAAACAACACTGGGTCAGTTGGGACAATTGGGACGATTGCGACGATTGGGACTAAACGTGGTATCGTTGCACCAAAGGGAGGGCTTGCGAATGACTCTTGAACAAATAGGATCGCTTTTAACTCTGGTTTTATTCTCGTTTTCTGCGGGCGCGGAGGTTGCCGCTTGCAGCCGTTTGGAGCAGGAGGCAACTCGCGCGGATTTGGAAAACTGGCTGGCGAATATGACAGCGCACAACTACTCGGTCGAGGAAATGTGCGCGGTATGCGGGTTGGATGCGGACGCCGTACGGGCCAAGCTGGCCGGGTTGGATGAGCAACCGGCAGAGGCTCAAACGGACGTCTTGCGTGTTCTGCCATATCCGGGGGGGCGGCATCCGCGCATCGGGTTTCTGGAAGGCGCGGTGAACCCGCAGCGCGGCACAAAAGCCAGCCTGTTCTTGCCGTGGCCGGACGCGGGGTACACCGTGCTCGATCTGCCGGAAGCCATCTTCAGCGACAAGGGGCTTCTGTTTCTGGCGCACACGCACGACGCCGCGCCGACGATTTGGAGCAAGCAGGGCATCGAGATCCCAAACGTCGATTGGCGGCGCGAGGCGGCTGGCTGGCTGTCATATGAACGGACGCTGCCGAACGGCGTCCGGTTCGGCGCTTCGATCAAACCGGGCAACGACCGCGCGGACCTGCGGCTGTGGCTGGAAAACGGCACGGACGAGACGTTGCGCGGCATGCGCGTCCAGGTGTGCCTGATGCTGAAAGGCGCGCCCGATTTCGAGGCGTTGTCCAACGAGGGTAAGGTGTTCGATTCGCCGGTTACGGCGGCGCCTTCCAAAGACGGCAAGCGGTGGGTGTTAATCGCGTTTGACCGGGCCGGCCGGCTGTGGGGCAACGAGAAGGTTCCGTGCATTCATTCCGACCCGGTGTTCCCGGACGCGGCGCCGGGCGCGCGCGTCGAGGTGGCCGGCCGCGTGTGGTTTTACGAGGGCGAAGACATCGAGAACGAGATTAAACAGGCCGGGGTTGAGTTTCACGCACTGTCCCCGAAGCGTGACTGACGCGCTCAGTTCGGTATGAGCCACACCTCGGCGACCTGGCAGCCCCGACCTTCCACAAGCTGCCATTCGAGATCCAGAACGCCGTCGCAGGTCGCTTCCACGGGCGCCTGAAAATCAACGGGCCACACCGGATCGGGCTGAGGCAGCGGGCCGTGTACTTCATACGTGCCGTCCGCCAGGGAAAAATCGACGCGGCGGTTGCCGCAAGCATGCTCAATACGCGGCTCTCCCGTGTGAAGTGCGTCGACAACAACCTCGCCGCCGCACAACGCCACCGTGCCCGTGCCCATGGCGTCGAGCGTGACGGTTGTTTCAGGCGTCTTCAGGCAAAACGGCGCGGGTGGCCCATGGTAGCCGGCCAGATACGTGCCCTTTTCGGGCAGGCTGAACAGCCAGGCGGGATGGTTGCCGCATGTCATGGTGGCATCGCCGGCCTCGACGCGGCCGGACGCGCTCTGGCGGGCCAGCGGCGATTCGAGAAGCGGCCAGCCCAGATCGCCCTCTTCGTTCCAGCGCCGTTCGAGTGTCCAGCCGATGAGGTCGATCTCGATCCCGAGGCGTTTGCCGCCGCGGGCATACTCGATTGCCCAAATCCGCTTCTTGCCGTCGTGGTACGAGGTGACCGGCGGCTCCGCCGCATCGCGAAACGTTCCCGAGGCAACTGCCCGGGCAAACGCGGCGCCGTCGGCGAAATCGCTTGCCGCGGCGGCCTCGGCATAAAACCCGCACCGAGGTTTGCCTTGGAAAAACCGGCTGTCGCGGTCCATTTCCCAAAACACGGTCTCCGGCCCGAGGTAGTTGAACATTTCGAGCGCAAGCCGGTCGCGGCGCTGCACGATGCGCAACGGCGCGCCATTCCCGAGATCGTCGCGCGACAGCGGCCGGATCGCCACAAGCGCCTCGCCGCACTCGACGACCGCGACCTCGCCCTCCTCCAGCGTCCTGGGGAAACTTTCGACAAGTTGTTCGCCCACCCATACCGCGTGGCCATCCCCGCGCCCGGCGAATTCGACCACGGCCTTGGCGCTTTGGAACCGGTTGGCGGTGGGCGGGGCCAGGCTCGTGGGGTGTTCAAAACAGCGCGGCGCGTACAGGCCTATAGCGCGGGCGCCCCATTGGACGCCGTAGAACTGGCCCTGCTCGAGGAGGCGGCGCGGCGCGGCGTCTTCCTCATCGTCGATGAGGTACTTCGAATAAACGAGCGCGGGCGGCGCGCCGTCGCGTCTGGTGCAATGGATTAGAAACACGTCTGTTTGCCGGCTGATTTCGCGGACGGCGGTCCCCATGGCGAACGCGCGGTCGAGGTATGTCATGGCGCCCAACCGCCGCTCCTCGTACACCGACTCCCACGCCTGGTACGGCAGCGGGCGGCCGTCAAGCATCTGAAGCATGTACGCCGGCGCGTTGCCCATTTCGGCCCACCGCTCCAGGTACTGGCGCTCGGGCTCGATGTCCGCCGGCCGGCTGAGGCTGTGGCCGCGCCCGTGTGGCCCGGCCCACCGGCCGGTTTCCGGATGGACGTGCAGGACCGCCGTCAGCGCCAGCCGCGAACGCAGCGCCCGCGCGCGGATGGCCGTCTCTTCGCCGGTGGTGTAACGCGCGATGCGGGTGAGGGCGTCGTGGGTGACGCGGGTGTAGGTGGGCGTGTTGAACTCGCAGAACGTGCCGTGGGAGAGCGTCTCGCGTTCGAGCTCCTTCAGCCGGTTCCGGCCGCGCTCGATAAACGCGGCGTCGCCCAGCAATTCGCCGCCCAGCACGGTGTTCATGCAGTCCATCGTGGCGACGTTCGTGTAGGTGATGGCCACGTTCATGCGGGCGATTTCCTCGAGGCCGAGGCGGACCGCTTCGAGCACGCGGCCGCGCAACTCGCCGGGGAGGCGCTCCCTGTGCGCCGTGGTGGTGCAGATCACGTGGCGTAGCGTGAACTCGACCGAGTTCAGATCGCTGATGGCGCCGTCGCCGAACCGCCACTCGAAGTTGCCCCGGTGGGCCGCGCCCGCCCGCGTCTCTTGCGCGTCCAGCACGGCTTTCAGCACCTGTTCAGCCAATGCGAGGCTTTCGGGCGCGCCGTGATCGACCAGCCCTTCGGCGAGCGCGGCGGCGCCGCGCGGAGAATTCAGGCTGCCCGCATCGGTTGTCGACGGCAGCAGATAATCGTCGGAATCAAAATCGGCCGGCAACTCAAAAGGCAAAGCGATTTGAAACAGAACAAGACTGACAAGCACTCCCATCAACTACTCCTCGGCTTCCTTCGCATCCTGGGCAAACAGTTCAAACACACCGAACAGCGCGTAGTAAAGACAAGCCCACGCCGGCAAAAGCCAGGCGGCGGGATCGGCTTCGCCGGGTTCCACAACATACTCGTGGCCGTACAGCAGTTCCAGCGCCGCGATCATGATTATAATGGTGAAACAGAAGTTGACCGCCTGAAACGCTGGATAGCGCGGCCGCCGTCGCAGCATCGGCCAGATCCGGAACACCGCGAACGCCAGGAGCGGCAGGACCTCCCCGCTCACAAAGGCTGCAACGCAGCAGGCTATCAGCACGTACAGGCCCGCCAGACTGCGCGCGAGCACGCGCCGCTCGGACAGGCACCCCGTGGTGAAAACCAACGCGAGAATTTCCAAAAAGAGCGGGTTGCCTCCCGCAAAAGCAAACGGTTCCGGCTCGCGCCAGAGTTGAATGGATTCATACAAAAACCCGGCGGCGATGATAAACATCGACAAGCTCGACACGGCCGCCCGTACGGATAAGCGGCCCAGCGCGGCTTCAAACGCGGTATCTTTTGTGGCTTGAAGAAGGGCCGTCAGCGAGAGCAGCGCCATTGACAGGCCGAGCGCCAGGCCTGCAAGCGAGGCCACCAAGTGAAGTTGTTCGCGGTACAAAACCGCTTCAAACGGTTTCTCCGGGTTCACATAACAGGTTCGCCGGCTTTTGGCCGCGATCTGTTCGGCGGTTGTGTTGGGCCCAAGCCCGCCGGGGTGGCTGCCGGACGTGCTGAGCATGCCGCCCGTGTATGTCTGACCGTCCCAGGTGTAAGTGAACCGAACGTCGACGCGGCGGGATTCGCCATGCTGTTGCACCTCGACATGCGTGATCTCGCACGGCACGGCGGTCCAAGAACGCTGTTCCCACCACGCGTGCGTCATGAAAAACGGAATGGCCGTGAACAACGCGCCCACCAGGATAAGCACGACGGCGATCAAGGCCTGCGCCATCCACTGCTGGACCGGCGAACCTTCAAAATCAGCGGTTGTAGAGCGCGCGTGATGTTTGTTGCGTTTTCGCATCAAGTTCGTTTTATGATGTTGGCGCATCAAGTGTAAGTTCAACAGGTACGGCTTGCATAGTACTACAAATGGGCGCACTATTGGGTCGTGCAGTTAAACCGCGGGCGTTTCACAGCGAGGGAGGTGCGCGCGATGAAGAACATCGTACTGCCGTTGCTGGTGATTGCGCAGTTCATGTTGCCGGCCTGTGATAAAGGACGCGAAATTACATTGACCGTCGAGCCTTCAACGCTGGCGCCGGTGGTCGAGGGCGACAACCAATTTGCGTTCGACCTCTACGCGAAATTGAATGCAAACCGGGAAAACCTGTTTTTCTCGCCGTTCAGCATCTCGATGGCGCTGGCCATGACGTACGGCGGCGCGGCAGGCGAAACACAGCGCCAAATGGAAGAGGTGCTGCATTTTCCTTACAACGACAACAAACTGCACAACAGCCTCGGCGCGCTGCTGCAGGAACTTACGTATCCGGCCGCTTCCGAGTCCGGGTTTCAGATGCGCATCGCCAATCGGCTTTGGGGAGAGGAGCGGCCCGGTTACCGGTTCCAAGAGACTTTCCTGAAGCTGACGCGAGACTTTTACGATGCTCAACTGGAACCGGTAAGTTTTTCGGAGGCGCCGGGCGAGGCGGCGCAGAAGATCAACGATTGGGTGTCAAAACAGACGGAGGGCCTTATCGGGTCCATAGTCGATCCCAACCAGTTTTCCGTGGACACGCTTCTGGTATTGACCAACGCGATCTATTTTAAAGGCGTTTGGACAAACGAATTCGGCAAGCGCGCGACAAAGGACGAGCCGTTTTATCTCGAAGACGGCACGCAAAAAAACGTGCCTCTCATGCACCAGCGCGGCGATTTCGTGTACGGCGAAGCGGAGAACTTGCAGCTCCTTCAGATGCCATACCGGGGCAACAGGCTGTCGATGCTCGCGGTGTTGCCGCGGGCCCGCGACGGGCTGGCCGCCGTTGAAAACACGCTGGATGCAGGACGGTTAGGCGAGTGGATGGCCGGAATGCGCCAGCGCGAGGTCGACGTGTTTTTCCCGCGCTTCCGTATGGAGACCGGTTTCGACCTGACGGAAACGCTTAAAGACATGGGTATGGCCGTGGCCTTTGAGCCTGAGGCCGACTTTTTGAAGATGATAGAACTCTCGGGCCAGTCGGCGCCCGAACAGAGGATCTGGCTGTCATCGGTGCTGCACAAGGCGTTTGTCGAGGTGGACGAGGAAGGGACGACCGCCGCAGCCGCCACGGCCGTGAGCACCTTAGCCGAGTCTGTCTCCATACCCGAACCGCCGCCCGTGTTCCGGGCCGATCACCCGTTCCTGTTTCTGATCCGCGACGACGTGTCCGGCAGCATCCTGTTTATGGGAAGAGTGATGAAGCCGTGAGGGACGGTCAATCCTCGCGGATCCAGCGTTTGGCTTCTTCTTCCTGGGAGATGTCGAAATATTGGATTTTGGCGGTGGTGAAGGCTTTGCAGAACACGGCCATGCCTTTTTCCCAGCGGGCGTCACCAACGAATGCGAGGCGCTCGATGTCGTTGAAATGTTTCGCGTCGAACTTGGTGTCTTCCCACAATGCGCCGGGCGTCCAGCCGTGGAAATCGACCAACTCGACCAGCATGCGGATCTTGCCGTGCTCCTGGATGAACCGCTCGATCTCGGGCGCGAATTCTTCGTAGTCGTGTTTGTCCAGTTTTCCGCTCACACGGACGGTGACGATTTTGCCTTCCTGTTCTTCTTCTATACGAATGGCTTTTACTTCAAGCACGTCTGTTCCTCCTTCCTTTTTTTAACCACACGGCTAACTTATCGCGCCCGTTAAGGTTAACGCAGAAAAAGTACAACTTATTCCACTGCCACCGGTGCGGTATAATGAATAAACAACCCATGAGAAACGATCGAAACAATGAATTGCCCCGGGAAAGCACCCGTACTATCCTCGAAAGCATCTCCGAAGGGGTCTTCACCATCGACCACGAGTGGCGGGTGACTTCGTTCAACCGTGCCGCGGAAGAAATCACCGGCATCCCGCGCGAGGAAGCCGTGGGCCGGCCGTGTTGCGAGGTGTTCCGGGCAAACATGTGCGAAACCGAATGCGCCATGCGCCGCACGATGGATTCGGGCAAGCCGGTTATCAATAAACCGGCCTTCATCATCGACGCGCAAGGCCGGCGCATCCCGGTGAGCGTGTCGACGGCGCTGTTGCGCGACCAAGACGGCCAGGTTGTCGGGGGAGTGGAAACCTTTCGCGACCTCAGCCTCGTCGAGGAGCTGCGCAAGGAAATCGAGCAGCGCTACGAGCTCGGCGATATGGTCAGCCGCAGCCCCGCCATGCGCAAGTTGTTCGACATCCTACCGCAGGTCGCGGCCAGCGACAGCACCGTGGTGATCCAGGGCGAAACCGGGACCGGCAAGGAACTGCTCGCCCGCGCGGTTCACAGCCAGAGCGCGCGGGAAAACGGGCTGTTCGTGGCGCTCAACTGCGGCGCCCTGCCTGACACCCTGCTCGAGTCCGAACTGTTCGGCTATAAGGCCGGCGCGTTCACCGGGGCCGACCGCGACAAGCCCGGGCGGTTCGCCCGCGCCGAAGGCGGCACGTTGTTCCTTGACGAGATCGGCGACGTCAGCCCCGCGCTCCAGGTGCGGCTGTTGCGCGTGTTGCAGGAAAAAGTCTATGAGCCCCTGGGCGGCATGCGGCCGATCAAGGCCGACGTGCGCGTGATTGCCGCATCGAACAAAGACCTCGCCGCGCTGGTCGAGACCGGCGATTTCCGGCAAGACCTCTACTACCGGCTCAACGTGGTCCGGCTCGACCTGCCGCCGCTCCGCCAACGAAAGGAAGACATCCCGCTGCTCGTCGACCATTTCGTCCGGCGGTTTAACCACGTGCAGGGCAAGTCCGTTTCGGGCGTCACCCAGGAAGCCATGACGCTCCTGATGGCTTACGACTACCCCGGAAACATCCGCGAACTGGAAAACTTCATCGAGCGGGCGTTTGTACTGTGTTCGACCGGCCCGATCAGGCCCGAATGCCTGCCGGAACGCGTGACGGGCGCTCGAAAACCGCCCGCGACGAACTCGGCGCCCACACTTGATTCCGCGGTCCGCGCCGCCGAAGCGCAAACCATACTGAACGTGCTGGAACAGTGCGGAGGAAACCGCACCGAAGCCGCAAAAGCGCTCGGCATGCACAAAAGCACGTTTTTCCGGAAAGTCCGCTCGCTTGGCCTGTCTTTGCCGCAAAAACGCGGCCGCTAATTAGTCGCGTTTTTGCGACTCTACGCGCCGCATAGAGTCGCGCATATGCGACTCACGTTCCACCGCGGCGAAGGCTGCACAATCCATATAAACCATTTATTTACAAGGATTTAAGCGCGTTTTGCCGGTTTCGATTTCATTTGGCACGGTCGTTGCTCTTAACTTACCCAAGACGGCTAACGAGGTTTTTCAATGAAAGTAGCCATGACAGTTTGGAATGGTCGAATATCACCCGTTTTAGACGCGGCCCGTTCGTTATTGGTCGTCGAAATGGAGAACGGAGTTGCGTCGTCTCGACGCGAGGAGTTTGTACTTGGCGAGTCGGTTCAAGAGAAGTTGTCCCGGCTCGAGGAGCTTGGTGTTGAGACGCTTGTTTGCGGCGCGGTGAGCCGGCCGTTGGCGAAAATGATAGCTTCCCGCGGGATACGATTGATCCCGTTTGTCTGCGGCGACTCGGAGGAAGTGCTGAAGGCGGTGGCCGCCAACCGCATACCCGGCACGGCGTTTTCGATGCCCGGTTGCGGTTTCGGGCGGCGGTCGCGGGGCCGGCGTGGCCGGCGCGGCCGCCCTCCCATGTTCGGCGGGGAGTGAAAACTTGAAAGGAGGCATAACTATGCCAGGTGGAGACAGAACAGGACCGATGGGCGGCGGCCCGATGACGGGACGCGGCGCGGGATATTGCGCGGGCAACGACAGGCCCGGATACGCCACGCCCGGATTCGGCAGAGGTATGGGCCGCGGGTTTGGCCGCGGCGGCGGCCGGGGCCGGCGCAACGGGTTCTGGGCAACAGGTTTGCCGGGTTGGATGCGGTTTGGCTGGGGCATGTTCGGCGGCTCGGCCGCGCCGTCGGAAGAAGACGCGCTGCAAAACGAGGCCGACGCGCTGCAACAGCATCTCGACGCGATCCGCCAGCGGCTCGACGCGCTGAAAGGCAATAAATAATTCGCTGCCACAGGAGGCCCTGCCTGACCTCCTTTGACTCACCTCGGCAGGCGCTCGCGCTCGCACCTCAGTGGGCGCTGGCGCTTGCACCTCATGCAGGCGGGACCGCCTTCCCCGGGCGGCCCCGCCGGCTTGAGCAAAACCGAAGAAGATTGGAGACGAACCCATGAAAATTGTCGTTACGGCATCGAAACCATCGCTGGACTCGCCGGTGGATGCCCGGTTCGGACGCGCCCCGTATTTCATCGCCGTGGACACGGAAACCGGCGAATGGGAAGCGCACGACAACAAGCAGAATCTTAATGCGGCCCAGGGCGCCGGCATTCAGGCGGCGGAGACGGTGTCGCGGTTGGGCGCTGAGGCCGTGATCACCGGCCACTGCGGGCCCAAAGCCTACCGGACCCTTACGGCCGCGGGCATTGGAATAGCGGTTGGCGCGGAGGGCACAGTGGCCGAGGCTGTGGAAGCTTACAAGAATGGCAAGCTCACCCCCGCAGACTCGCCGGACGTGGAGGGCCACTGGGCGTGATTATAGCGGTAGCCTCAGGCAAGGGCGGCACGGGCAAAACAACCGTGGCCGTAAATCTGGCCGCGGTGATGCCGGGGCCGGCGACCTATATCGATTGCGACGTTGAAGAACCGAACGGGCACATCTTCCTTAAACCCGACATCGAGCGTTCCCACACCGTGGCTATCCCGACGCCGTCTGTCGACGCGGAAAAATGCACGGGGTGCGGCCGGTGCGCAGAGGTGTGCCGCTACAACGCGCTGGCCTGTGTGCGGGGCAAGGTGTTGGTTTTTCCCGAGCTTTGCCACGGTTGCGGCGGATGCGCGCTGGCATGTCCCGTAAAAGCCATAACCGAAACCGATCGGCCCGTGGGTGTGGTCGAGAGCGGCCGCTCCGGCGCCATCGGGTTCGTGCAAGGCCGGCTTAACGTGGGAATGGCAATGTCGCCGCCCGTAATACGGGCGGCCAAGACCGAGGCGCCGCCCGATGGCACCGTCATCATCGACGCGCCGCCGGGCACCTCGTGCCCGGTGATTGCAGCGCTGAACGGCAGCGACTATGTGATTCTTGTTACGGAACCGACGCCGTTCGGGTTGCACGACCTCAAGCTGGCCGTGGAAACGGTTCGCGAACTGGGCGTGCCGTTCGGCATAGTGATTAACCGTTCCGATGTGGGTGACGCGCGCGTGACCCAATATTGCCACCGCGAAAAAATCCCCATCCTGTTAGAAATTCCCGACGACCGCCGCGTGGCCGAGGCCTATTCGCGCGGCGAAATGGCCGTCGACGCCGTGCCGGAATGGCGGGAGCAGTTCGGCCGGCTGGCGCAACTGATTGCCGATGTGGCCGCCGAACCGGTGGAGGAATCCGGATGAACGAACTAGTTGTAATCAGCGGAAAAGGCGGCACGGGCAAGACCAGCGTCTTGGCGTCGTTTGCGGCGCTGGCGAAAAACCACGTGCTGGCGGACTGCGACGTGGATGCGGCCGACCTGCACCTGGTGGTGGAGCCGACGATACGCTCGCGCCGGGAGTTCCGGGCCGGCCACACGGCCATCATCAATGCCGAAGACTGCCGCGGCTGCGGGTGGTGTCTGGCACGGTGCCGGTTCGATGCGGTCAAGTGGAAAAACACCGGCACGGGCATCGAATATTACATCGACCCGCTGGCCTGCGAAGGGTGCGGCGTGTGCGTGGACAGCTGCCCCGCCGGCGCGATCAGTTTTCCCGAAGAAGTTGCGGGCGAATGGTATATTTCCGACACGCGCCACGGGCCGATGGTACACGCCCGGCTCGGGATCGCCGCGGAAAACTCCGGAAAACTCGTGAGCCTTGTGCGCGAACAGGCCCGGGCGCTCGCGGAAGAACAAAAGCGCGATTTGATCCTTGTGGACGGCCCTCCGGGCATCGGGTGCCCGGTTATTGCGTCGATCACGGGCGCTTCCGCCGTGCTTATCGTGACGGAACCGACGCTGAGCGGGGAGCACGACCTGCGGCGGGTCGCCGAACTGGCCCGGCATTTCAGAATCCGGCCGTTCGTTTGCATAAACAAGTGGGACCTCAACCCGGAGATGGCGGATAAAATCGAGGCCGGGGCCGTCGAGTTGGGTGTGGAACCGGTGGGCCGCATTCGCTACGATACGGCGGTGACGCGCGCGCAAGTTGAAGGGAAAAGCCTGGTGGAGTTTTCCAAAAACAGCGCCGCCGAAGACGTGCGGAAGCTGTGGGAGAAGGTAAAAAGCCTGATTGGGCGGAACAAGAGTGAATAGAGGCGGCAAAAGATACAGCGAAAACTTTGAGACCGGCGATTATACCGCGGGGATTGCTTCGTCGGCGTTCCGCTGTTCCTGTATGTCTCCTGCTAATGACATGGCTTCTTTGGGTTCAAGAATTGCCTCACCCGAGGTTAGCAACGGTACCGCCGGGATTGCTTCGTCGGCGTTCCGCTGCGCTCCACCGCCTCCTCGCAATGACAGGTGGAGGATTGGGATTGCGTTGCATGTTAATCCGGGGAATCGCTGCCGGAAAAAGTGCGGCGCTGGCAATGACAGGGGGAGGAAGCGCCCTTCGCTCCGTCTCTGCACCTGTCATTGCGAGGAGGCGCGGCAGCGCCGACGCGGCAATCCCGGCCGTAATCGGGCGATGCTTGAATGGAGCTGCCGATGAAAAACATTCTGATCTCGAAACGGGCGATGGACCGGTTTATCAACCCGAAAAACCTGGGCCCGGTACAGGATGCCAACGGCTACGCTCGGATCACCGGGCCCTGTGGCGACACCGTCGAGATCTGGTTGCGCATCGAAGAAGGCCGCATCAAAGAAGCCGGATTCAACACCGACGGCTGCGGCCCGTCGCGCGCATGCGGAAGCATGGCCACCGAACTGCTCGTGGGCCGGCCGCTCCAAGTGGCGTTCGAGATGGAGCAGGAGGATATCCTCGAGGACCTCGAACCGTTCCCGGACGACTACCGCCACTGCGCCTTGCTCGCGGCCAACACCGTCAAGGCCGCCGCTCAGGATTATGAGAACAATAAACCCGGCGCCGAAAAAACGCCGACCTCAAGTCAAAAGGAGACAGAAAGAATGCGAATTGCCGTACCCGTCGCCAATGGAAAACTGGCCCTGCACTTTGGACACTGCGAGGCGTTCGTCCTCGTGGATGCCGACCCGGAAACGAAACAGATCACCGGCACGACATCCCTGACGGCGCCGCCCCACCAGCCCGGCCTGCTTCCCCCGTGGCTTGCCGAACAGGGCGCTAACGTCATCATTGCCGGGGGCATGGGCTCGCGCGCCCAAGCCCTCTTCACGCAGCAACAGATCCAAGTAGTCGTCGGCGCTCCGCCCGACACTCCCGAAAATCTCGTCACCGCCTATCTCAACAACACCCTTCAAGCCGGCCAAAACCTCTGCGACCACTAGAAGGACTCAGTCCTCGTACTTGTTCTCGACACGGGCAAACGGCTCTTTCATGCGCATTCTGGCGTATGCGCTCGGGGAGTAAGCGATTCCGTATTTGCAGCCGCCGATGTCGACGCGGCACCCCTGCAGGTTCAGGTCGCCGCACAGCGGCGGCACGGTCGCGCACGAACTTTTGCCGGTTTCTTTCGTAGTGACTATAGGAAGCTTAAGCGATCCGTGACAGGAAGGCAAAGAACTTTGCTTTTCCGTTATGATACAGGACCTAAAGGACATAAAGGACGCAAAAAACGTAAAGAGAGGTTTTGCCGTGGCCGATGGGATTCTGCCGCCTCATGGCGGGTACAAAAAGCTTCTCTCTTATCAGAAGGCCGAGATTGTTTTTGATGCGACGGTGAAGTTTTGTGCCGATCTGCTGGATAAATACGGCCGTACGGTTGGGCAAATGGTTCAGGCTGCGCGGTCGGGAAAGCAGAATATTGTTGAAGCAAGCATGGCTTCGGGGACGTCTAAAGAAACGGAGCTAAAGCTCACTGGTGTGGCCCGGGCCAGCATGAAAGAACTCCTTGAAGATTACCGGGACTTTTTGCGGAAAAACGGCTACAGCGAATGGACGCCCGATCATCCGTACGAGAAACGGTTTCGCGAGCTTAACCGCAAGCCCAACGCCAACTACGACGCTCTGCGCAAAGCAGTACAAAACCCCGACCCAGCCATTCGGGCCAATGCGATTCTTGGACTGATCAAACTTACAAACTACCTGCTTGACCAGCAGATCCGGCGTCTTGAAAAAGACTTCTTACAAGACGGCGGTTTGCGCGAAAAAATGGCCCGCGCCCGAATCGAAGCTCGCAAGAACCGCGGCCCGAAAGCCCCAAACTCTTAGCTTTCTAGGTATTATGTCCTTTATGTCGTTTATGTCCTTTTGGTCCTTTTTGGGCGCATGCAGTAGCATCGAAAGCAAACATCTAGCCAACAAGGAGGTCTTCGGGCATGGGAGTAGAAAGTTTGGGCGCGCATCACAAGAAACTCCAGGGGCTGCGGAAAAACCTCACGCACGTAATCCGGGGCAAAGAGGAGGCGGTGGACCTGTTGCTGGCGGCGATGCTGGCAAACGGGTCGGTGCTGTTCGAGGACGTGCCGGGGATGGGGAAGACGACGCTGGCGAAGGCGCTGGCAAAATCGGTGTCGGCGGTATTTAACCGCATCCAGTTCACGCCGGACCTTTTGCCGGGGGACATCCTGGGCTCATCGATCTACAACCCGGTGCAGGGCACGTTCACGTTCCGGCAGGGGCCGGTGTTCGCGAACTTCCTGCTGGCCGACGAGATCAACCGGGCCTCGCCGCGGACGCAATCGGCGCTGCTCGAGGCCATGAGCGAGGGCCAGGCGACTATCGAAGGCAAGCAGTACCCGCTCGAACCGCCGTTCATGCTGCTGGCTACACAGAATCCGGTCGAATTTCATGGCACGTACCCGCTGCCCGAAGCGCAGCTCGACCGGTTCCTGGTCCTGCTGTCGCTCGGATACCCTGAACCGGATGTCGAGGTGGACATCCTCCACGCCCAGGCGATAAAGCACCCGATTGAAGATATTTCGGCCGTGTTGTCGAAGCAGGACGTGATCGACATGCAGGCGGAAGTCCGGGCGGTCCGGTTGGACGGGAGCATTTCGCGGTACATCGTGGAACTTGTCGGCGAGACGCGTCGCGACCCCCGATTAAAACTCGGCGTCAGCCCGCGGGGCGCGCTGATGCTGTTTCGCGCGGCGCAGGCGGCGGCGTTGCTTGACGGCCGGGACTACGTCATGCCGGACGACGTTCAGCGTCTCGCGGTAAGCGTGCTGGCGCACCGCGTGATTTTAACCGCCGAGGCGAAGTACGGCGGCAACGCCAAACCCGACATCATCCGCGAAATCGTGGCGAATACGAAGGTGCCGGCCTGACATGGATGCGGACAAGCGGAAAACCGGGGCGCTGCTTCCGTTCCTGGACTTCTGGTGGTTCAAAATCACACCGGCGGGCAAGGCCATGGCGGCGAGTATTGTGGTGGCGGCCTTTGCGGGTATGACGTCATTGGAAATCCCGGTTTACCAACTGCTAGTCGCGCTGAGCATGTTTGTGGTGGTGGTTTACGCGGCAAGCTGGGTGGCGCGGCCGAAGCTGGATGTGCGGTGGCGGCTGCCGGAAAAGGCGGTGGCGGGCCAGCCGTTCGAGATCGCCTGCGGGGTTACCAACCGGTCGTGGTTTTGGGCGCGCGAACTTGGCGCGGGCGCTTACGGGCTCCCGCCCGTGTTGCGGAGAACACGCGAAAGCAAGGAAGGCGCTGTTGGACCGGGAAACGCGAGCGACCTGTCGTTTTCTTTGCTGCCATTGCGGCGCGGCATCTACAGATGGCCGCGGCTCACGGTGTTCAGCCTGTTTCCATTCGGCCTGTTGCGCACGCCGGCGCGCGGCGCCGGGAAAGGCAACGGCCCGGCCCGCGGCGGGCTGATCGTGTATCCGAACTTTCGGCCCCTGATGGCGCTGGACATTCCGATCAGCGCCCGGTACCAGCCGGGCGGCATCGCCTTGTCCTCGTCCGTAGGCGAATCGCCCGAATACATCGGCAACCGCGAATACCGTCCCGGCGACTCCACCCGCCGCCTCGACCACCGCTCCTGGGCGCGGCTCGGCGTCCCGGCAGTGCGGGAGTACCAGGAAGAATACTACTGCCGCGTGGGCCTGCTGCTCGACACGTTTGTCGACGGACGGCGCCGGTTCGGGCCGGAAGGCTACCCGCAGCTCGAGGCGGCGGTCAGCCTGACGGCGGCGGTCGCGCACGCGCTGGCGTTAGGCGAGTATATCGTGGATATCTTCGCGGCGGGTCCGGAACTGTACGTTTTCCGCGCGGGCCGCAGTCACGCGCATTTCGACAACATTCTCGAGATTCTGGCGAGCGTCGGTCCTTGCCGGTCAAACCCGTTCCGCAAGATCACGCCGGCCGTGACCGACGAGCTGGGAAGCATCTCCAGTTTGATCGGCATTTTCCTGGACTGGGATAAGGAACGCGAGGCCATCGCGCGGGCGGCTTTGGAAGCCGGTTGCAGCGTCAAGATGGTGGTCGTGCGCGAGGGCGATACGACTCTGCCTTGCCAGGGCGACGACATTGCGCCGTCGCGTTACGCCCCGAAAGACATTCTTGGCGGCCGGGTGGACGTCCTATGAGGCCGGCTGCGGGATGGTGGCGCCAGCGCGTGACGGCGGTCCTGATGATTTTGGTCCAAGTGGTTGCGTTGGAATACATGCTGTTCGGCTTCGAGTGGTTTCCGGTCGTGCTGGCGGTCTTGGCGCTGGCGGGCCTGCCGGGTACGGTGAGAGTGAAACTGAGCCGCCGGGCAACCGCCGCCGCCGCCGCAATCTTGGCGCTGTTTGTCTGGTACGGCACGCAATCGTTCCTGTTCAGCCAGCGGCTGCCCGTGCTGCCGTTCCTACCCGGCGCGAGCTACCCGCTTGGCTGGTACCTGCTGACGGCGGAGGTGGGGCTGCTGTTTCTGCGCACGCGCGACGACCGCCTGCCCGTATACTTCCCGGTGATGGGCGTGGCGGTGATGGCCTACGCCGGGTTGAGCGGCCGCCACGGCTCGCTCGACCCGGTTTACCACGCCGCGTCGCTGGGTTTCATCGTCCTGATGCTCCTGTTCTTCAAGCAGCCGGAGGCGCGGGCGCGCCAGCCTTTGCCGGGTGGCGTGAAATGGCGCGGCTACCTGGCGCAGGGGATGCTGGTTTTAGCCGCGTTTGCCGTTGCCGTTTCGCTGAGCACTGCGATCGGCGTCTACCGCACCGGCATTGACCTGGCGGTGTTCAACCTGCTGGGCGGGATGGTGAACAAAAGTTCCGTGGGTTTCTCCACGAAAACCCGCCTGGGCAGCATCGGTTTTTGGAGCAGCCAGGAAGGCGAGGCCGTGGCATTGCGTGTAGACTCGCACCGCGCGCCGGGCTACCTGCGCGGAAGGGCTTACGACTGGTATCAGGACGGGAAATGGTCGGTAACCGTCGAAGAAGTCTTTTTACCGGAGGTCGACGCCGGCGAGGGGCCGCAAACCGATTTGCCGCTTTTCCAAGTGCGCGACAGCCGGCCGCCTTACCAACCGCTCCGGGTGTTGCCGGCCGCGTCGTTCGAAGGCTGCCTCTTCGCGCCGTTGGAGACGTGCTTCGTCGGCTTCGCCGGCGACACTCCCACCGGCGACGGCATCGGCAACTTACGCGTGTCCGGCCCCGCCGCGGGGAGTTTTTATGAGGTTTTTACGGCGCCTGTTGTGCGGGAAAATCTGAAGGAGCCGTTGCGGACGAAGGCCACTGCGCTGGCTCCCGATCTCGACCCGCAAATCGGCGAGCTTGCCGGCAGGCTTTTCGCCGGCTGCGATACCACGTTGGAAAAAATCGCTGCCACAACGGGCTACTTTCAAAGCAATTACCGCTATAACCTCGGCATCGACATCCCCGAAAATAGAGATCCGTTGGCCTACTTTCTGCTGGAGCAGCCGCCGGCCCACTGCGAGTACTTCGCCTCCGGCGCCGCGGTTTTGCTGCGGCTGGGCGGCGTGCCGGCACGGTATGTAACGGGTTTTGTGGCCGCCGAACGCAACGGCATCGGCGCCTACTGGATTGCCCGCAACAAGGACGCCCATGCCTGGGTTGAGGCTTGGGACGACGAAGCCCGGCGCTGGATGACCGTCGAGGCGACGGTGGCCGAAGGGCTGCCCGGCCATCACGGCGGGGATCGAGGCCTTTTCGCCCAGTTGAAGGATTATGCCGGTTACCTGAGGCAGCGCGTAAAAGCCTTCATCGCGTCCGGCATCTGGAAACGCAAACCGCGCTTGCCGGTTGCCTGGGTTGGTGCTGGCGCGGGGCTGGCTCTGCTAATCGTGCTGACTTATGTCGTTCGCAAGCGCGTCGGCGCAAGCCGAAAGCGGCCGGTGCAAAAGCCCGAATTGAGAGCCCTGCTGCGGTTGCGAAAACAGGCGGACCGTAAAGTGCGCCGCTGCGGGTTTGTCCGCGGCGCCGATGAAACGATTTACGCGTTCGCCACGCGGCTTTCCTCCGCCGACCACCCTCGTGCCGCAACGCTCCGCCGAGCTGCCGAATGGTACCGGCTGTACAATGTAATTCGATTCCGGTACTCCGCGGCGTCCGGCAAGGTTGATGAGCTTAAAAACGGTCTGGCTGAGCTTTAAACCTTTTGCCCCGTTACCTAACGCGGATGGATGTCATCACAAGGACGCGCCTCAAGAAACAATAGTTGAATATATGGGCGTATCATGCCATAATTTAGACGGTTCGGCTGGGCCGTTTCCCTCATGAGGTCCGGCGAGCCTGGCTAAGCATAAGGAGGGCGGGCTGAGGTTCTGCCCGAAGACAAAGAGCCTGCAGGAGAAGCGCAATGGCAACAGGTACGGTCAAATGGTTCAACGAGGAAAAGGGCTACGGATTCATCACTCCTGACGACGGGGGCAATGATTTGTTCGTGCATCATTCCAACATCGAGATGCCCGGATTCCGCCGGCTGACAGACGGTCAGAAGGTGGAGTTCGAGCCTGCTCAAGGCAAGAAAGGACCGGAAGCGACAAAGGTGATGCCTATTTAACGTAAGACAACACCGACGCGCAATCCGTTCCGGCAGATGCCGGGGCGGATTTTTTAATGCCGGGCGAGGCGGGAATGCATGTCCTCGCCGTAAAGGTGTTCGATGCATGAAGGGCAGAGGCTGTGGGAAAGGTCGGCTTGAGAATGCTCCTGAATATACGCTTCGATATGGCTCCAGTAGCCTTTATCGTCGCGGACTTTTTTGCAGTGGCTGCAGATGGGAATGAGGCCCTTCAGCGTCTTGACGCTGTCGAGGGCGTCCTGTAGCTGCGAGGTGCGCTCGGCCACCTGCTCTTCCAGGTCCCTGCGGTACGACTGGCGCATGTCGCGCAGGCGCTTTGCCAGGGCTATTGCAAAGACGATAGGCGCCAATCCGATACCGATGTGGTAGCTGAATTCGGCAACCGGCATGTTTGGAATGATGCCGGCAATCGCAAGGGCGTACACGGCGCCGAATACCAGCACAAGCCCCCACGCCGTAACGATAAAAAGCGCGGGGCCATAATGGCGCAGCGCAACCAGCCCCGCCGTCAACACGAGCAGGCAAGCGGCATACGCCCCGAAAATGTTGGTGATGTATATCACCCACAGCGAATCGGAAAAGTTGGCCAGGATGCCCGCCAGGCTTAGACACATCGAGAACAAAAGCAGCTTGTCCATCCAGGGCGCATTGACACGCGTGTTGAGAAAAGAGCGGGCGAAACCCATTCCGGCTCCAAGCACCAAACAGACAAAAACGGCCGTCGCCCGGAATTCCCACCACGGCGAAAACGGCCACAGGTACTGATAAGCCGCCCCCTGAAGGGAAAGCTCGTACAGCAGCAGCGACAGGATCGTCAGGGCGTTGTATAGGTAAGTTCGCTCATTGAGAGTGAAGTACACCGACAGGCTGTGGCAAGCCATCGCCGCCAGTACGCCGTAGAGAAGCCCCAGTGCCAGCAGGCTGCGGCCCCGGTAATTCATAAACGCCCGCGGGTCCCACAAACGCATCCCAAACAGAAACGGGCCGCGGTTGCCTACCCGTAGAAAACACTGCTGAACCGCTCCCGGCGCTATTCTTACAGAAAAAACCGGCCAGTCATGCCGGGTAAGTCCCGTTGGCAGGGCGACGGCCGTGCCGCCCACTTGGTGCTCGATTCCCCCGTCCGGCCGCGGCGTGTAGAAATCGAGGTGTTGCAGGTGCGGGTTGTCCAATTCGACATAAAACAGGCGGGCCTCATCGGCTTCGTTGCGAACGGTAAACCGGAACCAGTATGCGGCATCGATGATTCCGAAATTGATTGACTTCCGCCGCACCGGCTCGAAAGCGTCTGACAGCGGCGGCGCGGCAACATCCTCTATGGCCAAAGCCTTCTCGCCTTCCTTTAGCAAGTCGGCATTTCTCAATAAGTTGCAGGACGTTCTGGATGAGTTGATCGAGATGACTTCTTCACCCTGAGCGGGCAGAGTCCCCAATCCAATAACCACTACCGCCAGCAGGTGTCCCCGTATGCTCATAAAGCGCTCCCCAGCTTCATTAGTTTACCACTGCCAAATGAGCCTTTTGCAAATTAGAAAATCTTGCTTTCCACTTCCAGAGACGATAGTTTCTAATCCAGTGTGGCTTTTAGGGATGGACGATAGATGCTTTTTGCGGGTATAGACGCCGGTTCGCGGGCTGTAAAGATTATACTGATCGAAGAGGACGGCCGCGTGGTGGCCAGGAAAACGTGCGACCAGGGCACCCAACAGGAAGCGCGCACAGCCGTTCTTCTTGATCAAGCGTTGCAGGGCGTAAACCGCGAGCGCGGCGATATCCGCCGCTGCGTCGCCACCGGGTATGGCCGCAATTTCATCAACTTCGCCGACTCGACCGTTACCGAAATCACCTGCCACGCCCGCGGCGTACGCAGGGTGTGTCCGGACGCGATGACGGTCGTCGAGATCGGCGGCCAGGACAGCAAGCTTATCCGGCTCGACCCGCCGCCGGGAACCGTCAGGGATTTTGCCATGAACGACCGGTGCGCGGCCGGCACCGGCCGGTTTCTCGAAGTTGTCGCCGCGCGATTGGACGTGGGCCTGGAAGACCTCGGGCGGTTGGCGCGGGAAAGCCAGAAGCCCGCGGCGATCAGCAGCATGTGCGTCGTGTTTGCGGAAACCGAGATTGTCGGCCTTCTTGCCTCGGGCACCGCGCCCTCGGACATCGTGGCGGGCGTCCAGGTTTCGATAGCGAAACGCGTGGTTGCGATGGCGGGCCGGAACGTGGACGAGCCCGTGGTGTTTACGGGAGGCGTGGCGCTTTTATCCGAGATGGCCGGGGCCGTATCGGCGGCGTTGGGCCGGAACGTGTCCGTGGCGCCCGAACCGCAGTACACCGGCGCGCTCGGCGCCGCGCTTATTGCGGCGGGCGCCTGAACCGGCTGCCTGGATTTTCACAGACGCCCGACGGCCGGCAACACCTTGAAAAACCGACCTCTTAGGCCGATTTTGAACGTTATCTGTTTGACAATCCCGGCGCGGGTCTGGTACGTTTACGCCTTCAGCGCGCTGTTCCTTTCCAGTCATCAAATTAGAGGTCAGAGTCCAGTTTTATAGCCGAATGGAGGTGTTTCCGAATGAAGCGGAAAGAGCGTTTATTTACCCCTGGCCCGACACCGGTTCCGCCGGACGTGCTCCTGTCGATGGCGGCGCCGATGACGCACCACCGCCAGGCCGCGTTCGAGCAAATTTTCATGGACGTGAGCGACAAGCTTAAGGTCGTATTCCAGACGAGCCACCCCGTGATCATCCTCTCCGGCTCGGGAACAAGCGGGCTCGAGGCCAGCGTGGTCAACCTTTTGTCGGCGGGCGACAAGGCCGTTTCGGTAAGCGGGGGCAAGTTCGGCCAGCGCTGGGGGCAGATTGGCAAAGCGTTCGGCGTAAACATGATTGAGCTTGACGTGGAATGGGGAACCGCTATCGAACCGGAACGAATCGCTCAGGCGTTGAAAGACAATCCGGACACCAAAGCCGTATTCACCACGCTGCACGAAACAAGCACCGCCGTATTGACGGACATCAAGGCGATCGGCGCCATCACGCGCGAATCCGGGGCGCTGCTCGTGGTTGACGCGGTCAGCGGTCTGGCCGCGGACGAACTGCGCATGGACGAGTGGGGCGTGGACGTGGTGGTTTCCGGCTCTCAGAAGGCATTGATGCTGCCGCCGGGACTGGCGTTCGTTGCGGTGGGCCCGCGCGCAAAAGCCGCCATGGCCGAATCAAAATTGCCCAAGTACTATCTCTCGCTCGATAAAGCCTTAAAGGGGCTCGAGAAGAAAACAACGCCTTACACGCCCGCGGTCGCCTCGGTGATCGGCATGCAGACGGCACTCGGCGCCATCATCGACGAGGGCATGGAAAACGTGTGGGCGCGGCACGCCACACTCGCCGAAGCCACACGCGCCGGCGTGGTCGGAATGGGAATGGAACTGTTTTCGCAAGCCCCGTCAAATGCCGCCACGGCCGTCAAGCTGCCGGAGGGCGTGGACGGCACGGCGTTGCATAAAAAACTGCGCGACGAGCTGAAAATAACGTGCGCCGGCGGCCAGGAACATCTTAAAGGCAGGATCGAACGAATCGCCCACATGGGTTATTACGATCAGTTCGATGTTGTTGTCGTATTAGGGGCGGTTGAACTGGCCCTGCGCGATCTTGGCGCGCCGGTTAAAATTGGAGAAGGCGTTGCCGCCGCGCAGCGGTACTTCGCCGGAGTGTGAGAAGACATGCCTAAAGTACTTTGTCTGGATAATTTGAGCGGAGACGGCGTGGACGTGTTCCGCGAGGCCGGGTTCGAGGCCGTCTCGAAACCGCCGCAAAAACCCGAGGAACTCGCCGAAATTATTTTCGACTACGACGCCCTCGTTGTGCGTAGCGGAACAAAAGTCACCGCGGAGGTTATCGAAAAGGCCAAGCGCCTCAAAGTCATCGGGCGGGCGGGCGTCGGTACAGACAACATCGACAAGAATGCCGCCACCAAGCACGGCATCGTTGTGATGAACACGCCCGGCGGGAACACCATCTCGACCTGCGAGCACACGTTCGCCCTGCTGTTCGCGCTTTGCCGGCACGTCCCGGCGGCCCACGCCTCGATGATGGCCGGCGAGTGGAACCGCAAGCTGAAAGGCACCGAGGTGCACGGCAAAACCCTCGGCGTGATTGGCGTGGGCCGGATCGGCGCCGAAGTGGCCAAGCGCGCGCAGGCGTTCGAAATGAAGGTGCTGGCGTACGATCCGATCCTGACTAAAATCAAGGCAGACTCGCTCGGCGTCGAGTTGGTAAGCATCGACGAGCTGATCGAGCGGTCGGACATCATCACGGTGCACGTGCCCAAATCCGAAAAAACGGCCAACATGATCCGCGCCGAACATTTCGAGCGCATGAAACCGACGGCCCGCGTGATCAATTGCGCCCGCGGCGGAATTATCAACGAGGCCGACCTCGCCGCCGCCTTGCGCGAAAAGAAAATCGCCGGGGCCGCTCTCGACGTCTACACTTCCGAACCGTTCAAGGACAACCCGTTCCTGGGGCTGGACAATATCGTGATGACACCGCACCTCGCCGCCTCCACCGACGAGGCGCAGATTACCGTGGCGGTCGATGTTGCCGAACAGATCGTCGATTACCTGCGTACCGGCGCCATTGTAAACGCCGTCAACGTGCCCAGCATGGACGGCGAGATGCGCAGAATCCTCGAACCGCTGCGCTACCTCGGCGAAAGACTCGGCGGGTTTCAGTCGTCGTTTATTCAAGGCCGGCCGGTGTCGATGGAAATCGATTACAGCGGCGACCTCGGCGTCACCGACACCTACCCGATCACGGCGTCGGTGTTGGTTGGATTCCTGTCGCCCATGGTAGATACCGTGAACATGGTGAGCGCGCCGAGCCTGATCGAAGACCACGGCATCGAATTCAGCGAGACGCGCACCGGCCGTTCGCCCGACTATGCCTTCGAAATCGGCGTTACCGTGACCACCGACGTCGAAGTCCACCGGGTGGCGGGGACCTTGTTCGGCAAGAACGACCCGCGCATCTGCAGCATCGACGGGATGCGCGTCGACGCCAAGCCCGAAGGCTACATGCTCGTATGTATGAACGATGATAAGCCCCTCATCATCGGCCGCGTCGGGACCATCATCGGCGAGGCCGGCGTCAACATTGCCAATCTTATGCTCGGCCGCGACGCCCGCGGCGGGCGCGCGCTCACCGTGCTGAACATCGATGCCCCGCTCGAAGAGCCCGTCATGGAAAAGATCCTGCAGGTGCCGTTTGTGAACGAGGCACGGCTGGTCAATTTGAGCTGAATAACCAGAGGAATCTGACGTGAACTACGAACGCATCAGCGTGCCGGAAGGCGAAAAACTCGATATTCAACCCGACGGAACCATTAAGGTTCCCACAAATCCCATCCTCGCGTTTATCGAGGGCGACGGGACCGGCCCGGACATCTGGCACGCCGCAAAAATGGTGTTCGACGCCGCGGTCGAAAAATGTTACGGCGCCAAGCGCGCCGTGGCCTGGATGGAAGTGTTCGCCGGCGCGAAAGCCAACGGCCTTTACGGCAACTGGCTGCCCGACGAAACGCTCGACGCCATCCGCGAGTACCGCGTCGCTATCAAAGGGCCGCTCACCACGCCGATCGGCGGCGGTTACCGCAGCTTGAACGTATCCCTGCGGCAGCAACTCGACCTGTTCGCCTGCGTGCGGCCGGTGAAGCATTTTGAAGGCGTGCCGAGCCCCGTCGTCTCGCCCGAGAAAATCAACATGATCATCTTCCGCGAGAACACCGAAGACGTGTATGCGGGACTCGAACTCGAAGAGGGCACCGACGACGCCAAAAAGTTTCTCGAGTTCGCCAAAAAAGAGTTCGGCTGGAACATCCGGCCCGATTCGGGCATCGGGTTCAAACCGATCAGCAAGAGCGGCACCAAGCGTATCGTGCGCGCCGCGATTAATCACGCAATCAAGCACAACCGGAAGTCCGTCACCCTCGTGCACAAGGGCAACATCATGAAGTTCACTGAGGGCGCGTTCCGCCAATGGGGATACGACCTTGTGCGCGAAGAGTTTTCGGACGTGGCGGTCGGCTGGGAAGACTGCGGCGGCGATCCCGGCGATAAAATTCTCGTAAAAGACACTATCGCTGACATTTTCCTCCAGCAGATCCTGACGCGGCCCACCGAGTTCGACGTCGTCGCCACCATGAACCTCAACGGCGATTATATGAGCGACGCGCTGGCCGCCCAGGTCGGCGGGATCGGCATCGCGCCCGGCGCCAACATCAACTACGAAACCGGGGCGGCCATCTTCGAGGCCACCCACGGCACGGCACCCAAGTACGCCAACCTCGACAAGGTCAACCCGAGCAGCCTGATCCTGTCGGGCGTGATGATGTTCGACCACATCGGCTGGGACGAAGTTTCCGAAACGGTTTCCTCGGCGCTTGTCGAGACGTACAAGTCGAAGGTGGTCACGTACGACTTCGCCCGCCTGATGAAAGGCGCAACCGAAGTCAAATGCAGCGAGTTCGCCAAAGCCGTTATCGACAACATGAATTAGGGGAACATATGAGCGACGCCGACAGGCCCGACGCGGCCGAGCCGCTGGATCCCGGCCTCGAGGGACGGCTGTCGCCGCTGTTCCGGCTCGCCCAGGTGGGCCGCTGCGTGTCGAGCGTCGCCCACGACGTCAACAACTACCTCGGCGCCATCCTGGCCTACGCCGAACTCATGCAGCAGGGCGAGGGCCTCACCGACGAAACCCGCCGAATGATGGGCAACGTCATCAAAAGCGTGCACAAGTGCAGCGGGCTCGTTTCGACCATCACGGCCGTGGCGCGGAAAGAAAAGGCCGAGGTTAACATGATCGCCGTGCCCGATTTCCTCGACCAGACCCTCGACCTGAAACGGTACGATTTCCGCACGGCCCGCATCGGGCTCGATCTGAATTGTCCCGAAGAAATGCCCTCGCTCGTCGTGGACCGCCCCAAAATCATGATGGCGCTCTTGTACCTGCTGGCGAACGCGCTCGAAGCCGTCGAAGGCGCGCAAAAACCCGCCGCCACAGTCACCGCGGAAGCCACCGAAGCCGGCGTCGAAATCGCCGTCAAAGACACCGGCCCCGGCATCGCGCCGGAAATCACCGAACGGATGTTCGACCCCTTCTACACCACAAAACCCGAACCGCACCTCGGCCTCGGCCTCGCTCTCGCCCGCGAGATCGCCCTCTACCACCAGGGCGAACTGCACTACAGCGAGCAACGCGGTTTCATCCTGTTCATCCCCCTGGCCACCGGCCTGAAGATTTAGCGAAGTTGGTGTGGTGCTCCGGCGCGGGTTAGAGGACCGCGCCTACTTCGGCCGACGCTTGCTTTTCAGGAGACGGAGAAGTTCGATGGTGGGGCGTTCGGGGAGGCGCATGGTTGGGCCGCGATCGAGCAGTTGGGCCCAGCGGGTGTTGGCCCAGCGGCGGATCAGCCTTTGTGGGTGGGCCAAGCGGGCGATGAGGAACTGGGCGTCCGAAATCAGGCGGGACTGAGCGGCGCTCAACCAGGGGCGTTGCGGGTTTGTCCAGTCCATCTCAATCCAACCCTCGAGGCCGGCCGGCTCGATGTGGCCGCGCGCCATGCATTCGGGTATCAGCCCGACGCCCGGGTACGGCGCGAAGATCGACATCTCGCGCACCACGGCGTCCGGGCCGAGCCGGCGCAGTTGGTCGATGAGCCGGCAGGTGTCGATGAACTCGTCGGGCGTTTCGCTGGGGAACCCGCCCATAAAGTGGTACGTGCCGCGGATGCCGGCGGCCTGCACGCGTTTGGCCACGCGCAGCACGGACTCGACCGAAATGCCCTTGCGCACGAACTCGAGCACCCGGTCGTTGCCGGATTCGACGCCGAACGTGAGCAGGGCGCACCCGCTGCGTTTGAGCAGGCCGATAAACGCGTCGTCGTACTTGTCGAAGTAGTTGATGCGGCAACTCGCGGCCCACTTGATCCTCGGCCCCTCTTCAACAAGCCCGCGCGCAATCGCCTCGACGCGGGCGCGGTTCACGAAAAAGTTGTCTTCCCGGAACGACACGCAGTCCAGGCCGAACCGCTTCACCAGCGCCCGGATCTTCCCGAGCGCGGCCGGGGCGTCGAGCGGGCGCCACCGGCTGCCGTGAACCGACTCGATGTAACAGAACCCGCAGTGGTGCGGGCAGCCGCGGCTCGTGCAAATTTCGAAATACCGGCGCGAGCCGATGTCGGGCCGGGCGCAGATGTACTTCTCGACGTCGACAAGCTCGTACGGAATCTCAGGCAGCCGCGCCAGGTCGATGTGTTCCGTTTGCGCCTGGCCGCCGTGGCCGTCGTACACGCCGGGGATGCCGCTCCCGTCCTTGCCCGCCGCCAGCCGCTCAACAAGCTCGGCCAGCGCATACTCGCCCTCGCCCGCCACGGCATAATCCACCAACTCGTGCCGGGCCGTCTGTTCGGGCAGCAGGCTCGGGTGAATCCCCCCCCATACAATCGCCGCCTCGGATTTCGCGCGCACCCTTTGCGCAAACTCGAGCCCGTGCCGTATTTGGTCGCCCGTCATCGACGAGACACCCACCGCAACCGGCCGGGCCTGTTCGAGCAGGCGGTCCAGCGCCGGGACGTAATCCGGCGTCACCGCCTCGTCCAGCACGTGTACCTCGACGCCCCGCTCGCGCAATACGGCCGCCAGGTACATCAGCGCCCACGGAAAAACGGGAACCGACCGGCTCCGGCGGTCGTATGCCGGCCGGAACAGGATTACGGACGCCATCAGGCCTTTTCTCCCGCGGCTGCGGCCGCCTGGCGCGCGAGTTTTTCAACATAGATGTGGAGCACGGCGATGTCGGCGGGCCGGACGCCGCTGATCCGGGCGGCCTGGCCGAAGTTTACCGGCCGGACGGCGTCAAGCCGTTCCTGGCACTCGCGCGGGATGCCCCGGATCGCGAAGTAATCGATATCGCCGGGAATCGCCCGCGACTCGCTGCCGCGGAACCGCTCGATGTCGCGTTCCTGCCGCTCGATATAGCCGCGGTACTTCAACCCGATCTCGACCTGCTCGCCGACCTCGAAATCCAACGGCTCCGGCGGCGGCGTCACGCGCCACACGTCGCGAATCGTCACCCGTGGCCGGAGCAGGAGCTGTGCCGCCGTCTGCGGCTCGGCCAGCGGCGTCTCGCCGCAATCGGCCAACATCGCGTTGACCTCCGGCGATGGCGACAGCCGCGCCTCGTCAACCCGCCGCGTCTCCGCTTCGACGGCCGCCTCTTTCGCGCGGACGCGCGCCTGAAACGCTTCCCCGGCGATGCCGCACTTCGCCAGACGGAGGTCCGCGTTGTCGTGGCGCAGCAACAGGCGGTATTCGGCCCGCGATGTGAACAGCCGGTACGGCTCGACCACCCCGCGCGTCACCAGGTCGTCGACCATTACGCCGAGGTAGGCTTCCTGCCGCGCGATATAAAGCGCCGCTTCGCCGCGCAACTGCCGCACCGCGTTGAGCGCCGCGTACATACCCTGCGCGCCCGCTTCCTCGTAGCCCGACGTGCCGTTGATCTGCCCGGCGTGGTACAACCCGCGCACCCGCTTCGTCTCGAGCGTCGGCTTGAGTTGGGTGGGCGGCACGAAATCGTATTCGACCGCATACCCCGGCCGGACGATCTCCGCCTGCTCGAGCCCCGGAACCGAATGCAGGATGGCGTACTGGACATCTTCGGGCAGGCTCGTCGCCAGCCCGTTGACGTACACTTCCGCCGTCGCAAGCCCTTCCGGTTCGAGGAACAGTTGCTGCCGTTTCTTGTCGGGAAACTTTACGGTCTTGTCTTCGATGCTCGGGCAGTACCGCGGGCCGATTCCCTGGATTTTCCCGCTGAACAAAGGCGACCGATCGAGGTTGCGCCGGATGATTTCCTGGGTTTGCTCGGTGGTGCTGGTAAGCCAGCAGACAATCTTGTTCGGATTGAAGCCCTGGATCGGCGTCGAGAACGAAAACGGCCGTGGGCATTCATCGCCCGGCTGCTCTTCCAGCGCGTCCGTGTCGATGCTTCGCCGGTGGATGCGCGGGCACGTGCCCGTTTTCATCCGGCCGACTTCGAACCCGAGCCGCAGGTACGCCTGCGACAGGCCGTTCGCCGCCATCTCACCGCCGCGCCCGCCCTCGACGCTCGTCATCCCGTAGTGGAGCGTGCCCCGCAGGAATGTCCCCGTGCAGACGATGACGGCCCGCGCCGGAATTTCCTCGTCAAGCGAAGTCCGCACCCCGCAAATGGCGCCGTCACGCACAATGAAGTCTTCGATCAACGCCTGGTTCAGCGTAAGGTTGGGCTGGCTCTCGCAAACGCGCTTCATCTCGAGCTGATAGGCCATGCGGTCGGCCTGCGCCCGAGGCGAATGCACCGCCGGCCCGCGCGACCGGTTCAACATTCTGAAATGGATGCCGGTCTTGTCGATACACCGCGCCATCTCGCCGCCCAGCGCGTCGATCTCCCGCACCAGTTGGCCTTTGGCGACGCCTCCGATGGCCGGGTTGCAAGACATCCGCGCCACGGTATCCAGGTTGATCGACGCAAGCAGCGTCGCGCACCCGCAACGCGCGCTCGCCAGCGCCGCCTCCACGCCCGCGTGGCCCGCGCCTACTACAACTATGTCAAAATCTCGTGTCACAATTCGTTTGCCTGAAGTTTCGCTTCCAGAAAGTATAACAGCCCCGAAGCCGCGGGCGCAGCTGACCTGCAGCTTGCTGGAGCAAGAGACCGGAAGCCTCTTCTACATTACACGACGAAGGTTTGGTCAACAGGAGACGACGCGCGGCAAAAGGTTCGGACGAGACGAAAGGACGCGCGACAAAGGTTTGGGCTTCAAAGTAGACGCGCCATCTTGCCGCGTGCCAAGGCCGCTGTTTTCTCGCCATCAACCGCCGTAACTGCTTTAAAAGAAGATTCTTCGCAATTCCTGGTAGAGCCTGTGAATGGCAGCTGCGACGCTCCTTCAGAGCTTATGGTTGTGGTTCGCCCATTCCCTGGGGCGTTGCCCCAGGCAATGATGCAACGGCCTTTCAGGCCTTGAAGCCGAAAGGATCTTTGCAGTTCCACCGTGATTTACGAAGAACCTAAAAAAAGGGGGAGCGGCGGGTCTTGGGTACCCGCCGCTCAGTGCGGGAAGTGCCTGAAACCTCGTTCCGTGGTTCTTGGCGCAAGAGGGTCACGGTTCGAGTCTAACTGGCTGAAACCATAGGGCTGCGGTCTTGGCCTCAGCTTACTCTTGTGCAAGCCATTTGGGCCTGGGCTACGGTGAGGACTTCAGAGGTTGAAGTCTTGGACCTGGCTCACACTCTTACGGTTCCAGACACCAGAAGCAGCTTAACACAACATATGGTGGTTGTCAACCCTTTTTTTAAACAATTTTTTATTGATTTTCACCAAGCCTAATTCCTACTTTCTGTGGCCGCATACTAATCACTACACAACAGGTTGAATTCAGATACGATTATGGATGACAAAAAGGTCATAACTACAGGTTGGGTAGGAAGTTTGGAAAAAGAACCAGCTGATAATTAATTGAAAAATGGAAAAGAACCGAGCCAGAATTCGGCCGCCTCGTCAGTCTGTGCGCCCCTCGAACGACTCCTGGAAAAACCGCAGAATGTCGTCGCGCGTGAGATCGCCGGGCTGATTTTTTCTGCGCGGCGGGTCGTTGAAAATGGCGTCGGCCATATCGTGCAATGCACCGCCGTCGACACCGGCATCCCCTGCGGCGGGAGACACGCCGAGTCTGTTAAGCAGGCCGTGGACGGCGGCGGCTACCCCGGCGGACGCCGGTTCGGGCTGAGGTTGCGCGGCACATCCCAGTGCGGCGGCAACTTGGGCGACCTTTTCCGGCAAAAAAGCGGCGTTGTGCCGGAACAGCGGCGTGAGCAGGAGCGCGTTGGCGAGACCGTGTGGCAGCCCGAACTTCAGCGTGTACTGGTAGCCCATGCCGTGAACCAGCGTGGTGCCGCTCTGGGCGATCACGCAGCCCGACAACATCGCCGCGTAAAGCATATGCTCGCGGGCCTCTAGGTCTTCGGGCTCGTCGGCCGCCTTTGGCAGCCACTCGTTAATCACCCGGCACGCTTCGAGCGCCAGCGCATCCCCCATCGGCGTCGACTTATGCGACACCATGCCTTCCATCGCCTGGCTCAGCGCGTCCAGTCCGGTGCTGACGGTCACGTCCCGCGGCATGGTCATGCTCAGTTCCGGGTCGAGCAGGGCCACCTTGGGAAAAAGCGAGCGGCCGGCCACGGTGTGCTTGCTGTTATTGGCCTTATCCACAAGCACCGAATAAGGCGTCGCCTCGCTGCCAGTGCCCGCCGTAGTGGGCACGGCAACGATCGGCAAATTCGGGTTCTCGTAACGGTCGGCGCCGAAGTACCTGGAACACGGCCCGGGGTTTCGCGCCAGCAACGCGACTGCCTTGGCCGCGTCCAAAGCGCTTCCGCCGCCGACCGCAACCACGCAGTCGCAACCCTCGTTGCGGCACACCTCCGCGCCCGCCTCGCACACCGCCGTGTGCGGATTCTCGTCGACCTCCTCGAAAAGCACCGCGCCCGGCAACTGCGCCAGCGCCCGGCCGGTCGTGCCGTTTTCCCGCGCCGACCGCCTGCCGGTTACAACCAGGGGTTTCGAACCGAACCGCCGGGCGTGTTCGCCGAGCGTATTGAAGCACCCTGGCTCGAGAAAAATCTCCGTGGGAACAACGTACCGGAACGGCTTCATTTCAGCCCCATTCGTTCCTGGTATGCGGCGACATAATCGGTGTTTGCAGCTTTCACGTGGTCGAGTTTCTTTTTTGCCCTCAATCCCGCACTGGACGCGGGATCCATCTCGTAAGCCCTTTGCCAGGCGGCGGTGGCGTCGTCGTGCCGGTTCTGGTGGTACAGCGCGTGGCCCAGAAAGGTGCAGGCCCACACGCACTCGGGATCTTCGGCCAGGGCGTTGCGGAAATATTTCTCCGCTGCTTCGTAATCCTTTGCGTTAAACCGCTGCCGGCCCTCGCGCAGGAGCTTTCGCGCATTCTTCCGGTTTTCCGGCAACACTTCCGACGGCGTAAGCATATGCGCCAGCTTTTTGCCGTCGTAACGCAGCATCTCCAGGGCTTCGGCGGCCGATTCCTTGCGGCCCGCAACGCGTCTCGCGTGAAAACGCAGGTTCCTCGCGAACGTCTTCACGCCCGAAAAAAATTTCTTGCCCATCGTCACTCCCTCCCGCCCGTTATTGTAACGCCTTCAGCGCGTAATGCGCCAGTTTCGCTTCGGGCGAGGGCCTTTACGATTTAGTACAGGGAGTGTATGATTATTTTATCGGGAACATTTGTTCCCGAAGGAACGCTTGTTCCCGAAGGAACCCTTGTTCCCGGAACAGCCCAGGAGGTACCGGCATGGCTGAATTGATTCTTGGTGCGGGCCGTCAAAAGACTATACGCAAAGTCATTGCCAAGGTGGAAAAGGAGGTAAGCAAGCGCGAAGGCATTCCCCGGAAACTGGTGTGCAAGGCCGGGTGCATCGAGGCGATCGCGGAACGAGCCGATTTTAAAAAGCCGTTCGACCGGTTCGAGCTGAAAATCCAGTCGCCTGACCCCGAGTGGGGTGAAAAGATCAAGAAAGTCGCCTCGGAGTACGGCGATGTCAGCGCGGTTGCCGAAGAGTCCGGCACGATAACCATCCACTGTCCACCACCCGATAAGGAACCGAGCGACCGCAGCAAAGAGGCGCTGGACAAGTATGCCGCCTGCCTGGAACTGCCCGAAGTCTGGCGCGTTCACGGCGACAACTTCCGCCTCGAGCTCATCAGCGTCGAGCTGCTGTTTCAGGCGCTCGTGCAGTACAAGGCAAGCGACATCCACCTCACGCCCGGCGAGACGCCCATTTTCCGCGTCGACGGCGACACCATGCACTCCGAAGTCATGCCGCCGTTATCAAGCGTTCAGATTGAGCAGTTAATCCGGCAGATTGCCAGCGACCAGTACTGGGACGAGTTCATCACCACCAAACAGACCAGCTTCAACTTCCACCAGATCGGGCTTGGCTACTCCCGCGTGTCGGCGTTCAACAAATCGGGAGCGGCACACTGCACGTTCCGGTTCCTGCCCGAAACGATTCCCACATTCGAAGACCTCAACATCCCGCGCGACCTGATGGTTCGGCTGGCCAGCTACCACCACGGGCTGGTGCTGGTCACGGGAATGACCGGTTCGGGCAAGACAACCACATCCGCCACGCTCCTCGATTACATCAACAGCAATAAGTCGCTTCACATCCTCGCTATCGAGAACCCGATCGAGTTCGTTCACGTCAACAAGAAGTCGGTGATGTCTCAACGCAGCCTCGGCGTGGACGTGGCAACGTTCAACCTCGCCGTCACCGGCGCGCTACGCCACGACCCCGACGTCATCTTTATCGGCGAGATGCGCGACCCCGACACCATCCGCGCCGCAATCAGCGCCGCTGCCACCGGCCACCTCGTTATCAGCACCCTGCACTCCAACACCGCCTCCGAAACCATTAACCGAATCGTAAGCTTCTTCGACCCCGTCGAGCGCGACCTCGTCAGGCTACAGTTGCGCGACAGCGTGCGCTGCGTGATCTGCCAGCGGCTCGTGCCCAAGATCGGCGGCGGCCGGGTACCCGCCCTCGAATTCATGTTCAACGACATTAAGCCCGTCAACGACGGCATCATCGCCGGCGACACCGACGCCATCCGAATCGGCATGCAACAGAGTGTGGGAAGCTCGTTCCTGTTCGAAAGCTACCTCTACGGGCTGTTCAAGAACAAGAAGATCGATTACGAGCACGCCCAGTTGTTCTCGACCGATCAGTCCATCCTCGACCAGATGCACATGGGCACCTACTCCATACCCCGGCTCGAAAGCCTAAAAGCCCTCCGAGGAAGCGGCGGGAAAGAGTAGCCCGCCATACCAGATGCCGCCTGACGTTTATGGCGCCGGTGAGGCAAATTCCGCGGGATGATCTGACAACAATCCTTTTTTCACAAGATCCCGGACCTCTTCGATATCCACATCACGCGGTTGGCCGGCGGCGGCTTCGGCTTGTGGTGCGGGCGCGGGGGCATGTGCGCGAGGTTGCGGGCCGGCCAAGGTGAGTGCGGCAACGGCCACAAGCATGGCGGCGGCGGCTAAAGAGAAGGCATAGTCGTGCTCCAGGCTGCCGCGTGCGTCTGAAGCAGCGGGCTTGCCCCGGCCGCGGCACCTGTCACAGCAGATGCAGTCGAGGTCTTTCGGGCTTTGCACGCCCAGATCGCACCGGGCGGGAAGCCGAAACGGCGCCAGGCGCCGCAAAACCCGCGGCCCGTTCAGCCGGACACCGTTCATCAGGGCGAGAAACGCGCCCGCGGGGCACAGGTTACGGCACCAAAACCGGCCGAATACCAGCGAGAGGCCTATCCCGCCAAACGCGAGAACGGCTACGCTTTTTTGCGGCCACGCCCCGAAGAAACCAACAAGCGGGTCGGCCGTCAGGACGTTCACATCGCGCCGCACGGCATAAAGCACTAAGAGCCCGAACAGCACAACGTACTTTGCCGAACGTCCAAGTTTCCAAACTGCCGGGCGGGGTTGCCGCAACGTCTTCAAGCGCCCGCCCAAATCCGTAGCAAGTTCCTGCAGGGCTCCGAACGGGCAGAGGTAGCCACAGTAGAGGTTGCCCAAAAGAAGCGCCGCCAGCGGAACAACCGCCAGCAAGAAAAAAGGCGCGTTGAACCCGGGTGTGCCGAACCGCCCCGTCAGCAGCGCCAACACCTGCTGGGTCGAGTACTGAAGGTTCAGCCAGAAACCGAGTACAACGACGGCCGCCACCAGGTACCCGCGGCGCAGCCACGGCCGTGGGTAGTAGCTGAGCAGAATTGCCCCACCCAAAAAGGCCGCAAGCACGAGAAAGTTACGCCAGGCCCAGCCGGTTTCCACCGGACGCTTCACTGGCGCGGAAGCCCCTCCTGTGGCGTGTAGGACATCGCGGGCAAAACCCTGCCCGGCCGTCGCCAACGCTTCCCGGAACGCCTCGTCGGTGGCGGTAGCCCCGACAACGCCGTCCACCCCGGCAAACGGGCCGGGCTGAAACAGGTTGCGGCCTTGGAGCCGGCTGTCGGCATCGCGCACCATCGACAGGTACATCGGCGTTTCGTCCGACGAGATAACCTCATATTCTTGAAGCGCCCCCGACCCGTCGACGAGCACCGCCAGTTCAAATTTGCCCGCAAACGCATGGATCCCCCCGGCCCACGGTTTGGTGCTGAAAACATACCCCCCGCCGCTGTCTTCCAAACCTTCTACGGCCAAATAACTGACCGCCGTTCCGTCGGCCAGCTCCCCCTGTGCCTGCTCGACCGGGGCATCGCCGACAAGCTCGTTCGCGGCGGCTTGAAGCGCGTCCAGTCCGTCCGGCTGGACGGCCCCGGCAACAACGTGGGAAGCTATCAGGCTGAACACGGCCACTCCGGCCAGCGTGTAACCCGCCACGCGCGCCCATCTGTCGAAACCCGGCGCGCCCGCATTTGCGCAATGCCCGCCGCCCAGCGCCGCGCCAACCACGTTTACGGCCACCAGCGCCGCAAACAGCAGGCTTGTCCAAACCAGCCCCAACAGCGGGAGCATAATCAGCCCCGCCACGGCTGCGCCGGCCGCGCCGCCAAGGCTGTCCAATAGTTCAAGGTTTGAACCGGCCGCCCCGGAGGGTTTGCCTGCCGATTTCAGCACGTGGGCCGCGTAAGGAAAGTACAGGCCCGTAAACGCGCCGCAGACAAAGAAAGCCGCCGCCCACGCCGGCCGCAACTCCCAGCCGGTCAGTTTTGGCAAAGCCGCCAGGATGGCCGCGTGCACCAGAATGACCGCAACCAGCAACTGGCGCGCGCGGCCGGGCGCCGCAACCAGCGCCCGTTCCGAAACAAGCCCGCCGGCGAACGCGCCCGCCATGAACAGGGCCGAAACCAGCCCGATATCGAGAAACAGCGACCCGAATCTCGACTGATAAGCGAACATGAGCACCACGCCGGCCGCCATGCCCGCCAAGCCCGTGGTGAACACCAGAGCATGGCTGTCGAACGTGCCGGGCGCGCCGCCCCTGCGCTGCTTCAGCAGGTAGACCAGGCGCAACAGGCCGTAGATCAGAATGCCCGAGGCCAATATGGCCGCCGCAGCGGTTGGCACGCCGCCGCCGCGCGGCGTGCTCATCAGGCTCGCGAACGAAGGCAAACCCGCCCGCTTTACGGCCAGCAGCAGGGCATACGCGGGCGCCTTGGGCACCGCGTCCGTGTTCAGCAAAACTTTCTCGCCCGACTGCTCGATCTGCTCGCGGTACGCCTGCATCTGAAACGCCACCGGCCCCGCACCATAAAGCACCGCGATGTTTTCGGGCGGGTACAATTTCGCGGCGCCCTCCAGGGCGGCAAACTGTTCTTTCAGCCCGTTGGGATAGTAGAGGAACGGCACGTCGCTGCCCATCACCCAGGTTTCGTCGCCCGGCTTAATGGTAACTTCCTTGAAGACGCGGCCCAGCGTGAACATCATGCTGCTGCCTTGCAGGACAAGCTCGCCGCCCATGTAGTTCTCGCCGCCCGAAACGCGCACCGAAACCGCGCCGCCCTCGCTCAATAGCTTTTTCAACTCCCCGTAGTACCGTTGGGTGACGTAGCGGTTCAGCGCGAGCGTCGTGATGTCGGGCACGTTCAGAATGATGAGATCGTAACGGGCCTGATCATTACGGCTGCCATCAGGCCGCGTCGGATCCTTTGGCAGCAACTGCACGCGTTCCGCGCGCCGTTTCAGCTCGCCTTGCAGCAGGCCGATCAGGTGTTCCGGGTAACGCGGATCCGGGTGATGCCAGGCCACGCGCTCGACCTGGGGCAACTCGAGCAGGCTCAGGCAGATGCCCAGCCCGCCCGGGCCGATCACGAGCGCGCTCCGAGTTTCCGGCCTCTGAGCCATGTGCACCGCGGCAACTTCCGCGGCGTGATCGCCCGGCGGCAGCGAGTCGGACACCCCGCCGCCCGCAACCACATTGAGCTGGCCTTCGCGCCGGCCGTAGAGGTATTTCGCGTGCGCCGTGACGAACGCGCCCTCGTATTCGTCCGCGGGCAGGAGCCGCGCCCATGCGCTCCGCGCGCGATGCCCGGCCAGGCTCCGGCCGGCGCCGCCGTGAATAGCTGCCAAGACCAGAAGCCCAGCCAGCACCGCGGCGCCCGCGCGGCGCGTATTGAACGGCCCGCCGGAAACGTACGGTAATATTGCGGCCGCCGCAAGCACGGCAACCGCCCATACGGCCGCGGATTCCGCCGCCATGCCCCCGGCGATCGCCGCCGTGACAAACAGGCCGCCCGCGCAACTCCCCAGCGTTTCGAGCACGTACACGCGGGCAACCGGTATCTCGGCGTGGTCTTCGGCCCAACGGCACGCGAGGGTGAATAAAAACCCCGTGGTGAAACTGACCGGCGCGTTTACGATGAACGCCATCCCCAGCATCGGCAATAGCGGAAACACGTCGTAAGCCGCGACGCCCGCCAACTCGCGCGCCTGGATCATCAGCGCCTGCTGCGCAAAAAACGCGGGCACGTAAACCAGCGCCACCGCAGGCAACCGCCGCGCGAGCCACCCGTGCAGGCGCGTCTCGAACCTCCCCGCCAGCGCCCCCGCGCAGATCCACAACAGCCAGGAAGCGAAAAACGCGCCTATGGCAATCTCGTTCGATTCGAACGCCGCGAAAAAGTCGCGAAACAGCAGCGTCTGCGCCGCAAGCGCAAAAAAGCCAAGCGCAGCTATAACGCCAAGAGAAATTGTACGCTTCATATACGAAAGAATATCAGCCCCGCCGACAACTAATCACTTCTCTTTTTCGCTGAACACAATCGCCTCGAAAACCGTAAACGACGCCCCCTCTTTCCAGGCGTCGGGCGGCAGGCCGGCTTTCCTGGCGAGGTGGGAAAGGGTTTCTTCAAGGTTCCAGCCCTGTTCGGGCGCCACCTGCGGCAGAAAAACGGCACTGCGTCCGTTCTTCTCGAGTACCATCCCGTGCTTGCCGATGACGATCTCGTCGTAGCCATCTACGGGCCGCGGCGGCGTGAGCGCGGAAATGTCCAGCTCGATCCGGGGCAGCTCATCGGCGGTGACGGGCCGGAACCGATGGTCATTAACGGCCGCGTTGATCGCGTGATCCATCACGGCCTTGTACAACGGCCGGCGCGGAAAGATCTCACCAATGCACCCGCGCAACTGCCCGTTCTCGTTGAGCGTGACGAACGCCCCCATCACGCGTTTCATGCCCGCCGTCAGCTCGATACCCAGGCCTTCCGGCGTGGCCGCCTTGCCGTTCTTCACATACCCTTCCAGCACGCCCCGCGCCAGTTCGAGCAACCGCGATTTGTCTTCAGCCGTCAACGGCGGCCCGGCAGCCTTGCGCGGGGCCGGCTCGGGCGCGAGGCGCGGCCACATCCCGCTGAACGCCGCGCTCAGGTAGCTCACGGAGTTGGCCGTATCGCCGGTGAGGTTGGCCGAAGTGTCGTAGGCGATCTTGTGCGGCTGAAAATCGTCCGGCAGCATCGCCAGCAACACGCCGATCGCGTGGCGCCCGCAGATCGTCGCTCCAGTCTTGCCGCAGTACTCGCAGAAAGCCTCGAGATCCTTCTGCGCAATGGTCTCCCACGCGCCGAGATCGAGTTTTTTCAGGTTTTCAAGCACGTTATCTTGAAACGGCGTATACCGGAACCGCGGGCCGTAGTGCGTGAAATCGCTCGAAACAACCACCAGCGTCTTATCGTCAATCAGGCCCGCGAGGATCCGGCCCATCTCGCGCGTAGCATCTTCGTCAAGCTGGCCGACAACGATCGGCACAAGCTTGAAATCCTCCAGCACCCGTTGCAGCAGCGGGATCTGGATCTGCACGCTGTGCTCACGCTCGTCCGCGCCCGGGATTGTCTTGAACTCCGGGTGCTGCTTGAGCGCGGCGATAAACTCGTTGTCCAGGAGCGCCTCGCCCAGCGGCGTGGCGTAATGTGTGGCGTCGGGCACGCTGGCCACATTCTCCATCGGCAGGCTGTGCGACGGGCCAAGCACCACCACGCGCGAAAAATCCTGTCCCTCGACGCTCTTCACCGCCGCCGCGGCGACGGCGCCCGAGTACTGGTAGCCCGCGTGAGGCACAATCAGGGCCCGCACGTTTTCCGGCAAATCTTCCGGGGCTTTGGCGAAATACGATTCGAGATCGGCTTTCAGTTGGGCCTGTTCGGCCGGATACCACTGCCCCGCCAGCGGCGATGCGAATACCTTCTTTTCCTGCTTCACCGGCCGACCGGCGATCAACTCCGTTTCTGACTCGCCATGTGGCAGCTTAGCGGTTACAACGGCGGCCGTGACGGCAAGCAAGCCGATTACCCAAAGCACTACCAGCGGAGAGACATATTGCTCCCACACAAAAATCTTCCCGAAAAGACGTCTCCGCATTTGCCGGCCCTCCATTTCGCGCCAACGAGGCCCAGAAACCATTCTAGAAGAAAACACCTTCAATGTCACACGCACGCGCCTCTTTTTGCGCAGCCGGCGGCGTGCGGCGTATACTCATCGATCAAAAGCCTGGCCCCGGAGTGCCGGGGCGTTTACCAACAATGGGAGGTGTTCCATGAGATTCCGTCTTGAAGGTTTGGTGCCTGCGCTACTCACGCCGTTCGGCAAAAACGGCGAAGTCCTCTATGACCGGGCCTGCGAATTGGCCCTCCGCCTGGCCGGCCAGGGAGTCGCCGGCGTGTTCCCATGCGGCACGACCGGAGAAGGGGCGCTGATGACGCTCCCCGAACGGAAAAAACTGCTCGAAGAGCTTGTCGCCGCCGCGGGAAAGAAAATCAAAATCCTCGTCCAGGTAGGTACGTTCGACACCGCCTCGACCGTCGAGCTGGCCCGCCACGCCGCCCAAACCGGCGCCGCCGCCGCGTCCGTCGTCGCACCGGGATTCTACAAGTACGACGAGGCCGCCCTCACCGCCCATTACAAAAAGATCGCCAACGCCGTTAAAGGCTTCCCCATCTTCCTGTACAACATTCCCGGGGCGGCCGGAAACCCCCTCACGCCCGACTTTATCATCCGAATGCAAAACGATGTCGACAACATCGTCGGTCTCAAAGACAGCAGCGGACGCATCATGGACATCGCACGTATCGTCGACGGCACGCCTAAAAGTTTCAACGTGTTCAACGGCGTCGACGAATACACCTTCCAAGCCTGGATGACCGGCGTCAACGGCTCAGTCACCAGCACCGCAAACGTCGCCCCCGAGCTGTTTCTTAACGTCATCAAAAACGTCCAGAAGGGCAACTACAAAAAAGCCCGCGCCGCGCAAACCAAGCTCGACGAAGCCTGCGCGCTCTTCCAATACGGAAAAATGGTCGCCTACTACAAAGAAGGCCTCCGTCTCCGCGGATTCGACGCCGGCTACGTCCGCGGCCCCCAACGAGAACTCACCGCCCGCGAACGCAGAGATTTCGCCAAAGGCTTCGAAGCCGCCGGGCTGGCTTAAAAAAGAACATAAAAAACACTTCAGAAGTTTGTTTAGTAAATGTGGACCCAGAGGCTTTTAAGTCCTTTGGGTCCTTTTTTTCGTTTTTCAGGCGCCCGGCCGGCCGATGCTGAAGTATTTGAAGCCGTGGGTGGCGAGGTATTTGGGGTTGTAGAGGTTTCGGCCGTCGAAGATGACGGGCTCGCGCATGAGGCCGGCCATCCGCTCGAAATCGGGGTGGTGGAACTCGCGCCATTCGGTGGTGATCGCGAGTCCGTCGGCCTGTTCTAAACTGGCGTAGCTTTTCGGGGCGACGGCGACGCGCTTGCCGTAATGCTCCCGCACTTTCTTGCCCGCTACCGGGTCGTAAACGACAACCTCCGCGCCCTTTTCCAGCAGCGCGTCGATCACCCGCAGCGCCGGCGAGCAACGGATATCGTCGGTGCGGGGTTTGAAACTCGCCCCCCAGATGGCGATGCGCTTCTGGCCGATGGCATCGCCGTAATATTCGATAATGCGGCGGGCAAACTGGTCCATCTGCCGCTCGTTGACCGACGTAATCGCCTGCAGCATGTCCGACGGGACGCTTTGCTCGCTGGCGAACCGGGCGCAGGCCACCATATCTTTTGGCAGGCATGATCCGCCGAATCCGAGGCCCGGAAACATGTACGTCGAGCCGAGCCGCGAATCCGACATCAGGCCCTCGCGCACCTCGCTGATATCCGCGCCGCATGCCGCACAAATGTTGGCCAGCTCGTTCATCATCGAGATGCGCGCGCCCAGCATGGCGTTGACGGCGTACTTGGTCATTTCCGCGCTGCGGGGGCTCATGGCCAGGATGGGTTTGCCCGTACGCAGGAATGGGGCGTACAGCTCTTTCATAATCTCGAGCACGCGCACGTCGTTGCAACCAACCAAAATGCGGTCCGGCCGCATGAAATCGTCGATGGCCGCGCCTTCTTTAATAAACTCGGGGTTCACCACCACGTCGAACGGCTGCGAGGTGACGCCCGAAATGACCTCGCGGATCTTGTCCGCCGTCCCCACCGGGCACGTGCTTTTGATCACGATGATGTGATAGCCGTTCATCACGCGCGCAATCTGTTCGGCGCACCCCAGCACTTCGCTCACGTCGGCCGCCCCGTCATCGAGCGACGGCGTGCCCACGCAGATGAAAACAAGCAGGCTGTTCTCGACCGCCGCTTCCAGGTCGGTCGTGAAGCTTAACCGTTCCTCTTCGAGATTGCGCACCACAAGCTCTTCAAGACCCGGTTCATAGATCGGCAGCTTACCTTCGGACAGCATCTTTATCTTGTCAACATCGCGATCCACACAGGTAACAAAATGCCCGTTCTCCGTCAGGCCCGTTCCAACCACAAGCCCAACATAACCCGTTCCGATTACGGCTATCTTCATGGCGAATTTACCTCAAATCCTGTCCTGCACAAGAAAACTCAAATGTAGCATGCAAAGGAAAAGCGGCGCAAAAGCGGCGCCCCGCGATAACTTCACTTGCACAACGTAAAAGAGGCTTCCAGCCTCTTGTCCCCGGCTCTGAACACGCGGCACGGATGCCGCGTCTACTCTCACCGCATTTCCTGGCCGCCAGTCACGTTAATGGCCTGGCCCGTCATGTACGCGGCCTCGTCGGACGCCAAAAACACGACGGCGTTGGTGACATCTTCGTACCGGCACCCGCGTTTCATCGGCACTTGGTCGATATATTTCTGCCGCACCTCTTCCTCGGTAATGCCCTGGTTCTCAGCATACTGCTTGAACAGGCTGTTCACCCACAGCGGGGAGTCGAGCAGGTTGCCGGGGCATACCGCGTTGACGCGGATGTTCTTCTCGGCAAACTCGAGCGCGAGGCTCTGCGTCACGCCGATCCCCCCGAACTTGGACGCTGCGTACGCGCTGTTGCGGAAGCTGCCCTTCTTGCCGGACTTCGAGTTGATCTCGATAATGCTGCCGCCGCGCCCCTGCCCGAGCATAACGCGGGCCGCCTCCCGCGCGCAGATAAAGTAACCCGTAAGATTGACATCAATCACCTTGCGCCACTTCGCGATATCGAACTCGGTCGAGTCGCCCGAGATCAGAACGCCGGCGTTTGCCACGAAGATGTCCAACCCCCGCAGCTCGGCGGCGCATTCGTCGATCGCCGCACGCACGGCCCCTGCATCCGAAACGTCGACGCTACGCGCCACAACCTTGCGCCCGGTCGCGCCGCCCGCGCCCAACGCGGTCTCGCACATCTTCTCATAGGCGAGGTCCCACCCAGCGACGTCGCACCCTTCCCTGGCCAGACGCTCGACTATCGCCGCGCCGAGTCCCTGTGCCGCGCCCGTAACGATCGCTTTTTTACCTTCAAGCCTCATTCAAATGCCTCTCCAACAGCTCCGCCTCGGCATCCTTCGTCCAGGCGCCTTGGGCGGTGAGCTTGTCTTTGATCTCCGGGAGCCGTTCCGGGATCTCGTCCAGCCCCATCAGCGGCAGGTCGAGAATGTGCGGATAAATGACCGTCTTTCCGGGGAACCGCGCAGCCTTCACGCCCTCGAGCCCTTCCCGGGCGGCATTAAGCCCGCCGATGGCCGCCACGCTGAGGTTGGTGTTCAACTCGCCCGCCTCGACCATCTTGAGCACCTTGCGCAGGTCGCTGATGCGCGAGCCGCTCGACCCGACAATCTTGATGCCACGGCACAAATCCGACAGCCGTATCTGCGCCACCGAACCAATCCCCAGCCCCGCGAAAACGTTCACGAACCCGTTGTCGGCCGCGAATCCCATCGCGCTCTGTACCAGCGCCGGCACCGGCGCCAGCACCACCACGTCGCTGAAACCTTTCGGCGAAACCGCCCGCACCGCCTCGTCCATCTCCGCCTGAGAACCAAACTGTTCCGGCGCGAACGTCTTCAGCTCGATGCCCTTCGATGCCGCCAGTTCGCCGAACCGCGCCTCAATGTGGTCAAGCCGCGAGCGGTCGAGATCCGTCACCGCAACCACCTGCGGCCCCTGCGCGATCTCGAGCGACCGCTGCACGTGCATCTGGCCCATCGGACCGCCCGCGCCGATAAACAGCGCCGATCCGCCCGGCATCAGGTCGTGCCGTTTATGAATCTCATCCAACCCCTCGATGCCGTCTGCCCCGCCGTAAAAACGCAGGTTCTCGTAATGAATCCGGCCGATATCAAGCGACACCGGCCCGTCTTTCTCCGGTTTGCCCAGCAAAAACATTGCCCCGCCCTTTTTCATGCGCGGGGCAAGCTCATTGACGATTTCCGGCGTCGGCTGCGTTATGACAACGTCGTCGTACAACTCGTCGTCGAGGCCCTCGATCTGCCGCGGCGCCACCGTCGCGTGCGGGTTGGCCTCGAGATAGTCCGCCGGGTCGTCGTCCGTCATGATCAGCATCCGGTTTCGCGCGTCGCCCGGCACGGTCCGGTCGTGCAGGTTGTACGACATCTCCACGCAGGCCCAAGGTTCGGCCAACGCCGATTCGCTGTAGCCGGTTTCCGGCTTCACGGGCAGCAGGTAGCAGCCCTCGTCGCCGGCAAGCGCGCGCTCGTCCAGGTAGGTGTACTGCGCCATCCCGCCGGGGATCAGGTAACCAAAAGCGTAACCCAGCCCGTGGAAATAGATGTCCGCCTGAACGATAAACCGGTCGCCGCACTTAAACTGCTCGCGCCACCGGTCGCCCACCGATACCACCGTCACCGCCGCCTCATGGCCAAGCACCGTCGGGTCCGTGGCAAGGTCCCTGCCGCGCAACCGCGGGTGGCCGCTGCCCTGGTTGATAATCTTGATGTCCGACAGGCAAAGGCCCAGCGCATCCACCCGCAACAACACCTCGTCCGGCTTTGGCGGGCGCAACGGCAGCGTCTGCGGCTTGCCCTCCCGGCCCAGGTTCTCGAACCCCGCACCAAATACCTGCCAGGCCACATACGTCTCGGGCAACGGCAACTCCGTTTTCCGGTAATCTTCAAGTTTTGACACTGAGTATCTCCTGCTGTTTTTAGTCGATTGGCCACTGCAACCGGCTCGGCTCGTTTTTCCCAAGCCATCCAAGGATGGCCGTGAAACCTGCAAAGGGCAGCGGCCGTTTAGCCGGCTTCAAGCCGGCGCCTCTTTGCGCCCGCCTTCAGGCGGGGGCGTCCGCGGCTGCCACTACACCAACAGGGCGCTTCCAGCGCCCTTATCAAACGCTTCAGCACTTTTGCTTGGCGGGCAAACAAATCAGGCGCCAAGTAATTTCTCGCGATACTTCTCATCGGGCCGCGTGTAGATCCGGTCCACGTCTTTTTCCGACATGTACCGCGGGCCGCCCAACGAAAACGTGCCCACCGTGATGCGCGACATCTTCTCCGCCATGTCCGTGATGTTCATCACCGCCCGCGCCGAATCGCCCATCGCAATCAGCCCGTGGTTCTGCATCATTATCGCCCGCGGAAGCACACCCTCCTCCTCCATAAACCGCCGCACCCGCGCCCGAACTTCCCGCGCAAGCACCAACCCCGGATCCACATACGGCACAAAAACGCTCTTATGCCCCAGCACCACCACCTGGTCCGGGCATACCCGGCTCATCGCCACTTCCTCCGCCATCTGCGAGCACAATATCATCGACGTGAAAACCGGGTGCGTATGCCCGATAAACTTGTACTCCGGGTACTGCAGCAACAACGCGTGCAGCATCGTCTCCACGCTCGGCCGCCGCGTCTCCCCCGCCTCCACGCAAGCCTCCTTCAACACCCGAGTCACCGCCTCGTCGTTTGCCGACTCATCATCAAGAATAGCCGTCACCTTCGATATCGAAACCTTCACGAACCCGTTCTCGTCAATCGTGCCCAACTGCGTACCCGACGCTTTGACGTAAAACGTGTCTTCATCGACTTTGGCGGAAGTATTCCCCTCCCCCAGAATCGCGTAAGTCCGTTCCGTCGAACCCAGATAGTTCGACATCTCCACAAGCTGCTTTAAAACGCCTTCAGCCATCATAACCTCTCTTCCTGCCGATTACATTTGCGGTCAATTCTAGCACCGCCGCAGCCCCAATGTCATCGCGTATCCCCCACCGCCTCCAGCGGCGATTCGCGGAATGACAAGCGACAGCAACCCCAATTCCCCACCTGTCATTGCAAGGAGGTGTGCAGCGATAGCGGAACACCGACGTGGCAATCCCGGCGGTATCCTCCCAGGCTTCGGGTAAGGCAATATCGTAACGTCAAGCTTGAGCGTGTTACGAGCACCCCTTCGCCCCCCCGTAGAGCTCCGTCCCAATCGGCCTAATCGTCCGAGTAAGAAAACTCGCCTTCTTCCGCATCTTCAACGGGAACAACGTCGCCGGCCAGCTTGAAAAAACTCAGGGCGCCGAAGGTGAGGCAGGACACCGTCACGCCGAACACCGAGGCGTCAACCTGCTCGATAAATTTGTACACGCCGTCGCCGAACAGGGCCACGTCGAAACGGTTGTTGAGCAGGGCAACCCCTTTGTACACCAGCGTGAGCACGCTGGCCGTCAGCATGGTGATGAAAATGTTGCGCGTGAGGGCGGGCGAGCGCGTCTTGCTCAGCACGCCCACGACTACCGGCAGGATCACGGCCGGCGCCCAGAGGTGGTAGGTGAACAGGAGCAGGCCGATGATGTCCGACCACAGCACCGCCACGAGGATGGCCGTGACGCCGAGCGCCGCCGAGCAGAACCGCGCCAGGCGCAGCATACGGCCGTCGCCGGTGTCTTCCCAGCCGAGCTGGTGCTCGAAAAGGTCCTTCACGAAAATGGCCGTCGACGAGTTTAACGCCGAATCCGCCGACGACATCACCGCCATCAGCAACGCGCCGATCACGACACCGCCCACCACCGGGTTGTTCAACTGGCGAATCACCATGGGCAGCGCCTGTTGCGGCGGAATCTCCGGAAAATGCAGCCGGGCGTAAAGCGCGATGAAAAAAAGCACGACCGGGAACACAATCGCCAGGAAAATGCCCACGCCTGCGATGCCGATCCGCGTTTCGCGAACGTCTTTGCCGACGCAGTACCGCGTCGCGTAGCCGGGCGCGAACGTTTCGCCAAGGAAAAACGCCAGGAACGTCGTGATCAGGAAGATCCAGCCTTTTCCGCCTTCGAGCTGGAAGAAAGCCGCGGGAACTTTGTCGACGGCGGTTTCCCACGAGGAGATGATTCCCGGAACGCACGCGGCCAGCGTGATGAGAAACCCGCCGATCAGAATTACAAACTGGTAGACGTCGGTGTGGATCACCGCGAGGAGACCGCCCGCGGTGCTATAGATTACCACCACCGTGCCGCCGATAAGAATAGCCAGCGCAAGCACCACGCTCGAGTCCGCGAAGTCGGGCAGGATAGCCGTTAGCACGCTGCCGAACGCCGCCATCTGAGCCGCAACGATAAAAACGCTGAACAGCAGCGACAGGATCAGCACCAGAAAACGCGGCCCTTCCCCGAACCGGTGGCCGAAATAGCCCGCCACCGTGTACAGTTCTGCGTCGCGGAACTTCGGCGCGACGAACAGGCCGCTGAAAATGAAGTGAAGGTACCAGCCCGTCGATACCAGCAGCATCAGCACGCCCCATTCATAGGTGCGCCCGATCGCCCCAATACTGCACCCGCCGCCGACAACCGTCGCCCCCATCGTGCAGAAAAGGAAAAACCAGCCGATGTTACGGCCGGCCACGAGAAAATCGTCGGTATCGTTGATCTTTTTGGCCTTCAGCACGCCCTTGACGAAAATGAAAACCATGTAGGCGATGATGATGCCCCACGTTACCAGACGCGCTCCCATGCATCCTCCTGACTGCTGCCGCGGCGCATCAATCGCACCACTGTCTTCTCAATACTCTCGTGCCGCCGTTGCAACGCCGCAAAAAGCGGCCTGAAACTCCCCCTACGCCGGTTTTGCCGATACAACCGGACGCAAACCCGGCGAAGCATTGAACGTCGTGTTCGAAAGAGGCCTGATCTTCACCCCGATCTCGTTCACCGGCGGCTGAATCTCCTTGTAGACGTACTTCGAATCCATCAGGCGAAGCAGGGCCGAATAGTTGATCTGGAACGAGATCCGGTCGCCCACCCGGATGTTGTCGACGTTGTCGCCCACGTTGATCACGCTGATATCGCTGCTGGCTCCGGCAATGTGATAGCGGTCGTCCAACGGCACGATCCCGTTGATGTCGGTATCGAGGTGCCCGATGCTCACCAGCGCACGGTAACCGCGCTGGCCCGGGGAAAGTTCGACATTGGCCTCCGTCTCGAACGGCGCCATGTTCGTCGTTTCGGCAAGCGGCGCAAGGCTTTTTTCTTTCACCTCGACGATCTCGGCCTCGAGCCGCATCACGTCGCTGCGCAGTTCCGGCAGCGTCCCGCCGTGAATCAGGTCGGTTCCCAGAAAGACGGCCTCGCCGATCCGCGAGTGATTGATCGGAACCGGCATCTGGCCGTCCAGCATCAGGGGCAGCGTCGACGTCGATCCCGCCGATACCACCGGCAGCAACTGGTGGAACTTCAATTCGAGCAGTTCGCGGTAAAGCACCAACTGCATCAGGTGGTCGACGGTCGGCACGGCGCCGGCCAGGCAACCCAGGTTGGCGCCGATGCCTTCCACCCCGATGTTCGGAAGCTCAAACACTTTTTTGTAAAAATTGACCAGGCTGCCCGGCAGGATGCCCTCGCGCAGGTCCCCCAGCTCGATCATGATCACGATCCGGTGGATCTTGTTCTGCCGCATCGCCTGGTCGTTCAGCGCCCGGATCACCTCGATCTCGCTGTTCAGGCTCACGTCGCTAAGCGCAACCACCTCTTCCGCCTTCGAAAGGTTCGGTACGCGCAAATACCATTTTTCCGCGCCCGGCATGTGCTCGTTCACGTCATCCAGGTTCGAAAGGCGCGAATCCCCCACGCTCGTCACCCCAAGCGCCTGAAGCGCCTGCAAGGTCTCCGGATGGCCGCACAGCACCTTCGTTACGAGCGTCCACGTGCTTCCGTGACTGCGTACCCACCGGTCGACAACCTGGATGTTATGGCGCAAAGCTTCCGCGTTAATGATCAGCCTGTTCATGGCGTATACCTCATCTCCGCATATTTGCTCGTGAAACCCACCCGCTCGTACAGGCGGCGCGCCGGGTTGTCGTATTCTACGTGAAGTTTCACTTCGCCGCCCGCCAATTCCAAGGCGCGTTCCACAAGCTTCTTGCCCAAGCCCCTCCCGCGCAGTGACGGATCGACCGCCACGAAGAGCAACAGATTCTCCGGAATGTAACCGCTCATGCCGGTGCGCAACATCACCAGCGAACCGGCCGTCTTGCCGGCCGTCTCCGCCACAAGCAAAAAACCGCCCCCCGTCAACGCGTCGCGGATCCCGCGCGCGATGTCTTCATGCGTGTCGTTGTACGGCTTCAACGCCTCGAACAGAAACGACGCAAGCTCTTCCAGCTCGCTCGCGTCTCCAAAATCTTCCAAACGGCGAAGTTCGCGCAACTGAACCGTGCCGCCCTCTCCGGCCGCGCGTCCCCCGGCCGGTTTGGCCGCGGCGCCATCCTCTTTGCGGCCCCCGTTCACCGGCCGCAACGTGTCTTCGGTCGCGTCAAGCGGATAACTCGCCAGCATCGGCGCCGCGTCAAGGTCTTGCGCGTTCATCATCTTCGCCAGCCGTTCGAGCGAAGAGAGGATCTGCTCTTGCTCCCAATTCTGCAGGTGATCGAGCTGTTCCATGAAACGTTCCTGCAACAGCGGCGGCGCCGCGCCCAAAAGCGTGCGGGCATTGTCCGTGCAAGAAACCAGCACATTGCGCCGGTCACGACCGTTCCGGTTGCGAACAACCAGACCCCGATGCTCAAGCCGGTCTACGATCCCCGTCGCCGTCGCGTTGCCGATATTCGATCGCCGGGCAAGCTCCCCTATCGCAATCTCGCCAACCCGGTCTATCTCCCGCAACAAGACAAGCTGCGGGCTTGTAAGACTGTAGGTATGAACAAGTTTGCGAGAATGTAAATCTACCGCCCGCATCACCCGGCGAAGAGCCACCAGAATGCGTTCGGTAAGGCAAAAAGCACTGTTTTTAACCAAAATAACTCCTTCGTGTAAAAAAATTTCGTGTACGAAATATGATAGCAACTATACCCCCTTCACGTCAAACCGAAAACAACAAACAAAGACAAAACAATACGAATTGTGCGTTTTCTTAAAAGTAATAGTGCGAAAAACCGGCACTTTTTTTCGTAAAAGTCAGTCACCGAAAAAAATGTGCAGTTCAAAAAACTCCATGGTAGGCTAATGCCACTTTACATGGAACTTAAATGGCGGGGACTCGAGCTATGACAACATTTAGCGATTTAGAAGACGCTTTCGAGTGGGCGAGTTTCTCGTCCATCGGCATTAACCAAGCCGCTTACGACCGGAAAACGGACCGGTTTCTTTACAGCTCGGACGAAGCGGAGGTGCCCGAGGAAGACGAAATCCCCGAGGTTCTTGACGAGGTAGACCGGTACGTCTTTGTGCCATCCAAGCGCGAGTTGGACCTTGGCCGCAACCTTGCCCTCGAGTTTGCGGCCGAATTCATGCCGGAAGAAGAACATCTGGTTTACGGTTACTTCAACCACTCCGGCGCCTACTCGAACTTCAAGAACCTTCTCATCCACCGCGGCCTGCTCGACCAGTGGCACGAGTACGAAAACTCCGCCAAGCGCAAAGCGCTCACCGAATGGGCTAAGAAAAACAACATTCCACTGACTGACTAGTGCGATGGCCGCGGCGGAGGCGGCCCGGCCAGTCTCCTATGCGTGCGGGTGGCTGTCCCGGTAGACCTCCTTGAGGCGGTCGATGCTGATGTGCGTGTAGATCTGCGTGCTCGACAGGCTTTCATGGCCCAGCAGCTCCTGCACCACCCGCAGGTCGGCGCCCGCGTTGAGCATATGCGTGGCAAACGTGTGCCGCAACGTGTGCGGCGACACCTCCCGCCGGTTCGGCAACACCTGCCGGACGTACTTGTCCACCACCCGCTGCACGCTGCGCGTCGTGAGCGGCCCGCCGCGGTGGTTCACGAACAACCGGTCGTGGCCCGGCTGGCCAAGCTCGCCCCGGACCGCCAGGTAGTCGCGCAGCGCGCTCACCGCCTGTTTTCCCAGATGGCCCAGCCGTTCCTTGCGCCTTTTGCCCAGCACCACCATCAGGCCATTCTCCAGATCGAGGCTCTGCAGCCGCAACCCGGCCAGTTCCGCCGCCCGGATCCCGCTGCTGTACAACACCTCCAGGATGGCCCGGTCGCGCACCCCCAGCGGCTCCGACATGTCCGGCGACTCGACCAGCGCCGTCACCTCCGGGATCGTCAACGCCTCCGGCAGGCTCTTCGGCAGTTTCGGCGACCGCACCGTCAAGGCCGGATTGTCCTCGAGCACACCCGTCCGCACGTAATACTTGTACGCCGCCCGGATCGACGCCAGTTTCCGCGCCGAAGTCCGCGCGCTTCCGCCCCGCGTCTGGACGTGCGCCAGGTAACCCCGGATGTCGTTCCGCACCGCCCGCCCCAACACCTCAACCGACGCCCCCGGCCGCTCCTCGCCCTCTTCCCGCTCAAACGCCGCCGGCCCGTGCGCCACGTAATCGCAAAACTGGTCCAAATCCCGCAAATACGCCCGGACCGTATGCGGCGAAAACCCTTTTTCAACCACCAGGTAATCTTCAAACGCCTTCATGCCCCAAAGTATATCAATTTCACCCGAATTCTCTCCTTCTTCGTTAACGTAAAAGAAGCTTCCCAGCCTCTTGCGCCCAGCCCCCGGTGCACGCGGCAGAAGCGCCGCGCCTACTCCTCTTCGTTATCTTGGGATGTTTTTGCTAAGATACGTGCCACAACTGGCGGGGCGGTTTTAACTGGAAGGAACGCCGGATGGGCAAGCTTTGGGGTGGCCGGTTCGAGGGCAAACCGGATGAGTTGATGGAAGCGCTTGGCGAATCGGTCTCTTTCGATTCGCGTCTTGCGCCGTGGGACATCCGCGGCAGTATCGCGCATGCGAGGATGCTCGGGGCTCGGAAGATCATTTCGTCCGAAGACGCCAACGCCATCATTGCCGGGCTCGAAGCAATCGCCGCGGAAATCGAGGCGGGGAAGTTCGAGTGGGACGCCGCGCTCGAGGACGTCCATACAAACATCGAGGCGGCGCTCGTGTCGCGCATCGGCGACGCCGGCAAACGGTTGCACACCGGCAGGAGCCGGAACGATCAAATCGCCACGGACATGCGGCTTTGGGCGCGTGACCAAATCGACGCCGTTGCCGAAGGTTTGCGCGAAGTGCAAGCGGCTTTTATTGATCTGGCCGAACAAAATCTGGATGTGGTGGCGCCGGGATTCACGCACGTGCAGCACGCGCAACCCGTGATGTTTGCCCACCACATGCTGGCATATTTTGAAATGTTCGGCCGCGACCGGGCGCGTTTTCAGGAGTTGCGGGCGCGCGTAAACGTCCTGCCGCTGGGCTCAGCCGCGCTGGCGGGAACGACTTATCCGATCGACCGCCAGGCGGTGGCGGATGAGCTTGGTTTCGAGACAATTTCGGCCAACAGCATGGACGCCGTGTCGGACAGGGACTATTTGATCGAGTTTTGTTCGGCAGGCGCGATTGCAATGATGCACCTGAGCCGGCTGTGCGAAGAGCTGATTATGTGGTCGAGCCAGGAATTCGGGTTCGTCGAGCTGGGCGAAGCGTTCACGACCGGTTCGAGCATCATGCCGCAGAAAAAAAACCCGGACGCCGCAGAACTCATCCGCGGCAAGACGGGCCGCGTCTACGGCGCCCTCACGGCACTTCTTACGCTCATGAAGGGCCTCCCGCTGACGTACAACCGCGATATGCAGGAGGACAAGGTCGCCGCGTTCGACGTCTCCGACACCTTGCTGCTTTGCCTGGCGGTCGCGGCCCGAATGGTGCGGTCGGTTGTGGTCAAGGCGGAACGGATGGAGCAAGCCACACGCGAAGGATTTATGGAAGCAACGGATTTGGCCGACGCGCTGGCGGCCAAAGGCACGCCGTTCCGCGAAGCCCACGAGATTGTGGGAAAGATCGTGCTGCATTGTGTAAAGACCGGCCGCCGCTTGACGGATCTGTCGGTCGAGGACCTGCAAAAGTATTCTGCCGCTTTTGACGAGCAGACAGTGTCGTCCTTGTCGGCGCGCCGGATCTGCGAGCGGCGGGATACCGAGGGCGGCACATCGCCGGGCAAGGTAAAGGAAGCGTTGGAGCGGGCGAAGCGGGCTATTTACGGGAAGTGAGCAGTTTTTTGTCAACTTGTAATGTTGTTGGTGCCAATGGATTGCACGCCGCGGCCAACCGGGGCGGCCGTTTTATGATAAGATTAACTGGGACGAACGCCTGGGGGTCTGATGGCCAAAGACGGTAACAGCATCCTTGTCGTTGACGACGAAATCGTAATACGGGCATTGCTGGTCGATATTCTTACCGAAGAGGGGTATTCGGTGGAGACGGCGGGAAGTGGCCAGGATGCGCTGGAGCTGCTGAAAAAACAGAACAATTTCGTGATTCTGTTCACGGACATTATGATGCCCGAGATGGACGGGATCGAGTTGATCCGCGAGGCCCGCAAAGTCACGCCAGCGGTGATTCCTATCGTCATGACGGGTTTCGCCACGCTCGAAACGGCGCGGGCCGCCGTGAAAGAGGGGGCTTACGATTATGTCCTCAAGCCGTTCAGCCTCAGCGAGATCAAGCTGGCCGTAAGCAATGCCATCGAGCGTCACAGGCTCCAGAACGAGAACGCCCGCTTGCGCGAAATCACCGAGTTGTTCAACATCAGCGAAAAAATCACCGTGATGCGCGACGAAACCGCCCTGCTGGATTTCGTGTTGCGGGCCGCCATCGAGCGCGTCGGCGCCGACCGCGGCTCGCTCATGCTGACCACGCCCGACGGGCGCGCGCTCGAAGTCGCCGCAAGCATCGGCCTGCCGGAGGAAGCGACGAAGACCGTCGTCGAGATGGGCAGCGGGATCAGCGGGATGGTGGCAAAATCGGCGCAGCCGCTCCTGGTCGAAGACATCGGCCATAGTCCGGACATCGTGCAGATAAGCCGCCAGTTGGCGAACGAATCGTTTGTGTCGGTGCCGCTCGAACAGAAATGGCCGTCGGGCCTGGACGCGCCGCTCGACGGCGAGCCGCGCGTGCTGGGCGTGCTGAACGTCACCGAGAAAAAAGGCGGGGGACGGTTCAGCGAAGGCGACCTCAAGATCTTGAGCATCGTGGCCAATCACGCCGCGGCCGCGCTCGAAAACGCCCGCCTCATCAAGGGCGTGGAAGACGCCCATCTCTCGACGCTGCAGTCGATAGCCCTACTGCTCGAAGCCAAAGACGCCTACACCCACGGACACAGCCAGCGCGTGCGCAACTATTCGGTCTGGGCCGCCCGCCGGCTCGGTATGTCCGATTCCGACATCGAAGTGCTCCGGCTCGGCGCGGCCCTGCACGACGTCGGGAAGGTCGGCGTAAAAGACGGCATTCTCAACAAGCGCGGCGAACCCACGGACGAGGAGTGGGAAACCATCCGGCGCCACCCGCTCGTGGGATACGAGGTGCTGATGCCCGTTCGCGTGCTGCGGCCCGAACACCGCCAGCTCGTCCGCGGCCACCACGAGCGGATGGACGGGTCGGGCTACCCCGACGGACTGCACGGCGACCAGCTCTCGCCGGTAACCCGCGTGATCGTCGTGGCCGACGCGTACGACGCCATGGCCAGCGACCGGGCCTACCGTTCGGCCCTCTCGCCACCGCAGATCGTCGAGCAACTCAAAAAGCATTCCGGCACGCAGTTCGACCCGCAGATCGCCGGGGCGTTTGTCGAACTAATCGAAAGCGGCAAAATGCCGCCGCAGGAATAGAACGGGCGCCGCAGCTGGTTGAATCATTTCATGCTCGACGACAACACACGCTACATGCAGTACGCGATCCGCGAAGCGCAACGCGCGCTGGAAGTGGGCGAGGTGCCGGTGGGGTGCGTGATCGTCCACGAGGGGAACATCATCGGCAAGGCGCACAACCAGCGCGAAACGTTGCAGGACCCGACCGCCCACGCCGAGATCATTGCCATCACCCAGGCCGCCGCGGCGCTCGGCTCGTGGCGGCTGGAAAACGCCAAGCTCTACGTCACGCTCGAACCGTGCCCGATGTGCGCCGGGGCGATCATCCTGTCGCGGATTGAAGAGGTTTATTTCGGCGCGTACGACCCAAAGGCCGGCGTGTGCGGCACGCTGATGAACCTGCTCGAAGACGAGCGGTTTAACCACCAGCCCAAAGTCTTCCCCAGCGTGCTCGCCGAAGAGTGCGGCGCGCTGCTCACCAACTTCTTCCGCAAAATACGCCAGGACGGCCGCCAACCGCTGGGAAACTGAGCCTGCCCCAAAAAAACGAATAGCACCGGACGCCTCACTGCCTGCGTTCGGTGCCAACCGCCAATCTTAATGGCGCCGTACTGCCGGTTTACTTTTTAACCTTCTTGGCAACCGCTTTCTTGGTGGCCTTCTTAGCCACCGCTTTCTTGGTGGCCTTCTTAGCCACCGCTTTCTTGGTGGCCTTCTTAGCCACCGCTTTCTTGGTGGCCTTCTTGGCAACCGCTTTCTTGGTGGCCTTCTTAGCCACCGCTTTCTTGGTGGCCTTCTTAGCTACCGGCTTCTTGGCCGCGGGTTTCTTTGCGGCGGGTTTCTTCGCAGCAGGTTTTTTCTTTGCCACGGGCTTCTTCGCCGCAGGCTTCTTCGCCGCAGCCTTTTTCGGTGCAGCCTTCTTCGTGGCGGCCTTTTTCTTTGGTGCTGCTTTCTTCTTTGCTACTGGCATTGACGTTTCTCCTCTTTTGCCCGGACCCGTCCGAGCCTTACCCGGAATTGTCCGGGGCGTTACACTAGATATTGTACATATAATGCCCTTCCACGTCAAGATGTAGTGGGTACACTGGAAGCCTGCACCAGGGGCACGCAACATTTGCACCCAATGCGCCAATTCTGCAGACTCTTTAGGAGCCAAACCTCACCTGGAGGATACCGATGCTGAAGACGCTGCTCTTGATAATCGCGCTGTCCGCGGCCATGGGCGGAGAGGAACGCAGCCTTCGCGTACCGTTGGCCGGGCAGGAGCAAAACGCGGTGCAATCGTCGTGGCCGGGCATCGGGTGCTGGTTCTGGCTTGGGAATGCTTTCGAGCCGGACGGGTACAAGCGCTTCGTCGACCTGCACGCGGCGCACACAAATTTCGGGCTTCTAACCACGAGCATCCGGCACACGGCGGAAGTAACGGAACCGCGCGTGCATGATCAAATCAAGGCGGCGGCCGAGTATGCGCGCGAGCGCGGGCTCGGCGTGGTGATGGACCTCGACGTCCGGCTGGCGCGGCAGGCCTTCATGGACAAACACCCGGACGAGATGCAGGAGATCGTCCGCGTGCGCAAAACGGCGCTTTCCGCCGCGGGCGACACGCTAGTCTCGGTGGAGCCGATCCAGCTTGGCGACCATTACACGCACCGCACCCGCGGTTACGACCCGGTTGCGGGCCGCCTGTTACGCGCGTACGCGTGCGTGATGGGCGAGGACGGCATTGAGCCGGGTACGCTAAAAGACATCACGGCGCGCTGCCGGGTGAAGCAGGCGGATGCGGAAGGCGTGAAAGTTGTCGCGCCTTGCAGTGAAGGCGACGCCGGCAGGACAGTGTTTGTGCTTGCGGCGTTTACGTTGTTTTCGCCGGACGTTTACGCGCCCCACCTGATCGAATTCGAGCGGGCGATTCTCGATCAGTACGCCGACGCGCCGCTGGCCGGGGCGTGCAAGGACGAATGGGGGTTTCCCGGGCGCTTCAAGCCGCGGCCGGACGACGTGTGGTATTCAAACGCCATGGCTGAAGCCTACGCCCGCCGCCGGCCGGGCCGCGATCTGCCGCGCGATATCCTGCTGATGGTGGCGGGCGAGAAGGGGCGCGAGGCCGAACGCGCCGCCGCGGTCAATCACTTCATGGAGATGAATCGCGAGCGCAACGCCGAGGTCGAAAACGCGTTTTACGCCGGCATCAAGCAGGTGTTCGGACAGGACGCGATGAGCGGGACGCACCCGACGTGGTTTCCGTTCCCTTCCCCGGAGGAAGCGTACAAGAACGGTCTGGACTGGTGGTCGGTGAAGCGCGATTTGGCGCAGACCGACGAAGCCACGCCATTCTGCGCGCGCACCGCGCTGGCGAAAAAATGGCGCTCGCCCCTCTGGTACAACATGTACTACGACCGCGAGCTGGAAACCTACGAGAGCGACATCTGGCGCCACGCCCTGGGCGGCGGCCGAATGAACTTCCACCCGCTGTACCCGAACGACAAGGTCGACCGCGCCACCTGCCTGATGCGCGGCGGCCTGCTTAGAGCGGATTGCCGCATCCGGCTGCTAAACCTGATCTCGACCGCGCCCGTCGACTGCCCGGTGGCGGTGGTCTTCGGCCACCCGGCCGCGCTGAACTGGACGGGGCCGGCCTTTGCCGACGTCGGCCTGGCCGTGACCGACGCGCTGTGGGCGGAAGGTTTTTACGCGGACTTGATCCCGAGCAGCGAAATTCGTTGCGGCGCGTTGCGGATCGGCGAAGACGGCAGCGTGCAGTACGGCCCGCAGCGCTACGGGGCGGCGGTGTTGTACCACCCGCAATGGGAGCGGCCGGAAGTGGCGGAGTTTTTCCGCAACGCGGCCGGAGGCCCGACGCGCCTCTACCGGGTAGGCGAATGGACAGCCGCCTTCGATGGAAACGCGTTCGATGGCGGCGCGGCATTGCCACCATCTATGAAAAAAACTAGTGCAACGGAATGCTCCGCCGCGATTCTGGCCCAGTTGAAGTCGCAAGATGTGGAACCCCAGACGCCCGGGACGCCGTGCGGCGTGGCCGGGTTTACGCAGTCCGTGATGCCGGAGCCAAGCGGACGGTGCCGGCTGCTCGACGGGACCCTGATCCTGGCCAGCGGAAAAAACAACGTGCTCGGCGACCCGATACGCGAGACGGTGAACGTTGACGGCCACGAAGCCCGGTTCGACGCCGTCGGAATAGCCGCCGTGCGCTTCGGACAAGACGGCGAGCCCGTCGCGATGGCCGCGGGCGGCCTGAAACTGTTCGAGGCGGGCAGTCTGCGCCTCGAACTGGACGCCAGGGCAGATGTCGCCCTTTGGCGCGACGAAGACGGCCGCTGGCAGGGCGTATTGCAGGGCTGGAACGGCCCGCCGCCCGAGCCGCTGCTGAACCTGACGCAAGACTGGAAAAGACTGCGCCTGCCGCCGCCGTTCGACGCTGACGAATAAGCCGGGAGTGCGCCGCCGCTGGGCCAGGCGGGACAAATTGTCCGAAGATTTTCCGGGAGCTGTTGTGGTGCAGGCGTCTCGCCTGCATTTCTTGGCCGCGTGTGAAGGTATCCAGGCGAGACGCCTGCACCACAACGATCTGCGCCTTTTTCAGACACTCTGGGGAGCGCGGCCGCCACCAAATCACTTCCGAGGCCGCCGGGGAACTGGAAGCGGTAACCATGGCTATCTCTTTTTTCTTTTCCTGCCTTCCTGCTTTCCTGATTAAGAAAAACCATAGCCCGTGTTGCGTTCTTGCCTTTCAAGCTTTATTGTGGTCTGAAAGCGCCCGCGCGAAAGCGGCCACCCCCGCGCCAACGCGGCCACCCCCGCGCCAACGCGGCCATATCAGGAGGATTATCATGTACAGACGACTTGCAGTGGTCACGGTTCTATCGGCCTTACTTGTGTGCTCGAACTTCGCCTTCGCGGCGGACGGCGACGAGCCGCTCCACATCATCGTTTTCGGCGCGCATCCCGACGACTGCGAGCTGAAAGCCGGCGGGACGGCCGCCAAATGGGCCGCGCTCGGGCACAAGGTCAAGTTTGTGTCCGTGACGAACGGCGACATCGGCCATTACGATATGGCCGGCGGGCCCCTCGCCCAAAGGCGCACCGCCGAGGTCCTGGAAGCCGCAAAAGTGCTCGGGATCACCACCGAAGTGCTTGACCACCACGACGGCGAGCTCATGCCCACACTCGATATCCGAAAACAGCTCATCCGGCTCATCCGAGAGTGGGACGCCGACGTCGTCATCACCCACCGACCAAACGATTACCACCCCGACCACCGATACACCAGCATTCTCGTCCAGGACGGGGCCTACATGGTGGCCGTACCCTACATCTGCCCGGACACGCCTCGCCTCGAAAAGAACCCCGTATACCTCTATATGCAAGACCGCTTCCAGAAACCCTACCCCTTCCAGGCCGACATCACCGTCGACATCACCGGCGTGATCGACCAGAAATGCGAAGCACTCAGCAAGATGCCCTCCCAGTTTCTCGAATGGCTCCCCTGGATGTCGAATATGCGCCAGATGGTCCCGCAAGACCCGGCAAAAGCCAAAGAGTTTATGGTCGGCCTTTTCCAGTCGCGCTTCAAACGTTCCCCGGACAACGAGGACGCCGCACTCACCAAACGCTACGGCCAGGAAAAAGCCGACAAAGCTCAGTACACCGAATCATTCGAGATCTGCGAATACGGCGCCCAACCCAACGAACAAGAAATCCGCCGCCTCTTCCCGTTCTTCCCGTAATCTGCACGAAAGAATGTTTGGGAAAGTAGTTGTGGTGCAGGCGTCTCGCCTGCATTCGCACAAGTGTTTAGATTATTCTGCAGGCGCGCCCTCCGGCCCGCGCCCGTGTCGCAACACCACCAGAGGAATTCGAGATCTTTAAGTCACAATTTGTGACCTTAAGTTGGCGCGACCGCCGCTACCCGCCCTACGCCTTCACCGAATAGGGCGTCGCCATGCTCTCCAGCGGCCTCCGCAGCCGCCGCGCCGTCCAGGTCAACATCGCCATCATGAGGACGTTTGTTAAACTCCGCCAAATGCTGGCGTCTGACGACGAACTCGCCAGAAAACTCGATGCCTTGGAAAGCAAATAAGACGCCCAGTTCAAAGCCGTTTTCGATGCCATCCGGCAGCTCATGAAGCCGCCAGCCGCCACGAAACCGAAGATACGCTTCCCACGGCGGGGCGGGGTGGTGTTTTGTGGTGCGTTCGGAGTGTAGACTTGATATCTTCACCGCGCTCGGAGTCTAATCGGGCGGAAGAAAAGTTAGCTTGGCAACGTCTTTTGCTATTTTGCCGGGGGCACGGAGGCGCGCATAGGTGGGCTTGTTACTTACTTAGGAAGGCCTGTATCCGCCGCTTAAGTTGGTGAGGTTGCCTTGTCCAACACTCCCACACAATCAAAACTTCCCATCCAAGAGCTTTTAGTTTCCTTCGAACTTCGGCGTCTCGTTTTTTGTTTTTCTCAAATTTGCTAAGCCAGTACGTAGCATGAGTTTTCGGGGGACGGCGGCAATGGTGCATATGCCAAAAGCATCCGTGAACTAAGATAATCTTCTTGAGGCGCGGAAACACAAGGTCGGGTTTTCCCGGCAGATCTGATTTATGTAGTCGATAACGAAACCCCATGGCATGAACCATGCGGCGAACGCGCATTTCAGGAGTTGTATGTTTTCCCCGAACTTTGGCCATTGCCCGACTTCTTTGAGCCGGCGTAAGATGATCAACCATAATTTATTTATATAACTACCTTCGCAAAGACAGGGCAAAACTGGTGGAACTCTGCATATTGTTCAAGCTGTCTTAATGAATCGGGATGGCCGTCGCCAACATTATAACCAAGAGCTTTGGCCAGCACCTTGCCGTCATTGGAGTGCGCAGAGAGATGCGCCTCTAGAAGAAGTCTCTCCTTTACGCTCAACAGAGGCACCGCGACCTTCTTTGGCGGCTTCCACGTCAGGTTAGCAAAACGCCAGCCGGACAAACGTTTTGCCACTTGTTTAACTTGCGATAACTGCCATACTATACCTGTTATACTTAGCATGCGTGTGCCATCCGTGTAAGTGATCGAATCCAAAGGTTGAAAGATGCTTCCAGTATTGGCGGGTAGCGTTTTCTCTGCTGCAATTCTTACTATATTTTGGAAAAGGCTTGGGAGCTTACCGGGACGAAGGGCCTCATCGGGCACAGTTGTGGGAAATGCATCCGAAAATTCGGTTTTTAAGGCATTCCGAAATACTTCAATGTCCTGCTCGGAGGGTGCAGTGCTCCTCGTATAAGGATTGTCATATCCCTCCGAATTTACAGTTATCCTGATAATGGTACCATTGTTGGCAGTATCAAGAAGATCCATAAATTCCCTGATTCTATCCCAGCGCATATCGGTGTAGTCCATCCACACTATTTCATGTCCGGTGCTATTAAACGTGCGCAAGAAATCACGGAAAGACGTGTTCTCAAGCGCTATATCTCTGCAGAACCTATGAAACTTTTGCCGCTTGTATGTTTGCTCGTTTTTTTCAATGGAAACCAACGAAAGTGCAGGAAAATACTCATGGAGCAATCGACAATCTTCGAGAAAAGGGCCTCCAAAACCGTAATATGTGTAGTCATTGAGATCGAGGAGATTGTTTAGGCGGCGCAACACGTCAATCAATAGAAAGCGATCAATGGCCTTATTTGGGCGCAAGTGATAAGGCGGGTGATTCACGTCTTCGTCTCCTTCAGTACTTTTCCGAAGCACTCTTCTCCCACTCTGTTGGGAGCGACGTCATCGCTGCCAAACAGGTGATCGCTTACCGCACGTATCTCGTGCAGCTTTCGCACAAAAGTTATCTGTCCGGACTGGGAACTTTTGACTGGTGGTGTAGGCAATGTGGGTTTATAAAGCTGGCCTTGAATACCTCGCTTGGCGACAGTCATTGTCAGATTTCGAGTACGTTCTTTTAGCTCAGAGAAGGAAAGGGGTTTACCTTTAGCTAAATGCTCCTTTGACTCCGCCGCGTTCCTCTTCCACTTGTTAGTATAGTCTGTAAAAAGCTTCATGCCTTCCCGCATTCGGTTCTTTACTTCAAGGTAAAGTGTGGACTGAGCCTCTATGCCACGCTTCGTCGTCGTTGTAGGCAGTTTACTTGCATCATCGCTTCGGAATTCTACTAAGCCGCTTATTGCAATAAACTGTGGATGGTACTGAGGGACTCCAGCTTCTCCCCATCCGGTCAGTATCGTTTTGTCGCAATAAAGCACGACTCGGTCATTGCAGACAACAGTCCATCCAGCATCCATTGATGAGTACTTCGAGCTCGGATTGTCTTGCTCAGTCAAGACATCGTCTTGAGATGGTATTGGCCTCGCAAAACCGACCGCCAGAAATATTTCGACGCCCTGTTCCTTGCTCGTAAAAATGTAAGGGCGGATCAGGTTCTTCTTTCCATCCTCAACAAAAACAAGGCTGGTTGGCTTTGCTTTCATTTCCTTCCCGTTCACCTTCACTTGAAAACCTTTAGCGATTATAATAGCGTAGTGAGATTCGATTTTCTTTATCAAATCTTTAGTAAAGGACATATAGTCGTGGCCAAAATGCCTTGAGATATTTGGATGCAATTCACCTATGACTATTGTTGTTCCGTCTTCCGCCATCGAGTGTTTGGCACTTCTAGCTGGAATGTGCCACTCACTTTCATCGTTAATCCAAGCTTTTGACAGTTCCACCTCATAAGCATGTTCCCCTGACTGAGTTGAAATTAAGCATTGCTGCCCAATCTTGAAGATGGCGCGCTTCATGCCAATACCGTAGGTACCGACTGCGCCTTTGCGCTTGTCTTGTCGGCCATGTGGCCGACCCATCCTGAAGGCATAATCGTGGAGGTCCCAAGGTATGCCGCCACAGTTGTCGCTGATCTCGAAGGTGTCTTCGTCAAACTTTATGTCGGCATGAAAACCCTTATATGGATGCTCGCCCTGAAGTCTCTTCTTCTTCCGTAAAACCCCATCGACGCAGTTGTCCAAGAGGTCCAATATTGAATCGGTTAGGGAGATGTCTCTAGTCAGCATCCTTACAAAGAATGACTTGACTGGGGAAGCATCAACATTTGAATAATCAGTTGCTTCAACCGCTTTCTTAGCCATTTATCAGCCTTTCCCAATCAGTGTGGATAACTCGGAGAATGAATTCAGCCACGATAGGACTTACACTGTTACCAATTGACTTGAACGTGTGCCACTTTGTGTCATCAAATACAAACCAATCCGGAAAGCCCTGTAATCTTGCAGCCTCTCTTGGAGTAATAACTCTGTCTGCAGTCGGATGTATTGGACGGGCCGCTTGATGGCTTCCCTTGTCTGAGCCCGTCCCGGCACGAATTGTGGGGCAGAATCCATTGGGATCTAAGCGAGGAAAACGTGAAATCTCATCTGTGCCGCCTGGAAGCACCGCGGCGAACCGGGCCTTTACTGCCGAAGAATGGGTTGTACCCTGGCAGGCCGATACCACAGATTCGTCAGTAAGTCGCCGAATCGCCTCAGGGGCGCCGACTCCTTCTGGAATCTCACTTCTCAACTTGCTCCCGAAAACGCCGTTTACCGTACTTGTTAACTTTCGCAAAGCGCATGTTCTTTTCTTAGTTGCCGTTATTTTGCAAGGCAAGCCTTTTAACGCTTCCTTTACAGTGACCTCATGAAGGTCAGATGGTGGGGCAAAATCACTTTCGCGTACTGACCAATCGCAGTCAAGCCTCAAACCTATTAAAAAGAATCGAGTTCGGTTAGTAGGCGCCCCATAGAGATCTGCCCGGATGGCTATGGGTTCGAGAATCTTGTACGTGCCTTCGACTGTGCTTATTGCCTTCTTTCTCAGCGCCACATATTGGTCTCTATACAGGCCAGGTACATTTTCGCAGACAAAGAAGCGGGGTTGTATTTGTGCAACCAAGGAGAAAAACTTTGCCAGAAGCTTATTCCGCGGATCAAAGACATTCCCCCGTCCGATGCTGCTGAAACCTTGGCAGGGTGGACCGCCTATTATGCCATGAAGATCTCCCGGTGCAAGCCTGAGTTTGCGAAGCAGGCTTATTCCATCTATTTTCAGTAAATCTGCGTCCAGTTGTTTGGTTGCCGGAAAGTTTTTCTTATGGGTATTCAGCGCCCGCACATCATTGTCGACGGCAGCGACAACAGAGAAGCCGGCACGGGCCGCACCAAGTGAGAAGCCCCCACACCCGCAAAATAAATCGATTACCTTCTGCCTGGCCGCGAGGCCCCCTACTGACCCTGAACTCACGCTGCATCCTCTCAGATAAAGAAGTACCTCTTCTTTTACAAAAATATACAGCGGCAGCATAGGGCATGGCAACTAAAAATGGATTTGCGCAGGAAAAGCGTGGTACCGAAGGAATTTGGAAATTTAGGAGGATAAACGGGGATAAACGGGGATAAACTGATAAACGGGGACAGGGGAGCTGGTGAAAAACCTCGCTGCCGCATAGAATCAAGGCTGTGGGCACGCGGCAAGATGCCACGTCTACTCTTGCACAATTCTTTGTGGCTGAAGTAGAAAAGGCTTCCAGCCTCTTGCGCGGCACTCTGATTTTGAGACGCTCGCGAACAGTCTCTTGGGCTTTTTCACCAGCTCCACATCCACCAACTTAATCCCGCAAACCCCGCACCCGCGAACGCCCGGCTGTCCATTGTTTCTCCCGCCTATAGCGTCCCTTGCGCCTCCTGCGTCTCTTGCGTTTACACATAATCCCGTTAATCCGGTTATCCCGTCAAAAAAATTCTTCTTTGTGGTCCCTGCGTTCTTTGAGGTTAACTATTCACATCTCTAATACAAGCTCCGCCCAATCCGTCAACTAATTACCCCTTGTTTCACAAAATTCCGCCCGAACTCCCGCTGCCAAGACGACGAAAAAACGGCACGTTCCACAGCTATATAAATAGAGGCACTTGGAAAGGCAACGCTGAACCATGCGTGAAAAACATCGGAGCAAACCGGCATGAGCAACCCCGATCCGTCCACCGTCCACCGGCCATCAGCTCCCCCGCCGCCGTTCGGGAACCATCGTCTGCTTTGTGGAAACGGTTGGTGGTGTCTGCTAGTTTAAGACTGTGAGTCCACCGTGGTTTCGCGGAAACTGGAGTGTTTGCGATGACGGCTGAAACGTTAAATGAAATCCTGTCGAGGTACCGGGAGGGTCTTGCGGAGGTATTGGGGGCGGATCTTGTGCGGGTGCTGCTTTACGGTTCCCATGCGCGGGGGGAGGCGCATAGGGAATCGGATATCGACGTTTTGTGCGTGATGAAGAAGATATTTGATTACGGGGAGCTTGTCGAGAGGACGTCGGAATTGACGGCGGCGCTGAGCCTTGAGTACGAGGTGGTGCTTTCGCGGGCTTTTGTGACGGAAGCGGATTTTGAGACGCGGCAGTTGCCGTTTCTGATGAATGTCCGGAAAGAAGGGGTTCCAATATGAGCGGGGATGTTGCGGCACAGATTGAAAAAGCCAAATCGCCCACTGTCAGTTGAACATGGGAGATGAAAGAATGCACAGGAACTTGAACGACATTAACCGGCGGACTTTTTTGGGCCGTCTTGGCGTTGGGACGGCGGCTTTGGCGGCGGGGCGGTGCGGGGTTGCGCGCGCGGCGGCGAGGAAACCGAACGTGCTGTTCATTTTCACCGACGATCAGCGCGAGGATACCGTGGGCGCATTTGGCAATGGGCACATTCAGACGCCGAACCTGGACGCGTTGGCGGAAAGCGGGGTGGTGTTTTCGAACGCGTACTGCATGGGCGGGTTCAGCCCGGCGGTGTGTTTGCCGAGCCGGATGATGACGCTTCGGGGCCGCTCGTGGTTTTCGGTGCGCGAGTTGCCGAAGGGTTTCGCGAACCTGCCGTCGAGCATGAGCGCGGCGGGATACCAGACATTCCACATCGGCAAAATGGGCAACACCGACCGCGAGGTGCACGCGTTGTTCGACGAGAGCGGTTACGTCCAGCCGATCGAGCACGAAGGCGACCTGCCGAAGAACTGCGATCAGCTCGTGCGCCGGGAGGGCCGGCCGGGCGAGCATGTGGCGAACGCGGCGATCGATTTCCTCGGCAGGCGCGACAAGAGCCGGCCGTTTTTCATGTACCTCAGCGGCGCCGAACCGCACGACCCGCGCGTCGCGCCGCAAGCCTATCTCGACCGGTACGACCTCGACAAGATTCCGCTGCCGCCGAACTTCATGCCGTTCCACCCGTTCGACAACGGCGAGCTTCTGATCCGCGACGAGAAACTGGCGGCGTGGCCACGCTCGGAGGAAGAAATCCGCGGGCATCTGCGCGATTACTACGCCGTCATAACACACATGGACGAGCAGTTCGGCCGGATTTTCCAGGCGCTGAAGGACGCAGGCGAGTACGACAACACGGTCATCGTGTTTTCGTCCGACCAAGGGCTGGCGGTCGGCAGCCACGGGCTGATGGGCAAGCAAAATCTGTACGAGCATTCGATGGGCGCGCCGCTGATCTTCGCCGGGCCCGGCATCCCGCGCGGCAAACGCCTCGAGGCGTTCGCGTACCTGTTCGACATTTTCCCGACGCTGTGCGAGCTTGTCGGCGCACCGGTTCCGGGCGACCTCGAGGGCAAGAGCCTGGCGCCGGTGATCCACGGCGAGCAAGACAGCGTGCGCGACACGGTTTTCCTCGGTTACCGCGACTTCCAGCGGGCCGTCCGGCGCGGTCCGTGGAAACTGATCCGCTATCCCAAGGTAAACAAGACGCAGTTGTTCAACCTCGAAAAAGACCCGTTTGAAACGAACGATCTGGCCGCAGACCCGCAACACGCCGACAAGGTGCAAGAATTGCTCGCGCTGATGAAGCAACAGCAGAAGGTGTACGGCGATACCGCGCCCCTGGTTGTAGAGAATCCAAGGCCCGCGGAAGTCGGGCTGGAATTTTTCAAGTTCGGCACGAAAAAGTAAGCAAATGCTGGAAATGTGACGCCCCTCCAGGGCTTGTCTTCTTGTTTTGGACCGTTTCCTGGGGCGTTGCCCCAGGCTAACATGCGGTCGGCCTTTCAGGCCTCAAGAAGCGGTTGCCATACTTCATCTTCCAGAGCTGTAAAGCAAGGTCGCATTTTCAGTCGTCATTGAAAGCGGCGTCGCAGTAGGCCGACTTCGCCGAAGTCGGCCTCAACGCCCGAAGCTTTCTGCATTGTGCTGAGCTCGACGATCAGGGAGTCCTTGAGATTAACCATGCATGGCGCCGGCGCTCCGGTGTGGTGTAGAAGCTATGCGCGGCGGGGCCGACTTCGCCGAAGTCGGCCTACTGCGAGAAACAGGCGGGGCGACTATCTTAAGCCGCTCAAAAACGGCCCCGCCTACTTTGGCCAGATTTGTATGAGCTTTTGCACGGCAAGCTCTTTGGCCTTGGCTTCAATATCGATTGTGCAATCGCGGAGGCGGCGCCAGGCGGGCGGGATGTCTTTCGGGTCGATGAAGTCGGCGTGGGAACGGCGGTTCGGCGCCTGCCAGCCGTACTTGGGCGAAGAGAGGTGGTAATAGGGTTCCCGGCCGAGGCGCCGCCAGGTCTCTGCGGCGAGCCGGGTCGCTTTGGCAATGGAAAGGCCGTCGGGGTTGCACCGGTGATGGTGAACGTCGTACGTAAGCGGGATCCGCAACCGGTCGCACAGCGGCAGCAAATCCGAAGGCGCGTGGGCAAAATCGTCGTTCTCGATCGCCAGCCGCTTGCGCGCGGCGAGCGAGAGCCGGCGAAAGTTTTCAGCGAACTTCTCGAGGCTGGCCTGCTTGTCGCCATGCACGCCGCCGGCGTGCATGTTGATCACGTCCGCGCCGATAAGGCGTGCCGCCTCGGCCTGGTACTCGAGTTCGCCGATGCTCGCGTTGACCGACTGCTCGTTGGGCGAGTTGAGCACGATGAACTGATCGGGGTGAAAACTGAGCCGGATGTCGTTCACCCGGCGGAACCGGTTCACGCTGCGCAACGCGCGGCGTATCACGCGGGCGTCAGGCAGATCGTCGAGCTTGTAGCCGACATCCGGGTGCGTTGCGCGCGGCCACAACTGCGACACCACGCGGAACGCCCCGATGCCCATGCGGTTGACCGCCTTCAGCGCGTCGAGCAGGCTGCGCGCGTTGTGCAGGCAAAGGTCGGAGACTTTCCGCAACTGCTCGTCGCGCGGCAGCGCCGACAACACGCGCGCCGTGGTCGTGCGGAACTTGACCGGCTCTTCAACAAATATGCAGACGAGTCCGAACCGCGGGCGGGCCATGGCTGTCAAGCCAGCAGCTTGTTCAGCGCGTCCAGGGCGGCGTTGTAATCCGGCGCATTCGTGATCTCACCCACGTACTCGACGTACCGGATGACGCCCTCGCCGTCGACAACAAACACGGCACGGCTTTCCAGCCGCAGCTCTTTGATGTGCGTGCCGTACGCGCCGCCGAACGCCATCTCGCGGTGGTCGGACAGGGTTTGCATGTTCTTAACGCCCGCGGCGCCGCACCACCTCGCCTGGGCGAACGGCAGGTCCGCGCTCACCGTATACCCAAAGACGCGGCCGCCGAACGCGTCGAGCCGCTGGTTGAACGTGCGGGTTTCGAGATCGCACACCGGCGTGTCCAGCGACGGCACCGCCGCGATCAAGCGCACCTTGCCCGCGGAATCCGAAAGCTTCACCGCGCTGAGGTCGTTGGCGAGCAGTTCAAACTCCGGCGCCGCATCGCCCTCCTTCAGCCGCGGGCCGATCAGCGTCAGCGGTTGGCCTTGAAAAGTAACCTCACCAGGTCGTTCCACAAGTGGTTCTCCTTCTATCCAAAAGTTGACTCAGTGATTATATCACTTCGAACTATAACTCGATAAGGGCCGCACAACCCGGTTGTATTCCGCATCAAAACTGCCATGATGTGGGAACAGATTGGCTTACTCGACCGCCGCGCGCAGCAGGATCACGCCGTGGCGCGGTACATTGACTGTGAACTTGTCCTCGAACACACCGAGGTCACGCTGGCGCCAGAGGTCGCGCAGCCGCTGCTTGCCGTTCAGGCCCGCGTCCCGCCATTTCAGCGTCACGGGCTGCGCGAACTCGCCGCGGTTAAACAGGCCAACCGCTACGGAACCGTCTTCGAGCGGTTTACGCCAGACCTCCGCGTCGCCGTTGACTGCAACGCGGTAGCCCTGCTTGCCGAGCGGGTCCTGGTTGATGTCGATGACCTCGGGGTTGCACAGGACGTTGAGCGTAAACTCGTCGAGGCTGGGCATGTCACCGCTGTAGAAAAGCGGGGCGGCCATCAGGCACCACAACGACATGTAGGCGTACTGCTCGTTGGGCGTGAGCGGGCACGGTTTCGGCTTGCCGAGCGTAGCAGCGTCGCCGACGGCGCCGATGAGCAGGTAATCGGGGTCGTTCCAGGCGCCGGGCCCGGCATAAGGCGCGTGCTCGGCGTTGCGCAACGCGACGTCGTTGTACTGCGTCAGTTCGAACCCCAGGTCGCCGGCCGTGCGCCAGCAATGGCCGCCGACTTCCCTGCCCCATGTCCACACGTCGGCCATGCCGTACTGGCAGAGGTTAAGGATGATATCCCGGTCAAGCGTTTTCAGAATGCCGCCCATGAGGATGTAAGGTTTTTTGAACTCCTCCAGGCTTTTGTCTTTGGCGTGTCTGCCGTACGAGCACCAGTCGTACTTGAGAAAATCGAATCCCCACCGGGCGAACGTCCGCGCATCCTGCTCCTCGTGCTGCCAGGCGCCGGCGAACCCCGCGCAGGTGGTTGGGCCGGGCGAGGTATACAGCCCCGCCTTGAGGCCCTTGGCGTGGATGTAATCCGTGAGGGCTTTCATATCGGGGAAATGCTTGTTGGGCAGGATCTCGCCGTTGTCGTCGCGGAACGGTCCGACGCGCATCGGGTCTTCGTGTTTCCGGGTGTTCATCCAGCAGTCGTCGATGTTGACGTAGGCGTAGCCGACGTCGGCCATTCCGGTTTCGACGATGATGTCGGCGGCCTCGCGCATCATTTTGTCGGTCACGTTGTGGTAATGGGCGTACCAGTGGTTCCATCCCATCGGCGGGGTGAGGGCGAGCGTGTCGCCCACGACGATTCGGAACTCGCGCTCGTCGCTGCCGTGGATGTTTTTTGCGCGCAGCAAAACGCGATGCGTCTTGTGCGCGGGATCGGCGATGGCGCCCGAGATGATGCCCGTTTGCTCGTTCAGCTCCAGGCCGCCGGGCAGGCCGTCGGCGCTGAACTCGATCGGCCGCTCGCCGGTGGTCGGGATGCGGAACAAGAAGGGCGAGCCCGGCCGGACGCCGTAGATGCGGGGACCGTTGACCCGCGGCTGTTCCGGCGGTTTCGGCGTGAGGATGATCTTCTCTTCGGGCGGCGCGCCTGTCAGGTGCGGATCGTCTCCGGCAACGGTGAACCGGGCGTCGGCCCAGTCGAGGTGGTCGTACGAGTTGCCGCCGTCGGCCGCGCCCACCACAACCGCGAGCCGGCGCACGCCGCGCAGGTCCAACTCGACGGTTTCCGGCGCCTCGCCGCCCTTCAACACGCCGGTCTCGAACACGAGCCCGTCCTTGTCGCTGTAGATTTTTACCGTGGCGCTCCCGCGGCCGAGGGTTTCATCGTCGATACCGACAACCGCCTGGAACTTCTCTGCCTTTCCGTGAAGCGCCACGTGAAAGCCGCCCGGGGCGTGCGAGCCGACGCCCCGCTGCCAGGTTGTGCCGTCCAGCCGCAACGGCATGTTCACAACCGAACGGCGCGCTGCCGGCTCTCCCCAGCCTTGCCGAATCTGCGACAGGTCAAGCTCGTCCAACCATACCGTACGCGCTTGCGCAACCGCGGACATTGTGCAAAACACGATCAAGATTACGACCACCATCCGGCAACGTTTCATTTTCCGAACCCTCATTGGTTTAGTTCCCCTCAGAATAAGGCTCCTTTTCCCGCTAATCAACGCCGCACCACAAAGCTGCGGCCCAACTGCTATACTCCGGGCAGCGGACAACCTGTTGAGGTAAGCGATGAAAACATACTCGTGTGTGTTGTTATGCTGTTTATTCGCTGCTGCGGCGTTTAGCGATCCCCCTTCGGGTTTGCTCGAGCGCGGCGGCGAGAGACTGTTCCCTATTGGTTTTTATGATCTGCCGGAGGACGAGGCCGGGTTGCGCGAGATGGCGGATGCCGGGGTGAACCTGGTGCGCTGCCGCAGCGTCGAGGACCTCGACCGTTTGCAGGCGGCCGGCATGCAGGGCGTGGTCCCGTTGCCGCTGGACAAGGGGCCGGCGGACGACCTGCGCGCGCGCGTTGAGCGGCTGGCGGAACATCCCGCGCTGGCCGTGTGGGAAGGGCCGGACGAGATCGTCTGGAACTTCACCGCGTACAGCGGGCTGTTCAAAAAACTCGGCATCCACAAACAGTCCGGCGCCTGGTGGAAACAAACGCCGGAAGCGGTGGCCTATGCCGAAAAACGCGCGGCGGAGATCATGCCGAACATGCGGGCGTCGGTCGCCATGATCCGCGAGATCGACGGCGGCGCGCATCCGGTGTGGATCAACGAGGCGCAGCAGAGCGACACGGCATACGTGCGGCAGTATCTGGATTTTGTCGACATCACCGGCTGCGACATCTATCCCATTAAACACGGCAAGAGCGACCTGGCGCGGATCGGCGAGGGCGTGGAACGCTGGAAACAGGTCGGACGAGGCAAGCCCGTCTACATGGTGTTGCAGGCCTTCTCGTGGAACGAGTTGGGTGACTACTACGGTGCGAAAGAGACCGCTTATCCCACATTTGCCGAGTCCCGGCACATGGCTTACGCCTCGATCGCGCACGGCGCGCGCGGCATTTTGTACTGGGGCGGGCATTACTGCAAGTCGCCTCAACTCCGGCAAAGCCTTTATGCGTTGACCTCGGAACTGGCCGCGCTGCAACCGTTCCTGACGGCGCCCGACGTGCCCGGCGCCGGCGCCGGCATCATCGAGATGGACTATGACACCGCCAATCCGGGTGTCGCGGCCGCCGTGCGCAAAAACGGCGGTGACTGGCTGGCGATCCTCGTCAACGAGGACGATACGCCGCACATGGCCGTCGTGGCCCGCGGCCTCGACGAGATCGAAGGCCAAACCCTGCACGAGCTGTATGGCGATAAAACCGTGAGCGTCAACGGCGGCGAGTTCATTACGCGCATGATGCCCTACGATGTGCAGGTATTCTGCACGAGCAGAAAATACGAAGCCCCCCGCCCCGGCCGCGAGTTTGGCAAGGCCGATAACTGACAAAAGCGCATATTGTTTAATATGATTTATGGGAATAGATCAGGATTTGATAGAGGAGATTGTGCGACGTGTGAGAATTGTCGCACCCGCCGAAAAGATACCACTTTTCGGTTCGGCTGCCACCGAGCAAATAACAGGAGATAGCGACATTGACCTGTTGGTGGTGGAAGCCGAACCCTGCAACTCGCGTAAGGAAAGCGTTCTAATTCGTGAGGCGCTGCTCGGATTAGGCTTTCCCTTCGATGTCATAGTGATAGGCGCCAACTGGTCTAAATAAGATGATGGCGGTTCGCAATTCCATCGGATGGTTGCTGTGCACTCTGCTGCTCATCGCGGCGCAGGGGGAGGCCTCGGACGTGTTGCGCATGAACGCCCACTATATCGCCGGCCCCCGCGACGGCCAGGACCGCGGGGAGTGGATCAACGCGATGCGCGAGTACCGCGCATCCATTCGCAAAGACGAAGCGACCGCTCCCCCACTCGACCTGGCCCTCTACGACGACTCCGCCAACGCGTGGATGCAAGACGCCTGGACCTGTCATTTCACCTTTCTCTACGACCATTCCTTTTATAATCCTGAGGCAGGCGCATGGCGGTTCGAGCAGTTTCTCGACGATGGCGAACGGGAATTCGGCGGATACGACATCGTGCTGTTGTGGCAGGCGTACCCACGCCTCGGGTTCGACGACCGGAACCAGTTCGACTTCTACCGCGATCTGCCGGGAGGCCTCGAAGGGATCGCGAGCATCGTAGACAGAGCGCACGCGCGCGGGGTCAAGATGTTCACGAACTACAATCCCTGGGACATCGGCACGCGCCGCGACGAACGGTCCGACGAAGAACTCTTGATCGAGCTGCTCACCGCCACGGGGATGGACGGCGTTTTTCTGGATACGTTGGACGTCGTCCCCGGCGACCTACGGCGCAGGCTTGACGCGGTCCGCCCCGGCATCGCGTTGTGTCCGGAGATTCACCCGCCCATCGCGCAGCTCGGCCAATGCACGGCATCTTGGGCCCAGTGGCTCGACGACGCGCACCCGCCCGGCCTGCTGCACCTGAAATGGATCGAACCGCGGCACATGCAGTATCAGATTCACCGCTGGGACACGTCCCGCCGCGACGAGATTCGGTCCGCGTTCTTCAACGGCAGCGGCATGATGGTCTGGGAAAACGTTTTCGGCGTCTACAACCCCTGGTGCGCGGAGGACCGGCGGGGCTGGCGCCGGGCCGTGGCGATACTGCGCCAGTTTAGCGCCGCGTTCGTGTCCGACGCCTGGGACCCTTTTTATCCGTCGCTGGACCCGAAGGTCCACATCAACCGCTGGCCCTTTGGCGACGGCGCCGTCTTCACCATACTCGGCGACGCCCCAGTGGACGCCCAGTTGGAAGTGGCGGACGATGAAGCCACGGCCTATTACGATCTCTGGACCGGTCAGGAAGCGGCTAATGAAAGACTTCCGAGCGGCCGCGTGCGCGTGTCTGCGCCCCTTGACCCCGAGTTCGCCATGACCGCTGTCCTCGCGGTGAAGCGCGACGCCGTCGACGATGAACTCATAGGCTTCTTACGCAACCAAGCCAAAGCGGCGCGGACGCCGGCGCCGTCCCAAGACGACCGAAACAGCGCGCGGCCGGTCATCGAGCCGGAGCCCATCGTGCGCACGCCCCTCGTAAAGCGCGGCGACCCGTACGAGGGGATGGTCTTCGTGCCCGGGGGTGTTCATCGGTTTCACATTCATCACGAGCGAACGGAGAAGGGCTGCTACCCCGACCCAGGCACGCCGCCCAAGGAGTGGAAGCGGTTCACCTGGGGCAACCCCTTTCGCGAAGAGCTGGTCCACGATGTCGGCCCCTTGGAGATCGGGCCCTACTTCATCGACGAAACGGCAGTGACGAACGGCGCGTTCAAGCGGTTTCTAGACGCCACGTCCTACCGGCCCCACCACCCGGAGAATTTCCTCAAACACTGGCCGAACGGCGAACTGCCCGACGAACTGGCCGATCACCCCGTCGTGTACGTGGACATCGAAGACGCGCGGGCCTACGCGCGCTGGGCGGGCAAGCGGTTGCCGACGGAATATGAATGGCAACTGGCCGCGCAGGGTCCGGCCGCGCAGAAATGGCCTTGGGGAGACGAATTCGAGGAAGCAAGGGTCAATCTGACCGGCGCTGCCCTCCCGGCGCGAACGCTCCCGAACGGCCGCAGTCCCTGCGGTTGTTTTCAAATGAGCGGAAACGTATGGGAACTGACCGAGAGCCTGCGCGACGACGGCCATACGCGTTACCTCATCCTACGTGGCGGCAGCTTTTTCGAAGCAAAAGGATCGCTTTGGTACGCCCCCGGCGGCCCGCAGCCATGCGACACGCACGCCAAATTCATCCGCCTCTGGCCCGGCCTTGACCGCTGCGCCACCATCGGTTTCCGCTGTGTGATGGATGCCCGGTGACAACGCTTCGGGACGGATGTTCCGGGGCGAAGAGGCCACCACCAGGACACACCTCTTGCGGCTTATCCGCGAAAGCAAGGTTGTGTAAAAAAGGGTATGGCCGTTGAAGCCAGCAAGAACTACATTTATACGCTTGCATTTTTTCTTGACAGAAAAGATACCAGCGTATATAATGATGCTGGCGAGAGACTGACACAGGAGAACGTGACGTGACCAGGAATAACGAACCGAGACCGCCGCGGGAACTTCCGGACGCGGAACTGGAGGTGCTGGCGTGTCTTTGGCAGAAGGATGAGGCTTCGGCGCGCGAGGTGCGTGAGGCGATGGAAGGTTACCGTCCGATGACGCACGGGGCGATGGTGACGCTGCTGAAGCGGCTGGAGTCGAAGGGGCTGGTTGCAAAACGGAAGGGATCGGTGGGCAAGGCGTTTCTTTACCGGCCGACGCGCCCGCCGGAGCCGATGTACCGGAAGATTATGCGGGATCTTCGGCAACGTGTCTTCGGGGGTTCTGGCGTGACGATGGTGGCTTCATTGTTTGAAACTGCGCCGCCGAACGAGGAAGAACTGGCGGCTCTGGAAAAACTGTTGGGCGACCTGCGGCGCAAAAGGGGGCGCGGCAACCGAAAGGGGTAAACCATGGACATCGTGAGCGCATTGAGCTCGGAGTGGTGGTCGTGGGTTTTTCATGCGAGCTGGCAGTCGGCGGCGGTTGGGCTGCTGCTGGTGGGGTTGGTGCTTTTGTTCCGGCGGCTTCCGGCGCCAGTGCGGTACGGGCTGCTCGTGGTGGCGTTGGTGAAATTTGCGGTTCCACCCGTTATAGGCGTCCGCGTCGAAACGCCCGCCGCGCCCGCCGTCTCGCGCGCTGAAACACGGCAAGCCGCGGAAGCATCCGCGGAAGTATTGCCGGCAACGGTTTTGCCAGCCGAACCGTGCGTCTCAGTGGGATCAACAGCCGTCGCAAAGCCTGCTGAAACAGCGTCGCCCGAACCCGCCGGGCGCCACGGGCTTCCAGAGTTGCCGTGGCAGGCCAGGTTGCTGCTGGCGCACGTTCTTGGGGCCGTGTTGGTGCTGGCGGCTTTGCTGTACTCCTACTCGCGGCTCTGCGGCGTCGCGCAATGCTGCAGCGTCGAACAGGGGCGTCTGCGAGCCCGCTTCGACGAACTGCGCGAACAGCTCGGTGTTCGCGGCCGGGTCGATCTGCTGGTGGCTCGGGGTGACGTGTCGCCGATGGCGCTGGGCCTGTTCCGCCGCCGCGTGGTGGTTCCCGAGCATTTGCTGGACGAGCTGAGCCCGGCGCAGATCGACGCGATCCTGGCGCACGAACTGGCGCATCACGCGCGCCGCGACACCTGGTGCATCATGCTGGAAAACCTGCTGCTCGTGTTCTGGTGGTTTCACCCGGTTTTTTGGCTCGTATTGCGCGTCTTGCGAAGCGTCCGGGAAGATTGTTGCGACGATCGCCTGCTCGAGGCGGGCATCACGGACGACGATGCGTACTGCGAAAGCCTGCTCCGTGCGGCGGCAACCGTCCAGCAGCCGAGGCTCGCCCGCGCCGCACTCGGGTTCGCCGATACATTTCACCCGCTTGGGCGCCGTCTCCGCCGCATCATGGATGTTTCGATCAGGCGGCACAAGGGACTTTCGGCGGGGGCCGTTGCGGGTTTGCTGGCGCTGATGTTGATTGTCGCGCCGGGTATTCGTGTTGTTGCGGCCGATCCGGCCGAAGTTGGCGCCCCGGACGAGTCCACACAACAGATTTCCGGTGAGGTGGTCTTTGAGGGCAGCTATCAACACGACGGGCGCGGACAGGATCATCAGGCCGTACGGCTCCGCCAGGATGGCTCACTACTGGCGGTGGCCGAGATGCCCTTCATGGAACAAAAGACGACCGCAGAGGGCAATATCGAAGAAGGCTTGACCTACTACGCGATCGACGGGGACAACTACAAGATCGCCATGGAATTTGAGCCCGGCAAGGTGTTTGTCACACGCAACGGCATTCGGGAAAATTGGGAGCGCAAACAATTTGACGTGCCCGAGGAAGCCGTTTTCGTGCCCAACACCCGGCCCGACCCGTACTGCATGCAGCAGGTGGCGCTGCGGCTGATGCCCGACCTGCCCGAGGGCGAAACCCGCGAGTTCAACGCCTACGACTGGGACAACACCGGCGACGGGTTCGCCTTCTATAAGACCAGTCTGACCAACGCCGGGATGGACACCGTCGATGTGCCCGCCGGTAAGTTCCGGGCAAGACATTTCGTCGAGCGCCAGCTCACCAGCGCCGACACGTGGTTCAAAAAACGGGCCGGCCACATCACCGACTTCTGGCTGCTGGACGACGGCACGATCATCAGAATTCTGCGCCACCGCGAGCCGTATGAACTTCAGTTGGCGTCCGTGACAACGCCGGAAGAAATCCCGCAACGGCTCGGCCCGCCTTCACCCGTGCCAACTGAGGAACCCCAGGCCGCCGAGCCCGCAGGCCCAACGCCCGAGATTACGAAGCAAATCCTGGCCGAGCCGGCCCCGGAACTGTTGGAGCAGGCCTCCGGCACGATCACGCTCAACGCCCTCTACAGGCACAAAAGCCGCGGCCACGTCATCGACGTGCCCGAGCACCGCTGGGTGAAAACCGGGCCTGACGGTTCAATCACGACCGTCTGTAACTTGCCGTTTATGCAAAGCACCTACCTGGCCGCAGGAGGCCCGCAGGGCTTTCAGCTGTATGAAATTCACCGCGACAGGCCGGCGGAAGATCCTGATTACCACCTGGTGATGGACTTCGAGCCGGGCCAGGCGATTGTGTCGCGCACCGGCATTCGGGAAGACTGGGACAAAAAGGTCTTCGAGGTCCCGCCGGGCGCGGTGTTCGATCCCAACACGCGGCCCGACCCGTACTGCGCTCTGCAAGTGTTCGAACGCGCGTTTACGGTTGCCGGGGGCCAATCAATCGAAGTTGACGCTTACGATTGGGACAATACCGGCGATGGCTTGGCCTTCTACAAGCTCGAAGTGAAGAACGTCGGGTATGAAGAGGTTACGGCGCCGTGCGGCCGCTTTGAGGCGACGCACGTGGTGATTCAACAGCTTACCAGCGCCGATACCTGGTTCAAAAAACGGGCCGGACATGTTACGGACGTCTGGCTGCTCGCCGACGGCACCATCGTGCGCGTATTGCGCCACCGCGAACCGTACGAGATCGAGCTGCTCGCCTTCTCGGCGCCCGAAACGCTCCCCGGCCTGCTGGAGCGGGCTGAGCCGTAGAGCCTGCAGGGCCGCGCCATCTACAACTGGCGATGTCCATTAAGTTCCGTCTAACCTGGCAAAACCGGGGACGTTGCCCTGTTTTTGCCGGTTTTGCACTCAAGGGGCAGGGGGTGTTTTTTGTGCAAATCGCGCTTATAATGGAATTCGCACCACCAAGAGTGGAGGGTACATTCCCCGCCGTTCAGGGGGGCGGCGCCGGGAGTAGGAAGGCAGGCAAGGGTAATGTTGCCGTATCAGTTACCGTTCTTTTTCGCCATCCCTGCCGCCGTTTCCATCTTCGTTGGTATCCTGCTTTGGCGCCGCCGCACGTCGCGTGTTGACACGCTTCTCGCCCTGTTGATGTTTTCCACGAGCCTGTGGTCGCTCGGTTACAGCCTGGAGCTGTCGTCCAGCACACCGGCTTTCTTTTTAATCTGGGGCGTAGTGCAGTACGTGGGTATCGCGTGCACGCCGCTGGTGTTTTTCATTTTGATGTTTCACTACGCGGGCATTGAATCGCGCCTTACCAAGACGCTTCACGGGGCTTTGTGGAGCATTCCGGTGCTAAGCATCGCACTGCGGATAACCGAGCCGTGGCAGGGGCTGATCCACACCAAAACCACGCTGCACCATTTGGGCTCGATGACCTATCAGGTTCACGAGCCCGGACCCTGGTTCTGGATCCAAATGACCTATTCCTACCTCCTGCTATTCAGCGGGTTGCTGATTCTCCTGCACTTCCGCAGCACCGCGCGCGTGGTTCACCGCCGGCACATGACGCTGCTCGCGATAGGCAGCCTTGCGCCGTTTGCCGGCAGTCTGGCCTACATCGGAGGCTTCCGGCCGCTGGGGTTTATCGACCTCACCCCGCTCAGTTTCACGGTAACGGGCCTTGCCGTGGCCTGGGGCGCGCTGGGCCACCGCGTGCTTGAGGTGATGCCCGTGGCGCGCCCGGCACTGGTGGACTCGTTTCCGGACGGGCTCCTCATGCTTGACCGCCGAGACCGCATATTCGACATCAACGTGGCGGCGGCCCGGTTGTTGCATATCGACGGCCAGGCCGCTTTGGGCGCCGAGGCGGCAAACGCTTTGAGCCAATGGCCTGTGCTTGCAAAGCTTTGCCGGCTGGACGCGGAGGGGAAAACCGAACTCGAAGACCGGCAGGACGGACAACCGGTCCGTTATCTCGAAGCGCGGCTGACGTTTGTCCGGCCGCGCGCGGCCGAGGTGAGCGCGCGGCTGGTGGTCGTGACGGACATTACGGCGCGGCGGCGCGTCGAGGAACAGTTGCGGGAGGCCGCGAAAATGGAGGCGGTCGGCCAACTCGCGGGAGGAGTCGCGCACGATTTCAACAACCTGCTTCAAGTTATCAACGGCAATGTCGAACTCGCGCTTAACGAAATCGAGCCGCACCATCCCGCCCATGCCCTGCTCCAGGAGGTCGCAAAAGGCGGGAACCGGGCGGCGAGCCTGGTGAAACAACTGCTGGCGTTCAGCCGGCGGCAGATCATTCGTCCGGAGCACCTTAACCTGAATGAAGTAATCGTTTCGTTTCTAAGCATCCTGAACCGTCTCATCGGCGAACACATCCGGATCGAGTTTGTGCCCGCGGCTTCGGTCGGGACAATTTACGCCGACCGCAACCAGATCGAACAAGTGCTGATGAACTTGAGCATAAACGCCCGTGACGCCATGCCCGAAGGTGGCACGCTCGGCTTCGCCACTTCGCGCGTGAGTATCGATTCCGCCTATTGCGCGACGCGTCACGCCGCAAAGCCCGGCAGTTACGTCATGCTTGCCGTCACCGACAACGGCCTGGGCATGAGGCCCGACGCGCTCGAACACGTATGGGAACCCTTCTTCACCACCAAGGAGCCCGGAAAGGGTACGGGGCTCGGTCTCTCGACCGTGTATGGCATTGTGCAGCAGCATGGCGGGTTTGCCGAAGTCGTAAGCCGGCCCGGCGAAGGCGCAACCTTCAAATTATGTTTTCCGGAAGTGGGCGCGGCGCCCGCGCCTGCGGAAAAACCCGTACAACCACCCCTCGAAACGGGTCATGAGACGGTTCTGTTGGCCGAGGATGATGACACCGTCCGCCGGCTGGCCGCCCGCATTTTGCAACGGGCCGGCTACACCGTCCTGCCGGCCTGCAATGGCCGCCAAGCTTTGGAAATCGCCGAAAAACACGAAGGTAAGATAGACCTTGCGCTGCTCGACGTGGTGATGCCGGGTCTTGGCGGCCGCGCCGCATACGATCAGCTGAAAGCAGCGTATCCGGATATGAAATTCTTGTTTATGAGCGGCTACAACGTCGACACCGTCAACGCGGCTTTCGTCCTCGACAAAGGGCTGGAGCTTGTCCAGAAACCTTTCGAGCGGCCGCGCCTGCTTGCAAAAATCCGCCAACTGCTTAACAATTAACTGCCGGCGCCGCCTCAAACGTCGATGCCGAAGAACACCCTCACGCCGTAGCCGATAAAGAAACTTGCCGTGGCGACGCCCAGCGTGAGGCCCGCCATTTCGCCGAACCGCCCCCAGAAAGGCAAATCTTTTGTAACGGCCATGTAGTAGGTGAAGCAAAGCACGAGCACCATGGCAATGCTGAGCGTAATTCCCAGCGCCACCAGCGCGTGAGATGCCAGAAGGTACGGAACGATTAACAAAATTACGGTAAGAAGGTAGGTGCTCCCCGTGTAGACGGCGGCCTTGACGGGTGTCCGGTCGTGCCCTTCCTCCGCCTTTGTGGATAAATATTCGGACGCCGCCATCGACATGGCCGCGGCAATGCCGGTGATCATCCCGACCATGGCTATCAGTTGTGTATTCGCCAGCGCCAGTGTGAATCCCGCCAGCGCGCCCGTCAACTCCACCAGCGCGTCGGTCAATCCCAGCACCACCGATCCCACGTAGCGCAGCCGTTCTTCGTCAAGCATGCCCAGCAACTGCTGCTCGTGCTTGTCTTCATCCTCGGCCACGCCTTCGGCTTCGGGCACATACGCCGCAAGCACCCCGTAATTTGCCTGTGCGTCGGCCTCCCCGCGCTCCATAAGCTTCACGGCAAAGGTCAGTCCGAAGATCCTCGCCATCAAGCGGTACCTCAACACCGCCGCGTGCCGCGGGCCCAAGTGGACCCCGGTCAGCTCCGCCCATAACTTGGCATGACGGAGCTCGTCTTCGGCGATTCGCTCAAGCAGCGCCCGATTCTGGGGATCTTTCTGACGCCGCGCCAGATTTTTGTAGACGTAATGCTCCGTCACCTCATTGCGCTGCGCTGTCAGCAGCGCCTGGTTCTGCGAGAAGTCCACGGTGTTCTCCTTTCGCCAGACAATTATAAACCTTGTCATGCACTTCGCGCACGAGCCGTTACATCTTCTGCCGGAAGGTTGCCGGGAAGGACCGCGAAAGACCGCGCCCGCTTAAGTTGATCCGTTGTTTCAGTTTGCCTAGGATAAGCGAGGTGGTTATTCCGAGATCCGCAGGACATCCTGCCAAAACAAGGAGATACACATGAGCGGCCGCGTGCGTGTCGAACTGTCGACGATGATGTTCATTGAGTTCTTTGTCTGGGGCGCCTGGTTCGTGACGATGGGCACGTACTTGAACGAAATCGGGTTCCGCGGAACCGAGATCGCCCTGGCTTACAGCACCACGGCGTGGGCGGCGGTATTCTCCCCGTTCTTCGTTGGCATGATAGCCGATCGGTTCTTTTCCGCGCAGAAAGTCCTCGGCGTGATGCACCTGCTGGGCGGCGTGCTGATTTTTGCCGCATCCCAAATAACCTCGCCGCTGTTGTTTTTCATCGTGCTGCTCGCCTACGCACTGACTTACATGCCGACGCTGGCCCTCGTGAACGCGATTTCGTTCAACCAGATGCAGGATCCCGGAAAAGAATTTCCGTCGGTTCGCGTGCTTGGCACCCTGGGCTGGATCATCGCGGGGCTCATCGTCAGCTTCTTGAAACTCGAGCCGACGGCCGTGCCGCTGCAAATCGCCGCGGGCGCGTCCTTTATTCTCGGTTTCTATTCGTTCGCGTTGCCGTCGACGCCGCCGAAGTCCGCCGGCAAGAAAGTTACCGCCGGGGACGTGCTGGGTTTGGACGCCCTGAAGCTGATGAAAGACCCATCTTTCACGATTTTTGTCGTGGCCAGCCTGCTGATATGCATTCCGCTCTCGTTCTACTATTCGTTCGCCAACCTCTTTTTCAATGAAACCGGCATGACAAACGCCGCGGCCAAAATGAGCATGGGCCAGGGTTCGGAAGTTTTCTTCATGCTGGTGATGCCGTTCTTCTTCGCGCGCCTTGGCGTGAAGAAGATGCTGCTGGTGGGCATGGCGGCCTGGGTGGGCAGGTACTTCCTGTTTGCCTACGGAAACAACGGGGCCCTGGTAACGATGTTCTACGGCGGCATCCTCCTGCACGGCATTTGCTACGACTTCTTCTTCGTCACCGGCCAGATCTACGTCGACCGCAAGGCGCCCAAAGAGATTCAGGCAAGCGCGCAGGGTTTTCTTGGCCTGGTCACCTATGGTGTCGGGATGGTAATCGGCAACTACGTCGCCGGCTTTATCGTGCAAAACTACGAGTTGATGGAAAATGAGGCCGTGGCCGGCCACGCGTGGAAAACGATCTGGCTCATTCCGGGCATCATGGCCGGCGTCGTGATGGTGGCGTTTGCCTTGATGTTCAGGGAAAAAGAAGAAGCCGTCGCCGTCGAAGAGGCCGCACCGGCAACTGCAGAAGAATAACATCAAAAATTTACGGGCGGAATCCGGCATTCCGCCCGTTTTTTTCACTTCCTGAAGATCCGTTCGTCCAATGTGCCGTATCCGGTGAAGCTGCGTTTCATCGTCAGCCAGATGGCCAGCGCGACGGTGAGGGCCGTGCCCGAAAAGATGGCTATCATGATGGCAATCTGGTACTTGATGGCCGTGAGGGGGTCGGCCCCGGCCAGAATCACGCCCGTCATCATGCCCGGCAACGACACGATGCCGACCGTCGCCATGACGGCGACGGTGGGAGCCAGGGCCGCGTGAGCCGCATTGCGGAGGTAAGGCCGGGTTGCCTCGCCCAACCGGGCCCCCTGGGCGAGCGCATTAAGAAACGCCTTCTCGTCTTTGTGGATGGCCTCGTAGAAGTTTCTGATGCCGATGATGTCGGCCCGGAGGCAGTTGCCGAGGATCATCCCGCCGATCGGGATGGCGAACTGCGCTTCGAGCGGCATGGGCCGGCGCAGTACCACGCCGATGAAAAAGAAAAGCGGCGCGCCCAACCCCACAAGCAGCGCGGCGAACAGCGGCAGGGCAAAAAAACGCAGCCGCAACCCCGTGCCCCGGACCACCGACACGTCGGCAACCGTAATCATCACGAGCAGCCAAAGCCCGTTCAGCCAAAGGTAGTCGAGCCGGAACACCACTTCCAGGTAAAGGCCCACAAGCACCAGTTGCAGCGTCATCCGCACAATTCCCTGAATGGTCTGGCCGAGCATGGGAACCCGGTACCACACGATGAGGAACAGCGGGATAAGCAGCAGGATGTAAGCGAGCGCGAGGTTCGCGTATCCGATGTCTACGGTTTCACTCATTCCCGCTCCCTGGAATTGCCGATGTTGACCACAAGGTCGTTAAAAGCCTGTGTATCGTGCGACACGGAAATCACCGTCAGGTCGGCGCGCGGCCGAAAATAATCCAGCACGGCTTGTTTTGCGGCGCGATCGAGCGCGGAGGTCACTTCGTCAAGCAGAAAAATCTTCCGGTCCAGCAGGATCGACTGAATCAGCGCCACCCGCTGCTTTTCCCCGCCCGAAAGTTTCGACACCGGCTGCGCGAGCAACTCGTCGCTTAACATGAACTGTCGGAAAAGCTGCGGGGTCTGTTCGAGGTTGCGGCGGAAATCGCGGTTGGCCCGGTACTGGAACGGGCGCTCGAGCACCTCGCGGACAATTCCCGCGCCGAGTTCCGGCTCCTGCGCCACGTACGCCAGCCGTGTCCGCAGTTCCCAAACCGACTCCGCCGTCACGCGCTCGCCCGTCACGTACACCGCGCCTTCGTCGGGAACCGTGAATCCCAGAATGCAGCGCAAGATCGATGTCTTTCCCGATCCCGAGCGCCCCGTGAGGGTGACTTTCCGGCCCTCCGGTACGTCAAACGTAAAGTTCTGCACAACAACCTTGCCGCCCAGCCTTACCGTCACACGTTCAAGCCGCACGGCCGGAGGAAGCTTTTTACCCTCGCTTATTTCCACGTGGCGACCCAGTTGCCGAGGCCGATCATGAGCGTCGACGCCACCAGCACCAGGATGCCCGTGAACACCACCCGCTGCACCGCCCGGCTCACGCCGCGCCACTCGAGAAAGTAGAGGCCCCACAGGTTGCTGAACACGATGATGAACGCCATGTGGATGGCCCAGCTCGAATAGTCGTAGCGGCCCATCTGCGTCGTGCCCATTCCGTAGAAGAGAAACTGCATGTACCAGATGACGCCGGCCAGGGCGGAAAACGCATAGTTGCCCGCCAGCAGGCCCGTCCCTTTGCCGGGGCTCGTGATGTAGTCGCGCAACGAGCCATTCCGCACGTTGAGGATCGCACACCACACGAAATTGGTGGTAAACCCGCCCGCCATCACCACGACATAAATGGGCGAGGTGCTCCATATGTCCGGCGTGCCTTTTGCCACCGCGAGTTCCGCCAGCGGCTTGCCCGCCGCAATGCCGAACGCCATGCACGCGCTCATTATGCCCGCGAACACCGCCACCCAAACCCCCTTGACGAAATCGAACTCGCGGATCGACGCCGTCTTCTGTTCGGGCGACAGCTCCCGTTCCTTGAGCCATCCGGCCCGCCCGCACAGCGCGATTCCCGCCAGGCAAACCCCCACGCCCGCCAAGATGAGCCGCCCCGAATTCGTTGCCACCAACTCGCTGAACGTGCGGAAAAAGATCGGCGGGATGATCGTGCCGAACGCCGCGCAAAAGCCCAATGCGAGCGCATAGCCCAGAGACATCCCCAGGTAACGCATCGACAGGCCGAATGTCAGTCCGCCCACCCCCCAGAGCACGCCGAAAAAGTAAGCCCAGCCCAGGCTCGAAACCGGCGCGTCCCGGAATACGCCCAGCAGATCCGGGCAAACCAGGAGCGCTATCGCCCAGGGAAGAAGAATCCAGCTGAACACCCCGTTGACAAGCCAGTAGCTCTCCCAAGACCACCCGCGAACCTTTTTGAACGGAATATAAAAGCTTCCGGCCGCCAGCCCACCGAGCGAATGAAGGAATACGCCGAAAAACGGATGCGGTTCCATAGATTAACCTCTTTCATGATGTTTGAGGTTTGATTATATCGGCAACGGGCGACTCTGTAAAAGCCGCGCAACATCGACGGTTGTAGCAATAGCGGTGGAACATGGTAGTATTGATAGCGAAATGGCGGATTCGAAGGTGAGTAGAACTGAAAAAGACGCCGCAGTTAGCGTGCTCGTTGTCGAAGACAACGCCGCAGCCTGTGAAGTAATCGAAGAGGTTCTGGCGGAGCTTTCGTACAACATGGCGGGCTGCGCCAAGAATGGCCAGGAAGCTTTGGAGATGGCGGTCAGGCTGCGTCCCGACGTCATCCTGATGGACATTGGCTTGCCTGACTTGGACGGCATTGAAGTTACACGCCGCATTCAGCAAGAGAGCCCAACGCCCGTCGTGGTGATTTCCGCGTTTGATAGAACGGACCTGGTCGAAAGCGCGAGCGTGGCGGGGGCCGGCGCGTACGTCGTCAAACCGCCGACCGCGCCGGAACTCGAGCGGGCCGTTACCATTGCGCTCGCCAGATTTCACGACATGATGGAGCTGGACAGGCTCAATCGGAAACTCCAAGCCGAACTCGCCGAACGGCGCCGGGCGGAGGAAGAGCTGCGGCGTGAGCGGGATTTCATTGAGAGCCTGATTGACACGGCGCATACCATCGTGCTGGTTCTAGACACACAGGGCCGGGTCGTGCGGTTCAACCGGTACATGGAAGAAATTTCGGGCTGGCCGTTAAAAGACGCCCGGGAAAAGTCCTGGTTCGACACCTTTCTGCCACCCGACGAGCGCGAGGACGTGCGCCTGCTGTTTAATCGGGCAATCGCCGGCGGGCCGGTGGAAGGCTTAGTAATCAACCGAATTGTCGACCGGGAGGGCAACGAACACCTCATCGAGTGGTACAACAAAAAGCTTTACGATGCCAACGGCGCCTTATTCGGCATCCTCGCCACTGGACAGGACGTTACCGATCGCGAGGCCGCCGAGGCCGAGAAGAAGGAACTCGAGTCTCAGTTGCAGCAGGCGCAGAAAATCGAGTCCATCGGCAGGCTTGCCGGCGGGATTGCCCATGATTTCAACAACCTCTTGACGCCCATGATCGGGTACGCCGATATGGCCCTTATGGATCTCGATCCGGCCGATCCGCTGTACGGCGATTTTGAAGAGATTCGAGAGGTCGCCGAACGCGCCAAAAACCTCACCGGCCAACTTCTGGCGTTCAGCCGCCGTCAGGTCCTTGAGATGAAAGTCGTCAACCTCAACGACATCGTCTCGGCCTTCCAGAAAATGTTGCGGCGCATCATCGGCGAAGATATCGAGTTCACCATGCAACTTGAGCCTGAGCTGAAAAACGCGAAAGCCGATCCCGCCCAGATACAGCAGGTGATCATGAACCTCGCCATCAACGCCCGCGATGCAATGCCCGAAGGCGGGCGGTTGACTATTCAGACTCAGAATGCCGTCTTCGACGAGGCCTGTGCCAAAGGCCGGCCCGGTTTGACCCCGGGCAACTACGTAATGCTCGCCGTCAGCGATACCGGCATTGGAATGGCCAAGGAAACCGCAGAAAAGATCTTCGAGCCCTTCTTTACCACTAAAGCGCCCGGAAAAGGCACCGGTCTTGGCCTGGCGACCGTGTACGGCATCGTAAAACAGCACGACGGCCACATCTGGGTGAACAGTGAGCTTGGAAAAGGCACTTCGTTCAAAATCTATTTGCCACAGGCCGCCGAAGAAGCGCCCGCAAAAGAGGAGCCGCCGAAAGAAGATCGCGAGGACGTTCAAGGCAGCGCAACCATTCTAGTCGTGGAAGACGAAGACGCCGTCCGAAAGTTGACCTGCAACATCCTCAAAAGCCGCGGCTGCAAGGTGCTCGAGGCGCAAACCAGCCAGGAGGCCCTGCGCATTGTTGAAACGTATGAGGCCCAGATCGATCTGCTCCTGACCGACGTGGTCATGCCGCAGATGAACGGGCGCGAACTGTACCGTCAAGCGGCCCTCGCCCGGCCCGGCCTGAAGGTGCTGTACATGTCGGGCTACACCGATGAAGTCATCGCGCACCACGGCGTGCTCGATGCGCAAATCGAATTTCTCCAGAAGCCGTTCACGATCGACGAACTCGTCAAGAAAGTGAGCGAGATGCTGGTTGCGCCGCCCGCCGAGATTTGACGGCCAAAAAAGAACGCCGCCCTCGAAGCGAAGGCGGCGCACCTAAACCTGAAATCAGCCGTTAGATGGTCACGACATATGCCATCATGCCCGCGGTAGGTTCGTTAATCGGGTAAGGCCCGTACCGGTCATACTTCTTAAACTCGACGTGGCCGTCCATGTACAGCACGTTGCCTCCGCCCGGTACATGGTTGAACGCCGCGCCGCCGATGTCGGAGGAAAGGTTGATCACGTCGAACATCACCACGATCTCCGACTGGGCCTTGGCGCTGCCCGCGGGATTGTTGATATCGGTGATCAAAAACCGCTCGATGCCCTCCCGCAAGCGGTACACCGTTCTGCCGTACGCGTTACCGTGGCCTTCCATGATACTGTCGCTGATATCTTCATCGAGCTTGCTGACGGCCTCTTCCGGGTCGGAAGGAATGCTGCGGGCAAAACAGTCGTAACCGTCCAGGTAACCGAAAGCCAAGGCCATTTGCAGTGGCACCAGACGGCCCCCCAGATCGACGGTCTCATCGTCCCCGTCAGCTAAATCGACCAGCCAGCCGAAGTAGACGTAACTGTCGCAGGGATTGTCCGGATAGCCGGCAAACGGGCACCCTTCGGAAATGATTGAAAGATGTTGTTCGGCCCCTTCGCTGTAATCCGGCGCCGACGGGCATCGCATCACGTTCCAGTCGTTGAGGTACTCGGGATAGATGGCCTGCACATTCGGCGCCATCTCGGGCTCGTCCTGAGTGTTGCAGTTGGCGGGCCGGGCCATGCCTGCGGCGTAATACATCGCAAGTCCCTGAATAGGCGGGAGTTTCTGGCCCTTCGATTCGTTCGAGTACATCTTGAACACCAAGCCCATCTGTTTGAGATTGTTGGCGCAACTCGCGCGCCGCGCCGCTTCCCGCGCTCTTGCCAGCGCTGGAAGCAAAATCGCCGCAAGGATGCCTATGATGGCAATTACGACAAGCAACTCGATAAGTGTAAAACCCCTTTTTCGTAACATACTTTCTTCTCCTTTTGCGTGCTCCAAAATACAAAGCACAATGAGAACTGCGCTGCCAACATGACTAGGGAACACATCTACCATTAACTTATGCTAAATGGCTCAAGGCGTCAAGTTACTTTTTTGTTAAAGTCGGCCCCCTGCCGCCGTTTGCCACACTGACTGAACGGCATTTTTCACAAGTTCTGCGCCACTGTACAAAAACGCGAACGTTGCCATTTTTTCACCAACCGCACTGTCTTGCATCTTGTAGGTGAAAAAGGGCAACGCCAATGTTTATGCGTTGGGGGTGGGTCAATCCTTTGCAGGGCCGCTATTTAGGCGCTTCACGCCTGAAAACAGACAGGTTTTTGCCAAGAGATTTTTCATAGGCCCAAGAGCCTTGCAGCCGCTTGCGGGCCGGTACTTCCCTGGGCAACGGCGCTGATTGTTCCCTGCAACAAGGCCTGATTCCGGGCCTTTTCAATTGCGACGCGGGCCACATCGGCGTCGCGGATACGGCTCTCGGCCTCGGCAAGCTGCTGGGTGCCTTGTTCGCGCACGTCGACAGCCTGTTCGAGGCGGTTTTGCTGGGCGCCGAGACTGGCTTGGTTTTCACCGATTTGCGCAGCGGCCTCGTCAAGCGCCTGAACGGCGGCAGCCGCGCCTTCGGCGGTCGACAGATCCAGGCCCTCCAATCCGAGGTCTGCCGGCGTCGAGCCTTGGATCTCAACCTGCGCGCCGCCTTCCACGCCGAGTTCGGTTACGGGATTGGCGCCGTTGAGGACCTGGCGGCCGTTGAATTCGGTGTTCTGCGCCGTTTGTTCGATCTGCTCAAGTAGTTGCTGTGCTTCGGTTTGCAATGCGGCGCGTTGATCGCTGGTAAGCGTGCCGCTCGACGCCTGTACCGCCAACTCGCGCAACCGGCTCACGCCTTCGTTCTGGGCCGAGAGACCGCCTTGGGCGGTTTGAATCATGCTGATCCCGCCCTGCAGGTTGCCGGTTTCCCGCGTGAACTGCCGCACGCGCGCCCGGAAACCTTCAGCAACCGCCAGCCCCGCAGCATCGTCCGCCGCCTCGTTGATGCGCAATCCGCTGGCGAGCGAAGCGAAGTTTTTAGCGAGCGCCTTGGCCGTCGAACCGGCCTGGCGCGCAGCGGTCAGCGCCGGGTTTGTCTGATTAATTCGCATCCCCATGGCAATCCCCTCCAAACCGGGCCCACCATGCCCGGAAAAACACGCTTAAATACTATAACATGATTTACCCGATTTAGCCAACGGTGAACATTGGTAAAGGGGCCCCGGCAGTTGTAGGGATTTCCCTTTTTTGCGCACGTGGCAAGATGCCGCGTTTGCTTTCAAGGGGGCTTTGGGTTTCATGCAATCGACAATAGGTAATCGGCTATGGCATACTCGGTATCGTATTGAGCGTAAACGACATGGAGACTAGGCGATGATGATCTTGGTCACCGGCGGCGCCGGGTATATCGGGGCGGTGACGGTTCGCCAACTGCTGGATAAGGGATTTGCGGTCCGGGTACTTGACAAGCTGCTGTTTGGCGGTCATCCGCTGGATGAGGTCAAAAACCAGGTCGATGTCGTCCAAGGCGACATCTGCAATGCGGACGAGTCCGTGCTCGAAGACGTGAGCGCCGTTATCCACTTGGCCGGCCTGAGCAACGACCCGACCGCCGAGTTCAACCCCGAAGCCAACCGGCGGATGAACACGTTGGCCACGCGGGCGCTCGGGGAAGCGTGCAAACGGAAGGGCATCAAACGGTTCATTTTCGCTTCAAGCTGTTCGATCTACGACCGCGGGCTGATGGCCGAAGACGAGATTCAGGACGAAAACTCGCCGGTTCAGCCGATGGCGGCCTACGCCTCGAGCAAGTTCGCGGCCGAACAGGCGCTGCTTGAACTGACCGACAAGAACTTTCAGCCGACCATCCTGCGCCAGGGCACCGTGTACGGGTGGAGCCCCCGAATGCGCTACGATCTGGTGGTGAACACGTTCGTAAAATCGGCGTTCGAACGCGGGCGGCTGACGGTGCATTGCGGCGGGGAAATGTGGCGGCCGCTGGTGGACGTGTCGGACGTGGCCAAGTGCTACCTGGCCTGCCTGGGAGAAGACTTGAAAACGGTCGGCGGCCAGATTTTCAACGTCTCGCACAAAAACTACAGAATTCTCGAGCTTGCCCACTGGGTGAAGAAGGCTTTAGCCGGCATAGTCGACGTTGAGATAGACGTGCAGTACGGCAGCCAGCAAGCCCGCAGCTACCGGGTCAGCACGCGAAAAATCGAAAATGCGCTTGGGTTTCGGCCGATCGTGACCGTGGAAGATTCGGCCCGAGATATGGCGAAAAAGGCTAAGGCCGGTATCACGGCCGATTTCGACAACCCGAGGTACTACAACATCCGGTGGCTTGAACTGCTTGTAGAGATTCAAGAGCACCTCGGGCGGATAGGGACTATTTTCTAAAAAAGGACGCAAACGATAATCCTTCACGCTTGAAGCTTGGGTCAGTATTGTGTCCTGCAAGTCCTTTGTTTGGTTTTAGTCCTTTAAATTCAACCATGCCGCAACGACAGCGCCATAGAGGCAAGCATCCACAAGACGGCAGGCTGTTTGCCGCAAAACACTTGGCCGTATTGCGCGACGCCGTTGCCGACCTGTCCTACCTCCTGACTCGCGGGTACAGCGACTCGGCCGCGCTGAAACTTGTGGGCGACCATTACCAGCTTCACGCCCGCCAGCGCGTTGCGCTCGCGCGGGCCGCTTGTTCGGATCAGGCGCTGGCGCGAAGAAAGGCGCGCCACGTCACGGCGGCCGAGCTGCGCGGCAACCGGCTTCTGATCGACGGCTACAATCTTCTGATTACGGCTGAAACCGCATTGTCCGGCGGTGTATTGATCGTCGGGCGCGACGGATGCGTCCGCGACATCGCCGGACTCCACGGCTCGTATAAAAAAGTAGAGGAAACCCTGCCCGCCCTGCGTCTTCTGGGCGAGACGCTGGCGGAGTTGGGCGTTGTCGAGGCGGTGTGGCATTTGGACTCCCCTGTCAGCAACAGCGGGAGATTAGCCCGGCTGATCCGGGCAGAAGGCGAACGGAACGGCTGGCCGTGGGCCGCCGAAGTTGAGCCGGATCCCGATAAAACTCTCGAACGTTCCGGCGAGATAGTTGTGACGTCCGACAGCGTCGTGCTGGATCGCGTCGAAAGGTGGTTCAACCTGATGGGCCTGATTCTGCCCAGGCTGGAGACTCCCGCGGCGGTGGACTTGCACCCGGCAGCCGGAACCGCAACAATACCTTAGCGCGTTGCGGAATCGGGAAAGGAGTGGTCATGACGGCAGGATTTTTTGGTAAGGCATTATGGATGGGCGTCATCACTCTTCTTTGTTCAGCCGCGGCCGAATCGGCCGATCTTGATGCCGCAACACTTCCCCAGGTGCAGGTGACGAATGTCCGCCAGGTTTTCGACAACGGCGAACATAATGCGTTTACCGATCTCATCCGCTGGCGGGACAGGTTCTGGCTTACCTTCCGGAGTTGTCCGGACGGGCACATGGTGTTTTCGACGTCTTCGATCATCGTCCTTTCAAGTGCCGACACAAAAACCTGGCAGCAAGAGCACCGGTTTTCCGTGCCGTTGCGGGACACGCGCGACCCCCATTTTCTCGCTTTCCAAGACAAACTCTTTGTTTACACGGGCACGTGGTATTCGGGCGAGGGCGAGCTTCCGCGCGACGAGTACGACCTGAATAAACATTTGGGATACGCGGTTTGGACCTCGGACGGGAAATCCTGGGAAGGGCCGCGCCAGTTGGAAGGCACGTACGGCCATTACGTCTGGCGCGCGGCAGTGTACGGAGACAAAACGTATCTGTGTGGCCGGCGGAATCGCGACTACGCGCAGGTGAAGGGCGAAAGGGACATCGTGCAGTCGGCCATGCTCGAAAGCGATGACGGACTGATCTGGCGCTACCACTCGCTTTTCCAGGAAACCAACGGCGATGAAACCGCGTTTGCTTTCGAGCAGAACGGCGACCTCATCGCGGTAAGCCGCAGGGGTTCCGCAAAAGCCGAACTGGTAAAAGCCTCGCCTCACTACACCGAAATGACGAGGAAAGACCTCTCCGAATACGTCGGCGGCCCCCTGCTGGCCCGCTGGGGAGACCGCTGGCTCGTCGGGGGAAGAAGGAACACCGACGCCGGCCCCAAAACCGTCCTATATTGGCTCGTCGACGACAGCCTGCATCCGTTTGCGGAACTTCCCAGTGCCGGCGACAACTCCTATCCGGGTTTCGTTGAAATCAGTCCCAGCCAGGCCGTCGTTTCCTGGTATTCGTCCCATGAAAAAAACGCCGCAGGCGCCACCATAACCGCCATCTACATGGCGGATTTAATAATGGCGGAATAAACCCGCTTTAGGGGAAAGCCGTGGACTCCACCCACGAGACTATTGCGGAATTCCTTCATTCAGCGGGGCATAGGGACGGCCCGGAACCAGTTTGCCATCCGCCACGAAGCCTTCGGGCCTTTCCGACAAACGCTTCACGAGACGCTCACGCCACTGTTCCAGCTTGGCGCGGTACTCAGCCACTTGCGCCAGGTCTCGCTCCTCGCGGGGGTCCTTGTCCAGGTCGAAAAGATGCTCCCTGCCGGTGGCGGGGCGCCAGATGTATTTGAAATGCCCGTCCGTCAGGGCATGGTAGGCCTGCTCCTGGCTGTAGCAGGGGGCATGCTCGAAATGGAGCTGGTTGCGAAAGCGCTCTTCGCTGCCGCGCAACGCCGGAGTCAGGTCGATACCATCAACGTGCTCCGGAATTGGTGTCCCGGCCAACGAAAGCAGCGTCGGCATCAGGTCGGCCAGGCAAACCGGCTGTGTGACCCGCTGACCCGGTTTGAACCCCAGTTCCGGCGAGCCGGCAATGATAAAAGGAATATTGGCCGAACCTTCAAAAGGCTCGCATTTGCGGAAATACCCGTGGTCGCCCATCATTTCGCCGTGATCGGCCGTGAACACTACCACCCAGGGCCTGTTCGCCCGTTCGCTCCGTGCCTTGAAATCGGCGATCAGCAACGCGACCTGCTCGTCGAGGTGTTCGATAAGCCCGTAGTAGCCGGCCTGCGCCCTCCGGAGCGTCTCGCCCTGCAGCAGCACGCGGTGGCCCGCCTTGTCGCCCTCCGGCGTCAGTGCGTCCCAGTCCACCCAATCCCCGTGCGCCGGAGCGGGCAAATCTTCACTCGCATACAACGCGTCAAAAAGCTTCTTGGGCGGAAACAACGGCGGGTGCGGCGCATAAAACGATGCCGTCAGGAAGAGCGGTTGGCTTAGCGCGGTCTCGCGGACCACGTCGCGCGACCGGGCCACGATCCATTCCGTCGGATGCAGCTCATTCGCCAGTGGCCACGGCTTCGCCTGCCAAAAGTTGTAGGTCAGGCCCATCTCGTTTATAAACTCGCGCAGATTCTTGGCCTCCGGTACGGTCTTTTTGAGAAACTTGTGATAGTCGTCGTTTTCGCGGTGAGTCGAGCCGAGAATTTCCCGCTGATACCCGCACGTGCCGCTTTCGGGCAGTTGATGCATATAGCGGCCGACGAGAACGGTCGAATAACCCGCGTCACTCAATGCGCCCGGCATGCTCGGTACGGTTATCGGTTTCGTTTTGTAGCCGACGACCCCGCTCGTTTGCGGGCAGGTGCCTGTCAGAAGTTCGTAGCGCGCCGGTATGCACGATGCCACCCCCGTGTACGCCCGGCGAAACACCGTCCCCTGCCGTGCGAGTCCGTCCAGCGCCGGGGTGTGGACCGCCGGATGGCCCACGGCGGACAGGCAGTCGCCCCGCATCTGGTCGGGCATGATGAAAAGAATATCGGGCCGTCCCCTATCCGGTTCCGCCTCGGAAGAAGCGGCCCGCAGGCCCGCTGCGGCCCCCGCAAGCGTCGCCGTCGTCTGCCGAAGAAATTCACGCCGTTTCATGGTCATGCTCCTATGCCGGCTCATCTTTTGCAAGCCCCGGTTTAACGGTCTCTGTTATACACCCGGATTCTGTCAAAACCACCAACTTGTTCGCAAACGACCACCGGCGCCGCCGCTTGTCTTGTTTCCTCCCGATGGTGACTTTCTTGCCGCAGGATCGGTTAAGATAGAGCTTGTTGCCGCAGAACAAGGCCGCAGAGGCTCCATAGCCTGCAATGGGAACGGAAATGGTCAGACGCAAACAGGCTTTATCCCCGGAAGTCGCACTCGAAGAGCGCGTAAAAGAACTGACATGTTTGCTGAAAATGGCGCAGATCGCGGCAAAACCGGGGATTTCGCTTTACGAAATCCTTCAGCAGACGATCGCCCTGCTGATTCCGGCGTGGCAGTATCCGGCCATCGCTACGGCGCAGATCGTGATCGACGGGCAGACTTTTGCCGCGCCGAACTTTAACCGCCCGGTACACCGTCAGCGGGCGGAGGTGGTGGTTAGCGGGGCGCCGCGCGGTTTTGTGGAGGTAGCTTATCTGGAAAAACGTCCGCGGCGCGACGAAGGGCCTTTTTTACACGAAGAACGCAACCTGATCGAGGCGGTGGCGCAACAGGTGGGCCTGATCGTTCACCGGAAAGACGCCGAGCAGGAACGGGCCATGCTCGAGAACCAGTTGCGCCACGCCGACCGGCTGGCCACCATCGGCCTGCTGGGCGCGGGCGTGGCCCACGAGCTTAACGAGCCGCTCGGCAATATCCTCGGTTTCGCCCAGTTGGCAAAAAAGGCCGAGGGCGTCCCCCTTTCCGCGCGCAACGATTTAGACAAGATCGAGGCCGCCTCGCTGCACGCGCGGGAGGTGATAAAGAAGCTGCTCACGTTCGCCCGCCAGGTCCCTGCCGAACAGCGCCTGACCGATCTCAACCAGGTCGTGCGCGACAGCCTGTACTTTTTCGAAGCCCGTTGCGCCAAGTCCGGTGTCTCGGTGGAATACGACCTTAACCCCGATTTGCCCGCCGTTTTCGCCGATCCGGGGCAGGTCAACCAGGTGCTGGTGAACCTCGTGGTGAACGCGTTGCAGGCCATGCCCTGCGGCGGGGAAATGCGCGTGAAAACTTCGGCCTGTAAAGATTACGTCTGCCTGGCTGTGGAAGATACGGGTAGCGGAATGACGCCCGATGTGCTCGAGCGGGTGTTCGTGCCGTTCTTTACGACCAAAGACGTGGGCCAAGGCACCGGGTTGGGATTGCCCGTCGTTCACGGTATAGTGACATCCCATGCCGGCAAGATAGACATTCACAGCGAGCCGGGCCGGGGCACCCGCGTCAAGATTTGCCTGCCCGCGCCGCCGGCGGAACAAAGACCGGAGCATCAATAGTGGGCGCAAAGAAATGCAGTGAGCGGATACTCGTGGTGGACGATTCGCTACCCACGCTTGAGGTGATCCAGCGAAATCTTGCCGGAGAGGGTTACGACGTCGCCACGGCAACCGATGTGGCCGGCGCTCTGGCGCTGCTGGCCGACTCGAAGTTCGACCTCGTGATCACGGATCTCAAGATGCCGAAGGTGACCGGCCTTGACCTCGTGCGGCACGTCCGCGAGAACTGTAAAGACACCGAGGTAATCATGATCACCGGCTACCCCACGATCGAGGGCGCCGTTAAAGCCGTAAAAACCGGCGCCGACGATTACCTGGCAAAGCCTTTCACCGACACCGAACTGGTCGAAGCGGTGGCGCGCGCTTTGGAAAAACTCCGCACCCGCCGTTCTCTGAACGGTCCGCTCATCCAGACGCCCGCCGCCCCGCAAGGTCTGCTCGGCCAGTCCAGCGCCATGCGCGCTGTGTTCAAGTCCGTTGGCCGCGCCGCCCGCACCTCCGCCACCGTCCTCATCACCGGCGAAAGCGGCACTGGCAAGGAAATCGTCGCCCGCGCCATCCACTACGGCAGCGCGCGGTCCGCCGCGCCTTTCGTCCCGGTCAACTGCGGCGGCATCCCCGACGGCCTGCTCGAGAGCGAACTTTTCGGGCACATGAAGGGCGCTTTTACCGGCGCCGCGGACTCGCGGGCCGGCTTTTTTCACGCCGCAGACGGCGGCACCATCTTCCTCGACGAGGTCAGCGAAACCAGCGCGTCGATGCAGGTAAAGCTGTTGCGCGTCCTCCAGGAGAAAGAGGTCTGCATGGTGGGATCCGACCGCCCCCGCAAGGTTGACGTGCGCATTGTTGCGGCCACTAACAAGGACCTTCTGTCCCTGGTAAAGAAAGGCCGCATGCGCGAGGACCTGTTCTACAGGCTTAACGTCGTCACCATAAACCTGCCTCCCTTACGCGACCGCGGCGACGACATCATCCTCCTGGCAAGCCATTTTGCCGAACGGTTTGCCGCGGAAATCGGCCGCCAGACGCCCCGGTTCTCCGACCACGCCCTCCAGGTGCTGCGCCATTACGAATGGCCGGGAAACGTGCGCGAGCTGGAAAACGTCGTTCAGCGCCTCCTGGTTATGATGGAGGGAGACACCATCGACGCGCCCGACCTGCCACGCTTGATGCGGTTCACCGCCCTACAGGCGCCGGACCTCAACAGATCCCTCGCCAAAGTCGAAGCCGAATACATCGCCTGTGTTCTGGCCAGCGTCGGCCAAAACAAAACCCGCGCCGCCGAAATCCTGGGCATCGACCGCAAAACCCTCCGCCATAAGCTTCGTAACGCCGGGCTCGCCAACGGCCAGCCCTGACCGGGGCGTTTTTCCCCGGTGGCACGGTTCTCCCCAACCAATACGTTCCTTTCCCCCGGTTTTTGTATAGCTTAACCCGTTGCTTGCCAGAGGGTTATATGTCTTTATTCCCGCTGGCACGGGGGTTGCTTTCCCGAATGCGCCGTCAGAACTCAACCTAATGAGAGGGTTCATCATGAGTACAGGTGAGCGCACCATTTTGTGCGAACGGTGCAAAGGGGCCGCCGGCTGCAATTTGCCGAAAAACCCCGGCATGACTTCGTGTGAAGCTTTTGAAGCGTTCGAGTATTTCGTTCCGGCCATTCTTGACGGGCGTATCAAAACCGAGGGTTGGACCGACTCCGCACGCTCGATGGGTTTGTGCGGGGACTGCGCCAACCGCGACACCTGCATGTACGTGCGCCGCGAAGGCGGCACCTGGCACTGCGAGGAATACTGCTAACTAGTGGGGAGGCAAGAGAAACAGGTGGAAACCAAAGTTGACGCAGGCGCTGTGCTGGCCATAGCGAACCGGCATGAAGGTAGCCACGGCGCCTTGATTGCCATGCTCGAAGAGATCCAGGAATTGTACGGCTACCTTCCGGAAGATGCCTTGCGTCTTTTGGCGCGGGACACCGGCCGGTCGCTGGTGGACGTTTACGGCGTGGCCACGTTTTACCGGGCGTTCAGCCTGAAACCCCGCGGCAAACACCACATTTGCGCCTGCGTCGGCACCGCGTGCCACGTGCGGGGCGCCGCGCAGGTGGTGCAGGAGTTTGAGCGGCAACTGAACATCCGGGCCGGTGAAACCACCGAAGACGGCGAATTTACCCTGGAAACCGTCAACTGCCTCGGGGCCTGCGCGCTCGGCCCCATCGTTCTCGTCGACGGCAAATACTACTCGAACGTCGACCCCGCGGGCGTTAAGAAAATTATTAAAGCCACCATCACGCAGCAGCCGGCCCAGCAGGCCGAATCAAAGGCGCCGGCGCAACGCAAACGTCAGTTGAGCGCGTCGAACATGTAGAGGGGGACCAGCAGTCTATGACGCCGTTCAACACGATGCGCCATTTCAAAACGTACCAGGCCAATCTTTGCGCACGAGCGGGCAAAACCCGCGCCATCATCGTCCCCGCCGGCACATGCGGCCGCGCCAGCGGCGCCATGAAGGTGGTTGAAGCGCTGCAGAAAGCAATGGAAACCGCCGCGCCGGATGGCCGCCTCGAACTGCGGGTGACCGGCTGCCACGGTTTTTGCCAAATGGAACCGTCCGTCCTGGCCGCGCCGGACGGCGTGTTTTATCCGCGGGTTAATCCCAAAGACGCCGAGCGGCTGATACAAGCCGCCGCGGCCGGCGAAATAGTCGAAGACTTGGTTTGGCGGGATGCCCAAGGCAAGCCCGTGCCCCTTCAGAAAGACATCCCCTTCTTTGCCCGGCAGAAGCGCAGCATACTGGGCCGCAACGAATCGGTCGATCCCGAGCGGGTCGAGACATACCTCGAAAGCGGCGGGTATTCGGCGCTTCTGCGCGCCTTGGCCAAAGATCCCGAGTGGCTGGTGGACCAGGTGAAGCAGTCCGGTCTGCGCGGCCGTGGCGGGGCGGGTTTTCCCACCGGCGTGAAGTGGGAGCTGTTGGCCAGGCAGCCGTTAAACGGCGGCAAAATCCTCGTCTGCAACGCCGACGAAGGCGACCCCGGCGCCTACATGGACCGCAGCGTGCTCGAAGGCAACCCGCACAGCATCATCGAGGGCATGCTGATCGGCGCCCGCGCCACGGGCGCCACCACGGGCATCGTGTACGTCCGCAACGAGTATCCCCTGGCTATCGAGCACCTTCATCTGGCGTTGCGCCAGGCCCGCGACATGGACCTCCTCGGCCAGAACATCCTCGGCGCCGGCATGGCGTTCGACATCGAGGTCGTCGAAGGGGCCGGGGCGTTTGTCTGCGGCGAAGAAACGGCCCTCATCGCATCCATAGAAGGCCTGATGGGCCAGCCCCGCCAACGCCCGCCCTTCCCCATCCAAAAAGGCATCGGAGGCAAACCCACCGGCATCAACAATGTCGAAACCTGGGCCAACATACCCGTCCTCATCGAAATGGGCGCGGAAAAATTCGCCGAGGTCGGTGCGGAAAGAAACTCCGGCACAAAAATCTTCAGTCTGGTCGGGAAAATCAAGAACACCGGCCTCGTGGAAGTCCCGATGGGCATAACGATCAAGGAAATCGTCGAAGACATCGGCGGCGGCCCGTCGAGCGACGCGCCCGTTAAGGCCATACAGACCGGCGGCCCCTCCGGCGGGTGCATCCCCACTTCCCGGTTCGATCTTCCCATCGACTACGACAGCCTCAGCCGCGCCCAATCCATCATGGGGTCCGGCGGCATGATCGTCATGGACGCGAACACGTGCATCGTCGACGTGGCCAAATACTTCATGGCCTTTCTCAAAGACGAGTGCTGCGGAACCTGCTTCTCGTGCCGGAAGGGCACGCAGCGAATGTACGAGATTCTTGAAGATATCACCGAGGGCCGCGCCACCGTCGATCAATTGGACCTGCTCGAAGAGCTGGCCCTCGTTGTGAAGGATACCACCCTCTGCGGCCTCGGCCAGACCGCGCCCAACCCGGTCTTGTCCACGTTGCGCTATTTCCGCGACGAGTATCTCGAGCACATCGAGCAAAAACGCTGCCCCGCCGGCGTCTGCAAGGCGCTCATCACCTACTCGATCAACGAAAACTGCACCGGATGCCACGCCTGCGTAAAGGCCTGCCCCACCGGCGCGATTACGGGCGAACGCAAAGAGCGGCACATCATCGACCCGGAGAAATGCACAAAGTGCGGAACCTGCCGCAGCGTGTGCAGACAAAACGCGGTGGAGGTTGCATAACCGTATGGAAGACACCACAACACTCACTATCAACGGCCTGGAAGTCACCGTCGACTCGAGCATGACCGTGCTCGAAGCCGCCCGCTACATGGGCTTCCCTATTCCAACGCTTTGCCACATGGACGGCCTGTCGCCTTACGGGGCCTGCCGCCTGTGCGTCGTCGAAATCGGCGAGCCGCCGCGCTCCCGCCTGGTAAGCTCGTGCACCTATCCGGTCGAGCCGGGGCTGGTGGTGCGGACTGCCTCGACGCGAGTCCTCCGCGCGCGCAAAATGATCCTTGAACTGCTGCTGGCGTCCTGTCCCCAATCCAAAACCATCCAGGACCTGGCCGCGGCCCACGACGTGCGCCAGCAGCGGTTCCGCCAGGAGCACGAAGACTGCATCCTGTGCGGGCTGTGTGTACGGATGTGCGAAGAGCAAATGATGGCCAAGGCGATCGGGTTCCGCGGGCGCGGGGAAAAACGCAGCATCGGCACCCCCTTTGACATCAAGTCCGAAGAGTGCCGGTTGTGCGGCGGCTGCATCTATGTCTGCCCCGCCTGCCAGCTCCGATGCACCTATAACGAACCCGACAAAGCCATCTGCGGCGGTTGCGCGAACCTTTCCCCGCCCTGCATCGAGAAAGAAGGCTTTGACGATATGCTCTGCTATATGTCGCCCTGCGTGGCGTGTGAAATTCAGAAACCGGCGTGAACGCGCCCAGCGCGTACTGAGAAAGGAATTAGATAACCATGTCCAGCACGTTTTCGAAAGTCAATGCGTCCGCGGCAACCCTGACGAAAAACCGCACCGGCGACTCCATAACGCCGGGCTCGGGCTTGTGCGTAACCTGCGTGGACGGCTGCATCGGGATGTGCGAAGTCGGAAAGAGCGCCTATCGCGGCCATGAGGTGCTTTATCCCCAGCCGTTCGGCGTGATCACCACCGCCGCCGAAAAAACCTACCCCGTGGATTATGCACACTTCAACATCATGGGGACCGCCGTCGGCGCGCACGGTATTGAAGCCGACAGCGACAAGGCCGTCTTCCCCGCCGTAAACCTCGAAGTCCGCTTCGGCCACGACAACGGCATCAAGTACCGCTACCCCTGGCACATCCCCGGCATCGGCTCGACCGACGTTGCCAAAAACAATTGGGAGGGTCTCGCCATCGGCTCGGCGCTCGCCGGCACGGGGCTAACCATCGGCGAGAATGTCGTCGGCATGGACGAAGAGGCCATCATCAAGAACGGGCGCGTCGTCGACACGGTCGACCTGAAACGGCGCGTCAAGCTGTTTCTGGATCATCAGCAGGACGGCTACGGCGCCATCATCGTGCAGGCCAACGTCGAAGACAGCCGCCTGGGAGTCCTTGAGTACGCCATCGAGAAACTCGGCGTTCTGTGCGTGGAACTGAAGTGGGGGCAAGGCGCAAAAGACATCGGCGGCGAAGTCAAAATCGCCGACCTCAAAAAAGCACAGAAACTGTACGACCGCGGTTACGTCGTCCTGCCCAACCCCCACGACCCCGACGTCATCCGCGCTTTCGAGCAGGGAGCGTTTAAGGCCTTCGAACGCCACTCCCGCGTCGGCATGGTCACCGAAGAATCGTTTGCCGAGCGCGTCGAGCAGCTCAGAAAAGCCGGCGCCCGGTACATCTTCCTTAAAACGGGCGCGTACCGGCCCGCCGACCTCGCCCGCGCGATCGCCTATGCCTCCAAATACGGCATCGATTTGCTGACCGTGGATGGCGCCGGCGGTGGTACCGGAATGAGCCCCTGGCACATGATGAACGAGTGGGGCGTGCCCCCCGTGCATCTCCACTCCATGCTGTATCAGTACGCCGACCGCCTCGCCAAGGCCGGCAAGCCCCTACCCGCCCTTGCCGTCGCCGGAGGGTTTTCGTTCGAAGACCAGATCTTCAAAGGCCTCGCCATGGGCGCGCCCTACGTCAAGATCGTCGGCATGGCCCGCGCCCCCATCGCCGCCGCCATGGTCGGCAAAACCATCGGTCGCAGCATTGAAGCGCGCCAGGTGCCCGTCTACATCAGCCGGTTCGGGTGCACCAAAGAAGAGATCTTTGTCACCGCCCTGGACGTCAAGAGAAAATGCAATGGGAATTTCGACAAAATTCCCACGGGCGCGCTCGGACTTTACACTTACTACGAAAGACTCGCCCAGGGTCTCAGCCAACTCATGGCCGGCAGCAGAAAGTTCACCCTTCAGCACCTCGCCCGTAAAGACATCGCCGCACTCACAAAAGAAGCCGCTGATATTTCCGGGATACCCTACGTCATGGACCTGGACCAAAGTGAGGTAAACGAAATCCTCGGCGTCTAGTCGAAAAGGGACACCACAACCGCGCCATGCTTGCCATACACTAGGCACGCCGACGTCCTTGCTGCCGCTGCCGCGCCTTCACAGCCGAATCCAGGGGGTGCGGAAATGAGTGCACCGCTTGAAACCGTGTATTTTTAAGCCTTTGCTTCAATTCACACTGTCTGTTTGGCTCACGGAAGATCACCGTCAAGAACAATATGGTGTCACTGCAGATGCCGTTCCGTATGCCACAGGTACGAATTTTCGGGACTCACACTATCCATTGCGCTCTTTGAGGAATCCGTCACGGAAGGCTTCCATGATGGTTTCAAAGCGTGCCTGGAAGCTGGTGTCCTCGCCGCCGAACAAAGTCCTGACTTTGGGCTTCACGGTGATCTCAAGCAGTAGAGCCCCGTGAATTCCGGCCCAGAGGGTCGCCGCAACGAGCGCCGAATCACTGTACTTTTCCCTCATCATGCCACGTTCGATGGCTTCCTTGACGATCGCGTTCAGCGCGAACAGCGCCTCCTGCTCCAAAGGTGGATGCTTAGGTTCGGGCGCTTCGGCCTGCTCCGCCAAGGCAGGCGGAGGCACCAGCATCAGCCGATAGTGATTGGGATGCGCGATGCCCCAATTGACGTACCGCCTCGCCATCTCGTGAAGCCGCTCGATGGGGTCCTCGAGCTTCATGCATTCCAGCACGTTCTCACGGAGGTCCTCTGAGTCTGACCGAATCACCGCCAGGAAGAGCGCCCGTTTGTCCTTGAAATACTGATAGATGGCTGCGGGGGAATACTCAATAGCCTTTGCCACCTTGCGCAAGGTCACTGCTTCATAGCCGTCACGCACGAACATCTCGCGTGCGGCATTCATGATCTTCTCGGCCATCTCCGCCCGTTCACGCTCGCGGCGCAATTCGGAAATTGTGGGTTGACTTTCATTTGGCGGCTGGTTCATAATCGGCTCCTGAACGATGTTCATATAGTGAACGCTGGACGAATTATAACCGATATTCAGTCGCTTCTAAAGTGCCTGGCGAACATTTTCTGAGGTTATCAGGTTTGCGACCCCAGTTCTAGCCCGTGCCATGGTCCGCATTGGTGCCAGGAAGAGGAATACGAATTGCACGAATCTGAGGTCGTAGTTGCGAGACGCAGTACGGAGGAAGAGGCATGAAGATAGTCGTTTTGGTGAAGCGCGTGCCGGATACGGCGTCGGCGATAAGAATAGGGCCGGACGGCCGGACGGTGGATGAGTCGGGCGTTAAATTCGTGATGAGCCCCTATGATGAGCATGCCATGGAGGCGGCGATGCAGGTCAAGGAGGCGCATGGCGGAGAGGTCGTAGTCGTGAGCGCGGGACCGCCTGAGGCAAAGGAGACGATTCGGGCCGGCTTGGCCATGGGGGCGGACTCGGGGGTGCTCGTTTCAGACGAGGGGGTTGCATCGGTTTCGTGCAAAGGAACGGCAAAGATCCTGGCGTCGGCGATAGGGCGGTTGAACCCGGACTTAGTGTTCGCTGGGAAGCAGGCTGTGGATGATGATGCGGCCCAAGTGCCGGAACGAGTGGCGGAAGCGTTGGGGTGGGCTCACGCTTCGGTCGCGACTCGGATGGACGTCGCTGAGACGACCGTGGAAATGGACCGTGCGATTGAGGGCGGCCACTACACGTTGGAGCTTCCGTTACCGGCAGTGATCTCAATGGACAAGGGTATCAACACACCGCGCTACCCGACGCTACCCAACATCATGAAGGCAAAAAGAAAGCCAATTGAAGAATTGGATCTAGCCGCCCTGGGTCTTGACGCTTCGGAAGTTGCAGGCGCCTGCTCGGTGCTCGCGCTTTCGTTGCCGCGCCAGGACCGGTTGGGAATGGTATACACGGGAGAGATGAGGGAGTCGGTGACGGCGTTGGTACAGGCCCTTCGTCAGGACGAGAAGGTGCTGTGAACGTCGCTTGACCGTTGTCGGATGGCTCCCCTGGAAGTTTACGGCAACCATCTTGAGTGTGACGTGGCCATGACCGGGAGAGTGAAGCGAGGAAGCAGCGCACGTTGGGAGTGAACGATGAGTGTTTTGGTACTGCTGGAACAACGAGGTGAATTAAAACCGTGTGCCTTCGAGGCTGCAACCGCGGCCGGAAAGGTGGCACGGGCGGCCGGGATGCCGCTGAACGCCGTATACCTTGGGCAGGGCCTGAGCGACCAGAAGAGTCTGCTATCGGGATTCGGCATCAGCCGGGTCTTCGCCTATGAGAGCACGAGTCTCAACCACTATTCAAACGAGACGTATGTGCCGATCATCGCCGAACTGGCCAAAGAACTCGAGGCGCAGGTTATCGTCGGCTCAGCAAGCGCTTTGGGCAAAGAGTGCTGTGCGTCGGTCGCGGGGCGGCTAGATGCTGAATTGGCCCAGGACTGCGTGGCGGTGCAATGGGATGGCGGTCTGAAAGTGCAGAAGCCCATCTACGCGGGGAAGCTGCTGTCGGAAGTGGCCGTGGGCGGGGTCCCAGCGATGGTCTCGCTTCGTCCGAACGTGTTGGCCGTAGAGCGCGAGGCGGAGGGAATGCCGGAAGTCGTGCACCGGGAGATGCCCGACGTTCCCCTTCGCGCCGTGTTGAAGAACGTCGTGGAAGCGGCAGCAGGCACGGTCGATCTCACCGAGGCCAAGATTGTCGTGTCCGGAGGCCGTGGTATCGGCGGACCCGAGGGGTGGCCGGTGCTGCAGGAGTTGTGCGATGCCCTGGGGGCTGCGCTTGGCGCCAGCCGCGCTGCCGTGGACGCGGGTTGGATCGAACACATGCACCAGGTGGGACAAACCGGCAAGGTGGTGAGCCCGGACCTTTACATCGCGTGTGGGATCAGCGGTGCGATCCAGCATTTAGCGGGGATGCGGACCGCCCGGACCATTGTGGCGATCAACAAGGACCCCGATGCGCCCATCTTCAAGATTTGTGACTACGGCATTGTGGGAGACCTCTTCCACGTGGTTCCTCAGTTGACGGAGGAAGCAAACAAGATGCAGGCCGCCTGAGTTGATGTGAGCTTGCCAGGACTTGATCTACAGACTGCGCCGGGAGAGGCAGGATGCTGACGCTTCCAGAGAGACTTGTGTTTCTACTGATTCTCGTGGGGTCGGCGGCGTATTTCGTGCGCCGCATCGTGACCCTGGTGAAGTTGATCCGCCTGGGACAGCCCGACCACGACGGTCGCGTCCGTGCGCTTGGGGCGGGGGTCGTGCGGGCTTTGGCGGATGTGTTTTTGCAGCGCAAGGTGCTTCGCAAGCCGTGGGCGGGCTTCTTTCATCTGCTGGTCGTGTGGGGCTTTGTCGTGTTCGCGGTGAATACCGTGAACCATTTCGCGGGAGCCTTCCTCCCCGGTTTTCACCTCTTCGGGAACACGGTCCTTGCCGCGTACTACGCAACCCTCGCGGATTTGTTCGCGTTACTGATTATCGTGGGGGTGTTGGGGCTGGCAATACGGCGATACGTGTTTCAACCGGAGAACCTGACCCGGGCTTCCCTGGAGTCGGCAGTGGTGCTGCTGTTTATCGGGGGCGCCATGGTGGCGTACCTTTGGAACACCGGGTGCGAGATCGCATTGGGGGAACTCGAGCATCCCAACTATCACTTTGCGGGCGCTTGGGTGGCGAAAGCGATGGCCGACCTGGAACCCGGTTCTGTGCGATGGATCGCCCATCTTGCCTGGTGGTGTGACGCATTGATGCATCTGGTCTTGATTGCGCTGCTCGTGATCCCAACGAAGCACCTGCATCTGGTGGCGGCCCCGATCAATCTGGCGCTCCTACCAACGCGTGCCCGTGGCCAGATGTCCTCGCTAGACCTGGAGGACGAAGAGGCAGAGCGTTTCGGCGTGTCGCGCATCGAGGAATACACGTGGAAGCAGAATTTGGACCTGTATGCGTGTATCGAGTGTGGCCGTTGCCAGGAGTTCTGCCCGACTTACAATTCCGAGAAGCCGCTCGTGCCCAAGCACCTGATCGTGGACCTAAAGCGGCACCTGCTGCATGAAGGACCGAAACTACTCAGCACAAAACCCTTGCAGGACGGCCTTCCTGCGCTAGTGGGCGCGGTGGTTCACCGGGACGCGGTCTGGGCGTGTACGACCTGTGGTGCCTGTGTGGAGCACTGTCCCATGGGGATCGAGCACGTGGACAAACTGACCGACCTGCGGCGGCACCTCGTGTTGATGGAGTCGAGTTTCCCGGAGGAGGCGGACGCGACGTTTCGCAACATGGAGAATGCGGGCAATCCGTGGGGACTGCCGCCCACTGAACGGGCAGACTGGACCAACGGGCTTGATGTTCCGTTGTTCAAAGACAAACAGGAAGCGGATGTGCTGTATTGGGTGGGGTGCAGCGGTTCGCACGACGAGCGAAACATGGCCGTGTCCGTTGCAATGGTCAAGATCCTGAAGGCCGCTGGCGTGAATTTCGCGATTCTTGGCGAGGAAGAGCGCTGTACGTGCGAGTCGGCCCGGCGCCTGGGCAACGAATACCTCTTCCAGATGGCGACGCAGGAGATTCTGGAGACGCTTGGACGTTACCGCTACAGGCAAATCCTGGTGACGTGCCCTCATTGCCTGAACACGTTCAAGAACGAGTATCCGGCCTTCGGCGGCCACTTCAACGTGGTGCACCATACGCAATTCATCTCGAACCTTGTTCAATCCGGCAAGCTCACGTTGAAGCAGAACCTGGCGTGCGCGCGAGACGTCGTGTTCCATGACTCGTGCTATCTCGGCCGCTACAACCAAGTGTTTGACGCGCCCCGCTTCGTGCTCGAAGCGGCGGGATGCGCGTTGACTCCGGTGCCGCGGGAGCGAGAGAAGGGACTGTGCTGCGGAGCCGGCGGTGGGCGCATGTGGCTTGAGGAGACGCTGGGAAAACCCATCAATCGAGTGCGCGTCCGAGAACTCTTGGCGAGCGGGGCAGGCGAGATTGCCGCCTCGTGCCCGTTCTGCATCACCATGTTGAGCGACGCGGTGAAAGATGAAGAGGGCGCAAACGTGCCCGTGCGTGATATTGCTGAGATAGTGGCGACGGCCCTCGAAGACAGTGAGGAGGATCTGACGTTATGAGCGACAAACTGGTGGACATGCGCCATACCGAGTTTCTGCTGTATGAAGTGTTTGATGTGGAGTCGCTGTGCGCGTATCCCTACTTCGAAGACCACTCGCGGGAGACGTTCGACATGGCCCTTGGGGCGGCGAGCCAATTGGCGCGTGAAGTGTTCTGGCCCAGCTTCCAGACGTGTGACCGCGAGGAAGCGCAATTCGATGGAAAGAACGTAACCGTGCCTGCGCCTCTTCACAAGATCTGGGCGCATTGCAAGGAGGGGGGTTGGTTCGCGCCGAACGTGGAGTATGACCACGGCGGGCAGCAGTTTCCCCTCACCATTTTCGCGGCGAGTTCACTGTTGTTCAATGCGGGCAACAGCGCGGCGGCCATGTACGTGAACTTGACGTGGGGCGCGGCGCACCTCATCGAGTCGTTTGGAAGTGACGCGTTGAAGGAGCAGTTCATGTTCCCGCTTTATGCTGGCGAGTGGGCGGGCACGATGGCCCTGACAGAGCCTGACGTGGGTACGTCAGTGGGAGATATCAGGACAACGGCGCGCCCGGCCGCGGAAGGAGAGTATTATCTGCTCGAAGGCGTGAAACGTTTTATCAGCGCGGGCGACCATGACCTGGCGCCAAACATCATCCATCCCGTACTCGCGCGCATCGAAGGGGCGCCGGCCGGCGTGAAAGGCTTGAGCCTTTTCCTGGTCCCGAAGTTCCGTGCGGACGGCGAAGGGCAGTTTTCTGAATTCAACGATGTCGTGACGGCGGGGTTGGAACACAAGATGGGGCTCAAGGCATCGGCGACGTGCACGCTCAACCTCGGGGAGAGCGGGGACTGTCGCGGCTGGTTGATCGGAGAGGCCAACAAGGGCCTGAAGTATATGTTTCAACTGATGAACTTCGCCCGCATTTACACGGGGATCCAGGCTGTGGCCGGTGCATCAGCGGCCTATCATTGCGCCGTGGAATACGCCAGGGAACGCCTGCAAGGCCGTGATATCACGAACCGCGACGCCGAAACGCCACAAATCCCGATCATTGAGCATCCGGATGTTCGCAACATGTTGCTGCGTCAGAAGTCTTTCGTTGAGGGAATGACGGGGGCTATTCTTTTCTGTGCGAGGGCGGCGGACATCATGGCGCACAGCGAGGATGAGAAGGAGGGGGAGCGGATGCGTTTGGTGCTGGAGGTCCTGACGCCTTGCCTCAAGGCATACGGATCGGACGGCGCGTTTCGTTCGATCACGACCGCAGTTCAGTGCTATGGCGGTGCGGGCTTCTGTGAAGAGTACCCGGTGGCACAGTTGCTCCGCGACAACAAGGTCTTCTCAATCTACGAGGGCGCAAACGGCATCCAGGCGATGGATCTGCTGGGCCGGAAGATTCCGATGGACAACGGGGCGCCGATGAAAGCGCTGATGAAGGAAGTCGGGAAGACCTTGAAGGCCGCGGAGGAGCACGAGCCCCTGCACGACCTGACCGAGAAGGTAAAAGAGACCCAGGAAGAAGTGATTGCGGCAACGATGCATCTCGGCGGTCTGGGTCTGTCCGGCGAGTTTCACCTCTACATCTGTAATGCTACGGCCTATCTGGAAATGTTCTCCCAGTTGGTGATGGGCTGGCAATTGCTGGCTCAAGCCGTTGCCGCTCAGAAGGCACTGGATTCAGGCGTGGATGATGCGGATTTCTACACGTCAACCATCGAGACAGCGCGTTTCTACATTCACAACGAACTGCCCCATGCCCTGGCCACGGCACAAATCCTGAAATCCAGCGAACGTACGGCCCTGGATTTCCAGGAAGCGTGGTTCTAAGGGCAAGTGACTTGACCTCTGTGCCGATGTTCATCCTGCCTTCTAGCAAGGGCTAACGGCAGTTGCGGGCTGCTTGGAGCAATTGTATCCATGCTGCGAGTCTGCGCCACACGTAAGGGCCGCAGTATGAATATTCTGACGAAAGCGCGCCTTAGCGGGGGCGGGATTCGAACCCCGCGAGCTTTGGCCAAGCGGCCTCTCACCCCTGCATAAGCCTGATCTCCCGCCAGATCTTCCCATTCGTGTGGATTGTTCTTGAGGTCATGTAGTTCATAGCGCGGTGGACGCTCGGTGTATTCTCTGATACTCTCACGTTGCCGAGCCCTAATTTGGAAGCGCAGGGGTTGTCATCTCAGCCTTACGGTACCGCACAAATCGGCTGTGAGTGGACGTGGTACTTTCGCTGACTCTCAGGGAGTAGACATGAGTTCTTATTCATTGCGTCTTTTTGCAGTATCTCTCACCCTGTTTCTTTCTGCTGTCTGGTCTGCCTCGGGCAGCTCTGTTGACTCCGTCTCAGGCGCCCAGCCGGGTCTTGTTAAACTCGAGTACAACAATCCAGGCCTGCATGTCGACTTGGACGTTGGCTTCAAGTCGGTTCCCATGCCTATGGACTTCGACGGGGACGGCGATCTGGATCTCCTGGTTTCGGAATCCGGCAGCTATGCCGAGTCCGGGGTGTACTACTTTGAAAACATAACCGGCAACGTGGACATGCCCGTCTTCAGGCATTCCATGCGCGTCTCCACCGAGCGTTTTCGCCTCGGATACGACGGCGGCCGTTTCGAAGTATCCGAAGTTAATGGCCGCGTTCATGTGCTGACCCCCGACCGGGTCAGGCAATCCCTTCTGATCTACCGTGACGTTCCACAGAATGTTTTCTGGGACAAAGAGGAGATCGCCATTCCGTCCGGCGCCTATGACCTGCTCACCAGCGGGACCACCCAATGGAAGATGATCGACCTGGACGGAGACGGCGTACACGACCTGGTCTTCTGCGCCAAGGACCTCCATTTCCTCAAGAATTCGGGGACAGACAAGAGGCCTCAATACGAGGAACCAGTGACTCTCCGAACGGTGTCAGGCGAATTGCTCAGTAAGGAAATTAAAGTACGGGTGGTTTTCGCAGACTTCGACCAAGACGGGGATTACGATTACATTGGTATGCGGGATTCCGCATTCGTCTACTTCGAAAACGTCGGAACAAAGAGCGCATACGCCTTTGCGGATGGCCGTGATGTGACCCACCAGGGAAGGCGCTTTCAGATGGAAAGCCGGGCCGCCATTCGCGCGACGGCTGTCGATTGGAACCGGGACGGCGCCCCCGACATTATTGCAGGCGACGAAGACGGGAAGGTCTCCTTCATTCAGAACACGGGCCGGATCGTCGACGGTGTCCCCGAGTTTTTGCCGCCGCGGTTCTTTCAGCAAGAAGCGCGTTTCGTGGACTTTGGCGCCCTCACGGCTCCTCGCGTGTTCGACTGGGACGGCGACGGCCTCGATGATATCGTCAGCGGTAACGGTGTCGGGCATGTAGGTTTCATCAGGAATCTTGGCGGACAGCCGCCCACTTGGGGGGCGCCGCGATTCCTCGAATCAAATGGTGTTCCCATCCGGATACTCCCACCCAATGCGCCTTGGGGTTACACGACCATTGACGTCGCGGACTGGGATCACGACGGCCTGCCGGACATTCTTCTGAACCATCATCACGGAAACGTCTTGTGGTACAGAAACGTCGGCAGCCGCACCGAGCCGCGACTCACGGGGGCCGAGCCCATTGAGGTCCAATGGCAAGGTGAACCCCAGAAACCGAAATGGGTCCCCGGCACTTCGCAAGGCAACGAACTTCTCGCCCCGTGGCGAACCTGCCCGTATGTGATGGATTTCAATAAGGACGAACTCAACGATCTGGTGATGCTGGATTATGAAGGGTATCTGGCTGTGTATCCGCGATACCGGGGAGACGGCGGTGCGTTACTGCTGGGCCAACCAAAGCGCGCGTTCGTGTTTCCGTCGGGTGAGGCCATCCGCCTGAATCAACTTGTGGGCAAAAGCAGCGGACGCCTCAAATTCGATTTCGTTGATTGGGACGGCGATGGATTGGAAGACCTCATCGTGGCTTCGAAACCGGCGGTAGACTGGATGAAAGGCCGTGGGATAAAGGACGGCCTCATGGTCCTTCAGTATATGGGCCGTGTCCTCTCCCGGCGACTCATGGGGCACACCGTAGGACCTGTGACCTGCGATTGGAATCGGGACGCCGTCCCCGATCTACTCGTGGGCACGGAAACGGGCGTCTTCTACTATTGGCAGCGACGCAATATCGAGGTCACGACTACCATGACGACAACAGGAAAACAGACGCCCGCCAACTATCCGTACTTCAAGCGGTGAAAAGCAACGTCCGTGATGTCCCGTTGAGTGATATTTGTCCGGCGTCTATCGAACGAGGCGACGGATGAAGCACGCGCTCAATAGAAGGACCAGAACAATGGGAGCGGTATAGCCGACTGACAAGCTTCCTGCGGGGAGTACCTCGAGTTTAAAGGGCTGGCTGATGACCACGACTTTCGAGGCCCCGTTGTCGTATTGCACCCTGTATACGCCTTCGTCGGCCATCATCACGGGGGCGAAGACGAGGTCTGCGTCCGTTGCCCCGGAGATGACGGTTCCGTTCCTGGTCCAGATGTATCCTGGAGACGGCGAGGACGTGGCTGGGGCGCTGAGGGTGACAAGGTCGCCTTCCTGGACAAAGCCCGGCAAAAGGGTTGAAGTAATTTTGCCCTGTTCCGGCGTAATTGGAATGCTGCTATTGAGCGGGATAGTGCCTTTGAGCATGGAGTTCGCGGCACCGGCCAGTTGCAGGTACCAGTCGGAGGGATATCCTTCGAGAGTAATCCAGTTGTCCGTATTCGGATGGTTGTCTGAGACTTTGAATATTGCCGTTGCCTCATCGACTTCATCGAACATCGCGACGAACATCATGTCGGCCCCGAGGTCCTGAAAGGCAAAAACTTGTTCCCAAAAGAATTCGCCTCCACGACGCGGGATGAGCGAGGTTCCGGGGGATAGTTGCCTAAGATTGTCCCAGCTGAAGCCCGGCCACACCACCGGCAAGTATCCGATGGAGAGGCTCTGGGTCTCGGCTAAATCGTCGGCCCATACTTCGTTTTTGAAATAATTCACTCCCGCGGTGTCGTGAAACCTTCCTACCATCCATGGACTAATACTGTCCCAGCTTCGATAGACCTGTGCCCAGCCTGGGTCTGTTTCCGAGTCACTGGTGAGCGTGCGCCAGAAGGTGGGAACGCCTCCGATGAGGTAATTTCCGCCATAGGTTGGATCGTTGTGGAAGAAGTCGATAATCTGTGCGGCCATTGCAGGGGTGTGGCCACGTCCTGAGAAGCCCATTCCCCATATCTCGACGATAGGTTTGCCATTGTGATGCAGGTAGCGGGGATCGTTGGTGATGTCGTAGGTATCGACCAGGAATTTCCAGTCAGCGGTGATGGCCTGGAACATATTTGCGGCACTGACTCCGCTGGTGTCGTATTCGAGCGCAAACACTCTGCCGTGCGTGTTGGCGGCCGTCTGTACATTCTGGAGTAGGGTGTTCCGGATATCGAAGAAGCGGGGATCGGAAAGTACCCCGACAAATCGTTGCAGAAAAGCGCCGTCGATCCCGTATTCCTTCATCCACTCAAAATGGCGCGAAACCGTTTTCGGCGTAACCGAACTGAACAGCTTGCCCACGCTTTGGTCGAGCAAGGTGACGTTGGGTGCGTCGAAGAGTTCGTCCGCATCGTATTCTGAGAGATCGGGCCACATTTCGACTGTGTAGAGCCCCGGTCCAATGTCGGTCGTGTCTCGGCTCCAGTGCCGCCAACCGACACTCGCCGGGTTGCCATCGCCGGGAGCCATGAACCATCCTTGATATCCGACGATGGTCTTGTTCGTAAGGCTCGTGGCATCGACCATCTGGCCCACGGCCGAAAGTGGGATCAAAAGTGACGCGACGAGGATCAAGCCGGGACGACTCTTTGAAATCAAAGTGAAATAATTCATTTGTACTCCTCTGCAAAATAAGGCCATAAGTCCTGGTTGCCCTTCCCTTAAAACTTCAATGATTTTCATTCACAAGAAAGAGCTTCTTGTTGTTTTTCATCGAAGCTGGATTCTAAGGGACTAAGTTTAAATGGCGTTGATGCGGGTGGTCAAGGAAATGCCCGTGCTTCTTCGCCAGGTCGATACCCCACATAGAAAAATCATGCAGTCGTCCGTCCGCTTCCCACAACTCCCCATTCTCGCGCCACAGCGCGGAGTAATTATCCGCAGCAAACACACTACTGACGTCGAACATGCTCCATATCATCCTGAGGCCCAACCCGGCCCACAGGCCACCTTGTCTTTTCAGTATAGACATGAAGAAATATCTCCCTTTTGTTCGAAGGAATGTTCTAAAAAACTACACGCATAGAGATCGATATTGAAATCTCATTTGCGGCTCCTACAAGAAAGCAAGTTCGAACTCGATTGCTCTCGACTCAATCTGGTAGGGTGACTCAGAATATTCGGACGTAGGTTTTTTCGGTAGGGACTACTTGGATACTTTGCCCTGACTGTAACAGGTGAAACAGGTAACCTTGACGGGTAAGAACCGTTGAATTCGAAAAGAAAGAACACCTATCGAGTTAAAACACAGGAGCAATTATGCGTTCTCTGGTATTAGCAATGACTTTTGTGTTGGGCATTGCTTTTGGAGCAATAGCCGAGAGCTATACACTTCATTCGCCCAATCAGCGTTTACAAGTTCAGTTCACCGTGAGTGACTGGGGTGGCCGTTTGGACTGGGCCGTTGCCTATGACGAACGCGAGGTGCTCAAACCCTCTTCGCTCTGGCTGGAGCTTCAGGGCGAACCCGCACTTCAGAAAGGATTCAAGGTTCTCTCTATAAATGAAAGCAGCCACGATTCCACTTGGAAGCCCGTATATGGCGAACGGGCTCAGGTGCGCGACCACTACAACCAGTTAGAGATACTGCTAAGGGATAAGAAGAAACGTCAAATTCAAATTACCTTTCGGGCCTACAATGAGGGCGCTGCGCTTTCCTATTCCTTTCCCGAACAGAAGAAACTGAAGCGATTCACCATTGCCAAAGAGCACACGGAGTTTGCCTTCGGTTTGGATTATCCGTGTCATCCGGTTTACTCGGCTCAGGGCGAATATTTGGAAGCAGTGGAGCTGGTGAAAAACCCGCTCTGCGCGTCGTTGTTTTTGCTTTCTGATCTGATCATGCGGCAATCGTTGTGGGGGTGCGGATGAAGGCTGCGAGTATGCCTTTGTTTTTCCTCCGGACAATT
>Ga0272441_10000085_pt1 | contig 198381 bp, 181 predicted proteins | sample SSMProp6N_FD_193582 | JGI IMG/M metagenome (GOLD analysis project Ga0272441, IMG submission 193582) | Marine sediment archaeal communities from Little Sippewissett salt marsh, Falmouth, MA, United States - SSM-Prop-6N | ecosystem: Environmental > Aquatic > Marine > Wetlands > Sediment ...
CGAATCCTCGGACTATCCTCGGACAAATCAAGCCTTAAAAACAAAAAAGCTCACGGTGATTCCCGTAAGCCTTTGATATACTTGGTGCCGAGGGACAGAATCGAACTGCCGACACGGGGATTTTCAGTCCCCTGCTCTACCGACTGAGCTACCTCGGCGCGCTTGGTTTTGAAAGTGCCATTTCTATTGAAGGTGCATGGCTTTGTCAAGGACTTTTTCCCAGGTCACCGAACAGGAACTGCAGCAGAGCGGCTGCGGTTATTGCGGCGGTTTCGGCCCGAAGGATACGCGGACCGAGTCCGGCGGTGAGAAAACCTTCCGCAACGGCCGCTTCGACCTCGGCCGGCGAAAATCCCCCTTCGGGACCCAGAATTGAGAAAATCCCTTCCGGTGAGGCGCCTTGCTGAACCATCTCCTGCAGATTTAATGGCTGCGGCTGATTCTCCCAGAAAAGGATTTTGACATCGCAGTTCCGGGCCTGAAGCAGAACGTCCTGCAGTGTGCCGACCGGCTCAATCACCATTAGACGCCCCCTCTTGCATTGTTTGAGGGCTTCGCGGCTGATTTTTTGCCACCGTTCCAGACGGCCCGCCAGACGCCGACGGTCAGGAGCGGGAACGGAACGCTCCGCGAAAAACGGTATCCATTTAGCAGCCCCTAACTCGGTCAACTGCCGTGCGAGACCATCCATTTTTTTATCTTTTAGAAAGGCTTGGGCGATGATGATCTGAACCGGCGAATCGGTCACTGCCGGAACGCTGCTCAGGACCTCGACCACGATGCCGTCGCGAACAAAGTTATCGATGCGCGCTGTATAAGCCACGCCCAAACCATCGAAAAGCCCGATGCCATCACCGGGTTGCAGCCGCAATACCTTTCTGATGTGCCGGGCATCGGAGCCTTTCAAGGTCATTTTCTCGCCAAGCATCACCGATTTTTCTGTAAAGAAATAGCGCATGTCAAGTCTATAGCGTTAAAACCGAGTCCTTGTAAATGTCTAAACACCGCGGATTGCGACACGCCAAACATCTTGACTTAAACGGTCTCCTATGGTAATGTACTAAAATTAATAAGAAATTTACGGATGTGGTATCACCCCAATTTATGAGGACCCCCATGCAAAACGAGGATAAATCCGCGATGGCGAGTGGCGCAAAAAATCTTTTAAGTGATGACGATATCATCGAATTCGCCGAAACGGTTCTGGCCGATTTGGACGAAAGTGACGCCGGACAAGATGAAGAAATGGCGCTGGTAGAAGAAGACGACGACATCATCGATCTGACCGAGGTGGCCGATAAACCCGAAAGCAGTGACGACATTCTCGAACTGACCGAGGATGTCGATATGGGCCTGTCCACCGAAGAAGACACCCTCGAATTGAAAGATATCGCCGGAAAAGCGGAGGGTGAGTATGAAGTGGCCTTCGAACTGGAAGATGACATCGAAGATCTGATGATAGAAGATGATGCGGTCATTGAAGTCGATGACGAGGTGGACGATCCGACGGGTGTGGCCGAAGATGATGCAGACGACCGAGAGGTTATATCAGAACCGTATGATTTTGCCGACGAAGAGGAAACCTTCGACCTGTCTCCAGAAGATCAAGTAGACATGGCCTCATCAGATTTGGAGGACGAAGACACCGATTTCGACTTCGAACCCGCTGCTGAAAATTTGGCCGGTAACTCAGATGAATCGCCGCTGAGTGCGGACGCCGGCGAAGAGGAAACCCTACCGGAGCCCGAAGACCGGGCCCCCGAGGAATACCCCGCAGAGGGTGACCCGATGACGGTCGCCCTGGAAACGCAACCGCTGGAGGACCAAGTAGCGGACCTGATAGGGGGCCATATAGGAAATCAGATAGAGAATATGGCAACCGACGGGCAACAGGAAAAGCTGGAGCTGACTGAAGCAGATCGGCGGTTACTCGAAGAAGAATTGAGCCTCGATATCGATGATGACACGTCGACCGATATAACCGACGACCGGAATGGGGCAGCAAACGCCGACCAGCCACTCGATGACACGATCGACCCCGGCAGTATCCATCGTGCCGAAGATGAAGAATCTACAGACGCCGGAAATGCCCCGGTATCACTGACCGCAGAGGCCGCTCAGCCGGACTTTGCAGAGGCGTCCGATGGTGGAACGCCTGAAACCTTTGATTTTGACTTCGATGAGGTCGCCGAAGACGACGCAACGACAGAAAGCGAACCACCGATGACCCCATCGGCCGATGTTGAAGAACTTTCGGTTGAATCCCTCCTGGCCGATAGCGACGCAACCGGCAATGCCGAACCGTACCAACCACTCGATGGGGCTGAAGGAACACCGGAGGCGGGTGACACAGGACCGGCGGAGCCACCCGAAACCGAATTTGACCAGGAGATTAAGGCAGCCGGTGCATCGGAAATGAACCTCGATCCGCTTGATACACCCGATCCGCACGACGGTCTCACGGTCGCAGAAACCATGTCGATCCCGGCCGCGGGGCTGTCGGCCCAACACCATGCCGATGACGATGTGCCTGCGGACAAAATGAATGAAACGATTCCGGAAACCCTTTCCGGAGCACAGCTCGAAGCGGTCGTCGAACAGGCAGTCAAAAAATTATTCGGCGAAAAAATCGAGTCGATGCTCTCCGATGCCATCGAGAAAGCGGTGACAAAAGAAATCGACCGCCTGAAAACCCTTATATTGGGGGACCTCGATCACGATCGCTGATCGTCTGTCGGATCGGAACACGCCTCGCTTACATGGGATTATTCGCTTCGGGTAATCCCGTCTTGTTCAGTGCCCGTCCAGAAATGGTAGATTTCGACTCCGGCCAAGGCCGCAGCGATTTTGCAACCGCAGTCGTAGTAGTGTTACGTCGAGGATTGCAAAGAGCGAGAACGCCGGCCCGAGCCGAAAGATGCTGTTTGTGGACGAGCACAATCAAAGGTCCTTCCATCTTAATGCTGACCCGCCCGGAAACCGGCTGCAACATATTTGAGTTCATTTTGAGAACCGGATTCCGTTACGCAAAACTCCTCACTCATCTTCACGCGATTACCTGTTGAAAAAATAACGACAGTTTTATAAGGATGGGATTTCGTTTTGATGCCGCAGTTTCATGGGGACGCAATCGAGCGGGCCCCGTTCTGGAAGGAGACCATGGGTATGAATCAGGACCTGTTGACCAAAGGCTACGAACCGCATGATGTTGAGAATCGCTGGTATGCGTTCTGGGAGAAGGAAGGTCTTTTCGACGCACACCTCGATCCATCGCCCAAGCGATATTCCATCGTCATTCCGCCGCCGAATGTCACCGGTGTCCTCCATATGGGACACGCGTTGAACAACACCCTTCAGGATATCCTCTGCCGATATCGACGGCAGCGGGGCGACAACGTCCTGTGGATGCCCGGGACCGACCACGCCGGAATCGCCACCCAGAACGTCGTCGAGCGCAAACTGGCCGAGGACGGCCTTGACCGTCATCAACTCGGCCGGGAAAAGTTTATCGAAGCCGTGTGGCAATGGCGCCAAAAATACGGCAGCGCAATCACCAACCAGTTGAAGCGATTAGGGGCTTCGTGCGACTGGAAGCGTGAACGCTTCACCATGGACGAAGGCCTCTCGCTGGCGGTCCGCAAAGTGTTCGTCCAGCTCTACGACGAGGGCCTGATCTATCGCGGCAATTACATCATCAACTGGTGCCCGCGCTGCTCCACCGCCCTGGCTGATCTCGAGGTCGAGCACGAAGAGACCGACGGCAATCTCTATCACATCCGGTATCCTTACCAGAACGGCGCCGGGGGTGTGGTCGTCGCCACCACGCGCCCTGAAACCATGTTGGGCGACACAGCCGTGGCAGTTCACCCGGAAGACGAACGCTACCGCGATGCAGCGGCCAAAGCCGTCATTCTGCCGCTGATGGATCGCATTATACCGGTCATCAGAGACGAATATGTGGACATGTCCTTCGGAACCGGGGCCCTCAAGGTGACCCCGGCCCACGACCCCAACGACTACGATATCGGTCTGCGCCACGACCTGCCAGTCATAAAAGCGATCGGCGACGATGGGCGGATGACGGATGCGGCCGGCCGGTTCGAAGGGTTGGAGCGATTTGACTGCCGCAAAGCGGTGGTCGACGCGCTCGAGGCCGGCGGGTATCTCGTGAAGATCGATGCTTACAGGCACAGCGTTGGCCACTGCTACCGCTGCAAAGACATCGTGGAGCCCAATCTTTCCCGGCAATGGTTCGTGAAAACCGCACCTTTGGCCCAAAAAGCCATCGCCGCGGTCAAAGAAGGCCGGACCCGCATCGTCCCCGAAATCTGGACCGCGACCTACTTCGAGTGGATGACCAACATCAGAGACTGGTGCATTTCACGTCAGATCTGGTGGGGTCACCAGATCCCGGCTTGGACCTGTACGGAGTGTCAGGAGTTGATTGTGACCATGCAGGCCCCTGCAACATGCCCGGCCTGCGGAAGCGCCGCACCGGTGCAGGACACCGATGTCCTCGACACGTGGTTCAGCTCTGCACTGTGGCCGTTTTCCACCATGGGATGGCCGGAGCAGACCCCGCTGCTGGAGATCTTCTATCCGACCTCGGTTCTGGTCACCGGTTTCGACATCCTCTTTTTCTGGGTCGCCCGCATGATGATGATGGGTATTCACTTCATGGGCGATGTACCGTTCCGGGATGTATACGTCCACGCCCTTGTGCGCGACGAAGACGGCAAGAAGATGAGCAAATCGAAGGGCAACGTCATCGATCCGTTGAGCGTGATCGACACCTACGGCACCGACGCCTTCCGTTTTACTCTGGCCGCCTTCGCCGCCCAGGGGCGCGACATCAAAATGTCGGAGAAACGGATCGAGGGATACCGTAATTTCATCAACAAGCTCTGGAACGCCGCTCGACTGTGCCTGATGCACCTCACCGAAAGGCAGCCTGAACCCGGTGCGGACGGTCAGTCGCTGCCGGACCGCTGGATTCTTTCGCGGCTGCAGGCGCTCACCGGCGTGGTGTCGGACGCCATCGACGGGTATCGCTTCAACGAAGCGGCCGGCGCGCTCTACAATTTTGTCTGGCACGAGTTCTGCGATTGGTACCTGGAGGCGATCAAACCGGTACTCTACGACAAGCGCGGGGCGAATCAGAAGGCGGCGACCCTGGCCGTGCTCCGGCGGGTGCTGGGCGACACCCTGATTCTGCTGCATCCGTTCATTCCCTTTGTCACCGAAGAAATCTGGCACAAGCTGCCGGGCGCCGAAGGCTCGCTCATGCGCGCCGTCCACCCCCTGGATGACACCCGGTCGGCTGCCCTCGTCCACGACCATGACGCCGAATCGCAAATGAAATTGATCACGGACATCATCACCGGCGTGCGCAACATCCGCGGCGAGATGGATCTGCCGCCCGCCCTGGAGCTAACGGTCGAACTGCAGTCCGAAGACAAATCGGTGCGCGCCACGGTGGCAGACCATCAGGACATCATCCTCAATCTGGCCAGGGTCAAGGCCCTGAGCATCGTGGAGCCAGGCAATAAACCGGCCTCTGCCGCAACGACGATCATCGAGGGCGGCACGCTGTTCGTTCCGCTGGAAGGCATCATCGATTTTGAAAAAGAGGCCGAGCGGCTTCAGAAAAGAATCAACAAGGTCAATGCCGACCTTCTGCCGGTCGTCAAAAAGCTAAACAACGAGGACTTTCTGAAAAAAGCCCCGGCTGATGTCGTGGACGGTGCGAGGGAAAAACAGGAGCTATTGCACCTGACCCTCCAGAAACTCGAATCGACGCTCAAAAAGGTGAGAGAACTATCGAAGTAATGTCCATCCATAAAAGGTCTTTTTTCCGCTGGGCTGCGTTCTCCGCGGGTTTCCGGCTGCGGCGTACATAAAGTACGCCTCGCCGCAAAGCCTTGTGCGGCCTTGCTCAACGAAAAAAATCCGCATTTATGGATTGGACACGCAACAGGGCCTTTAAAAGGATCGCGAATTGGCACCAGGTAAGCGTAGGTTGGGTTGGAATGAAACCCGGCAGAAGTTCACGAACCTTCACCGATGTTGGGTTTCGCTCTGCTCAACCCAACCTACGTGTCTGCGGATTTGCAAGTTTCGAGTTTCAAATTTCAAGTTTCTATTTGCCGATCACCCGGCTCCATAACAACTTAACTGCGAATTGCAGTCCAACATTATGAATCGCCCATGAATACCACCGACAAACTGATCGACCTGGCCCTGGAGGAAGACATCGGCGCCGGGGACGTGACGACCGAGAATCTGGTTTCGCCCGAAGCAGGGGGCAGCGGCCAAATCGTTGCCAAAGAGTCGCTGGTGCTGGCCGGGCTCGGTGTCGCCCGAAAGGTTTTCGAACGTCTCGATCCCGATATTGCCTGGCAGCCCCACCGTTCGGACGGTGATGCCGTCGACGCCGGCAGCACGGTTTTGACGGTGTCGGGAAAGCTTCAGGCCCTGCTGAAGGCGGAGCGGGTGGCGCTCAATTTCCTGCAGCGCCTCTCCGGTGTCGCCACCCTCGTGCGCACCTACACCGCCAAAGTCCCCGGCGGCGGCGCTCGCCTGGTCGACACCCGCAAGACCACCCCCGGATGGCGGGCGCTCGAAAAATATGCCGTTCGCGTCGGCGGGGCGGGCAACCACCGCATGGGCCTGTATGACGGCGTCCTGATCAAGGACAACCACATCGCGGCCTGCGGCGGCGTAGCGGCGGCCGTCGCTCGGATCCGCGGCCGGATATCCCATCTGATGAAAATCGAGATCGAGGTCGCCACCCTAGAGCAGGTCCGTGAAGCCCTTGCGGCCGGTGTCGAGGTTATCATGCTCGACAACATGGAGATCGATCAGATCCGGAAAGCAGTGGCCCTGATCGATGGCAAAGCCGTGATCGAGGTATCCGGCAATGTCACCGACGCCCGGCTCGCCCGACTGGCCCTGACCGGCGTCGACATCATTTCGGTGGGCGCCCTCACCCATTCGGCGCGTTGTGTCGACCTGAGCATGCGCATTACCGGAACCGACGCCTGACGACAATCAAGTCTGATAACAGATGATACCGATTCGCGACACCATCCCCACCCGACACCGTCCGGTCGTCAACCTCACGCTGATCGGCATCAATGGGGTGGTGTTCCTGGTGCAGATGGCCCAAGGGCCGGGGTTGGACCGCTTCGTCTTTGACTATGGCCTGGTGCCGGCCCGTTTTTCGGATCCCCGAATAGCGGCCTACTTCTCACCGGTGCAGCAGCTCTTCTCGCTCCTCTCCTTCATGTTCCTGCACGGCAGTTTCTGGCACATCCTCGGCAACATGTGGTCCCTCTACATCTTTGGAGACAATGTCGAAGACCGGCTCGGGCACCCGCGTTACCTGGCCTTTTACCTGATGTGCGGATTGGCTTCGGGAATCTCGCACCTGATTATCAACTGGCACTCGAATATACCGACAATCGGTGCCAGCGGAGCCATCGCCGGTGTCATGGGCGCTTACTTCATCCTGTACCCGACATCGAAGATCCTGACCCTGATTCCGATCATCTTCATCCCATGGTTTGTAGAAATCCCGGCTGCCTTTTTCCTCGGTCTCTGGTTCATCCTTCAGTTTCTCAGCGCTGCCGGCAGTCACGGCGCCGTCGGGGGAATCGCCTGGTGGGCTCACATCGGCGGCTTTATTTTCGGCATTCTTTTTCTGAAACTGTTTCAACTCCTGCCGTCCACCGGAATCGCCGAAAAACTCGGCCCCGTTACCGAAAAGAAGACGACGCGCCACCTGCAGGTCATTCGCACCCATGGCAGCGGCGACACCCCCGACCTGCGCGGCACCATAGACATTTCACCCCATGAAGCCTTATCCGGTACCCGAAAAGTGGTCAACATACCCTGGGGATTTTACACGCGGATGCTCAAGGTAACCGTTCCGGCAGGGGTGACGGAAGGAAGTTCACTGCGTTTGAGAGGAATGGGCCGTCAATTTGAGGGCGGTGGGCGCGGAGATCTTTATTTAAAGGTTCAGATCCGGTGAAGGAGACAGGCCGTCGGCCTTTCGCCGTCTAAAGACTGATTTTAACCGCTGACCGTCAGCCGTCGGCCTTTGGCCATCTTTATGCCTTCAACACCGTTTCATCGTCCGCCTCGAGGGCGGTTACCTGATTGCGGCCCTTTTGCTTGGAGGTATACATCGCCTTGTCTGCACGCTGAATGAACGTAGACAATTCCTCGTTTTCGGCGTACTGGGTGGCGCCGATGCTGATGGTGATCGAGATTTTATTATCGGTTTCCGGCAGAAACACTTCCGACTGGACCACGTTGCGAATACGTTCGGCCACCAGCATCGCTTCTTCACAGCTGGTCTCCGGCAAGATCACCGTGAACTCTTCGCCGCCGTAGCGATAGGCGGTGTCGAGCTTGCGCAGGCAGGATTTGATCACTTGGCTGATCCGCACCAGGATTTTGTCGCCTTCCAGGTGGCCGAAGCTGTCGTTGTAACTCTTGAAATTATCGATGTCCAGAAGAAGCAGGGCCAACGGGTGTTTATAGCGGTTGAAGCGATCGACCTCGACTTCTAACTGGCTGTAAAACGACCTCGAATTGTGGAGTTTTGTCAGACCGTCTGTAATCGCCAGGCGCTGCAGCTTTTCCATCATCCGCACGCGTTCCTTGGTCAGGTCGCGCTCTTTCAGAACACGCTTCAAACGCAGCAGCAGCTCTTCGAGTCTCACCGGCTTGATGACAAAATCACTGGCCCCCATGTTGATCGCTTCCTCATAGGAGTAGTCGCCGCTGTACCCGGTCATGACGATGACATCGGAGTCGAAGTCCCTTTTTATGAGCTTCGTCAGTTCCAGCCCCCCCATGCCCGGCAGCATGATGTCGGTGATGACCACCTGAATGTCGCTGCTGATTTTTTTCAGAAGCTCCAATGCCTCTTCGGCATCCGAGGCCATGATGGAATTGTAGCCCGCCATCTGGATGAACTCGTTCATCGAATCGCGAACACCGTCCTCATCATCTACGATCAGTATGTTGGTATTTTTGTTCGTATGTGGCATCGAGATTATTCGGACAGTGAACCGGCAGGTTTTCTCTTTACCGGGGTTGACATATTTGGAAAGAATCTGATAGGTTAAATACTTTAATCCAAATCCGTAGCCTCAAAGTATAAACTCAAAATCATACGGTGTCAACTCACTTTTAAAATTATCCAATCGCCTCAGTACCTTGTACTGACGGCGGTTAAAAATCTAACTTTTTCTTCACGAAAACAACCTTCCGGCAGTTTCACCAGCCACAGGATTCCTGCCGCCCGACCCGGCACACATTGTCGCGGCAGCGGGGCGATGCAGCCGCAGACGGTTAAACAATGAACAATATCAGAAATTTCAGTATTATTGCGCATATCGACCACGGCAAGTCAACCCTCTGCGATCGCCTGATCCAGGCCACCCACATCGTTTCGGACCGGGACTTTCACGACCAGCTTCTCGATACGATGGATATCGAGCGCGAACGCGGGATCACCATCAAGAGCCAGTCCGTCTGCCTCCCTTACCGCGCCGCCGACGGCCGGGACTATCATCTCAATCTCATCGATACGCCCGGCCACGTGGACTTCAGCTACGAGGTGTCTCGTGCACTGGCCTCCTGCGAAGGCGCATTGCTCCTGGTCGACGCCAGCCAGGGGGTCGAAGCTCAGACCCTGGCCAATCTCTACCTGGCCATGGAGCACGACCTCGAGATCATTCCGGTCATCAACAAAATCGATCTGCCGTCCGCCGATATCGACCGCGTAAAAAAACAGATCAACGAAGATCTGGGCCTCGATCCGGACGAAGCCCTACTTGTCTCTGCCAAGGAAGGGACCGGCGTCACGGAGGTCCTGGAGACGATTGTCCGGCAGTTGCCGCCGCCCAAAGGTGACCCGGAAGCCCCGTTGAAGGCCCTTATTTTCGACTCTCACTATGATTCCTACCGCGGGACGGTGGTCCACTTTCGCGTTTTTCAGGGACGGATCGCCCCCGGCGACGTCATCCGGTTCATGTCCAACAATGCCGCCTACCGGGTGGAAGAGGTGGGGATTTTCCAGATCGAAATGGTACCCCAGAAGTTCCTTTCCGCCGGTCAGGTCGGTTACGTCATCGCCGGCATCAAGACCGTCAGCGACACCCGCTGCGGCGACACGATCACGCTGCGGAACCGGCCGTGCGACAAGCCGATGCCCGGTTTCAAAGAGGCCAAACCGGTGGTGTTCTCATCCATCTATCCGGTGGCATCGGACGGGTACGAGGACCTCGCCGTCGCCATCGAGAAACTCAAGCTTAACGATGCTTCCCTCGTTTACGAAAAAGACACGTCGGTCGCCCTCGGTTTCGGTTTTCGGTGCGGCTTTTTAGGGCTGCTGCACTTGGAGGTGGTTCAGGAAAGACTGGAGCGCGAATACGACCTGTCGCTGATCCTGACGGCACCGTCGGTTCGCTACAAACTCTCCATGAACGACGGCACCGAACTGGTGATCGACAACCCCGCGCACTATCCGGATCCGACCAGCATCAGCGTCACCAGGGAACCGTTCATACGGGCCACCATCATGATCCCGGACCGGTACATGGGGGCGGTCATGAAACTGTGTCTCGACCGGCGCGGTACCAGTGTCAATTACCAATACCTGACGAGCAACAGGCTGGAAATGATATTCGAACTGCCACTGGCCGAGGTGATCTACGACTTCTACGACAAACTCAAGTCCATCACCCAGGGTTACGGGTCTTTTGACTACGAACTGCTCGACCACCGCCAGACCGACCTCGTCAAACTCGACATCCTGATCAACGGCGACCGGGTGGACGCCCTCTCACAGTTGATTCACCGGGATCGGGCCGTCGAACGGGCCCGGCTGGCCTGCGAAAAACTGCAGCAGGAAATCCCGCGGCAGATGTTTAAAATCGCCATCCAGGGCGCCATCGGCGGCAACATCATTTCTCGTAAGACGCTGTCTCCGCTCAGGAAAGACGTGACCGCCAAGTGCTACGGCGGCGACATCACCCGCAAGCGAAAATTGCTGGAAAAGCAGAAGCGCGGCAAAAAACGGATGAAAATGGTCGGTCAGGTGATGATCCCGCAGTCGGCGTTTCTGTCCGTTTTGAGAACCGACACCGATTGAGTCGGTTGAGCCGGTTTAGCCAGTTTAGCCGGTTTTGCCAGTTGAAGGTTATTATCGATTTTATCGATTAAACGCTTATGATTTTTGTCATGGCAGGCATGTTAATTTTATTTTCGTGTTATATCTTCAGGCAATATTGACCATTCGTAACGCAGACGGCGGCGAATCGGTGCCCTTTACCATCTCCGATTTCGACCGCGCCCTGGTCACGGTCGGCGGTTGGCTCGAGTATGCCGATGAGAAGTATCAGGGGTTGGTGCTTCGGGTTGCGGGTTGCGTGTTACTGGTTGCGCAGGGGTGACGGGTCGGGCCAAACCGGCCGCGTTTCAGTGTTGCAGACTTTTCCATCGCATCCTTTTGTTCATCCGCTCATTACGTTTTGTCGAAAGGTCGAATCACCCTCAATACGGACAAATCTCGGGGGCCCGCATTTCTTCAAACGTGGTCTGGTTTGCATTTGAAGCCACGCGTGGTTAAATTTTAGGTTGATTCACGGTGTGGCATAACATGTAAAAAAACAACTGAACCATCCTCGCCACAAACGGCGGTAACACCCAAAAAACCGAAAGGAGACAGTTATGGCAGCTAAAAAAATACTGATGCTTGTGGGCGACTTCGTAGAGGACTATGAGGTGATGGTACCGTTTCAGGCCCTTCAAATGGTCGGACACACGGTGCACGCCGCCTGTCCTGACAAAAAAGCCGGCGAAACCGTTCGCACGGCGGTACACGATTTCGAAGGCGACCAGACATACACCGAAAAGCCGGGACATAATTTCGCCCTCAATGCCAGCTTTGACGAAATCCGTGGAGAGGACTACGATGCCCTTGTCATTCCAGGCGGCAGGGCACCCGAGTACATCCGACTCAACAAGCGGGTCATCCAGATCGTGCGCCACTTTGCCGAGTCCGACAAACCGATTGCGTCCGTCTGTCACGGCGCTCTGGTTCTTGCCGCGGCCGGTGTCCTCAAGGGGCGCAGCTGTTCGGGCTATCCGGCGGTCGGACCGGACGTAACCGGCGCCGGCGGCGAATTCATCGACATCGCCGTTGACAAGGCCCATCGGGACGGCAACTTGGTAACGGCGCCTGCCTGGCCGGCCCATCCACAGTGGCTGGCGTCTTTCCTGGAAGTATTGGGGACGAGAATCGAACCTTAGTACTCATTACTAACTTAACATTTTGGACGCCGATGCATGCTGTCCGGCTGCCGGTGCGAAAACTCGGAATATCCAGATGTTCCTGCGTTTTCGCGCCCTGCCGGCCGGGCAAATCAACGCCAAAAAATTTTAAAAAAGAGATTAAGCGCGCAAACCTATCAGAAACGAGGGTCGACCGGCAGTGTTGCCGGTGACGGTCAAGCCGCCTCTTGGCCGGTCCGTTTCAGATGATGCCCGGCTGCGGCGTCCGTCAGGTCGGCCAAGGGTCCGTGTACGGCCGTGAATCGCTTAACACCCTCTTCCCCCATAAAACGCTTCAGCAGCCTCGGGTCCGTTTTTGTCAAATCCACCATCAACAGTCCGTCCACGACATCCGAGAATTCGCGATCGAGGTTGAAACTGATCAGGCTGCCGTTCAATTTCAAATACTGCCGCAAAAGGACCGGAATGCCTTTACCGTCCCTTTCGATCTCAGATATGAGCAGCGAGATGTCGTCGAGATCATTGACGGCGGTGTGCAGCAGCCGGCGGGTGCCCCCCTGGAACTCCCTGGTCCGAAAGGGCTTGCGGGGGAAGACGAAACGCGCCAAGGTGGTGTCGAAGCGCTTGGCTTGCAGGAAACGGACGATCAGGTTGCGGGACACGGTGTGATAATCCTTGCTGATGCTCACGGGTCCGAACAGGATGTTGTATTGGGGATTGTGTGCGATGAAGGCGCCGATCCCTTTCCAGAGCAGCATGAGACTGTTGAACTTCTTCTGGTATTCGAGGCGGATGAAAGAGCGCCCGAATTCGATAGAACGGTTCAGTTGCTCGAGCAGTGCCGGTTTGTACCGGAAGAGTTGATTGGTGTACAGACCCTGAACCCCGTAGACCCTCATGATGACGTCGGACAATCCCAACCGGTATGCGCCGACCAGTTCACCGGAGGCATGGTTCCAAAGAAACAAATGCAGGTAATAGGCATCGAAGCGATCCAGATCGACGGTTTTTCCCGTACCCTCGCGTGCGTCACGGAACGTGATTTCCCGCAGGCGGCCGATCTCATTCAATATGTTCGGAATCTGTGAAGCCCGGGCCATGTAAACCGCAAAATCACCGCTGGAAATCAGTTGCTGCCCTTGCGGCAATCCCGCCAGATCGGCACGCAGCGCTACCGCTGCCACCGGTGCCATGATCGGTTGCAGCTGCATCGGGTCTGTTTTTAACGACACGAGACGCAGTCGGTACCGGTTTTTATCGACACCCCGATTCTTGAGGAAGTGGGTCCTCAGCCTTAGATACTCTATCAATTCCGCATCGGTTTCGTATCGCTTCAGTACCTGCCAGGGAATGGCTTTGCCCACGAAAAGCCGAACGCGACGGCCGGCCTTGTTCATCAGTTCACGCGGCAGCAGGGCCGTGCGAAGTCGGGGATGCAACACGCCCAGAAGCTGGAAGAGCAGGCTGTTCCGCCCCGGGAAAAATACCGGCAGCACGGCCGCCCGGGTGCGCCGGGCGATGGCCGCCACATGCAGACTCCAAGCCGGATCGGCCACCCGTCCCTTCTTCCAGCGGAAACTGGCGACCTCGCCAGCTGGAAATGTCGCCAGAACACCACCGGCTTTCAACCATGCCAGTGCGGTTTTCAGTCCTCTCAGGTTCCCCTTCTCCGATCCGGGGGCCTCGAAAGGGTCAACCGGTACAATGGTGTCACCGATGCCGTCCACGCGTTTTAGAAGGTAGTTTGCCAGAATCCGAAGGTCGGATCGCACCTGCAGCAGCACCGTTCCAAGGATGACGCCTTCGACGCCGCCGAACGGATGATTGGCCACTACCACCAGCGGCCCCCGCGTCGGGATGTTGCGCAGGTCCTCCGCACTGAGTTCGTAGCCAACCCCCATCGATGTCAAAGCACTTTGAAATATTTCCAGTGGGCCTTTGCACGCATCCAATGTTTCATGATATTCGGCATAGCACCGGTTCACGCGGTCGAGGTGCAGGAGCGTTTCGACAGCCGGCTGAATCAATGCCATCGTCCGGCGCATAACCTGCGAATCGAATCCGGAGGTCAGATCGATCAGTTTCGGCGATTGCGGCGTCAAGTGGCGGTGATCACGAAGATCAGCAAGACCTGTATTCATGGCGCTGCCTACCTTTCAGTGCTTATGAAAAAATCGTGGGTAGCGTTTGACCGGCTATTGAACGGCACGTATTGTCATGGACCAGTTAACGCTGTAGCCTATTTTCCGTCCACAAATGGCCCTTTTCCAAAATTTCGACGTCAACCGGCGGAATCGCATGTGCGGCATACAAGAGTACGCCTCCGCGCAATGCCGCTGATTTTCTTGAACTTTCAGAAAATTGCACATTTCTGGATCGGAAACATATCAGTGCCCTTTATAAAACCGCGGATGGCAATAGCCTAACAATCAAGTCTGATAACATTATATTGCGCCGTTTTGGTTAGCAAAACGGCAGAATTATGTGAGGAATCGGCTAGTGACCGTTTATTAATGGCCCATTTCCCGCCGCGTCCCGTCATGACAGGATGCGACCTTGCCCTACGAATACAAATGCTCATTCGTAATTACAAACGAGCTAAGACACTAAGGTCTACACCATGATTGCCGATAGAAACCAGCCGCATCGCATCGGACGATCGGTCGTAATGATGTGTATCATACTCCTGATGGTCGCCCATGCGGCGCGGGCGGAGCGACGCAGTAACGGTGTTTCCGTCGACGGCGGTTTCTCGCGATTCTCATTCGCGGGATTGCCCGATACGCCGCCGCAGACACTCACTCCCTCCCCTTCCGATGCATTTCCTGTAGAACGAGCTTCCGCCCTCTTTTTCGGTAAGCGGATAGAGGGTGCCGGCGGGTTGGTGATAACCATGATTCTAATCGCCCTGGCGACCCTTGTCAGCGAAGATTTGACCTGCATCGGAGCCGGACTGATGGCCGCCGGAGGTGCCATCGGCCTGACGCCGGCCGTGGCGGCATCGTTTACCGGCATCTTTGTGGGCGACATTCTGCTGTATCTGGCCGGCCGCTTCATCGGCCAACCGGCCCTTCGCCGCCCGCCACTCAAGTGGGTCATCAAAAGCGACGACGTCGCTCGCGCTTCACGCTGGTTTGCCGCCAAGGGGGCGGTCATCGTCCTGACGAGCCGCTTTTTGCCCGGCAGTCGACTACCGACCTATTTCAGTGCCGGTATGCTGGGAGCCGACTTCCGGCGCTTTTCGCTGTATCTCGGACTTGCTGCCGCTCTGTGGACGCCCATCCTGGTCGGCGTATCAGCCCTGGTGGGGCATCAAATGTTCGCCTATTTCGATCTATTCAAACAATATGGCATATGGGTCCTGCTGGCAACCGTCCTGCTGCTGTGGCTAATCTTGAAGACGGTAGTCCCGGTTTTCAGCTCTCGCGGCCGCCGCCTGCTCCTATCGAGCTGGCGCCGCAAAACCCGTTGGGAATTTTGGCCGCCGACTGTCTTCTACCTTCCGGTCGCTGTCTACGTCCTGTGGCTCGGGATCAAACACCGCTCCCTGACGCTCTTTACCGCAGCCAATCCGGGAATACCCGACGGCGGATTTATCGGGGAGTCGAAATCGAGGATTCTAGAACAGCTGCAAGATCACGGTGAATTCGTGGCCCGCTTCGACGTGATTCCGGCCGACATGACGACGTCGGCGAAAATCGAACGGGCCGAGGGGTTCATGCACCGGAACGGCGGGAGCTTCCCTGTTGTTCTCAAACCCGATGCCGGTCAGCGCGGCACGGGTGTCGCCGTTATCAGAAACCGACCGCAACTCTACCATTATTTGGGGCACGCCGAGGGTGCCGCCATCATCCAGGAATATGTGGACGGATATGAATACGGTGTCTTTTACTACCGCTATCCGGACGAAAACGAGGGAACCCTTTTTTCCATCACCGACAAACGTCTGTTGACGTTGACCGGAGACGGCCTGAGCACTCTCGAGCAGCTGATTCTGCAGGACGAACGGGCGATGTGCATGGCGCCTTTTCACTTCAGGCGCCATCAAGACCGGCTGTTTGACGTGCCCCGTTTCGGTGAGAGAATCGCGCTGGTCGAGGTCGGAACGCATTGCCGCGGAGCACTTTTCTTAGACGGCAGCGCCGTTAGTTCGCCGGCCCTGGCATCCGTGATCGACAGGATCAGCAAACGGTTCGAGGGCTTTTATTTCGGTCGCTACGACATCCGGACTCCCTCGCTCGAGGACTTCCGAAAGGGACGAAACTTCAAAATCGTCGAGCTGAACGGTGTGACCTCGGAAGCGACACACATCTACCAACCCGGAAACAGTATCTGGAGCGCCTACCGGACGTTGATGCGGCAGTGGCGGATCGCATTTGAAATCGGTGCCGCCAACCGCGGCCGCGGTGTGCAGCCATCCACCGCGCGCCGGCTGCTGGCCGCCCTGCTGACATGAAAACGGCATACCGATCACTTCCCGGAAGATAAGCACTGCCTGTCAGCCATATCGGTGCCACAGAAGTTGAATAGTCCGATTCGACCGTTTGAAATCGGATCGCCGCGTGGTATCATTGTTCCACAAGAGTGAGAGTGCATGCGGACAGGTGACTTGAGGTCTTAAATAAAAACACACGAAAACCAGAAAGGTTTGCGAGATGGCGGATTACGAGGCCTTTAAGAATGAAGTACTTTCCAGTGCGCGGTGGCTGTGCGATAATGGCTTTTTCGGCGCCAAACTCGGTAGTGGCGGCAATGTTTCCCTGTACATGCGTGCCGAAAACCTGATCGTGATCACGCCGAGCCGCAAACCCTACCACAAGCTGTCGATCAATGACATTTGCGTCATCGATCCACAGCTCAATTTAATCGAGGGTCACCTGCCACCCTCGATGGAATCGGCCATGCACGCCGGCGTTTACAAGAGCCGCTCGGATGTCAAAGCCGTGGTTCATACTCACCAGATGTTTGCCAGTGTTCTGGCAGTGATCAAGCAGCCGATTCCAGCGCTCTTCGATGAAATCACTTATGAAATCGGTGCCGAAGTCGCCGTCATTCCTTATGCCCTCTCAGGCAGCGCGGCGCTGGTCGACAACGTGGTATCGGGGCTGCAGAACGGCTGCCGCTGCTACATCATCCAGAACCACGGTGCGCTCTGCCTCGGTGCGGACCTCGCCGAAGCGATGCACAATGCGGAACTGTTGGAAAAAACGGCCCAGGCTTATTTTTACGCACTGTGCAGCGGCCGCGAGATCAGCCGACTGCCTGATGATGCGGTTCAGAGGTTGCTGAGTATGCGAAAACAGAGTTAGTGTCCATCCACAGGCGGCATCTTTCGGCTCCGGTCGGCGTTCTCGCTTCCTGTCGATCCGCGGAGTAGCCCGCTACGCCTGCGGTCGCCAGCTCGCTACGGCCTTGCCCGGAACCAAAAACTACCACCTGTGGATGGACACGAGTTGCCTCCCGATCAATGCTTTTAATAAGACCGAAGCAACCGCAGCGAGTGAGCCCTCAATCCGGCAGCCGGTCGACGACGCGGTTGACGATGGCGCCGATCTTTTCGATCCGGCACTCCACGACGTTACCGGCCGTCAGCACGACGGGCGGGTTACGGAAGTATCCCACCCCGCTCGGCGTACCGGTTGAAATCACGTCTCCCGGGTAAAGGGTCATGTCCTCGCTGATGAATTCGATCAAGGTGGCGACGTCGAAGATCATGTCCCGGCTGTTGCCGTCCTGCATGAGAATGCCGTCCACCGATGCCGTCAGCTGCAAATTCTGGATGTCGCCGATCTCCTCCATCGTCACAATGGCCGGTCCCAGTGGGGCAAAAGTGTCGAGGGACTTGCCGCGAAACCACTGTGAGTCGGCGAACTGGGCCTCGCGCCCGGAGACGTCGTTCATGATCGTCACGCCGGCCATCACATCACGGGCATCGTCTTTGCGAATCCGCTTTGCTTCCCTTCCGATCACCACCGCCAGTTCGACTTCCCAGTCGATTTTCCCGCAGCTGCGCGGCAGTAATATCGGATCGTAAGGACCGTTGAGGGTATTCGATCCCTTGCAGAAGAGAAACGGTTTGTCCGGTTGGTCGAATCCGCCCTCCTTGGCATGTTCAGCGTAGTTTTTCCCCAGGCAGATGATTTTAGAGGGCCGATCGAGCGGACAGCCGCGTCGTATGGTCATCGGTTCGCCGATCGCGTCGAGGCCGGCGGCCTTGTCGAGCCAGCCGTTGCGAAAAAAGATTTCACCAATGTCGGGGATGTCGGGAAAATACCGCCGCAGATCGACGATGCGATCATCGATCTCGATTCCCGGCCGCTCCATTCCTTTAGGTCCGAAACGAATCAACCGCATTGTCATTGCTCCCTGCTGTTACGACCGTCTTCAAAGCACTTCCCGGCATACCAGTTGATCTGACGGCAAATTCCCCGGATGATGCTGACCTCCTTGGCCCTGAGCTGCATCCGGGTGAAGAAATGGCGGATCCCGGCCATCCAGTAGTCCGGGTTTTCCGGGTTGATATAGTTGATGCGCACGAGAATATCCTTCAACTGATCGAACATCCCGTCCAGTTCATGGCGGTTTGCCAGACGGGGAGCATATACCCCTGGCGCTCCCCGGTTGGCCCCGAAAAGCTCGTAGCAGATGACCATGACAGCCTGCGCCAGATTGAGAGACGCAAAGTCGGCCGTCGGGATATTGACCAGCCACTGGCAGTAGCGAATGTCTTCGTTGGTCAGTCCCCGGTCTTCCGGCCCGAAGAGCACGGCCACCTTATTGTTGCGGCTGATCGAAATCAATTCCTGGGCCAGTCGGGCCGGCGATTCGATAACCGCACGCTGGCGGCCGAGACGCGCCGTGGTGCCCACCACCAGATTGAAGGAAGCCAGAGCCTCCGTGAGGGTTTCAAAGACCTGCATTTTTTCGATCACATCGATGGCGGCATGGGTGGCCATTTTAACAATGCGGGTCAGATCACAATTCTGCGGGGCAACCACCACCAGTTTATTGACGCCCATGTTACGCATGGCCCGGGCGGCGGCGCCGATGTTTTCCGGATAGCGGGGCCGGTTGAGGACGATGGTGATATGGTCCAGTTCGACGCCCTCTCGCATCAGCTGATGATTTCGAGCCGGTTGAAAAAGTAGCCGATCTCGAAAGCGGCGGTATCGGGCGCATCCGAACCGTGCACCACATTTTTTTCGATGTCGGTGGCAAACTCGTGCCGGATTGTCCCTTCGGCCGCTTCTTTGAAATTGGTGGCCCCCATCAATTCGCGGTAGCGGGCGATGGCGTTCTCGCCCTCAAGGACCATCACCACGCATGGCCCGGAAGACATGAAATCCGTGAGACTGTCGAAAAAAGGGCGCTCCCGGTGCACCGCGTAAAACCCGCAGGCCTGGGCCTTGGTCATGTGAATCATTTTCATGGCCACGATCTTGAGCGCGTTTTTCTCGAGTCGCCGGACAACTTCACCGATCAGCCCCCGAGCCACACCATCCGGTTTAACAATCGAAAGAGTTCTGTCCATCATGTTCATCCTTTTCATCAACGGACCGCCTTCCTGCCGACTTGCCGTGTCATTTTAACCGCAAGCGGGAGTCTGACGGCCCTGTTTTATAAAAATCTTCTCCAGTCGGGCCGAACAAGCCCTCAGGCAGGTGGGCGGCGCAAACGGCGCCGGGTACGCTTGATTTCAGGCCCAAATATCAAATGGCCGGCGGCAAGTCAACACGGGCCGCGACGCTCCGGCGGTTTTAGAAGAACCTGTACATAGTACCGGTTGACCGAATCAAAACAAAAATGGAATCAGACCCACAAATAGAATTGGAAACTTGAAACTCGAAACTCAGAACCCGGAACCCGGAACCAGTGGTGGCCTAAAGACTTTGGACGTTTGGTTGGTAAAATAGATGAAATCCTGATACTGACAAAACCGACCTAACCGACTCAACTGGCGCAACCACTATAACACGAAAATAGAATTTTCATGCACCGTGGAGGATGCCTCAAGCAACCATGAACTTTTAAGGTGGTCAACTGTGTGAGCACCTTTTTCAACAGTTGACAAAAAAAGAGTCAAAATTTATCATTTTCTATACTGTCGTTTCAGCACCTAAGAATCAGCACCTTCAGAGGAGGGGCCGTATGCCGATTTACGAGTTTTACTGCGATAGCTGCAACACGATTTTTAACTTCTTTTCCAGGACCGTCAACACCACCAAAAAGCCCAAGTGCCCAAAATGCAATAAAAAGGACCTTCAACGCCGAATGTCCGCCTTTGCTATCGCCGGCAAGGCCAAAGAGGACGATGGCCTGGACGACCTGCCGTTCGACGAAAGCAAAATGGAGCAGGCCATGGGCATGCTGGCCGGCGAGGCTGAAAAAATCAACGAAGACGATCCGCGCCAGGCCGCCAACCTCATGCGCAAGTTGACCGACATGACGGGGATGAAACTCGGTGACGGGATGCAGGAAGCGCTGAGCCGCATGGAACGGGGGGAAGACCCGGATAAAATCGAAGCTGAGATGGGCGATCTGCTCGAAGGTGAAGACCCGTTTTTGTTGCCGGCCAAAAAATCGAGCGGCGACATATCGGCGACAGCGCAACCGGTAAGAGATGAAAAGCTGTATGATCTGTGAGGATATGACGAAATAACGAGGCAGCGAATGAACACCGAGGTTCGGGACAGAATCGACATCCGGCGAGGCGACATCACGCGGCTGACCGTCGATGCCATCGTCAATGCCGCCAACACGTCGCTGTTGGGCGGTGGTGGTGTCGACGGTGCCATCCACCGGGCTGCCGGACCGCAGCTTCTGGTGAAGTGCCGCACCATCGGTGGTTGTCCGACCGGTGAAGCCCGCATTACCGGAGGCTACAATCTACCGGCTCGCTTCGTGATCCACACGGTCGGTCCGGTTTATCACCGCACAACACCGGCAAAGGCCGAGGGGCTGCTGATGAGCTGCTATGAGAACAGCCTCGCTTTGGCTTCCCAAAATGGTGCCGAAGAGGTTGCTTTTCCCGCGATCAGCTGCGGTATCTACGGGTACCCGATCGAAAAAGCCTGTCGGGTGGCGATCGACACCACCATCCGCTTTCTGGAAACCGAAACGGTCGTCAAAAAAGTCATATTCGTTCTTTTTTCAGAGGGAGACAGCAAGGTGTACGCCGATTATCTGGCCCACTTAGAAAATTTTTCGGATTGACAAATACGAGCGGTATAATTAAGTTACCTGCGCTGATAAATTCAACGAAAAACGATTGCGCAGTTCGGTTTGATACGTAAGGAGGACAAAAATGGTTGAGGTCACAGAAGCGGCAACGCAGCAGATCAGCGAATATTTCAAGGGGCGAGAGGTTTCTCCGATCCGGATTTTTTTAAATGAGGGCGGGTGAGGCGGACCTTCGTTGGCTATGGCTCTGGATGAGCCGAAAGAAACTGATGAGGTCAAAGCCGTTGACGGGTTTACCTATGTCATCGACAAAGAATTTCTTAAATTAGCCCAGCCGGTAAAGGTCGATTTCATCGACTACGGCTTCAGACTGACCAGCAGCATCAAAATCGACTCGGGCTGCGGCGGTTGCGGCTCCGGCGGTTCTTGCGAAGTCTGATTTTTTAAGATACTCAAGGGGCAACACCTCGAGATGTTGCCCCTTTTTTATTCCCTACTCGGACGCAACTCCACTTCTTACCGATGAGCCTTACCCACAGTCGGCAGATAAGGGCATCCAGTTCATATTGCATGACGGCAACAGCAAATGGATTATCCTGCCGAAGATCTGTCGATCGCAGCAATACCACAACCGAGTTGTTTCCGTTGCCCAGGCGGAAAAGACCCACATGCGCGTTCTGACCCGGGCCATTGAAACGTGCCCGGAGTGAAGATACCTGATGGTAGATCAAGCCGCTGAAGAGATCACCCGTTATCACGAGCAGACAAAGCATCACGTTAACCGCTACGCCCGTTCGCCGGGGTACATGGACTGGAAAAACCAGCCGAACCCGTTCCGGGTCTTCGAAGGCACCCTTACAATCCCGCTGCCGCTTGCAGCACAGAACCCGTCCCTCGAGCACATGGCCCTCTACCGGCGGCGGGCAGTGAGCGGAGAACCGTTCAGTCTATCCAGCTTGGCCGGATTCCTGGAACTTTCGCTCGGCCTGTCAGCCTGGAAAGTCTACGGAAACAGTCGCTGGTCACTGCGCATTAACCCATCGAGTGGAAACCTGCACCCCACAGAGGCCCATCTGGTCCTGCCGGCGATGAAGGGGCTCGAGGCGGGCCTTTATCATTACAACCCGCTGCGGCACGCCCTGGAACAGCGGGCGGCCATTCCGCACGACCTGTGGCGGCAGATCACCGGTCATTTCAACACCGACGGCTTCATGGTGGCCTTGAGCAGCATTTTCTGGCGCGAAGCCTGGAAATATGGCGAACGGGCCTTTAGATACTGCAACCATGACGCGGGTCACGCGCTGGCGGCCCTGGGCTTCTCGGCCGCCCTCAAGGGCTGGAAACTCAGCTGCCTGAACGGTCTGTCGGACGACGACATCGAAACCCTGCTTGGATTCGACCGGACTGCCTGGGAACCGCTCGAAGCCGAGCACCCCGATCTGGTCTGTTTCGTGCAGGAACAAAATGGACCCGCGGTTGCCCGCACGCTGCCGCAAGAGGTGATACGGGCCTTTGCCGATCTGATAATTGCCGGAAAACCGAACCGGTTGAGCCCGAACCGGGACGACTGGCAGATCATCTATCGGACGGCCGAGCACTGCCGCAAGCCCCGCACCGAGGAAGCCCGTTGCGATTATGGCGACAAACCTTTTTTCACCCACCCCCCGGCACCCCTTACGGCGACCGACATTATCCGCCGCCGCCGCAGCGCCACCGCATTCGACCCAGACGGATCGATCGATCAGGAACGCTTCTTCGCCTTGCTCGATAAAACCTTGCCGCGCAACCATTGTCCGCCCTTTGACGTCGGACTCGGCGCCGCGGCGGTCCACCTGCTGCTTTTCGTCCACAACGTCCCGCCCCTGGCGCGGGGACTCTACTTTTTCTGCCGCAACCCCGAAGATCTTCAGGCACTCCGCAAGGCCTTTCGATCCGATTTCCTGTGGGAGCCGGTAACCGATGATCTGCCCCTGTATCTCCTTAGAACCGGTGATGTCCGTCAGGAGGCCATCGAGGTCAGCTGCAACCAGGAAATCGCCGGTTTTTCGGCATTTTCACTCGGCATGATCGCGCGCTTCGAGCAAACCCTGCGGTCGACACCGTATCGGTATCGCCATTTGTTCTGGGAAACCGGAATAGTCGGTCAGGTGCTCTACCTCGAGGCCGAGGCGCAAGGCGCTCGCGGTACCGGCATCGGCTGTTTTTTCGATGACCCGGTCCACTCCCTGGCCGGCCTCGCCGACAACACCTGGCAGAGCCTCTACCACTTCACGGTCGGTCGACCGATCGAGGATCCCCGGCTGACGACGCTGCCGCCCTACCACCACCTTAAGCGGAACAGCGATGCTGTCTGAAAAAGAAATACAGCATCTGCGTCTGCGCCTGGTTGCGTGGTATCGTGCCCATCGCCGGTCGCTGCCCTGGCGCAACACGACAAACCCATACCCGGTCTGGATCTCCGAGGTAATGTTGCAGCAGACGACAGTCAGCACGGTTCTTCCCTTCTATCGACGGTTTACCGAACGATTTCCTGAACTGCAGGACCTGGCCCGGGCCGATCTGCAAGACGTGTTGATGATCTGGGAAGGGCTGGGATATTATGCCCGCGCTCGCAACCTGCACCGGGCCGCCCGGATCGTCCGGGACCATCACGGCAGTGTTGTGCCCGCGGATGTAACCGCCTTTCGAAATCTGCCGGGCGTCGGCGACTACATTGCCGCCGCCGTCATGAGCATTGCCTTCGACCAGCCGTATGCGGTCGTCGACGGCAATGTGAAACGTGTTCTGGCGCGGCTGCTGCTCATCGCGGCCCCGGTCAACCGGCCGGCCGACCACAAAATTTTCAAGGCAGCGGCGGCCCGGCTCCTGGATATGTCGCAGCCGGGAACTTTTAACCAGGCAATGATGGAATTGGGGGCCCTGATCTGCACACCCCGCCGGGCGGCCTGCAGCGACTGCCCGGTGAAGGTGCACTGCCGGGCCGAGCGTGACGGTAAGGTCGGCGAGTTTCCAAAACGCCTGCAGAAATCGCCGACCCCCCTGCACCATGTTGCCGTGGGGGTGGTCTTTAAAAAAGACCGGGTCCTGATTACGCGACGCCGCCCGGAAGGGCTGCTGGGGGGGCTGTGGGAATTTCCCGGCGGACGGGTCAAGGACGACGAAACGCCTCAAGACGCGTGCGTGCGAGAAATCCGGGAGGAAGTTAACCTGAAGGTCAAAATCGATCTCCATTTGACCCGCATCAGGCACGCCTACACCCACTTCAAGATCGTGATGGACGTCTACAACTGCCGATACGTATCCGGCAAGGTGTCGCTGAACGGACCCACGGACCATCGCTGGGTGAAGCTCGACGAATTGGCCGGCTTTCCCTTCCCCAAGGCCAACCTTAAGTTCATGCCACTGTTGAAGCCGCTTTAAGGCGCTTCGGTGCACCGGAACGGCCCCCACTGACCCTTTGCGGGAGTTCTTAAAATTTCCGACAACCCTTGAAAAGGCTTGGTGCCGGTTCCATATTGAATGAGGTTCTGGGTTTAGGGTTCGGAGTTCAGGATTCTGGGTTTATGATTCAACGTTAAAGGAAGGACTTCAATCCTTCAACCCTGAACCTGGAACCGATCCGTTTAGGTTGAAATTTTACCAAAGGAGAAGATAATGAGCGTACTCGTTGCCAAGGAAGCCCCGGATTTTACGGCACCGGCCGTCATGCCGAGCGGTATCATCGAAGAAAAGTTCACGCTATCCGATCTGAAGGGAAAGTATGTGGTCCTGTTTTTCTGGCCCCTCGACTTTACCTTTGTCTGCCCGACGGAGATTCTGGCGCACGACCACCGTATCGAACAGTTCAAGGAACGCGGGGTCGAGGTCGTGGGAATCTCTATCGACTCACAGTTCACCCACTTCGCTTGGCGAAATACCCCGGTTAACGAGGGCGGAATCGGTCCGGTGAAATTTCCGATCGTGGCCGACATTTCCCATGCCATCACCCGTGCCTACGGCATCGAACACCCGGACGGGGTGGCCCTGCGGGCCTCCTTTCTGATCGACAAGAACGGTGTCGTGCAGCACCAGGTCATCAACAACCTGCCCCTGGGCCGAAACGTGGATGAAATGCTGCGTACGGTCGATGCGCTGCAGTTCACCGAAGAGCACGGCGAGGTCTGCCCGGCCGGCTGGCAGAAGGGTGAGACCGGTATGAAACCGACCGCCGAAGGAGTGGCCGAATACCTCTCCTCGAAGGCCGAAAAACTCTGATCCCCGCCCCGGACACTGTTTAACCGAACGCTGCACGGGGATTGCGACAGTGCCCCGTGCAGCCGTCACCCTTTACATCATTGCCAGATAAAATCGATGACACCGTCGAGACACCGGCGGATCATCTGCGCGCAGTGTCGATATACCGCGAACGAACCACCGTAGGGGTCGGGAATTTCAGGAGCTCCCGCACCGCCGCCAAACTCGCCGAGCAGTCGGAGGGCATCGGGGGAGACGTGCGCCGTGCTTCGGATAAAACGGGCCTGCTGTCTTTCCATAACCAGAATAAGGTCCGCGTCGGCGATCAATGAACCGTCGATCGCCCGCGAACGATGCCCGCCGATATCGGCTCCATGTTCACGGACCGCCCGCACCGCTCCGGGTTCGGCCGACAGCCCGTCCGCGGCATGGGTTCCGGCGGAACGAACCAAGATGCGGCGATCCGACGCCGGGGATAAAAGGACTTTCATTATACCCTCCGCCATGGGGCTGCGGCAGATGTTACCGGTACAAACAAACAGAAGACGAAAGCTGTCGTTTATCAATACAACTGTTAAATTTTGATTGATTTTAGGGCCTAAATCCGTCATTTTAGATCCTTTTCGTTTCCGGAAGAGCAGGCCGCCTTTTGGGAGTCTATCCTAAAATGATCGTTTGCTCGGTTAAACCGGGACGAGGGAAGAGGTTTTTTTAAGATAAATTGATAGGACAACCCCAATGACCGCCAATAAGACGAGCTTCGAACAAGGCCCGATTCGACCTCCCAATGAGGCCCGCAGCCTGTTGCTGCGGTTGACGCGCAACTGTCCCTGGAACCAGTGCCTCTTCTGCCCGGTTTACAAAAACCGAAAATTTTCGCTGCGCACAGTGGAGGAAATCAAAGAGGACATCCAGGCCGCCCGAGACATTGCCGATGACATCACGACCCTTTCCCGAAAGCTCGGCAGCGAGGGTGAGGTCGATGACCGCGTGGTCAGTCATCTTTTCAACCTGCCCGGCTATGGCGACACGCACCGGAGCGTCGCCGCCTGGCTCTACTACAAAACCGATGCCTGTTTCCTGCAGGATGCCGACAACCTGATCATGAAAACCGATGACCTGGTGGCGGTGCTCGAGTTTCTGCGAGAAAAGTTTCCCACAATTTCGCGGGTCACGACCTACTCCCGGTCACGAACGGTGGCCCGTAAATCCCTCGAATCTCTCCGGCGGATCCGGCAGGCCGGCCTCGATCGCGTTCATATCGGCCTCGAGACCGGCTACGATCCGTTGCTCAAATTGATGAAAAAGGGCGTCAGCGCCGCTCAGCAGGTCGACGCCGGACGGAAACTGCTGGATGCGGGCATGGAGTTGTCCGAATATGTTATGCCCGGCCTCGGGGGTCAGGAAATGTGGCGCGAGCACGCCGTCGCCACCGCCGATGTTCTCAACCGCATCAACCCGCATTTCATCCGCCTGCGCAGCCTGAGAGTGCCACAGCGGGTCCCCCTGCATAGCAAATTAGCCGATGGCTCGTTTACCATGCAGACCGACGACATGCTGGCTGCGGAAATCAAACTTTTTATCGAACACCTGGACGGAATAACCAGCACGGTCGCCAGTGACCACATCATGAACCTGCTGGAGGAAGTCGGCGGCAAACTGCCCGAAGACAAGCCGAAAATGCTCGCTGTGATTCGTCGCTACCAGGGACTCGGAGATACCGATCGCCTCATTTATCGGGCCGGCCGCCGCGGCGGGGCCTACCGAACCCTCGACGATCTTCGCACCGATCCGACGACCTACCATAAATTAAAGAGCCTCATTGTCGAATTACAGGAAAAAGAGGGCACGGAAGGGGTCGAACGATTTCTGGCTGAGCTTGTTGACCGGTATATCTAAACTTATCGGTTCAGGGTTTAAGCCCGCCCTGGCGCGATGGGACGTGGCTATAAAATTGTTTGCATATTCTATAGACGTTGCTTTCCATCACCACATCTTTCCAAACCGGGTCTGGGCCAGGGGTTCAAAGGTTCAAGGGTTATAAAATAAGGAGTTGCAAAACGGATAATATGGAATCGATCAGAATACTGGGCACCGGCTCTTATGTTCCGCCTCGGGTCCTGACCAACCAGGATCTGGTCGCAATGGGACTCGACACCTCCGATGAATGGATCACCAAGCGCACCGGGGTGCGCGAGCGGCGTGTGGCCGCGCCGGACGTCACGGCTTCGGACCTCGGATACGAGGCGGCTGTGCGGGCGCTCGACATGGCCGGTTTGGCCCCCGCCGACCTGGATCTCATCATCATGGCCACCATCACCCCGGATACGTGCTGCCCGGCGTCCGCCAATTGGTTGCAGGCCAAACTCGATGCACCCCGAGCGGTCACTTTCGACGTCACGGCAGCCTGCTCCGGATTTATCTTCGGGCTCAACGTGGCCGAGCAGTATCTGAAAAACAAAACCGTCAGGCACGTGCTGGTGGTGGCCTCCGAAATCATGACCCGCACCCTGAACTGGAAAGACCGGTCGACCTGCATCCTCTGGGGGGACGGCGCCGGCGCAGCGCTCCTGGCCCTGGGCAATGAGGGACCAGAGATTCTATCGACGCACATTCACACTGACGGCGCCAACGGACAAGACCTCCTGCTGCCCGGCGGCGGCTCGAAAACCACGCCTATTTGCCATGAGAGCGTCGACAAGGGGCTGCACACTCTGAACATGATCGAAGCCAGCATGAGCTTTAGGGTCGCCGTTCGTTATTTCATGGATGCGATCAAGGAGGCGGCCGAACACAACCGTATCGCCGAGAAGGACATCACCTGGTTCATTCCCCATCAGGCCAATATCCGCATGTTTCAATACATCTCTCAATCGATGCAAATTCCTTTCGAAAAATTCTACATGACGCTTCACAAATACGGCAACATATCGTCGGCCTCCTGCGCGATCGCCCTGGACGAGGCCGTGCGCGACGGCAGCATCCGGTCACAAGACCTGATATGCCTGCCGGTGTTCGGGGGCGGCTTGACTTGGGGCAGCGCGCTGATCCGCTGGCAGTAAGGCCGTTCTAGTCTTTTCGAGGCCACTCGACGCCGGAGCGTTCTTCAGCAAAGTAACAGAAACGGTCCCAGTCGAATTCACGCTGGCTGATGGGGCAGCGCAACTTGACCTTGCGCTCGGTGACCCCGATCACTTCCCAGTCACCGCTGCGGGGCCCTCCGTCGATGTAGATCTTCTGCCCCTCTGAGAATGGGTAGGGTTTAAATGTGACGACTGTTTGATCTTTCACCTGCCGTCCTCCATGAATTGATTCATATCAAGCAAACTTCTCGCCGATCGCCCGGCCGTAATCCTGGCAGGCGCGGCGGCCATCGGGGGTCGGCACCGCACTCTCCTTGAGGCTCAGGGCGCCCAGATCTACCATGTCCATCTTGTAGACGTGTTGCATGGTATCGAAGATCATCGAGGCCGATTCGCCACTGTGGGTGTAGGATCCGAACGCACCGCCCATTTTACCGAGCAGGTTCACTTTCTGCGCCAGGAACAGAAAGGTCTTCATACCGCCCGTCAGGTCTCTGTGATAGGTGGGACAGCCGAAAACGTAACCGTCGTACCCCTCCAGGTCTTTTTCACTCTTTATTGCCGAAATCTTTTTCAAGTCCGCCGTATGCCCCACGATTCGGACCCCCTCGGCGATGTAATCGGCCATCTTTTCGGTGTTACCGGTTCGGCTGACATAACCGATGAGTACTTTTTTCATTCGCGGTCTCCTTTCTCTAAAATGTCTGTGAATGAAATGTGAACACCCAAACCATCAGGCACCGGCAAGTGGTGCCCATAAGTGCTTCCCGCAGCTCCTGCCGCACGGGCGATGTGAAATGATGACCGGTTTTCCGTTGTTTATTCGCCGGATGTAGGGGCAGCTGCGTTGCCCTTGAATTTGAACAGCATTAGCACCTTTTTTCCGCTGGTACCAATGTTTTTTTAACGCATATCGTAAGGACCGGGGATGTGCTTTTCATCCGGTTGGTGTGTTGGAACGGGGACTATAGAGCTCACTCAATGTTAGCAACTTATTGCGTCGCGGCCCTTAGGATCGCGGGTTTGATGACGTGAACAAAATAGCCAATTGTTAAAGCAAAACTTTTAAAAATAATATTGCGGAATGGTGAAATGCGAGGCCGGGGCCCATTCCGAAGTTAAATAGGTCCCGGCCGATAAAAATCTAAACGGTGCTCAGTGCTCCGCTTCGTACATAATGCACTATAATTTTATGACTTATTGTTGTTATACTCACTCAGCATTGAGTGCTAACCCGTAAATTCGTACTCGTACTTACGCATCATCGATGGGCTTAGCCGGCCTTCACCTCGATCCTTCGCGGTTTGGCCTTTTCGACCTTGGGAAGGGCCAGCCGCAGCACGCCGTCACTGAGATTGGCATCGATTTTACTCTGATCGATGACCTCGGACAGAGTGAATTGACGGTAAAACTTGCCGACCTCGTATTCGATCATCATATCCTGTTCGTCAGGGTTTTCGAAGGGTTCGATATCACCGGACAGGGTGAGGGTGTCGTCACGCAGGTCGATAGTGAGATCCTTGGTCTTTACTCCCGGCATATCAGCCACAAGAATGATCTCTTTTTCGGTTTCATAGATATCGACATGGGGTGTAAACACCAGTCCCGATCTCGTCTGCTCGGCCGGCGCGGCCAGTTCCTGCTTTTCCCTGACCTTCAACTCTTTGTTTTCAGTGTCTGCCATGGTTATTCCCCCTTTCAGTAATACTTATTTCACGGTAATCTGGCGCGGTTTCGCTTTTTCGGCCTTCGGGACCACAACGGTCAAGATGCCGTCGGTCATGTTCGCCTTGACCTGGTCCGTATCGATATCATCGGGCAGGCTGATGACTCTCGAGAATTTACCGGCTTCCCTTTCACGGCGGTGATAGCGGGCATTTTCTTCAACACCGGTAATTTTTCTTTCTCCCGCCAAGGAGATCGTGTTGCCGGTAGCCTGAATGTCCAAATCGGCCGCCCTGATACCGGGCAGTTCAGCGCGCAGGTAATAGTTTTCGCGGTTTTCGGTAACATTGACAGGCGGAAAAACCCCGGCTCGACCTCTCAAAGAAGGCGTGCCGCTGTATTCATCATACATTCGGCCAATCTGCCTTCTGAGTTGCTCGAGTTCTGTAAAAGGACTTCTCACACCCCAGCCTGGAAAACCAAACATTCTCCTGTAAATCATTGCGTAATCCTCCTTCCATGTTTGAAAGTTAGCAGCGCCGAATCGCTTGGAATCAAAAGACAAGGCGCTCATACCATCATTTTCATGACAAAAATATATTCGCATTTATCTTTGTCAAGTATAATGTATAAATTTTATTAACATATTACTAAATAAAATTTATAAATATAATAATGATATCGGTGCGGATCACAACAAGAAGAGACAAGAAACTGAGCGATGGCTATTACAAAACCGTGGATGGGTACGGGAGAGGCGACTAAAGGGTTTTCGCATTGTGGAAGTGATTCAGGCAAGCAGTTCTATCGCCGCTCTGCTCGATACGGCTGTCCGTATTGACAGCGCCAGCGTAGCCGGATATAATTGTTTTTCAACTGACCGGTTCCGGGTTCTGAGTTCTGGGTTGAGAACTCCTATTCAGCTGCAACCACAGGATGCTTGCCTTTATTTGGGCTTCAATAGGTTCTCACCCAACGGATTATGTTGATTGTCGCAAATCTTGCTAAGAATTGTTCTCCGTTTCATTCGGTTAGAACCTTTGAACCTTGAACCCAGAACGCTGAATCCCGCCTGGCGGGAAACCGCGCAACCTGAGTTAAAAAAACGCCGGGGGTCTTCAGAATATTGTCCTGCTTTATCAAGCGATCGACAGACGCGCCCCATCGATTTCAGGTAAACCGACGCGGATTCATCAAGTTTGGAGTTTTGGCGACTGTCGCGGCAACCTTTGAGCCGGCATGCGCCATTGCCGCAGTCACTCACAGCCTGAATTCGAAAAAAAACCTGTCGCTTTTCAACACCCACACCGGCGAGCATCTGGATGTCTGCTACTGTCAGGATGGTGTGTACAGATCCGGAGCGTTGAAAAAAATCAAACACATCCTGCGCGATCACCGTACCGGGGACATCAAAGCCATCGACACCCGCGTGCTCGAAATCCTTTACACTCTGTCCCGCCGGCTCGACACCCCGGGACCGTTTCACATCATTTCCGGATACCGCTCTCCGGCCACGAATGCGGCCTTGCACCGAAAAAGCAACGGGGTTGCAACCCATAGTTTTCACACCAAGGGCATGGCGATCGATTTTCGTGTGCCGGATTGTAAGACAAACACCGTGCATGCAACGGCCGTCAATCTCCGGGCGGGCGGCGTCGGTTATTATCCGAAATCAGATTTCGTTCACGTGGATTGCGGACCGGTGCGCTACTGGTAGTATCCGTCAAATAGGCCGTCCCGACTCCCCCAAACCCCTGCCCCGTCGGCGTGACGACCACAAGTGTTTCATTCTTCGCGTTTTCGGACGTATACCGGCTTTTTGTCCGTGACGGCCCGACACCTGAGAAGCTCAAAATCTGAGCCGTCCCGGGATTGATCTGCCGGCCCAACGCCTCCATTTCGATGCGCGGCGGCCTTTCCTTTAGCGCCATGTACAGCCGAGGGTCTCTCTTGTAGATGTCCTTGCGAAAATTCACCACCCCCTTCTGGTCGACCCATGCCGTCCAGTAAAGCAGATGGACGGGCACAGCTTTTTTTAGCCGCACGATACGGTTCTGTTCGCTGTCGACGGCCCTGAGGATGCTCTGATAGGTCCATTTTGGATCGTCTTTCAACAGATATTCCGCCAGTTCGAGTGGTTTTTCGAGCCGGATGCAGCCCGAGCTGTAACTGCGGTAATTTTTTTTAAACAGTTTCCGGTTGGGCGTGTCGTGCAGATAGACGGCAAACCGGTTGGGCATCATAAACTTGATCCGGCCAAGATCGTTTGATGGACCGGGCTCTTTCCTGAGTTTGAAACGAAAATTTCTCTTGGTCACCTTTGACCAGTCGACCGTCAGGGGATCGATTTCAGTTGCACCGGCACGCCAATCCTCAAAAACCTTAAAATGTTTACGGATCAGGTATTCGGGATTCTGCTTGACCTTGGGTAGGATGTCCTCGACTGCAATTTTCTGCGGAACGTTCCAGTAGGGGTTGATCTCGAGGTACTGCAGATCGGCACTGAATACCGGTGTGCTCCGGTAGTCCCTGCCGACCACGACGCGCATGCCCCAGAGGGGTTGCGCGTTTTCGAACACGGTCAGTCTGTAGTCGGCCGCGTTGACGAGAAGGTACCGGGCACCCAGTTCATGCGGAATCCAGCGCCATCTTTCCAGGTTCAACTCGATCTGGCGGGTGCGGACAGCCGCCGGAACATTCAGCTCATTAAGAGTCTGCTTGTCGATGCGACCTGTCGGCGGCAGCCCATGCCGCACCTGAAACCGCCGTACGGTCCCTTCAAGGTTCCCGTCGTAGCGGTTCTCCTCCTGGTTTTCCTGCAGGCCGAGATCACCCGAGACCGACAGGCGTTGCCTCAACTGGGCAATGTGATCACCCACATCGCCTTCCTGCGACAACAGATTTTCCGGCAGAGGCGGCCATCCGCCGCGGGTCTCGATATCGCGGTACCGCTGCAGGGCTGCCTTCAGGTCTGCATATCCGGCATGCGGTGGTCGCAGTCGATCCAGGGCCGCCTCGATTTGTCCGGCAGCAAGAGCCGCCTCCAGAATTCCGGCCAGATCCGTCTTCGGATTGTAAGCGAGCCACTCGGCATGGAGGGTCTCCGGGTTAACCCGGCCCCCCAGCAGATGCGAACCGAGCACCAAAAAGGCGTCGGTCAAGAGGAGATCGAGGTCAACGAGCAGGTCCGGATCGGGCGGTAAATCCAAAAACCGGTCCCGTTCCAGCGCGCCAAGGAGGAGCTCGATTTGGGCCAAATGGTAGTCCTCGGTCTGCAGACCGTCGCGGCGTGCCGCGTGAATGCCCGCAACCAGAGAATCGGCATTGTGCAGAGTGGCATCGGCCGCCCAGGCCGGTTGAAACCCGCGCCGGGCATAGAAAAGAGGCAGGTCCGCCACTCCGCAGATCAGCTCACCCCGGCAGGTAAACCGGGCCCGTTGTCGTTCGGCCTCAATTTTTTTCTGCAAGCGGACGGCCAGCGGTTCCGGGGTCTCTTCTTCGGTCAGAGCACCCGAGTTCGCACCCATCACAGTCAGCAGCAGCATCACCACAAAAAATCGCAGCATCGGTTTCAATATGTAAACCTTCCTATCGCAACATCATTCCAGGATAAGGGATGCCATTCGAATCCAACCGACCTCTTTACATTCGCGTCAGGAGTTTTATTATCTTTCCAAAGAGTATCGAACCCGGAACGATAAGGAGTTTTCAATGGAAATGAAAAAGATTCTGTGGCCGACTGACCTCTCAGGTAGCGCTGAAAAAGCCCTTCCCTTTATCAAGTCTCTGACCGAGAAATACAACACAGAAATCCACGTCCTGTATGTCATCCAAGACCTTGCCAATCATAAGTCCTGGTACGGGGAATTCCAGCAGGAAAAGATCGAAAAAATCCTGAAGTGGGAAGAAAAAACCGCCAAAAACCGTTTGGATGAGCTTTGCGCCAGCTCCCTGGAGGGGTGTCCCCTTTATATTAAACACGTGGCAATAGGGGATCCCGCGCAAGAGATCCTCAAACTGATTGACAAAGAAAAAGTCGACGCAGTGGTATTGTCGACCAGTGGCGAGACAGGCCATTACCGACTGGGCAGCACGGCCGAAAAGGTGGTCCGAAACGCCCCGGTGCCGGTCGTCACCGTCCCGGTCGAACAGCCGGTCGAGGTGTGACGATATCAACCGTCGAGAGGGCACCGGTCGGCCGGGCTCGCGGGCAGAGCCGCATCATTTCCATCATTGCGCCAAGATGCTGCTTCTTACCCAATCAATGCAGGCTTTTGGCCGCAAGCATCCAGTTTGATCGAAAAGGAAACTTTTCAGTTTCATATGAGGTTTCAGGTTGCGGATCTCAGGATTTGGGGGTTGCTGACACCTGGCACCTGACACCTGAAACCCTATATCCGATGAACCAAGTGGTTTCACTTTAATAACATGTCTTCGTTTCTTGTGCAGAAGTTATGATCTAAGACCTTTATATGAAACTACGCCAAAATGGCACAGTTTCTTTCTCGATCAAACTGGATGCTTGCGGCCAGCGGCTGGGCTGAACAGCACCTATCTTTTCCGCCGGTTTGACAATTCCCCCCAATTCACCCGAGCGTGAAGGAGATTCCCTGCGCCAGCGGCAGCTCACTGGACCAGTTGACAGTGCAGGTCTGGCGCCGCATGTAGACCTTCCAGGCGTCGGAGCCGGATTCGCGACCGCCGCCGGTCTCTTTTTCCCCCCCGAAAGCTCCTCCGATTTCCGCCCCGGAGGTACCGATATTGACATTGGCAATACCACAATCGCTGCCGCGGGTGCTCAAAAAAAATTCCGATTCCCGGATGTCGCGTGTGAAGACGGCCGATGAGAGCCCCTGAGGAACCGCGTTGTGGCAGGCTACCGCCTCTTCGATGGTTTCGTACTTGATCAAGTAGAGCAGCGGGGCGAATGTTTCCGCCTGCACGATCGGCATGTCGGCCCGGGCTTCGCAGATGCAGGGGGTCACATACGTACCGGCATCGTAAAGACCGCCGCTGAGAACCGTGCCGCCGTAAAGCACCCTACCGCCCTGGTCCTTGACCTGCACCAGTGCCGCCTGAAGGGCCGCCGTAGCATCGGTGTCGATCAGCGGTCCCATGAGAATGCCCTCTTCCAAGGGATTGCCGATTTTGATCTGACGGTAGACGTTCAAAAGCTCGGCGGCAATCCGCTCGTAGATGTCCGCGTGCACGATCAGACGCCGGGTCGTGGTGCAGCGCTGTCCGGCGGTACCGACCGCTCCGAAAAGAATCGCCCGCACGGCCAGTTCGATATCGGCGCTGGGTGTCACGATAATGGCATTGTTGCCGCCCAGTTCCAGAAGGCTCCGTCCCAGGCGTGCCGCCACCGTCCGTGCAACGTGACGCCCCATGCGGACACTGCCGGTGGCCGAGATCAGTGGAACCCGCTGGTCGTTGATCAGGGGGTCTCCGACCGCATCACGGCCCCCGGCGAGCAGGCTCAGGATACCCTCGGGCAGGTTGTTGCGCCGCAGCACGGGCCAAACGATCTTCATGACGGCAATCGCAGTGAGAGCGGCCTTAGAGGATGGTTTCCATATGACGGTGTCACCGGCAACCAAAGCAATGAGGGCATTCCATGACCAGACGGCCACCGGAAAATTGAAAGCGGTGATCACCCCGACCGGACCCAGAGGGTGCCACTGCTCGTACATCCGGTGGTCGGGCCGTTCGCTGTGCATACTCAAACCGTAGAGCATCCGCGACTGGCCGAGTGCAAAATCGGCAATGTCAATCATCTCCTGAACCTCGGCCTCACCTTCGGCCCGAATTTTGCCTGTTTCCAGGCTGACCAAAGCTCCCAGCTCCTTCTTGCGCAGCCGCAGAGCATCGCCGATCTGACGGACAATCTCGCCGCGCCGGGGTGCCGGAACGGTGCGCCAGGTCTTGAAAGCCTCCACAGCACGGGAAATGACGGCGTTGCAGTCGCCCCTTCCGGCCGAACGGATGGCACCGATCTGTCGACCATCGATGGGCGATACGGCGCTGAGCCGCGGCCCGCTGCAGGGCAGCCAGGTTCCGGTGCCGGCACCGGCTTGTTCCTCCAGTAAGTCAAGTGGCTTCAGGATCGATTCCATAGCCGCCAATCTCCTAAAAAGTTAAGTATTTTAAAGCTTTGATAAAGTTTATAAAACAAACACTTGAATCCTTGAACCCTCGAATCCTCGACCCCTTTCTCCCAACAAATTGGGAGATAAAGCAGGTATCTTTTACCGTAGCGTCTCATCACCAAAAGATCAACCCGCGCCCCGGTGCCGGCGAAGAGGAGACGGGTTAGGGTCACGGTAAGAAATAATTCCACACGATTGCATCGGATTATGGTTTGTCTACAAGGCACATCCACCTGCGCATATCGGGATACGTGTGGGTGGATGTAACGCAGTAGACGGGCCCTAAGACAAGCAAGAGGTGCAATTATTTTTTGCCGGGGCTCTTAAGGGCCGCGTCGACTGCGGCTTGAAGGGCGGCAGCCCGGTTGGAGAAAATCCAGGTGATATTGCGGTTCACTTCTCTGAAAAGGCAGTTTACGGAGTCGATAAATCCGGTCCCCACATTCTGTCCGAGTGCCGTATGCTTTCCGACCAGTGCATCGGTCACCAGCAGGTAATGGCCGAGGAGACCTCCAAGGGGTTTCGAGACCGCCAGGCGACTGATGGCGCCGACATTGGCCTGCGCAATCGGCAGTCGTGCCGCAACCGGTACGACATCGAAAACATCCAGAACTTCCGGCGACAGCGACATCAGGTGAAAATCGTCAACGGGTGCAAGGCCCGCAAAATGCGCCTTCAAAGCGCGTCGTTGCTCCCCGATGTCCTCAAACCGTTCGTGTTTGAGTTCAACCATCAGATGCACCCGTCGGCCGAAGGTCTGCACCACCTCTTCGAGGGAGGGAATCAGGGGGCAGGCGCTCTTCAGGACCCGGTAGTCCGTCTGCCCAATCCGGATGGGACGTCCGTACAACCGCCGGGCATCCGGATCGTGAATCACCACCGGCTGCCGGTCGCGGGTCCAGCGCACATCGAACTCGATTCCCCAGACGCCAACGGCTACGGCTGCCCGAAAAGCGGGAATCGTATTCTCGATGATCTGCCGGTTGTCGTGTTCGCCGCGGTGGGAGATGATCCTGCATCCCGCGAGGCGCTCTGCCGTTGGGTGGGGCTGCGGATAGCGCTGAAAGAGGGCATCTGTGCTGCGGAGAAAGGCGTTTTCGATCCAAAGCGGAATGTTCATAGATGCTATTTTGTAATTGACCGTTTTTTACGGTTCGGACTATAAGAATAGATATGAAGTCCAGAACCGTCAAACCTGCAAGCTTGTCCCCCAAAAAGCCGGCCGGCGTCGATTGGGAAAAGTTATCGGTGCCGCCGGAGCAGGCCATCATGAAACTCGCGCCCGGGATGAGCGTTTTTATCGGCACCGGTGTGGCCGAACCCCGCACCCTGATGAAGCATGTAATGGGAGCGGAAGCAACCCACCTTCAGGATCTCGAGCTCATTCAGCTGGTCAGCCTCGGGGACGCCATTTCCCTAAAGGCCCTGAGCACTCATCGCTACCGGTTGAAGACTTTTTACTCGGGTTGGGCCGCCAGCGAGGCCATCAGCGCCGGACAGGTTGACCTGATTCCGAGCCGGTTTTCGGAAATACCGCGCCTGATCACCTCCGGCCGGATCCAGATCGACGCGGCCATTATCCAGATCACGCCGCCGAATGCGGACGGTTATTGCAGCTTCGGCATGGCGGTCGACGTCGCGCGCCTGGTGCTCGATCGGGCGCGGGTGAAGATCGGCGAGATCAACCCGCTCGTTCCGGTGACCCTGGGCGACACTCTGGTCCATGTGTCCGAATTCGATCACCTGGTGCGATCCACCGAAGCGCCAATCTATTTTTCCCGCTGGCCCGTTGACGATGTTTTCAACCGGGTGGCGGCCCATGTCGCTGCGGTGATCGAGGACGGCAGCTGCCTCGCCTTTTCGATCGGGCCGCTGTACGAAGCCCTCGGCCGGCACCTGGTCCACAAACGTCACCTCGGACTGCACACGCCGTTTTTCACCGATGCCGTAATGGACCTGGTCAAAAGCGGTGCCGTAACCAACCGGCACAAAGAAATCTTCCGCGGCAAGTCCCTCACCTCATATGCCTTTGGGACGCCCGAATTGATGGCCTGGCTCGATCACAACCCGCTGGTCGAATTTCAGCAACTCGACAAGGTCTTCTCGCCGAAGCAGATCGGCCTGAACCCGCGCTTTGTGGGAATCCTACCGGCCCGCAAAGTCGATCTTTCCGGCCGTATCGTCATGCATGTCGGTAAGGGCAACGTCACGGCCGGTCCCGGTGATGTGATGGATCTGCTGCATGGTGCCGAGATATCGGCCGGGGGATTGTGCCTTTTCGCCCTGCCGAGCCGCAACTTGCAAGGCGAGGCCAACATTCGCGCGACGGTTGACGAATTCCCCAACCAGTTGAACGTCAGGGAATCGGTGGATATGGTGGTAACGGAATACGGCGTCGCCAGCCTGAGCGGCCGAACCGTGCGGGAACGGGCCCAAGCCTTGATCGAAATCGCGCATCCCGAAGACCGGCAGGCCCTGATTGATAACGCCAAAAAGTTAAACGTGCTGTATCCCGACCAGATCTTTCTCGCCGAATCCGCCCACCTTTATCCCGCCCATCTTCAAAGCCGACAGCACTTAAAAGGCGGTGTCGAGGTCCGTTTCAGGGCGATCAAACCGTCGGACGAAGAAGGCATGCGGCGGCTTTTCTACCGGTTTTCCGACGAAGCGGTGTACTATCGCTATTTCACGCCCGTCAAGACCATGCCGCACTCTAAAATGCAGAAATACGTCAACGTGGACTATAGCCGAACGCTGTCGATTGTCGGGTTGGTCGGCGAAACCGGCGCGGGCCGAATCATCGCAGAGGCCCGTTTTGTCCGCGACCCGCGCCGCCCGTATGCCGACGTCGCCTTCGTGGTAGACGATGCGTATCAAGGTCTGGGGATCGGGACCTACATGGTCAAAATGCTGGTGCGGCTGGCCGGCGAACGAGGCCTGCAAGGATTTACCGCCGATGTGCTGGCGACGAACAACGCCATGATGAAAGTGTTCGAAAAGAGCGGACTCACCATCAAAGCAAAACTTGAAGACGGCATCTACTCACTGACCATTTTGTTTGACCGCCAGCACACCGGACCGGAAAATGATTCGGGCTGATCATCCCGACTTCGAACCAAAAATTTTTTTAGTAAAATTATATAAAATACAAAAAGTTATGTTAAACGCTATCATGCTTTGGACGATATTTTACAAATGATCTCGATACAAACTCATCCAATATCGAACCGCTCCAAAATTGGCCGCTAAGTGTTGGCGCTGATCGTCAATCCAGCTCAACGGACCAAACCGACTCAGCCGGCTCAACTCACAATAAGAGTGGAAGACTCCTGCGCCAGAGACAGCACTTTCTGCGATATGCTCCCCAAAAAGAAGTCTTTGATACTGGAAATGCCGCGGCGGCCCAGGACCACCAGGTCGTAGCCTGAACGCGCCTCGTCGGCAATGTCCCGGGCAATCCCCTTCTTCTTCGGTTCGGTCTTGATCGCAATATTTTCGACTTCGAAGCCCGCCTGACGCAAGATTTCGGCGGCTTTGGCCAGGGCTGTAGACACCAAGTCCTTTTTCTTGTCCTCCAGAGCGCAGAAGGCCTGTTGCTGAGACTTGAAATAGGGCGTCAACTCCGGACTGTTCATATCGCAAAGAGCGGCCGTATCCTGGAGTACACTGAAAAGAGTGACGTGGTTGTCCGGAGAGAATGTCCGGGCAACGTACTGCACGGCCCGCAACGCATTTTCGGAATCATCGAATGCAATCAATATCTTCTGTCCCATCGTTCACAGCCTCCTTTAACAATTCAGTTTGCATGTGCAGTCAGACAACGGTTGATGTTCGATCGGCCAACGGCGCTTGCGCACCGATGCGTTCCTTTGCCTGAATCTGTTCTTATGACAGCCGTCAGCCTAAAATCAACACAATTCAATGAAAAAAACATTGTGTCACACCGATGGATGCAACCGCGGCTCTATTGACCTGCCGGACTCTATTGCCTATAATGCCGCAAAAGGCTCTTGACTCTTGTTCTTGTTCCTCAAGGCCATTCCGTTAGGAAGGCGGTAATGCATGTCGGATAAATTCGATCTTTGCATCATCGGCGGAGGCCCGGCAGGTTTTGCCGGGGCGATTCGTGCACTGGACCTGGGAAAGCATGTCTGTATTGTCGAAGCCGACGAGATCGGCGGCACCGGGGTGATGTGGGGCGCGCTTTCCTCGAAAACCTTGTGGGAGCTGGCCAAGGACTACGACATCGCGGCCAAGGTCGACCGGGGATACCGGAGTGCCGGTCTGATCGTCGACTATGCCGCGGTACGCAACACCGTTATCCAGGCCGTCAAGGAAAAGCAGTACCAGATGCTCTCTCAGCTCGAGACCTATTCCCCTCTGCGCTGGAAGGGTCCCGGCTCGATCACCTTCAAGCGCGGCCGGGGAACCTTTCTTTCACGAGAGCGCATCGAAGTAACGAATGGAGACGGTGGTAAGGAAGAAATCAGGGCCGACTTCTTTCTGATCTGCACCGGTTCCAAACCGCGTGATTTTCCTCACATCACGGTCGACCAAAAACAGATCCTTAACTCCGACGGCATTCTGAACCTCAAAGAGTTCCCCAAAAGGCTGGTAATCATCGGTGCCGGAATCGTCGGCTGCGAGTATGCCACGATCTTTTCCAACTTCGATCAGACAAAGGTTTTCCTGGTCGATCATCTGGAAAGGATCATCCCCTTCGAAGATGAGGACGTCAGCCGGTTCGTCAGTACAAACCTCAAAAAAAACAACGTCGACATTTTTCATTCCGCCATTCTCCGGTCTATCAACACCAGGCCCGATCACCTCGAGGTGATCCTCGATTTCGACGACGGCCACTCGGAGGTGGTCGAAGCCGACGCGGCCCTTATCTCTATCGGGCGCACACCTAATCTGGGCGGTTTAAATCTGGACCGGATCGGGCTGACAACGGATGACTTGGGCTTTCTCGCCTGCGACGAGAACTGCCTCGTCAAAGACAACATCTATGCCGCCGGAGACGTCACCCGCCATCCGGCCCTGGTGAACATCGCCGAAACCGAAGCCCGTTACGCCGTGAAACACATGTTCAATGCCATCAGGTGGCCGCTCAGGTACAGCAACATGTCCACCGTTATGTTCTTCAAACCGGCGGTGGCAGCGGTCGGCCTCAACGAACAGACCTGTCGTAAAAAGAAGATCCCCTACCGCGTCGCGGTCTATTCCAACGCCTTGGTAACCCGCGCCATCGCCATGCAGGCCACCGACGGCTTCGTTAAAATCATCGTCAGCGACGACGACCGGCAAATGCTCCTGGGCATGCGCGCCGCCGGGCCCCAGGCATCGACGACGATCATGTCGATCGCCCTGCTGATGGACCAGGAAAAGGGCATAAACGACGTTCTCAAATCGGTGCATCCCCATCCCACCATGTCGGAAAATATTCAGGAGTGCCTGCGCGTGCTGCTTGGCAAATCGGTCTACAAACCGCACGCTTTTCCTGATTACATTCAAATCCGGAAATGGCATCCGGAAAGTGAGGAGACAGTATGAAGCTCACCCGACCGTTACGGTCGCACCGCTGCAGATGACGGCCGCCGTTGAAAAAAATCCGGTCAAGCCGTCAATGTTTTCGTATCCGTTCGGCGATCTTCGGGCCGGCACTCGCCGTGGTTTAGTTGATGTGACACTTTAACTTAAAGTGATCGGTTCCGGGTTTTGGGTTCAAAGGTTTTAAAATGCTGATTTCCGCATTCAATGACCCAAAACAGGTTTGTAATTTTGAATTTTGGTCATTGTGATTCGTTTGTTATTTGTTATTTGCGATTTGGAATTTTTCACCGAAACTAAAAAGTTACTTCTTTGATCAAACTGGCGGCGGCGGCCGGAGGCAGTGCTGAACCGTTAATCCCGCCTTGAACGGGAACCGCTCGACCCAGGTTTAAATGTTTCACCGATTCCTCCTCCTCCCGACCGACCCTGAGCACGCCCGTCGGACACGACCACCGCAGCGATCGATATTCCGACTCCCGGTCGGGAGGCCTGAGTCGGAATAAACAGCCGTCAACCATCAAGCCGATATCGGAGAAAACCGCCCGATGAACTTCAAGGTCAACAGCATCCTGTGCGCGGTCGATTTTTCGAAGTTTTCACAACCGGTCCTCGATTATGCCACCGGTCTGGCGCAGGGTTTCGAAACGAATGTCACCGTGTTTCACGCCCTGAACAGTCCCCGCATTCCGCTGCCGGACGACGCTATCTGCGCTCCGAACACCGACGAAGCGGAGCAGATCGAAAAAACCCACCTGCGGATTGCACATCTGGTCGGAAACCGTCCGATCAACTGGCGCACGGTCATCCGCAGCGGAGACCCGGTAGAGGCCATCGAAGTCTACGTGCGAGACCAAGACATCGGGATCGTCGTTGCCGCCAGCTATGGGCTGTCCGGCTGGAAACGTTTTCTGGGAGGCACCATCGTCGAGGCGCTGGCCCGAACGCTGTCGCGGCCTCTGCTCGTGGTCCGGGCTTCAAGAGCCTCTAAACCGCACAAGGATTATTCTGCGGATGACTTCTCGATACAGAACATCCTGGTGGCCTGCGACCTTTCCGCTGTGGCTGATCAACTTTATCATTGCGCCGCCGCCTTCGCTCGTGGCTTCGATACCAGCCTGCATTTCGCACACACGGTCGAAACGCCGGTCGGAGAAGACCGGGGCGCTCCTGCGGCCGGGCCCTATCCCGAAGTTCAGCAAGCGTTGAAGGATCGTCTGCACGAGCGTTTGATCAACCGTTTGCCTGAATCCATCCGCCGCAACAGCCGTTTCAAGGCCGTTGTACTGCAGGGAAATCCCGCGGACAGCCTCATGGATTACGCGGCGGTTAACGCCATTGACCTGATCATCGTCGGGGTGCGACCGCGGCATGGGTTACAGAAGCTATTGATCGGCTCGACAACCGAGACCCTGCTCCGACATGCACCCTGTGAAGTGCTCACGGTACCGCATGCTCGATGAAAAAAGATAGATTGACGCCCGATGTCTGGTGAAAAAAACAATATCACTGCGCCTATCAGGACGACCACCGGCATCGTCAGGAACCTGACATTTCTGGAGCACCGAACCGCAAACGGCCACCCGGAGAACCATGGGCGTTTGGAAGCCGTTTACAGGATGCTGGATCAGACCGATCGGTTGCGCCGGCTTGTCCTTGTCGAGGCCCGACCGGCCGAGGAAGACGAAATCCTGCTGGTCCACTCGGCCGCCCACCTGGCAAAAGTCGCCGCAACGGCCTCACGCGAATCCACCGCCTTGACGCCTGACACCATCGCCTCGGCCGGGTCCTACCGAGCCGCGCGTCTGGCCGTCGGAGGGGTGTTAGAGGCCGTATCCCGGGTGGCCGACGGCCGTCTCGCCAATGCCTTCGCCCTTGTCCGTCCGCCCGGACACCACGCGGAAAGAAACCGCGCCATGGGGTATTGCCTGTTCAACAACGTCGCAATAGCGGCCGCTTATGCCCGCAAGGTTCTCGGCATAGACCGCGTGATGATTCTGGACTGGGATGTGCACCACGGCAACGGAACCCAGCATATCTTCGAACAAGACGATCGGGTCCTTTTCGTCTCAATCCATCAGTTCCCGCATTTTCCCGGCACCGGCGGTTTCACCGACGCGGGTATCGGCCGTGGGGAAGGATACTCGATCAACATCCCGATCCCGAAAGGTTATGGAGACGGAGAATACACCGCGATTCTGCAGGCACTGCTGATGCCGCTGACCGCGGAGTTCAAACCGGACCTGATTCTGGTTTCCGCCGGTTTCGATCCGCATGCGTCCGATTCTCACGGCGGCATGCGCCTCACGCCAGCGGGTTTCGCGGCACTGACCCGATGTCTTCTGGAAAACGCCGCGACCTGCTGTAGCGGGCGGTTGGCGCTCGTCCTGGAAGGCGGCTACGATGTTCACACCATCGGCGACAGCGTCAAGGCGGTGTTGGATGAGCTCTCCGGTGCGACGATGAGCGCCGTCGCCGACATCGCCGCCACCGCAAACCCCAAAAAGGTCATCTATGCTCTCAAGCGGGTCGTGAAGGTTCAACGCCGGTATTGGAAAAATTTGTCTCGGCCGATGAAAATCGATTGTTCCGGCAGAACCGTCCACATCTAAAAAACGGGGGGAACATGAACAAGATCAAAATCATGGAAGCGTCGGTCCGCAAATGGAACCGGATCATCGCCGGAAAGAGCTCCGATGGCGGCATCCTGGACTGCCCCCCCTGCAGAATTTTTTACATGGCGGTCTGCTTCGGCTGTCCCATTGCCCAATACACCGGCAAGAAATTCTGCAGAGGGTCCCCTTACGGTCGCTGGTACTGGCACCAGAACAATGAACACGGCCACATGCGAAAAAAGGTTTACTGCCCCGAGTGTCTGCGGTTGGCGACCGAAATGCGGGACTTTATGATCGAAATCGTCGAAGACCTGAAGAGCAAGAAAGCACAAACCTGAAAGCACAGCGACGACCCCGCTGGGTTCCCCTCGTGGAGCATCGTTTCTGAAAGGAAAAGGTTAATAATGAAGAGAGCCTTCGATCGTAACTTCTCCGCCAGATGCGAACATGTGTTGTTAAAGTGCAACCATTTGATTCATCGGAAATAGGGTTATAGGTGTCAGGTGTCAGTAAACCCCAAATCCTGAAACCCGAAACCTGAAAACTGATTTGGTTTCAGCCGAAGGCCTGCGTTGGGCCAGCGTTTGGACACATATCTAAAGAATCATTGGCGCATCGGTTATCGCAGACTGAAAGCGGACCGACAGCAGAGGAGAAACGGTGAGTGGTGCAACCGGTGGAGTTGTTGCCGCAGGCGGGGCCATCGCGGAACTGATCATTCTAAGTCTGAGCGGCTTCATTCTTTTTCGCCGCTGCGGCAACACGGTCGCCGAATCCTGTGCTTATGGCCTCATCGCTACCTTGATGGGCCTCTCTCTCGTCTTCCAGTCGGCCTTTCTGTTCCACCTGCCGGCAGCATCCCTGGTCATCGAGGTCATTGCTGCCACGCTGGCGCTGGCGTTTATCGTGCACCGGCGATCCGACCTGCGTCCGGCACTGACAGCCGTCAAATCTCTCTGGTCGCGACACCCGCTGATGTGTTCCATGATCGTGATCGTCTGGAGCTACCTCGCCTTGCTGGCCTTGGCCATTCCGCCCGGCACGATTTACTGGCAGTCGATCGCACGCGTACTGGAGTTCGAGAGCCACCACACCCTGTTCCCGGCCGGGGTGTCCACCCTTACGGGCGGGAACCAGGGATTGCCGGCTTCGGCCAACATCCTGATCCTTCCGCATCTGTTCCTCCGCTTCCACGGTGATGTGGGTCTCGGACTGCTGGGATTTGCGGCTTACCTGTCCATCGGCTTCAGTGTTTACGCCTTGTCGCGCCGTTATGCATGGCCGTCGACGGCTTTCACCGTCGTGGTGATCGTTCTCAGCATGCCGCGCATGGTGTATCTGGCGACATCGCCCGGATATGAAATCATCCCGACGGCAGTGGCCCTGTTTTGTCTCTTGGCCGTCTTTAGGACCGTGGAATCGCCGAACGCAAGGGATCTGTATCTACTGTTACTCGGTTTGGTGTTCATGATTTCAAAGGCGACCCTGCAACTGACATTTCCGCTTGTCCTGGTGCCGCTCGCCGGTCTCCTGCTTTTTCGCCGGCACGGCATGATGACCTGGTGGCACTTGGTGGCCGCCCGTCCTTCGATTCTCTTGCTGTTCTCGATACCGGCCCTGATCTTTTCACCGCTCTTGCCCCTGGTGCACAGGCTGGTATCAAACGGCAGCAGCGACGGGGCACGGATACTGTCCACCATGGTGTACAACAATGACGGACTGCAGGGAACCGCGGCCAACGCGATCCGTTATCTGCTTCAGAGTATCGATCTCACTCCTCCGGTCGACAATCTGCTAAAATGGGCAATGGGTTTTTCGGTAAGCGGCCTGCTGCAGCGCGTCTATGAAACCTTGGTAGCACCAGTATTCGACGGCCGCGGAGCGGCGGCCGTTTTCCAAATTGCCTGGGGGGCCGACGAGCGGTTTTCCTGGTTCGGGCCCTTCGGTTTCGTACTGATTCTGCCGGCGGTCGTCTATGCCGTCCGGCGGGCGCCAAGACGCTTGAAGGCAGTTGCCGTCGCGCTCGTCGGCTATTTTTTCCTCGTCGCCCTGATTCCCGCCTGGCGACCGGAGAATGTCCGCTACTTCGATGTTTTTTTTCTGTGCGGCAGCGTCTGTACCGCATTCTTTCTGCCGCCCTGGCGGCTGAGCAGAAAAGGACGGCGGATCTTGATGACAATCGGAGCCGGGCTTTTGGTGTATGCCGCTGTCTGCAATGAACACAAACCGGCCTTCACACTCCCAAACGGCCTTACGAGCCCGGGGGCGGGCGCTTACAGAGCCGCACCCCGTCCCGGGGGCAAAAGGGCCGCCAGGACTATCGTTTCCGCCGGCAGTATCTGGACGGCTTCCGACTGGGGACGCAAGCGTTGCTGGAGCGCTCCTCTGATCTACGGCGACGACCGCGTGGAAGCAGCGGGCCGTCTGGTGGACAAATCGGAACGGCTGTGGTTGATATACGAAGATTCTTCCTTGACCTACCCTTTTCTGAGGCGTTTTCCAGCCGCCGAGACGGCCCCGCTGCGGGAAATCACCCGGGAGATAATGACGTCATCGCGCGACCGTCGAATCGCGTATCTCATGTTCGTCGATTGCTCACCGCCTCAATGGCTGGATGGACACGACGGAACGCTCCTGTGGAAAGCGACCCTCGACAGGGCAACGGTGCCGGGCGCCTTGATACATCTTCCCTGAATCGGACGCGGCCAAGCCGGCCGGTAAATCAACCGACAATGGCCTATTCCTCTTTGATTTTCCACGCAAAATCATCTATAATAATTCAATTATACAAGGATTTTTTAAACCCGACAGGATAGAAAGATAGACCGTGAAAGCGCCCCTGATTTTTCCGGCCCTGCTGTGGGCTGCAGTCCTTTTCTTTTTTATCGGCACACTGCAGGCAACCGACACCCCCCGTGATCAGACGACACCACAGCCTCCGATTACCGAGAAGCAACTCAAGTCGGCCGCCAACAGCAGCCTCTGGCGCCTGAAATACGCCATTGACAAGGAGGGATTTTACGCCGCCCGCGTCGCGCTGAACATATGGCGCAGCAACGCCCTTGACGCCGGTGTCTTCGACCAGGCCGAGTACGATGCCTACAAAAAGAAAATCTACGACAAATCGATTCAGAATAGCCTGCAGTGCTTCGAGTATGCGATTCAGCACGAAAATGTCACGGATGCCAGAATTTGTCTGTACACCTGGAAGGCCCACTCCGAAGAGATGGGAACATTCGATGCCGACCTCTACGAGGAGATGCACAAAAAGATAAAGTGATACTTTACATTATCAGCCGGAAACATCAGGAGTATTGTTAATGACGACGATAGCGGCCTACAATGCGGAGCGTCTGATCGGCACGCAGGTGGGGACCTCGATTATCATCAAGGAACTGGCACGCGGCGGGATGGCCATCGTGTTCATCGCTTTTCAAAAGTCCCTGAAGCGCCAGATCGCGGTCAAGGTTCTGCCCAAGAGTCTGATCACGGCGAAGTCGGCCGAACTTTTCCAGCAGGAGGCCGAAGCCGTTGCCATTCTTTCCCATCCCAACATCATTCCGGTATACGAGGTCGGCGAAACCGACGATTTTCTGTTCATAACGATGCAACTGGTCCAGGGGAACACTCTGGCCCAATACATGCAATTCGCCCAGAAAAACCCGATCCCCTCGCGACGCGTGCTGCCGCTGCCCGCGACCCTGCGGGTCATGATCCAGATGCTCGACGCACTCGATTATGCACACAGTCAAGGCATCGTCCACCGGGACATCAAACCGGGAAACATCATGATCGAAAAACACTCCCGTCGGCCTTTGGTAACCGATTTCGGTATCGTCCAGGTCCTGAACAGCGACACCGAAGCCGCCAAGGCCGTTCACGGCACCCCGCTCTACATGGCTCCCGAACAGATCCTCGGCCAGGATGTCGACGGACGGGCCGATATTTACGCCGCCGGGACAATGTTCTACCAGATGCTCGTCGCCGAACTGCCCCTGCCGGAATTCAAAAGCAAAACCGACCTGCTCAAGCACAAGATTCTCAGCCGGGGGAATTTCTTTCTGAAAAAGCCCTCCGAAGTGAATCCGGCGATCGACCAGGAGATGGACCGGATCATCGGCAAGGCCACGGCTTTCGAACCGGACCAACGCTACGGCAGCGGCCGGGATTTTCTCGGCGACCTGGAGCAGTATCAACGGCAGCGCCGTCTGTAACCAGTTAAAGGGTTGTCAGCCATGACCGTCAAGAAGCTCCCGAAAGAAATTTCCTACAGAATCGGCAGAGCCTTTGCCCTGCTCTTCAACCGGTCGGCGATGTACAATATCGATCACCCGTTCACCGCCCAGGCCCTTTCCGAGTTTTACAGCACGACGACCCACGGTTTGACCCTGTTTTCGCCGGTCGCCCTGATTATGCATCAAGAGCAGTTTTTCATCGAAGAAGAACCGCTCGACCACAGGATCAACACCGGCAAAATGCTCACTCACTTTAAAAAAGCCGACATCCAATCGATCTCCTTCGAAAAAGGGATGGCGGAGTCCGAATTGGCCAAATTTGCCGAGGTGCTCAACGACATCACCCAATATTCAAACGCCGAGGCCATGAAAGCGGCTTGCGAAAAGCTGGGCATCCGCAACATCAAGATCAACCACGTCTTCTACAAGAAGATCACGGCCGACGATGAAGTCGTCGACCGGCGGATTTTTGAGCAGATCTCCACCGCTTCAGGTTCTGGTACGACCGAGCATGGGACCGACGAGGTGCTGGGGATGATGGCGGAGAGCGTGCTGATGGAGGAACTGGAAAAGTCTCTCTCGCTTCAAAGCATCATCGAGAGCCCCACCGGCGCTTCCCGGAAAATAATCGAGGCCGATCAAGCGGCGGCTGCATCCGGTGAACCCGGTGCCCCCGCGTCCGGCGATGTCATCATGGCCCAGTTGCAGCGAATTCGCGAGGAGATCGACCGGTCGTCTTCCGGCACCGACAAACCTAGCCTCGGTGAGCTGGCCGATGCCGTCTTTGCAATGAAAAAAAACCTCCTCGACGGCATATCGACCCGCAAGGCCGAAGGGATCGTATACCAAAAGGAGCGGCAGATCCTGGAGGAAACAGAGGCGCTCACAGATCAGGTCCTGATTCAACTCATCCGCGAAGAGTACCAGCAGGGAAAAATTTCGGTTCAGCGACTGGCGCAGATCCTGCGGCGCCTTGTGCCGGAACCGGGCGAATTGCAGCGACTGATGCCGAAAATAAAGACCGCCCTCTTGGAGGAGGGCATGCAGTTGCAGGAGTTTCTCCAGTTGACCCGTGAGCTGAAAAAAGAACTGCAGAGCGAAGACCTGGTGACGGCTCTTGAAAAAAGCGCCGACCAGTTGGGCATTTCGGCCGATGTCCTCATAGAGGAAGTCAACCGCGACCCCAAAAGCGCGGCTGAATTGATTTACCTGGCCTCCGAAATCCGCCGCGGATCGGGGGATGAAACGGTTCTGTCTGACCTGTTGGTCGATTACATCGAACGCGTCGGCTCGGAAATCGCCCTGGATGCCGCCCAAAAGCAGGGTGAGGAGGGAGACCAGCACCTGCAGGGTCTGATTTCAAAAATTGAGTCAACCCTGGTCGAAAGGTTGAAAGGCAAGGACCTCAGTACCGAAATTCTGCACAAGGTGGCCGAGCGTTTGGGCGAACGCATGGAAGAATGCCTCGAGGCACTGAAGTCACGCTGGGCATCCCGCCAAAATACCTTAACACCCGACGGGGTTGAAAACCCGCCGGCGGTTCCGGGGGTCTTTGAAGAGAATGCCGCCGCCGGGGCCGAGCTGCACGCCGTCATGGAACAGATGCGCACCTCGACCGATGAAAAAGAAGCCGTGCAAGGCCAGGTTGTCGTCAAGGAAGCACCCTCGGATGTCGAACCGGCGGATGAGGAGAAAGCGATCAAGGCCGCATTGCCGAAAGGCATCTTGAGCCGTAACAGTATCCTTTACATCCTGGAGAAGGAGATTGACCGCGCCATCCGTTATGACACCCCTTTCTCGGTGTTGATGCTGTCAATTTACAAGGTCACTCCGGCCAAACCCCTGCCGGCCGGCACCATCAACCGGGGTGACGTCATGCACTTCGTGCTGAGCAACCTGGAGCGGGTTTGTCGGAGTTCCGATATCATCGGCGTTCTCGATCGCAACAAATTCCTTGCGCTTATGCCGATGACGACCGAAAAATATTCCAGGGCCGCCATGAGCCGGATCCTCAAAGGCATCCACGACGTCGACTACAGCATTGAAGAAACCCCGGTCGTAATAAAGTTGGCCGGTATTGTGACAACCTTCGACAAAGACCGCACCCCGACCCTCAACGATTTCGTCAAGCGAGCCGAATCCGACATTTTCGACATGGTCAACCGCCTGAGAAACATCCAGAGTATCTGCTAAGATTTCGCGAAAAAAAAGTTCATTATTGCGTTTCCGGCGTCGATCGGCTATAAGTCATTAAAACTCCCCGCAAAATGCCGGCGCAGATTTAACGCCGCCGCTTCAGATAGATCATCGGCATCCTTTTCGATGCCGTGAATCGACAAGCGAATTCAACACCATCTGATTAAAAGACCTTTTTCGGTTAAAACAAGTTCTGTTCTGGACGGTTTTCCATCAGGAGGTGCCCCATGGCCGACAGACCCACCTACGAGCAACTCGCCCAGCGGGTTGAAGCCCTCGAACGGGAGTTGCAGGGCTGCCGTCCCGATCGAACCGAGACGGCGGTTCAGAAAGATGGTGGGATGCGGAAAGAAGGTGAACCATTTTGGCGGTGGAATGAACAATGGCATCGTGAAATCATCGACACCATCGGCGAGGCGATCTGGTTGTTTGACTGGCACCGGCAGAAGGTCATCTACGTCAATCCCGCCTATGAGGCCATCTGGGGCAGATCGGCCGAGGCTCTTTACAACCGTTACGAAGAATGGTCGAAAAGTATCCATCCGGATGACCTGACGGTTGCCAATGAATCCTTTGCCCGCCTCGCCGCAACCGGCGGCAGCGAAAAACGGGAGTACCGAATCGTTCGCCCCGACGGCTCCGTCCGCTGGGTATCGGACAGGGGCTACGTTATCCGTGACCGGCAGGGGCGGATTGTGCGACTCGCCGGTATCGCCATGGACATTACCGATCGCAAGTTGGCCGAAGAGGCCCTGCGAAGATACGAAAAGATCGTCGCCACCTCGAAAGATTTGATGGCGTTGATCGACAGTGATGGGATCTTTCAAGCAGTCAGCGACAGTTACTTAAAGGCCCACTGCAAAACGCGCGCCGAGATCATCGGCAGCTCGATGCGGGACCTGGTCGGCCGTAAACGATTCAATACAGACATCAAACCCAGATTCGACCGTTGCCTGGCCGGAGAAGAGGTCACCTTCCGGTTGTGGTTCGACTTCGCAGGCATGGGCAACCGCTTCATGGAGGCCACCTATTCTCCTTTTAGGGGTGAAAACGGGGATATCGTCGGCGTCGTCGTGGTCTCGCGCGACATCACCGAGACCAAAAATCTTCAGGAGCAACTGCTTCAGTCCCAGAAAATGGAAGCCATCGGAACCCTGGCGGGCGGCATCGCGCATGATTTCAATAACCTGTTGATGGGCATCCAGGGCCGCACCTCGATCATGCTGGTCGACATCGACGCCGATCACCCGCATGTCGAAAATCTCAAGGGAATCGAAGAGCACATCAGAAGCGCCTCTAATCTGACGCGGCAGTTGCTCGGGTTCGCCCGTGGGGGCAAGTACGAGGTCAAACCGCTCGACCTGGGTGCGGTAATACGGGAGAAAAACCGCATGTTCGGCCGCATGCAAAAAGGGATTGTCATCCGGGAAGAATTGCAGCCCGATCTCTGGCCCGTCGAAGCCGACCGCAGCCAGATCGAACAGGTGCTGCTGAACATATGTATAAACGCCTGGCAGGCCATGCCCGACAGCGGCATCCTCACTGTTCAAGCGGCAAACGTCCATCTCGATTCGCCTGCCGTTGCGGCCTGCAGGCTTAGCGCCGGCCGCTATGTCAAAATCTCTGTCACCGACACGGGCATCGGTATGGATGCCACCACCCGCAGCCGCATCTTCGAACCGTTCTTCACGACCAAGGAGATCGGCCGCGGAACCGGCCTGGGCTTGGCCTCGGCATATGGCATCGTAAAAAACCACGGTGGGTTTATCACCGTCGAGAGCGTCGAAGGCCAAGGCACGACCGTCGACATCAACTTGCCCGCAACAGACAAGCGGGTGGCGGCTGATGACCGCACAACCAAGCCGTTGTACAAAGGCGCCGGCACCGTCCTGCTGGTGGACGACGAGGAGATGGTCGTCGCGGTCGGCTCCCAAATGTTGCAACGGCTCGGTTACGACGTGTTGACCGCAGCCGGCGGGCGGGAAGCGCTGCAGATCTGCAAGCGGCATCACGCCCGCATCAGTCTGGTCATTTTGGATTTGATCATGCCCGACCTCAGCGGCGCAGATACCTGCACCCTGCTCAAAGCCGTCCATCCGGCCATCAAGGTACTGCTGTCGAGCGGTTACGGTCTCAACGGCAAATCCGGCGATATCGTCAAAAGCGGCTGCGACGGTTTTATTCAGAAACCGTTCGACCTGAACGCGCTGTCACAAAAAATCAATGACATCGTATTGTCAGGATCCGCTTGACACCCATGTGTCATGGTAGCATTTTAAAAATACTATGGAGATCCGACATGCGAAAACTCTTGCTAAATAGTATCAGTTTAATGCTGTTGACCGCTTTCTCGGTTCTGGCAGCGGCACCATGGGGCCTGGCTGAAAACCACAAGATACCGATCAACACCGATGATGTCGGCGTCGCCATCAAAGGCTATGACACCGTCGCCTATTTCACCGACGGACGTGCCGTGAAGGGGACCGCCGAATTTGAAACCCTCTGGCAGGATGCCCGCTGGCACTTTGCCAACGCCGAACATCGCGACATGTTCAAAGCCGATCCGGAACGTTACGCGCCGCAGTACGGCGGCTACTGAGCATCGGCCCTTGCAGCCGGCGAGTTCGCCGAAGTGAATCCCGAGGCTTTTAAAATTGTAGATGGAAAGCTTTACCTTAACTGGAGTCGTTGGAGCGCTTTCAAATTTGGCTTGAATACCGATGCCAAGATAAAAAAAGCCGATACGAACTGGACCAAAAAACTCAAACCTAACTGATGCAGTAGCGTATCACTTCAAACCGGCCTTGCGCAAACCGACGATGAGCTTGTCCCGGTCCGAGGGATTCCGCAAGGCTCTGCCAAAACTATCCAGCTCAAAAAAAGGCTCGAGACGCCGCACTTCAGATGCGGCTTCTGCAGCCGCATCCATGCGGTCCGTATGGGCGTAAGCCGCCGCCAGGACGATGTGCAAACCCGAGAATTCCGGCCACTGAATCAGCCCTTTCTCGAGGATGGCAATGGCATCCCGGTAACGTTCCTTGAGGTAGTAAGCCATGCCCAGATGCATCAGCGTGTTTCTGGGCGCACTGCGATCGAGGCGCAGAGCGAGCTCCAGAGATTCGACGGCCGCATCGGTTTGCCCGGACCACAGCCTGATCCAGCCGAGGGCCTCGTAGCTGTCAGCATCGTTGGGGTTGAGCTCCAAGGCCCGCTCCAGTTGGCCGATAGCCGGCTCATACTGATTTCGCAAGGCGAAAATCATGCCCAGGAGATGATGGAGGGCAGAATTGGTTTCATCTAGAGTCAATCCCCGTTGCGCAAGCTCTTGGGCGCGGTCCAGCGCCTGGTGGGGAAATTCGGTCCAGCCGTAACTGACCTTGTCGAATTCGGTCATTCCCAGGGCGACATAGGCAGCGGCATAGTTCGGATCCAGAGCGACGGCCTTTTCGAACATCTCGGCCGCCTGGATGTTCGCCGCACGGTTGCGCCGGTAGTAATAATTGTATCCCTTGAGAAGATAGTCATACGCCTGCAGGTTGCCGGTTCCTTTCTGCACGACGCGGGCGCGCTCGGCCGAAGGTATTTTCACCGCCAAATTGGTCACGATAGCCTGGACGATATCATTCTGAAGGCTGAATATATTTTTCATATTGCCTGTGTACCGTTCGGCCCAGATAGGATTGCCGGCGCCGGCATCCACGAGTTGGACATTGATACGGACTCTTTCGCCGCTCTTTTGGACGCTGCCCTCCAGCACGTAACGCACGCCCAGGTCCTGCGCCACCTCTTCGATGCTTGCGGCTTTACCTTTATAGGTGAAAACCGTGTTGCTGGCGATGACAAACAGTTCGTGAAACTTGGAAAGATCCGTGATGATGTCGTTGGTCATCCCGTCGCTGAAATACTCCTGCTCCAGGTTCTCGCCTATATTGTTGAACGGCAGAACCGCAATGGAAGCCTGGTGTGCCGCAGCCGGCAGCACGGCACCCGAAGGCGGCGCACTCGTTAGAAGTCTTTCCGGCCGGTGCGCCTCAACCCAGAAGAAAAAAGCACCGGTCAAAAGGGCCAGAGCCAACAGGCCACCAAAGACCTTCAGGAGTGCCGGTGACAATCCAGCCTTGCGCGCCGGTTTGCAACCGGCGTTGTCCCTATCCGCCCAAACCCGATAAACCCCGATCGGTCTGGCAATGTTTTTTACCCTGAGATCGCCCAGTTCCTCGCACCCGAATGTAAATTTGTTTTCGATCTGCTCGAAAGCGCTTCGCGAAACGCAGATGCCCCCGGAAGCTGCCAGGGATTCCAAACGGGCCGCCACATTCACCCCGTCACCATAAATCCGCTCGCCGTCGACGATCACATCGCCGAGGTTGATGCCGATGCGAAACAGCATGCGCCGCTCTTGAGGCAGGGCGTCATTGCGCACTTTCATGTCAGCCTGGACCTCGAAGGCACACTGAACCGCCTGGACCACACTGTCGAATTCGGCCAGCAGGTTGTCACCGGGAGAGTCGACCACCCGCCCGCGATGATGATGGATCAGGCGGGTCATCGCTTCTTTATACGCGGTCAGCGTGCGGACGGTCGCGGCCTCGTCCAAGCCCATCAGACGGCTGTAGCCCGCCACATCGGCGCTGAAAATGGCCGAGAGTTTGCGTCTTACATCTGGAGGTGTCATGACTCACCTGGCATATGAATGGGAACCATAAAACTAAATAATCAAACACCTATGAAGGACCGAATTTTTATACCGATAATTTGCTTGTAAGCAGAAAGCGTCATATTATCAAGTTGTAATTCCAACACAAAAAGTATTAATGATTATTGTATACAAGCAAGGCGGTCATCAAGGCCGAGCGCGCAGAGGGCATCCCGGCCGCAGCGGATGACGAGTATCAGTGGTATTTGTTCAAAACGACGGCCCAGGTGCGAAAACGATCAATCAGCCGAAAAGAACAGCCGGTCGGCGGAAAGACAGCGAGAAGATCGTGGATACGAGAATTCTACAGCAGGAAATCAAACGTCTAAAGAAAGAAAAGGCCGTGTATCAGGCCCAGAGCCGGATGCTCGATCATTTTGTATCCGTCGCGCGCGCATCTGCCGACCAGAAGATGATCAATGCAACGCTGCAAAAGACGCTCGAGGTGTCGATCGGCTTGACCGGTGCGGAAAAAGGCAGCTTGTTTCTGCTCGATGAAAACGGGGTGGTGATCGAGAGCATATTGACGCGAACGCAAGCGTCCTCGGATGAACGCAACCGGCTGATCGGTACCGTACTGGATCAGGGTCTGGCCGGCTGGGTGCGCCGCCACTGCAACATTAAAGATGGCAACTGCAAGCTGGCCTATATTTGCGACACGGAGAAGGACGAGCGCTGGTTGAAGCTTCCCGGCCAGCCGTACGAAGTCCGTTCGGCGTTGGTCGTGCCGATCATCAGAAAAGAACGGCTCCTCGGCCTGCTCACACTGCTGCACTCCCGCCCCGGGCATTTCGGCACCGAATCTATAGAATTGATCGAAATGACCGCGGTTCAAATCGGTGTGGTTTTAGAGAATGCCACCCTGTACGCAAGACTGGAAGAATCTCTTCACAGCATCGCACAGGCCAAAAAGGAAATCGAGATTTACTCAGGCGCACTGGATCTTGAAATGGAAAAAGGCCGCAAGATTCAACGGGATTTTCTGCCCGAGGAAATCCCTTATGCACCCGGTTGGGAAATTGAGGCTTATCTGCACCCGGCCATTCAAGTTTCCGGCGATTTCTACGACGTATTCGAGTTGTCCGGCCATCACCTCGGTCTGGTTGTAGCCGATGTCTGCGACAAGGGGATCGGTGCAGCTCTATTCATGGCGCTTTTTCGCAGCCTCATCCGCGTGTACACCTTGGGGGTCGAGACTTCGGCTGGATCATCGACCCAGGCAGTCGGAGCCGGCGGCTTCGGGGTCCTTAAGGCAGTCCGTGACACCAACTCCTACATCGCCCGTCATCACGGGAAATTGGGCATGTTCGCCACCATGTTCGTCGGCGTACTCGACGTGACTGCCGGCAACTTGACCTATATCAACGCCGGACACGAACCGCCGATCATTTTGACCGCAGCGGGTGAAATCGTCATGCTCCGGCCGACCGGTCCGGCGGTGGGCCTGTTACCGAAAATGAATTTCATTTCCAGACAGGTTCAGCTCAATCCGGACGATATCTTACTCGCCTTCACGGATGGTGTGACAGAGGCCAGATCACCGGCGGATGAAATCTTGGGACGGGAGCGGCTTAAATCGATCCTCAGAAAAAGACATTCTTCGGCCACCGAGGTCATCAAACACATCAAGCGCGTTACATTCGAACACCTCGGTCAGGCCCCGCAAAACGACGACATCACCCTCCTGTGCGTGCATCGAAAAATCGCACCTTCTTGACCCGTCCCCTCAGAAATGCTATCGGAAGTTCAAGCGCAAGGATTCGCCGGGTCGCGGACTTAAGTGGCCGTGCACAACGCTTAAACCCTCCTTTCGGATCCCTTGCGCTTTCAACATCTTACTTAAACGGGCCATGAAAAATGGAGGAAAACCGTAACCGGCGGTGGCTGATCATCGGATTTTTTTTGTTGATCGGATTGCTGTTTGTCGGATTCATTTATACGGCCGTGGTCGGACCCCGGAGCATGCAATCCCAGCAGCGACTGGAAGGTGCCGTCTCGAGCTATGAAAACAAAATGAGGGTCCGCTCTGACGAAAAGACCGTCATTTTATCCCTGGGGCAGGTTATATCGGTCGGCAAAATAATAATGATATATCGCGGGTTCGAAGATGATCGGATCAACGTCGATGTCATCATCCCGGAACTCGATCCGGAAACAGCCTACCATCACTCGATTCACGAATCGGAGGCAAAAAGGGGGCTCAAATTAGGCGGACAGGATTTCGAATTGATATCCGCCGGCAAAACCAAACTGCGCCTCAACAGGATCAAGCGATAAATGGTGCCATGATACTCGAGCCCAGGATTCGAAACAACATCTGTGTCAACGCCCACCCGTTAGGTTGCACCGCCCAGGTGCGCACGCAGATCCAATATGTGAAAGCCCGTGAAAAAATCGACGGCCCCCAAAAAGTTCTGGTGGTCGGTGCCTCGAACGGGTACGGGTTAGCCGCCAGAATCGTCTCGGGCTTCGGCTCGGGCGCCGCCACAATCGGTATCGGCTATGAAAAAAGCGGCAGCGCCCACCGGACCGGAACGGCCGGTTGGTACAACATCGAGGCCTTTCGAAATGAGGCCGAAAACGAAGGCCTGGAGGCCTGGAACTTAAACCGAGACGCATTCGCGGAGGAAACCAAAACAGATGTCGCCCGACTGATCAAGGAAAAACTCGGCTGCATCGACTTTCTCGTTTACAGCATCGCGGCCCCGCGGCGAATGGATCCCGAGACCGGTGAGATCTATTCCTCGGTGATCAAGCCGATCGGGAAGCGGTTCACTGCCAAGACGGTCGATTTTCTCACTGGCAAGGTTGAGGTGGTCACGGCCGAACCGGCCACCACAGAAGAGGTCCAGCAGACCGTGAAGGTAATGGGAGGGGAAGACTGGCTCCTGTGGTTGAAAAAACTGCGCGAGGCCGATCTTCTGGCGCCGGGCTTTCTGACCGTGGCCTTCTCCTACATCGGCTCGGTGCATACCCGGGCTCTTTACCGCGACGGAACCATCGGTGCCGCCAAGAAGGACCTCGAGCAAAAAGTGGTCACCATCAACCGACTGCTGGCGCCACTGGGCGGAAAGGCCCTGATCAGCGTCAACAAGGCCCTGGTCACCAGGGCCAGTGCGGTGATCCCGGCCGTGCCGCTCTATATCGCCCTTCTCTACCGGGTCATGAAGGCCGGCCACCTGCACGAAGGGTGCATCGCACAGATGTACCGGCTCTACCACGACCACCTCTTCAGCGACCGGCCCCCGCGCGTGGATCAAAAAGGCCGCATCCGCATCGATGATTACGAAATGCGCCCGGATGTTCAGCAGAATGTCACGGAACTCTGGGATAAAGTCGACGCCGGCAACATCAGGGAACTGGCCGACATCGATGGTTTGCGGCAAGAATTCTTGAGGCACCACGGCTTCGACATGCCGGGTATCGACTACACCCGGGAGATCGATCCGGCGGATTTGTAAACAGACGGTCCTCGGACCGCGACGTCACGCGGAGCTGGTGGTTGGCAAGCGGATCTCGATGTCTGTGACGGACCTTTATCCCCCGAAGGTTTTCTGCAGGGGGCGGTGGTTGAAGGGCTTGGCGTCCGCGCCCGCATAGTCCGCGGCGATGTGGCCGTTGCCGATCAACCGCCATTTGTAGATCACCAGCCCTTCCATTCCCACCGGTCCGCGGGCGTGGATTTTGCTGGTGCTGATGCCGACCTCGGCTCCCAACCCGTAACGAAAGCCGTCGCTGAACCGGCTGCTGCAGTTGAGAAAAACATCGGCCGCATCGACGGTGTCCATGAAGCGCGCCCCTCTGCCGCGGTCGGCGGTCACGATCACATCGGTGTGGCCCGATCCGTAGTGGTTAATATGAGTGATCGCCTCCTCCAGGCCGGCCACGACCTTGACCGACAGGATCAGGTCGAGATACTCCGTGCGCCAATCCTCGGCCGTGGCCGGTATGACGTCGATCAGCTTGCGGGTCTCTTCACACCCCCTGATATCGACCCCCTTCTCTTCCAGGACCGCTTTAATCTGCGGCAGAAAGGCGCCGGCAATCTCCCTGTGCACCAAAAGGGTTTCGGCCGCATTGCACACCGCCACATACTGGCACTTGCTGTCCACTACGATCCGGGCGGCCATGGCGAGATCGGCCTTTTTGTCGACATACACATGACAGATGCCGTCGGCATGACCCAGGACCGGAATTCGGGTGTTTTCCATGATGTGTTGAACGAAGGCATTGCTGCCGCGAGGAACGATCAGATCGATGCAGTCGTTCAGCCGTAGCATTTCCGCCACGTCGGCGCGGGTCTCCAGCAGGGCCAGCCAACCGGCGGGGATCCCTGCCTTTTCACCGGCCGCGGCGATGACTTCCGCCAGGATGCGGTTGGTTTCGGCCGCCTCGCTGCCACCTTTTAAAAGGACGGCATTGCCGCTCTTGAGGCACAGAGAAGATATCTGGACCAGGGCGTCGGGTCTGGACTCGAAAATCACCCCGATCACGCCGATGGGGCAGCTCACTTTGTAGAGTTCGAGTCCCTCGTCGAGCTCCATCGCGCTCAGCGTGACCCCGACCGGGTCGGCCAATTTGATCAGGCTGGCCAGGCCGCCGCACGCCTCTTTGATCTTGTCCTCATCGAAACGCAGCCGTTTCAACAGGGGCGCAGACAGTCTTTCCTTCTCGGACCGTGTCCGGTCGGCCCGGTTGGCCGAGCTGATGTCGGTTGCACGCTGCGTCAGCGCCCGCGCGATTTCGGACAGGGCCTCATTTTTTTGCGCGCTTTCCACCGCCGCCAGTTGAATGGCGGCCTGCTTGGCCTGCAACGCTGTCTGCTTGATTTCCACACGTTTCTCCTTCAATCCGTTCTCACACATTATCCGTTTATATCTACAACGATCTGTCGCGGAACTCAATACATAGATGCATTGGCCAGAAAATGAGCCTGTTTATGGTTAGGCCTCAAACATGCCGGTCAATTTCTTTTTGTGCAGGTATAGCTGTTTATTTGAGTGATCGGGGAGTTTTTCCTGTAAAGCCTTTTGACTGGGAGCGTAAGGAGTGACCAGCACAAAATGAACACTGCCTCTGGCTGCCGCCTCCAGTTTGATCTAAGAGGAAACGTTTAAGTCTCATAAGGGAGTTATTTATCAATGCACCGCTTTCTCTTGAACCGGCAGATTGACCTTTATTTTGGTGCCCCGTCCTTCGCGGCTCGAAATCTCAAAATTTCCGCCCAGCATCCGGGCCCTGAAGGCCATGGCGGTTAACCCCATCCCTTTCTTCTTCTCTTTTTCAAGCCGTATCACAGGTATGTCGAAACCTTTCCCGTCGTCCTCGATCGTCACAGAAATCCGGTCGTCATCTCGGTGGAGGGCGATCCGAACCCGGGATGCCCCGGCATGTTTTTTAATGTTGGTCAACGCTTCCTGCACGATGCGATAGAAAACAATGCCGGTAGTGCGGTCGAAGGTGCTATTGATAGGGCCGAAGTCGGCGGTGATCTGCACGCGTTTATGCTCGGAGAAATCGCGGATCAAACTGTTCAGGGCAGCTTCCAACCCCAAATGCTCCAATAAATCCGGATTCAATCCGTACGCCAAGTTTCTGATATTGTTGTTAATTTTATCGATGAACTGCAGCGCCCACTCAGATTCCGCCTTCAATCCCGGCTGATCCTTGCGCAGACGATTTCTGATGGCCGTCATCTTGATTTTCAGCACGTTGAGGTCCTGACCCGTCTGGTCATGCAGTTCCATCGCGATGCGGCGCTGCTCTTCTTCCTGAACCGTTATCAGCCGACTGGATAAAAAATTCAGCTCCTCTGCCATCCGCTTGACTTCCTCCTGGGCCATGATGCGCTTCAATATCAGGGCGAGTTGGCCGGCCACGCTTTCCAGCATTTCCACCTCTGACAAGGGAAACATGTTCTCGCGCCGGTCGGCCAGGTGAAACAGTCCCATAATATCGTTTCCGATTGAAATCGGTACCAGGGCAACGGATTCGTATCCGTATGCATTGCAGACATTCCTGGTGTCGCCCTTCTGCTGCCCGGAAACCGTCGCCAAAAACTTCGTGGTCGCATTGATGAAAAAAGAACCGCCCGTCGTAAAAAACGGTTGCTCAGGGTTCGTGGTGCCTTTGATGACGCTGATGCACATGCAACGGTCCGTATTCAGTGAGAGAGGGCTTTCGGATTCATAGAAGCTGCGGCTGAACCCCTCATACGCCTGGTATGGGATGTTTCCGTGCTCGTCAAGCATCCTGATGGCGACGGCCTCACAACCCGAAAACGATTTGATTTCTCGAATGAATCCTTCGAGAACCGGACAGGTTTGCGTCGCGTTGCCGGCAATTTGCAGGCAACGTCGAATCAGTTCTTTTTTTCTGGATTGTTGCACTTTCGCGCTGATATCGACGAAGGCGGTGCGAATTTTTCCGCTCCCACCCGGTTCCGCACGAAAGACCAGGCTGTTAAGCTGGACCTCAAACGAGGTCTTATCCTTCCGTACCATTCGGAGTTCGCAGATGGACTTTTCTTCGGATTCCGAATACCGGACCCGGTGGAAATGAAAAGCGTCCTGACTGTCACGATGGATGAAATCCGTGATGAAGCGGCCGATCAAATTCGTCTTGTTTTCTCCCAGCATGGCGGCAAACGTCAGGTTTACCTCATGGATTTCACCCCTGTAATCGTGAACGACATAACCGATCGGGGAAAAATCAAATAGGCTGACATATTTGCCGTAAAGATCGTCAAAGCGTTCTTTCTCCTCATTGATCAGCTGCTGATTTCTTTGAAGTTCCTCATACTGCATTTCCAGTTCGATCTGATGAACCCGAAGTTCATGAATCAGGCGCCGTGTGGCAAGATCGGTATCTTCGATCGGCTGGTCAAGGCGCTTTAATTTCGCCTCAGCCTTTCTACGCAAGTGCCGCTTCTGATCGGATGAAGATTTTGAAACGGACATCTACGGCCTCCTTGAAATACAAACACATAAAGAATGACATGACGGCACATGATGGACCTTTGAAGGGCTTTGTTTTCGCCGTGGGTTTTTTTCCGTCGCGGCATCAAAGCCTCTACTTGATTTTATAGTTGTCTCGGCCGGGTCCTGCCGTTTATCTGAAATGCGGAGAGAACACTGTAGTAAGGAAGTAAAAAGAATGGCTGGGTTATGATTAGGTAGACCGGACAACCCATAAAGACGGGGTTTTCACTTCAGCGATGGTTCGATCGCCTTACATGTTTTCCACAGGACGTAGGCAAAGAAGATCAGAAAAACACGATCAGTCGGTAAAAACGTAACGCATACCCATTTCATATGCCAGTCCGTCCTCGTCCATGACCTCCTCGACCCAGCGCACCTCGGCCAATCCCATTGCCCGAACACGGGGGTAATCTTCACTGCTGTCCGACGGCGGAAAATCGAGCATCCGAACGATTAGATTTGTACCGGGTTTAAAGGCCTTTCTCGAAATCAGCACCATGCCGCCGTGGGTGTGCTTGACCGATTTAGCGGTAAAGACGTCGCTCCTGCCCGATAGCTTGATGCACTCGGCATGCAGCGTCCACGTCTTGCGACATTGCGTACATTCTTCTATTTGAGAGTTCATATATCACCTGTCTGCCTGAAGTCCGTTTAACCGAAAGCGGATATCAGGCGGGATGTCCTGCTGATGGGTTCAATAACAATAGCCGACAGTTGCCGTCCTAATCCCCAGTCAACCGCTCGAACGTCTCGCGCACCCTCTTGCAGTCGATGCAGTGAGTGGTGACCGGCCGGGCTTTGAGCCGCTTTATCGCGATTGGCTCACCGCACATCTCACAAATGCCGAATGTGCCGTCGTCGATCCGTTTGAGTGCATTTTTGATTTTCCGGATGAGCTTGCTTTCACGGTCGCGCATGCGCAAGGCGAAGTTGCGATCGATTTCAAGGGCTGCCTGATCGATGAGATCGGATGAATTGACCGACGCGTCCATTAAGCCGACGATAGCGTGATCCGCCTGCCGCAGAAGCTGTTCCTGCCAGTCGTTCAACACCTTTCTGAAATAAGACAACTCTGATTTTTTCATGCTGCCTCCGCCAGTGTCTGAGTTTCTGTCGACTTGCTTTCCCGGAGCCGCCGTGGTGGCTCATTCTTCTGCCAAGGCCTCTTTGAATCGACCCTTATAATCGATATCGATGGCCCCTTTACTCATTTCGGCAATGTTGGCCCTGAAGATATCCGATCCGAAAGGGTTGACCGATCTCAGGCCGTCGGTATCGATAGTGATCTTGCGGGCAGACCCGCCTTTCTTCTCGATAACGTTGAGCAGTCTGAAAGCCGAAGTGCCATCGAAATCCCCGAGGATCTTAAGGTTGAGTCGTTTCATATCGCCGCCGATGACATCCACACGAAAATTATTGGCCATACCGGGTAACCTCCTTGCAGAAAATTTCTCATTTCTGTGTTGAAAACCGACCAGTGCATACAATGAAACCGTCAGTTTTGAATCGTTCAAATCAATTGGGGTATCTGATCCCAGCCACGGCCTACGCCCGGAAACAATGGTAGGCCTCCGGCAATTTTATCAATTCGAGAACATCGAGCAGTTCTTCGAAACCAAAAGGTTTGAATATCCAACCGTCGACGTGGGGGGAGCCCATTTCCGCAGCCACCTCGGATTGACACAACCCGGTCATGATCAGGACCTTTGTTTGTGATGAAGTGGCCTTGACGAGAGCGGCCAAATGGCAACCGTTCAACTTCGACATGCAGAATTCGCTGACAACGAGGTCGAATGCCATGTTCGAGAGACTGTTGACCGCCGCCTGGCAATCATGTGCGATGCTGACACGGCAGCCGAGGGCCTTGAACATCATCGCGACAACTTCGAGGATGGCGGCATGGAAGTCGACAACCAAAACCCTTAAAGGAATGCTATCGATCAAATCCTGCCGGTCGTTCGAGGCCGTCCTCCGGATTGACGCCAGTTCCGTTTTTCTCCTCGGTGCGACCGGTTCTCGTGCAGCATGGTCGTACGGCCGGCCCGTCAGGGCTTGTCGTTGTGCCGGTGATTGGTTTTTTACCATCCCGCACCTCCCTGGAATATCGCTCACAGTAAGGTTAGCGGCTGCATCACCGCTGCGATTTTTCCTTCCCGGCCTTCAGCCGCTTTTCGTCCAGCACCCCCACTGTCTTCTTTTTTTACCGCCACCCCTTTTTCGCCGGGGTCAGGCAATATTCGCGCCAGGGACATGTGCGACTGCAATCCGAAACGGTTTTCCCGAAGCAGTCCGGATTGCCTTCAAGACGCTGGATGGACCGAATAAGGTGTGGTACATCCGGCACGGCGGCACATTTGGATATATTTTTTCCTTTTTTGAGGCGCCGATTCGAAACTCTCGGATCCGCTCGCTGCGTTCTCATAGGACTGTTTGCGGACCAGAGCGGCCCGCCCGCAACACCTTCGTTTCAAATTTAAAACACGGTCTGGATTTTCACCTGTATTACCTATGGCTAACCTAAGCCGCAATGTCCATAGGCGAAGGGCTTCAATTTTGTGGGGAAAAATCCCGGATTGGGGGATTTCCCCAGGGGAACCATAATAATGGTGGGAAGGATAGTGTGGGGTTGGTAAAAAAGAGGTTATTCTTTCCAGAGATCGATATCGATCAGTCCCAGTCGGGCGGCGTAGCGCACCAGGTCGATGGTTTTGTGAATCCCGAGCTTGCGCATAATGTTGGAACGGTGGTTTTCAACCGTTTTGGGGCTGATGAAGAGCTTTTCGGCGGTCTGGCTCACGCTCAACCCCTCGGCCAGAAGAACCATGACCTCCTGCTCTCTGGCGGTCAGTGTATCGTAGTTGGAACCGGTCGTCAGCGCCTCTTTGGGTGCCAGACCCACGAGCTTTTTGACGACCTGCTGGGAAACGGACGTGTCCATAAAATAATCGCCTTTCAAAACATGTTCCATTCCCTGCAGCAGTTTTTCCGCGGCCGACCCCTTGGCCAAATATCCGGTGGCGCCGGCCTGAAAAGCCTTGACGATGTAATCGATCTTGGCATGCATGCTCACGATCAGGATTCGGGACTTTTTGCAGCACTTTATGAGGTCGCCGATCAGCTCCAGGCCGCTGCCGTCCGGCAGCGACACGTCGAGCAGGATCAGGTCCGGCGAAAGCTGCCGAACCTGTTCAATCGCCTCTTGCCCGGTGCCGGCTTCGCCGACCACTTCATACTGCCGGCTGGAAGCGATGATCGACTTGAGGCCTTCCCTGAACAGCGGGTGGTCATCGACAATGAGGACACTATTTTTTCGACTCAACTTTTTTCTCCTGATGAGGAAATTTGATGTGGATGCTGGTACCCTTTCCAAGGCGTGATCGCAGCTCCATACGGCCCTGGAGCAACGAAACCCGCTCCTTCATGCTGCGCAATCCCAGCCGCCTTTCAGCGTCCAACGCCCTCTCGCGGGCCTTCACATCGAACCCCCGGCCGTCGTCGATGATGCGCAGGATGATGTTCGGATGTGAACCGACCAGCTTGATTATGACCCGGCCGGCGGCGGCATGCTTTCGAACGTTGTTGAGCCCTTCCTGTATCAGTCGGTAGAGATTGATTTCAATGAAAGACCCCAAAAAAGAATTTTTCAAACCGGCGGTTTGAAAGTCGACTTCGATGCCGGTGCTTTCGCCAAATTCCTCGCAGAATGTCGCAAGGGTCTGGAGGAGCCCGAATTCCTCCAGTCCCGGCGGCCGCAGGCCGTAAGAGAGGTTGCGGACGGACAGAATGGACCGGTCGAGCAACCGGGTCAATTTGGACACTTTTTGCAGCATTTCGGGCGGCACGCTCGCGTGCGGGTTCAGGAGGGTCGCCAAGGCAATCTTCACGGTGGAAAGCTCCTGGGCCACGCTGTCGTGCAATTCCCGCGAGATCATCCGGCGCTCGTCCTCCTGAGCCTTCAACAGCTGGTGCGAGAGGCTCTTGATCCGCATTTCGGTCTGTCGCGCTGCGGTAATGTCTTCGATCATATTGATCGCCGCCACCAACCGGCCCTCGTTGTTTCTGATCGGGGAAGAAACGATCCTGTGGAACCGCATGTCACCGTGGACGGATACCTCGTGGGTCGACTCGTGCACCTCTCCGTCCATAAATGACGCGCAAGCCGGGCAGTCGGGGCACCTGTCCTCGCGCGGAGGGTCGTGGTAAACACGGTAGCAGAACAGTTTCTCAGACGGGTCGATGTGCGGATACCACCTTCTCATCTGCCGGTTCATGGCCAGGATTTTCAAGTCGGGGCTAATCAGCGTCACGCCGGTGGTAATGTTGTCGACCAGGCTGCGGTATCTTTCCTCGGATTCCCGCAATTCGTCGGCGGCCTTTTTACGGTCGGTGATATCGACCCAGTTCGCCAGATAGTATGGGGTCCCACTGCCGTTTTCCACGAGGCCGGCGGTCAGTTCGACCCAGAAACGATCGCCGTTTTTCTTTTGAAAGTGCTCTTCGATTCGAGTAACCCCGGCCGTCATGGCGGTATGGAACGCCTTTTGAGTTTTGTCTATCCTTTCCGGAAGCCACCACGGGTAGGGAGCGTTAGCCCCGATCAGTTCGGCCGCCCGGAATCCGGTCAGCCTTTCAAAGGCCGGGTTCACGTATGTTATCGCGGAATCTGCCTTGCAGACCAGGATCGGGTTCGGTGAATGGGCCATCAGAAAGATGCCGAACTCCGCATTTTCGGTTTTTGTCGTCATGTCCCCCTGCTTGTGCTGGTTTTTACGCCTTTTTCTCTTTTTTCTTTTTTTCTTTCTTTTCCTTCTGCCCGCCTTCATTCTTGGCGCGCTTCAACGGCGTTTTCTCGGGGGCGGCCTTTTTTTCAGCCAGTTTCATCTCTTTGATCCGAACTTTTTCAGCGTTCAATGTTTCCTGATTTGCGATACTGGCCAACCGGAAGTTGGCCTTGCGGATGTCAGCCTTGATCTTTCTGATGGAGGGGTCGCGCCGGATGGCCGCCTCTTCCAGACCCTTTGTCTTGAGATGGGCGCTGCGAGCGGAAAGTTTTTCGGCGGCGGCCTTTTTATGTTTCTCCACGTAATTCTTTGCCTTGAGGTTCATACCGTTCTCCTTTTTCATAGCTTTTGAAGCGCTTTTTTGGCATAAGATACGGACACAGATCAATCTTTCAACGAAACCATGAATCGATGTACGTAGTATAGAACACAACCGTGATGAATTCACCCCGTTGGGTCATTCACCCGATATTAATATTTCTTCTTTCCATTGCCGCGCTGGGCCTGTCGCTTTTTCTATATATTTACTGGTACATGGAAGCCAATATCGGTCTCAGGTCCGTCATCGAACGCTTTAACTTGGATCGCGACCAGGTGCTGGCGTCACAGACCTGGATGGTGATCCTGGTCTTGTCGCTTCTGGTGGGAATTATTCTGATGGGGATTTTCGGCATCTTCGTTTATGGTCAGAAAACGCTTCAACTCTATCGTCTCCAGAACAACTTCATCAACAGTTTTACCCACGAACTGAAGACCCCGGTCACCTCCCTGAAGCTGTTTCTGCAAACATTTTCAAAACACGAGTTGGCGCGTGCCGATCAACTCAAATACATTCAATTCATGATTTCAGATGTGGCCCGCCTGACTGAAAACATTAACCGAATCTTAAACCTGGCCAGAATAGAAAGCAAGAGCTATGCAAACGAATTCGTCGATACGGACCTAATAACCGCAATGAATTTGTTTATGGATAACAACAAACATCTATTCCAAAATGGCAACATCCGGATTCATCCACCAGAGGGGGAACTCCCCACCGTCCGGGTCAATTTGCCCCTGTTCGACATGATGCTGATGAACCTGTTGACAAATGCCGTAAAATACAACAATTCGCCCCAACCCACTGTCGACGTCGGTTTTGAGATCTATCCGCGAAAACTGATCATCCGATTCGCAGACAACGGCATTGGCATCGAAAAGAAAGAGCTCCGCAAAATTTTTAGAAAATTTTACCAGGTCGGTCGGGCCGAAGATATGAGTGCCAAAGGCAGCGGATTGGGATTGTACCTGGTCCAAAGCATTGCCCGTATTCATAAATGGAAAGTCGAGGCGCACAGCCAAGGCATCGGCAAGGGGTCTACATTTTCGTTCACCCTGCCGGTTAATGCGAAAATAGAAACTTGAAACTCAGAAACCGCAACCGGTATCCCTTATAAAATCGATAACATCCTTCAACCGGCGAAACGGGCTCAACCGGCCAAACTTAATGAGATAGACTCCTCCACCCGGGCGGTTGGTTTCCGGCCATGCCCGCATCGGCCGACATGTGCTGTTCTCATGATTGAAAATGATAAAAAATGCGTCCTGGTCATCGAGGATGACATCCACATCGCCGAAGGGTTGAAACTGAACTTGTCGCTGCAGGGATACAGGGTCGTCAGCGCCGGTGATGGTCCCTCCGGACTGCAGAAGTGGAAGGAAGTCAGGCCGGATCTGATCGTGCTTGACATCATGCTGCCGGTCATCGATGGGCTGTCCGTTTTACGGGCCATTCGGCTGGAAGACGAACGCCTGCCGATCCTGATTCTGTCTGCCAAAGCCGCTTCGGACGACATTATCAAGGGCCTCTCCTGGGGCGTGGACGACTACCTGACCAAGCCGTTCAACCTGGAAGAGTTCTTGTTGCGGGTGGATCGACTCATCAAGCGCGCCGCCTGGAACCAAAGAGATGCGCAAGCAGGCGCAACGACCGAGACCATCTACCGGTTCGGAGGGAACACGATCGATTTTGAAACCAGCACCGCCACCTGCCGGCAGGGCAACATCATTCTGACCGAGCAGGAGACCAAACTTCTCAAACTGTTTATCGCAAATCGCGGAAAACCCCTGTCACGCGCCATCCTCCTCGAGGTCGGGTGGGGATATACCCGCAACATCACGAGTCGAACGGTCGACAATTTCATCGTGCGCCTGCGCAAATATTTCGAGGAAAATCCCCGTGAACCGCGCTATTTCAAGAGTTTGCGCTCGGTCGGGTACGTATTCGATCCCGACCCGCCCGGTTAACAGAAGGGAGAGACAGACCCGGCCGTGAGGCCGACAACCGGATGACCCATTTTAAAATTTCTACCGATCGCAATTTATCTAAGGCCCCCAATATCCGATCAATTTCCACGATATCCCTTTGGCGTTTCGACTGTTTCTCGGCACAAACCTTTTTGTAAAACATTTGTAAAACAAGCCATCCATCTTGTCATTCTCACCGCTTCCTTTTATCATGGTATAGTGGGTTTAAAATCGATGGTCGGTTTCGACTATATCCGAGCCATTTTAAACCGATAAAATCGAAACAAAAACCTAAACCAAGGCAAACCACATGAAACTAAATGAATTGCGGATCGGAAACCTTACCAGTCGACTTCCCATAGTCCAGGGTGGCATGGGCGTCGGCATATCGATGGCGGGTCTGGCTTCCGCAGTCGCCAATGAGGGCGGCATCGGTGTGATCTCTGCCGCCATTCCGGGTATTCACGAGCCTGATTTTGCGACAAACAGCGCCCGGGCCAACATCAGGGCCTTGAGAAACGAAATCAGAAAAGCGCGCAAAATGACCGACGGCGTCCTCGGCGTCAACGTGATGGTTGCGCTGACCGATTTCAGTGCCATGGTGCGGACATCCATCGAAGAAGGCATCGATATCATCTTTTCTGGTGCCGGATTGCCACTGGACCTGCCGGGTTACCTCGTTGAAAAAGCCAAAACGAAACTGGTGCCGATCGTGTCGTCGGCAAGGGCGGCGAAAATCATCTGCCAGAAATGGCTGTCCCGCTTTAACTATCTGCCGGATGCAATGGTGGTGGAAGGCCCCAAGGCCGGTGGGCACATCGGTTTCAAGGCCGAACAGATCGACGACCCGGATTTCACCCTCGACCACCTGGTCACGGAGGTCATCGACGCGCTCAAGCCCTATGAATCCGGACACCAAAAGATACCGGTCATCGCGGCCGGCGGCGTCTACGGTGGCGAGAACATTCACTATTTTCTCAAATTGGGGGCCGCCGGCGTCCAGATGGGGACCCGTTTTGTGGCCACGCATGAATGCGATGCCGACGATGCTTTCAAGCAGGCCTATGTCGACGCCAAAGAGGAGGACATGGTGGTCATTAAAAGTCCGGTCGGACTGCCGGGCAGGGTCATCCGCAATGACTTTACCGAGGCCGTGAATCAGGGCAAAAAGAAACCCTTCAAATGCCCCTTTCATTGCATCAAAACCTGCGATTCAAGCAAGAGTCCTTACTGCATCGCCATGGCGCTTGGCAATGCCCGCAAAGGCAAACTCAAGCATGGCTTTGCCTTTGCCGGAAAAAACGCTTACCGGGTCGAAAAGGTCGTGTCGGTGAAGGAGTTGATGACCACCCTGATGGAAGAGTTCGGCCGGGCGGCGGCGGAAAGTGACGTGCAGAAAGAGGAAGTATACAGGCGCTGCAATATAGACCTCGGACCGGGAACCCGTGTACCGCAAAAATGTGAAGATTCTGCTTGGCTTTTTTAATAAAAAGATTATTATGGATCCAATCAATAAAGGTCTGTCCTTAATTGGCAGGCCGGTTTCGCACTGAAGGTAAGATCCATTTATCACAGTGGCACCTGCAGTCGGGGACCATGGGAAATTTAAAAGAAAGGAGGTTGTCACTATGGCAAGTGGAACTGTGAAGTGGTTCAACGAAAAAAAAGGGTATGGTTTCATTGAATCCGAAGATGGAACGGATGTGTTCGTTCATCATTCGGGTATCAATGCCACCGGTTTTAAAACGCTTCATGAAGGCGACCGTGTAACCTTTGACATTGAGAAGGGTCAAAAGGGTCCGGCGGCCGTCAATGTGACCGTGGTTTAGATTACCATTTTCCGGATTCGGAAGGGCACCCTCGCGTCAGAACGAGGTGTGCCCTTTTTATTTAGAACGAAAATAGAATCAGACCCGCAAATAGAAACTTGAAACTCGAAACTCAGAACCCTCAACCCGGAACCAGCGGTGGCTTAAGGACCCTGAGCGTTTAGTCGATAAAATCGATGATATCCTTTAACTGACAAAACTGATCTAGCCGACTCAACGGGCTCAACTGACACAACCGAACAAGGCAGGCACCTCCGCCCGGATGAACGGTTTCGAAAGACGGCTGAAACTCGCCGCAACGGGCTCTAAACCCGGACCAGTCCCGTCTTCAAATAATGAGTCCGGATGCACGCTTGCGGATCAGAGCGTCTATCCGGTGGCGTCTGGCAACATAAAGACAAACGTCAGTCTCCGCTTGAAGGCTCCTGCAGCTTTTTGCGGCACCTTGCGGCCAATTCACGATCGCCAAGGGCCTGATAGCAATCCAGTATAAACCGCATCACCTGCCGGTCGTTCTGAAACGGAAGCAGTCGGATTAGAGCGCTGTCGAATTGCCCTAAATTCAGGAGACTGATGCCCAGAGAGATGTTGAGAGGGTCGTGGTCGGGGAAATGCCGGACGGCCTCTTGGAGGATGTCACGCGCGGTATCGTGCCGTCCGGCCTTTTGAAGCAGGATACCCAGACCCAGGAACGCCCGCGGATCTGGATGATAGCTCAGTGCTTTGCGGTACAGGAACTCGGCCAGCTGCGGCTTGTTCGGGATGGCCTCGACGGCGGCGTAATCCCCTTGGTCGAAGGTCATGGCCAGGCGGGAAAGAAAATCGGCATGCAGCGGGTAGAGATCTTTTTGCTCCACCAAATCGAGGGACCGCACGAAATCCGGTAAATTTTCGTGGAAAGCGGCCCGCAGCATCCGGCCGAAAGACAACACCTGGTCCCGGTCGAGATTCGGATCGGTTTCGAAGTAAAGGATGTCTTCGATACGATCTAGCCATATGTCGTCGGTTACGCCGAAGAGCCGCCGATAAACGTCATACAGGGCAGTTCCGGGGAAAAGGTCGAGAATGTAGAAGACGGCCCCGAACGGTTTGATGCGGCGCATCAGCTCGATCGACTCCTGAATCGACTCACGGCTCTCGCCCGGGCAGCCATAGATGAAATAGGCTCGGGACAAAATGCCGTAACGGGTGGTCAAGGAAAAGGCTTGCTCGATTTGAACGGTGGTGAAGGTTTTGTTCAGCAGACGCCGAATCTTCTCCGACCCGCTTTCCACGCCAAAGCTGATCTGGATGCACCCGGCTTTGCGCATCCAATACAGGATCTCCTCGTTGATCATATCGACCCGGGATATGGCCTGCCAGGTGATATCGAGACCGCGCTCGAGGATCAGACGGCATACCTCGATAACCTTTTGGCTGTTAACGGTGAAGGTATCGTCGCAAAAGAAAAAATGGCCCACGCCCTTCCGGTTCAAGAGTTCCAGCTGTTCCACAAAATACGCGGCGGAATGAAAGCGGACCCTGCGATGCCAGAATCCGGGGGAGCCACAGAAGGTGCAGTTTCCGGGACAACCGCGGGTGAGCGAAACGTGCTGGTAGGTAAAGAAACGGGCCGGGTTGGGCAGAGTGTCGAGACTGGCCACCGGTTGGGCCGGTTCGGTGCAAACCGGCTTGCCGTCGCGCCGCAGAGCGAGGCCGCCGACGGCCGGTATGTCGCTTGCCCGGCCGGATTCCAGGCAGCGGATAAGTTCGAGGAAGCAGACCTCCCCCTCCCCCAAGACGACGTAATCGATGTCGACGAAGTTGGCCAGCAAATGCTCCCACAAATAGGTGGCGCCGATGCCGCCGAAGACAATGTGCACGGCCGGGTCGATCTCGCGAGCGATCTTGGCGATATCGATTCCGCCCCACCGGTTGGCGTGCAGAATCGAAAACCCGATGATATCCGGCCTTGTTTTCTTCAACGCCTCCCGAATCTCCTGCGGCCTGCGGTGGATATCGTACCAGTTCAAAATCTCGACGTCGTGGCCGTGCTGCCGGCAAAGTGCCGCCACGAAAAAAATCCCCTGCGGCAACACACGGATCTCCTCGACGTGTACACGCTCTTCGAGAAAGTAGGGATAAATGAGCAGAATCTTCATGCTGTATCGGCTTTCGTATAATTGTGGTCTAAAAATCCCTTCCGTTATCGGTGACTTATAATATAGAGCCCCCAATTTCACCGAGAATGGCTGCCAATGATCCGCCACGATTTGACATTTGACCGTGATAGCGTATCATAAAACCAGTATTCAGTACCTTGCTTCGGGGAATTGCCGCATGTCATTCCCCGAGCGATTGAAACCGTCTGATCCTGGTATGAAAAAAAAACCCCGTTACATCCATGCCGTTCTTTTCGACTTCGACGGCACCCTCACCCGGCCGGAATCGCTCAACCTCAACGTCATCAAGCGCCGGATCGGTTGCCCCGCGGACAGCTATTTACTCGAATACATCGAAACCCTGCCGTCAGCGGACGAACGGCAAAAAGCCCTCGAAGCGGTCGATCAATTCGAACTGGCTGCCGCAGCGGAAGCCAAGCCGAACGACGGTGCCGAAGAGCTTGTCGGCTACCTGCACACTGTCGGGGTGCGGGTGGGAATCGTCACCCGCAACAGCCACCAATCGGTTCTGCGCGCCCTGCACAACTTCAAACGGATCGACGTCGCCGACTTCGACATAATCGTTTCACGGGACGAACCGGTCAATCCTAAGCCAAGCGGCGACGGGATTCATTTGGCAGCGCGCCGTCTTAACGTCGCGGTGGCCGAAGTGCTCATGGTCGGCGACTACGCGATCGACATCGAGGCCGGGATACGGGCCGGCGCCATCACCGTTCTGCTTGACAACCACCTGCCGAAAGCCGGGCAAGACGTGCCGAGCGACTTTACCGTCGAACACCTGGCCGACATACAGAAAATCGTTCGACACGGACGGCCCCTGCCCGGCGGGAAACTCCCCAATGACCTGCTGGAGGAGTTTCTGGTTCAATTCGGTTTCGACGATCCTGCCGTGTTGACCAAGCCGGGCATCGGCGAGGATACTGCAGCCGTCGACATCCGGGAGGATGAGGTGCTGGTTCTCAAATCGGACCCGATCACCTTCGCTACGGAGGGCATCGGCAAATACGCCGTGTTGGTCAACGCCAACGACATCGTCACCGCCGGGGCAACCCCGCGTTGGTTCCTGGCGACCTTGATGTTCCCGATCGGCACCAGCGCCTTCATGATCAGGGATGTGATGGAAGAGCTGAGCACCGTCTGCCGCTCATGCAGAATCACGCTTTGTGGTGGCCACACCGAAATAACCGATGCGGTCACCCGGCCGGTTGTCACCGGAACCCTGGCGGGGACCGTTACCAGAGGCGGTCTGATCGATAAACGCGGCATCAAGACCGGAGACCTGGTACTGATGACGAAAGCCGTCGCCGTCGAGGGCACAGCCATCATCGCCCGGGAATTCGGTACCCGGCTGCAAAACCTCGGCCTGCCGCCGGCCGAGATAGAAACCTGTCGCCGGTTTCTTGACAACATCAGCGTCTTGCCTGAAGCGGCAATCGCCGTGACCGTTAGCGGCGTCAGTGCCATGCACGATGTCACCGAAGGCGGACTGGCCACCGCCCTGGAGGAACTCAGCATTGCCGGTAACCACCGCATCCGGATCGACATGCACAAAATACCTGTTTATTCTGAAACAGCCCGAATCTGCGGTCTTCTGGGACTCGATCCTATGGGCCTGATTGGTTCTGGCAGCCTGCTGCTGTGTTGCCGACAATATGCTTGCGACCAACTGCTGTGGGAACTACGAAAGGCCGGCATCGAGGTGAGCGTGATCGGCGAAATTCGCGAGCCCGGCAAGGGAATCGACGCCCGGCACCAGCTCCAGCCGGTCACTTGGCCGCGATTCGAGGCAGATGAAATCACACGCCTTTTTTCCGCATGACGCCTTTCTTGAAAATAGCGAAGGAGAGATCGAGGGTTTCCCGTAGAAAATCTTTATCGGCGTTGATGATGCGTTTGCTGCTGGTCCATAGGACGACCCCTGAAAAAAGCGACCAGAAAATGTCGGAAAGCGCCACCGGATGCATGTCGACAAAAGTACCGTTTTTGACACCCTCCTTAAAGATGCGCGCCATGCCGCCGATCGACTTGCGTGACAACTCTTTGATCTCCTCGAGGAGTTCGGGCGACAGGTTTTTGAGGGTTTCGCTCGATTGGAGGTGAAACATGTTAATGATCACGAGTGGATCGAACTCGTAGACATCATACATGGCCTTGATCATCGCATCCAATTTCTGCTCAGGATTGAGATCCCTGGTATTCTCAACGTGTTCCACCCGGATGTGGAGGTACTGCAAAATTCTGAGTGAAAGCGACGCATAGAGTTCTTCTTTGTTCTTGAAATAAAGATAGAGCGTACCCGGGCTGAGCTCGGCTTCACCGGCGATATCGTCCATGGTCGCCTTGTTGAACCCTTTTTCAGAAAACACCTTCTTGGCAGCGACGATGATCTGCTGCCGCCGTCTTTCCCGCTCCCGTTCCTTCCGTTCCTGTATCCCCATAATCGCTCAGCTCCGTGAATCAGATTTATTTTCAAAATAGTCTGTAGTTTATTTGGCAGGTTTGGTCAATATTAAGTTTGTATTTGCGGGTTGATTCTGTTTTCGTGTAAATCCTATATTGACAAAACGCATCCATAGAGGATACTCTCGCCTCCTCTTCCCGAACCACGGAAACGAAAACCCCCTGACATCGAAGAAAGGCCGCTATGGATTTGCCCTCTGCCGAGCATACCCGCATAATTCTCGACAGCATTGGCGACGGCGTCTTTACGGTTGATTTAAATCGGGTGATTACCTTTTTCAACCGCGCCGCCGAAAAGATAACCGGCGTCAAACGCTCCCAGGCCGTCGGACGGCACTGCTGGGAAATTTTCAAAACCGGCACCTGCAAGCAGGGCTGTTCCGTGCAGAAAGCACTGGAGAGCGAAAATGCCGTCGTTCATTCGACCGTCTTCATTGTCAACACCGAGGACAAAAAGATTCCAGTGAGAACCTGCACGGCTGTGCTAAAAGACAGGTCGGGCCGTGCGATTGGCGCCGTCGAAACTTTTCGGGACTTGAGCGTCGTTCAGCAACTGCGCCACGAGTTGGCCGGTAAGCATCCTTTTTATGAAATCGTCAGCAAAAACGATAAGATGCTGCGCCTGATCGATATGTTGGAAATGGTCGCCGAAAAAGACATTCCGGTGCTGCTCGAAGGCGAGGGGGGAACCGAAAAAGAACGTTTTGCCAAAGCCGTTCACTCCCTGAGCGACCGCAACAACGGACCGCTGGTCAATTTCTGCTGCGGATCGCTCCCCGAAACTTTCCTGGAATCCGAACTCTTCGGTCACGCGGCAGAAGCAGCGGCCAACAACCGGCATTCCAAGCTCGGCCGGATGGCATTGGCGAATGGCGGTACCCTTTTTATCGATGATATCGACTTGCTGCCGCCAAAACTTCAGACTCGCCTCGCACAGGAGTTGCGCTATCCTGTCAGTGAACCGCAGGACACCGGTCGACCGACTGGCGCCGATGTCCGCATCGTGGCCGCCATTCAGGGCAATCTGGCCGAACGCATGTCAGCGGGCGCATTCTGCAAAGACCTCTTTGAACTCATCGGTGCGGTGACACTCCGGATCCCGCCTTTACGCGAACGCAAAGAGGACATTCCGCCCCTCACCGACCACCTTATCGCAAAGTACAATCACCTTAACGGCAAAGCCATCGAAGGCGTGTCGCCGGAAGCGCTGTCGATCATGATGAGCTATGATTATCCTGGCAACACGCAGGAGCTGGAGCGCGTCATCGAATATTCTCTGGTGATATGCCCGGAGGGGGTCCTCAACATCGAACACCTGCCGGAAAATCTGTTTCGTAAATCAAACCGGCATCTCCAGCCGCCGCATCCCGAACCCCTGGCCGAAAACGGGTCATTGATGACCGTCGAAAGAGCCTTCATTTACAAGAGTCTGGCAAGAAACGCCTGGAACCGCAAGTCCACGGCGAAGGAGATGGGAATCCATCCGACCACCCTGTGGCGCAAGATGAAACGGCTCAACATGGAAATGCCGGTCAGGGAACGCCGCAAAAAGCCGCGCTGACCTCTGCGACATCCCGGCCGCCTAAGATGACGCCATGCCATCAGAATTGTTTGTAGATTCTGGCCAATGCATGTCCCGGCGCTTCGATACCAGAAGAGAACGCGCATGATATCATCCTGACGAAATGGACGGAATGTGAAGCGGTTGCCATAACGGTGCGACGTTCGGTCGTCTCCAGACAGAATCAGCCCACGAAGACGTTGAGGATGTTTCTGCGGGCGCTGGCCCGTTGGATGACAACCTGGATCAGATCCTCGGGCTTGAGATCCAATCCGCTGGTAAACGGAATGTCGCACTCGATCATATAGTCGGGGATTAGAATCTGATAGCTTCTGCGGCGTTTGGAGAGCACGATGGCTTCCTCTTTTTGGCCCACGCGCTTTTCCAGGTACTTTAAGATCCAGTATCGGACGCGACGATGCTGGATGCGCGATACCTGGCTCATCGGCAGTTCGAGTTGCCGGATAATCGCCTCGATTTCGTCGTCCGTATAGGGGACTTCCAGTTCGAAGGCCGAACGAATCTGCCGCTGGGTGATGAGATCACAGTACTTTCGGATGGGAGAGGTGGCGGTCACATACGTGTCGAGTCCCAGACCGGCATGGGTTTCGGATTTGCGGCTCAGCACGAAACGGTTCAGCAGCCGGCGCTGCATGATATTTTGGAACAGGCTGTCCGAATCGCCCCGGTACAGGCGCTCTTTGGCTTCGGGTTGCGAACGGAAAACGGCCGGCAAACCGTGCTCCTTCAGGAAACGCCCCATGAGCCAGTTCGCCAGGATCATCAACTCGGCTACCAGCATCCGTCCAGGGCTTTCGCGATTGATGCGATTGACGCTGATTTCGCTCTCCTCGCCGATCCATACATGAACCTCCGGAAGGGTGATCTGCACGGCCCCGGCCTGTAACCGGAAATCATGGAATCGGGTGGCCACATCCCTCAGGATACCGTACGTCTGATTCTCTTCGGTCAATACGTTCACGTCGTAATAGGTCAACTGCTGCTCGACCCTGACCAGAGAGGGCAGGATCTCGACCGAAACGATATCGAGAGATGGGCTGAGCGTCACCAGCGTGCTGATGGCCGGTCGCAGATGGCCGGCCTTTAGACTGCACAGGTCTTCCGCCAGACATGAGGGCAGCATCGGTAGCCGTCGGTCCGGCATATAGATCGAGCTGCAGCGGTTGAAGGCTTCGCGATCAAGGGTCGTGTTCTTTCTAACGTGATGGCCCACATCGACGATGTGAATACCGAGTCGATACGAATCCGCAAGTGTTTCCAAACTGAGGGCATCGTCGTAATCGAGGGTCGACTGGCCGTCGATGGTCATCAGCGAGAGCTGTGTCAGGTCGCGGCGTGCAGAAGCAGGCGACACCTCGACGGTCGTTTGCGCCGCCGTTTGCATCAATGTATTGGCCTCATCCACGACTTCCTGCGGGAACTCGGTGGCAATGTCGAAGGTAATCAGGTCGATATTTTCGTTCTCTTCCCAGACGCCAAGCTTGACCAGTACCGGAAAAAGCGCTTCGGGAGCTCTGAGGCCGGCCCCCTCCAGGATTTTCGCGCCCACCGCGTAATGCTGGCTTTCCTTTCCGTAGAGGTAGAGCGACTTGAAGATGTCGATCAACTTTCGGTCTCTATCCGATAGGGAACAGACGACTGTCGGTTCGCCGTTCAGCAGACTCTTGAGCCACGCCGCACCCTCGGCGATCAGCCGGTTCTTGTGTTCGGTCTCCGCCTGCTGAGCCTTGAGGCGGTCGAGCTGCTCCTGACTGTGCGGGAAAAACTGATCCGTACTGAATTTGAAATACAATCGGTCCTTGAAAAACGCCCTGACCACAGCCGACTCGTGATCAGGGGATGGGTTGTCCGGAAACCATAATTCGGTCATGGTGGCAAGGTCGATCCACTCCTGCTCGCTGTTTAAGACTTCCCACAGCTCAGCGATGTCGACCTGGCTGCTCAGATTCTCACGGCGGATCGCCACGCGTTTCAATTCTTCGACCATTTTTTCCCGCCCCTGGACCGGGTCGAGGCGATCTTTCGAGCTGTGGGACAGCCGGTTGGCCGACAGGTTCACCTCGCGGTTGATTTCGTTCAACACCCGCAGTCGCTTGTCCTTGACCTCCATAACGACCGCGCACACGATTTTCTGGCGATCGATGTATTCGACTATGCAACCTGTTTCCATAACGGGTGATACTAACAACCGAACATTTGAAAGTCAATTCGTCTCCGGCCCGCCCAGCGGTTCTTGGTGAACCGTTAAATGGAGCCGGGTGATCGAATGTTAAACACTCATGGTCCTTCAGGCCGCCACGGTGCATGAAAATGACGCGCCGGAGCCCGGATGAACGGCTGCGAAAAGCAGCTGACTGTCTGAGGCGCTTACGGGGTCTTGGACCGGACCCAATGCTACTACCGCATGAAAGGAACACCATTGGGGACAAACCCAACCCCCTTAATTGAAGACGGCACTGGTCCGGTCTTAGTGCCCGTTGGCGCCGAGTTTCAGCCGTCTTTCGAAACCGTTCATCCGGGCGGAGGTGCCCACCTTTTTTTCGCATTACATTCTATTTTCGTAATGAGGCGGTTAACTGTATGAGTGAATTGGTCCCGCCATGGCGGAATTGAACCGAACAACGGGACGGAACTGCGATCCGGAAGCACAGCAAACGGGGCGCTTTCAAACATACCGGGTTAAAATAAGCCATCTTGCAGATACGGCCGCCCGTCACTATATTGATTTTTTAATATTTTTCGCATAACGCTGAGGATGAACAAAGTCTCTCGACATAGAAACACTTCTGGCCATGTCTGTCACGGAGCTCTCAGAGCGCGCCAAATCTTGCAATCTAAGTTAACTGTCTGGACGCGAAGCAAGTGGGTGAGAGCTTCATTTTAAAATGTCGACTGGAAAATATACATATTAGTAGCGTTAGCCCTCGAATCCTTTAACCCTTTCTCCGAACAAGGTGGGAGAAAAACCAAAAGGGAAAATCACAACCCGCTCTCACCTGGCATTTTAGATGAAGCCAACAGAACTTATTAAGCCGTACTTCTCGGAAAACCGCCGATTAATCGCTGCCGGCTTGGTCAGCCTGATCATTGTCGACTTTCTGCAACTCTTTATTCCACGGGTCATCAAATGGGCGGTCGACGATTTGACGGCCGTGCGGATCGAACCGGCCGGGCTGATGCGCTATGCACTTCAGATAGTGGGCATTGCCGTCTTGATCGGGATCTTCCGGTTTGTCTGGCGTCATTGTCTGCTCGGAACCTCGCGACGGGTGGAGGAAGGTCTGCGCAACGAGCTTCTGTCGCACATTCAAACCCTGTCGCCATCCTATTTCGACCGGGCGAAGACCGGTGACCTGATGGCCCACGCCACCAACGACATCCAGCAGGTGCGCATGGCAGTGGGAATGGGTCTGGTGGCCCTCAATGATGCGCTCGTTTTAGGGGCCGCGTCCATCGGTTTCATGGCCTACATCAATCTCAAGCTGACATTGCTGGTACTGATCCCCATGCCGCTGCTGGTTATCGGCACGCGGTTCTTCAGCCGAAAAATGCACCGACGATACCAGGAAGTTCAGGGTGCCTTCGCCGATCTGACCGAGGCGGTCAGGGAGCGTTTTGCCGGTATCCGGGTCATCAAATCCCATGGTTGGGAGAATCACGAGGCCGGGCGCGTCAGCGACATCTCCCGCGGTTACATCAAGGAGAATATCGACCTGGTGAAGATCACCGGGGCTTTCTTCCCGATGATGGGGTTTTTGACCAACCTGAGTCTTGCCATCGTCATCTTCGTCGGCGGCCGTCAGACCATCACACAGACGATCACCCCGGGCGATTTCGTCGCCTTCATCAGTTATCTCGGCCTGCTGACCTGGCCAATGATGGCGCTCGGCTGGGTGACAAACCTGATTCAGCGCGGCAAGGCCTCTCTCGACCGCTTGACCCGCATTATGACGACCCGGCCGGAAATTGTCGATGGCCCCGGAGCAAAGGCGATTGGCCGGTCTCGGGGTGCCGTCGCTTTTGAGAATGTCGGTTTCGCCTATGCCGCAGGTAAAGACAGCAACAGTCAGCCGGTTCTGACCAGCATCGATCTTGATATCCAGCCGGGGAGCATAATGGGCATCGTCGGGCCGCCCGGCAGCGGTAAGACCACACTGCTGAACCTGATTCCCCGGCTATACGACGTATCAGGGGGGCGTATACTTTTGGACGGTGAAGACATCCGATCACTCAAACTTCGGGACCTCAGGGCCCAGTTGGCCTTTGTATCGCAGGAACCCTTCCTGTTTGCCGGCAGCATCCGTCAGAACATTACCCTCGGCTACCCCGATCTCGACGATCGGGCGCTGATTTCGGCTGCCGATCAGGCCGCCGTCCACGACACGATCACCGCTTTTCCCAACGGTTACGACACGATCGTCGGGGAAAAGGGCATCATTCTCTCCGGCGGTCAGAAGCAACGTATTGCCCTGGCGCGCGCCCTGCTTCATGCCGCCCGGGTCCTTATTCTCGACGATCCGATCAGCCAGGTCGACCTGGATACCGGCAACCGGATGGTGGCCACTTTCCGCGCCATGGCCGGCGAACGAACCATTCTGATCGCCTCGCACCGCCTTTCCGCCATCCGCTTCGCCGACAGCATAATTGCGCTGGAGAACGGGCGGATAGCAGAAAGCGGCACGCACCGGGAGCTGATGGAAAACAATCGCTACTACGCCAGGACTTACCGCCTGCAGGAAATCGTAGAGGACCGGTATGCAAACTGACATCGGCTACTTCGAGGAGGGACAGCTCGGAAAAACCTACGACGTAAAACTTCTAAAGCGTATGGTTCCCTTCATCCGCCCGTTCACCAAAACGATCTTTTGGTCTGTGATGCTGGTAGTGTGCATCACCCTGCTCGACCTTGCGCTGCCGTATGCAACCAAAGTGGCCATCGACCGCTATATCGTTCCAAAAGCCGAAACAGCGGCCGAAAATTCCTCCGCCGGACCGAAGACGAATACCCGCTGGATCACAGCCGACCTTGATCGGGCCGATGTTCGCGCCGTGGTCGGCAATCACCCCGATCTTTTCGAGCTCAAAGGCTCACAAGCGCTCATAAAGTTGGCCGATCTCGAACGCCTGGACAAACGGGAGATCGCCGTCATCCGTCAAAATGATATCAGAGGCCTGGGGTATATCTCCGCACTCTTTCTGGCCGTCATCGTCCTTGACTTCATTTTTAATTTCTTTCAGAAACTGATCATGCAGTATACCGGCCAGATGATCATGCACAACCTGCGGATGCGCCTGTTCACGCACATCCAGAGCCTCTCGATGGCGTTTTTCACCCGCAACCCGGTCGGCCGGCTGGTCACCCGCGTCACCAACGACGTGCAGAACATGGACGAATTGTTCACATCGGTGATCACCTTTATCTTCAAGGACCTGTTTCTATTGTTCGGTATCGGGGTGGTTCTGATAGTCCTTAACTGGAAGCTGGCCCTGGCGACCTTCGCGGTGATGCCGATCGTGTTTGTGGCCACCGCGATTTTCTCCGTCAAGGCGCGGGACATTTTCAGGATCCTGCGCATCAAGATCGCCGAAATCAACACGCGCTTTGCCGAAACCATCGGTGGTATCAAGGTCATTCAACTCTTCCGCAACGAGACTGACAATTACCGGCAATTTGAAAAACTGAACCACGAAAACTACTTGGCCGGGATGCGCCAGATCCGCGTTCTGGGCCTTTTTCTGCCGGCCGTCGAAGTCCTGGGTGTTCTGGCCACGGCCATCGTCATCTATTACGGCGGTGGTGAGACGCTGGCGGGTACACTGAGTCTCGGCTCTCTGGTGGCGTTTATATCCTACATGAAAATGTTCTTCCGGCCTATTCGAGACCTGGCCGAAAAATACAACATCCTTCAAAATGCAATGGCCTCGGCCGAACGCATCTTTCTGATCCTGGACAGCCGGAGCCGTCTGCCGCTTCCGGCCCCCGACGACCGGGAGCATCAACTCGCGAAGATCGAGACAATAGACCTTGACAACGTGTTCTTCCATTACGTTGCCGACGAACCCGTGCTGCAGGCAATCGACTTGACCATAAACGCCGGTGAGACATTAGGCGTGGTCGGCCCCACCGGGTCCGGCAAGACAACGCTGGTCAACCTTCTGGCCCGCTTTTACGACCCGAGCAGCGGACAGGTGCGCCTCAACGGCAGAGATCTGCGTGGTTACGATCCGCAGGCCTTCCGTTCCAAAATGGCCCTCGTCATGCAAGACCCGTTTCTGTTTTCGGAAACGGTCAGAAAAAACATATTCCGGGCCGATGGGCACATGACCCCTGCCGAGATGGACACCATTCTTAAAATGTCCAACTGCGAGGCCGTGATCGACAGACTGCCAGACGGACCCGAAACGGTCCTCTCCGAAGGCGGCGCCTCGATTTCAAGCGGCGAGCGGCAGCTTATCTCGATCGCCCGGGCCTTTGCCCGCAACCCGCAACTGATCCTCTTCGACGAGGCCACCTCCTATATCGACACCGAGACCGAAATCAAGATCCAGGACGCCATGGAAAAACTGATGAGCGGGCGGACCTCGGTCATCGTAGCCCACCGTTTGTCGACGGTACGTCATGCCGACCGGATCATCGTGCTCAATCGCGGCCGCATCGTCGAAACCGGCAGCCACGAAGAACTGATGGACCGCAGGGGGTTTTACTATCACCTGCATCAGGTTCAAGTCTGAGGGGTCATTTCCTCTCTCCGAACGGGAGCCGAATCCCTTCCGTCAACGCCTCCGCCGGAAATCCCCACCGTCTGACCCGCCAATTTTTCGACCTCTCGACCAATCGTTACATATCGCTTGCCAAAACGAAAACGACATGTTATGCACTTTTCCTTGAAATATGGCAGGGCACTGAAAACCTTGAAAATTTATACAGAACGAAAGGAACCAGACTGGGCAAGTCTGGTTCGTGGTTGTGTTAACCCAAAACCAGAGAAGGAGGATAGATGGCTTACGATGCAGTAAAAATGGCTGACTGGCAGATATCCGAAGCGGCCGAGAAAAACATGCCGACACCGGATGAGTGGCGCGAAAAACTGGGTCTACAGGCAGAAGAAATGCTGCCGATGGGGCGGCTGGCCAAACTCGATTTTTTGAAGATCATCGACCGACTTAAAGACAAACCGGATGGCAAGTACATCGAGGTGACCGCCATCACGCCGACTCCCCTGGGGGAAGGGAAAAGCACCACCTCCTGCGGCCTGATGGAAGGCCTGGGCAAACGTGGCGTCAATGTTGGCGGTGCCTTGCGCCAGCCGTCCGGCGGACCGACCATGAACGTCAAGGGCACTGCTGCAGGTGGCGGCAATTCCCTGCTGATCCCCATGACCGAATTCTCCCTGGGCTTGACCGGCGACATCAACGACATCATGAACGCCCACAACCTGGCCATGGTGGCGCTGACCTCCCGCATGCAGCACGAGCGCAACTACAACGACGAACAGCTCCAGCGCCTGACCGGCATGCGGCGGCTCGACATCGATCCCACCCGGGTGGAGATGGGCTGGATTATGGACTTCTGTGCCCAGGCCCTGCGTAACATCGTTATCGGCCTCGGCGGACGGTTCGACGGTTTCACCATGCAGTCCAAATTCGGCATCGCGGTCGGTTCCGAGTGTATGGCGATTCTGGCGGTCATCCGCGACCTAGCCGACCTGAAGGAGCGTCTCAACAACATCACCGTGGCCTTCGACAAGAGCGGCAAACCGGTCACCACCGGCGACCTGGAAGTCGGCAACGCCATGACCGCCTTCATGCGCAACACCATCAACCCCACCTTGATGTGTACGGCCGAGTACAACCCCTGTATGGTCCACGCCGGACCGTTTGCCAACATCGCCGTGGGGCAGTCCTCCATCATCGCCGACCGTGTCGGCTTAAAGCTCTTCGACTACCACGTTACCGAGTCCGGCTTCGCGGCCGACATCGGCTTCGAGAAGTTCTGGAACGTCAAGTGCCGCTTCAGCGGCCTCAAACCCCACGTGTCGGTTCTGACCTCCACCATCCGCGCTCTCAAAATGCACGGCGGCGGGCCGAAGGTCGTACCCGGCATCGCCATGCCCGAGGAATACCAGAAGGAAAACCTGGAGTTGGTGGAAAAGGGCTGCGAGAACATGGTTCACCTGATCGGCGTCATCCGCAAGTCCGGCATCAACCCGGTGGTCTGCATCAATCGTTTCTACACCGACACCGACGCCGAGTGCGCCGTCGTGCGCAAGGCCGCCGAAGCCGCCGGTGCCCGCTGCGCCGAATCGAAACACTGGGAAAAGGGCGGTGACGGGGCGCTCGAGTTCGCCGATGCGGTTATCGACGCCTGCAACGAGAAGAGCGACTTCAAGTTCCTCTATCCGCTAGAAATGAAACTGCGTGACCGCGTCGCCAAGATCGCCAAGGAAGTGTACGGTGCCGACGGCGTGTCCTGGTCTCCCGAGGCCGAAGCCAAAGCCAAGATGCTGGAAAGTGACCCCAAGTACGCCGATTTCGCCACCATGATGGTCAAGAGTCACCTGAGTCTCAGCCACGACCCGACGATCAAGGGCGTGCCCAAGGGCTGGACCCTGCCGATCCGCGACGTGCTGATTTACTCCGGCGCCAAGTTCCTGTGCCCCTGTGCCGGCACCATCAGCCTGATGCCGGGGACCGGCTCGAACCCGGCTTTCCGACGGGTAGACGTGGATGTAAAGACCGGTAAGGTTTCCGGCTTGTTCTAACCAAAACAAAACTAAAAATTAATTAAAATAAAAAAGCCCGGGGTCATTCCCCCGGGCTTTTTTCATTCCCACAGAAAAGAAAACCTATCGTGAATTTTAGCCCAAAAACAAGGTGGACGCCTCCGCCCGAATATGCCGGTTGCGAAAGACGGCTGAAACTCGCCGCCAACGGTCTCTGAGCCCGGACCAGGCCCGTCTTCGAATAAAGGGTATGGATTTACCCCGAGGTTGTATTTTCCACAAGTATCGGCATTGGGTCCGGTCTAAGACCCCGTAAGCGACTCAGACAGTCAGCCGCTTTTCTCAACCGGATATCCGGGCTCCGGCGCGTCATTTTCATGCACCGTGACGGTCCGAAGGGCCATGAGTGTTTAGTTCGAAGACGGTTTCGTAAAAAGGCCAAAGTCAAGGCGCGCGAATTTCGGGGTCGCGAGGCGTACTTTTCGTACGCCGCAGTGACAGCGAAATGAAGCGCAACGCTGAAATTGGCCTTTTTACGGAACCGTCAGCGCTCGTCTAGAGGGACATAGTCGGTCTTCTTCGGCCCGGTGTAGATCTGACGGGGACGGCAAAGCTTCCAGTTGGGGTCGTCCATGCTCTCCTTCCACTGGGCGATCCAGCCTGGAAGGCGGCCAATGGCAAACATGACCGTGAACATGTTGGTCGGAATGCCCATGGCCCGCAGGACGATGCCGCTATAAAAGTCGACGTTCGGATAAAGGTTGTTTTCAACGAAGAATGCGTCTTGCAGGGCCACCTCTTCCAGCTTCATGGCGATATCGAGCAGCGGATCGTGCCGCTTGAGATTTTGGAGAACGCGGTGACACATCTCCTTCATGATTTTGGCTCGCGGATCGTAGGCCTTGTAGACCCTGTGGCCGAACCCCATGAGTCTGAAGGGATCGTTTTTGTCCTTGGCCCGTTTGATGAAAGGCATGATGCTGCCGCCGCTCCTCTGGATATCGGTCAGCATCTCGATGACCGCCTGATTGGCGCCGCCGTGAAGCGGCCCCCACAGGGCGGCGATGCCCGCCGATATGGCCGCGTAGAGGTTCACCCGGCCGCTGCCCACCACTCGCACGGCCGAGGTGGAGCAGTTCTGTTCATGGTCGGCGTGTAGAATCCAGAAGACATTGAGGGCCTCGACCAGTTCGCTATCAAGCCGGTAAGGCTTGACCGGCGTGTCGAACATCATATTGAGAAAATTGGCGCAGTAGGTCAGGTCCGATCGCGGATAGACCATCTTGTGTCCGCGGGAGATCTTGTACGACATGGCGGCCATGGTACGGGCCTTCGACAGCAACCGGGTCATGGTAATATTGATCTCTTCCTCCACACTCTGCAATTCGGGATAAAAACTCCGCAAGGCGTTGACCATCGATGACAGAATCCCCATCGGGTGTGAAGCCCGCGGGTATTTTTCATAAAACGACCGCATGTCCTCGTGGACCAGCGAATTGTCGTTGAGCAGGACCGAAAAGCGGTTCAATTGCGTGCGGTTGGGCAGCGTGCCGTTGATCAGCAGGTACGCGGTTTCGATGAAGGTCGAGTGTTCGGCCAGCTCCTCGACCGGTATACCACGGTAGCGCAGAATCCCGTTTTCACCGTCCATGTAGGTAATGGCGCTGTAGCAACTGCCGGTGTTGGCGTACCCATAGTCGAGCGTGATCAGACCGGTATCCCTGCGCAATCTCGATATGTCGATGGCCTTTTCACCCTCGGAGCCGACGACGAGAGGCAGTTCGACGGTTTTGCCGCCGTAAGTCAATGTAACGTGTTCGCCCATTTTCCTTCCTCTCCTCCTATAGGCTTTACGATAAAGGTTTGGGACTGTGTTATCGGTCGTCGGCGTATTACAATACAGCCTCCTCCCTCTGGCCTTGTCAAAACCTTTATCTTAAAGCCTCTATTTCTCTTCCTTCGGTCCGACGCTTTCGGAACCGATGTTTCCTCGAAACGGCAAACCCATGCTTTTTACTTCAAATAGCGGGAATAGCAAGCAAATTTTTTTCAGTCGATAAATGCCAAGCTGATTCAGGTATTTACAGACGAGATCGAGTGCATTAAATTAAATATACACTTTAAGGACCGGGAGGCTGCTATGTCGTACAAAGAAAACCTGCTCAAAAAAATCGAAATCGATCGGTTGGTCAACCGGGTCATCACCTCCATCGGTTCACCGGACAGCGGTCGCAAGCTCGACAAGGAGGCCATGCGCCGCCTGCTCGACATGGCGGGCTACTCCCACCGGCATGAACGCGACCTCGATTTGTATCTTGAGAACGACGACACGGCAAAAGGCCTCATTCTGGTATTGGACAACGACCTGACAATCTACGATACCACCGTCGCGGATGTGATCATCCGCAAGAGCCCCGTTCTCAAGGAGATGGTCAGCATCCGCAACATCATCAAGATCCTCAACGACAAAGACGTGGTGGTGAGCCGCAAAGAGGCATCGGTCCTGCACGTGCGGGAAGCTTGCGTCAAGCAGCTCGACCTCTCGCACACGGCAGAAGACATCGGCGACATTGCCATCGAAGGCAAGGCCTCCCTGGAGAGCCGCTATGCCGACGGCGTGGTCGAGGTGCTGGCCATGTTCGCCGAGATGCTCGGCTACCAGCCACCGCCCAAGGTCTTTGACGCACGCCACCACGACATAATGGGGGCGCTCACGGAAAAAGCCGGCGGGGACACCCGCTTCGGCCCGGCCGTGATTTACGGCATGGCCCACAGCGAGATAAAGTTAATCGACCGGCAGCTGTCGAGTCTCAACAAAGAAGATCTCGAGTATTTCCAGGGGGTCGTTAAAGGCGAGACGAAAGCCGCCGCAGAGGGCGCCGACGTTTTCGAGTTTCTCAAGCAGTCGGTACTGAAAAAAGAAACGGCATCCGAACCGATCGACTGATGGAATCGATGGGATGGCGTTTTCGAGGCATCCCGAACTGGCATCGGCCGGACACCCGGCTTTCTCAAGGCGACGTCTTGCCTTCAGCCGCCGGCTTTCTACCGATGTTCATCAGTTTTATCGGACCTTTGACGGTGTTCTCCATAATGTTCTTCAGTTCGTAGGAAACGGCTGACGGTGCTAACGCTTGGATGCGAACATTATCCAGCGTCCCTTTGACACCGAGCGGTATGGTGTTGAGACCCTGAAGAACGCCGCCGACCATTGGGAGTTTATCCAAGACACGACCCAAGGTGACCTGCAGCGTCACCAGCAGGTTCAGATCCAACCGACCGGTGAGCAAGTCCTGTTCACCGGCACCGGTGAGCGCCATCGAGGGGCCATCCAGAATGGCCCTTTTGTAGGATATTGTGCCGTCTTGCAGACTGGCCTCGATTTTAATAGAGCGGTAACCAAAACCCTGTGTCTCCATTTTTCCCAGATCTGTTTGACCTCTTAATTGTTCGGTCGCATTCAGGTATTTGAGCACATTCAACAAAACAACATCATAATAAATATGGCCGTCTGTCGCCGTATATTCCAGCTGCCCGGTTGCGGATTTGAGCAGGTCATCCGCTTTGCCATTGCCTTGAAAATTTCCTTCCAGGCTGTATGTCCCATCGGCTTTCATGGTTTTTACAACTTTTATACCCATTTGATCGATTGCGGATTCGGCTGAGGCAAAACAGTTCAGGGAGGAGTTGAGGTCCTGGTCTGTGGCTGTGGGTTTAATGTCAAACTGAATGGTCTCCGGCGATAATGACAGTGTCCCCGGCGTTGAAATTCCGCATAACCCGGCCTCTTTTATCGTGATGTCGATCTTTTCGTCATTCAGACTGATATCGGTATGCAAAGAACGCCAGGTGAAATCACCGAAAGTCAACCGGTCGGTCTTGAAGCGGATATTTCCCACTACCGGAAAAGAGTCGGATTTCGGGTCCGCTTGGGGCGGATCGTCTGAAGGATTCGTTTTCAGCACCTGAATCAGATGATCCAGATCGACGGCATCCGCGGCAATGTCCATGTCGAGCCCCAGCCGTTTTTCTGACTCCGGCTGAATGCTTCCGGACAGTTTCAGCGGCATTTCGCTCCAGTTCAGATCCGCCGCATTGATTCGTATCTTGGACGCTTCGCCGTGTATGGCAAAAGAGTTTATTTTCAGAGGTGTGGCCGGGTCATACGCCACGAAGATGTCCCGGCCTCTCAGTTCACCTTCCATGCTGCTCTTGGAAAGGTTTTGGGGATCCCACCGGGCCCGCATTTTTCCCTCGATCGATCCGGCAAAAAAGGCCTCTTTACTGAAGAGTCGTTTGAGGGTCTGTTGATCAACTTTTCCGTCAAAGGCAAGATCAATCGCTCGGTTCTTGACATGGAACCCAATGTCTGCGCGCGAGACAGGATCCTGAATCAACAGTTTTTGAATGACCACCTCATCGCCGCCCAGCAGGATGTCGGTTGACATCTTTAGACCTTCCTGGGTGGCAATGGATGCGGAGAAAGTATTTTTTTCACCCTTGACATAACGCAATTTAGATGGCGACAGGGTCTGCGGCCGGATTTTCAGCCAGGACGGCGCCCCGAGAACACGCGATAACCACTCGATGAATTGGGGGCCCAGGCGGCCCTCCAGGATCAGGCTGACATCTTTGTCGAGTCCTTTTAGATAGAGCCTGTGCGTGCCGGAAATCTTGAGGTCCGCATTCAGGATGTTGAATTGGCCGTCGGTGTAGGCGAACTCTTCGGGATCGGCCTTGAATTTTGCGAAGCCAATTTTGATCGGACCCGGGCGATCGGGCAAGTTCTCCAGCACCAGGTCTTCTACTTCGCCTGTCACATAAAACTGCCATTTCCGGGGCGTTCGCAAGGGGCCTTTGAGCTTTAGCGCAGAAATGGCGATGCCCCCCTTCCCGCCGCCGTAGTAGGTTAATCCTTCGCGCAGCGCTTCGAAGGATGCCAGCCAGGGAACGATCTCTGCCAAATAGAGGGTGCAGCGAGCCGAAGATATCTCCAGTTCACTCTTTTTCCCCCACTCCAGGCCGCCGGAAAGATCCGTAAACGTCGACTTTCCCAGCGAGCCGCTTAATTGACTGACCCCGATGCCGGCCCCGGTGTAAGAAAAATTACCGCCGGTGATCGCCACCGGATGCGGAATCCCGCGGTAGCGCGCGGTGAGGTGGATATCGGAAGCCGCCACCGTCACATCCACATTGTTGAGATCTTCACCCAGCACCAGTTTCCCGTCGGCGTTGCCATTCAGGTCTTCTATTTTTGCCAGTTCGCTGCGAAAGTCTTTATCGTCGATGAGGCGGTCGAGAATCGGTGGCAGCCGGGCCAGATCTGCCCGGACGTCAATATCCAGATGAAAGGGTGCGCCGTCTCCAATAAGTCCCAATTTTAGTTTGCCGTTTTGCCCGGTCGAGTTTCCCAGACGCGCCCGAAGATTTTCCCCGTTAAGAATTCCGTTCGAAATGACGACATCGCCGGCGGTGTCGGTCAGATCCAACTGCAAACCGGGTATGCTGATGTTGCCGTCACGCATCTGCCCCCGGATGACGAGTGTATCCATGTTCCCCAGGTCACTGAGTGTTTGTCCTTGAGCCGTAAGCGTGATCTGCGGGACGGTGCCCCCTTTTAACACCTCGAAAATGCCGCGGATGACGTCATTTTCTCCGGCAAGCGAGAGCGCCGCCTGCCGCGTTGCCTCGACGTCGATATTCCGGCCTTCCATTTCCATGCGCAGCTGCGCATCGTCGAGAGATGACGCCAGGTGACCGGCGACACTCATCTGCGGGTAATCCAAAACCAGGTCCGTCACCGAAACCGCGGCCGAATTTTTATCGAGATCGACACGGCCCTTAAGTTCCCTGTTGCGCATCTCCACAATTTTGTTTTCGCGGGCCAATGCCAATTCCGGTATGGAAACATCGATATCCGCCTGCATCTGTCCGGGTCCGCCCATGTTGACGTTAAGGGTTAGATCAACGGGTGCCGCCTCCATTTTCAAGGAAAACTCCGGGAAAAAAGAGTCTCTGATGACAGTCGGCTGCAGTCGGGTCAGCTGAATCCGTGCGCTGCCCTTTGATTCCCGTGGATCTGCTGCACCGGAGATGGAAACGCTTTCTGCCGCGGTAGACGTGCCCGTGACCTGAAATGTTAAACTGCCGGCGGCATTCGTTAAGCGGGCGTCGATATGATCGAGTTCAACCGCCGCCCTGTTGTCATACGTCAGTTTGAAGCGGCCGTTTTCTACATAACCGTCCACATCGGGCAGCTGCAGTGCCGAATGCTCCGAAAGAACCGAGACGATTTGCCGCATTAAATCGCCCACTGCAAGGGGCTTTGCCGGCGGTTTTTCTTCTTCAGAAGATTTTTGTAGGGTTATCGTCACATCCGGCTGCTGGACCCGGATTTCCCTGAAACCGATTTTTCCTGACAACAGCAGCAGAATCTTGGGGTAGACGGATATCATTTCCGCTGACCCCACTAACTTTTTCGGCAGCATCACAGACGCTTTGTCAAGTTTCACGTGCGGGAACGGGAAAAAGGAGACATTAAGCCGTTCAAAGTCGATTTCGCCACCGACTTTTTGGGAAAATTCGCTGCGGATCTTGGCCTTCAGGGTTTCCGATTCGATTAACTTTGGTAGAAGAAGAACGGCTGCGAACAGCAGGATGACAACGGTAACAATACCGATAACGGCCCCCGTAAATATTTTTCTGCTCTTGCCCACCTGCACAACTCCAGATAATCGGCCGTCTCAGATACAGTTGAGCCGCTCGACCGTCAATTTTATTTGAAGTTTCATCCAAAATTATAGGAATCAATATAGGAACCCAAGCCCCAAGGGCAAGGGCAAAGTTCCACGGCCTTATCGACGGTCGCGATATCAGGGACTTAAAGTACCGACCGGATTCGATGCAAGAAGGAAGAGACGTGATATAGGCTTTGAGATAAAGGTTTTGGACTGCGTTATCGGTCGTCGGCGTATTACAATACAGCCTTCTCCCTCTGGTCTTGCCCAAAACTTTATCTTAAAGCCTATGGCTGCAGTTTCGCTTGCGTATTCTTTTGTTAGAGCAGTTGTGTCGGTTGAGTCCCACCGCGGCGGGATTAGGTCAGTTTTGTCAGTTAAAGGATATCATCGATTTAATCGACTAAACGCTCATAGCCCTTAGGTCACTACTGGTTCCGGGTTTTGAGTTTCAAGTTTCAAGTTTCAAATTTCTATTTACGGCTCTGACATTCAATCTCACCTTGCGCTTTATCTTGGACATATTGAGTGTCCGACAACAAACAGGCCTGAGCCCTTGCAAGTTCTCTACCCATGTAAGCCGCATGGTCCATTCGGGAGACAAGTTTCATGTCGACAAGGGTTGCGCAGGTGGTTGCCGCATCCTTGCCCTCGATGATGTTCTTGAGCCGCCCATCATTGCTGTAGTGTTCGACGACTATTGGATATGGCTTTCCTTTCATCGCTATTATGACGAAATAACCGGCCGGATCGAGTTTTAGCCGACTCGCCGGTGTGGCCCTCGTCACTGGAACAACATCAACCTTGAGACCAGCCTCGTAAGGGGGCTCTTCCAAAGCCTCCAAGCGTTTCAAGTGAGCGACAAGTTCCGGAATTTCCTTCCGGCCCATCAGATCATCAATCTGGACCTGCTTCCTGAAATGACTGATTTCCGCCTCGATCAGGTTTTTTAGTACCGGCCGTCCGCCACGGGCCCTTATGATCCTTTTCTGATTGTTTGTCCCGTGTGCTTTCAGGTTTAGCAGCGCATCGCCCGGGAAGTGACCTTTGATGTCCTCTCCCCAAATGATCAGGCGGCGAATGTAAGGATTGGCAATGATGTTTTTGACCAAGTGCTCTATTCCTAAATTCTCGGTCCTGAGACTCCCAGCGATCGCGACAGAGGGCGAAAACTTATCTAAGCGCAAATCGACAGCGTCACCATTTTCCAACAGCACGACGCCGACTGCTTTTTTGGCGTTGAATACACGATAATTCCCCGGATGCGGCGGCCAGTTTTGCGAATCGAAATCATCAAGCCCAATTATGTCGATCTTGGGTGGGAGATCACTTTCATCGAGGGTTGACTCGAGGGTATCCATGACCTCATTGAAGGTGTTGAATGCCGGAACCGGCAAACAGGGTTTACATCCTATTCAGCCATGCATGTTAAAGGAACCGGAGGCCTTGAGCCAATTCTCGAAGTCATTCCGTATCTTCTTTACCGTGAGATCGGAATTTATTTCCTGAAAGCGTCTGATCTTTTCATAAACCTGGCCCAGAACATCACTGTAGAAACATGAACAGGTTCGGCAGCGCTCTTTTTTCATGATTTCTTTGAAATCACCGTGAATTCTCCGAAAAGCTGCTATTTTTTGCTCTCTTAGCGTTACACCACTCATATTCATCGGTTGTCTCCACCAATAGAGATAAAATACATCAATGATATCCAGCTATAGGCTTTTAGATAAAGGATTTGGCAAGGCCAGAGAAAAGGCTGTATTGTAATATGCCGACGAACGATAACGCATTCCAAAATCTTTATCTTAAAGCCTATATTTGTGAGCTGGGGCTCAGTCGGGTCTTTCTGCCGTTTTATTCTTAATCCAATTTTTTACGTCCATAAAGGGATAACTTTCAAGGATGCCGAAATGCGGCAGTTTCTTTATTTTCAGTTTCGAGAAAACAGGCGTATAAATACCGCAAAGAAACTTCGTTAAATTTACCTCGCTAAACTGCTCTCCGACAGCTTCAATAAATTCATTCGTGATTTCTCTGAATTCAAAATTTGAAAGCGGTTTTAATTCGGAGGTGTCTGGCAAAACCGCCTTTCCATTTTTACAGAATGAACAATGCCCGCAGCGTTCTAACTCAAGATATTCCCCAAAATATCCGGCCAGTTGTCTGCTGATGCAGGCATTGCTTTCAAAAAAACCGACCATTTTGTGAATTCTTTGAATCTCTACGTTTTCCTTCTTTTTAAACAGCGCATCCATTTTCTCAGCCATGTCATCCAGATCAAACGACTGGGTCAGAATGTCGTATACGTCCACCGCCTGTTTGGATTGGAGTTCGATCCAGCCTTTCTCATCAAAGTATTCCAGTGCCGCGATAATTCGCTGCCGGTCCGTCTCGTAACTGTTCAGGATGGCAGGAATATCGGCCGTGGTCCATATTTTCCGGGTATGGCAATGATCCATGATCGTGGCCACAAAATTTTTGCGCTCTCCTTCGAAACTGTTGGTGATCGTAGTCGGCTCCGTGTTGAATTTGAACGAATATTCTTCAAAATAGGTCAGCTTGGGTCGAATCACTTTTTCCATTGCCAGGTAGACCAGCAAGGTTTTTAACGGCAATATTCTGATATTCAGTTCATTGGAAAGCGCTGTCGCTTTTATTTCCCAGACAAAGTCCTTGTTTTCTTTGATGATCTTTAGCAACTGATGGATCGAAGACTTTTCCGGTGTATCGCCGTAAATAAAATTTTCCAAAACATGAATGTTGTCCCGGTTGGCCAATACTTCGCACAAGGCAGGTTTTCCGTCTCGGCCGGAACGCCCGATTTCCTGGCTGTAGTTTTCGATCGATTTGGGCAGATCATAATGAGTGATTCGGCGGATGTCCTTTTTGTCTATTCCCATCCCAAAGGCGATGGTTGCCACGATGCAGGCCAGGGCCCCTTCCATGAATTTGTTCTGGATCTCTTCCCGTTTATCGGTTTCCATGCCGGCATGGTACGGATGCGCGTTGATATTATGGGCGCAAAGGAATTCTGCCACCTCCTCCGCCGTTTTCTGCAGGGTGACATAGACAATGGCCGGTTCCTGGGGGGCTTCACGAATTCTTTGCAGCAGGCGCTCCTTTTTTTCAGATGCGGCCGTCGGGGTGACCTGCAGAAAAAGATTGTCGCGATAAAACCCGGTCACAAGCACATTTTCTCTGAGAATATTAAATTTAGTGCACATGTCCTCAATCACCCGTTCGGTCGCGGTCGCAGTCAGCAGCAGCGTTTGCCCTATGTTGAATTCCTTCTGGTAATCCGGCAGCTTCAGGTATTCGGGCCGAAAATTATGCCCCCACTCGGAGATGCAGTGCGCTTCATCCACAACCAGCAAGGTGACGTTCATTTTTTGCAGATGGGAACGAAACCGTTCATTTTTAAACCGCTCGACCGCAATCATCAGGATTTTTAATTGGCCGCTTTTGGCGCGTTCGAGAATGGCATTGTATTCGTTTTTTTCAAGGGTCGAATCCAGGCGTGCGGCCGGGATGTCGTTGGCCAGCAAAAAATCCAGTTGATCCTTCATCAGAGACAGCAATGGCGATACCACCAGCGTCATGCCGGGCAGAAGCATGGCCGGCAGCTGATAACAAAGCGATTTACCGGCGCCGGTGGGAAATATGGCGGCCGCGGATCGATGCGCCAGCACTTTGCGAATGACACCTTCCTGGCCTTTTAGAAATTTATCGAAGCCGAAATATTTCTGCAGCTGCTGTTTCAACATGTGATTACCTCTCAAGGTCTTTCAACGTCTTGCGTTCTATAATCAGCCTATCAGGCCTCCTATTTTCAGCCGATTCAGGAAAGTCGATTTTCGGTGGTGGTTTTTGCAGATCGTTTTCAACTTTTTACCAAAGGCCTTTTCCTCTCCGGTCTTTTTATAGAGATCCCGTAGATAAACCAGTAGCGTTACGGCCTCATCGTATTTGGCCGGTTGCTTTGAATCAATGAGTTCGTCCACTTTTTTCCAAATACTATCTTCACGTCCGGCAAGGCTTTTTAGATAATTTACTCGGGCCATCTCTCTTTCTCTTTTTTCTCTCGCTTGTGCTTTGGCTTTTTTTCAGCAGCTCGACGTTTTCTTTCTTCGGCGTATGTTTCTGCTCTTAAAACCAAATCCTTAACGCTGCGCAGTTGCCTGCCAATTTTAATGGATTGCTTTTAAAATCGCCCCAATTGCATTCGTTTACAAAACTGGTGGGGGTAATCCGCGCCCGTGTCGACAGGTTTCTGAGCGCCTGCATACCTTTTTCGGTTAACGGTTTATCAACCGCTTTGAATTCATAATATTGGTATTCGCTCATAGCTCCTGAGTCCTTATTTGAACCGAAATCTAACAATAACGCCCTTCACTTTACAAGAACAATTCGAAAATTCGTTTTTTAAAACCGAAACATGGCAGACGGTGTGGGAAAAAATAACGTGGAGCAAACGCGCGTGGGGAGAATAGAGCCGTATTTTCTTCGGCCTGTGAATTTTTTCGCACAAGAACAGGAGGAAGGAAGGGGGAGCGAGCAAATTAAGATTGGCGAGCTGCGCATTCATCCAACAGCCTGCGAATCATTTTCTGATACTGGGTATTATACTTTTTTGCCTCATTTTTAAAAAACTTTAAACTGGCTTCGAAATTCCATACTATTGGTGTTTTGATCTTATTTGAGATTTGGATATTGTAATTTGGAATTTATTTGTATTTTGGTGCTTGTAATTTGGTATTTGTCATTATCTTAGGCGAGCGGGCAAGCTCTGAAATCTGAAACCTAAACCAACACTACCGATGTACATTGTTTTGTCCCCAGGATTGAAATATCGAGCAGCGGTCGGCAATGGATAAGACCATTTATGTGTGACTAGGCACTAGAGCATCCTTCAATCTCGACCGGTGCGCACGCATTTCGGCAATCACTTGCGCAAGCCTGTATATTTTGATATTTCCATACGTCAGCGGCGCTGATTGGTAAATGCGACCATGTTTTAAAATCTCTCCCAACCTCCCCTTGACAAAGGGAGGAGAATTTAGTCCTTTAGTTCGAAAATAGAATGTAATATGGAAATAAAGCCGAGCACCTCCGCCCGGATGAACAATTTCGAAGGACGACCGAAACTCGCCGCCAACGCGCTCTAAGCCCGGACCAGGCCCGTCTTCAAATAATGAATTTGGATGCTGCTTGAAGATCATGCCTTCCAAGCGGCATCGGCATAGGGTCCGGTCTAAGATCCCGTAGGCGACTCAGACAGTCAGCCGCTTTTCGCAACCGCTCATCCGGGCTCCGACGCGTCATTTTCATGCACCGGGGCGGCCCTAAGGGCCATGAGTGTTTACCAATAAAGTACAGGCGGATTTCTTTTCGGAAAGGCTTCACATGAAACTTCTGGTCGGATACGACGGGTCCAATGCCGCCCTGGCGGCGATCGAACTGGCAAAACGGCACGCCAGGGCCTTGCAGGCCGAAAAGGTCTATCTCGTGCGCTCCATGGAAGGCGGTCAAGATGTGGAGCGCAGAGAATTTGACAATGCCGAACACGAACTCGGGCGGGTCAACCGCGCCTTGACAGACGAGAACATCCTGTCCGAACCCCACCTTTTGGTGCGCGGCTTAAGCCCGGGTGAAGACCTGGTGCAGTTTGCCAAGGAATACGGAATCGATGAGATTATCATCGGTGTGCGCCGCCGGTCTAAGGTCGGCAAACTGGTTTTCGGCTCCACCGCTCAGTTCGTGATCCTCAACGCCCCTTGCCCGGTGGTGAGTGTGAAGTAGTTTCCTTCCATAAATGGCCCTTTTCCGCAATTTCGGCGTCAATCGGCGGGATCGCTTGTGCGGCTTACCGTAGTGCGCCTCCGCGCAATTCCGCCATTTCCTTGAACTTGCAGAAAATTGAACATTTCTGGATCGGAAACTGTTTAGTGCTCTTAATGAATCCTTGGATAGACACGAAGTAGTTACGGCATCGAAGTCCTTAAGACCCTTCGCGAGCAGTGCTACCCTGCCGAAGTGATCATTCTCAGCGGGCACGCCGCGGTCGACACGGCCATGTCGATCGTAAGGCTCGGCGCCTTCGACTACCTCCTGAAGCCCTGCGACACCGAAGCCCTGCTCGATAAGATCTACGCGGCGCACGATCGCAAGGCTGGAGCCAATCTGCACTGATATCTTATTCGCTTGGCGTTGAAAAATGCTCTATACAACACCGGTTCCGGGTATTCGGGAAGCAACGTCCAGGGCATCAATACCATGCCTTTAAAACGTACCTATGAAGAGTTGGCCCAAAGGGTCAAAACACTGGAAGAAGAAGCGGCAAAGCGGAGCGAGGCCGAAAAGGCCCTGCGTGAAAGCGAGAAACAGCTTCGTATTTTCATTGAAAACACACCGGCCCCGGTGGCTGTCTGCGATTTGCAGATGCGGTATCTGGCATACAGTCGAAGGTGGATAACAGACTACAAGCTCAACGAGGACAATTTGATCGGCCGCTCCCATTACGATGTGTTTGAAACGATACCGGCGCAATGGAAAGATGAACACAAGAGATGTTTCTCGGGCGAAATTATCGAGAATGAAGAGGAACAATTTGTTCGTGCGAATGGGACTTTGGACTGGGTCCGGCGCAAGGTATACCCATGGCGCAAGCCGAACGGAGGGATCGGCGGCCTCATCATGTTCACGGAAGTCATCACCGAACGGAAATTGGCGCAGAATGCATTGATCGAATCCGAGGAAAAATATCGCAAGCTCGTAGATAATGCGACCGATGCCATTTTCATCGTTCAAGATGTTACCATCAAATTCGCAAACCCCAGGACTCTGGAAATCCTCGGCTATGAAAACGAGGCGTTTCCACCTCTTGCCTACGAGGACGTTATCAATCGCGAGGATCGCCGATCGGTTCTGGATACGCATCGGAGGCGGTTGGCCGGAGAAGAAAACCTGCCGGTGTCCTCTTCCTTCAGAATGATCAACAGAGGCGGCAGGGAATTTATCGTCGAGTTGAATGCCGTCAGGATAACTTGGGAAGGACGGCCGGCCACCTTGAATTTCGTGCGGGACATCACGGATCAAAAAAATATGGAAGCCAGTCTTCAACAAGCGCAAAAGATGGAGGCAATGGGCACCTTGGCAGGAGGTATCGCACATGATTTTAATAACTTGCTGATGGGTATCCAGGGAAGCAACTCTTTGATGATGATGGATACCGATCCGTATCATCCGTACTACGATCATTTAAAGAACATCGAGGAGTGCGTCAAGCGGGCCACGAATCTGACGCGTCAACTGTTGGGATATGCCAGAGGCGGTAAATACGAAGTAAAGCCGATTGATATCAACCAAATCATCCGAACCATTTCCGATATGTTCGGCCGCACGAAGAAAGAGATCCTCATCAACACCGAGTATCAGAATGACACCTGGACCGTCGATGCGGATCATACTCAAATTGAGCAGGTCTTGTTGAATCTGCTGGTCAACTCATCTCAGGCAATGCCTCAAGGCGGAAGTCTCCATTTGAAAACCGAAAACGTAAATTTAACCAGACCATTGGCCAGCCACCATAACGTCCCTCCCGGCCGATATGTGAAGATAACAGTCGAGGATACCGGCTGCGGTATGGAGGAATCCATTCGGAGGCGGGTGTTCGAGCCTTTTTTCTCGACAAAACAAAGGGGACAGGGAACCGGACTCGGCCTGGCTTCGGCCTACGGCATCGTCCGCAATCATGGCGGTTTCATCACTGTTGACAGTATCAAGGACCTTGGAACCACATTCACTCTTTTTTTACCGGCATCGAAAAAACAAGCCGTTGAGAAGCATCCGGCACCCCAACAGATTTTCTCCGGTGCAGGAACGGTTCTTTTGGTTGATGATGAAGACATGATGCTGGTTGTCGGTCGAAAGATGCTCGAAAAACTTGGCTACAGAGTGTTGACGGCTAATAGCGGGCAAAGAGCTATCGACTTGTTCAACCGTCATCGCGGTCAAATCAAACTGGTCATTTTGGATATGATTATGCCCGGACTCAGCGGAAGTGATACCTTTGATAGTTTGAAGGAAATCGACCCATTGGTCAAGGTTCTACTGTCGAGCGGCTACAGCATCGACGGCCAGGCTCGGCAAATACTCGATAGGGGCTGTAACGGATTTATCCAAAAACCTTTCGATCTTCAGGCTTTCTCAGAAAAGATTCGCCACATACTCGACGGGGCATCCTAAGTCAATCGACCCATAAATTAGCCATAAATTCTCGGTTAAAATAAGAATCCGATAGATTAGGCCGTTTCTTTTTCGGTCGTCAATTTCTTCCGGCACAGGTGGTAATCTGCATTCAGAAATCATTCGGCCAGCATCGTCACGCTGGCTTCGCTTTTGCATCAGCATGTCCATCTGACGCGTGAACTGCAGCATCCGGCCGAGGTGATCGAGAGCCTCTTCGATCGCCTCGGCCGGATGCTTCTGAAAGCGCGCCCTCACCACATCCGCCTTGGTGTCCACGATAAAACCGAGCGACTGAAGCACCTTGGCGATACCGCGCGAGCGTCGGTTGCGGCGGACATCGTCGGCGGCGCCCCCCTTAAACTGGAAATTGATGTAATTCTTGTTCACTGTCCGGCCGCTGTAAGCGTCGACCACACCGCAGTGGTAGCCGACCCGCGAGCTGAAATTGACCTACAGCAAGGCTTTGAAACTGGCATAGCGGGTCCTGAAAGTCGCCATCAAATCGCGGTCGACCCGGGTCTCCTGATGATTTTTTTTAAAAAATGAAAACAGGCGCTCGAGGATGGCGAAACGGTTGGTCTCCTTAAACGTTTACATAGTCTTGACATTCTTTTTCCCGCCAAAATACCGCATGAATTGCGCCCTCTCATATACCGACGGGTCTATACTCTTGCCCTGGCTCATTTTACCTTTAAAGGTCGACAACCGGCCATAGCCTTTGCCCGCCATCCAACTTTCCACACGTCCCAACAATTGTTCTATATAACCTGTGCCATTTTTGTACAGACAGGAAACCACCTGGACCGCATCCGCACCGGCAAGGATCTGTTTTATGACCGCATCGCCATCGTGGACGCCGGTTGAAGCGGCGAGATCACAATTGACCTTTTCTGCCATGATAGCGACCCATTTCAAAGAAATTGCCAACTCCGCAGGTGCGCTGAAAACGAAGGCCGGCGAAACTTCAAGTTTGTTTATATCGATGTCCGGGCTGAAAAAGCGGTTAAAAAGCACCAATCCGCGAATTCCCGTATTTGACAATTTTTGAATCATCGGCCCGAGATTCGTAAAGTAATGGCTGATTTTCAATGCAATCGGTATTGAGAGTTTTTGGGTTATTTTCTCGGTTATCTGAAAATAAACACTTTCCTTCTCTTCTTTTGTATGGCCGAAGTCAGTGGGAGGAAAAAACATATTCAACTCGAGCGCATCAGCCCCTGCTCCCTCTATGTGCTTGGCATACGACATCCACTCAGCGGAATGGAAATAGCAATTGATACTCGCAATGACAGGGATCGAGACAGCCTTTTTGCTTTCCTCGATAAGCGTAATGTACTTGGTTAGATTTTCCTCCCGGATGACGTAGTCATAATATTCAATGGGATTTTTTCGCCCGTCATAATCAAAGTATTTATCGCTCTCACCGAATTTTTTCGCGGTTTTTATAAAATCCGCAAACTCAAAAGCCACCTCTTCTTCGAAAATGGATTTTAAGACAACTGCGCCAGCACCTTTTGCTTCGATATCTTTGATTTTTTCAATCGAGCTCGTTAATCCAGAGCTGCCGACGATAATGGGATTCTTTAATTTAAGGCCAAGATATTCAGTTGATAAATCCACCATTTTATTTTCCTCCTTTTGTACGTGGTCTGGTCTTAGACACTGTCGGAGCCGCACCATCTGCCATTTACGACGATGCTCATGCCTTCGACCTATTAGACGCTCTCGGCCTACTTGATAGGCTTTGACCGGACGGGATTTTCACCCGCAAGACAACGTCAGCTTATCCCAACCGCACTCTGTATACCACATTTGCTGATCGAACAATTTGTTTTAAGTCAATTTTCGATGGCATGTTGCAAAGGATGAAGCAATTGATCCTGATAAAGCCTGTACTCCCGAGCAACATCCGCCACGGTGTGGAAGGCCCCCGTGGGACAGCCCACATATAGCAGGCCCAGATCCATGAAGGTTCGCAGGAGCTGAGGATAACGATCCAGGAAATCCTTGACGGTTATGTCCGAATATAAACGTGTTTCCACGGTTGGATTTATTCCTTTCCGAATTTCCTGCGGCATCGCCCTCGTGCTTCCTTCCGTTTGATCCGGTATTGAGACAACTCAGCCCAAGAATCCGGTTCACTGGTCATTGTTGGAATTGAAGATAGATTTTGTCTCAGTCGACGTCTTTGCGCTGGTGCAAACAACAGGAATTTTTTTGAAAAACAGGCGAGATGATCGATCAATGGTGTACCGGTCAGCCTTTTTCGGCAAACGTTACCAAGACATGCGGATCGGTGACAGTGATTCGTTCGCGTCCCTACCTGATCCAGCCGCTTTTTTCGCAGTTGCTGAGGGTGCGGCTCACCGTATTGAGGGTCGTACCGGTATAGTAGGCCAATTCTTGGCGGCTGAGCCGGAAGTCAATTAGGATACCGTCATTGGTTTTGCGGCCGGACTGTTTCATGGGCTTCAAATATCAATCTGCTTCTCCGTTGCGATTGCGGTAAACAAATCGGATCGGGGAAAGGTGTCCGAATAGTGAGTGTTATCGCTCATAAAATTATCGCAAACGCCATGGATGGAATCTGTGGTTTAGAATATGGCCATCAAATATTCCTTCAGACCTAAGTGGCGAATGGATTGCAGATACTCAACTGGTGGTCGATCACGAGTCCGTCCTGCATATCCTCGGAATACAAGGTTTCGCATCCTCCGAGAAGAGCGGCGGCCACGATCATCGCATCGTACACGCTCAGTCCGTATCGCTCTGCGACAAGTCTCCCCCTGTCATGGGTTTCGATGGTCAGCGGTTCAGCTGGACACAGCGACCGGATCAGCGCCAAAACCTCGTTGATTTCGATCCAAGACATGGCCAGCTTCCGACGCGCCACGTTGGCCATTTCGTTCAAGACCTGTACGCTGATCAGGCCGCCTCCCCTTACAATTGTTTCGGCTCGATCGGCTTTATTCGTCTCAGTCGACAAAAGATAAAGCAGTATATTGGTGTCGATGAACACTTTAGGAGCGGGCATTTGCATCATCCCGCTCAAACTTGAAATCGGACGGCAGCTTTCCCCGGAACTGCCGTAACCGCTCAAGGGCAGCCTCTTTGCCGGGTTTCTTCCTCACCTGAAAGACGCGTTCAGCTGCAATTAATATTTCAATGTCGTCGCCCTCGCGCAGTTCCAGCGCTCTGACCACCGATGCGGGCAACCGAATGGCCAGGCTGTTACCCCATTTCGCGACTTGCATGTTCGATTCCTCCTTTATGATATACGCTATGTCAATGTATATCACCAGTGCAGGCCAAGGTCAACTCTTCTGAACCAAAACCTTACAGATATTTGACTCTCAACACCTCCGCCATGCGGTTCACGGCGGCGAAAGCGCGTTCCACTGTGCGCTCCTTGTCTGGGTTAACCAGGCAGCACGTGGCGGGAGAAAGCATGCAGCGGGCGATGAGTTGTTCCCGGTCGATGCCCTTGGACCACAGGATTTTCCAAACTCCTTCGAGACGCTGGCTCAAGGAGGGGGTCTCCTCTTGGGCGAATGCTTCGAAACCCGTTGGCACGATACCCCAGACGATAACGCCGCCACGATCGAGAAATTTTCCAATGGCGGTGGCGTAAGCGGCGAAGATTTCCGCATTGGTATAGACGCCCAGCGAGAGCACGTCCAGATCCAGGATGATACCGGGAAAATGTTCGGCCGCTTGCACATACATATCCTCATAGTAACTGTAGTTGGGCAGCTGCGGCCAGAAAGGCACGTCCAGCGACAGGGCCTTCTCGAGGGCGTGCGCGACGTCGGTATGCGGCATCACGGCCATGGTGGTCGTCAACAAGTTCCCGGGAATTTTGTTGGTCATAGATACCTCTTCTATGAAAATGACCCCTGTTTTGGTATTTCCTTTATAACATTCAACTATAACCTTCAACCGAAACTCGCCGGCAGCAGGCACTATATCCCAACGCACCGTGTTGTCCGAAACCAAAGATAAGGACGTTGGCGCCACAGCACTTGTTTCAATTCCCATACCCTTGAAAAATTTTTTATTGAGTAAATCAACTAAAGAAAATATGAGAATATAACCAAGGTTGAGCGGTTTCCCACCAGGCGGGATTAACGGTTCCCAGTTAAAGTTCCATAACCGGTCTCTCATAATCGTATTACGCGTCAATTGAGCCGAATTCCATATTTCACCCAGTGGGTTAAAACGGCCAACCCAAACAATGGCGTATAAAGTTTCGGAAATCATCATTTTACAACCTTTGAACCCTTAACCCTGAACCGACCAGTTACGGTATGCTCTCTCAAAAGGATTCTTATGAAAGTCGTTGTTCTCGGCGGACTGGGAATGCAGGGCAAGGCGGCCCTGGTCGACCTGGTAAACGTCGACCCGGTTGATGACGTCATCTGTGTCGATGCCGATCTCAAAGGCTGGAAACAGCTCGAGGAAATCGTCGACACATCCCGGATTCTCCCGGTTCAGGTGGATGGCACGTCTCCGAAAGCGCTCTCATCTCTGCTCGCTCAGGATGTGGATGTCGCCATCGACTTGCTACCCCTGCCCCTGATGGTTAATGCCTTCGAAGCCGCCCTCGAAGCCGGTGTCCCGCTGGTAAGCACAAACTACGGCAAGCCCATCCGCCGCCTGCACCTGGCCGCAGCCGCAGCCGGTGTCGCGCTGATGCCGGAGTGCGGGCTGGATCCCGGCATCGATCTGATCATCTGCGGCCACACCATCCGGCAGTTCGACCGGTTAGAGCTCATCGACTCTTATTGCGGAGGTTTGCCGGAACGCACGGCCTGCGACAACCCGATCGATTACAAAATCAGCTGGAACTGGGACGGCGTGCTGCGCTCACAGAATCGCGATTCCGTCTTTATCGAGGACGGACGTCGTCTCGAAGTGCCTGCCGCCGACCAGCACACCAGCAAGATGATTCATCAGGTCGATTTCCCGGGTCTCGGTGCCCTGGAGGCCATCCCCAACGGCGACGCCGAATTCTACACGCAACTTCTGGGCGTATCCGCCGACGTCCGTCGAGCCGGCCGCTATTCGCTGCGCTGGCCCGGTTGGTGCGCCTTCTGGCAGCCCCTGAAGGCTCTCGGTTTTCTCTCGGATACGCCGCTGCCGGGACTGCCGTGTCCGGTGAGCCCGCATCAGTTTCTGGCCGAACTGATGCCCCCTTTTCTTCAGTATCGTGACGACGAAAAGGATCTGGTAGTTATGCTGAACCGGTTCGAAGGCCTCAAAGACGGCCGTAAAAAATCGATTCGGTCCTATCTTCTGATCGAGAGGGATCTTCAGACCGGCCTTTTCGCCATGAGCGCCGGCGTCGGTTTCACGGCCGCTATCGTGGCCCGGATGATCGCGCGCAAACAAATTCACGCGGCCGGGGTGCTCAGCCCGGCACTCGATGTTCCTTATGAGGCTTTCATGTCGGAATTGTCCCGGCGCGGAATCTTGGTGAAGGAGGAGGTGGTCGTCGAGGAAACATGAGATGACGGCATCCTTTTATGAGTCTTAGAGACCTCACGACTGTCAAGATATTTTTTCGCAATGTGGAATTATTTTTTGCCGGGGCCCTTAGATCTTAAGGATTTTTTTTCCAAACAGTGAAAGCACATACTCGGTTGCCGCCCCGGCGGTTGAGCGATTCACATCCCTTTCGGGAAAATAATCGACAACCGCCAGAGACCGCATGAGGCCTGACTTGGCAATCATTTCCATGGCAAGGTGTCCTTCCCGGTAGGAAAGCCCACCCCTGATGGGCCGGTGCACACCTGGCGCCACGGTAGTGTCGAGCACATCCATATCCAGTGTTACATGAATTCCGTCCGTTCCCATGCCGGCGGCGCGAAGGGCGCGGTAAATCACTTCTCTCATTCCCAGTGCATCGATTTCCTCCAGCGTATAGGCGCTGATTCGTGACCGTCTGATCAGCCGGGATTCCTCATGTGATACTTCCCGCAAACCGATTAAAGCCACGCGTTCGGATTCCAGTCTGGGTTCGACACCGCCGGGGCCGGGGGGCAACTCCGTGAATGCGGTTATGCAACTGCCGTGAGCACTTAGAATTATGGTCCCGAACATTGGAAGCGACAGGGCCAGGCCAAGATAAACATCAAGACATGTCTTCGGATCGTTGGCATACACGAGCGGGATCAAATCATCGTTGATAATTTCGGCAACCGTTTCAGAAACTATTTCGGGGTCATCCCGGATTTGCCGCCGGCGGGCAATCGATTGCCCCAACTGATTCAAGCCCTTTGTAAGGTCATCAATGTTCAATAACCGATCGGAATCCGGTTCACTTTGTGGTGAAATTTCCGTCAGAACGATGTGGCGGTTTTCAGAAACGAATTCCCTGTCTCTTACAGGGCGTTTTTCCACGTACTCGGATGTCATGGCGGCCAGAAGAGCCCCATAGTTCATAAAGAATGCCAATTCGCTTCCGAGTCTGACATTTTCGGCCTCGGTGACGTCCACGATCAGGTGGTCGCTGGAAGCGCCGAGTATGGAAATCTCCGGATCAACAGGAACCATTCCTTCCACGACAACGTCTTCGCGGCCGATGTTTAAAATGGCCCGGTCTCTTTCGCCCTTGTCGACAAATTCCGGTTTACCGCCGAATGCATCCTCTCCGGTTTCCCCAATGGGCACGGACGGTTTTTCCTTGAGCTCGATAATTTCCGCCTTAAGTAAAAACGCGTCCTGAAACGTGCCGGGCCAAGCGGCGCGGTTCACGGTTTCACGGCCGAGGAGAATGCCTTCTCCGATACGGATATGATTAACGGCCCGGGGCATCTTCCCCGATGCAATCAGGTTCAGGGAACTCGAATTGCCGCCCGAGATGTAGCGCAGTTTGATACCGAATGCGGTTTCAATCCGGCGGGCGTATTCGACCAGTTGAGTCATATTTTTTCCCGAGGGTATGACGCCGCCGTAACAACTCAGGTTCGTCCCCAGGCCGGCGATGCGTATGCCGGGCAATTCGACCACTTCACGCACCATGGGCAACAGGTCGTCGGGCCAGACGCCTTCGCGCAGGTCTCCCAAGTCGACCATGATCATGGTGTTATGCACCAGTCCCCGCCTGGAAGCGGCTTCGGAAAGCGCCTGGATGACCGACAATTCCGAATTCAAACTCATATTCACTGACGTGACGATGTCCTCCGCGGCGGAAAGGGGGGGAATCCTGAGCAGTGTGAACTCGGTGGAGACACCATTTGCCTTGAGGCGGTGAATATTTTTCATCCGTGATTCGCCGATACATGCGACTCCGCCCCGGAGCATGGCTTTGGCAACCTGCGGCATCCCGCATGTCACCTTGGTCACGCCGCAGACTTCGATGCCGTATTTTCGGCACAAGGCCGTGATCGTCCGGGCGTTATGTTCGATTTTGTTCAGATCGATGGTAATGTAAGGGCCGTACGGCATGGTTAACACCCCGCATTGGATTACCTGTACATTATATCATGTTTTTGTTCACAGGCCCTGCCTGGATTTAGGGATAGGAAGGATTACGGTATTGCATCAATAAACCCGATACTCTTCAACAGCAATGCCATTGCTTCTTGTGGGTAGCGCCGGCTTAAAACACCGGCTGCCGCCATGATATTGTTCCGGTCCAGGTAAACCGCTGCATCGCGTGGCGGCAAGAGTTTGGACTTGCGCGGGTCGGACTTGATGTTATGCAAAATTTCCATGCCCATTCCGAGGCGGGTCAATGCGCCGCCGGTACCAATCACATGTCTGACGGCGGACAAGTCCCTGCCTTCCAAGATTTCGTTTCTTCCGTAAGCACCGTAAGCGACGCGCAGTTGTCCCGCATGTCGCCAGATGGAAATATCCACCGCCCACCGGGCCAGCCGGGCCGAGTTTTCACGCTCTCCGACTGTCTCCGGTATCGGCCGAACATTTTTAAACTGCCGGAGTTCGCTTCCAACGGCTTCGACGATTCGGGGGGCATTTATATAAACCCCTATATCACCCTCGACGGTCCGCTTGGATCGCGGTTCCGGGGCAATCATCAGTTTTAAGAGCTCGGGCGAGCCGTCGGTTACAGAATGAACGTCCGTGGTGGCGCCGCCCACGTCCACGACCATTACATCCCCCATGACTTCGGCCAAAATCTCGGTGGCCCGCATGACCGCTCCGGGCGTGGGCATAATAGCATCCCGGACCATTTCCCGAACCTTTTCCATGCCCGGCGCCTTGACGATATGGCGGGCAAACACCTCCTGGATGATCTTGCGGACGGGATCGATATTGAGCTCATCGATGCGCGGATACACATTGTCCACTATGAATACCGGCGTACCGGCTGATTCGAACAAGCGCCTGATGTCACTCCTGACGGTTTTATTGCCGGCATATACGAGGGGCGTCTTGAGCTTCAATGAAGCCAGGGAACGGGCGTTGTCCATGACGATTTCACGGTCTCCGTAATCGACACCACCGGCCAGGAGAATAATATTGGGTTTGAGCCGGCGGACCTCTTCCATGGCATCCGGGTAAATCTGTCCGGCGGTCGTGAAAGTAACAATGGCGCCGGCCCCAAGGGAGGCTTCCCGGGCGGCTCTCAGCGTCATGTCACGGGTTAGTCCGTGCACGGTCATCCGTAAACCACCGGCGGCCGATGACGCCGCCATCAGCGCTGCATCCCGGGTATTCACGCCCAGACGGATCTCCAAATCCTTCCGGGCCGCTTCGAGGCCCTGCGCCACATCGCCCTCGGCGACGGTGGTCAATCCCAATCCCTGGCCGAGGAAACAGGCGTTGCGTCCGGCGCTCAGCCCGGCAAAGGCACTGACTTTCGTTATCGTACTGCCTATATCGGCGACAATGATTTCGGCATGTTTCATTCGAGTTGCGGTTCTTCGTATTATTTTTATTTCGGTTTACATGGTTTGACGATAAAATGAATGATCAGCCGCCGGATATGGGCGGCAATAACACCAGGGTATCACCATCGGCAACTGTTGCATCTGTGCTGGATCTCCGCCCGTTGATCAGGCATACATGATGGCCCTTGGGGATGGCGAGCATCCTATGTATATCTTTAAGGGTAGCTCCCGGGGCGAGGTTCAGTGTAAAATGGGGCTGATCACCGGGAGCATGCCTTTTCAGGTCGCCATATAATTTGACGAAAATTTGCATTCGACATCTTCTATTCAGGACAGCCCAAGCCGATTAAGCACCTCTTTTGTTGGGATGCCGTTTTCCGTCCACCCCCGGACTTTGTAATATTCATCCAGCATCTCATCCAAGTGACATACCAGACCTTTGGCCGGACCTGTGGGAGCCGGTGTCTTGGTGAGTCGTTCGGGAAGGCTGTCATCCTTGCGCGCAAAGCCGGCTTTGGTCAAAAACAGGCGCTCGGCATTGATGATGCGCTCGCCGGCCTGCATGAGTTCCTCCAGGGTGTAATCGGCACCGGTGGCGGCGTTCAGATACTCCAGTATGCCCACCGGCGCCACCCCCAGGTCCTTGGCCGCCAGGTTACGCACGGCAAAGAAAATGCACAGCCCGGCCGAATCGATGATGGCCGAAAGATCCTGGTAAGCCTTGGTGACCATAGCTTTCCCCTCCCACTGGTGCGGGTCCATCGGCTCGGGCACCCCGAATAGTTCGAAATAGGCGGGATCGCCACGCATGTGCGATCCGCCGATGGGCGAGGTGGCATAGGCCAGTCCCATGGCCTGAGCGCCACGGGGTTCATAGCCGGGAAATTCCTGCTTTTTTGATACAGGTGCCAATTCCGGGTGGCCGTAACGCTCGGCCAGACGGTAGCTGCCCTCGGCCAACAGATCCCCGAAACCCTCACGGTAGCCGGTCAGGCGGGTCAGTTCCACCAGGGCCTCGGCATCGCCCCACTTCAGCGAACGGCCCACCTGTTCTACCGGCAGGTATCCGCGCTCCACCAGTTCCATGGCGCAGGCAATGGTGGCGCCCATGGTGATGGTGTCCATGCCCAGCTCATTGCAAATGTAGTTGGCCTTGGTGATGGCCGCCAGGTCATCGATCAGGCAGTTGGCGCCCATGGCATAAACGGTCTCGTATTCGGGGCCTTCTCCCTCCCCGGCAAAGCGGTTATCATCCACCCGGGTCTTGCGGCCGCAGCCGATGGGGCAGCCGTAGCAGGCCGAGTTTTTCTTCAAAAAGCGCCGGGTCAGTTCCTCGCCGTGAATCTTCTCCCAGCCGTCGAAGGTGCCCTGCTGCCAGTTTTTGGTCGGCAGCACGCCGAAGTTCTGGGTCACCATGACCACGCCGGCGGTACCGTTGACCGTCAGGCTCAGCGGCGTTTCCTTGATCCCTTCCTGGAACGTATCCAGTATTTGTTTGTTGAAGGCCTTGAAGCGATCCGGATCGGCTAAGGGAATGCGGCCTTTGCCTTTGACCACTACCGCCTTGAGATTTTTGCTGCCCATCACCGCTCCAACACCTGAGCGTCCGGCCGCCCGATGCTTGTCATTCATGATGGAGGCAAACAACACCCGTTTTTCGCCTGCCGGTCCGATGCAGGCCACCCTGGCCTTGGCATCGGTCTCAGAAAGCAGCAATTCGGTGGTCTGGTGGGTGTCTTTGCCCCACAAATGTTCTGCCCCTCGCAGTTCGGCCTTTTCATGATCGAGGTACAGGTAAACCGGTGTCTCGGATCGCCCGGCAAAGATGATGGCATCGTAGCCGGTGCGTTTGAATTCGGTGGGGAACATACCCCCGGAGTTGGAGCAGGTGATGGCCCCGGTCAACGGCGACTTGGTCATCACCATGTAGCGGGCGCCAGTTGGGGCACCGGTGCCGGTCAGCGGGCCGGTGGCCATGATGAGGAGATTTTCTGCAGACAAGGCATCGCAGGTCGGATCGACCTCTTGGTTCAGCAGATAGATCCCCAACCCGCGGCCGCCGATGTAGTCTTTCGCCACGGAGGGCTCCATTGGACGAGCGCTACAAGCACCGCTTGTCAGGTCGACACGAAGAATTTTTCCCATCCATCCGTTCATGCTGTCCTCCCTTGTGGTAAAGTGATGACATCCCCATCGGCCATGCCCACGCAGCTGCCGGCACCGACTGCCCCGTATTGATCCTCCCCGAAAACCCTCTTCTCGGATTTCTCCGCGAAGGCTTTGGCACCGGTTTCGTTGATGATTTCCCGCAGGTCTTCCGATACCAGTGGTGCTCTGCGTTCCCAGCGATTCTGGTCTTCGGCGCGAATCAGCAAGGTTTTCAATTTCTCAATCTCCCCAATAACTGAGTTCATCGGTGTCCAGGTCGGAACGACGTTCTTTGAAGTGGATACCCAGGCGCTCGCATTCGGCCAGCACAGGCGTGTAGATTTCCGCTGAAACCGGCCGCAGCACACCCGTCTGGGCGATCCTGCCCTCGGCGACCAGGCTGGCCGCTATGCCCACCGGGTATCCCACCGTTCGCGACATGGAGCTGTCGCCCTCGGGATCGCCGAGGTCGATGAGGGTGGACTGGATGCGCTGGCGGGGCAGATCTGGATAAATGGCTTCGAACTCGTGATGCATCACCAGAAGATCCACCTCCCCTTCATCGTAAACCAATCGATGCTTGAGGGTGTGGGAGAGCATCTCGAACACCGAGGCAGTGCCGATCCTCAACTTGCGGTCGGAGAGCAACCCCAGCCACTCCAACTTCTTGAGTGTCAGGGAGTGCTCCGGGATCTTGAGGTATGCGGCCACACCCGCCCGCACGTTCGTCTCCGGGCAGTTGACGATGTTGGCCAGCACCTCGCGGGTGGTGACCTCATCGAAGTCGAACTTCATTTTGCGGTTGAGCAGTCCCAGCTGCTTGATGAAGTCCCAGGTTTCGCAGTAGCCGACGTTGCGCAGGGTGCCGCGATAGATGCCGGAGGCGCCCTCGATCCCATAAATCTCGAGATAGGGCAGGGCATCACGGTTGACGTAGGCTTCGAAGACGCCGGCGCCGGGAACGCTTTTCAGCCAGTAGTGCTTGAAGAGATCGCATCCGGGCACTTCGTAAACCTTGCCGTGTTCCATGTAGCGCCCGTCGTTGGTGGCCGCCAGCAAAGCCCCCTCCGGACTCCAGGAAAACTTGTACCCCAGGGGGTTGTTGTTGCTTTCCAGGGCAGGGAGGCCGCCGCAGTAAGAGAAGAAACTGTCGATTTTCCCCCCTTCTGCGCGGACGGCATCGATGATCTGCATGGCCGACATGTGATCGAGACCCGGGTCCACACCGGCCTCGTTGAGAAAGATGAGGCCCTTGTCTCGCGCTTCACGATCCATGGCCTGCATTTCCTCTTTGACATAGGAGGCGGTTACCATGTGCTTGCCGTGGGCCAGGCACAGTTCGGCGATTACCGGGTGCAGGGTCCAGGGCAGGAGACTGACAACGATGTCGGCCGCCGCGATGGTTCCTTCCAGCATCGGGGCGTCTCTGGCATCCAACGCGACGGCCCGGCCACCGGGGCGTCCGGCGACAAGGGCTTCGGCCTTCCCCGGGTCCTGATCGGCCACAACCACCTCCACGCCCTCTTTTTCCACCAGGTAGCCGACCGCGGGGCGCGCCACCGCTCCGGCTCCCAAGATCAGTACTTGTTTCATGATGCTTCCATGTACAAAAGAATTGAATTCTCAGGATTTGAGCACGAAATCCATTTCGTTGATTATCCGGCCTGACCTCTTTCTCTATCCATCATTTTTCCGACAATAAAGCTCGCCACATGCTTCCCCTTGGTCCCCCTGCCGAATCCGGCATCCATCCCGCATTCAACGGCCATGGCGTCATTGACCTGCGTGCCGCCCGCGATCAGGATAAGACCGTCTCTTATGCCTCGCTCGACGGCAAGATCATGAAGCCGCCGCATGTTGACCCGGTGGATGTCGTTGTGGGAAATGATCGTCGAAATCAATGCGGCTTTGGCACCGGTTTCCTGGGCAGCATCCAGCACTTTTGAAACCGGCACGGACGTGCCCAGATAATGGCTGTGGAATGCGTATTTTTCCAGGCCGCCGTGCTTGATATCGATGATTTCCCGCATGCCCACCGAATGCTCATCCTCGCCTACGGTGGCAGCGACCACATGAATTTTGCGGGGCCGAACAAAGGCTTCGATCTCACTGTCAGGAAGGATTTCTTCTTCCTCGGAAAGCACGAGTTTGCTTTTATCCACGGCATAATCCAACACGCCCTTGATCTCGAACAGGGACCCTTCCACCGGATGAATCAACCGGCGGCTGATCACTTCGGGCTCCGTAAGCCCCATTTTCCGGGCCATTTCCAGGGCGGCGGCCTCGGCAACCCGTGGTTCTTCCGGAACAAAGAGGGTGACGCAGACAATGCCGTCACCGGCCCACTCCACTTCCGGCCGCACCATGCCGGCCGCCTTTTCCGCCAACGGTTTTTTAAGGCGGTTGTGGACGTTGTCCGTTTCATCCAATTCATCGATGTAAGCAATTTTGGATGGATCGCACAGGGTGCATCCGCCAAAGGCGTCACATGCCTTGTCCGAATAACTGTTGGCGCCGAAGTGGCTGCACACCGGCGCCCCGTATCCGGGTTCCCGTTTGATGATGGTGCCGGCGGATACACCGCCGTTGGGATCACGGGCAATGCCGTCATTGTTTCTTTCCGGAAAGTATCCGGAATCCACGAACTGGCCCTGCTCCACGGCCGCGAAATAACCGCCGTTTTCAATGATTTCCTCGAGAAACACCACGGCGCGTTCCTTGAGTTCCCGGACTTTTTCGGGCAGATGTCCCTCTTTTTTCAACTCGACCATCTCTATCAAGCCGTCCAATCCCATGAGCGTCTGGCGCGCCGTGTTCACCCCCAGGATATTGTTGTAATGCCAGGGGACGTTCCGGCCCTCGTCCGGCGTGATCGTGCTCTGGATGTCGGCGGAGGTCATGCGGGAAATCAGGGTGTCCAGGACATGGGTGATGGTGGCTTCGGCCATGTCGGCTTCCATGTACCGGGTGTTCTGCTGTGCCCTGAATTTATAGCCCTCGAACAGATCGCGCAGGGCGATGGCATAGGGCAGATCGAGCCACAGCTTTGGGGCCGGCGGGGCCGTGGGCGGCACCGTGGAAAGGGCAATATTTTCCCCGGGCATGCCGGCCGCGCTGGAAAACGCACAGTTAATGGCATGCTGCACCAGGAGTTCGGGCATGACCTTCCAGGCTTCCTTCGCCGTGGCGTTGGCATTGTGGGCGCCGTCGATCTGGAGGATCCCGGCGTCGGCCATGACGGTCTTGGCCTCGGCGGCATCCACGAAGGACCGGTGCATGTTGATGTTCCGGTACAGCACGTTGTACTGGGGGTCCTGGTGGGCGCCGTTGACGCCTTCCTCCGAAAACATCACCGCGATTTCCGGCCCGGCCACGCCGCTGACATAGGAATGAAAATTGATGGGCCGGCCGACCTCCTCTTCGATCAAATCGAGCGCCTTGCGGGACGCGCGGACCTGTTTGCGGGAAATGGGAATGCCGCCGACACCTTCAGGCGTGCCCTCGATGAGGCCGTCGAAATGGGACTGGCCGGCGGTGCGGATGACCATGAGATGATCGGCCCCGTGCCATGCGGCCATGCGCATCCGCCGGATGTCGTCCTCGAACCGGCCCGAGGCGATTTCCGTGGTGATGACAAAGTCGCATTGCGGATCGATGTCGTCGAAATAATGGGCCGAAGGCAGCGGCACGGAATGCTTCAGGTTCTCGGATGTGTCCTTCAGTTCAAAAGGCCCCGCCTTTTGATTCTCCACGGGTTTGCGCCAGGTCCAGCCCTTGCGTTTCGGCCGGTACTGATCCAGGTCCTTGAGAATCTCCGGAACGTCGATTTTTTCATTGGGCTCCAACCGTTTCATGCTGTCAATTCCTCCCAGTATTTGCCTTCTATCAAGCCGAGGCCCGCTTGCCTCACGGATATGCCTTTCTTTTGGGCCAGCTCAAGAACCAGGTTACCCGCTCCGCGACCCAGCAATCCCTTTTCCTGCATTCGGTTTACCAGCGGTTTGGTTTCCAGGCTCGAAAATCCCATGCGCAACAGGATCGACCGCTCAATAGAAGGCGAGGTGTGCGTTCGGGCCTCTTCCACCAGCGGCTGAACGATTTGGTTCACCAGGGACCAGAAATGCGCATGCAATTGCTTGTCCGACATGGTCGCTAAGTGCTCCCGGCGGGAGCTGAAATCATCTTTTCTTTCTTTCATGGGACTCGATGGCCTCCCTGACATAGGTGTCGTCTGATTTGGATTCGGCGACCAGAAACGCAATATCCGTCTCGGTGACATTCTCTCCTTCCGGAAGCGAATCCAGGGCGTTCCGCAAATAGGAGCGCCGGATTCGATCCAGATTCATTTCGACCGGTTTGATCTGGGACGGATGTTCCGGGATGACGATGGCTTTTCCCGGCTGGTTTTCCCTGGGATCTCCCCGGCGGACGTCGATCCCCATCTGTTTGGCCAGGTTCAACTGGCCCAGCGGGTGTTTGCCCGCGCCGGTGTATTCGGTCTCCTGGACGACGATGATTTGTTCCCGGTCCATTTCCCGTGCGATTGCAAACGCTGCGGCAAGAGACGTGTTTCCGGCCGGGCCTCTTTCCATGCCCTCGATGGCCGCCAGGGCCTCCGTCATGTAGAACACCTCACCCTGGGTCACCGTGACGAACCGGTCCATATAACGGAGGGACCGGGCCGCGTTTCTCGGAACATCCGCCCGGTCCGGCCAGGTGGAGAACGGGACGGAAAAGCCGGTATGGCCCGTGGTGAAGGACTTGCGGTTGAAATCCCGGTCCGAGGCCATGTGAAGGCCGGCCAAATCCACGCTGGCAGCCACCATCAGGGTATCGGCCGCCCCTGCCTTGATCAGCCCCCGGGCCGTGCCGGTCACATTGCCGCCACCCGCATGGGTGGCCATCACCACATCCGGAAACCGCCCCTCGCGCGCTTTCACCTGCAAGGCCAGTTCGTATCCCAGTGTTTCGATGCCCAGGATGGAATAGGGTGTATACAGGGAGGCGTTGAAATACCCGGTTTCCTTCAAAACGATGAGGAAATAGTAAAAGAGTTCAGGTCCCACAGACAACCGGACAACTTCGGCGCCATACGCCTCGCAGGCCCGTGTCTTTTCGGCGATCTCCGGTTGGGCGATCCCTTGACTGTCAAAGGCTTCCTGCACGATGATGCACCCCAACCCAGCCTTGGCGGCCTGGGACGCCACGGCGGCGCCATAGTTGCCGCTGGTTGCCGCCGCGATACCCTTGTAACCTTTCTTTTTGGCCTCGAAGGCCGAGAGAGACGCCCGGCGGTCCTTGAACGAACCCGACGGATTGGCGGCCTCGTCCTTGACGAAAAGCCGCGCGCCCTTGCCCGGTTCGGACACGGCGCGGACGAGTTCGGTCAAATTCTTCAGTTCCACCAGCGGCGTGTTGCCCACAGCAGAACGGCCCTGGATGTCGCGGATGGCATCCAGGTCGTAACCGGTGTCGTTGAGCATGGCCTCGTAATCGAAAGAGAGCGGTCCGGTGGTGTATTTATCATAATCGATACCGACCGAGGAGCGCATGATTTCCGCTTTTTGATCCATTATCGCTTTATAGGAATCCGTACTCATGACGTCTTCCTCCTTTCCCGGAGAATCGCCCGAATCTCTCCGGCTATTGGAGACAGTTCGGGAATCGGACGGCCGAACATATGGGCATACTCCGGGTTGATGCCGGTAAGTGTACCCCTGACCATGCGCCCCGAAAGTGTGACGATTTCGGCTTCCCCGCCTTTTTCAGCATCATGAAGCAGGAATCCCTTCACCCGCATTTCCAAAGGGACTTGTTTTGTATCATCGGGCAGGTTCGGCGCGCGTTCGTCTTTTTGAAGCACGACTCCGCCGATTTCCACCCATGTGTTTTTTAGCGCGCGTTCCGTCATTGTTCCCCCTTAGTATGATACACGAAACCTATATTTGGATGTTATTCTGACTTTTGGTTAGAATTATAGCACAATCGAGAGATAGCGGATTGAAGAGAAGAACGAATACGGCGGATTCCATAACTCGATTACTCTGGGATTCCAACACGACTGATTTACACTCTGTATTTCCGGTCCTCGATCAGTTGCCGCACATCCCCCATGATGGCCGCCGGCGCCGGCAGGTCCGCCATGGTTTTCAATCCCGGAAGACTGGTGACCACCTGGGGGATCATGTTGACCGCCAGGGCGATCGTGCCGATGCCGCCGGGTATTTCGGGACCGCTGGAAAAATTTACGTCCGGCTCGCCCTTGATTTCGATATAGTCACCGGTCTGCACGTCCTCCAGGTGCGGATGGACCTGCTGGGGATGAATCAGGTGAATGACCGGTTTGCCGTCCATGTAACCTTTGGCCGTGTGCGTGCAACCCGCCGTCAGGCCGGGTTCGATTTTCACGAACTCGGTTTCCCGGTGGACCTTGGAAATGATCGGATCGCGTGTTTGTTCGATCTTGTCGATCTTCCAGCCCAAGGCCTTGGCGATCATGCTGATGGATTCCGGAAACCCGAAGTGACCGACAACCGATCCGTCCGCAACTCCTTTTTTAAATGCCTCGGGCGTGATGCCCACGCCCTGGGTTTGCAGCACCGACGGCCCGTAAGGAGACAGGTCGTTGATCCGCCTGGCGGTGATCGATTCCACGTTGTAGCAGACGCCCGTCAGGGAGATCACCAGCAGATCCAGGACAAAACCGGGGTTGATGCCCGTTCCGACGACCGTTATCTTGTTCTCCACGGCAAGCTTGTGAATCTCCTCGGAAAGCCCGGGCGCCTCGTATGACGGGTACGCCATTTCCTCGGCAATGGATATGACATTCGCTCCGCCTTTTACGGCGGTTTTTATTTCATCGGCGGCCTGTTCGACCCTGGAGCAGGTCGCCTGAATAACGACATCCGGTTTGGCCGATGAGAGCATTCCTGGAAGATCGGCGGTGAGCGCGACCCCCATTTTTTCGTCGAGTCCGATAGCCTCTCCCACATCGACGCCGGCCCGATCCGCCCGCCTTCCGTATACCCCCACGAGTTCAACTCCTTGTTTTCGCATCAAAAGTCTTACGATTCCGGATCCCATCTGGCCTGATCCGAGAACCGCCACTTTCAGTTTGTCTTTCATATGACCACCTCCTCAATTGAGTCGACCTTAGAGAAAAAGCCCAGAAGTTCAAATTTCCTAAACTAGGCAAATTTATTCCTTTAGACTGCGGACTGGCAAAAGATAGCCGGATCGATTTTTAATATTTTCGTAACAAGTCGTGCCGGATTCAAAGTATAGAATCCATGCCATTTCAGGATGATGATCAAGTGTTGTTGCCGACCAATGGTAACCCGAGGGAGCATCTGAAAACAAATGACCGTTTGGTAAGGCTGGATCTCTTTTGCTAAAATCGATCAATGTGCACAGCTCCTGCATTGTCGGTAATCGCCAATCACCGGCAGAAGAGGCATCCGAAAGAACAAGATCGGGATTCGGCCCACAGTCTCCCTCTTTAAGGCTTTGCGCTGCCAGCACAGCACTTTGCCAGTCCTGAATCCCGAAACAATTCGTATTTTTAAGCCAAACAAGCTTGGTCAGATTGTCAGTCACCGTGCCATCTCTGTTATCCGTAAAACGGGAATCAGGGATGGACTTGTCAAACATCAGTGCCGCATATTGTCGTTTATAATCACAGGGAACGATATTGTCTCTCCAGTCATAGCAAGTAGAGTTAAAAGGATTCACGATAGCTGCTAATTCATCGTCATTTTGAGATGCTTGAAGCGGAATATCTTCGTTGGCATTAAACGGCTGAAAATGTGTGCAAGAGAATACGAAGACCAATGAAATCAAATAGATCACCTTGTATTCAATCGCAATTGATCTATTCTTCATTTGAGACGATCTACACAAAAAGCTGTTCATGATGATCACCCTATTCTTTCAGTCCTCCTTTTCTATTATGCACCGAACCATTTGCTATAAAGTTTGTCGTATATTCCGTTTTCTTCTATTGTTTCCCATTTTTCATATCTAGCGAACATATTTGAACCAGCCGGTGTTTTTGAACCACTTGTCGTACATTTTCTCAAAACGCCCGTCTTGCTTGATTTCCTTTAAAAAATTGTTTAACCATTTGAGAAAATCAGGATCATTTTTTCGAATCGCCCAGGCAATCGGCTCTTTGGTAAAGGGCGTATCCAGAAAGATCAGCTGATCCGATGGGTGCATGGCACTAAACACGGCATTGAACGGAAAGTCATAGACAAATGCGTCCGCCGTTCCCTCGAGCACGCGCATCCCGCCATCGATTTCCGTGTCGACGGTCTCATAGGTAGCCTTAGGTATCATGTTTTTCACGGCCTCCTCACCGGTCGTTCCGGGTTTGGATACCACGACGAATTTAGGGTCATTGAGATCCTTGTAGGATGTAACCGCCTTTTTATGCTTGGCACTTAGCAGAACAGTCTGACCCACGGTCATGAAAGGATCGGCAAAATCCACGTTCTTCTTACGTGATTCTGTAACCGACATCCCACCAAATATGATGTCGAAACGACCCAAATTCAAAGCAGGAATGATGCTGGGCCATAAGGTATCGACAAATACCGGCTTGACTCCCAACGCCTTGGCCATCTCAATTCCCATATCGATATCAAAACCGATCAAGCTGAGTTGGCGGCCCTTGCGTCGAAAGCCTCCATGCCGGATCTCCTTCTGACGCACCCCACTGCGTTTGTCGATCATCTCAAAAGGCATGAAGCCCACTTCCAGGCCGATACGCAGTTCGCCACGCCGCACAATACCTTCCAGGGTCGAGTCTTTGGACAACTCTACGTCAGCCGCCAGCGCTGGCGCATTCCATTGACCCAACCACAGCCAGGACAGCAAGATGGCAAATATGATTTTGAAACAGATAGTTTTCAACATATCCGTATCTCCCTTCCGTTTTTTCCTGACGCTTGTAAGCGATGACTCGTCGTTCTGTTAAGCGGCACTTTGCTCGGTTGCCATATCGGGTGTTTCGATCTCCTCCTCCAGGGGAGTGATGGTAATGTTGAACCAGCCGTAAAGCATGGTAACAATCGGCGAAATCCAGCAAAAGAAGTTAAACGGCAAATAGGCGATTGTGGGCACCCCCAGGGTGGCCGCTTGATAGGCACCGCCCGTGTTCCACGGCACCAGATTGGCTGTTACCGTGGCACTGTCTTCGATGGCCCGTGACAGATTCTGGGGAGCCAGGCCCATGTCTTTATAAGATTGGGCGTACATCTTGCCGGCCATCACGATGGACATGTACTGATCGCACAGGATCAAATTTGCTCCGATGGCGGTCAGGACGGTGGCCGTAATCAGCGAACCGGTGGATTGGGCCTTTTTCAGTATGACGGTTACAACGACTCGCAGCTGTTTGGTCTTTTCCATGATTCCGCCGTACATCATAGCGCAGATTACCAGTGAGACCGTGTACATCATCGATTCGAAACCGCCTTTGGTCAGCAGGTTATCGACCGCTTCAATGCCGCTGCTGCTGGCAAAACCGCCATATGCTGCCGACAGCAGGCTGCCAAAAGTATTGCCTTGAAATATCACTCCAATAATACCGGCCGATAGAATCCCGATCGTTATGCCCGGTACTGCTGGTATTTTTCGAATCGCTAGAATCATGACAAGTGCGGGAGGAATCAGCATTAACGGATTTATACTGAATTGCGCGTCGATGCCTGACAGGATTTGATTGACTTTATCCAAATTCGCCTCCCCGCCACCGTAAAAAAATCCCAGCACCACATTGATCACAAGGGTGAGGCCGTAACTGACGCCGGTTGTATAGCTCATGTGCTTTATGTGCGTGTAAAGGTCGGTACCTACCATGGCCGGAGCCAGATTGGTGGTGTCAGACAAGGGCGACATTTTGTCACCGAAATAGGCGCCAGACAGAACCGTCCCGGCCACCACCGGCAGTGGAAAGCCCAGCCCCTCGCCGATACCGATCAAAGCGATGCCGATGGTTCCTGTTGTACCCCAGGAGGTGCCGGTGGCCAGCGAGGTGATCGAACAGATGATCAAAGCTGCCGGAAGGAATATCTTCGGGTGCAATATTTTCAAACCGTAGTAGAGCAAGGTGGGGACCACGCCGCTTAAGATCCACACGCCGATGAGAATACCGATGATGAGCAAAATCACAATAGCCTGGAGTGAATTGGTAATGCCATCGAGCATGCCGGTTTGAATTTCTTTCCAGGTAAAACCGGCCCTCAGGCCGATCACCGCCGCTACGACCACACCCAGTAGAATGGGTACCTGGGCGTCTGATTCATAGCGCACAATCGCCAGGCTGATAAAAAAAATCAATCCCAGGATCGATATCAATGCCTCCCAGAGATAAGGGTCACGCTTCTCACGTTTGGTTGCCATGCTTTCTCTCCTTTCCTGCTTGGGATGCTTTTAATCATTTACTTGAGCTGCTGTTGATTAACATTACAGGGACACTGGCAAGCCTCGAGACTTTTTCCGCGACCGCGCCAAATATCATTTTTTGAAGGGTGGTACCGGTGCCCATGATGATGAGATCAATTTTTTCAGATTCCACATATTGTATAATTTGTTTGTAATGGGTCCCTGAAACAACAGCAGCCTTTCCGATACGGACCTCCTTGAAATGGCGCTTTATAAATGTATCGAGTTTTTGTTTGGCCTGCGCCAGCACTTGACTTTCAAAGTCACTGGCAATGCGTATAAAATCGGGTTCCGGGGGATCGGAAACATAGGTGTCCACGTACCAATCGAAGCGGCGCAGGACGTGTAACAGGTGTACTTCGGCATCAAACTGTTTCGCCATGGTGACCACATAAGGCGCTATGATAGGGGACATTTCAGTCAGCGCTATAGGGTAAAGGATCTTTTTAAAACCTTCCATACGCATCTCCTTTCGCTATCGGTTAATGCGATCTTTTGACTTATCCTTGCGAATTTTATACTCATTCTGTATATTTTTTACGCCAACAGTTTATCCAATTCTTTCGCAGTGTGCTTTGAAAGTCCTAAAGTTTCCATCGTGCGCTTGGCTTCACCCAAATAATCCCGCTTCATCAACAGAGAAACCAGTGTGATCACAGCCGACATAACCGGTGCCGCTACCCCGACCTGTTCCCCAAGTTTCTGGAGGAACACCAGACCATACCCCACATCTTCATTGAAATACCGGTAATCCAGACCACTCTGGGCCTTGACCCCCTCGAATCCCGGCGCGGTGATAAATCCCTTGTCATACGTGGCTTCCAGCATATAACCCTGCATGACGCCTAATTCCGGATCGGGAATAACGTCCACGCCCAATTTTTTCCCAATGGCGATCCGTTCTTTATCAACCGCTTCGATCAGCCTGCCGACCGCCGGAGTGACACCCTCGTGATAAAAATCGAAATCACCGTTGGTGCGTTCGATTAATGCGACATTCATGAGCGTAATCGTGGGATGGATGACCGGGTTGCCGTTCTGTAAGCTGGTCTGGAGTATATTCTTTGCAGCGCTCATCGCTGGATAGACATCGCGCACCTGCTCCAACACATAACTGGTGTTTTGCGCCGGAACCGCCGCCAGGAACAACCCGCCCTTGAGTTTGTTAAAAATCCTGACTTTGCCAGGTTCAAGCAGTCGTACGGCATACGGCAGCGTCGACGTCTCTGCAACGACAATGTCCTCATCCCGAAGATCCAGTCCTGCGCCGTTTTTAAATTCAATACTGCCACCGCAGGAACTCGGGCACACGATCACGATCTGCCCTTGCCTGAGGTATGGCTTACAGACTTCGGCAAAGGGCCTGGTGCTGTACGCCGGGCCAACGGCATATATGATATCGGCCCCATCCAACGCTTTTTCAATCTCGTGGCCGGCAGAGACCACCGGCTGAAATCCTTCAAGTATGCCCTGGCAGTGGATGCCACCGTTGTTTTGGACAGCCTTAATACTCTCCGGAAATTGTTCAAAATCAAATAGACTAACCTGATGCCCGTGGGCAGCACAGTCGAATGCAACGGCACAGCCTCCGTTTCCCGAGCCCAATACAGCGATGTTCATATTGCTATCCTCCTGATTTATTGGTGTGAGCGATAGGCAAGTGCTTTTAATATTGGGTTTCTTGGATCTTTATGAGGCTCAAGTTACGAGAACGTACTCGGATATGAGACTCGATTTACTTTTACCGGCACTTCAACCATTGATCCCTTCGCACGATAGCTATATGTCAATGTCGAAGTTTAGATAAAGGTAGGCAATTTATCGAAACCGACTTCGCAAAAGACCTGGGCAAATGCGCCTTAAAAATTTAGTGACCGTTCACAGGGTTGCAAAGTCCGATGCGCTTCAAACCACTTAATTGTAAGCGTTTACAGGGTGCCGCAGATGCAAGGCGTCGGGCGCGCAGACGTACTTTTGTAATTCAAGTGCCCGACAACAAAGCAGATGCGGTGCCCTGTGAACGCTTACGTTCAGCGAAACAATGAGATGAAGAATCAATCAATGTTTTAGAATTGAGCTCAAAAAGAATTTGCCTCGATCTGTTTGTGGATTGATGAAAAAATCTTTTGGTGGTGCAACCTCGATGATCTTCCCGTCATCCATAAAGACAACACGGTTAGCCACCTCTCGGGCGAATCCCATTTCGTGGGTGACGACCATCATGGTCATCCCCCCCTTGGCTAAATCTCGCATTACGTCGAGGACCTCATTGATCATCTCCGGGTCAAGGGCTGATGTGGGTTCGTCAAAGAGCATAATTTTAGGGCGCATACATAAGCCTCTGGCAATAGCCACTCTCTGCTGTTGACCACCCGATAGCTGGGCAGGATAGCTTTTGATTCTTTCCCCCAAACCCACCCGCGTGAGTATTTCCCTACCGAGTTTCTTTGCTTCTTCTTTCGGAATTTTTCTAACCCTGATTGGTGCAATTGTGACGTTTTCTAAGGCTGTCATATGAGGATATAGATTGAATGATTGAAAGATAAACCCGATCTCCGCACGAATCTTGGTCATATTTATCTTTTTGTCATGGACATTCATGTTGTCGATGACGAGTTCTCCTTTCTGGATAGGCTCCAACCGATTGATACAGCGAATCAGAGTGCTTTTTCCTGATCCACTTGGACCGCAAACCACCACCACCTCCCCGTGAGTAACCTCGAGATTGATGTCTTTCAGGACGTGAAGTTCCCCGAACCATTTATTGACATTTTTAAAAGAAATCATGGTCTCATTCCCCAATAAGTATTTACAGGTTCCTACAGCTGCCGTGCAAATCTCATTTAGAGCCTGGTAGCTGTCACCGTCATCCGTCTTTCCATGTAATTCGATAAATTGATTAACGGATAACAAATCGCGAAATATAAAATACCCACAAGGCCGAACACCATCAAGCCTTCTGGAATGCGTTGCACTGTCAGCCAGCCGACCCGGGTAACATCAACCACTCCGATCGCAGAGACCACGGATGAATCTTTGATAATAAGAACATATTGTCCCACCAAAGGCGGTATGATGGATCGCATGGCCTGGGGCAAAACAATAAACCGCAGTTGCTGAAAACTGGAGAGCCCGGATGCAGTCGCAGCCTCTCTCTGGCCTTGCGGCACAGCCAGGATGCCGCTGGCTACGATCTCACAGATAAAGCTGGCACCCATATTGCTCAGTGCGATAACCGCTGCCGGAAATGCTTCCAGTTCTATGCCGGCGCTCGGCAGAATAAAAAAGACAATGAATACCTGGACCAGAAAAGGTGTTCCACGAATGAGGTCCACCCAAGCGCCGATAATGGATCGCAGTATTTTATTCTTACTGGCCCTCACAATTCCTAATATGAAGCCGATGATGGTCGCTGCGATCAGACTCAGCCCGGCAACCGCTACGGTCATCCAGAGCCCCTTGAGGAAGAAGGGCAGACTGCGCATCAGTTCATTAAAATAGAAACTCCACATGTCTTATACCTCTAAAATCAATGAGCTTCCATGAAAATCAGTCGTTTCTCAGACCAACTCGAGAAGGTTTTAAGCAGGTAATAAAGTATTAAATAAAAAGCCGCCGTGGTCAGGAACCCTTCTGTGGGCATGAATCGATCCGAGGTCAACAACTGGCCTGCCCGTGTCAGCTCCATAATCGAAATCAACGAGAGCAGCGACGAGTCCTTAACCAAAACAATGGCTTGTCCCAGCATGGGCCGAATCGTCATACCAAGTGCCTGAGGCAGGATGATATAGCGCATGCGTTGGAAATAGTTCAAACCGGAAGCAATCCCAGCTTCGATCTGTCCGAAGGCAATGCCTTGAATGCCCGCCCTAATGATCTCGGCATAATAGGCCCCACTGTTCAAGGTCAGGGCAAAAACTCCGGTAACCCATTCCGGAAGCATAACACCCAAGCTTGGAAGACCGAAATAAAAGAAATAGAGTTGCACCAACAAGGGTGTGGAACGGATGCTTTCAATATAAACACCCGCAGTTCTGGAGATGGCCTTTGATTGACTCAGTCGCATGGCGCAGGCAATTATTCCCACCAGGATAGCCCCGATCAGTGACAAGGCAGACAGCCAAAGGGTGGCCAGGAAGCACTGCAGATAGAGCGGCATGTATTCCAAGATGACCCTAAAATTGAAGGCTTCGAGCATGATTTTTTCCTGTAATGTTTTTATGCCATGGGTTTGATTCGGCGGGGTGCGAACCGGTATAGCCGGTTCGCACCAGATAAAATGTCATCCGCCATCAAAGTCAAAATCGCTTAATGATCTTTCTTCCAATCCAGAGAATTGACCCAGTAATTCAAGTTATGATCCAGACGACCGTCCAGGCTGATATGCAGAAAGAAAAGATTGAGCCATTCGCGTAAATCCGGAGAGTCATAACGCACGGCAAAGGCCAGCGGAGATTTTGATAACTGCCCATCCAGAATCCGGATGCTATTGGGCGGGAAACTGGCGATCTGCCCGCGTACGGCCGATGCGTCATTCACCCCGGCATCGGTGTGACCTGCAACCACCGCATTGATCAGAATCGGTCCTCCGCCCTTATAGGTCTTCAATTGGGCCTCGGGAAATGCTTTTTTAGCATCATTTTCACCGGTTGAGCCTAACAAAACAGCCAGCTTGGTCCCAGGTTTCTTAACATCATCGATGGATTGGATGGGGCTGTCCTGCTTCACGAACACCACGCTTCCGGTATACATATAAGGGTCGGTGAAAGCGATTTTCATGGCCCTTTTCAAAGTCGGTGTCATATCGGCCGCAAGCATATCGGCCTTCTTGGAGAGAAGGGCAGGAATGAGACCGTCCCAGTCATAGTTGAGGAACTTGATCTTTACCCCCATTTCCTTGGCGATCATCTCACAAAGCTCTATGGAACTGCCGGTCCGCTCGCCATTTCTACCCACAAAACTGAAAGGTGCGCCCTGGGTCTGACAGGCGACACGAAGTTCTCCTCTTTGTGCAATTTCCTCAAGAGTTCCAGCTGAGGCGGCTCCTAAAAAAGCGAAAAGAATCGCCAATGAGACAATTACCGAAAATACTTTTACTTTTTTCATTTTTCCCTCCTTTTTGTTTCGCATCTCATGATTGGTTTTACTTTTCTCTACTTCTCTTTGGACGCTGAACGTTTTTTTAGACCCAAATACTATGTTTATTATCCTCGGTGCTCAAATTCAGGGCGTTCGGCAAAGACGAAAACCGATGTGCCGGAATCTGTAGTGTGGGGGACTCCCAAAGCGACTTGCACACCGGGTATCACGGGCCGGACTATACCACACGCCGCCCCGCATCGCCCGATATGATCCCGTAGGCGGCCCTTTAGGATTGGTCACCTCATCGAACGGATACACCCCGAACCAGTCCTGGCACCACTCCTGGACATTACCGTGCATGTCATACAGGCCCCAGGCATTGGGTTGTTTTTGAGCTACGGGATGAATCCTGTTGTTTGAGTTGCCGCAATACCAACCTAAGGAATCCAGATTGGCATCTTTGCCACAATCAAGCTCCGTAATCCCACCGTTGGAAAATGCTTCTGTACTGCCGGCCCGACAGGCATACTCCCATTCGGCCTCGGTGGGAAGCCTATATTTTTCAGTCCCTTCCTTCTGGTTGAGCTTGCCGATGAATTCCTGCACATCATCCCATGATACCTGCTCCACCGGACAGTTATCACCGCAACCTTTTTGACTGGAGGGGTTTTTGCCCATCAAGGCCTTCCATTGGCCCTGGGTTACCACCGTTGTCTGCATGTATAGTGCCTCCGTCAGATTTACCCGATGGTGTCTTTCGCCGGTATACCGACCTGCCTCATCTTCCGGGCTGCCCATCATAAATTTACCGGGCTGGATCAGGACAAATTCCATTCCTAGGCTGTTTTTAATCCTTTCCTTGGGCTCTTCAGCAAAGCCATTAAAAGCAAGGCTTAGCATAACCGCGATGAATTGAATTGGGATAATTAATTTTCTCATCGCCATATCCCCTTGGTATTGGTTATTAATGGCCAATTCACAATTCAACTAAATGCAGCTGAAAAGTATCCTCGCGATTTCTCGCTTATATTTTTCCCACACCTTCAGGCAGGCGTAACCAGTTTTGTCTGGATTTCATAATGATAAATGTTTCACTTCTGACAACATTGCCAATTTTAAGGATCGTATCAGTGGTAAATTGATATAGTTCGTCCTTACCTCCCACACAAACAACCTCTGCAACGATATCGTAACGTCCAGCAACCACCCCTGCCCATGCGACATTTGGAAGCCGGGATATTTTGTCCATGATTTGATCCATCTGTCCTTTTGACATGATGCTCATGGCGACTATAGCGGTCATCATATTTTTGTGTCGGCTGGGATCAACAAGGCCTGATACTTTTAATAAACCTTTTTCCTCGAGAATTTTTATCCTGCTTCGAACGGTCGGCGCTGTAACATTGAGCTTTTTTGCCAGTTCACCAATCGACATGCGCCCATCCTTTGTCAGCAGTCGAATGATCTCGTTATCCAATGCGTCAAGAATTGGTTTATCCAAAAGAACTCCTCCGCCTAAAGTTTCTTAAAAAGAATTATAATCTCTCTAAAATTTCTAAATGCAAAATGTCAAGTAAATTATTTATTTTTTAAGAAAAAATATCTGCGCGATTTTTTCGATCTATCGGTTGCGCCCGAAGCGATAGCGATGATCTGATCGCATGGATTTTACGGGTCAGGATCGATTTTGTTGTGCCTGCTTCGTCTATGGTTGGTTGCTGTAGGTGAGGCGGTTCAGAAAGGTGAGGACGTGTTCCGGGGTAACCTGATCGATGGGGCCATCACCAAACTCCCGGATGAGCGGTTGAGAACAGCGGCTGACTGTCTGAGTCGCTTACGGGATCTTAGACCGGACCCTATACCGATGCCGCCTGGACGTCACGACCTTGGGAATAATTTCCAAACCCTTTATTCGAAAACGGGCCTGGTCCGGGCTTAGAACCCGTTGGCGGCGAGTTTCAACCGTCTTTCGAAACCGGTTGTCCGGGTGGAGGTGCTCACTTTTTTAACGTATTATTTTCTATTTTCGTGTTAATAGTGGAGCTATCTCCCGGGCCTTGGGAAAAAGCCCGAAAATGCCGCCGGTGTGGATGAAAAGGATCCGCTCCCCGAAACAGCCCGGGGTGCGCCGCAGTTCCTCGATCATACCGAAGAAAGCCTTGCCGGTGTAAACCGGATCCAGGATGATACCCTCGGTGCGGGCGACCGTGCCGATCACGGTGAGTTCTTCCGGTCGCGACAGCGCATACCCGCGGCCGACATAGCCGTCGATGATGTCGATATCGCGTTCTTTCTTAAATGGCAGCTTCAGGTTGTAGTCGGCAATGGCTCCTTCGCAGATGTCGCCGATGACGCGCATAAAGGTGTTCTGGTCGTCACAGACGTTGATGCTCGCCACACGGGCTTTCAATCCGTGAAGCTTGGCCCCGAGGATGAGACCGGCGGCCGTGCCGCCGGAGCCGGTAGCATGCAGGATGGTCACCGGGCGCCCGCTGCCCCCCGGCAAGCCGGCGATATCAGTGGCCAGCTCTTCTGCAGCCCGGATGTATCCCCAGGCGCCCAGGGGGTTGGAGGCCCCTTCCGGGATGATGTAGGGCCTGCGGCCCGCCTGCCTGAGGAGCTCGGCCTCGCGCTGCATGAGCACATCACGGTTCTTGTATTCGGCCGGCGTGATCCAAACGATGGCGGCACCGGCCAGACGATCGAGCAGGATGTTGCCTTCCGGCGGCGGCGGGTTGGCCGGCTCCGGCGTCCGCAGCAGCAGACGGCAGCCGAGGCCCAATGTGGCGGCTGCAAGGGCCGTGGCGCGGCAATGGTTGGACTGGGCCCCGCCGCAGGTGATCACCGTGTCGGCGTTGAGGGACAGCGCATCGGCCATCACGAACTCCAGTTTGCGGATCTTGTTGCCCGACAGCGCGGCACCGGTGAGATCATCCCGCTTGACATAGAGTTCGACACCGAGTTCCTTGCCCAGTCGCCGCAAGGGCTGGACCGGCGTGGGCAGCCGGGCCAAATCGATCCGGGGTGGAGAGGACGTTTTCATTTTTCACACCCATCCTTGAAAACGGTTTTGAAACCGACTGTTTCAATCAAAATATGATCTTGATCAGTGACCAAATCCTTTGGAAACTTACAATCTTTTAACCTATGCGTAAAGTCCATAGAATCGAGCGGTTCAAATAACCCGTTAGGTGCCGTCTTTAGGGATTTTTAGCTGCAATTGCGGATTCGGATCAAGAACTTTTTCGCGAAACGACAAGGGAGAGCTTGGCTGTAACGGGCGCATCCTTCGGCAGCGGGCCGGGCGGTTTGGTCGACAGGCGCGCCGGGGCAACGCCGCCGTCACCGGTCAGTGTGGCGATGATTGCGCGGGCCCGGGCCTCGGCGAGCTCGGTCAACACCGTCTCCGGCACGGGTTCGCTTTCCACCAGACGAGCGTAAATGGCCTTCGACAATTGCCCCGGATCTACGGCCTTTTTCGTCTGAGGGGTTTGAACGGCTGATTGAGCTGCTGTGCCCTTATTCTTTTCCAGGGAGTCCTTGAGCCTCTTTAGCGCCGGAGCGCCGAAGCGCTCCGCGAACATCGCATCCAGTGCTTTTTGGGTCTCAGGATTGCCATAATCAATCGGACCGGGATCCTCATCCATCTCAAGTTTCGTGCCGAGACGCTCCGCGACAGCCCGGCGTACACTCAGCCCCTTGAGTTCCTTTCCATCGATTTCCGTGCTGTAACGCCCCTGCACTTCAAGCTTCAACTGCGGCCTTTTTTGCAATGCCGCAGCCAGTTTCTTCAGCTTCTCTCTTTCCGGCGCCGGCACGGCGGCGTCACCGGATTCAAAGGCGATGGCATCGAAATTTCCTTCAGCCCCCCCGCCGACTATCGCGCCCAGCACACGGAAGGGCGCTGTCGCAATTTTTGTGATCAGGTTGACGAGCGCTTTTCCGATCAGGTGACCGAAGCTGAACTTCGGATCGTTGATATCGCCCCGCACCGGCAAACCGATGTCGATGACCCCGTCGGCGTCCTCCAGGAGGGCAACGGCAAGATCAAGCGGCAGATTGACCGCTTCGGGGCTTTTCACGGGCTGACCGAGTTTAAGTTTGTCGACGACGATCTGGTTGTCGCCCAGCAGCTTGCCGTTATCGATCTTGTACTCGAGATTCAGCGACAGCTTTCCAGAATCGATCTTCCGGCCGGCAAACTTGCCCGAATAGGGTGTCAGGCCGGTCATCTCCACGTTTTGAAACGTCATGTCGATGTTTGTAAACGCAACGGGATCGAAGACGTTGATTTCACCTCCGATTTTTGCCAGACCGTAAGCATCGACGTTGCCCTCGAGCTGGACTTGAGCGCGGGAATCCGGGGTAGAGGACATCCCGGCCACCACGCCGCCGAGTTCATGGATCTTGGTTCCAAATTGAGGCGTCAGGCTCAAATCGGCAAAATCCAAGATCCCATTATCAATCCGCAATTTTTGAATGCTGACCGGAAATACGCTCCCGCTGCTTGCTTTTGAAGGTCCGGTGCCTGCGGGAGCACCTGATGCCGGGGGCACGGTTTTGAACACCTGTGCGAGGTTCACCGATCTGTCTTCTCCGATGATCAATTGCGCGATCGGCCGGTCGAGTTTGATTTCCTTGACGTCGAGTCGATTCGGCGCCAGCCGGAGCTTGAGTTGGTCGGTTTTCAGCGCTTGCCATCCCAACAGGGTGTCCTTGGATCCGGACTCGGTCAAGCGCAGTTTTGCCAGATTCAGCCCACCGTCGTAAGCAAGGTCCGCTCCGAGATCCTTCATACCGTATCGCAGCGTTCCCTGGGAGGATAACTCGCCGGAATGCATCTCGAGGTTCGCAACCGAATCGATGTAAGGCTGCAACGGCGTCAACGCCACTCCAGTCACGTCGATACGTGATTCGACCGTCGGGCCGGAAGGATCGAGCGTACCGGCGGCCGCAACGCTTCCTCCTGCATCTATCTTGATGTCTGCTTTAAACCCCATGGGGGATTTTCCGTCGACGTCGGTGAGCAAAACGTCGAGCGGGTTCAAGGTCAGCAGCGGTCCGTCCGCCTTGACCGTGCGATCGTAAATGGCGGTTGTGATTCCTGATAATTCGATGGTTTTCACGGCATACCGCCACGGATTGCCCTTGGCGGCGGCTTCTTCGGACCCGCGGCGCACGGCACCGCTTTGCGGCGGCGCCAGAAGCTGGGTGAGGTTTAACTCACCGCCGGCCTCACGGACAACGTCGACATGTCCGCCGTCGAAACCGACGCGGGAGAGCGTCAATAACCGTTGGCCGAGGTCGAAGACCCCGCCCTCCAGAGCCAGTCTATCAACCCGGACCGTGGGTTCGGGAGAGCCGAGCAGACCCGCATGCATCTTTTTTGCAACAACCGAGATGCCGTTCAGGCGTATCTGAGTCTCGGCGGCAGCTGCACCCACTTCAGCGCTTAACGTGACCGTGATATCTCCCAGGCCGACGTCGAGGGTCGGCGTGCGACTCGAATCCTGGTAGGTGAGTGCCGTCTCTGTGATGTCGAATGCACCGACCTTGACGGCCCAGGAACTTTCTTCCCCGCCGATTGGAGCCTTCGGCTCGCTCTTTTGGACGGTCGGTTGCGGACGAGTACCGTGACCGGTTGTCTGCCGGACGATGCGCTGCAGGTTCAAATTGCCTTCCCGGTCGACGGCGACATTAACGTCACCTCCGGTGAGGGATAATTTTCCGATTTCCAGTTGCCGTGTGGACAGATCGAACCGGGTTGCGCTCAATGCAAGCTTCTTAACCGTGAAAAACGGGACTTTGGCGTCGGAAAGCCGGAGTGACAAACCGGTGAGACGGGTCGCAACCCTATCAAGCGTAAGCTTCGGAGACGAACCGCTGAGGTCGAGTTCATAGTTGGTGTTGAAGTGGAGTGTGCCGGACGGGGGGTCTATGGCGACGCTGTCCCTTATAAATTCCCACAGACTGGCCGCCTTGATGTTGTCCAGGACGAGATTGCCGGTCGACCGGAACGGGTGCAAGGATATCTCCCCGGCCCAGTTGATCGATTCACCGTCCGGAGTCGTCGCCGCCAGCGTATAAGGACCCTTCCGGTCGGGAAGGGTGGAAATGTCCGTCAACCGGATGTCGAGGGGCCGAAACGTCAAGCTGGCCGGCGACGATTGCCGCCGGTCGATAATGTCGATGGCACCGCCTGAGATCGCGATGTCCTGAAGCAGCAAACGCGGCGGAGGCGAATCGGATTCTTCGGCTTGATCCGGTCTTTTCGGCGCCAGCTTGGCAAGATTGAGAACGCCGTCGGTCCCGATGACGAGGTTGACCAGGGGTTCGTCCAGAGTGATTTGGCGAAAAGTCCAGGCCCATCGAAACAGGCTGCTCACTTCGAAGTCGACCAGCAGGCGTTTGAAAGCCCCAAGCGGTGCTCCATCCGGTTCGGCGAGCTCGAAATCGTTGGCCTCGAGCGTGAACAGAAACGGATTGACGCGGACCTTGCCGATTTGAGCTTCGCGTTTCAGAAGGTCCTGCGTAATCTCGGGCACATAATGTCTCACGAGATAAGGGGCGAGAAAAAAGCCGCAAAGCGTGTAAACAATCAGAATCCCAACGGGGATGATAAACGCCTTGCTGAGAAGTATGCGCCGCAAGTTCGTTGTCAATCTTGGTTTTGTCGTCATCCGACAGTCCCTGTCTTTAAGTCGTTTCGATCCGTAGTGCCCTTGCGCCTCATTTCAATTAACTCGGTATTTCTCCTGATTGCGGAATCGACTGTCAGTGCGACGCGCTGTTTTGTTTGACGCCGCCGGCACTCAGCACCACTGCCATGAGGGTAACCATCGCTTTGGCGACCAGTCTCTTCTGCCCGTCGGGCACCGAAAACACCTCCGATTCCGCAACCATGATTTTTTTGCCCGCGTGCACCACCCGCGACCGGCACAAGAGGGAGTCTCCCAGGGCCGGCTTGAAATAGTTGATCTTGAACTCGATGGTCAGAATGCGCTCCCTTTCAGAGACCAGTGTGAAGGCCGCATAACCGGCCGTGTGGTCGGCCATGGTGGCCATGACGCCGGCATGAACGAAGCCGTCCTGCTGGCGGTGCATATCTCCGACGGCGAGTCGCGTTTCGAAGACGCCACGGTCCACCCGTTCGACTTCGAACCCGCAAAATGCCGGAAACCCCTTAAGATAATCATTTTTCAGAAACGCAAACCATTCGTTCGCCATGAATCACCCCTCTCTACGGGTGTCCGGCAAACGATTCTTTTATCCGTGCCGTCTGAATCGGTCGGTCCGCGGCGCCCCTGAGACTGAAGGTTCCATCATTTGTGCATGCGCTCAAGAATCATTAATAACTCCACCCGGTCCCGTCAATAGCCAATGCTAAGGGCTCGTTCAAAAATAAAGTTACATTTTATTTTAGGCGCCGATGCATCCCGTCCGACTATCGGTGTGAAAACTCGGAATATCCAGATATGCCTGGTTTTTCGCACCTTGCCGGCCCGCCACTTCAACGCCCAATATTGCCAACTAATTTTTTCGCGAACCCTAAAAAAGAATAGCAGTATTTTTAACGGACTGCCGAGAACCGCCCACGGCGGTTGGCCTTGGCAAATAAGCCGGTTGTGTGACAATCACTGAACGGGAAACCGTTAAACGGATCTGCGGTCTGCTGGAGTTGTTCATGGTCGGCTGGAAAACAAATCAGCTGAAGGGAAGATTTTACGGCAAGGAACCGGGGCTCTGGGGCGCACGCCAAGCACCCCGGTGATCTCCTCCATCGAGGTTCAGTTTTTTAGAGGGATTGGGGCCCCAGCAAGAAATAATTCCACATTTTGCTTGTCTTTTGGATCGTCTACTGCGTTACATCCACCGACACGTATCTCGATATGCGCCGCTGGATGTGCCTTGTAGACGAACCCAAATCCGGCGCCATCTTGTGGAATTATTTCTTACCGTGACCCTTAGTGATCGTATTGACTGGCGTATTTTGCGTCGTTGTAAAGGCTGTCACCGTAAAGGCCTCTTCCGTAAGCACGAATGATGTCCTGCCCCTTTTCTGAAGCCACAAACGCAATGAATTCCGCGGCCGAGGGCTGACCGGTCGTGGCGCCCGGCGGTTGACAAAGGCCGTGATAGGTATTGATCAGCATCGGGTCGCCCCGGAAGAAAATCTTCAGATTGGGGAGTTCTTTTTTAGCGGCCACCCAGGTGCTGCTGTCGGTCATGAAGTATCCCTTTTCCGTGTCGGCCTTTTTCAGGGTAGCCATCATGAAATCCTTGGTCACGATGTACCAGTCACCCGCCGGCGTGATGCCGGCTTTTTGCCAGACCGCCATCTCCTTCTTGTGGGTGCCGGTTTTGTCCCCGCGGGAAAGGAATTTCACCCCGGATGCGGCGATTTTCTGATAAGCTTCGGCGGCAGAGCCGGCCGTGGCGATACCGGCGGGATCCTGTGCCGGTCCGACAATGTAAAATTCGTTCGACCCGATCAGTGCCCTGTCAATCGCCCAGCCTTCCGCCACGGCTTTTTTCTCTGCTGCGGGCGCGTGAACGAGCACGAGATCGACCTTCTTTTCCTTGAGCATTTTGAGAGATGCACCGGATCCGGCCTTGACCCAAAACAGGCCGGTCTCGTTGAGCCGGTTGAATTCCTTTGCCAGGGCTTCGACCAAACCCAGTTCTCCCGGACTGCCGGTTGCCAGGGAGAACCGGTGCGTTCCGGTTCCGAATACGGCCGTGCACTCATCCCCGGCGAAGCCGATTCCGGTCAAGATAAGCAGGACCGAAAGCAGTGATAGCCAACCAAGCGTCTGTTTCGGGAAAATCATTTGTCTCTCTCCTTTGGTGTCCAATGAATCCTCTATACTTGAAGCTCGCTCAAAAATAACGTTACATTTCAAACGCCGATGCTTCCCGTCTGACTGCGTTGCGAGAAAATATAGTTAATGTCCATCCACGGTTTCACTTAGGGCACTGGTAAGTTTCCGATCCAGAAATGTGCAATTTTCTGCAAGTTCAAGGAAATCAAGGAATTGCGCGGAGGCGTACTCCTGTACGCCGCACAAGCGATTCCGCCGATTGACGCCGAAATTGCGGAAAAGGGCCATTTATGGATGGAAACTAGTTACTTTTCGACTTGTGCGAGCTTCAATAGGATTATAAGTGATGACACATAACGCCGAACATAAACCCAAAATGACAGCACTAATACTGTTTTTTCCGGTTTTTGCGCATATTTCAGCGCGCTTTTATCCTGGCGATAAGATCGGCGGTCGCTTCGGATGATACAGGCGCAGCCGTTGAAAAAGAATAATGGTTGAACAGAAGAATGATTTTGACTTTTATATTCGTTTTCTGGTTTACTGGAATGTGGACGATGCATTTTAGGCTTGACGGATCGTTCACTTTCTACAAAAAGAGGATTATATGAGTCCCATATATTTTGATTACTACGATTCGCCCATTGGCCTGATCGAAATAGCCGGAACATCGACGGCCGTCATCGCTTTGAACTTCGTAGCGGAACGGTGCCAGGAAGTCGCTTCCCATTCGCTGGTCGCCGAAGCCGTTCGGCAGGTCGACGAGTACTTCGACGGCAAACGCCGCGAATTCGAAATTGAAATGGCCTTTGAAGGAACCGATTTCCAGCAGCAGGTCTGGCGACAGCTGGAGACAGTGCCTTATGGCTGTGTTGCATCCTACCAGGATATTGCGAGAGGCGTGGGACGACCGACCGCCGTCAGAGCCGTCGGCGCAGCCAACGGCCGCAACCCGATCGCCATTATGGTTCCCTGTCACCGCATCATCGGTAAAAACGGCCATTTGGTCGGGTACGGCAGCGGATTGTGGCGCAAGGAATGGCTTCTCAAACACGAAGGATATCCGGTATCCGAGATCTGCCGCTGAAAACCGGTTGCGGCGGTGCAAGGTAGAGAGGTTTTACAGGATTTTCCATTCGGGCAGCGGGCGCAAAACCAACTCACGGTCCAGAAAAACGCCTTCACCCGGTGCCTCGCAAGCGGCCACTACTAAAGAAGGGATGATCGCTTCCATGCAGTATCAACTCATTTTACAGTTCCAGGGTCATGATGTCGATGATTTCGAGGACTTGATACATCTGGAAGATACCCTTATTGTCCATCTGAATGAGCGCCATTTGGTGGAAGGCCATGATTTCGGTGACGATACGATGAATATTTTTATCCGTACCGATTCGCCGGAATCCGCTTTCGATAAAATACGAGAGTTGCTGCACCACTCTCTGCTCGACAAAACAAAGGCCGCTTGCCGTCGATCGGGCGAAAACGATTTCACCGTTATATGGCCCGAAAAATATGAAGGCCACTTTAAATTATAATATGATTTGCCCTAAATGCCAGACCGCATTGAGGGTGCAAGACAACTATTGTCCGCACTGCGGTTTCGATCTGCACGGGCGGCAGTCCCGCAGGATTCCTCTCACCGTGGTTCTCATCGGTCTTTTGATTCTGTCCGGTGCCGCTTTTTATCTGTACCGCGTCTTTTCATCCCCCGTCTCCCGTGAAGTCGCTTTTCAGATCGGCACCAACCCCTTTCCAGCAGCCTCTGAAAACCGTGTTACTGTGCCGCCACCCGGCCAGGGAGCTTATTCGACGACAGGAGCGCTGCTAAAACTGCCGGTCGGGACGGTGACAATCCAGGACATTGCCGGTGACCTTGTCACACAAATTCCGGCGGCTATTATCGGCAGGGGCTGGGTGGCTCTGCCAGCAGAGGCTTGTCTCGGCGGATATTCGTGGCAGTACCACAGTGAAGGCGGCGATATTCTGGAGATCGCCGGCGGTATCATCGGTGAAAATGACGCCGCGGGCATCTGGCAACTGCAGCCGGACTATCTTGTGACCGGACCGCGGCTTGCGCCGTGGAATGCTTCAAAATCCCTGCAATGGGCCTCGATTGTATCCGATAAAAAGAGGGCCCCCGTACTGCCGCTAGAAACTGTCGATGAGCGATACGTGACAAGGATCGTTCTGTCGGAAATACCGATCGAGTCGGGTATTTTCATCCAGGATGACCACGTAGTGGGATGGACTTTCGGCGGTTCGACGGCCACCGGTTATCTGTGGCGCGGTCTCGACGGAGAAAATCTGGTATACGACATCAGTGTTTACGATTACTACCGGCTGACCTTCGAAAACACCCGTGAGGAACAAATTATTCTGGCGTTGGCACAGGCGGATGCCGACGCCTCCGATCAACTGCGGGCTCTGGCCGGGGCTTTCCTTTCAAGCCCGGTAGCCAGCGGCACAAAAGCCTTTCCGCATCTTCAGCCCTCAGCGGTCATTCCCAGGATGCAGACCCTTATTGACCGTCTCCGGCAGAACGGTCAGGCCATCGAGGCAGCCGACGCTTTTGACGACCGGATCCTGGCTTCGGCCGGAGATGTGGCGCTTGCAATCGATGTGGTGGGGGCCACTCAGGAAGGCTACGGTTTCGGTGCTGCCGTCGACCTGATTGAAAATGTGCAGGCCGATCCGGCCGCATTTGGAGGAACACGTCCGGCCGAACTGGACGAAACGCTTCGACGGCTGTATCAGCAGTGGCTGGCAGCATTGATTCAAAGCACCGATTTTCAAACCGCGCGGCAGGTCTACGGCCGTGCAGAAGCCGGTTTCCCGCGTGACCCGCGTATTCACCTGAGGGGTGTGGAGCTGGCGCTGGCGCTCTCCGACTGGCCGGCCGCCGAGCGTCTGCTGTCCATGCAAGCCTATCCCGCCGACCTCGCCAACCAGGTAAAAGTTTTACAGAATGAGATTGCAGCCCTGAAAAGCGAGGCGGGGAAGATCGTTATCCGTTTCGCGCCCGGCTCCAAACAAATCCCGGTGACAGCGGTTTTGAGCAGCGACGTTGAACAGAGTTTTGTGGTCGATACCGGTGCATCAATGGTCACCATACCCCGTTCAACCGCTCAGAAATTGGGCCTGATGAGCAGCCGGAGCACCATGCGGCGGCGAGTCAACACCGCCGGCGGCACCATTCAGGCCGAGGCGGTGGTGCTACCGTCTATTGAACTGGACGGCTGGCAGCTCGACAACGTCGAGGCCCTTGTCCTCGACCTGCCGAACCAACCGGGTGTGGGTCTTCTGGGATTAAATTACCTGCGCCGCTTCCGTATGGACCTGAACTCGGAGCGCGGCGTCTTGACGCTGGCACCGCGCTGATCCCGCTTTTGGTCTCATCCGCCCGCCCGATCTGCGTTTGGACCGGTTGTCGGTACATGCCTGCCCTCACACTTGTGGATGTAAGGCTCGGCTGGTCGATTCCCGCACTTTCGCGCAAACCGGGGTCAACTTTCACGAGCGGCTTTCAATACCCCGCGGATATCCAGTTCGTGGAGGCGGGCGTGCTCGTCCGCCCAGCGGATGAAGCGTTCGAGCCGATCTGTCCCGTGAAAGGGGTGCCGGCCGATGCGATCGAAGTCTGATTCCGACATATCCGCAACGATTGCAATCGTTTCCTTCCGAACGGTCCCGAAGCGCTCAATAAGTTCATCCAGAGAAAGTCCGTCAAGCTTGGCCGGCTGTGTGCGGTTGAAACGCTCCAGGTCGAAGTCTTGGGGAGAGCCCGGACCGCCGGCCAGCATATTGCGGAATAGCCACTGCATCGACTTCTCGATGGTGATGAAGTGCGCCAGTACTTGCCGCACCGTCCAGTGTACGTCGTCGACATAAACAGGCCGGTCGAGATCAGCCGGCGCCAGGGTCTTAAAAAATGTGATGGTACGCGCCGCCCCTTTTTCGAGAGCCTGCGTCATATCGGTTCTTCTATCGACCATGTCGTTTTGCCTTGCTGGTAGCGCGCTTTTATTTTGAGGAACCCGCCACACAGATGTTTATGATCTAATTTGAGCGATTGTCGCGGTTGCCGCAGCGTGAAGCGCCGCTCCAGTACCCGCGGAATCACCTTGTGACAATACAGTTATGACTTGCATTTGTAAATGGTCTGTGGCTTTTATCTCCACGGGATAGCGGAGCAGTCCTGAAACAGAAGCCATCCCGTTAGGGTCACGGTAAGAAATAATTCCACAAGATTGCGCCGGATTTGGGTTCGTCCACAAGGCACAGCCAGCGGCGCATATCGAGATACGTGGCGGTGGCTGTAACGCAGTAGACGGACCAAAAGACAAGCAAGATGTGGAATTATTTTTTGCTGGGACCCTTAGTAACCGGACGGGTACCGGACTGAAGCGGCAAAAAGGATTCCAGCCGCAGAACGACCCGCCTGAAACTGAAAAGAGAAGGAGGACAACCGATGCCAGAATTGGCGTACCTGAATGGTGAATTTCTGCCGATCGACAAAGCGCTGGTCCCTATCGAGGACCGGGGTTATCAATTCGGCGATGCGGTCTACGAGTTCATCGCCAGTTACAACGGTCGGCTCTTTTACCTCGAAGAGCACCTGGATCGTCTCGACCGCTCACTGAAGGGACTGTCTTTCCCACCGGTATCCCGTGAAACCCTTCGGAAGGCGGTGCTGACGCTGTTTGAAAAAGCCGAAATTCAACGCGCCGGCATCTACATTCAGATTTCGCGCGGCGTATCGCCCCGCAACCACGCATTTCCGGATGGTGTCCACCCTCAAATCGTGATGACCATTCGCGAAATCGAGGAAAAACCGCCTGAGCTGAGAAAAAACGGAGCCGCAGCGATCACCGTGGAGGATATTCGTTGGGGCCGCTGCGATCTGAAAACCGTTCAGCTGCTGCCGAACGTTCTGGCCAAGCAGAAAGCGCTGGCTGCCGGTGTCTTTGATGCCATATTCGTCTCACCTGAAGGGGTGGTGCGCGAAGGCACCAGTTCCAATATCTGCATCGTCGCCGATGGCGTGGTGATAACGCACCCCCTGACACCGCAGATCCTGCCCGGCATCACCCGGATGGTGGTGATCGATTTGTGCCGGGAGCTGAACATTCCGGTTTCGGAGCGCTTTTTCAAAACCGACGCACTTTACGGTTCCGAAGAGGCATTTTTAACCGGCACCGTCACGGAGGTGCTGCCGATTGTGACGATAGACGGCCACCGCATCGGCGACAGCCAGGTTGGACCGGTCACCACAAGGCTCTTTGAAGCCCTGCGGCAGCGCTCCGTTGCCTGACACCGCCGTCCGGTCGGCAGATGGTTTGCAAACGCGGAACGGGATGCATCGGCATCCAAAATGATAGGTTATTTTTAAGCGAGCCCTTAATCCGGCCCGCAGGTTTCCTTGAGCACCATCGTCCGCCAAAGACAAGCATAATAGTGGAAACTCGCCAGGATCAATGCGCCGCCGACGGCGAAATAGACAATGGCAAGGTAGGTCTTCGGGATCTGAGAGTGACGCAGGACAAGACCCAGTCCAATCATCAAGCCGATGATCAGGTAGCTTCTCCAAGCCTGAAAGGCAAACAGACAGCCTTTGTCCGGCAAACGACAGAGGCGTTCGATGTTTTTGGCCGCAATTCCGGAAAAACTGAAGCGATAGGCAATAAGAGCCAGGAACACGCCGGCCATACCGAAGGATATCGCCCGCGCGCCGGGCAGCAGACTCACCCATTTGTAACCCAACCGGCAAAGCCCCAGTCCCACCGTGGTCCACAGCAACCCGGCCATGGCCATAAGACTGTATTTGGGCACAGCCGGTTTAAATTTTGCCAGTTCCATCGGAACTCCTCGAACGGATACCACCGGGTGGGTCGTCGGCATAGCCGACATTTTTCGTTACCGAACGGTAGGTCGCGCCCTACCTCTTGGAGCAACCGAGACGACAGGTGAATATAAAAGAATCCGGCTCCCAATTCCTTTCCGTTCCTTTGTGTGGATAATAACGACAGGAAGACCGCCACGTCAAGCCGCATCATTACGCGGATACGAATTTATCAGGTGACAAATGAAGAAAAACCATCGACTGAAATTGTCCTTCGAGAGCAAAATGACAGCCCTGCTGGCAGCTTTTACTCTTTTTTCAGGTTTTGCCGGTTGCGATAACTATGGCAAGCTTCAACGTGACCAGTCTCTCACCAAGGCGTTCCAAAACAATCAGGTAGATGACGGGTATATTTATTACTATTTAGGTCGCGACAATATGCCATATGCCATCGCGGGGATCGACCCTCGATACACCCTTAAGTCTAAATTCTGGCAACCGCTGGAACCAAAGACCGAAAAGTTCAAAAAGATGATCTATTGGATCTGGACGGATCACAATTATGAGCCGTATGGCGCCTATGTAATGGGACCGGGTGGTGAAAAGGTAGGAATTTTTTATTCCAGCATCGATCGGGTGGTTATTAATATCGATAAAACCAAAAAAACGGTTTCGCTCATTCCGGACACTCCCTATTTGCGGGGCGGTCCCTGAGGGCCGATAGGCGCGTCCGGTCTGCTTTAAATGAGGTGCAAGGCTCTTTGTTAAATTTGCCCTCGTTTCTGCTGCAGTTCTATCCACCCCTGTTTTCATCATGCCCGATTTCGACATCTTCGAAATCGGGCATTTCATTTTCACGGTTTATGACAATGAGGTATGCATAGGCAACAACGAGACACACGGCAAGCAAAATAATAATAAAAATAAATATAAAATTTAACATGTTAAGTCTCCTTGTATGATTTATTAGATGAAACCTTTTTCAGGGAGCCCGTGTTAACAAGGTGTTTTGAAATCGTGTAAAGAAGCGATTCGTAGGGAAACGGTTTTTCGATCACGTCATCAATGCCGCATTTGAATACCTTCGACATTGGATCAACGTCACCGTATGCGGCCACCATGATTTTTATTGACTCAGGGCTATACCGATTGGCGATTTTCAGAAATTCAAAGCCATCGATTCCAGGAAGGCTGAAGTCGCTGATGATCACGTCGAAAGATCCTTCCTTCAAATGGGACAGACCTCCGGCACCGGACCGAACACTGTGCAATAAACACCCTTCATCCAGCAGTGCCTTTGTTAACGCTTCTCGGATATGTCGATCGTTTTCTACAAGGAGGACTTTCAGGCCGGCCATTTTTTGAAGGTTTATCATTTCAAATTTCTCTCAATTAAGGTCATGGAGGTTGAAACGCTTTGATACGGAATCTTTCAAAGAATGTGCCAGCTTTTAGATTTCACATTTTATGCAATAAATAAAGAATGTTAAAGGATATCATCCAACCGCTGTCATACGGATCGTCACCGTATGTGAGTGTGATGCCCCAACGTTGTTGTGAAAATTGCCACACGTAAAATATTAAAGTGTCGCTTAAAGACTGAGGAGCTACCGGTTTGAGAGGGAGAGGTTCAGGTCGAAACCGCGGTAGTTTTCATTAAACCTGAAAATATTATCGGAACGCGGCTTTAGGAATACGGATTGCGAAGGGGCTTTAGTACGAAAAAGGAATGTAATACGAAAAAAAGGTGGGCACCTCAGCCCGGATAAGTGACGGAGTAAAAAATCTCTTTAATTTTGAAACGCTCAGTATAAACTATCGACTCACTGGTCGGAGGAGGGACGCCGGCAAAAGAAGTGAAGATTGAAAGGATCGGCCGGGACCTCCAGGACCTGCACCTGCTCGAACCCGACCGCCTCGAGCATGGCGACCGCTTTCTGTCGGCCCCACATCATTCCCAGACCGGTCCCGCCGTTGGCCAACCCGACCGGCATGCAGTGCATCAGACTAACGGTGTACAAAAAGGTTCCCATCGGGTGCTTCCGGTTGTCGAGAAGATGACTGCTCGCCGCAATGTCGATCATGGAAAACAATCCCCCGGGTTTCAGGATGGCATATATGCCCTTGAGAGCTCCCAACGGCCGGCTTTGGTCGTGAATAGCGTCAAAAGCGGTTATGTAATCAAAAGATCTCGTCAGGTCTCCAGTCGCCGGCAAACTGGCGGCATCAAAATTAAGGAAGATCAAATTTTCAAAGCCCTGCTGACGGGCCGATACTGTGGCCGCCTGAATCGCCTCAGTGCTGATGTCGATACCGACAAACTCGCTTCGTGGAAAGGCTTCGGCCATAAGCATCAAGGCAATGCCCTCGGCACAGCCGATATCGCACACCCGAATCCCGGAGCTCAAATCCCGGATGAGTCGGCCTTCGTCGACTGTGGGTAGAAACCGGTCTACCAACACCATCCGGTGTTTGGCATCGGCCAATTGAGACATGAACGCTTGAAACTTCGGATAACGGCTGTAATCAACCCCTTTCCCGTCGTAAAAACGCCGAACGACAGTGTCCATTACACTCGTGGTCAGCAGCGGGATTTCCTGCGTGTATACGCCCAGGTTCGAATTTCCGGCCCGTCGGGTGATCAGGTCGCCATGCGCCTCAGGAAGATAAAAGAGATCCTCACCGTTATCATTTACGGTTAAGTCGACGATTTCTCCACAAACCATAACCCCTAACCATTCTTGCACATAACGGGGATCCAGTCCGGCTTTTTCGGCAATTGTTGCCAAATGTTCGGGGGATTCGAATGTATCCATAACATCGAACAGCCCGGTACGGTATCCGATAGCCATGGCGAGATTCAACGCTCCGAAGTTGAGAATGTCGGTCATTTTTTTTGAAAATGCTTTACGATTCGCTTCGAACGACGCCTTCATGGTCTCTCTTTAACCGGGGCAGATCGTATCTGTAACACTACCACTGACGACTGTTGATGTTGTAAACCTGATTTAACCGCCCCCACATCAATCAACCGTCAAGAGAGCGGCCGTATTTGAAAAGACCGCGATTCAACTACAGAAGTGTTAGTGAGCCTAAAAATAAACGAGGGAACCGAATCCTTGGATCCCTTCCCTCGTTGATGATTTTCCTTCAGTATGAAACAGGTTGACGCTATGGCAAGGTCGATATCAGCGCTGGGCCGAGCGCGGAGCTTTTCCCGCCAGTGGATTGTAGAGCTTCATGATGGCAAATTTCATTACGTCCAGAGTCTTCATTTCCGTAACGATATTAAAGAGTTTGTCTTCTGCCTCCGCCGGGAGCAAACAGGCGTTGTCGGCGTCGAAGGTCAGACCGGGGAAGCCTTTTACCAGTTTTTTCTGATCTTTCTGGCTCATCGGCACTTGAACGGCCTTTTTCCCGTCAATTTCGGCAATATTTCCCTGTAAACCGGCGGCTTCGATCTTTTTGAGTTTTGCGTCATCTAGAAAAACATTAATAAAATAGTCAGCCATGTGCATCCCTCCCTTTTAATAGGCCCAAAGCCCAATGCGTGAATCAATACCTCTTTCCAGTAGAGGTGATATTTATTCGAGACGACGCGGCATGTCAAGTACTCAATGAGATAAAGGGCTAATGCATCAGATGAGGTTTATCGCCGAAAGGCCTTTAATGGCAAACTCCAGCCTCTTTACAATGATTTTTGATTGAAAACAACGATCGACCTGTGTATAGAAATGCATAAAAAAAAAGGGACGGAAGCCTAATGTCTCGTCACACAAAAATTGTCTTATCCTTTGTCGCCCGTTGCTCGATATTACAAGCCTGGGTTCATAACAATGCCCATCGGCAGTGTTGGTTTAGATTTCCGGTTTCAGGGCTTACCCGCCCGTGTAGGATAACGCCAAAAAGGAAAATTTTCTTTTGCGATCAGAGTTGTCGTCCACGGCCGGAGACGCCGCTGTCACCTGAAACTCTATCCCGATGAACCAAATGGTTTAACTTAAAAAACACATCTTCGCTTCTTGGCAGAAGTTGCGTTCAAAGACTCTCAAAGGGCCGGAGGATGTCGAATCTTTTCCCCAAAATGAACAACTATCGCACGCCACCTGGGTCGACGTCGATGCTTGTACGCCGTCAAGCCACTCCCCTTTTCTACTTCCAGGTGTTCATGATTGTATTGAAGGCCTCCCGTCTGGCCAAAAGAGGCCGGTATGACGATGCACAATGGATCAAGAGCAGCCTAAATACGATAAAAGCGCTCGAATCCGTGGGAGGCAGGTTCGAAATCGACAATGCGCCATCGTACCGTAAACCCGAATCTTCTTGCGTCTTTATCGCGAATCACATGAGTATTCTGGAAACCTTTGTCCTGCCCTGCCTGATTCAACCGCATTGCGATGTTACCTTCGTGGTAAAAGAAAGCCTGATCGACTACCCTTTTTTCAGACATGTCATGCGAAGCCGCAATCCGATTGTCGTGGGACGCGATAATCCCCGCCAGGACTTGCGAACCGTTCTGCAAGAGGGTCAGAAACTGCTAAAAGACAATGTTTCTGTGGTCATATTTCCCCAAACCACACGCAGTGTTGATTTCGAACCAAGCAACTTCAATACGCTGGGGGTAAAACTCGCAGCGCGCGCCAAAGTGCCGGTTATACCGATCGCCTTAAAAACAGACGCTTGGGAACTTGGACGAAAATTAAAGGATTTCGGAAAGATTCGTCCCGATAAAACGGTTCACATCTGCTTCGGAGAGCCACTTCGGGTCCAGGGGTCGGGTAAGCCAGAACACAGGATTGTCGTGGACTTTATTATGACCAGGTTAAAAGACTGGCAATAGTATTGGAGTAATTACGGTTTTAAATTAAGTAATTTAAGGTTGTTAGGCTCTATTCTTAAAGTTTAAATTCAACACCCGCAGTGTCCGGTTTGAACGTGTTGGCCCGGCGTGCAAAGCACTTTTATTTCAATTCTGCTCTTCGCTCCCTATCCCTTGAAAGTCTTGCCTCGGAACTGTTTCTACTTCTACGGTCCTGCCCACTTCGGCGTTCATTACCCGATCTTCTTTCGGGTATGTGGGCGACATACGAAAATACCCGTCTGTTTAAGCCCAAGCGTCTCCCATCGAGTATCAAGGCATTTAAATTCATTAATATAACATTTTCCAATGACCACCCACAACTGTTTCGGCACCCTCATCGATAGTAAACGCAGCGCCTGGATGGTTCAGTTTGTTGGTTCAGCGTAAAACAAGCAAAAAGTTAAATCGGTTCCCGGTAAAAAGCAAATTTCTTGACCCAATTTTTTATCTGGATTTTGATCTGGTCCTTAAAACTGGCTTTCGGCTCCTTGGCGCAGGCTTGATTGTGGCCTTTGAGCCACAACCGTTCCAGATATTGCCAAGACAGATTGCTGATGGATGAATACCGTTTCGGCAACTCCCACAGACCGGTACTCTCGTCCCGTAAAATTTCTGTCGATTGCCGGCACTTGGGACAAGTTAACGTAATATTTTTCATCGCGGTCCTTTGACTGGTTGAATCGAACGATGGTAGCCGGTCAAAATTCGACAAAAACCGCAGCATTCGTCTTATTTAAACGGATTTGACGCGTTACCGGAATCGACAACCTGAAAGACTCGCAATTGATTAGCAAAAATCATGCAAGGTATTACACGTTTGCTATCACTTTAATATAATGCAATAATTTTTGTTTATTTGACCGCATAACGGGATAAAAAATGGGTAATTGTGGTGGAAAGGTTATACTTTTATGGCAAAATATTTTCACAATTCCCGCCAGACCGCTTTACCTATAACATTCACGGGATTCAAATCAGGAAATGGGGGGCATTGGTCACATGGTCAGGAGAACCCACTTGAGGAGGCCGCACCCGTGCGACCCGTAAAAGCGATCCAAGCGCTTACTTTTCTTTCTTGTCCTCACAAGGTGCATTTTTATGTACGATCCGATTTTTGAGTTTACACCATAGACCGATGAAGGTTCGGCATGATTTCGACCCATCGGACAATTCATCCGGCCAAGCGGCATATTTGCATTTGAGGTCACAAAATTTCATTCCTACTCGTTCCTCAGGATGTCCAGCACCTCGATCTTGGCCGCCTGCCAGGCCGGGTATGCTCCGGCTATTAAGCCGAGCAAAACCGAGCCCACCATAGGTCCGATGATAAAAACCGGATCGAAGGTCACCGGCATCTTGCCGATTTTGTAAATCAACAACACCAGTCCGGCGGCCGACACCACGCCGACAAATCCGCCGGCACCGGCCATCAAACCGGATTCCAGGATAAACTGGCGGATGATGTCCAGACGCCGTGCCCCCACCGCCCGCCGCACGCCGATTTCCATCCGACGCGATCGCACCAGCAGCACCATGAGGGAGAGAATCCCCAGCCCGCCGACGGCAAACGAGATACCGGAACTGAGCAGACCCAGCGTCTGAACCAATTGCAGGGCCTGTTCCTGCAGCTGAATGGTGTCCTTGGCGGTTAGCAGGCTGAAATCAACGGCTTCTCCCTCTCCCAGGTGGTGGCGCTGTCGCAGGATGCTATCAGCCGTTTTCTTCACCACATCGTAAGACTGATTGTCGGTCAACTGAAGGTAGACCCCTGTAATCCAGTCCTGGTTGGTAAAACGCCGCATGAAGGTTGACAGGGGAACGAAGACCTGCTCGTCCTGGTCGCTGCCGACGATGTCGGCCCCCTTGGGCTCCATGACCCCGATGACGCGCACCCCGGCGCGAAAAATGTAGACCATCTGTCCCAATGCCTGATCGGGTTTGCCGAAAAGACGCTCGGCAATTTTCATTCCGAGCACGCAAACGCGGGCCCTCTGATTCTCGTCTTCCCAGGTAATGAAACGCCCCATCGCCGGGCTGAAGCTGCGGACTTCTGTGTAGGTCGGCCATGTGGCCACGACCTGGCAGGGAATCTTGATCGCTCTGTAGCGGATCGGAAGCTCTTTGCTGGCAAACGGCGCTCCGGCCCGGGACTGGGGGATCGAACCTATTAGTTCCCTGGCGTCCTGCAGGGTAAAGGTGGTGGTCACGTTTCTCACCGCCGCCGACCCCGAGCGTCGAAACAGGACTTTGCCGCTGCGGGCCATGAACAAATTGGTCCCCAGTTTGGCGGTTTCCATCTCGGCTTTGAGGTACATGGCCTGCGAGACGTGCTGGACGGCCGTCAGCGCCAAGGCACCGAGAAAAACACCCACCATGGCCAGAATTGACCGCAGCCGGTGGGCCTTGAGCGAAGCGAGCGCGATTTTAAAACTAAAAAACACGGCTTTCTATCAATGCTCCCCTTTCAGCGCTTCGATCGGCGGCATGCCGGCCGCAGTGCGGGCCGGTCGCAGACCGAAAACAAGACCCATAAATGTGGCCGCCAGAGTGGAAAAGATGAACACCTTCCATGAAATAAGGATCTCCAGCACACCAAGCTGTGCCATCAGTTGACCCAGAGATAGCCCCAAAATCACGCCGAGCATAGCGCCGGCCAGACTCAGAAAGACCGATTCAGTCAGTACTTGCATCAGAATCGCCCAGTCGGGAGCACCCACAGCCTTCTTGAGACCGATTTCGGATCGACGTTCGGTGACACTCAGGTAGAAGAGGTTGGCCAGGACAAAACCGCCCACGATTATGGCCACCAAAGCCGTGATCCCTAAAAAGAGCACGAGTCCGCCTTTGAACATCGACAGGAATTTGAGAATTTCGTCCGCGGTAAGAATGGAAAAATCGTCAGGCTCGCCGGGTTGCAGATTGTGCAGATGGCGCAGGAGGCTGCGCAGATTGGCGACGTGGGCCTTCATGTTCTCCGGAGCGTAGAACTTCACCCTCAGCGCCCGAAAATACTTGCGGTCCAGATTGAAGCGCTGGGTCAAGGTCGTGATGGGTAAAATAACGCGATCGTCGACAGAGCTTGACCCACCGCCGCCGGTGGCACCGCGATAGGAAAGTCGGCCGACGATTTGCACCGGCAGTTGGTCGACGAAAATAGTGTGGCCTACCGGCGATTCGCTGCCGAAGAGGTCTTCGGCCACGAGGTCACCCATCAGGCCGACCTTGGCCCCTTTTTGAACATCCTCTTCGGTGAAGTCGCGCCCCTCGGCCAGCGGCCAGTTCCAGACTTCGGCATAACCGGCGGTCGCCCCGACGATGACGGGCACCTGCCGACTTTTCCCACGATAGCGGACGGTGACGTCGCCCTTGCCGCGCATCGGCACGACCAGGTAAGCGCCCGGCAGCGATTCACGAAGTTTTTGGGCGTCTTTGTAGGAAAGGGTCAATGTTCGTCGGCCCACGGCCCGGCTCTGAATGTCGCCGCCAAGCACGAAGGCCGCATCGGGACCGAACCACTTGACGATCTCCATGGCCTTGCGCTCGGCCCCGTCCACAGCCGCCACGATCACCGTAAGCGAAGCGATGCCCAGGGCCACGCCGAGCACAACGAAGAAACTGCGCAGCTTGTAGGCCCACAAAGCAGTGAGGGCCATTTCGCCGATGCGCCAGGTCTGCCACAGCAAATCAATTGGGCGTGATAAGACCGTCACTGAGCCGGATCCTCCTCCGGGCATAACCGGCGATATCATCGTCATGGGTGACCAGAACCACCGTGCGCCCCTGCTCGTGTATTTCGGCGATAAGCCGCATGATCTCACCGCTTGTCTGGGAGTCGAGTTGACCGGTGGGTTCATCGGCCAGCAGGAGTCGCGGGTCGTTGACGAGGGCGCGGGCCATGGCCACCCGTTGCTGTTGACCGCCGGAAAGCTGGCTCGGCCTGAAATGCATCCGATCCCCCAAGCCGACCTGGTCCAGTATCTGTTCGGCCCGATGCCGCAACTCGCGAGCCGCCGTGCGGCTGTAAAGGCCCGGAAGCATCACGTTTTCAACGGCCGATACATACGGAATCAGGTAAAAGGTCTGGAATATAAAGCCGACAGTGCGGTTGCGAATGGCGCTCAGGGCATTGTCCGAGAGAGCGGAGACATCCTGTTGCCGGAGGAAGTAGCGGCCCCTGCTGGGACGATCGAGCAGGCCGAGAATGTGCATGAGGGTCGATTTCCCGGAGCCCGATGGACCCTGCAAGGCGATGAATTCTCCGCTGTCGATCGAGAGGGAGATACCCTTTAGAACCTCGATATTACGGTCGGCCTGTCTGTAGGTCTTGACGATGTTTTCCAATTCTACGAGCCGCTTATCCGCCATCACGGCTTGCCTTTCTTTTCCTTGTTGCCGGGCAGCACGAGCTGCGTGGCCACCTTATCACCGGCTGTAAGGCCTTCCACCACCTCGGTGTGCGTTACCCCGGCGAGACCGAGCTCAGGCGTCACTTGACGGATCTTTCCGTCCGAATTCTGTACGAACACCACTTGCCGACCATCGACCCATTTCAACGCGTTGTTGGGGATATCGAGCACATCATCTTTGACGGCCACGATGATCTGGACCTGGGTGGTCATTTCCGGGCGCAGATAGGTCGCCTGTTCCGGGTTGATCTTGACCAGCGCCCGGTAATAGACGATGTTGTCGCGGATCTCGGGTTCGGGATAAATCGTGTCCACAGTGCCTTTGAAAACGCGTCCCGGATAGGCATCCACTCGAAACTCCACCGGTTGCCCGGGATGCACCTGTCCGATATCGGTTTCATCCACGTAGGTCCACATTTCCAGACGCGCCGGATCGAGCACCGTGATCAGGTTGGCTACCTGCAAACCGGCAACGATGGTTTCGCCCTCCTGGGCCGTTACCTGGCTGACCACTCCGCTGATCGGGCTGTAGATCCGGGTATAGGATTTGCGGACGTCCAGGGCCGCCAGGGAGGCCTCAGCCTGCTTAACCGCTGCACGCGCCTTGGCGGCCTCATCGGTGAACTCCCGCTGCAACCGCTCGAGGGTGGACTGCTTGACAGACACCTGGTTGGTTTCCACCTCGGCCTGTTGGTAAACATCCTCGATGGTGTCTTTGGAAATGACGTTTCTGTCGGCCAGCTTCTGTTGGCGCAGGTAGTTGTTGTGCAGGTAATCTGCCCGGGCACGGGTGAGAGCCAGGTCATGTCGGGCTTCATTGATTCTCAGAGGATACGACTGTTCCACCCGGTTCAGTTCGGCCTGAACTGCTGCAAGCTTGGCACGGGCTTCGGTCGCCTGAGCCTCCAGCTCGCGGCTGTCTATCTGGGCCACCAGCTGGTCCTTCTTCACCGGATCACCGACCTTCACCATCATCTTGTCGATGGTACCGGTAGCGCGGGTGCCAATCTTGATGATCGCGCCAACCTGAGATTTTACTATTCCGGTCTGCTCGAGCACTTTGCGGACCGTGCCACGTGTCACGATTTCGGTAGCCAGAACGGTGATCTTTTTTTCCGCGGTGGAAGATTTCCACCAGAGACCAAGGCCAACGGCCACCGCCAGGAAAACAATCACCGCAATAACTTTTTTCATAACCCGTTTTCCATATAGTACGAAAATAGAATGTAATCCTATAAAGGTGGGCACCTCCGCCCGGATGAACGGTTTCGAAAGACGACTGAAGCTCGCCGCCAACGGGCTCTAAGCCCGGACCAGTGCCGTCTTCAAATAATGAGTTTGGATGCAGCTTGAAGGTCGTGCTTTCCAAACGGCATCGGCATAGGGTCCGGTCTAAGACCCCGTAAGCGACTCAGACAGTCAGCCGCTTTTCGCGACCGTTCATCCGGACTCCGTCGCGTCATTTTCATGCACCGTGGCGACCCAGTGGGCAATGAACGTTTAACATGAATAAGAAACCCGCCGTATCTAAAGTCTCTGTCATTTATAGCAAATCATAACGGCACGCAAGTCCCGCCAGTGGGAGATCGTGATCCTCTTTATAAACTTACTCTCGACTTGCTGGTGAACCTTTGTGTTACCAAAAGTTACTAAAGACCACCCAACATTCAAAAAATGAAGCTCTCGGCCGCTTCATTCGAGTCCGGAGAGTTACTGAGAATTTGATACTCGACGAGCTCTGCGAGCTCTGTGAGAAATGTGAACAGAATTGTTTATATGCCGAGTGACTTTGTTTTTCCTTAGTATAAGCCACCATCCCATCCACTCGAAAAGGGAGTTGATGTTCAGAAGCGCCTGTTGTATAAATAAATTTATACAGATTCTTGTTTTCAAGCTCTTCCTGCGCCTGCTTATCACTCCGATCAGGTTCGAACCATGCTGCAACCGATCATCCACCGTCTAAAGAATCGTATCATTGGTTAAGACGACTTTTGACTTTACCCCTGACCCTTTTCCCCTTACCCATAACCTTATTTTATTTCAGGAGGTAAAAAGATGAGTGACTATTTGATCGTGGTGGTCAATCGTGCCAGCGCCCGATTTTTTAATCTCGAGCCGGTTGAATTCCCCGAGTTTGAATCCGGACCGCGGATGGTGACACGCACAGAACTCGACAACCTTGATATAAATGATTTCCAGGAAATGGTGACCGACTCGAAAACCGGCCGTGGAGCGGCGCCTCAAGGAGGTGGCATCCACGGTTATGACGACAAACGCGACCAACACCTGGATGAACTGCGGCGCCGTTTTGCAGTCAAAGTACTCGACCAGATTCGGCGACTCGTCCAAACCGAACGCGTGCAGACCGTCATCCTGGCGGCTTCCTCACGTATGCGGCGATTTCTGTATCCCAACATCGAAACGCTTGGACGGCAAGGTATTAGGGTTCACAAGCTTTCGAAGAACATGATCAATTTCGCACCGCAAAAGATTCATGCATATCTGGCCCAGGAAGAGCTTGTCCCTCAAAAAAAACGTGTCACGGCATGATTAACACGGCTCCTTCTCCGAGGCCCGGCACGTAGACAGCTAACATATCCAGTGCCTTCACCGGCCGGTTTTGTCTTAAAAAAAATCCGGAGGCGGGAAGGTGACTTCCCGGCTCCGGAACGGATTTTTTTCTGGTTTGGAAAAGGATATTTTTAAAATAATACCATTACATTACGCCCGTATTGGAGTCATCACGAGGGAAACCCGGCGATTCATGGCCGCGGAACTCGAGATTGGCTGTGATTCACCGAATCCGATGGTCGTCAGACGTTCCTGAGCGACACCGCGCTGAATGAGCGCACCCCGCACGACATTGGCGCGGCGCTCTGAAAGCGCCATGTTGTAAGCTTCCGCGCCCGAGCTATCGGTGTGGCCTTGAATCTGAATCATCGTTTGTGGATAGTCGTTTAAAACTTTGGCGACCCGGTCCAACTCGGCATAAGCGCCAGGTTTGATAGTAGCGGAGTCGAAATCAAAAAACATGTCACTCTTGAAAGTCGCGGTCAAAACGTCCTGGGATCGCTGGATCGACGCCTGATCGGCCGCCGTTGCCGCGGCCATTGCCTGTCGCAGCGCCTCTTCCTGCCGGTCCATATAAGCCCCGATCTGATTTCCCACCAGTCCGCCGAGAGCCGCACCGGCCAGCCCGCCAATGATAACGCCTGCGGTTCCATGACCCTTGCGGGCCACCGATCCACCGACGACACCACCGATGGCAGCACCGGTTCCGGCGCCGATTGCGGTTCCTTTTTGCTGCTTGGTATACGGACCTTGAGATGCACAGGCCAACAAAAACAGGGAAGACAAAGCGATACAAAGCGATTTTCGCATTCCGGGACTCCTTCTGTCGGTAATTTCAAAGTGCAATCAATCACTAAAGAGGTCTATTTTAAGAAATATGACGCTTAAAATCAAATATAAAAAATCGGCTCATATGAAACTAGCCAAAGGCAAAGTTTCTTTTTTGATCAAACTGGCCGCTTTTCAGGCCAGCGGCTGGGCTGAACATTGAACCTGCAACCTGGAAACGATCACTTTACCGATTGATTCCAGAGAACGAATACGGTAACGTATTTTTCAATCCTCCAAACGTCAAGGTTTCAGAGTCGCGGCAAAAAATAATTGAGCGAAATTGCGCCTGATTTTTGGTTTGTCCGCAAGGCACAGAAACCAACGCATGTCAGGATGAGCGCCGGTGGATTTAATGCGCCTAATAGTCAAAAAGACGGGCCAAAAGACATGCAAGATGGGCAACTTAATCTTGTCGCGGCCCGAAGAACCCGTAACAACTCTTAACACGGGAGAATAAAATGGACCGATATGCGGAACCAACGCGGCAGGTTTACGAGGGCTGGGACGAATTCTACAGCCGATCGGTTGACGATAAGCTCGATTCATTCCGGCAGAACGGCCGAATCTTCGACGTCATCTATGCCCAGCAGTTCGACCGGGAATTTCTGGATTATCTCTGCAGTCTGGCCGAAAAGATCAGGCTGTTGGCCAAAACGAAGATGGGGTTGGGCAAGCTCAAACGCCTGTTGCAGCACAAACGGGCGATGCTTTATTTCGTGCAGCCGTCGACACGGACGTTTCTTTCCTTTCAGAACGCCTGTTACACACTGGGTCTGAGCGTTTCGGAAATTCGGGGCACATCGACGAGTTCGGAAGTCAAGGGAGAGTCGCAGGAAGACACGATCCGCACCTTTGCCAGCTATGTCGATTTGATCATCGCCCGCCACGCGGAAGCCGGATTTGCTGAAAAGACAGCCTGGGTGCTGAATCAGACCGAACGCCCGGTTCCGGTTCTAAACGGCGGCTCGGGACCGGACCAGCATCCCACCCAGGCACTTTTGGACATATACACCCTGGAGCGAGAGTTTCGCAATCTCGGCGGTCTGGACGGTAAAAAGGTCGCCATGGTCGGCGACCTGAAACGCGGCCGAACCGTGCGCTCCCTGAGTTATCTGATGAAGAATTACCGGGACGTCACCCTGTATTTCGTGGCGCCGGAAGTCTTCCGGATGCGGGAGGACATCAAAAGCTTTCTGACCAAACACGCCATTCGTTTTCACGAAACCGATGATTTCGAAAGCGTTATGCCGCTGGTGGATGCCATCTACTTGACCCGGATTCAAAACGAATACGCCGAACATCCCTCGAGCGAGACCGAGACCTACCCGGCGTTTCACTTCAAGACCAAACACTTGACGATGATCCAACCCCACTGCGCGCTGCTGCATCCCCTGCCCCGGCGTTACGAGATCGAAGTGGCCGTCGACAAGGATCCGCGAGCAGCCTACTGGCGGCAGGAACGCTGCGGCATGTGGATCCGCGCCGCGCTGATCACCTACATCTTCAGGGTTGACCAGGTTATTCTGGACGAGTTTTCTTGATAACTGAACAAATGGAGCAAAGCCATGGCTTACAATCTGCGAAACCGCCATTTTCTCAAGCTGCTCGATTTTTCAACGCAGGAAATCATGTTCCTCCTGGAGCTCGCCGGCGACCTCAAAAAAGCGACATACGCCGGCACCGAGCAGCCGCGCCTGCAGGGTAAAAATATCGTCCTTATCTTCGAGAAAACCTCCACCCGCACCCGCTGTGCTTTCGAAACCGCTGCCTTCGATCAGGGAGCGCGGGTCACCTACCTGGGGCCGACCGGTTCCCAGATGGGCACCAAAGAGTCGATCAAGGACACGTCCCGAGTTCTGGGCCGCATGTATGACGGCATCGAGTATCGCGGGTTTGCACAGGAAAAAATAGAAATATTAGCCCGCCACGCCGGGGTGCCGGTCTGGAATGGACTGACCGACGAATTCCATCCGACCCAGGTCCTGGCGGATTTTTTAACCATGATCGAGCACAGTGACAAGCCGCTGCACCAGGTCAGATTCGTTTATCTGGGAGACGCACGCAACAATATGGGCAACTCCCTGATGGTAGGTGCCGCCAAAATGGGCATGGATTTTCGCGCCGTAGCCCCCGACAGGCTTCAACCCGACCGGCAACTGACGGCCGAAGCCAGGAAGATCGCCGGCCGGACCGGAGCAAAAATCACCGTCACCAGCGATCTCGCGGGCGGTGTTAAGGACTGTGATTTCATTTGTACCGATGTGTGGGTGTCGATGGGCGAGCCGCCAAACGTTTGGGAGGAGCGCATCGGTTTGCTGCAATCCTACCAGGTCAATCGGACGGTAATGGAAATGACCGGCAACCCGAAAGTAAAATTCATGCACTGCCTGCCGGCGTTTCACAACCGCGAAACCGTTGTGGGTGAGGAGATTCACCAGAAATTCGGGCTGAGTGCCATGGAGGTCACCGAAGAGGTCTTCGAGTCGGACGCCTCGATCGTCTTCGACGAAGCCGAAAACCGGGTCCACACCATAAAAGCCGTCATGGTGGCAACCCTCGGCGACTGAGAGAGTGTCTTTTCGTGTAGACGCCGGCCAGGCAATCGGCCTGTAGCTCGAGCATAACCCAAAGATGGTTTCCCTGGGTCTCATCGACCCGCCTCCGCAGGGTGTCGACCTTGTCTGCAATCCCTAAAAGTTTTTGGACGTGGTGTCCAATCTCGTGCGCAACGACATAGGCTTGGGCAAAATCGCCCGGTGCGCGAAACCGGTTCTCCAAATCCTCAAAAAAACTTTGAGAATAAGACCGAAAGAGAGGCTGTCAATCCAATTGAAAGGGGCGAGGAAGGCGGCAGCGCGCCTGTCGGCAGGTCGCTCGCGGCTACCTTGACATCGCTTTCTGAATGCTGTCGAATTCCCGGATCCAGGGTTTCAGCGAGGCAAAACGAGCTGCGGCTTTTTGGGCATCGTTACGGTTTGAGAAACTGCCGAAAATGGCGACATAAACGGCCTTTTCTTTTTGTTTGATTCGACAATAGGCATAGGTGCCCGGTTGGGATTGTTTCTCGACCAGGTCTTTAACCGCCTGTTCCCTGCTCATCGCCGCCAACTGAATAGTAACGTGTTTGGGGTTTTGTTTTCTGATCCAACTGCTGTTTTCAACGCGCGCGAGTTTTCCGGTTGCTGCCGGAGGCTTCAACCCGGACGCGGCGCTTCCGCGGGTGTTAAGCGGCACATCTGCCTCTGAAACCGGAGCCTCACCCCCCAGGCATTCCACGACGGCCAATTCGTCGCCTCGATTGACCTGCTGATATTTCGCCCAGAAAGCAGCGTCGACTTTTTTCTGTTCGGCCGGGACCCCCCTGCTGCGGTAGCGGTTCACTTGAGACGGTCCGCCGTTGTACGCGCTGTATGATGCACGGGCCAGGTTGGACAAGCCGCCGGCCTTTTTATGCTCCTGCTGTTTCAACGCGTAATTGACCATGAACTTGAACAGGATTTCGCCCCCGGCTCGGGCGTTGTAATTGATATCCCACCGCAGCTTGTTGCGGGAATAAAAGCCGCGCCACACCCTTTCGTTGATCTGCAGCAAGCCGATGTCACCGGACCCGGATACAAGGGGCACGATTTTGTTTTTGACCACGACGTACTGACGCCAGCAGCTTTCCTGCCATGCGGCGGCAAGCATCAGTTTCCGGAAAATGCGGGCGTGCTCGCCGGTGATCGTCGACGCCTGAATGCGGGCGTCAGCTTCTTCCAGCAAAAGAAGGCGAATCTCACGCATATAAGGCCCCAGCTCGTCTGCGGTCGGTACCCAGCGATTCAGTCGATCTCTCGAAGTTGCCGCAAAGGCCGACGGGATCAACTGCAGATTGAAACCCTGAGATTTTTTCTGCGGACCGATTTCTTCGGGAATTCCCAAATCGAAAAGATTTTGAAGTTCCGGATCGGTTTCGTCCAGAAATTGGAGCGGATCCAGGCTCGGATTGTCGTTCAGCAATCGGGCCAGACGTCTCAGACCGTCAGCGGATATGTCCAAACCGGCCGCGGGTCCGAGCCGATCCAATGCCATGAGGGCGTCGGCCGCTGTCATGAACGATAAAAAAGGCACCGGATTCAGCTCAGGCGCTTGAACACTGATCTCGCGCATCACCGGTTCCAGCCGTTCCCAGCTGCGGACAAACAGTTTCTTCACCGGGTCGGTGCCGCTGTCGGCGTCCGCAACGAGAACGGCCTTCATCTCGTAACGCGCATCCAGCAGTATTTCCAACAGGACGGAACGAAGTGCGTCCGAGTGGGTCGCAATTGCCGCCTGTTTGACGACGAAGGTCAGAAAAGCATCCCAGGTCCGGACCGTTTGCTCCAGTTGCTCCATTTCAACGGCATTCAGCACCGGTTCCGGTCCTGCTTCAGGATTCTTATCGACATCGATGGTCAGGCGCACGTCCAGCCCGTCGGGCCGCACCGAAATGTGACCGATACGCAGACTGTCGAGCATAAAGGATAACCGGTCGGCCGAATAACGCGGTAGCACGGAGGGCAGCCATTCTTTCAACCGATCGACCTCGGGACTCAGATCAATCCTGAGTTTGCTCAACGCCTGATGCAAGCGCTCTTCGGATGCCTGCAGCACGGGAGTGCCGGACAGCCGATGGCCCTGTTGGTCGTAGAGCTCGGCCGTCTGCAACCTGAACTCCGCCGACAACGGCTGACCGTCAACCAATGCCGGCTTGCCTTTGGCAACGGTTCGTCCCGTCCAATGTCCAATGGTGGCGCAGCCGTCGTTGGTGTTGACGCCGATGGTCGCAAGGGTGGCAACCTCCACTCGCAGCAATCGGCCTTCGGCGGAGAGATGCGGTTCCGAGTAAGTTACAAAGGCGCAACCGGTGTCATCCAACCCATATCGGGCCGTGTTGTCCTGTCCTTTGAACATCTCTCGTACGGCGAGAAACCGAAGTTGCGGGTATGTGAGGAATATAGGAATGGCGACCGTTTCGGAAAGCGCCGGCAACGGTATGAGAATCAGGACCGACAGCAGAACAGTGTGAAGAATCCGTGTCAGGGATGTTGGCATGCGTCCTCCATTGACCACTCTATCGCAACTTTTCCGATCCGCTATCAGATACCGAAAGAACCCGAAGTCGTTTTATCAAAATTGAAATCCATACCGCACCCCCAAGACATCGAGCCCTTCATTAGGATCGGCCAGATAGGCATTCGATATATGGGCGAATAGAATCGAGATTCGGTGGCGTGTGCCGAACGTTGCGCCGATTTCAAGCGGAACTCTGAACAGTACCCGCGACCCGAGCGCTTTATTTTGGTCGTCATTGGTTTCGAGTTCACCGTTGTGAACGGCCAGGCCGAGGCCTGTGTTAAAAAAGACGCCGGCTTTGGACACAAACTCCCATATAAACCCGCCGTACAGGGTGCTGGTGTCACCCTGATTGTTGACCGTCACACCGAGGTTGGGCAGGATGCTGCCCCTCCAGAGTATAAATCCGGGCTTCTTGAAGACGATCTCGGCATTCACGTCGAAACCGCCCTCGGCCCGCGACCCGCTCCACAAGCCGTTCACATCGTGATCCAGTAAACCGATGCGGCCTCCGTATAAAATATTGGAAATACCATTTTTGTCCGGAGTTTCCTCCGACAAAGCGGACGAAGTCAACCCGGTAGAGAGCCAAATAATACTGAACAAGAAGACGGATTTTCGTATCACCATATGTGAATTTCTGCCATTTGCCGAAAGGACATTTAGGGGAGAGACATTCGGTAGATCTTTTTTACCAAGCCCAGGTACCACTTGTAAAGTCCGGGTGCCTATTGTCAGTGCAAATGAATTGAAACCGATACTTGTCTATTTGGTAAAATCCCGTTATTAAGCTCCTGGATTGTAAGATGGCTTTTTTTCATCTTTCCAGACCTGTCAACCCAACCGCTGACCATTTTTTCAATTTTTTTCCAAAGGAGGACTTTTTATGGCTAGTGCAGAACCAAGTGGCAACCCGGGCGTCGTCGGGCTCGCTGGATTCGGCATTACGACCCTGCTGCTGCAGTTCCACAACGTGGGCTGGTGTGGTGTCGGTCCGATCGTTTCGTTGGCATTCGTATTTGGTGGCATGGCGCAATTGATCGCCGGATACCAGGAATTCAAAGTCGGTAACAATTTCGGTTACAGTGCCTTTGTTTCTTATGGGGCCTTCTGGATCGCCCTGGGCATTATTTTTCTGCTCAACTACCACAACGTGTACCATTCCAGCACGACCGATCTGGGATGGTTTCTGGTCGGTTGGACTGTTTACACCTTTATCATGTGGATTCCCGCCATGAGAATTCACGGTGCCATGGCCATTACCTTTACCCTGTTGCTCATCGGATTCATCCTTCTGGACCTGGCGCATTTCGGATACCCCGATTTGACCAAGGTGGCCGGATACGAGCTGATGCTGTGCGCCGCCTCCGCCCTCTACATGATGGCCCATGTGATTTACGCTCAGGTTTTCGGGCGAAATATTCTTCCAGTTGGAAAGCCGTGGCTCAAATAAGGATTTACCGTGATCCACCGACAGGTTCGTTCTTGTAAATGATAAAGGTTGATGGCCGCGCATGGAGCCTGCTAAACGCGAACTGCTTTAAATCGTCACCCGGCCCCGTCACTTCGGGGAGAGCGTGATTCTGGCTTTTTGCGATCCCATCGAAAACCGCAGAAATCGAAACAGGGGAGAAGGCAATGAGAAAATTTTTCGTCTTGACTCTAGTGTTGACGGGTTTCCTCCTGGCAGGAAATGCGATAGCCACCGACGAATCGGCCACGAAAGAGGAATGTGTCATAAAATGCCATGAAGCGGCCGCGCTCGTCAACTCGAAGGGACTGGAGGAGGCCATCAAGCAGATCGGCAATCCAAAGGGACCATTTGTGTGGAAGGATTCCTATGTGTTTCTGATGAACATGGACGGCAAGATGCTGGCCCATCCTATTCAACCGGAGCTGACAAAGCAACCGCATCTTCTGCTCATGACCGACCCCACGGACAAGGCGCTGTTCGTTCACTTCGTCAACCTTGCCCGAACGGTGGGACACGGCTGGGTCGAATACATGTGGCCCAAACCGGGGAAAAGCACCCCCTCAAAAAAGTTGACCTATATTTACAGAGTCCCCAATCAGGATGTCTTCGTCGGAGCCGGTGTGTATGTCGGGGGAATGGTATACTGATCGGTCTTCATCAATAACACACCTGTTTTCGAAAAAAAGGGCACCTTTTCTTAGGTAGTGCCCATCCATGGTTTCATTAAGGGCACTGGTAAGTTTCCGATCCAGAAATGTGCAATTTTCTGCAAGTTCAAGGAAATCAAGGATTCAGGAAACCGGGCACACGGGTTTCAAGCGGTAGAACCGAAAGAAAAAATTCTCGATCGGCAGAATTTCCACGTCGCAGAAACCCGCGTCGGCCGCGTAGCGTTTGAGCGTGTCGGCCCGCATGATGGTTCCCGTTCCGACAGAGGGCTGTTCAGCCATACCGGCCGGCAAGCAGTGCAGCACGCTGAACCCGTAAAGCAACTGCTCGACCTCGCTGCCGTGCGGTGCAAAGACGTCTGCGACCCGTTCGTCCATGACGAGCACAGAGCCGGTTTCACCCGCCAGATTCAGCATCGTCCGCAGCGCGCCTATCGGGTCGGCCAGATCATGAACACACTCAAATGCGGTCACTAAATCATAGTGGCCCTTCAGCGCCGGGTCGCTGGCATCCCGCACATGGAAGCGCACACGGTCGGCCACACCACTGTCTTCCGCATTGTGTCGGGCAGCCTCCACCGACGGATGGTCGAGATCGTAGCCGTCGACATTTATCTTAGGATAGGCGCGTGCGATACCGATGCTCGACCAGCCCAAACCGCAGCCGATGTCGGCCACACGGGCAGGCGGGTCGGCTCTCAAACGGGTGTGCAGGTCGGGAATGGACGGCAGCCACTCGCTGCCCATCAACTTAAGAAACATGGCCCTGTTCATCGCGGCCTGACCTTCCCGCAGATCCGCACCGTAGTCTCCGTAAGGAACGCCGGCGCCATTGCGATAGGCCTCCAGCACCTGGGGCACCGGGCGCACCGCACCGACAACGATCTGACTTAACGGCGCCAGGTAATTCAGACTCTCCGGTGCAGCCAGCACTTCGGCATGGGCGGCCGGCAGTCTGAAGCGCCGGGAGGCCTCATCGGTGCGCGTATCTTCCACCTCAAGAATACCGACACTCGTCTGCTGTTCCAGCCATTCCTTTACATAGCGTTTGTGGGTTCCGGTTTTATCGGCCAGCTCCGCAATGGTTGTCCATTCATTTCCGGCCAGGGTGGCGTAGTATCCGAGCCTGTGCCCTATATAAACGGTGAAGGTCTCGAAGGTGCCCCGCGCGGACCGCAGCAGACGCTCTAAAAAGCGGTCACGCTGCTGTTCATAAGTATTGACGTCATCCATGGTGATTCCTCCATCGAACATAAAGCGGTTTGTGGTGATATCGGTTCATATCGATTGGGGGCGCATTGTAGAGATCGACAATTCGACCCTGTTCGGCCGAACAGAAAACGATCCGAAGGAAGTGCAGGCAGTTGCAACCACCCGTTTACAACACAACTATGCTTGCGGAAGGAAAAAAAGTAATTAATATTTAGATTGTTAATACCACTTTGTGGTATGTCAAGCGAAAATAAATCGACAATGGAGGTAATTTATGCCGCTGTTTGAATACAAATGCGCAAACTGTAACTACCGTTTCGACAAAATGGTTCATAGATGGGACGCACAGGTGCACTGTCCTTTGTGCAGTGGAAGCGTTAAAAAATTGATGTCGACATTCACCGTCGGAGAATCCCACGGCGGATCGACCCATCTGCCTTCCGATTTCAAGCCCAAAATGTGCACCAACTGCTAAAGTCAAAAAAAGTGCCGAAGAGCAAAGGACTGCCGGAATGGCAACACTATTCCGGCTGACTTTGCGGCACGGACCAACCGAGCGAAGCCCTTGCTTCTATGTCGAGTGACGTCGTTCCTCCTTAGTAATCCACCCTCTTCCCCCAGAAAGTGATCGCGCTCTTTCCGAGTAAGAATCAAAAGCCACACACAGATTATATTTATAGCCACGCAAAATGAGTGACCCCTGTCGTGGGCCACGCGGGATTCCTCGGAGGCGGATATTCGACCCTTATTTATTGATTGGAAACAGATGAAATGGTGGAAAATACGGCAGAAATACCGAATTGATGGATTTTTCAGGTAGATATGATATAATTTTCACCTAAACTGGTCGGTTGCAGGTTCAGCACTGCCTTTGACCACCGCCTCCAGTTTGATCGAAGAGGAAACTGTTAAGTTTCGGCGAAAAATTCAAAATGGCAAATAACAAACATATCACAAGGACCAAAATTCAAGGTTATAAAATTCTGACTTCCTTAACTTTATACCCCATTGATTGAATTGGCGCAGGAAATATCAAGAGGTGTGCGTGAAAGCAGGAATCAATAATTCAGAAGGTCAGATACAATGTGGTACTTAGAGGCCGTGGCGGATGAAAACAGGGAATGGATGGTTGCCATCGAGCCATTCCCTTTTATTATCGGCCGCGATGAGGACTGCAACCTTAAGTTAACCGACAAGCGGATTTCCAGACGTCATTCCGAGATTCGTAAGAGCGGTGATCATCTTTGGATTCGCGACTTTGAGAGCACCAACGGCACTTTCGTGAATCAAAAGGCGATCAAGCAGGCAGAATTGCTCGAACCGGGCGACACCATTTCCATTGGGAAATTCAAATTTTGCTTAAAAAGCGTCAATTCTAATACCACCGCCATGGCGGAAGAAACCTATTCCATGGATATTTCTGAAGACCTCAACTGCTTGGCCTCTCTTGAGCCCAAATTGCGGGCGTTGCTTCGAGAGCGAAACGTGTTCGCTCATTTTCAACCGGTCTTAAGGTTCTCAGATATGACGATAGTGGGATACGAGATTCTTGGCCGAATTGCTGATGAAGACCTGCCGTCAAACCCGTCTGAACTTCTCGATATGGCACAGTGGATAGGGTGTGCCTCTGACCTTAGCGCCCTTTTCCGTGAAGTAGGAGTGGACATTGGGAGAAACCTGCCGGGTTCACCTATTTTGTTCGTCAATTCTACCCCATTAGAAATTCACCAGATGGATGTTCTCCTGGAATCACTGGAGAGGATTCATGATATGGCCCCCTTGAACAAAATTGTACTCGAAATAAATGAAAAGGCGACCACGGACACGAATGAGATGTCGCGGCTCCGCAATGGTTTGGGAAAGCTAAATATAGATCTTGCCTTCGATGACTTCGGCGTTGGCCAAACTCGCCTGGTGGAGCTTGCAAAGGCCCCTCCGGATTTTCTTAAGTTCGACAAATCCTTAATCCGTCAAATTCACCTCGCCCCGAAGCGATTGCATCAGATGGTTTCAACCTTTGTCAAAGCAGCACAGAACCTTGGCGTTGACACTGTCGCAGAAGGAATTGAATGCTCTAATGAGGCTGAAACATGCCAACAGCTTGGTTTTAATTTCGCTCAGGGCTTTTTTTATGGCAGGCCCTTGCCCATCAACGAAATCAATTAAACGTATCTAACGAAATACAGTGATCCGAAACCAAAAAGGGGGCCTGCGCCCCCTTTTTGCACTCATTTTTATAAAATTCTATTTGGTTGCAGGACTTCCGTATCCGGTTCCATCGGCCGGACCGGACCCGGTATTGCCCGTGCCGTCACCAGGGCCATGACTGTGGCCCTGACTTGCACCGGGTGCCGGACCAAAACCTGCACTTGGCCCAAAACCCGCACTTGGGCCGGGGCCTGCACTTGGGCCGGGGCCTGCACTCGGACCGGGACCGGAATCGGGACCCAAGCCGATACCACCACCACCACCGCCGTTTCCACCGCAACCATTGCCTCCGGCACCACCATTGCCGCCAGCTCCACCATTGCCTCCGGCACCGCCATTACCGCCAGCCCCCCCTCCGGCACCACCACCTCCTCCGGCGCCGCCACCTGCTCCACCGCCACCTCCGCCTGCACCTCCGCCCCCGCCGCCTCCCCTGGCGATAAGGATCGGCCTAAAAGCAGGCTGATCTGAGACATTCTTAAGCAGTGAAGCGAAGGTCGCCGTATCCGTTGGGTTTACCTCAGTGGCCGTCAGGCTCCAGGCCGGAATTACCAAAACGAGGAGCGCCAAAAATGGAAACAATAGCTTAAAAGTGTTCTTCATAACGATATCCTCCTTTCTTTTTAAATGTAAAACGGATCACCGGGAGGAAGGTTACAGCTCTTTTGGATTTTCAGGAAAAAAGGATAAAAGGGAATGAAAGTTGCCGGATGCGGTTTTTGACAAAAAACTTTTCGGCGCACCTTGGGCAGAACGGACGCATATCCAATACCGCTTGTAAGGCATGATATTCAAGCTGCATCCGAACTCATTATTTGAAAACGGGACTGGTCCGGGCTTAAAGCCCGTTGGCGGCGAGTTTCAGCCGTCTTTCGAAACCGTTTATCCGGGCGGAGGTGCCCACCTTTTTTCCGTATTACATTCTATTTTCGTGTTAAATCTTGATTTGATTAGGCCTTATCGATTTCCACCGGCACCGCCGCCGCCTCCGGCACCACCACCCCCTCCGGGACCACCGCCACCGGAGCCACCGCCGGCACCACCATCACCTCCGGAACCACCTCCGCCGGCGCCACCACCGGAGCCACCGCCAGTACCGCCGCCTCCGGAGCCTCCAGACCCACCGCTGTTTCCCGATGAACCGCCTCCGCCATGTCCTGATGACGCACCCGGCATGCCGTGCATACCGCCAGGGACCGCCCCCTGTCCCTGGAAGCTTATTCCCTGCTGGATGGCCGCCGCATAGCTCCTTGCGAGATTTTCGGGAACGGCATGTTGAGACTGAGACGAGAAGGATTGGTGCATGGCCTGCATTTCAGCGAGGCTGAGCCCTTTGCTCAAGGCCTGGTTCACAAGGCCTGCAACGGCATTCGAAGAAACCCCGAGTCGGGCAGCATCCCGCGCGGTTTCGAATGACTCCAGGGCAAGAGCGCTGGCCTGATCGGAATTCGTCGACCCGGCGCGCTGCCGGACCGCCTGTACGATACCGTCAGCATCCTCAAAAGACAAACCGGCGGCGAGTCCTGCTGCCAGCGCCAGTCCGAGTTGATCTTTTTGATCCTTCTGGGTGGTCAGCAGGCCGGCTCTTGAAAATGAGAAATCATATCGGGACCGAACCGCATCCATCGCGTTTAAAATGTTGGCCGGCGGAACCTGTTTGGCAATACCCTCGAAAAGTTTGTTCACGATCGGTTGCAGGGGGAGCCCTTCGCGGTGCATTTTTGTGATTATCTCATGCGCCCGCAGAATTTGCTCGCTCTTGAAATTATTCTGCAGCATCACGTAAGTCACGTCGATAACGCTGCTGCTGTCGGCGCCGGCCCGGATCACCTGCCGGGCGCTGGCCTTGATTTGATCCGACGCACTGCTCATAAGGCCCTGCTCGACCTCATCCGCTAAAGCGATCGACGTCTGAATCACGACCAGAATCGCAAGAAAGAATATTTTTTTCATATTGCCCATCTGCAGTGGTCTATGTGTTGCCGAGTTTATGTTGCTTGCCGTTTTCGGCTCAATAACCCCTTGAACTCCCGTGCATAGAATTATCTCGCCGGCCGGTTTTGTATCTCGCTTACACCGATCATCACGACCCGCGAATCGGCCGGCCGTGATTCCCGTTCTGCGCACGTTACCCGTCTGGCCTGTAAATACAGTTTTTAGAGCCGAAATCGTCATTCTCATGAAACCGGCATTCAGGAAGGTATACTTTCCCATCCACGATATAAAAATATTTGAACTCGGTCCGCCCGGGTACCGTTATCTCCCAGGTCGTTTCACTGATTCTACTGGCCGCGCGTGATGCATAGGCATCCGACGAGGAGGCGAATATAACGGTGCGGGCCCTTGGAACCTCGAGGTATAGATGCGTCCCCTGATCCGATTGAACGATGTAATGATGCGCGCTGCACGCTGACAGCAGAACGGCGAGTGCGCTCAATAGGAGCGGATGATATTTCACGACTTGTTTATCACCTCTAAAATCGAGTTTTCGCCGCCGAAATCGTCCCTTTCGCGGGCCACGATCGTCGGGTCGGGGATGCGCTTATCGCCTTCGATGATGTAACACAGCCGGTACTCACCGGGCGGCACCTCCTGGACGGTTTCCCAGTAACCTTCCGTGCCGACTTTTTTCAGCGGTATCGATTTCCACCCCGAAAAACTGCCGGCAATTTCGACCCGGGTCGCATCCGGTTGATAAATAACGAAACGATAGGGCACTTTGGTGTTTTCCTGTTGCGGCGTTGAAGTGACCAGGAATAGCAACAACATGGCCAGGGCCACTGCCAAGGGGTAAATCGGGCGCAGACGCGGAAAACGCCAGACGCGTTGCTCCTTGAAACGCACTTCCGGTACTCGTTCGACCCCGTCAGCGCGAAGCATTTTTTCCTGGTTCAGCAGCTCGATCGCTTCGTTTTTGAAAACAGCCTCGGCGTGCACCGTCTCGACAAAAGACAGTTTGTCGTCCAGGTCGAGTTCATCGTCGATGAACAAGCTGATCAGTTCGTTCTTCATATTTGCCTTTCCGCAAAAATTTTTTTGAGTTTCAGACGAGCCCGATGGACTCTTACTTTTACGTTGGCCTCACTCAGCCCGGTCACTCCGGCAATTTCACGGTAGGACAACCCGCTGCTGACGACCAGCGTCAAGACATCTCTTTCATCCCGTTCGAGTTTCTGCAGAGCCGAAAGCACGCGACGGCATTCGTCTCGCACGAGGTAGTGTTCCTCTTGATCGTGGCCGATATGGTCACGCTCTTCCAGGGATCGCGTCCCGCGGTCCTGTTTGCGAAAGCTGTCGATCACCGCGTTGCGCGCGATGGTGTAAAGCAGCGCGGCACTGCCTTCTTTTCCGTACTTTTCGAGATAACGCGTAAAGCTTTCCTGCATGATATCGGCCGCCAAATAATAATCGCCCGTAATTTTGAGTAAATACGAAAAGAGCCTATCCTTGTGTTTCTTGTAAAAAGATTTGAACTTTTCCACCTTGAAAGAGACTCGACCTTTTTTTAGATGTAACGGGACACGGCTGGAAAAGTTACACCAATTTCAGCAGCGAAACCACTGATTTTTTGGAAGGGATCGGTGATCCGATCAAACGGTAGTCGCCTTAGAGGGCGAAAAATTGTCGTGGCTGAGGATCCGGTTCAGATTCTGCTGAAGGGGCTCTTCGGTGTCGACCCGGAGGTGCAACTCCTCCCGGATATCTTCCAGCGGCTCGAATCGCTCCTGCAGCTGTCGGAAGTGCTGTACCCGGGCATCGGACACCGAGGGACCGTTTTCGCGCCGCCGCAACCGCTCGATCAGGATATCCGGCCGGGCGATACACTCGATAAAGAGGACATTGACATCCGAATCCTTGGCCAGCCGCAGAACCTCTTGCCGCTGTCGGCTGCTCCCGTATGTAGCGTCCAGGATAACCGACCGGCCGGCCGCAATTCGTTCCTGGGCATGAAGCAGGAGCCTTCCGTAGGTCAGGGAGGACACCTCCCGGCAGTAGATGCCCTCCTCGAAGGGTTGAATCACCGCCGTTTCGACCGGAAGGTCGAACAGCTGTTTGCGGATAGCGTCCGATCGCAGAATCTCAAGGCCGAGAGTCTTTCCCAAAGCGTCGGCGATGGTGCTTTTACCGGATGCCGGCAGACCGCAGAGCACCCAGATCAGGGGCCTTGTGAACTGCAGCGCATAGCGGTAGGCGAGCGCCAGGTACTGCCCCGCCTCGCGGCGGGTTTTGTGGAAGGCGTATTCGCCCGGCCCCAATTCGGACAGGCGCAGGCACGCCACCTTCGTCCGCACCATGGCCCGGTAACATTTGTAAAAATCAAGCAGAGCGAAGGCATCCGGATCGCCGGCGCCGCTCACAACCGCATCGACCAACTCCCGGGCCGCTTCCGGAAATCCCTCGAAGTCAAGGTCCATCGCCAGAAAAGCCAGGTCGGAAACAATGTCGCCGTATCGGAAGCGGTCGTTGAACTCGATGCAGTCGACTATCTGAATTCCGTTGTCGAAATAAATGTGGCCGGAACGCAGATCGCCATGGCAGTCTCTAATCCGGCCGGTTGCGACACGCTTTTCGAACAACCATTTTTTTCGTTGCAGACAAGACCGGGTGGCTGCCCGCACGATTTGAAACGGCCTCTCTTCAAGGGCATTTCCCAAGAAGCCTTCGACATGGGAAAAGTTCTCTTCACAGTTGCGTCGGACCGTTTCCAGCGAACCGTAACCATCGATCTCCGGACTGCCGGCCGTTGCGGCGTAAAAATCAACCAACCGCCGGGCGAGGGCTTCGATTTCAGCGCTTCCGATCTTGCGGGCCTGCAGCTGCCGCACCATCATGGCCGCCGCCGGCAGCTGCCGCATCTTCACGGCATACTCGACCGGCACACCGGTGCCTTCCAGCGCAAATCGGTCGTGATCGCGTGTGATCGGCACGACCCCCAGATAGACCCCGCCGGAGAGACGCCGGTTCAGGTTGGTTTCCTGTCGACAGAAGTAACGGCGCTTCTCGAGGCTGCTGTAATCGACAAACCCCAGGTTGACCTCTTTTTTGACCTTGTAGACAAATTCCCCGGTCAAAAAAACCCTTGAAATATGGGTTTCCCGCTGCCGCACCTCTTTCACCGGATGCGGATAGAAATCCGGATCCGCCATGGCCTTGAATATATCGTTCTGCTGAAAGGTCATTGGTTTCCTAAATCGTCCGGCAGGGGGGTCGGTGCCCCACCCACCAATAGGTCCTTTTGTCCTCTGCGGCCGGATCATCCGCCCCGGATCTTCCGGGCCTGCTCTTCGTACCCGCCGGCGAAAAGCTTATCGAAGTACTTCTCGTCTTCCACCATCTCACGTTTGATCCTGAAGGGTTCTTTGACCCCCATGTAGTTCAGGGCCGATGCGCCGAAAAAGAGTTTTTTGAGTGTTTCCGAAACCGGCATCACCTTCCGTGCAGCCGTAATCGGCCATGATCCGTTCGACCGCTTCTTTGGGTATCGATATCTTCGTGACCACCTGCCTTTTCGACATCGAATGGGCACTTCCGCGCACTTTGTTCTGAATCCCTAAATAAAACTATGGACCAGCACGCAAACTGTCAATTTCTCCATCCCGATGGCATAGAAGCAGCAAGCTCCATGCCAAAAGTTTGCTGTGTTCAGTCTATAAAGTTCCCTTTTGAGCAAGCCGGCGACTTCGAACACCGCGGCCGTTGAGAACCGACCGGCCGGTGTCGGAATCGTCGCGACTGATCGATATACCGTTACGGTTTCCAGGACACCGTCCCCCGCCCGCAAGATTTTTCCGTTTGGCATATCCGTTGCTTATGTATTGATTTTATCACCCGAGCGGGGTATCGATTATGATCTCACAACCGTCTTCATCGGCCTGTCGATCATGACGATGACCACCAAACCGCAACAAAGGAGAGGACCTATGCCGATTAAAAGAATTGTCTGCTGCTCCGATTTTTCCGAGAACGCTGAGGCTGCTTTTACCGCCGCACTCGAAATGGCCGAAAAGTATACGGCCGACCTGACCGTTATCCACGTCCTGCCGCCGCCCATCAACCCAACGCTGGCCGACACCGGCTGGATCATGCCGGAAGAACCCCGGGAATCGATGGTGCAGCAAATCGAGGCTTTGATGGCCCAGAAATACGGCAGCCGTATGAACGGTCGGGCGGACTATCGCCTGGTCGTGCTGGACGGTCATGTCTCGAGCGAAATCATCAAGTTTCTCGACGAGAACCCCATCGACGTGGTGGTGATGGGAGCTTACGGCCTGTCGGGCATGGGCTTGGTCATCTTCGGCAGCGTGGCCAAACGGGTGGCCCACAAGGCGCCGTGCTCGGTGATGCTTGTCCGATCCCGTAATTAGGGCCCCAGCAAGAAATAATTCCTCATCTTGCTTGTCTTTTGGATCGTCTACTGCGTTACATCCACCGACACGTATCTCGATATGCGCCGCTGGATGTGCCTTGTAGACGAACCCAAATCCGGCGCCATCTTGTGGAATTATTTCTTACCGTGGCCCTTAGTTTCGGTCCATAAATGGTCCTTTTCAGCAATCGCGGCGTCAATCACGCCTTGGCCGTGACAGGTCTGGAATCGCTTGTGCGGCATACAGGAGTATGCCTCATTCTTTTCGCTGAAAGCCATCCCGGGTAATCACGGCATAAGCCATCGGCCCGGCCACATCTTCCTGGATTTCAGCCTGTCTCTCCATCCCTAAGCGAACCTCGGTATAGACCTTTTCGAGGGATGCATCGCTATGGGCCATTTGGTTCAGACTGTGCTCTAAGCGGATCAGCCGCGGTACGCTGAAAGCAGCACTGATTTCGTCACCATCGAGTTGAGGCAGTTTTTTCTTGGTCCAGAGAAGGTAAAGCTGAAAAGGATTCCGTTTATTTTTCCCCGAGTAACCTGCCAGGATAAAATGGATGTGATGGATCGGATCGAACGGTAAAACTTCGCATGATTTGCGCATGAACTGCTGATATTCCGAAGCCAGGAAGGGCAGTGCGGCGGTGTAAACCGCTTCGACGTCGCGCAGGCGCTCTTCGGCGATGAATTCTTTCAGAGCCCGGCACATGTTCTCTCCCGCCACGGCACCTCCCGCCAGAATCGCGGTACGGTCGCTCAGTTTTATCAGCCGGTTTATGCTGTATTCCGTTATGTTGCCTGAAGTATCGGAATCAAGGGCTTTGCTGTCTGCAGCCACCACGATTCCATTGGCGTTTCTGACAGCGATCAACTGTGACATGGAAGCCTCCTTTCTACTGCCGTTTCGGTTGATGATGATTCAAAATATAATACCCGTGTCAAGGTTTTCAGCGACCCGGGAAGGGCTCCCGTGCCTGTTTACGCCGCCCCCGCTATCCTTACAATTTGAAGCCGCCGTCACTTATCGCCTTGGGGTCTTGACAAGCCTGCCTCAGGGTCCCATCCTGATCGAAACACGATTTGCCGGACGCTTTGTCTATATTCTTCACGAAGTATTTAACGGAATTGTAAAAATGAGCCCCCTTTTAAAACCCGAAGCAAAATCACCGATTGCGGTCCAACGGCTGGCAGCCATAGATGTCATGCGGGGGATCGTCATCGTGCTGATGGCCTTCGACCACGCCTCGGGTATGTTCAACGCCGGGCGGTATGTAACCGACGCGATTGGTTTTTACAAGCCGGGCTCCGTCATTCCCGCCGCTCAGTTTTTGGCGCGCTGGGTGACGCACCTGTGTGCTCCCACGTTCATATTCCTGGCCGGCTGGTCCCTGTCGTTGAGCGTCGGGCGCCAAAAAGCGGCCGGTGTAGCGGATCGCCGCATCGACACCTTTATTCTCAAACGCGGGCTCTTCATCATGCTGCTCGATCCGCTCTGGATGAGCGTCGGCTTTGGACACGGGCTGGTCTTTCAGATCCTCTATGCCATCGGCGGCAGCCTGTGCTGCATTATTATTCTCCGCCGGCTGGGTATCCGAGCATTGATCGCTGTGGGTCTGATCCTCCTGGTATTCGCTGAAGTGTTGGCCGGGCTGGCGATCGGTTTTGACAAGGGTCGAAACCCGGGCATCGTCGCCGCCCTTCTGGTTACCGGTGGGCGCGTCGGGTCGGTGGCCTACGTCCTCTACCCCCTGCTGCCGTGGCTGGGTTACATGGTTCTGGGCTGGGGAATCGGCCGATTGCCGGCCGGTGGCGGAGCGGCCGCGCCTGTGACTCTGTTCACCCGACTCGGCATTTTTTCGCTGATGGTCTTCGCTCTCGTCCGCGGACTCAACCATTACGGCAACATGCTGCTTTACCGTGACGATGCCTCCGTGCTCCAGTGGCTCCACGTCAGCAAATACCCCCCGAGTCTTTCATTTGCCGCCCTCGAGCTGGGAATCATGTTCTTGTGCCTGGCGATACTCTTCGCATACTACCGGAATAGGTCGGCCAATCAGTGGAATCCACTGACGGTATTTGGTCAAACCCCGCTGTTTTTTTACATCCTGCACGTCCATCTGCTGGCCGTTGCCGCCTGGCTGCTGAACATGCGTCAAAGCGGTGGCCTGATCGAAACACTGACGGCCACCCTTGCCGTTCTGCTGGTCTTGTATCCGGCATGCCTTTGGTACCGGGGGATCAAGCAGCGCAAAGGCTTCGGTCTCCAGCGCTACATATAGGGCCCCGGCAAAATGGAATAAGAAAAGTTGAGCTTCTTGATCGAAACAGGTTGATGGTATAAGGAGGTTGCGGGATGAACGGCAGGACGGTGCGGCCCTCTTTAACATTGCCGGTAACGAGCCGGCCGTTCCCATTTGAACGCCATCGATCTGTTGAGCGTAAATAGCACTACCGAATTATGAAACTGAAAAAAAAAATAAAACCCTGGCAGGTCCCGTTATACTGCCTATTCGGCTGGATGACCCGTATCGTTTTCCTGCTGCTCTTTTCCACCTGCCGGGTACAGGAATTCGGCCAAGAAATCGGGGAAGCCTATCAGAAGGAGAACCCCGGTAAAGGTCTACTGGTAGCCACCTGGCACAGGGGGGTGATGTTTCTGGTCCACCATTACCGCAATCAGAAGTGTGTCACCATGGCCAGCTCCAGCAAAGACGGCGAACTGGCCGCCCAAGCGGCTGAGCGACACGGATGGATCGTCGTAAGGGGGTCATCGAGTTATCGGGGATTCGAGGCCCTAAAGGAACTGGTTCATTATTTCCAAAAGGGGCATATTGGAGGGCTGGTGGTCGATGCGCCACGCGGACCCGCCCATGTTTCGAAGATCGGTATCATCACTGCAGCGCGAATGACGGGCTTACCGATTTTGACGCTGATGTGGAGTGCCGACCGAAGCTGGCGGCTCAACAGCTGGGACCGAACGATCATTCCCAAGCCTTTTTCCCGAATCGTTCTGGCTTACGCCGAAAATCTTATTTGGATTCCCCGAGGAGCATCGCGGGAAGAGATGGAATCAATGCGGCAGCTTCTCGACGATACGCTCAACCGTCTCATGTACCAAACCGACCATTTCTTCACCGCAGCCGGTGTCGCCGATCCCCGACTCATCGCCGTGCCGGAGACGACGCCCGACGTTTCAAACCCAGTCTATCGAGCAGCTCCTCCCCTTTCACGCGGTTAGGGTCCGCCAACCTGTCGCCTTCAAACCATTGCTTGACATCAAAATATTGCCGCGAAAAGAAGTCAGAGCTTGAAGGGTTCTGGCCGGTCCCATGCCGTATGTCCCCCGCGGCTACGCAGCCATCTCTTCTAACCTTAATTCATGAGTAATTTGGATGCAGCCGATCACGCTCTGCGCCGACGGGCAGAGATGCAGATAGTTGTCCAACGCCGCCCTGGCATCCGTCGCCTGTTCCTTTGGCAGCTTAAGGCGGTAGGAGACGCTGATTCGGGTTATTTTCAGTACGCCGCCGACATCTTCGATGTCACCGGCAACGGTTGCTTCGAATCGATCCTGAAAGGTGCGGATCTTTTTTTTGGCCAACACCGTGGCCAGAGTACCCATCATTCAGCCGCCCACGGCGCCGACCACGTGGTCGAGTGTGGCGGCATGCTCCTCTTCCGGTGATACGCCGTAAAAGTCTTTGATACCGCCGTGAACACCGTAGTAGACAGGTTCGTTGAAGCCTTTAATGACGGCCTTGCGGGTCGGTCCGTTCTCCCGCGTGATCGTGATGTGAGATTGATGAACGATCTTGCCCATTTTGTTCCTCTCTTGATGCCGAACGGCCGCGTTTACTTTTCTGTTATGTGTTAGGCCGGTCCTATGATATTTTTGGTTCATGTGTATGACCGCAGCGGATACAATAGCGGCTGATTTGCCTTTTGTTCGGAACAACATAAGCACTTATTTGAAAGTGTACACCGGTGGGGCCTTCTGGCTGGCGCAGTCTTTTGTTGATCTTTTGCCTGAAATCATGTCAAAGGGAGCAGGACCGGTGATCGGTGCCAGCCTGCTGACCGGAACGATGGCCAGCTTCTTTAGCGAAGGCGCCGCCCTCGGCCCCATCGTGCTACCCATGGCAACGCTGGCCGACATCCACGTAAGGAAAAAAATCTCGCCGTACAATTTGAAAGTTTGACATGACGCACCGCTACACCTTTAACCGCTTGGAGTTGGCCGGTTCCCTCGGCGATCTCGGTACCCTGCTGCCGCTTGCCATCGGGATGATTCTGATCAACAAGCTCGATCCCGCCGGACTTTTCTTTTCCGTCGGTCTTTACTACATTCTTGCGGGCATTTACTTCGGGGTTACCGTACCGGTCCAGCCGATGAAGGTCGTCGGCGCGTACGCCATCGCCATGGGCTTGAGCGCTTCCCAAATCATGGCCTCGAGCCTCTGGCTGGCAGGGATCTTCATCGTTATCGGCGCCACCGGCGCCATGGACCTGATCGGCAAATACACGCCCAAGCCGGTGGTGCGGGGCGTTCAACTCTCCACCGGCGTCCTGCTGATGGCCGAGGGTGTGAAGTTCATGATCGGCACTTCGAAATTCCAGCTCATGGCCAAGGCCGCCGAACCTTTCCTGACGGTTCAACGCCTCGGTCCCCTGCCGGTCGGGATCATCATCGGCGGCCTCGGCGGACTGCTGACGCTGCTTCTGTTGGAAAACCGCAAACTACCGGCCGGCCTGCTGGTGGTCTGCGGAGGCGTCCTCATCGGACTGATAATGGGCACGCGCGAGGGATTCGAGCAATTGCGGCTGGGCCTGCATCTCCCGCCGTTTCTGCCCTTGCCCTTCCCGAGTGCGGCCGACTTCGCCAGCGCCCTGCTGATACTGGTCCTACCGCAGATTCCCATGACCATGGGCAATGCCGTGATCGCCTACGCCGACCTTTCGAACCAATATTTCGGTGAGGCCTCGCGACGCGTAACCTACCGGTCCGCTTGTGTCAGCATCGCCATCGCCAACTTCGTCGGTTTTCTCTTCGGCGGTATGCCCCTTTGCCATGGAGCCGGCGGACTCGCAGCCCATCACCGGTTCGGTGCCCGAACGGCCGGCTCCAACCTTTTGATCGGGGTCTTTTTCATCCTTCTTGTGATTTTCTTCGGCAATCGCATCCTGACGGTCCTCTATCTGCTGCCGATGTCGATCTTAGGGGTCCTGCTTATCTTCGCCGGCGGTCAGTTGGCGCTGACGGTCATCGACCTGAAGGACCGCAAGGGTCTCTTCGTGGCGGTGATGATGCTGGGTATCACCCTGGCCGCCAACCTGGCGGCCGGTTTCCTCGTCGGCCTGGTTATTGCCTACCTGTTGAAGTCCGAGCGCTTGAGCGTCTGAGACCGTCAGTCAGTATCCGGCCTTAGTCAATCATCCCGCCTGAAACGGTTGGATTCGGTCAGGCCGATGCCACCCGTTTTTCGGAGACACGGCCAGAATAAAATAGGGGTGACTTCGGGTGCACGAAAGCACCCGATCGTGTCTATAGGGGCCGTTTAGAGACGGGCATCAAGTATGCGTCCTTCACTTGACACCCTCTGTTCGCCGGTTTACATTTGCGCATCTCTTCAAGCAAATTTCTGTGCGCTTAAATACTGAATCGGGAGAAGATGAATGGCGAAGCTGATTAAGGAAGATGGCGCGACCGGCCGACTGCATATCGACACGCCCATGATGGGAGAATCTCTGGTCAGCAAGGAATTCTTGAAGCAGACCGAGGCCAAAGAGTACTTCCGGATGCACCCGGACATCAATGTGCTCAAGATCGGCGGGCAGAGCATTATGGATCGCGGCGCGAAAGCCCTGCTGCCGATCCTCGACGTGCTGATCGAGGCAAAAGACAAACACAAAATCCTGCTGATGACCGGGGGCGGAACCCGGGCGCGGCACGTTTACAATATAGGAGTTGATCTGGGCATGCCGACCGGCGTGCTCTCCAAACTCGGCGATAAAGTGTCGTGGCAGAATGCGGAGATGCTGGCGGTGCTGCTGTCTAAACACGGTGGGGTCAAGATCGGCCACGGCGACAATCTGGAGCAGTTAACCATGTTCTGCAAACTCGGATACCTACCGATCACCTACGGCATCCCGCCCTATGGGTTTTTCGAACACCCGGCCGAACACGGCTCCATTCCGCCCCATCGCACCGACTGCGGCGCATTTCTACTGGCCGAAAACATCGGCGCACGGTCGCTTATTTTTCTCAAGGACGAAAAAGGCCTTTACGACCAAGACCCCAAAAAGGCTGCGACTTCCGCCGATGCGCCGCCGAAATTTATCGATCGCATTTCCGCCAAGGCACTGCTGGAATTGGACCTGGACGACCTGATCATCGAGCGGCCGATTCTCGCAATGCTTCAGAGGGCCAAGTGCCTCAAAGAGTTACAGATCATCGATGCGCTTCACCACCCTGAGCGCATCCTGGCCGCCCTGGAGGGCCAGCACGTCGGCACGATCATTTACAAGGAGGCATAAGGGCCTCAGCAAGAAATAATTCCACATCTTGCTTGTCTTTTGGATCGTCTACTGCGTTACATCCACCGACACGTATCTCGATATGCGCCGCTGGATGTGCCTTGTAGACGAACCCAAATCCGGCGCAATCTTGTGGAATTATTTCTTACCGTGACCCTAAGCCAAATCAGGGCTGGCGGCTCCGGTTACACTGAAGCGGCACCTTTGCCTTTGCCTTTCCCTTTGCCTTTACCTTTACCATCTTTGACCGCCTTAAGGTACACGATCTCGGCACCGGTTGAGGCAGCTAGCTGATCCAGTTCTTTTTTTCTCACGTGTCTGACGTAAATCTTGATGTCTCCGCCGCTGACGCCGACAAACCGGAAGCGCGGCTTTTTTTCACCCTTATCGACCTTGCGTCTTTCACGAACAAATATTTTCATGGTTTCCTCCCTTTTGGCTGTAACGTAAATAGAACCTTGAAACTCGAAACTCAGAACCCTGAACCCGTAAACCCGTAAACCCGTAAACCCGTAACCACGTAACCACGTAACCACGTAACCACGTGACAGCCCGACGGAATTACATGTATTTAATAAAAGAAATATATCCTTAAAGGACATATGTCAACAAAAACGAATAAAGCGTCGAAAAGGGTCCAACGCCCCGGAGGCGGGAAGGCCGAGCGCTATGTTCAGCCGTCAATTTTGCTCGGCCTTAACTTGAAGCCTTCTTACGGATATGAGCTCATTCACAGCATTCAGGAGTTCGGTTTCGTGGAAGGCCAGGCGCCGCCGGGCATGATTTATCGTCATTTGCGGCAACTGGAAGAAGACGGGCTGGTGCACTCCGAATGGGAAACCGAGGGGACCGGACCGGCCAAACGAATGTATCACCTGACCCCGGAAGGCGAGGAGGTTCTGGAGATCTGGATTGTTTACATGGAACGGCAAGCCGAGAACCTGCAAAATTTTATCCGGCGCTACCACCAACTGAAATCGTCTGTTTGACCCTTTTCTCACCGATGTTTTCCCAAAGCCCTCCTTCCTTGGGACGCACCATGAGAACCGGTCGGCCGCTCAACAGACAGGGGCGCACCCACCGGTTCGTCAACACCATCTCATCGGGTGCCGGTACCTTTGCATCCCGGTCGATCGAAACCACCTGGATGCCTCGAGACATCAGCGTGCCGGCCGTCACGAAGTCGGTATATTCGCGCAGGCGACCGAACTCGATGAACCGGCCGCACCAGCCCGAACCGGACAGGCCGACCGCCGCCGCCGCTCCGATAATGCCGTCGTTGGTGCCACCGTGACCCGAGAGATGAAAACGACCGGCCGCTTGCATGGCGTCTTTTTGCGACATTTTCCTGCATGTGCAGGCCAAGCCGAAATCAACCAGGGATGAGAGCCCCGCGGCGGTTTCCCAGGCCACGCAGATACCGGGGTCACTGCCGAAGCAGGCCCTCTGCTCGAGGTAGTCGACGGCAGCGGAGATCATCTCATCCAGGCCTCCGTTGTCGCCGAGATCGATCACGAGGCAGGCCGCGCTGTTGTGCGACGTGTAAGGTATGTCATCGCAGACCAGCAGCTGCTGCCGAACCACCCCCCAGAGCAGGCCGCCTGCCGGCATTTCGGCTTCGAAACATCGCGCCAGTTTGCCGGTACCGATGGCCGATTCGCGTGTATCCGTGTCGTCAAACCCGATGTAAACCCGCATTGATTGTACCCCCGACGGGATGATGTTTATAACCCCGGTTTTTTAAAATGTTTTTTATCACCCTGATGGATCCATTTAACCGAATTCGGGTTAAAGTAAATTTCGATCTCTCTGCCCGGATACAGATTCAGCGATTCAATCCGCTGGGACGGCACCATGATGGCAAACGACATCCCATCCACCAGGAGGGTGGCAACGGTGTTCCGGCTTCCTTTTTCGAGCACCAGCTTTGAGATCGTCCCCTTGAGGATGTTTTTTCTCTTCCTTCCTGCGTCGCATGCGTCAACGACCGCTATCTTGCCGGAATCGACCACGGCTGCCGCATCGGCAGCCGGCGGCGCGGTTGTCACGATCTTCTGCCCGCCCGACAGCACTTTTTGCCAGTGCCCGTCCGGCCGGGCCTGCCAGGGTCCCAGGACGATATTCATGCGACCGGGACCGACCAGCTGGCCGTTGAACAGCTGCAGCACCTCGTCGCACACCTCATAAAGCCATTGCCAATCGTGGCTGGCAATCAGCAGGGTCGTGCCCCATTCGTTGCGGGCCTTCAGGGCCGCCGCCTTGATCCGCTCAGCGCTGACGGCATCGACGCTGGCGGTTGGCTCATCGAGCAGGAGCACTTCGGGCTTGAGGACCAGGCGCGCCGCCAGCGCCACGCGCTGTGCTTCTCCACCCGACAGCTCGCTCCATTGCCGATCCGCAAAAACCTCATCCGGCAGTCCCAGCCAGGAAAGGGCTTCGGCGACCCGAGACCGCAAGTTGTCCCGGCTCCCGCGCAACTCGAGTCCGTAAGCGATGTTTTTTAAAACCGACCGCCGCATCAGGTAAGGCTCCTGGCTCAGGAGCGTGACCTGGAAACGCACGGCCTTCGAAAAGGGCACGGCCGGCCGGCCCTTGAACAGAATCTCGCCCCGACTCGGTTTTTCGACAAACCCGAGCAGCCTTAAAAGGGTGCTCTTACCGCTGCCGTTGGGGCCGATCAGACCGACGATGGCCGCTTGGGGGATCGCCAGGGATTTAACCCGAAGCACCGGCTCGACCGCGTAGCGGTGCAGCACGTCATTGATCTGGTATACAGCGTCTTTCACCGTCACACCCGTTTGCGCAGAAAAGAAACCGACAGGTTGACGGCAAAGGCAATCGCCAGCAGCACAAGGCCCAGGGCGACACCCATGGCAAACAATCCCTTGTTGGTTTCAAGGGCGATGGCGGTGGTCATGGTGCGGGTGTGCCATTTGATGTTGCCCCCCACCATCATCGAGATCCCCACCTCCGTCATGACCCGTCCGTAAGCGGTGAGCGCCGCCGCCAGGACCCCGTGCCGGACCTCCCAGAGGCTGCTTAAAAGCAGCTGGCGGCGGTTGACTCCCAGGGAAATCAAGGTGACGCGCAGCTGCCGGTCCATGTTTTCCACGGCACTGGCGCTGAGGGCCATCACGACCGGCAGAGCCAGGATGGTCTGGCCGATGGCGATGCCGGGCAGGGTGAACAGCAGTCCCCATTCGCCCAGGGGCCCCCGCTGGGATAAAAAAGCATAGACCACCAGCCCGATGAAAACAGTGGGCAGCGACAAAAGTGTGTCGACGACAACCCGGACTTGTTTTCGGCCCGGAAACCTGAAGTATCCCAACACGAAACCGAGCGGAATCCCGGTCAGCAGGCTGACGGTCATCGAATAGCTCGAGACCCTCACCGTGGCAAAAATCGCGGAGTAGGTTTCCGCATCGCCGTGCAGCAGCAGCTCAATGGCCATGCGGAAACCGGTCAGAATAAAATCCACGCTGATGTATCGTCCTCGACGGCGGCGGGTGACTAAAACCCAAACCAAGCGGTAAAAATTAAGTAAAAAAAAGGGAGCCGATACCGGCGCGCAAACATCACCTGGCCCGCCGGTTTTATTTCTTGGAATTGGGTGTAAAAAGTTGTTTGTTCAGGAGCTTAAAATCCTTGATAAGCTGCTGTGCTTCAGGGCCGGCAATCCAATCCGAAAATTTCATCGCCAGTTCGTGGTGAACTTTGGGACAGTGCCTGGAATCCACCGCAATCACACTGTACTGGTTCAGCAAGGCAGCATCGCCTTCGACAAGAATCTTGAGGGGCGGATTGCCTTTCAGATTGTCCTCGTACTTGATGTAGGTCCCGCGATCGGTCATGGTGTAACCGCCGCGCTCCGCTGCGATGGTAATGGTTGCCAGCATCCCCTGGCCGGTCTGAACGTACCAGTTCTGCTTTTCCGGCACCGGCAGTCCGGCCGCCTCCCACAGGGAAAGTTCCTTTTTGTGGGTCCCCGAATTGTCGCCCCGGCTGACGAAAACCGCCTGTTTTGCCTCTATTGCCTTGAGGGCGTCCTTGACGCTCTGGCCCTTGAAGCCGGCCGGATCGTCCGCCGGCCCGATGAAAACGAAGTCGTTGTGCATGATCTCACGGCGGTTGTCGCCGAAACCGTCTGCGACGAACTTCTTTTCCGCCGCCGGCGCATGCACCATCAGCACGTCGACATCGCAGTTCTCGCCCAGTTTCAGGGCCTTGCCGGTACCGGTGGCCGTCCAGCGCAGGTCGATCCCAGTGGCCTTCTTGAAATGCGGTGCCAGATAATCGAGCAGCCCTGTGTTGTCAGTACTGGTGGTGGTGGCCATCATGAGCACGGCATCTTCGGCGGCCGCGGGCGATGTCCACGGAATTATGCTACACGTGATGAAAAAAACCAGACAAATAAGACGCGCATAACGAACCATGGATACACCTCCTTCTGACGCAGTTGTATCAGTTGACTCGGTTAGGTCATTTTAGTCAGTTAGAGGATATTATCGATTTTATCGACAAAACACTCATGGCCTGTAACCCACCCCGATGAATAAAAATGACGCGCTGGAGCTCGGATGAGCGGTTGAGAACAGCGGCTGACTGTCTTAGCCGCCGGGGTCTTGGACCGGATCCAACACCAAAAGCGCATGGAAGGCACTATTCTCGAAAATATATACCAAGCGTTTTATTCAAAGACGGGCCTGATCCGGGCTTAGACCCCGTTGGCGGTGAGTTTCAGCCGTCTTTCGAAACCGGTTATCCGAGCGGAGGCGCCACCTCACTTTCGTACTGTATTCAATTTTTATACTAATTTTATGGGCTACCGGTCTTGCGGAAAGATCATCTTTCCGCTCAAACTCAGATCGTATCCTGACAGGCTGCCGGCCAGTTCATGAAACTTCTTTTCGTGCAGCAGGCTCAAGAACCGCTGAATGCCTTCGTCAAAAAAGCGGTCCTTGGCGACCATCAGATCGTAGCGTTCCCAGCGCAGGGGCAGGAATTCGAGGTCGAGGATTCCGGCCACTGCCCGGATCGCCGGCGCGGCGTCCGCGCGGCCGGCCAGGATTTCGAGGCCGACATCCAGATGTCGGCTGAACTCACGGGTATAACCGGCAATCTTTTCACCAGTGATGCCGGCCTTTTTGAATTCATGGTCCAGCAGCAACCGCGTTCCGGTTCCCAGTGGACGATTGGCAATGCGGACTTCGGAACGGGTGAGATCAGAGACCTGTTTGATCTTTTTGGGGTTTTTTTTCCCGACCAGCAGACCTTGTTCCCGGCGGCAGAAGTTGACCACCGCCGGCATGCGGTCCAGTTCCTTGACGGCAAAGTCGAAATTGTATTCGTCCTCGTTTTCCTGGAGCAGGTGACTGGATGCCATGTGGCACAGGTTCTGTCGCAGCGCCTTCAACCCTCCCATGCTGCCCAGGTTTCCAAAAACCGCCAGGTGCGCGGTGCTCGACGTGTTGAACAGGTTGATGGCCTTGTCCAGCAGCATGTCGTTGCTGCCGGCGATGATCAGAAGGCCGTGATAGGGCGGCAGTTTGATTCCGTTTTCGGGGTAGTTGATCGTGTGCGCTTCGATCCACTGTTCCACCAGATGCCGCGGAAAAAGCCACTTGCCGGTGACTTTGGTCGCCGGCAGTCCTTTTTCGGACACCAGCGTGTAGACCATCTTCTCGTTGACATCGAGAAGCTGGGCCACCTCTTTGGTCGAAAGAAGGTTTTTCATCATTTCCTGTCTCTAAAATGCTCTCTTTTGACGTCGGATATATATATTTCCGTTATCCACTGTCAATAGTATTCCTAAAAAATTCTTCAGATAACCCAAAATGACCTTAAATGACAATGAAGGGCCATTCATTGGCCAAAAGTAGTCTTGTCCGGATAGGGGCAGAGAGGGTCGAGGAGACAGACGGGACACTTCGGTTTGCGCGCGGTGCAGGTTTGCCGGCCGAAGAAAATCAACCGAAGGGAAAAATCGCTCCATTCCTTGCGGGGGATGATATCCATCAGGTCAAACTCGATTTTGTCCGGATCGCTGTTCTCGGTGAATCCCAAGCGCCATGAAACCCGTTTCACATGCGTGTCAACGACGATACCGGGCCTTTCGAAGGCGGCCCCCAGGACCACGTTGGCGGTTTTGCGGCCGACACCGGGCAAGTCGACCAACTCGTCCAGGCGGTCCGGCACCCGGCCGCCGTGGGTTTCCAATAGAACCCGACAGCAGGCCTTGATGTTTTTGGCCTTGTTGCGATAGAAACCGGTGGAGCGTATCAGCGCCTCGATTTCCTCGAGGGAGGCACGCGCGAAATCCTGCGGGCTTTTCAACTGATGAAAGAGCTTGGGGGTGACACGGTTGACTTGCTGGTCCGTGCACTGCGAGGACAGGATGGTAGCAATCAACAGTTCGAACGGGTTGCGAAAATGGAGCTGAGGCTTGACTTCGGGAAAAAGGGACCTTAAACTTTTTCGTATTCGATCGGCGCGGGTTTTTATCTTGCTTTTGTCTTTCATCCGACAATTCCGGTTTTCATCCCAATGACGCCGCGGCAGAAAGACGGTACTCCGAGGTTCACGAAATGACGACTCCAGCCAAACCCGCACGGGCTTTAGGGCTCTGCTCCGGTGGCCTCGACAGCACGCTGGCCGCACTCGTGCTGCGCAAACAGGGCATCTCGGTGGAGTGCGTCACCTTCGAAACCCCATTTTTCTCGGCCGCCAATGCGCGTCGTGCCGCCAACATCACGGGGATCCCGCTGACGGTCAATAACATCACCGACGAATACGTCGCCATGCTTCGCAATCCGCATTGTGGATACGGACAGAACATGAATCCGTGTCTCGACTGCCACGCCCTGATGTTCAGAAAAGCGGCTGAAATCATGCGGGAAAGAGGGTTCGATTTTCTTTTCAGCGGCGAGGTCGTCGGACAGCGCCCCATGTCGCAGACCAAGCCGTCTCTGCGCTATGTCGAGAAGAAATCAGGCTGCGACGGCGACATCCTGCGACCGCTCAGTGCGAAACTCCTGCCGGAAACCGCGGCGGAAAAAACCGGTCTTGTCGACCGGGCGCAGCTGCTCGACATCGCCGGCCGGTCCCGCAAACGCCAGATAAAGCTGGCTGAAGACTTCGGCCTCACCGAATACCCGGCCCCGGCCGGAGGATGCCTGCTGACCGACGAGGGGTTTTCCAAACGGCTCAGGGACCTGTTTGCGCACCAGGAGAGCTGCAGCGGAAACGAGCTGAATCTGCTCCGCTATGGACGCCATTTTCGACTTAAGGGCCGCGCGAAATTGATTGTGGGACGTGATCAGACCGACAACGACAAACTGCTTCGGCATCACGACCCCAAAGCAGACATGGTGATCAGGCTCAAAAAGTTTCCCGGTCCCATCGCTCTTGTCCCCGGCGGCGCCAGCAAAGACGTCATTACGTTGGCCGCTTCCATCTGCGCCGGTTACAGCCGGGCCCCGGCTTTCACACCGGTTGAGGCCGTTGTCACATCCGCCGGAAGCAACGAAATCATCCGTGTCCTCGGCCTGCCGCCTTCAGATGTCCGCAAGTTTTTGATATAATAGTGAGTAAACCCCATCTGCGTAACCGTTCACAGGGTTGCAAAGTCCGATGCGCTTCAAACCACCTAATTGTAAGCGTTTACAGGGTGCCGCAGATGCAAGGCGTCGGGTGCGCAGACGACCTTTTGTACTTCAAGTGCCCGACAACACAGCAGATGCGGTGCCCTGTGAACGCTTACCTATCTGCTGTTTCCGATCAATTGCCCGCACGCCGCCGAAATGTCCCCTCCTTTGCTGCGCCGGACCATCACCGTGTAGTGTTTGTCCAACAGGATCTTCTGGAAACGCTCGATGACCGTTTCCTCCGGCCGCTCGAATTCACTGTCCGGGTGAGGATTGAAAGGGATCAGGTTAATCTTGGCCTTCACCTGACTGAGAAGCACGGCCAGACGCCGCGCATCCGCTTCACTGTCGTTGACACCTTTGATGAGAATGTATTCGAAGGTGATCCGCCGGTGAGGTCTCAGGGGATACTTGCGGCAGGCTGCCAGCAGTTTTTCGATGGGATGGGTTTTGTTGATCGGCATCAGGAAATCGCGGGTGCGGTTGTCGGTCGCATTCAAGGAAATAGCGATATTGGCGTTCGTGTCCCGCCCGAACTGCATGAGTCGCGGCGCCAGCCCGGCGGTTGAAAGGGTCACGCGTCGACCGGCAAAACGGAATCCAAGTCCGTTGTCGGTAAGAGTGTTCAAGGCCGCGGTCACATTGGCGTAATTGGCCAGAGGCTCGCCCATGCCCATCAGAACGATGTTGGTTAGAAGCGCCGGATCGGTGAGCACCCTCTGAATGTCACGTACCTGCGCGATGATTTCACCCTGGCCGAGGTTGCGCAAGAATCCCCCCTTGCCGGTCAAGCAGAAGCGGCATCCGAGAGCGCAACCGACCTGAGTCGAAATGCAAAGCGTATAGTGGCCGCGCTCGGGGATGAGCACACTTTCGATCCGCAGACCGTCGCTGAGCCCGAACAGGTATTTTCGGGAACCGTCGCGTGAAACTTCTACCTGCAGAATGGCCAGGCGACCGATCTCAAAGTGACTCTCCAGTTTTTCCCGATCGGCTTTACTCAGATCCGTCATCTGTTCGAAACTGTCCACCCGGCGCCCGTTGATCCAGCGCAGGATCTGACCGCCGCGATAGGCCGCGATTCCCTGCCGGGCAAGCCACTCCTGCAGTTGACCGAGGTTCAAGTCGTTGATATCCGGTTTACAGATCATTTTATTTGCAATTGTCTCGAGGTTAAGCTAAGGGTGAAGACAGACTTAATGGAAGCCCCAAACGTGCTCTCCGAAGGGTGACAATTAACTTGACATAGCATTTTTTTCATATTAATTTCAAGGTTTTTAATTTAACCGAGAGAATGCGCCGACGATCATGTTTGACAACCTGAGCGATAAGCTGAACGCCGTTTTCAAAAAGCTCAAGGGACACGGCAAGCTGACGGAAAAGAATATCGAGGAAGGGTTGCGGGAAGTCCGCCTGGCTCTCCTCGAAGCGGATGTCCATTACCGCGTCGCCAAAAAGTTTATCGCCGACATCAAGGAGCGCGCCCTGGGCCGGGAAGTTCTGTTGAGCCTGACCCCCGGCCAGCAGGTCGTCAAAATCGTTTTCGAAGAACTGACGACCCTGATGGGAGCCCGCAACGAATCCTTGAATCTCGCGGGGACCCAGCCGGTAGCGATTATGCTGGTGGGGCTGCAAGGCTCCGGCAAGACCACCACGGCCGGCAAACTGGCCATCCACCTGCGCAAAATCGGTAAAAAGCCTTATCTGGTGCCGGCGGACGTCTATCGACCGGCTGCCATCGACCAGTTGAAAAAAGTGGGCGACCAGCTGTCGGTGCCGGTATATGCGTCCACAAGCGACATGGATCCGGTCCGGATCTGCCAGGATGCCCGCACGGCAGCGGCCAAGGATGGCTGCGACACCCTTTTGCTCGATACGGCCGGACGGCTGCACATAGACACGGCGCTGATGAACGAACTCAAGTCGATCCGCGAGGCCGTCGAACCGTCCGATATTCTACTGGTGGCCGACGCGATGACCGGCCAAGATGCGGTGAACATCGCCAATGCGTTCGACGAAGCGCTGGGCATCGGCGGTGTGATTCTGACAAAAACCGACGGCGACGCCCGGGGAGGCGCCGCGCTTTCGATCAAGGCCGTAACCGACAAGCCGATCAAATTCATCGGTGTCGGCGAAAAACTCGATCAGCTGGAACCGTTTCATCCGGAACGGATGGCGTCGACCATTCTGGGGATGGGAGACGTTCTGACGCTGATCGAAAAGGCGCAGGCCACGGTAGATGAAAAAAAGGCGGTCGAACTCGAGCGGAAACTGCGAAAAAGTCAGTTCACCTTGGAGGACTTTCGGGATCAGATGGTTCAAATCCGCAAGATGGGCTCTCTGTCGGATCTGTTGAAGATGATCCCCGGGGTCGGCGGCAGCAAACAGCTCAAGAATCTCAAGGTCGACGACCGGGAATTGGTGAGAATCGAAGCCATCATCAATTCCATGACTCCCGAAGAGCGTCGCCGACACGCCGTCATCAACGGCAGCCGCCGCAAACGGATCGCCGGCGGCAGCGGTACGAGCATACAGGACGTCAACCGTCTTTTAAAGAATTACACCCAGGTTATGAAAATGATGAAAAAGCTCAATAAAAGCGGCATGCGCGGTTTCTCCCGCGGTATGTTGCCCTTCTGAAGGAGAACACGATGGCAGTTAAAATCAGATTGGCCCGGCACGGCGCGAAGAAAAGACCTTTTTATCGTATTGTGGCGGCAGACAGCGAAGCACCCCGGGACGGGAAATTTCTTGAGAATCTAGGCACTTACAATCCGTTGCTCGACCCCGAAAAGGTTACGGTCAAGACCGAACGAATCAAGCACTGGATGGAAAAAGGCGCCACTCCGACCGCAACTGTTAAAACCATATTGAAGAAAAAAGGTTTTTTTACCGTGTCACCCTAGCAGTGGTGTCAATCCGTGAGGTGAACCCCCTTTATTCTCAACCGCCGACAAAGGAGATGGAGCTATGAAAGATCTGATCAGCTATATTGCGCGGGCTCTGGTTGACAATCCGGAACAGGTGTACGTCTCAGAGATTCAAGGCAATCAGACATCCGTTCTGGAACTCAAAGTTGCGAAAGAGGATTTGGGGAAAGTCATCGGAAAGCAAGGACGAACGGCGCGGGCCATGCGGACTATCCTGAGCGCTGCATCCGCCAAAATTAAAAAACGCACGGTATTGGAGATCCTCGAGTAGTTTCGTGAAGATCGGCGGCGCCATCCCAATTGCAAAAATCGTCGGCGCCCATGGACTGCATGGGACCTGCAAAGTCTATTGTTACGGAGAGTGCGGCGATATATTCGGTACCGGCCGTGACATTTTCGTTAAATCCGCCGACGGGGTCCTGCTGAGTTACGAAATCGACTGGGCCAAACCACACGCCCGGACCGTCTTGCTGGCCCTAAAAGGCATCACCGACCGCAGCCACACCGACAAGCTGATCGGCTGCGAAATCATGATCGACAAGTCGAATCTGCCGGTACTGCCTGCCGGCACCTATTACTGGCACGATCTCATCGGGCTTTCGGTTTTTACGATCGAGGGCCGCTTTCTCGGACGGTTGGCAGCCGTCATGCCGACCGGAAGCAACGATGTTTACGTTGTCAGAAAGCCGGAGGACAGTAAAAAAGAAGAGACACTGATACCGGCCCTGGGCTCTGTTGTCGTCGAAGTCAACCTTGCAGAGAACCGGATGCTTGTGGATCTTCCGGAAGGGCTTATTTAGACCGTCGCATGGATTTTACTGTTCTGACAATCTTTCCCGATCTGTTCACCTCCTTTCAGGCTCACGGAATCATCAGACGGGCGATCGAAAAGGAGATCATATCCCTTAACGCTGTCAACATCAGGGAGTTTACGACCGACAAACATCAGGTCACCGATGACCGGCCTTACGGAGGCGGCAGCGGTATGGTAATGAAACCCGAGCCTCTGGCGGCTGCCGTCCGCGCCGCGAAAGAGGCCGTTCCGACGGCGGCTACGGTTTTGCTGACGCCCCAGGGAAGGGTGTTTGATCAAAAGACCGCCCGGGAACTGGCGACTTTGAACGGGTTGATATTCGTCTGCGGCCGCTATGAGGGAATCGACGAGAGAATCAATCAGAATTACATCGATTTCGAAATCTCTATCGGAGATTTTGTGCTCACCGGCGGTGAACTGCCGGCGATGACTGTCATCGATGCCGTGACGCGTCTGCTGCCCGGCGCCTTGGGCGGTGAAGGTGCGGCCGAAAAGGATTCATTTGCCGACGATCTGCTGGAACACGCGCACTACACCCGGCCGCCGCTTTTCGAAGGCCGGGAACCGCCCGCCGTTCTGCTGTCGGGTCATCACGCGGCCATCGAAAACTGGCGCTTTGAGTCGGCCATAATCCGTACCTTTCTTAAACGGAAGGATTTGCTCGAAAAACGGAACTTGAGCCGGCGGGAAATAGAGGTTTTGAAAAAGTGGTGTGCCGATATTGAACGGATCGTCAACTCCCAATCTCTATCTGGCCCTGGTCCACTACCCGGTGATCAATAAGCACGGTGATGTCATTGCCTCGGCTGTCACCAATCTGGACGTGCATGATATCGCCCGTGCCGCTGCAACGTACGGGGTCCGTGGGTTTTACGTGGTCACCCCGCTGGTGGATCAAATCACTCTGATCCGCCGGTTGATTTCGCATTGGACAACCGGGGAGGGCGCAACCTACAACCCGCAACGGCGCCATGCATTGGAACTGGTCCGAATAAAAGAAAATCTGGACGATGTGATGGCGGACATCCGCGGCGACATCGGGAGTGCAGCGCTGCCGCGCACGGTTGTAACCAGCGCCAGAAACCAGACGCCGGTGATCGGCTTTGAGACGCTGCGCCGCATGATCGGTGAGGGGCTCCCTTACCTGCTGGTATTCGGAACGGCCTGGGGATTGACTGAAACACTGATTTCAACTGCGGATTTCGCCCTTGCACCGGTGAAGGGACCCACCACCTACAATCATTTGTCGGTGCGTTCGGCGGTAACGGTCGTCCTGGATCGGCTCCTGGGCCGATAGGGCAAGGGACCGGTTGTGTCAGTTATAGGATTCCATCGATTTTACGTCAAAGCCGCCACAATGCCATAAGATGACGCGCCGAAGCCCGGATGAGCAGAGATGCCACCACGGGTTTAAGGTTACAGGTTCCGGGGTTCCGGGTTTTGAGTTTCAAGTTTCGAATTTCTATTTTCGTACTGAACGGTCATGGTCCTACGGGCCGCCACAGTGCATGAAAATTCTATTTTCGAACTAAACGTTTACTATATCAGGATTTCTGGAGGTCTAATGGAGAAGATCAAACAGTTGGAAAGGGAAATGATGCGGCTTGACCTGCCGGACTTTGCGCCCGGTGATACGGTCAAGGTACATGTTAAAATCAAGGAAGGTGAAAAGGAGCGGATCCAGGTATTCCAGGGAGTTGTCATCAGCAAGCGCAAGGGGATGGCCGGCGCCTCTTTCACGGTGCGAAAGGTATCCTACGGTGTAGGCGTCGAACGGATCTTTCCGCTGCACTCGCCCGTCATCGAAAGGCTCGAAATCATCACCAAAGGCCGGGTGCGACGGGCCAAAATATACTACCTGCGCAAACTCAGAGGCAAAGCGGCGCGGCTGAAGGAGCGCCGTTTTTAGTGCCCCCCGCACAGCGCATGCAAACTTATTTTTCCTTGAACCCCAAATGGGCGCCGCAGGAAATCGCGAGAGGGAAACATGCCTTCGATTGAGGGGAACCGGCCCACGATTTTAAAGTGCGCCAACCGCACATATCGCCGGCCGGTCGCCAAATTGTCGTGTTTCGACCGAATAGATGGTGCTGCTGCCGATGGGGCTGCACCGGCTCGCTTGGCGAAAACCGACCTCTGGGTCTATGAAAAGAAGGCTCGGGCCAACGGGCATTTGACGATTGCGGGTATCGACGAAGCCGGTCGCGGTCCGCTGGCCGGACCGGTCGTGGCCGCGGCCGTGATCCTTCCGGATCGATTTCCGTCCGCGGAAGTCAACGACTCCAAACAACTGTCGCCGGTCCAGCGCGACAGGCTCTACGAACTGATTTACTCCCAAGCGGTAGCCGTCGGTATCGGAATCGTCGATGCCCTTGAAATCGATCGCATCAACATTCTGCGGGCCTCCCTCCTGGCAATGGCCATGGCCGCTTCAAACCTCGACCCGGTGCCGGACTGTCTGCTTGTCGACGGCAACTTCCCGGTTCCGCTTGCCTTGGCCCAGCAAACAATTGTCAAGGGTGATGCGTTGAGCCTGTCGATAGCCGCGGCATCGATCGTGGCCAAGGTCACCCGCGACCGCCTGATGGGCCGTTACGATCAGGATTATCCGCAGTACGGTTTCGCCGGTCACAAGGGCTACGCCACCCACGTCCATCGCGAGGCGATTTGCCGACACGGTTGCTGCCCCATTCACCGGCGCAGTTTCAAAGGTGTCAAGGAATTCTCGGGGCCACCCAAAGCGCGACAATTGCCGCTGACGGCCGACAATGGTTGATCGAAGACAACAGTTCGGCAAGACCGGTGAATCTATTGCCGCCCGGTTTCTGCGGAAAATGGGCTACCGCATCCTCGAACAGAACTATCGAACCGTGCTCGGGGAGATCGACATTATCGCCAGAGACCGTGACACCCTCGTGTTCGTGGAGGTCAAGGCCCGCACCTCCGGGCGTTACGGAAACCCCAAAAGCGCGGTCACGCCCCGAAAACAGCGCAAGATCTCCATGGTCGCCCTGCATTATCTCAAATCCACCGCCCAGAGCCGGGTCAAGGCCCGCTTCGATGTGGTCGCCATCCATTCCGCCAGCGCCGCACCGCAAATCGAATTGATCAAGAATGCGTTCGAACTCGCTTACGAATAGAAGCGCCGCAGCCAAAGGAATGCTTTACGTCTTGGCAACGCCAATCGGCAATCTCCAGGACATCACCCTGAGAGCCCTGGACGTCCTGCTGTCCGTCGACTTCATCGCCGCGGAAGACACCCGCCATACCGGTCGGCTGCTGAAAGGCCGCAACCCCAAGGGACGTTTCATATCCTACCACGAGCACAACGAAGAGAAACGCACGCCGCTGCTGCTCGAGAAGCTGAAAGCCGGATTCTCGGTGGCCGTCGTTTCCAATGCCGGAACCCCTTCAATCTCCGACCCGGGATTCCGGTTGGTCGAGAGCGCCGTTGCGCGCAACATCCCCGTTTCTCCCGTTCCAGGCGTCTCGGCTGCGATTGCCGCACTCAGCGTTTCCGGCCTGCCGACCGACTCCTTTGTTTTCATCGGTTTTTTGCCCCGCAAGAAAGGCCGGCGCACCGAACAGCTGAAATCACTGCGCGACATGCCCCGCACCATGATATTCTACGAGTCGCCGAAACGGATTTCCCGCCTGCTCGATGACCTCCTGGCCGTGATGGGCGATCGGTCGGCCGTTCTGGGACGCGAAATGACCAAGCTCCACGAGGAGTTCCTGCGGGGCCGTTTGTCCGAGTTGATCGCGCTTCTGGAAGACCGCCGAGATATCAAGGGCGAGTGCACGCTCGTGGTGTCCGGCAGTCCGCCCGACACGGCGGAAGCGACCACCGTTCTTTATGAAAAATTGACAAACCGCTTGAAACAAAAAAAGGTGATCCTGTCGGAGTTGGTCAGGCAGGTGGTTCGAGAGACCGGGCTGCCGCGAAAGATCGTCTACGGCGCAGCTCTTGAGATTAAACACAACCTGAACCAGGGGGACAAAACCGGTGACCCCGTTTGATATGATTCTCAAAATCCCCGATAGAGCGGCGGAGGAAAAATGAGCAGGAGCCCTGAGCTCAGAGCCGTGATCCTAGCCGTCCCGGAAACCGCCAGAACCCTTCCGCCGCGTGAGCGGGTGGCCTTTTTGAGCCGTCACGCCAGGAAGGCCCTTCAGATCTCGGCTGCCGAAAGCAATTTGACAATCGGCGCAGCGGTCAAAGACCGAGATGGCCGTCCGCAGCCGGTTAAGGGAATTTACTGGTCATTAACCCACAAACCGGCCTATGTCGGCGCCATTGTAGCCCGCAGACGTGTCGGAATCGATATCGAAACCATCGTTCAGCGAAAAACAGAGGCTCTTTTCGACAAGGTGGCCGACAGCGATGAATGGGCCCTGATCGGGTCACGTTCGTGGGAAGGATTTCATCGGTACTGGACGGCGAAGGAAGCGGTACTGAAAGCGGACGGAACCGGTTTGGAAGGTCTTTCCCGCTGCCGCGTGGTGGCGATTCCAGATGCAAACAGCCTGATCGTTAAAATCAGGCGCCGCAGAATGACCGTTGAGCACGTTTACTTCGACGGCCACATTGCCTCTGTCGCCAAAACCGCCGGAACCGTCCACTGGACGCTGCTTGGCTCGTCGGCTGGTACGGATTAGAACATCGCCAGGATCTTTTCCAACGGACGGCCGAAGAGGAAATCGAGGATTTCCGGGTCGATCCGGCTCTTTTCAACCACCAGTCGGCGCAGATGGCGATCGTAGTTGAGGATCTCGGCAAAGGCTTTCTCCGTCTTCTTCGGCCGCTCCTTTTTTAAATGCGCCATCATCTCACCGAGTTTCTCGCAGCTGCACCGCGCCTCGTGTTCCGCTACCAAGTCCCAGAGCCCGGCCACGCCTTCCAGGAGGTGGCGTCGCGTCAAGCAGTCCCTTGCCGTCATTTCCTCCACGTCAGTCGTGTCCCAGCACTTGAGCAGCCGGCACTCCAACGGGCGCCCGGCGTATATCCGGCAGCTGAAATCCCGCTCGTTAAAAAATGTGCATGTCCATGTATTTGCGCTGCCCTTTAACTTTATCAGTTCGGTGCTCACCGGCCGCACCACTCCGCGAATGGGGTCCTTGACCCGCTCCCCTTTCCGGATGGTAAACAGCTTCCGCAGCGGGATCGTCCCTTTTTCGATCAGAGGGCGGTCGGCGAGATGAAAAGCAGGACCGCCCTTGCGGCAGCAGGTGCCGCAGCGCCGGCAGGAATGGGTATCGGCCGAATCAAATCTGTTGCTGTGGAAATCCATTTTCCTGACCACCCGGGTCGTTTCGGTGAATTTTGACGCGGAAGGGTTCATCAGCAGTGAAAGCGCCCGCTGTCTGGATGCAGCAGGATGCATTAAACAAGAACAGCGGCGATTCGATTACACTTTTCAGAAACCCGGACGAAAGAGCCGTTTGACGACGTCAAACGGCTCTTTCGAATTTCATACAGCGATTCAGCGGCGTTCTTGCGCTAAGGGTTCACGAAAAAATAAGTTCCCAATTTTGGGTGTTGAGGCGCCCGGCCGGCAAGGCGCGAAAACGCAGGAATATCTGGATATTCAGAGTTTTCGCAACACAGTCGGACGGGATGCATCGGCGTCCAAAATGTGAAGTTATTTTTGAGTGAGCCCTAAGCACTCGCTTCTTCCTGGCAGACAACCGTGGGGTCGGCCAGTTGCTTGAGCGCCTGATACCGTTCCTGCACTTCTTTCGTCAATAGGCCCTGGAGCCTTTCGGCCTCGTCCGGGAACACCCGTTTCAGGGACGCGTACCGGACTTCTCCCGCCAGGAAAGTGTCGAGGCTGCCGTCGGGCTCCTTGGAGTCGAGGGTGAAGGGATTCTTGCCCTCGGCCTTGAGCTGCGGATTGTAACGGTACAGCGGCCAATAACCGGATTGCACGGCCAGCTTTTCCTCGTCCTGGCTGTGTCCCATACCGCGCATGATCCCATGGTTGATGCAGGGCGAATACGCCAAAATGAGCGAAGGCCCGTTGTAAGCTTCGGCTTCGGCCACCGCTTTGACCAGTTGCTGCTTGTTGGCGCCCATGGCCACGGAGGCCACATACACATACCCGTAGCTCATCATCATCGCCCCCAGGTCCTTCTTGGTGGTTTTCTTGCCGGAGGCGGCAAACTTGGCCACCGAACCGGTGGGCGTGGCCTTTGAAGATTGACCGCCGGTATTGGAGTAAACCTCCGTGTCGTAGACCATCATGTTGATATTTTCACCCGCGGCCATGACGTGGTCGATGCCGCCGAAGGCGATATCGTAGGCCGCACCGTCACCGGAAAAAATCCAAAAGGATTTCTTGGTGAAGAGCTTCGACATTACGTTGATTTCACTCAGCAGTGCATTGTCCGCGTGTTTCGGCAGCAGTGCTTTGAGTTGGTCCCCATATTTGCGGGAGCCTTCCGGATCGTTCATCTGATCCAGCCATCCCTGTAGCGCCTCTTTGACCTCAGGCGGAATCTCGCCTGCGATAGCCTGGCGCACGACATCGGCCAGCTTGCCGCGTTGATGGAAAACGCCCAGAAACATGCCGTAGGTGAATTCGGCCGGGTCTTCGAACAGGGAGTTGCCCCAGGTCGGCCCGTGGCCGTCCTTGTTGACGCAATACGGAATGGCGGGGGCCGAACCGCCCCATATGGAGGTACAGCCGGTGGCGTTGCCGATGACCATCCGTTCACCGAACATCTGGGTCAGCAGCTTGGCATAAGGCGTCTCGCCGCATCCGGCACAGGCACCCGAGAACTCCAGCAAAGGTTGACAAAACTGGCTGCCCTTGATGCTCTTGCGGTTCAGCAGATCGTCGCGCAGCGGCAGCTCCATCGCATATTCCCATAGCGGGACCTGCAGCGGAACCTGCGTGTCGAGCGGCTTCATGACCAGGGCCTTCTTCTTGGACGGGCAGATGTCGGCACAGTTGCCACAACCGTAACAGTCGAGAGTGTCGACCTGGATACGGAAGTAGTAGTCGTCTTTCAACTCCTTGCCCAGGGCCTTCTTGGCCTCGAATCCCTGCGGCGCATCGGCCAACTCCTCCTCGCTGACCAGGAAGGGCCGGATGGAGGCATGCGGACAGACCATGGCGCACTGGTTGCACTGAATGCAGTTCTCCGTGATCCATTGCGGCACGTTGATGGCCACCCCCCGTTTTTCATACTTGGAGGTGTCCACCGGAAAAATGCCGTCCGGTCTGAAGGCACTGACCGGCAGCTTGTCGCCCTGCTGGAGCAGAATCGGGCGCATGACGTATTTGACGAAGTCGGGTTCATCCTTGGCCGCTCCGGGATGCTCGGCGGCTTCGGCCCAGACGGCGGGGTAGTCGATTTCGATCAGATTATCCAGAGTTTTATCGACCGCTTCGTGGTTCATCTGAACGATCTTTTCGCCTTTGCGGCCGAACAATTTTTTGATTTCCTTCTTGAGCAACTCGATGGCCTCGTCGACCGGGAGAACCTTGGCCAGCTTGAAAAAGGCCGTTTGCATGATCATGTTGATCCGGCCACCGAGCCCCACTTCCTGTGCGATTTTGACGGCATCGATGTTGTAGAATTTGAGCTTTTTTGTGGCGATGGTTCGACGCACATGGGCCGGCAGCTTTTCTTCCATGTCGGCCAATGACCAGCCGGAGTTGAGTACAAATGTGCCGCCCTCTTTGACGCCTTCCAGAACATCGTAGATGTCGACGTAGTTGTCCTTGTGGCAGGCGATGTAATCGGCCGAATCGATCAGATAGGTCGATTGAATCGGGGTCTGGCCGAAGCGCAGGTGCGAAATGGTGATGCCGCCGGATTTCTTGGAGTCGTAGGCGAAATAGGCCTGGGCATACATGT